>ERZ773142.18-NODE-18-length-252685-cov-40.2882_pt1 | contig 252685 bp, 243 predicted proteins | sample MGYA00580853_ERZ773142 | MGnify/ENA primary metagenome ERZ773142 (study PRJEB29015, sample SAMEA2737862) | human gut metagenome | biome: human gut; feature: human-associated habitat; material: faeces | place: China | collected 2012 ...
AGAGCACACGGTTCATACCCGTGGTGTCGCTGGTTCAAATCCAGTTCCCGCTATTTATATGGGATCTTAGCTCAGCTGGGAGAGCATCTGCCTTACAAGCAGAGGGTCACAGGTTCGAGCCCTGTAGGTCCCATATACTAATTAAATATGGCGGGATAGCTCAGTTGGCTAGAGCACACGGTTCATACCCGTGGTGTCGCTGGTTCAAATCCAGTTCCCGCTATTAGATTGAAGACTGCGTGCTTAGAAATGAGTACGCAGTTTTTTCGATATGAATTTATGTTACTGTTCACACACCACACAAAGAAACGATAGTATTAAGGAGCAACTTGTGGTAATATAACAGATAGTGAGATAGAAAAAAGTTGTTGTCTTCATTTTACATTTCAAAACGTGGCCAACAGCAGAAATACGGAGGAAACAAAATGAATAAAAAAAGCGGATATGCGCTCAGAATAGTACTTGGAGGTTATCTTACCTACCTGGGTATCAGAATCTTAAGTGAGATGATCCAGCAGCGTCCTAGCAATATGACACTTATGTCAGTACTGGCAGTTGTATTTATCCTGGTTGGAGTTGCTTATGCAGGGAATGCCATCTGCAAAACGTTTGAAATTGATATCAAAAAGCAGATTGCGAAGATGATAGCAAAGAGAAAAGCGGAGCAGAAACGAAAAGCAGAAGAAGCGGCAGCGGCGAAGGAAATGTCACAGGTAACAGAAAGCACAACGACAGAAGCATCAGAAGACGAAAAAGTATCAGACGATACAATGCCGACAATGCTTTCAGAAGAAGACAGGAAGAAGCTGGAAGACGCAGTGTCTAAGGCGGATTCCGAGGAAAAAACAATGCAAGACAGCAAGGATGAAGCTATAGAAAAAACAGCAGATTCAGATTCAACAGAAAACGAAGCAGCGGAAAAAACAGCGTCAGAAGAAAAAGCAGAATCAGAGGAAACACCGGACGAAGAAATAAGAGCTGAAGAAACAGCAACTGAAGAAACATCAGTTCAGGAAGAACTGACAGACACAAGAGTAGTAGATATTTTTGCAGAACTGAATGAAGAACCTGTTTCAGAAGATGCTGAAAATGATTTTGAGGAGAAATAATTATGCGTGTAGGTATGGGATATGATGTTCATAAGTTAGTTGAAGGAAGAAAACTGATCCTGGGTGGAGTTGAGATTCCTTACGAGAAAGGTCTCTTAGGACATTCAGATGCGGATGTTATGCTGCATGCCGTAATGGATGCACTGCTTGGAGCAGCAGCACTTGGAGACATTGGCCTTCATTTTCCGGATACAGATCCAAAATATAAGGGTGCATCCAGTATAAAACTGCTTGAGCACGTAGGCGGACTTTTGGAAGAAAATGGTTATGTGATAGAGAATATTGATGCAACGATCATTGCGCAGCGTCCAAAGATGCGTCCGCATATTGATCAGATGCGGGAAAACATGGCGAAAGCGCTTAAAATTGACGTTGATCAGATCAATGTAAAGGCTACAACAGAAGAGGGTCTTGGCTTTACCGGAAGCGGCGAAGGAATCTCATCCCAGGCGATCTGTGCGATTGAAAAATTTACGAATTACAGTAGCGTGGATGTGATGGAGAAGCCTGCAGGATGTGGTGGATGTTGTGCGGGAAAATAAGATGAAGATTCGAAAGCTGGACCAATCAGAGCATGGGAAAACCAGGGGCTTGTGGGAACAGGTATTTTCAGAAGACAGTCAGGAATTTGTTGATTATTACTATTATATCAAGACAAAAGACAATACGATTTATGTAATAGAGGAAGACGATGAGATACGTGCGATGCTGCAGCTGAACCCTTATCAGGTAAAGTTACAGGAAAGTGTCGTTCCATCGGATTATATCGTGGGAGTTGCCACGCAGGCAGAATATAGAGACAGAGGATATATGAGAAATCTTCTGATTCATGCATTACAGGATCAGTATTCGCAGAAGATGCCATTTACCTTCCTGATGCCGGCGGCAGAAGCAATCTATTATCCTTATGATTTCCGATTTGTTTATGAACAGAAACAAATCGAGCTTGATGAAGCATTTTTTTCTGCAAGAAAAGAATATAAAAATGATGAATATAGAAATATATCACAAGAGCGGATTGTAGACCGTGATGCAAGATTTATGGATGCAGGGAAGATGGCGGCATTTATTGAAGAGAATTTTTCGGATTGCTGGAATGTTGTTGCTTTAAGAAATGCACAATATTATCAGACACAGATTCTCGAACAACAGAGCGAGTTTGGCGGGATGCGGCTTGTCTTTGAAGAAGAGAAGCTGGTCTGTATCTATGCATATGCGAAAGAAGAGGGGCTCGAGATCAGGGAACCACTTTATCTGGAAGGGAAAGAAGATCTCTTCTGGGCGTCGGTGGATGGTCTTAGAGAACCGGAAGAAAAGGTTTCGGTTTATGGGCTTAAGGAAGCACCTGACTGGCCAGATGATGAAACGTCTGCATATAAAGAAAAACCGCTTATTATGATCAGGATCGTTCATTTGCAGGAACTATTTTCTAAAATGAAAATCCCGTCAGAATGTGAGATCCATTGCTCTTTTGCGGTGATCGATCCGATTCTTCATAAGAACAGCAGGATCTGGAAACTCAGTAGCTCAAAAGGAGAAGAAAGCCTGAGCGTGTCTGAAACGGAAGATTCACAGGGAGTACTTTCCATTGCAGCATTGACGGAAATATTGTTTGGATACAAAACTCCTGAAGAAATACGTGCAGAGGAAAGCGTAATTCTTACAGAAGAACTAGAGGAAGAACTGAGGAAACTTCAGAACTTCTGTCCAATATTTTTGAATGAGATTGTCTGAATAAAATGTTAAAATGCAGTTGATCGGCAGAGATAATAGTTGACAAAAAATGATTTTTTGCATAAGATAATAGAGATGTTGAAAACAATAAATATTGGTAATAGAATTGAGAAAGACAAAGAACGGGAAGAGTAACAGAGATTTGGACTCATAGAGAGAAGGTGTCACCGGCTGAAAGCACCTTTGAGAGAAGAAACTGTGAAGTGCCCCCGGGAGTCGATCCTGTGAATAGAGTAGCAGGGTACGTCAGGCACACGTTACGTGCGTGAAAGTGAAAGAAGTTATACTTCTTTTATTAGAGTGGAACCGCGGATAGAACTTCGTCTCTAGATTGAGACGAAGTTTTTTGTATATTAGGAAAGTCCCTTTCCTAATATATAAAAAACGCTCCGCTCAGGATGCGCACTGTGGCGTACAAGGTAGGTGTCGCAAGCGACCGCCGCAGGCGCAAGAATGTGCCAAGGCACATTCTTTGTTCCATATCAGGAGAGAAATTTTCTGATATACAAAACAATCCGTTTAGGGTGTTAAGTGCATTCTTGAATCAGAAAGGAATGATAAATATGGGAATGATATCTTATGTTAAACAGGAGATAGAGGTGATCCGAGAGCGAGATCCTGCGATCAAATCAAATATGGAAGTATTTTTGTACCCAAGCTTTAAAGTAATCTTAAGCTACAGAGTGGCGCATAAGCTTTACCTGAAAAAGCATTATTTCTGGGCACGCTGGATTTCTCAGAGAGCAGCGCGTAAGACAGGGATTGAGATCCATCCGGGTGCAACAATTGGAAAGGGACTTTTTATCGATCATGGAACAGGTGTGATCATCGGAGAAACTACGATCATCGGAGATAATGTAACACTGTATCAGGGGGTTACGCTTGGCGGTACCGGAAAAGAACAGGGAAAACGTCATCCAACGTTGAAAGATAATGTTATGGTGAGCGCCGGCGCAAAGATTCTGGGTTCTTTTACAATCGGAGAAAATTCTAAGATCGGAGCTGGTTCTGTAGTACTTGAAGAGGTTCCACCGAACTGTACAGTTGTCGGTGTGCCGGGACGAATCGTCCGCATGGACAACAAGAAAGTCCCAAGAAGTGATATGGATCAGGTACATTTACCGGACCCGGTACTTACAGATATTCGAGAACTGCAGGAAGAGAATATAAAACTTCACAAACGTTTGGAATCTATGATAAAATATATGCGATGTGTGGAGAAAGAAAATAAGGAGAGTAAGAACGATGAAGATTTATAATACAATGTCAAAAAGAAAAGAAGAGTTTGTTCCTCTAGAGGAAGGAAAAGTAAAGATGTATGTATGCGGTCCGACTGTATATAATTACATCCATATTGGAAATGCAAGACCAATGATCGTGTTTGATACTGTCCGCAGATATTTTGAATACAAGAATTATGATGTGAATTATGTATCTAACTTTACGGATGTCGATGACAAGATCATTAAGAAAGCAAACGAAGAAGGCGTTACAGCAGAAGAAATCTCACAGCGTTACATTGCAGAGTGCAAGAAAGATATGGACGGCATGAATATTGAGCCGGCAACAAAGAATCCGCTTGCAACAGAAGAGATTGACGGTATGATCAGCATGATTGAGACACTGATTGAGAAAGGCTACGCATACGAGAAGAACGGAACTGTATATTACCGTACAAGAAAGTTCAAAGATTATGGTAAATTATCCCATAAGAACCTTGATGATCTTCAGTCAGGCGGACGTACCCTTCTTGTAAGCGGTGAGGATGAGAAAGAAGATTCTCTGGATTTTGTTCTCTGGAAGCCGAAAAAAGAAGGCGAGCCTGCATGGGTTTCCCCATGGGGTGAGGGACGTCCGGGATGGCACATTGAGTGTTCAGAGATGTCCAAGAAATATCTTGGTGAGCAGATCGATATTCATGCAGGTGGGGAAGACCTGATCTTTCCACATCATGAAAATGAAATTGCGCAGAGTGAAGCAGCGAACGGAAAAGAGTTCTCCAGATACTGGATGCATAACGGGTTCCTGAACATTGATAACCGTAAGATGTCCAAGTCTCTTGGAAACTTCTTCACAGTTCGCGAGATCAATGAGAAGTATGACCTTCAGGTACTTCGTTTCTTCATGTTAAGCGCACATTACAGAAGTCCACTGAACTTCAGTGCTGAATTGATGGAAGCAGCAAAGAGCGGACTTGAGAGAATCATTACAGCAGCTGATCGTCTGAAATTCCTTATGGGAAGCGCGAAGACAGAAGATATGGCAGAGACAGAGGCAGAGAAGTTTGCAAAGTCAGCAGAATATGTTGGAAACTTTGAGAGCGCTATGGATGATGACTTTAATACAGCAGATGCGATCGCTGCAGTATTTGATCTTGTAAAATTCATTAATACGATGACAGACGAAGACAGTTCCAAAGAGTATCTTGAGAATCTGTTTGACCGTCTGGTAAGACTGACAGAAGTACTTGGAATTATTGTTGATAAAGAAGATGAGATTCTTGATTCTGACATTGAAGCACTGATCGCAGAGCGTCAGGCAGCAAGAAAAGAGAAAAATTTTGCAAGAGCAGATGAAATCAGAGATGAACTTCTTGCGAAAGGTATCATTTTGAAAGATACAAGAGAAGGGGTACAATGGAAAAGAGCATAACAGCAGGTTTAGAAGAGTATATCCGGACAATTCCCGGAATGAAAGAGATTGATGCAAAGCAGTGCTCTCCGCTGGTTCTTGCCTATGTGGGAGACTGCGTGTATGATCTGATCATTAAGACAATGGTGGTTGGCCGTGGAAACAGGCCGGTCCACCGTCTTCATGAAGAGACAAGCCAGTATGTGCAGGCATCAGCACAGTCCTTTATGATGCGTTCCATGCAGGAGCATCTGAATGAGGAAGAACATGGAGTTTACCGGAGAGGAAGAAATGCACGATCTGTGTCTCCGGCAAAGAATCAGTCAATTACAGATTACAGAAGAGCGACAGGTTTTGAGGCATTGATCGGACATTTATATCTGACAGGTCAGTATGAACGACTGACAGAGCTTGTAAGTATCGGACTTGAAAGCATTGAAAAAGAGATAAAGGAAAAAGGAGCAGAACATGCAGGAAAATAGAGAACAGGGAACAGAGACATTTGTAATTGAAGGAAGAAATGCCGTATTGGAAGCATTTCGTTCCGGACGTACGATTGACAAGATTTATGTTCTTGACGGATGCCAGGACGGACCGGTAAGAACAATTGTACGTGAAGCGAAAAAACACGGATCTCTGATCAATTTTGTGACAAAAGAAAGACTTTCCCAGCTCTCAGAGACAGGGAAGCATCAGGGCGTGATCGCGCATGCGGCAGCATATGAATATTCTACGATTGACGATATGCTTAAACTGGCAGAAGAGAGAGGCGAAGCTCCGTTTCTGATTCTTTTAGACAATATTGAAGATCCGCACAATCTTGGCGCGATCATTCGTACAGCGAACCTTGCAGGTGCACACGGAGTCATTATTCCAAAGAGAAGAGCAGTTGGTCTGACAGCGACAGTTGCGAAGACATCTGCCGGAGCTTTGAATTATACACCGGTCGCAAAGGTGACGAATCTTGTGAAGACAATGGAAGAACTCAAGGAAAAAGGACTCTGGTTTGTATGTGCTGATATGGATGGCGAGCAGATGTATGACCTGAACCTGACAGGACCGATCGGTCTTGTGATCGGAAATGAAGGTGAGGGCGTTGGCCGCCTTGTGAAAGAAAACTGTGATTTCGTTGCAGGAATTCCAATGAAAGGTCAGATTAATTCTCTGAATGCATCTGTGGCAGCAGGCGTTCTTGCTTATGAGATCGTAAGACAGAGGATTTCGCAGAAATAAATATGAGTATTGCTCGAAAAAAGAGTGATAACAGGTGATAATCGAATGAGTAAGTATGACAGAATGACAGATGAGCAGCTTTTATGTGATTACAAAAATGGAAATCAGGAGATTATGGATTACCTGATGGTGAAATATAAATCCATGGTAAGGAAGAAAGCGCGTGCAATGTATCTGTTGGGTGGAGAGAACGAGGATCTGATCCAGGAAGGAATGATCGGTCTGATCAAAGCAGTGCGGGATTTTGATGTAACGCAGAAAACATCATTTTCAAGTTTTGCAGAACTTTGTGTCTCCAGACAGATGTACTCGGCAATTGAGGCATCAAATCGAAAAAAGCATCTGCCTTTGAATTCTTATGTTTCGTTATATGAAGACAGTGAACAGGTAGGAGAGGGGAGAAGTCTTCCTTTGATTGACACGATAGAATCATCGAAGGAGAATGATCCGGAAGTTCTTTATTTTGGAAAAGAATATACAGAAGCTTTTGCGGAGCAGCTCAAAGAATTGCTCAGTCCATTAGAAAATCATGTTCTTTATCTGCACTTGATGGGAACGGATTATCGGACGATTGCGGAATTACTTGGAAAGAGTCCGAAGTCAGTGGACAATGCACTTCAGAGGATCAAGACAAAAGCACAAAAGATTCTGCCGTAAAGGAGAAATACGGATGAAGAAAAAATACAATTACCTTTTGGCACTTGCAGTCTTTCTGGTGATCATGATCTGCTTTAACAAATTCGGATACATCATTTCTTATCTGGCCGCAATTGGCGGGTCTCTGGTTATGGGAAACAATGGAACAATGGTGGTTTATGAGTTCCTGATGAGTCATTTGAATCTGGTATCGGCAATTTTGTACCTTATGGTTCTGCCTATTCCTGCTTTATGGTATTATCTTGCTTTTCAGCTGCGTGAAGGAGGAATCCGTGCAATCCCAGGCAAATGCAGAAGAGTCGGATTGGACGGATGCGTTTTAATCGCGCTGTTTACTTTTGGCATGATACACGTGACCAGTATTATACTGACAATTGTAGCACGGTCACTTCCGGATGCGATGGATAATTATCAGAATCTGATAGAAAATTCCGGCCTGACAGAATACTCGCTGATGTGGGTTTTCAGTACATTGATTCTTCCACCTCTTGTGGAAGAAATGATTTTCCGGGGTTTGATCCAGAAATATCTTGAACGTGCCGGAATGCATTGGATCCTGGCGAATGTTGTACAGGCGGTTCTGTTTGGAGTGTTCCATCAAAATCTCGTACAGGGAATTTATGCGGCACTTTTGGGGTTTGCACTTGGATTTGTGGCGCAGCGCTATAACACCCTGGCGGCATCCATGCTGATGCACATGTTCTATAATCTGATGGGAACGCTGATCGTAGATCTTGAGAGCAGATTCCTTCCGGCAATAGTAATGGGAATGATTATCCTGATCAGTATTCCGATGACAGTGAGTGCTGTGACGTTGATTTGTCTGACAACAAATAATAAAAAAACAGAGGTTTGAAAAGATGAGATTTGTAATACAAAGAGTAACAGAGGCATCTGTTACGATTGATGGTGAGATATCCGGAAAGATTGGAAAAGGGTATCTTGTTTTGATTGGAGTAGCAGATACAGACACAAAAGAGATTGCAGACAAAATGATACGAAAAATGATCGGACTTCGTATTTTTGAAGATGAACAGGGAAAAACAAACCTTTCGCTTGCTGATGTGGACGGAGGTCTTCTTCTGGTTTCACAGTTTACGTTATATGCAAACTGTAAGAGAGGAAACAGACCAAGCTTTATTGAAGCAGGAAAACCGGATATGGCGAATGAGATGTATGAATATATCATTGAAAAATGCAGGGAATCAGTGGATGAAGTACAGACCGGAGAGTTTGGAGCTGATATGAAGGTTCAGCTGCTCAATGACGGGCCATTTACCATTTTGCTGGATTCAGATCAGCTTTAACTTGACAATCAAACTCAAGTAGTGTATATTTAATTTTGCGTTCTGCTGGAACGCAATAAGCTGTCTTGGCGCAGTCGGTAGCGCGTCGCCTTGGTAAGGCGGAGGTCGGGGGTTCAAGTCCCCTAGACAGCTTTGAATCTTTCCCCGGAAACGCCCGTAAGTGCGGTGTTTTCGGGGTTTTTCTTTTGTGAAAATTCCAATCCGTAGGAATTTTACAGACTTTCCTATGGACTTACAGGCTTGAAAGAAAAAAGCAATTCCTTGTTGAAGATTCTTTCACTTGTCATAAAATATGTTATACTGAAGTTAATTGAAGTGGTGGTTCAAGGTGACGGGTTCTGCAGAAGGGGAAGCCGTATGAGCGAAAAGAATTATGAAACAAGTGAATTAAAAGAACTGAAAGATGCGTTACAGACGTTTACAGAGTTTGTATGGGAGATGGAAGAATATCTGCCGGAATTTTATCATTTTTTTGATGCGATGAGGCAGAACATTGAGATTTTTCTTCAGGTTGGCGAAGAGGATGAAGAACAGATTCATGAGATTTTGGAACGGGATTGGGAGAAAGCACATGCACCGCTTGTGGGAGTACAGTGTTATGATTTTCAAGAATCACATCCAGAGGCAGAAGCAGGAACTTGTGTTTATTTTGCGAATCTTTTGACAGAAATCGGTCGTTTTTTTGAACCGATGAGTATGTTGGGAGTGTTTTGAAAGAAGTGAAAAGGAGGAACGGATATGGCATCGTTTTTAGAAGACATCACACCATTTTATGGGACAGGAGAACGGAATGGGAAAGGACAGACACTGGAAGAATTTCTGGAAGAATATGATCCATATCGATATAAAAATCCGTGTTGTACAACAGACACAGTTGTTTTCTCTTATAAAGATGAACAGGCACTGAAAGAGGGACGATTAAAGGTGCTTTTGGTTAAGAGAGGAAATCATCCCAGTATTGGGTGTTGGGCTCTTCCGGGAGGATTTGTAAATTTGCGGGAGAATCTGGAGGATACAGCAAGACGGGAACTGCAGGAAGAGACCGGAGTCAGCGGACTTCCGGTGGAACAGTTTGCCTGTTATGGAGATTATCAGAGAGATCCGAGAGCGAGGATCATTACAAGTGCGTATCTTTCTATTGTAAAGGAGTCGGATGTAAGTGTGGAGGCCGGAGATGATGCGGCAGATGCGGCGTGGTTTGAGATAGAGATGGAACCGGAGACAGTATATGAAGAAGATGGATGGGAAAAGACGGAATATCATCTGACAATTCAAAATCAGGATCAGAAAATGAATGCAGTTGTTCAGAAAAAGGAGCTGACAGGATTGGTCAAAGAAAAATACTATGTTGTAAAAGAGGGTGGAGGAATTGCAGTGGATCACGCGGCTATTCTGGCACAGGCTTATGAATTATTAAAAGGCAGATTGTAAGAGCAGAGTTACTGTTCACTCCCGTGTCAATCACTCCGCTGATTGACACGGAGGATGCATGTTTTGGCTTGAATGCATCTCGCCCCATCGCCAAAGGCGATTTAAAATGGCGAGATGCGTTGCTGGTCGCACATTGTGTGAACAGTAACAGAGGAGGCGAAAAGAATCTCTTGTGGTTGTTCTTTTTATGTGATAAGATATTGAGCATGAAAGCCTGTAGGATAAATCACACTTCCGAAGGAATGTGACAGATCATCCGGATGGTACTTATGGTTAGTAGGAGGAAGATATGGAGAACGAAACAGTTTCAAAGAATTTTATTGAACAGGAGATAGATAAGGATCTGGCAGAAGGAGTTTACGATCATGTATGCACCCGTTTCCCACCGGAGCCGAATGGATACCTTCATATTGGTCATGCGAAGTCTATCCTTTTGAACTATGGACTGGCAGAGAAGTATAATGGTGAATTCCATATGAGATTTGATGATACGAACCCGACAAAGGAGAAGACAGAATTTGTTGAGTCTATCAAAGAGGATATTAAGTGGCTGGGCGCTGACTGGAAGGATCATCTTTATTTTGCATCCGATTATTTTGATCAGATGTATGAGTGCGCTGTGAAGCTGATCAAGAAAGGAAAAGCATTCGTCTGTGATCTTACAGCAGAACAGATGCGTGAATATAGAGGAACACTTACAGAACCAGGAAAAGAAAGTCCATATAGAAATCGTTCTGTAGAGGAGAACCTTGAGCTTTTTGAGAATATGCGTGCCGGAAAGTATGCAGACGGAGAGAAAGTTCTTCGTGCAAAGATCGACATGGCATCACCGAATATCAATATGCGTGACCCGATCATTTATCGTGTTGCCCGCATGACACATCACAATACAGGTGATAAGTGGTGTATTTATCCAATGTATGATTTCGCTCATCCGATCGAGGATGCAATCGAGGGAATCACACATTCCATCTGTACACTTGAGTTTGAAGATCACAGACCTCTTTATGACTGGGTTGTAAAAGAATGTGAATTCGAGAACCCACCGCGTCAGATTGAGTTCGCAAAACTGTATCTTACGAATGTTGTAACAGGAAAGCGTTATATTAAGAAGCTCGTAGAAGATAAGATTGTTGATGGATGGGATGATCCAAGACTGGTTTCTATCGCAGCGCTCAGAAGAAGAGGATTTACACCGGAGTCAATCAAGATGTTTATTGATATGTGTGGTATTTCCAAGAGCCAGAGCTCTGTTGATTATGCGATGCTTGAGTACTGTATCCGTGAAGATCTGAAGATGAAGCGTTCCCGTATGATGGCTGTACTTGATCCGATCAAGCTTGTGATCGACAACTATCCGGAAGGAGAAGTTGAATATCTGGATGTTGCGAATAATCTGGAGAACGAAGAACTCGGACAGCGTAAAGTTCCGTTCTGTCGTGAACTTTACATCGAGAGAGACGACTTCATGGAAGAACCGCCAAAGAAATATTTCCGCTTGTTCCCAGGGAATGAAGTACGCCTGATGCACGCATATTTTGTGAAGTGCGAAAGCTTTGTAAAGGATGAGAATGGTAACGTGACAGAAGTTCACTGTACTTATGATCCTGAGACAAAGGCTGGAAGTGGATTTACAGGACGTAAGGTGAAAGGAACAATTCATTGGGTTCCGGCACCATATGCACAGAAAGCAGAAGTAAGACTGTATGAGAACCTTGTAGATGAAGAGAAGGGTGTATACAATAAAGAGGATGGTTCTCTGAACCTGAATCCAAATTCTCTGAAGATTATCAAAGATGCTTATGTGGAGCCAAGCTTTGCAGATGCGAAAGCTTATGATAGCTTCCAGTTTGTAAGAAACGGATTTTTCTGTATCGATGCAAAGGATTCTACACCGGAGAATCTGGTATTTAACCGTATTGTTTCTCTGAAGAGTTCTTTCAAACTGCCGAAGAAATAAAAAACGGACTGCCGTGATCACAATGAGAAATTGTTCACGGCAGTTTTTCATAGTTATAGGTGTGATGCAGAGGGAGAACAAGAATGTATGAATTGACAATGAGTTTGAATCCAAAATCAAAAACTCCGCTGTACGAACAGATTTATGAATTTATCAAGGAAGAGATTCAGAATAACGTAATACAGAGTGGAGAGCGGCTTCCATCTACAAGAGCATTGAGTAAGCATCTGGTAGTGAGCAGGAGTACAGTAGAACTTGCATATGAACAGCTCCTGTCGGAAGGGTATGTGGAGGCAATCCCATGCAAAGGATATTTTGTCGCAAAGATCGAAGGCATATATCAGCTTCAGAAGAGACCGGAGATCAAAGTTGAACCGATTTCTTCAGGAGTGACAGAATATTCGTATGATTTCACTCCGAACGGTGTGGATCTCAACAGTTTTCCGTATAATGTCTGGAGAAAATTATCCAAAGAATGCCTGATAGATGATAAGGCAGAGATGTTCCGATTGGGGAATCCTCAAGGGGAATATGGGCTTCGGAATGTAATCAGCAGTTATTTGCATCAGGCAAGAGGAATACACTGTCATCCGGATCAGATCATTATTGGAGCAGGAAGTGATTATCTGCTTATGCTTTTAACGACAGTGATTGGAAATTGTCATAAAGTTGCGCTGGAAAACCCAACCTATGGACAGGCCTATCGTTTGTTTGAACGATTAAGCTATAAAGTCTGTACTGTTGATATGGATCAAAGCGGGATGCGGATTGATGAATTAGAGAAATCAGGGGCGGATATTGCATTTGTCATGCCGTCTCATCAATATCCACTTGGATGTGTTATGCCGATACAAAGAAGAATGGAACTTTTGAAATGGGCAGATGGGGCAGAAGGCAGATATATTATTGAAGATGATTACGATAGTGAATTTCGATATAAAGGAAAGCCGATTCCGGCACTGCAGGGAAGTGATAGCAATGGGAAAGTGATTTATACAGGTACCTTTTCTAAATCACTGGCACCTTCTATTCGAATGAGCTATATGGTGCTTCCGGAACATATTTTGAAAATTTATCAGGAAAAATGCAGATTCATCAGTTCTACTGTCTCCAAGGTGGATCAGATGATTCTTCAGAAATTTATGGAAGAAGGCTATTATGAGCGACATCTGAATAAAACACGCGCATTATATAAGAACAGGCATGATGTTCTGATCAGTAGCCTTCGGAAGATGAAAGAGATTCTGGAAATTTCCGGAGAAAATGCAGGTGTTCACCTGTTGCTGCATTTTAAGACGGATGATTCCGAAAAGGATTTGATTGAAAAAGCGGCGAAACAAGGTGTCAGAGTTTATGGCTTATCAGAGTATTGTGTAAAAGATAATGAAGACAGTACAGGAAAAGCGGTGATTCTGTTAGGTTATGCAAACATGAATGAGGAGAGAATCCGTGCAGCAGTTCAACTACTCTGTAAGGCATGGAAATAGATGATAGAAGAACAGGCTGTATTTTAATAAAAAAGAGAAGCGGATCGTTCAATTTTATTAAGTGTAAGATTGAACCATCCGCTTTCTTTTTTATTATTCGTTTTCAGCAATCGTATCATCTGATTCATCAGAAACTGCTGGTTGTGTTTCTGCTTCAGAAGAGTCAGCGCTGTCAACATCAGATTTTTCAGTTAAATCATCTGGTCGGGCTGCCTGCAAAGATACATAAGATCTTTCCTGTGTTGGTTCAAGATCCTGATCCAAATCAAATGTATCGGAATCCGTTTCTTCTTTATTGCTATCGGTGCTATCTGCTTTTATATCAGAGGATGTACTTTTTGATTTTTTGATCAGACGAACAGCAAGAAGTCCGATTGCAGTACCAACAGTGCCAAGTCCAACTATCCATTTGATTAATTTTTTCAATTCTATAGTCTCCCTTCTATTAAACTAAATTTGATACTGATAAACAGTTTGCTCTCAGGGGAAAACCGCCTGATTTACTTTCTATTGTAATACTTTTATCGCAGAAATACAATATTTCTGACATTTAAATAAAAAAATGCGAAATAACGTTTTACAACCCTGCAAAAGTATAGTATAATTTTTAAGGCGGTAATGGTTATAAGTACCGCTGATTAATATTATTTACAAGCAAACATACGCAGGAGGGTTTGAAATGGTAAAAGCAGTAGTTGGTGCAAACTGGGGCGATGAAGGAAAGGGTAAGATCACAGACATGCTCGCCAGAGAGGCAGATATCATCGTTCGTTTTCAGGGTGGTGCGAATGCAGGCCATACAATTGTGAATGATTACGGAAAATTTGCGCTGCATACACTGCCATCAGGTGTGTTCTATGGACATACGACCAGCATCATTGGTAATGGTGTCGCACTGGATGTGCCGCGTCTTTTCGCAGAGGTACAGTCTATAGTAGAAAAAGGTGTTCCGATGCCGAAGATTCTTGTATCCGACAGAGCACAGATGGTAATGTCTTATCACAAGAATTTTGACGCATATGAAGAAGAGAGACTCGGAGGAAAATCTTTCGGTTCCACAAAGTCAGGAATTGCTCCGTTCTATTCAGATAAGTATGCAAAGATCGGTTTTCAGGTTAGTGAGCTGTTTGATGATGAACTTTTGAAGGAGAAGGTTGTGCGCGTGGCAGAGCAGAAGAATGTACTGCTTGAGCATTTATACCACAAACCACTGATTAATCCTGATGAGTTATATAACGAACTGATGGAATATAAGAAAATGGTAGAGCCGTTTGTAGCTAATGTATCTCTTTATCTTCACGAGGCAATCAAAGAAGGAAAGACAGTTCTTCTTGAAGGACAGTTAGGATCCATGAAAGATCCGGATCACGGAATTTATCCAATGGTTACATCTTCCTCAACACTTGCAGGATACGGTGCGGTCGGAGCAGGAATCCCACCATACGAGATCAAGCAGATCGTTACAGTATGTAAAGCATACTCAAGTGCAGTAGGAGCCGGAGCTTTCGTAAGCGAGATCTTTGGAGAGGAAGCAGACGAGCTTAGAAGACGTGGTGGTGACGGCGGAGAGTTCGGCGCTACAACAGGACGTCCAAGAAGAATGGGATGGTTTGACTGTGTTGCATCCAAATATGGCTGCAGAATGCAGGGAACAACAGATGTAGCATTTACAGTACTCGATGTACTTGGATATCTGGATGAGATTCCGGTATGTGTTGGTTATGAGATCAACGGAGAAGTTACTACAGAATTCCCGGTAACACATCTTCTTGAGAAGGCAAAACCGGTTTACAAAGTTCTTCCGGGATGGAAAGAAGACATTCGTGGAATCAAGAACTATGAAGATCTTCCGGAAAACTGCCGTAAATACATTGAATTCATTGAGAAAGAGATCGAGTATCCGATCACAATGATCAGTAACGGACCAGGAAGAGACGATATTATTTATCGTAATAAATAATGAAACAGAAATACAGGACAGGAAGTAAAAGCTTACCGTCCTGTATTTTTTATATATTAGAATGAACACTGGGCATACAATGTAGTTGTTGCTCCGCGTGGGATCTGCACGGAAAACAAAAAGATAGTAATAAATCAGAAAGTTCCTCATATAATATATAGCTGAGAAAAAAGAAGGAGGAATTCGATGGAACAGAACAGCAATGAAAAAGACAGAGAAAATTTATCCATGGAAGAATATCTGAAGAGGAGACAGGCAGTAAAAACCCGGGAAACAGCTTCGCATGTCGCCCGGGGAGTTGATTCTGTCAGTGCATTACTGACTGCAGTATTTTATTTATGATCAGAATTGTCTTTTGAATCATCTTTCAACAGTCGTGTGACCAGCAACAGTCCATAGAGAATAACAGGAACGAAAATGGTTGCAGCGATAGATGCTTTGAGAAGATCAGAAGCAACAGGTGAATCAATCAGTGCAAAAATCAGCGTGCACAAATACATTGCGATAAGAATAAAAACCCCTAACAGTGCAGAAATACGTTTCAGTTTTTTCATGTGACCAGTCCTTTCATACGCCAATATAGTAATAGTAACAGTATATATCAAATAATTGTTTACGGCAAATAAAATTTGTTATATAATAAAAAGGCGATTGAATTCGAAGTTTAAAGATAAAGGAGCAATATACAATGAGTGAGAAATGTTTATTAGACCAGTGGCGTGATATGGCCTATGACCGTAATCTTCCGAAAGATCAGTTGGAGAAGTTCTGGGGAACATACTTTACAATCGAAAGAGAGATTTACGAGCAGCTGCTCGAGAACCCGGATGAAGAAGTGAAGGGAACAGTGAAAGAGCTTGCTGAGAAATATGGACAGGATGTCATGACAATGGTTGGATTCCTTGACGGAATCAATGACAGTCTGAAGACAGCAAATCCGATCGAGACAATGGAAGAAGATACAGTTGTAAGTCTTGCATTTGATAAAGAACTTCTTTATAAGAACATGATCGATGCAAAAGCTGACTGGCTGTATGGACTCCCACAGTGGGATAAGATCTTTGATGCAGAGACAAAGAAACGTCTGTATCGTGAGCAGAAACAGTCAGGTACAGTTCGCAAGGCGAAAAAGATCGGAAGAAATGATCCATGTCCGTGCGGAAGTGGAAAGAAATATAAATTCTGCTGTGGAAAGAACGCATAAGAATCAGATTACTGGCGGTATGTATTGAGAGATACATACCGTTTTGTGTTTTTGGATATAAGTGTATATATTTAAAAGAAAGGGACATACTGATATTGTTCTAATAAGATTAAGAGGAGGAAATCAGTATGCCAGAATTAAGCTGTACTGTACAGACATGTGTACACAATTATCAGTATCTTTGCGAACTGGATAAGATCCAGGTGGGAGGAAACAGTGCGAAGAATGCACAGGAGACCTGCTGCGATAGCTTTGAAGAAAGAAGAGAGGGAAGTTATAGCAATAAGACGGATTCGATGAAGTCTGTTTCAGATTGCTCAGATGTTGACTGTCAGGCGAAAGCTTGCAGATATAATGAAGAGTGCAAATGTCACGCAGGGAAAATCAGTGTAGAAGGCGGTGACGCCTGCCACAGCAGTGGGACAGAATGTGCAACATTTGATAGTTGCTGTAATTGAGTATCAGATAAAAGTATAAAATCGTGATAAATAGAAAGAGATTTGGAAGAGAGGATCTTCTGAATCTCTTTTTCTACTGTTGACTCTATTATTGCAACCGCGTTATAATCGTAATATGTATATTTAACAGAAGAAAGGAAATGATCGTACATGAGTGAATATCGACAGGATGAGCATACGACAGCGAAAGAGGCGTCAAAGACTCATACAGATCAAAGTTATAGGCACAATTCGTGGGAAGAACATGAAAAAAGAAGGTATAGCTTCAAAGAACAGGCCATAAAAAGTATGACGTTGTTCTTCGTAGTTGCGACATGTATCTTATTTTATTTTGCACTTTTGAGATTGGGACAGATTTCATCTGTATTTAAGCAGTTTTTAACAGTGGCAAAACCTATTATTTATGGACTGGCAATTGCATATTTGCTGAATCCGATTGTGAAGTGGATAGACCGTCGGATGATTCCACTTTTGGAGAAACATTGTCCCAAATTAAAGAAGAAAAAACAGATATCAAGAGGAGTTGGAATCTTCGTATCTGTCATCTTAATGTTGGCATTGATTACTACACTTCTCAATATGATGATTCCGGAGTTATATGGAAGTATCCGCGACATGATTTTCAATGTGCCGAGTCAGATGAACCGGTTTATCCATGAATTCAGTAAGATGCATTCTTCTGATTCAACAGTTGGAAAGATGTTGGAGAGCATAGTTGAAGAAGCAAGTGATTTTGTTCAGAACTGGATGAAGACAGATTTGATGGAGAAAGTGAATCTGTGGATGACACAGCTTACTGTGGGAATGATTCAGATGGTTCGTGAGGTCTTTAATTTTATTATTGGAATCATTGTCTCTATTTATGTTTTGTTTAGCAAAGAGAAGTTCCAGAAACAGACAAAGAAGCTGATCTACGCTGTATTTCGTCCGGGACAGGCTAACATGATTCTCCAGATTGGCGGAAAAAGTAATGAGATCTTCGGTGGATTTATTATCGGAAAGATTATTGATTCTCTGATTATCGGAGTAATCTGTTTTATAGGATTATCAATTCTGAATATGCCATATACAATGCTGGTCAGCGTGATCGTAGGAGTGACAAATGTAATTCCATTCTTTGGACCGTATATCGGAGCAATTCCGAGTGCAATTCTGATTCTGCTTGCAGATCCATTGAAAGGACTCTATTTTATCATTTTTGTTATTGCATTGCAGCAGTTTGATGGAAATGTGCTGGGACCAAAGATTTTAGGAAATTCGACAGGACTTTCCTCGTTCTGGGTTGTTTTCTCAATCCTGATCGCAGGGGGATTGTTTGGTATTCCGGGAATGCTTTTTGGTGTACCGACATTTGCGGTGATTTATTATATTGTAAATATGCTGGTTAATTCTATCCTGAAGAAAAAAGAACTTCCAACAGATACAGAGTGCTATGGGAAGAACGGATATGTAGATTCCGAAGGAATTTATATACAGAAAGAAAAACAGGAAGAGATAAAAGAAATACAAGAAGAAAAGGGAGATAAGGACAATGCCGATTCGAGTACAAAATGATTTGCCGGTAAAGGAAATATTGGAGCAAGAGAACATCTTCGTGATGGATGAGATGCGTGCGGCACATCAGGATATCCGTCCGATCAGTATCGGACTTCTGAATCTGATGCCACTTAAGGAAGATACAGAACTTCAGATTCTGAGAGCGCTTTCAAACTCTCCGCTGCAGGTGGATGTTACTTTCGTAAGAGTGACAAGTCATGTATCAAAGAATACATCAACAAGTCACATTTATAAGTTCTATGAAGCGTTTGATGATATCAAGGATAAAAAGTTTGACGGATTTATTATCACGGGCGCACCTGTAGAACAGATGCCGTTTGAAGATGTAGATTATTGGGAAGAACTGAAACGTATTATGGAGTGGACAAAGACAAATGTTGTGTCTACACTTCATCTTTGCTGGGGAGCACAGGCTGGTATTTATTATCATTATGGAATTGATAAGGTACAACTTCCGGAAAAACGTTCAGGTTTGTTCTGGCACCACGTAAGGAACAGAAAGATTCCGATTGTCAGAGGATTTGATGATAAGTTTTTGGCACCGCATTCAAGACATACAGAAGTTCCGCAAGATCTTTTGGAGAAAGATGACAGAATTACAATTCTTGCAGATTCGGAAGAAGCAGGAGTTTATCTTTGTATGGCGCAGGATGGACGTCAGATCTTTGTAATGGGACATCCGGAGTATGATAGAATGACACTGGATTCCGAGTATAAGAGAGATCTGGGGAAAGGATTGAATCCACAGATTCCGGAGAATTATTATCCGAATGATGATCCAGAGAAGAAACCAATGCTGAGCTGGAGAGCACATTGCAATAACCTGTATACGAACTGGTTGAATTATTACGTATATCAGGTGACACCTTATGATCTCTATGGAACACCGTTCTAAAGGTTTGGATTAGAGGGTTTTAACAGGTATTATAGGAATCTATACTGAAATAAGAGCAAACATGGCAGCAGAACTGAAAAACGAAAGGATGGTGAAATCATATGTGTACGACAAATGAATTAAATCTGATTTTAAAAGAGATTTCTAAAGCATATCGAGAAGTCTATAGATCTGATCTTGTCAGTATCATTCTGTATGGTTCATATGCAAGAGGAGATTATCAAAAAGATTCAGACATTGATATTGTGGCTATTGTAAAAGGAGACAGGGAAAAGCTGCAAAGGGAATTGAAAAAAGTATGGGATATATCTTCTGATCTGGAATTAGAATACGGAACAATCGTTTCACCAACTGTAATTCCATTTGAAGAATTTGAAAAGTATAAGGATGATTTACCATACTATAGAAACATTCAAAAAGAAGGAGTGAAAATAGTTGCCTGATAATAGAAAAGAACTAATGCAGTATAGATTAGAAATGGCAAAAGAAAGATTACATTCCTCAGAAATTCTTTTGAAGGATGGAAGTTATAAAGACTCTATAGGAAGGTCTTATTATGCAATGTTTACTTCTGTTCGTGCTTTGCTTGCAATGGAAGGGCAAGACTTTTCTAAACATGCAGGAGTAATTGCATATTTTCAGAAAGAATTTGTGAAAATCGGAAAATTTGATAAGAAGTATTCTAAATATATAAGTCAGGCATTTCAAATTAGAAATAATACGGATTATGCAGATTTTTTCATTGTATCGATGCAGGATGCAAAAGAGCAGTATGATAAGGCGAAAGAATTTTTAGAAGTAATCGAGAAATATATTGCAGAGAATTATCAATAACACAAGGAGTTAGGTGAATATAAAATGCCATTCGTACAAGTGAATGTAAAACAGCAGATTGAAGAGAGAAGACAAAATAATCTAGAATTTAGAAAAGTAATCAATCTTGAGAAGCATGCAACAGATGGCAGATCAACAGAAAAGGAATCTGAAGGATTTAGAATCAAATAAGATACAGAAAGCACCAACAGAAACTATTATTCTGAAGGTGCTTTTTTGGTATTCTTCTGTCGATCGTGTATATCATCAACAATCTATTCAAGAGAAATCTTATCCCATTGCTGCTTAATTGTTTCATGGAAAACTCCTGTTAAATTTAATTAATGAGATCTAACGAACTCATGTTCTTATTATACAATGTTTCGGATGGAAATACAAATATTAAAATTTGCATAAAAATCATAAATTACTGTAGTAAGATAGAGATATAGAAGATATATAATGTTTTAAACAATACAAAATATTGCATGATGATTAAAAGAAACACAATATATGGGAAAAGAGAACTTCCGTATATAGCAAATTTATGATATAGTAGTATTCAACAGAACAAATGTACGGAAATAAAAAGGGAGAAGGACGATGCATAAAGGTATAGACGAACTTTACAATAACGAACAATTGAAGGCAATTGATAATCTAATGAAGACAGTACCTACTACATATTTATCAGAGATTTCAAAGAGTGTTTCTAATATAGTTATTCCAGATTATTCAGTAACAAAATCTTCAGATATGATTTCTGAAACGACAAAAGCCTTAACTGATTTAGCAGTGATGTCTTCTAAATCTTCAATGGGAATTCTGACGGAAACAATGCATATGTTGGGAAATATGTCTCCTCCGTCTTTAGAAATTGTACAACAAGTAGCTGATCTGACAAAAAATATAGTTTTGGAATCACTTGATAAACTGAAATTTGAAATGCCTAAGATTCCTACAGTATCACCTGAAACACTTGACCGCTGGGAATTTATGGATATTGTATCAGAATGCAAGTTGCCAGTATTCTTTGAAACAGATACAGAGCTTCAAGATCAGATTCTTGAAATTTGCAAGTACGCAGGAGATAAATATCCAAGGGAAGAAGTAGAAGAGTGTGTGATAAATTATTATGATGATAATCGTATAGAAACAATTTTAAATAATTGGAATTCTCAAGAGTGGATTGAACTGGAGAGAAAAGAAGGATTTAGTGAGGCACTTCAAGGATATAAGCTACAACGGTATTGGTCAACGACATGTATATTAATGACGCAGATTGGTGGGGTCATTAAAAGATTATATGATGTGACCAATATGAATTGTCTTATTCCAAAGAGCGAAAAGAAAGAATTACTTGATCTATATAGAATTAGAAAAGATAATTCTGAGAAAGCAAAAGGGATTATCATGATTTGCATGCAGGAACACGGAATTTATGGGTGGGATAGATTTGCAGAGTATTTTGTGAATGTTGTTTATAGTAATAAAGAAGATTTGACGGATTTTGTTTTTAATCCAGGAAGAAACAAGACGTGTCATGGAGATCAGCTGAACGCAGGGCAGCAGTTGGTTGCTTTGAAATGTATTTTAATCTTAAATATGATAATTCAAATGAGTGAGGAATTGTTTGATAATACTGTAGGTTTGTGATTTGTATTAAGAAGGGAATTATAATGACTAATAAGATAAAAATAAGATTTTTTCATAAAGCATTTAGACTAGGGCAGGAACGCATAGTGATTTGTTTTAAAGAAGAACCCTCCGGTTATTGTGCCGGAGGGAAATTTTATTCATGAATTTCATCACTCAATTCCTATCGCCCAATCCAGTTGTCGAAAGGATCCGGTTTTACAGATATGAAATCATTCTGTACATCCGCGCTGTTCAGCTTGATCTGCTGTCGGCTCTTTTCAGCAGCTTCTTCAGATTCAAATAGCTGATCTTCCGGCAGTGTCAGTGCGCCGCAGGAGCCGATCAGCTGAATGATATAGTTCTCCCCCTGCTTGCGTGCAATCTTTCCTTTACGGATTGTTGTGTTGTTCTCAAGAATATATATAACATCATCTTTGTTGTACATCATTTCACATCCTCTTCATCAAATTCCAGGGTGATATAGTTGAATCTGTCGTCCTTCCAGATCTTAATGACTTTGCCTTTGCGGGCCTTCAAGCGTTCCCGGTTCTTGAAATTCGTGCTTGCGCCGTAGGCATGCTCAAGCATATACCAATAGGAAGTGGGAAGCTCATGTTCGACAATCTCCAAATAATCACCGACAGAGCAGCAATCTGGCTGTTCTGTAGTAAAGTCCATTGTTCGCATACTCTCACCTTCTGTTTCGTGTCTATAGAATCCATTATACTCTAAACACAGAATATCTCAAGAGAATTATTTCACCAACTTGTTTTTTACTTTCAAGTATTTTATAATAATGAATTACAGTGCTTGCGGGCAGGAAAGAATAAACTTCCTGTATACGAGACAAGAAGACAGATAAAAATGTGGTAACTGTTCAGAGCCAACCTTCAAAATGCTACGCATTTTGAAGGTGTGGCGTATCCGCCAAATAAAATTTCAAAAACAGTCTTAAAAATGCAAGCATTTTACCTCTTTTTTGAAATTTTGCTTGGCTCTGAACAGTTACAAAATGTGAAAATAAATTGGAGGTTATTAACAGAGATGAATCGAATTGCAAGATTTGAAAAAGTGAGTAAAGAAAAGTTCTTTGAAGGGTGGAAAGACACATTTGAGACAGCGGAAGAAAAAGAGATGGAAGCAATCTACGACTCTTTAAAACTGCCGGGAAGAGCGACAGCCGGAAGTGCAGGATATGACTTCTTCGCACCGGTGAAAATCACACTGAAACCGGGAGAAACCGTCAAGATTCCAACGGGAGTCCGTGTGTGGATGGAACAGGACTGGGTACTGAAGTGTTATCCGAGAAGCGGTCTGGGATTCAAGTACAGACTGCAGCTGAATAATACAGTAGGAATTATCGACAGCGATTATTATTATTCCGACAATGAAGGACAGATCTTTGCAAAGATCACAAATGATTCTAATGAAGGAAAAACCGTAGAAGTAGAAGCAGGAGATGGATTCATGCAGGGAATCTTCGTACAGTACGGAATTACATTAGATGATGACGTGACAGAAGTAAGAAATGGTGGATTTGGAAGTACAACAAAAAAGAAATAAAAGGCTGACAGAATAATTTGTAAGAAAAAGGGAAACCTAAACTCAGTGAAGCCAAGGCAAATAAGAGGCAGAAAAAGAGGGTTAGGTTTTATGATCAGAAAGATTAAAAAAGAAGTCAGTTGTTCTTTTAAAGAAAATATTCAATATATGGATCAGACCCTTCCGGTGGAGAAAAGCTTTGACATTATCCGCCGGGAGATGGAGATCGGTGGAAAAGAATCGGTATTCTACTACATTGATGGATTTATAAAAGATGAAGCAATGTTAAAGATTATGGATTCTTTTCTTTCTATTACAGCAGAAGATCTCCCACAGGATGCGGAAACTTTTTCGAAACAGAAGATTCCTTATGTAGAAGTGGATGTGCTGAAATGTTTTGATGATATTCTGAGAAATGTGCTCTCCGGTACAGCGGTGTTTTTTGTAGAGGGCTATGATGCGGCACTGTGTATGGACTGCAGAAGTTATCCTGCCCGCGGTGTAGACGAGCCGGATAAAGATAAATCGCTTCGCGGTTCCAGAGATGGTTTTGTAGAGACAATTGTATTTAATACGGCACTGATGCGGAGAAGGATCAGAGATCCACATCTGATTATGGAAATGACAGAAGCAGGTCAGAGTTCCAGAACGGACATAGCAGTCTGTTATATGTCAGACCGTGTAGATGAAGAACTTTTAAACAATATAAAATCAAGGATTGAGAAACTTGAGGTAGATGACCTGAGAATGAATCAGCAGAGTCTTGCAGAAGCACTTTTCAAGAGAAAATGGTTCAATCCTTTCCCAAAGTTTAAATTTACAGAGAGACCGGATACGGCAGCAGCCTGTCTTTTGGAAGGAAAGGTTGTGATTCTGGTGGATAACTCGCCGTCGGCAATGATACTTCCAACGTCCATTTTGGATATGATAGAAGAGGCAAATGATTACTATTTTCCGACGTTGACCGGGATGTATCTGAAGATTTCTAGAACCCTGATCACAATTGCAACAGTGTTTTTTACACCATTGTATTTATTATATATGCAGAATCCGCAGTGGCTACCGGGCGTTTTTTCATTTGTAATGGTGCGTGATCAGATCAATCTTCCATTGATTTGGCAGTTTCTTCTGCTAGAACTGTCAATTGATGGTTTACGGCTGGCTGCAATGAATACGCCAACGATGCTCAGTACTCCGTTGAGTGTGATCGCCGGTATTGTGATGGGAGAATTTTCGGTAGAATCCGGTTGGTTCAATTCAGAAGTGATGCTATATATGGCATTTGTGGCAGTGGCAAATTATACACAGCCGAATTTCGAACTTGGATATGCATTGAAATTTATGAGACTGATGCTTCTTGTACTGACTGCAGCGTTTAATCTGTATGGATTTGTTGCGGGATGTATTTTGGTATTATGTTTCCTCGTGTTTAATAAAACACTTTCAGGAAGAAATTATCTAAATGTAAAAATTAACTGACAAAAACTTAATTTTGTTAAAATATCTTTGCTCTTTATTATAAAAGATGATATGATATAGAAAATATTGCTTATCCGGGAAATACATGTCTGCTATATGGAAGGTAGTGGCGGTTTCCGGAAGAAAGAGAGCAGGAGGTTATTGACATGAGAGAGTTCGTTATTACCGTGAACAGTACTGTAGACTTACCGAAGGAATGGCTGGAAGAGAGACATGTTCCGGTTCTTCCGTTGAAATATACAATTGATGGAGAGAATTACACAGATATGTCAGGATTGACGGCAAAAGAGTTCTTTCAGAAATTAAGAGAAGGCCATATGTCTGTGACTTCTCAGATCAATCCGGAGGAAGCACGCGAGATGCTGGAACCGTTTGTGAAGGATGGAAAAGATGTACTTCATCTTGGATTCTCTTCCGGATTAAGCGGAACATACAATAGTATGCGAATCGCGGCGGAAGAACTTGCGGAGGATTATCCGGAAGCAAAGATTATCGTGATCGATACACTTTGCGCCTGCCTGGGAGAGGGCTTGCTTTTGTACTATGCTCTTAAGTTAAAAGAAGAAGGTAAGACGATTGATGAGATCGGAAAGTGGGCAGAAGAGAACAGGCTTCACGTTTGCCATAATGTCACAGTGGATGATCTGAATCATCTGCAGAGAGGCGGACGTATTTCCAAAGCGGCAGCAGTTTTGGGGACACTTGTGCAAGTGAAACCGATTATACATATGGATAACAATGGAAAACTTCAGGTGATTGCGAAAGAACGTGGTCGCAAGAAGTCTCTGAATAAAATTGTTGATATGGCAGTAGAACAGTCGAAAGGCTGGGAGAATGAGATCATAATGATCACGCACGGAGATTGCCTGAAAGATGCAGAGTATGTTGCCGGACGTGTCAGAGAGAAGATGGGAATAGAGAATATTCTGATCAATAATATCGGAACAGTGATCGGAAGTCATACAGGACCGGGTGTTGTTGCCGTATTCTGCATGGGAAATGAAAGATAAATTTCGAAAAAAATAAAAAGACAAAAGAAAATGGGGAAAAGTCAAGAGTAAATGCGAAAAAAATTAAATAAATTTTATTAGGCCCCCAAAAGGGCGTCCATTTGCTCTTGAAATACTGCACTGGCTGGCAAAAATCCGAGGATCTTCCGCGGGTAGTTGTTCAGCCAGTTTGTTATTGTCTGGATCACTTCGGCGCCGATCTCGTCGAAGTTCGTCCCCTTTGGCAGCCAGCGGCGGATCATCTTGTTGAGGTTCTCGTTACTTCCGCGCTCGTATGAGCTGTACGGGTGGCAGTAGTAGCACTTCGTCCGGGATCCCTCCGCCAGTATGCTGCGCTCTATGCCGGGGCAGTCCGCAAACTCGCTGCCGTTGTCTACGGTGATCGTTTGGAACACGCGAGGAAAAAGCTCGCCCCATTCCTTTTCCAGATCGTCGAGGGCTTGCACTACGCTGGCCGCGCTCTTGTCCGGGAGCTTGGCCGTGATCTCGTTACGGGTGAGCCTCTCGGTCAGGACGAGGATCGCAGCCTTGCCCGGTCTGGCACTCACTACAGTGTCCATTTCCCAGTGCCCGAAGGTGGAACGCTCGCCGATTATCTCCGGGCGCTTTTCTATACTTTCGCCTTTCGGCGCGCGCTTCTGAGTCTGTACCTTGTGGTAGCTGCGCTTCTTGTCACCCTTGACCGGGAGGTTTTTGTTTGTGAGCCTGAGGAAGATCCCCTTCTCGATATAACTGTAAATGGTGTTTTTACTCTTGATCTCTGTGTTGAACTGGAGCCCTTGCGCCTTGATTTCTCCCAGCACGGCCTCCGGGCTGTACTTTTCGTCTGCGATCTTGGTTTCTATATATTCAGCGAGGCGGTGATCGTTTCCGATTTTCAGGTCGGCGCCTTTGGCCGCAAGGTTGGCCCGGTATTTCATTTCGCTGAGGTCTGAACTGTATCGGGTTTCCTCTGTCCAGTCACTATTCCGGTGCGTGTACTGTCCGCGCTGCAGCTCGCGGTATATTGTGCTAATATGCACGCCGACAACTTCCGCGATCTCTTTCGGAGTTTTGCCGTCATTGTTCAGGGTTTCGATCCGGATCCTGTCGGATTTACTTAAGTGTTTGAATCTTCTCATGGGTTTACCTCCAATATACAAAAAATGAGGGGCAGCCGAAGCCGCCCCCTTGAATGTGTGGTGCTTATTTCTCATACTCTGCTAAAAGCTCGGACGTTTCCGCGTCTGTCACTATATCTGAGAGTTTACAACTCAGCGCTTTACAGATCCGCAGCAGCGTGGAGAGTTGCGCCTTGCTTATATCCCGGTCGCCCTGTTCGTATTTCTGATACATTCGGACGTTTACCCCGGCGGCTTCCGCGAGCTGCGACTGGGAGAGGCCAGCGGCCTGTCTGAGCTTTTGCAGTTTTTCGTTTTTATAATTTACCTTTACCGTGATTTCCATGTGTCGGCCTCCTTCTTGACTTTGTTGTAGCCGGTGGATATAATAAAGGCGGTGGGTGGGAATTTCCCACCGCCGAACCTTTAGGACTGCTTAGGTTTTTGATTTGGCTTTATTGTTATCGTGATCCGTTCCACCGCTTCACTTCTTAAAGCCTTTTCGAGAACTTCGAGCAGTTCTTTTGTTTGCTTTTCTTTCTGTTCGTCCACCGTTGTGCCCTCCTTTCGTTCTTTCTGTTTTCCTCCTTTTTTCTTACTCAGGTTTTCCCTTGCCTTGTAATATTATTATACACCCATAGGTGTATATAGTCAAGCTCATTTCCTTTATTTTCGCGCTTTTTCGCATAAAAAAAGAGGCGGTTTCCCGTCTCATTTTTCATATTCCAGCAGTGTGCAAACTGGCACGCCGAGCACTGTCGCGAAGTAGCTCAGCTCGAAGTCTGGCACAACGCGGTCGCCGGTTTCGATCCGGCTCACTGCTTTCTGGTTCAGATTCAGCCCAGCCAGTTGTAGCTTGGCGGCGAGCTGTTCCTGAGATATTCCCGCCTTTTCTCGGAGGGCCCGGATCGCAGGGCCGGAGGCGTTGCACGTTCCGTTCGTGTGCTTGTAGAGTTTCAAACTTTCACCCTCCTTTATCCCAAACATGACTGATAGCTTCTTGACTTTACCATGGCCGGGCGCCTATAATTATCCCAAACATGACTAAAAGCGAATAAACGCAAAAAGAAATAGGAGGGCATGGCATGGTTGGAAAGAAGGGCCCGTTCGGCGGGTTTTGTAATTATGGAATTTTTGGGATCTGGGGAAAAGATCCGGAGACAGGAAAGAAAAAGTACAAAAAGGTGGACGCCGTTTCGGAAGCGGCAGCAGTAGAGAAGGCGGCAGCTCTTGGCTGCGTGGATCCGCAGAGCGTCGAGGTGATCCCGTTTCTCCCGCCGTCTGAAAAACAGCAACGGTACGCCGCAGATCTTGGTGTTCGTCTGCCAGAAGGCTGCACGGTTGTGGACGCCACCGCGTTGCTCAGCAGGGCGGAGAATGGAAGCGATCAGGATCCCGCTCCCGGTCTTGTGGAGTATGCTCAGAGCTGCGGTGTTTGCTTTTCTACACTGGCTGGAGAGGGTGGTCTGCTCGATTGTATGGTTTGCCAACTTCCGATCAGGGAGAAGGCGATCCTTTTCGCTCATGCGGTTGCTGCCAGTGCGGCCGGTTCCGGTTTGGCGGATCCTCGAAAAACTCCGCAGTATTTGAAGTTTTGCCAGTTTGCCGATCAGGTGGCGGCGGATCCTGCTCTTGCGAAGTCGGTAGAGGGCCGCGATCGCTACGACTTCCAGAAGCCAAACACGAGATCGAAGGCATATAAGGTGGCGCTGGCCTGCTTATAAAAAATAGCCCGGTAGGAGATAACACTCCCGCCGGGCTTTCTTTATGTCCTGAACATGTCAGGGGCCTATTCTGTTTTAGATTCAGCGGCCGGAGCTTCGGCTGCGAGCTGCTGCACCGCAGTGGTGGCGATCGTTGCCGCTACGCTTGCCGCGGTTGTTGCTGCGTCGGCCGTTGCTGCCTTGATCTGGGACTCGCTGGCGGCCTTGGTTTCTCTGCATACCTGCTCGATCTTGGTTTCGAGCCATGCGTCGAAGTCGCCGTAAATCTCACGGAGGGCGGCCACGGTTGTGTCGCCGAGGATCTCCAGTGTCTTGTTTTTGGACTTCTCGAAGGCTTCGAGCTGCTTCTCTTTGGTGAATTTGCCCTCGGCTTTCAGTGAGTCCGCGAACGTCTGGGCCGTGTAGGCCACGGCCTGAGCTACGGCGTCCACTGCCATGTTCATGTATTTGGTGGCTGTCTCATTGTCCAGATCTTTCTCGATCTGGGCTGTCTGGCGTTTGAGCAGCGCCACGAGGTAGGCGCCACCGGCAGTAATGAGCAGGCAGAGGATCGGCGTCGCTGCGTTGAGGATCTGAGTCATAGCTTCGTTCATGGTGTTGGTTCTCCTTTCTGTTTTCTCCCGGATAGTACGGGCAGTTTTTACAGTCTGCTGCGTCGCACGGTGAGCCGTCCCACTCCACGAGGGAGCGGATCCAGATCACATGGACGGCCACGGCCACGATCAGCAGCAGGACACTGGCAGCCGTGCTCATTTTGAGACGTTGGCCGCGTCCACCCAGCCGTAGACATTGGACTGGCTGTCAGTGTGTACGATATGGTACGGGTGCTTTGCTCCCTTCACAATTCTGGTGACTTTGGCCGGGCCAGCTTTCGGAGATCCGGCAGCAGTTGAAGCTGCAGCGCTTCCGTAGTGAGGGCCACCAGAGAACTGAACCACGTCGCCGACTTTGATCTCAGAGCTTGCAGATCCGGCAGCGTTTCCGCCGTCGGTCGTTACGATTGCGTCGAAGCCCTTCGCTTTCAGCTTTTTGACTTCGGCGTCGGCGTTTTCTTTCTTGGAGTAGGCGCCGGTCTGTACCTTGTAGAAGCCGCCGGACTGTTTGAGAATGGCGTCAAAACCGGCAGCCTTCACCTTTTTGAGCTGAGCGTCGGCGTTTGCTTTCTGCTTATAGGCGCCGGTCTGGACGTAGTATTTCACGCCGGAACCGCCGGACGGGGTATTATTTCCGCCGGAGTTGCCGGAGTCAGTAGAGCCGAGCAGTGCGTTGATTCTGTCGGCGAGCTCCCCATATCTGGAATAAAGCCAGTCGCCGGGGCACGATTTATTCGCGAACCAGCGGTGCGCGGTGAGGACGATCTCGTTCGCCTTCGGCTCGTATGCGAGAGCCTTCTCCTTGCTGCCGAGCCAGAGCACCTTCGTTTTTCCGTTTCTCTTGCAGATGTCAGCGCAGAGCTTGATCAGTTTCTCATAAACTGCGGATTTCATGGCGTATGGTTCGGCCTTATCGCTGGCGCACTCGATCGTGATCGCTCGCTGGTCGTTTGCGTTGCTGGAGCTGCACCAGCTCCGGTTGCACTCGTCCACGATCAGGCAGACGCGGCCGTCGTACCCGATCCCGTAGTTGCAGCTTGCGTCCCTGCCTTTAGGGAAGCAGGCACCGATCGTTTCGGCAGATAACTGGCCGACTACGCAGTGCGGTGTCAGGCGGTCGATCGAGTGGGTTCTCTTTCCGCTGTGGTTAGGGCTGTAAACTGTGCAGTCCACTAATGAACTATTGCTCATGGTTTTACCTCCTTGTGTGTTGTTGGTTGTCTTGGTTGCGTATTTATTGAAGTAGGTCTGCCCGTAGCTGGCCCGCTTTGTCTGGACGCTGGCGCTCTGATCCTTTGGCTGTTCATATTTGAGTAGCACGGCGTCGGAAGCCTGTCTCACGCTGGTGGCTTTTTTCAGTACGGCCAGCACCGTGGCGTAGCTTTCGGCGAGTTCTTTCCAGAGGAAGCCGAGCTGAGTTTCCAGATCTCCGATCGAGGCACCGGTAGCCTTGACATAATTCAGGAGTGCCTCCTTGCGGCTCCAGAATGTCCACTGTGCGAGGCCGTAGCCTGCGGAGTCATGCACGAAGCCGGTATACTTTCCGGAGTCCACCGCGTCGGTGTAGTCGTCGTCCGTATAGCCGAGTTTTTTCTCGTAGGTGTTCTGGAGGTTGTGAGGGTTGAGCCCGCTCTCCGCGAACAGGTTCCCCATGAGTCCGGCGGCCCCGTATGAGTTCAGGCCCTTGCCGGTGAGGAAATTCCAGATCTTTTCCTCGTTGTTTTTTCCAGTGAGTGACATGTTCCACCTCCTTAGAAGTCGTTGAAGTTGTCCGCCTCTGGCTGCACGCCGTTGGCGTTCATCAATTTGATTTTGTTTTCAGCCTTGGCCTTCGTGTAGTAAAAACCGGTCGCGCTCGCCATTTCAGCGAACACGGCCGGGATCAGGTAGGCGAGGGCTGAGGTGTCCATGGTGGAGTAAATAATCCAGCAGGAAAAGACGGTAATTAAGATCGTCACGATTGAAACGCCGCAGAAAATAATTTTTGAAAATTCCACCTTTTTGCTGGTGGCTGCAGCCTCTCTCATTCGTTTGATCTGCTTCCGGAGCCGACGGTTTTCGGCTGTCAGCTCTCGGATCCGTTCCTCTGGATCTGTTTCGGTTTCTACCGGTTCCAGTGTTTCCTCAGTCATGGTGTCACCTCCTTAGCTTTCATAAATAGATTCGATCCCCTGCCTTGTCAGGAAGTCCTTCTGCTCATGTTTGACCTTGGCGGCATAGTCGAGGGCCGCGTGCATATCACCGTTGCAGTGGGCGTCCGGGATCCGCTGCACGGCTCTGGCTGTGGCTTCTCCGAGGGCGATCGCGGCGTTCACTCCCTGCACTAAAAAAAGCTCCTGTTGTTCGTGGAGCTTTTCGCGCTTGTCCTGAGCTTCTCGTCGCTGTTTTTCTTCTTCCTCCAGTTTCTTGCTCTGTTTCTGGATTTTCTGCTCGATACACCAGAAGCAGAACCCAGTGATCGCCGAAGGAAGGCAGGCGATCAAAACTGATTCAATTCCCATTGTGTCACCTCCTGCGGCAGCTCTATGTCTGCCATTTCTTTGCGTTTGAAAATAATATTTTTCTCGATCCATTTCTGGAGCCCGTGAGTGGAGCAGTGGCTCATAAGTCCGAAGTAGCTCTGCATGGTCGCGTCTACCGCGTCGAAGTCGATCAGCCCGGCCTTGTACTCTTTCGCTATGTAGCGCATACGTGCCTTCATTTTCTTGACCGACTGAGCTGTCGGTTTGCGGTACCCCGGATAGATTCGGCAGCCCACGAAGGTGATCCCGTGCTTGACGAGTCCGATCGTGGTTTTGCTATTCAATTCGAGGTGCAGGACTTCGTTCAGATACTTCTCGATCGCAGCTCTCCACCGGTTCAGTGTGGCCGCGTCAGGATAGAGCAGCGCCATGTCGTCCATGTATCTGTCGTAAAAATGGGCTTTCAGCTCGTGCTTGATATACTGATCCAGCTCATTGAGGCAGACGTTCGCGAGTAGCTGGCTCGTTAGGTTTCCGATCGGCATACCTACCTCGAACAGTCTTTCAGACGGTGGGATCTCGTCGGCGGACTTTCCCGGAGGCAGTCCGAAGGGCGTATGGTCGCAATTTATAATCGTTTCCATAAGCCAGAGGTAGCCGTCCTCGTTCGGGAACTTCCGGCGGAGTATGTCGAGCAGTACCCTGTGATCCACCCGGTAAAAATACTTTGATACATCCAGTTTCAGGTAGTACCATTTGCCCGGCTTTCGATCCACGAGTGTGCACCAGTATTGAAGCCGGTCGGCTGCTCTGGTGGTTCCTTTTCCCACCCTGCACCCGTAGCTGTGGTATATCATGCCATTGTCGAGGTACTGGTTTGTCTGGAGATAGATCGCCCACTGCACGACACGATCCCGGAAGCCCAGAGCCATGACGAGCCGTTTCTTCGGTTCATGGACGTAGAACTGCCGGTACCGGCCCACTTTGTAGGTGTGCCAGATCAAGTCGTTTTGTATGCTGATCAGGTTTTCCTCCAGATTCGCCGCGAAGGCGGTCACGTCGTTGCGGTACCACTTCTCGCTTGCTGCCTCGTGGTATGCGTCCAGAAGATTCTCCCACGAGTATATTCTCTCCAGAAGGGAGGGCTGGTTTCTTGGATCCATGTCCTCGTTCCTCCTTGTGTTGTCATAATAATGGCCCGCGTGTGACAATCCTTGGCGAGATCTTTCCGCTATGGCAGCCACGCCATAGGATCCGGATCTGCCTTCTGTCCGCATAGCAGACAACGGCCAGCCTGCGCGGTTTGCTCGGTGTCCCCGGTGGCCTCCACCGGCAGAGCAGCACGAGCGTGTATCTTTGGCCTTGTCGGCCGGGAAATGCATCCCTTTTGCCTTGGCGTTTCTGCTGGGCCTTGGCCCTCAGAAAATAAACAAATAAGGCAAGAGCGGCACGGAAGCCGATGTTCGTGTTCGCATTGCTGCGGGAGTTGTTGCCGTTGAGGTAGAACACACCAGCGTTCGCACCGTTGTTCCAGTTGCCCCCGCGATACACGCAGCGCCTCCTTTATCTCGACACATTCCCCACGGGCTTTACTCGTTCGACTTTTTCCAGCCGCCGAGCATACGCCCGATTTCGTTCAGCTCCTTGCTCCATATTTCGTGGAGCCCCGGAGAGATCAGGCGATCCTCCGGAGAAACTGCCGTGTCTACGAGAGAGCGCAGCACGTCCAGCTTGGTGTCCATTTTATTCTGGAGTTCTACCCGGCGCGAGCCTCTGGCCCTGTTGGCCTCAATGCAGAGCTCCAGCATATCCATGAACGCCGCCGTCATGTGTTTGCGATACTCGAATTTTTCGGGTTTCCGCATATTTGCGGTGCGTTCGCTCACCCGGATCATGCTCCGGACGATACGCTGCCGCAGTTGCAAGTTGTCCATGTTGTTACTCCTTAAAAGGGTAGAGGGTGGCTTGGTGTGCCACCCTCATGCCAGATTTTCAGATTGCCAGATTACCGGATTTCCGGGATATAAGCGGCACGGAAGCCGATGCGCGCGGTCGCACCGCTGCGGGAGTTGCCGCCGTAGAGGGAGAACACACCAGCGCCCGCACCGTAGTTCCAGCCGCCCCCGCGAGACACGCAGCGCTCGGCTACGCCGTTATTCCACCACATGTAGTCGCCCTCGTATACGTCAGTAGTGACGTCGGAGTCCGGGAGAAGGGCGAGAGCGCGCAGCATAACCTTGGCAGCGTCTCCGATCGAGCTGTCAGCAGTAGCCTGATAAAAGGCGCAGCTTCGGCTTTCATCTTTTGCGTTGGTGATCGAAGTAGAGTACGTCCACTTGTTGTTCACATAGTCCAGTTTTACGGTTTTACCGGAAACATGGGCGGAGCTGTCGGTCGTCTTGCTCTCAGGATCTACAAGGGCGCCGTCTGCGGCGTTGATGGCCTTCCAGCATGTGCTCGTTGCGTTCTGAGGGTTGTCCGGATCGGCTGCGTCGTTGTTTGCAAGAATCTGAAGCTCGCCCCAAACAAGGCGGATTCCTCCCTGCCATTCCCACACGTTGCCGTTCAGATCCCAGATACCAGCCATGGTCTTGTCGTGGCTCCATGAGATCGGGCCGGTGCCAGTTGCAACTCTCGCGATCTTGCCGCTTTCGTAGTAGCTCGGCACGGCTTTGTAATTACTTTCGCGGCTGTCTTTGCCGTAGTTGTTGTTACCATACGGGAGGAAGCCGTTTTTCTTGCACCAGAGAGCGATCGCGGCCCATTCTGCGTTAGTGCTCAGGTGCCAGCCTGCGCCCTTGGCCTCGCAGCGTGCGCGTGCGGTGTCGAAGTTGATACTTGCGGTCGGATCTTCGCCCGGCAGGCTGTACGCTACGGAGTTGTAAACCTTGGCCTGATACTTGCCGTAGTAAAAGCCGGGGATTTCCACGCCGTTGACGATAAAGGCCGGGTGGGTGCTGTCATTTCCGCCGGTGAGCACGTCCGAGTTCTTAAACTTCGGGATATACACCAGAACGGAAGGGAGATCGGTGTCGTCTGTCTTGACGACGTTGTTCGGGCAGGTTATTTTTACTGCCAGATTGGTGAGGTCAAAATTTGCCATTTTCTTGTGCTCCTTTCTGCTTATTCAATGCTCCAGAGGATCAGCTTCACCTCTGCCATGTCGAGTGGGTTCTTTGTGCGCTCTACGGTCTGGCGGTTGGTATCGCCGGACTCGTCGGCGCCTTCCTCCGGTTCGATCGGTGTCTCGGTATAGGTTGCGGCCGGGATCTCGATCTGGGCCACATAGCGGCCGCCGGGCTGGGTACCGAGCATGAGATCGCCGCCGCGATCCATGCACACGTCGAGGGTGCGGGCCTCGTCGCCCTGATACTTGGTAACCTTGACGCTGAGCGCGTCGTCGTCGAAGCTGAGACGGTAGCCGTCCTGCTCCCACTGGATCTTTTCGCCGGTGTTCTTCTCAATCACCTGCACGTCGTTGATTTTTGCCATGGTTTATTTACCTCCTTTGATTCTTAAAATAAGGGTGGCGCTCTCGGCGCTTCCGTCGTACTTGACCTTGAAGCCGTTGAGCTGCTTGTCGTAGATCTGGATCTCGCCAACATTTCCGGTGTGGTCCTGAATATCCACGTCCACGGTGTAGTCTGTGTTGTCGCGAGTGATCGCAAGGCTCACGGTCTTGGCGGAGTTGTTGAACGGATAGCTCGCCGTGTTTTTCAGTTCTACGATGTGGCGCTCGATCTCTGTCTGAGACTGGAGCTCTCCGGCTGCGATCAGGAGCATGGCAGTGGCCACGCTGGCGTCTGTGATCCCGCTCTCCATGTTGTTGAAGTGGGCGGCGCTCTGATCGGTTCCGGCCTGAATGACCTCGCCACTATCGACGTCTACCACTTTGTCGAGCCATTTTGTTGCGTTATACATGTGTCTGCTTCCTCCTTCCTTTATGCTGTGACTTCATAGATCGGGATCGTGATCTTGATCATGGTTCCCTGTCCGGCCACTTTGTTGATAGTTCTCTGCTGGTATGCTGCCTGCTCCCCGTAGGTGTCGATCAGACGGGAGGCGTTGATCGTGCAGGCGATAGAGTCCAGCGTCGGGAACGTCGCCATAACTACCACGTTTTCGCCTTCGATCTTTTTCTGGTTGATCGTTCCGCGGTGCCATGTGCCGTTTGTCTGAGCCTCGACATAGGCGAGAGAGCGGAGCCACTGCTGCCGCCTTCGTCCCATGTAGGCTTCGCCGAAGTATGCCATTTTGTGCCCTCCTTTCGGTTTATTCCCCGCAGCGCTTAGTTCCGCATTTTACGAACGGATAGCAGAACAGGGCCGCCTTTTCGTTCGTGGCTGCTGCGCGTTTTATAACTGAGCCCAACGTCCCCGGCCGTGGAGTTATTCCACATTCAGGGTAGTTGTAGCGGAACGTCTCGGTGTCAGGCTCGGCTGCAGCCGCCTGCTTTATGACGGCGCCGAGTGTTCCGGGCTGCGGATATGTTCCGCAGGTTGTAGTCCCGGCGTGAGTGTAGCCGTATAGGTACGGCTTCACTTCCGGATCTGTTTCAATGCTCGGCTTTATTACGAAGCCGATCGTGGCCGTTCGCGGGTTGGTACCGCATTTCACAAAATCATAACGGTGCAGCTCCGTGTTTAGCGCGCACTCAATACCGGGATCCGGCCCCTGCTGCCAGTAATAGAAAACGCCCGCGATATGCGAGCGCACATTTTTGGCAGCCTGAACGGCGTCAACAAATTTATTAAAATTTTCGCCGTCGGTGTTCGCGTTTGTGGTTAGAGCCGCGAAGGTGTACGGGGAGTCGTCCATCTCGAACCACTCCATGACATAGCCCTCGCCGAAGTATGCACCGATCAGGCGCTCAACGGCCCACTTGGTACCGCGTTTTCTTTTGATCTGCTGCGCGAGCTTGATTGTGTTCCGCTTCTCTGTCAGGCTCATGCCTTCGGAGTCGTACCAGTCAATGTCCAGCTCCCACGCCATTTCGTTGCACTCCGCCTCTGTGAGCTCGTCCACCTTGTCCCATGTGCGGATTGTGGCCAGACGTTTGCCCGGCTCGCCTATGAGTTTGTTCACGGCCTTGCTGAGTGCGATCGCTGCCTCGTCGTCCTGCATGAAGGCGGGCAGCAGTTTTATAAAATCCATGTTTGACACTTTCATGCCGCCCATGCTGTCCACCTCCTTTATCCTTTGACGATATGCTTCACGGTCTTTTTACCGGAGAACTTGGCCACGGTTGTGCTGTTTAGCTCGGTGTACTCCGGTTTGATGATCTGCACGCGGGTAGCTCCGATTAGATCGTCGGCCCAGTCAGGGCAGAGGATCCGCTTCCGGAGCTCGTCTGGGTTTATGTCCTGATTCAGTGTGGAGCCCTGCCAGTTGATATACTGATCAATAGCTCCGCCGGATCCTTCCACGTTCTGCACTGCTTCTGACTCGTTGGCTTTAGTGGTGTAATAGGTGAGCTCTATGTCATACTCGTGAGTTTCCGGAGCTTCCACCGTTACCATGTCAGTGAGAGGGCGAACGTCGTCCGCAGAGCAGGCAGCCAGCACGTCGGCCAGCACTTCCTCGCTCGGAATCTGTCCTCCGGCGCAGATCGGCACGATCTTGACACGGCCGTACATATTGCGGCCGATCTGGATCTTTACCGCCTCGGCTCCAGCGAGAGATCCGGAGAGTGAGAGAGTCAGAAGCTCGTCTGCATACTCGGCCGTATAGTCGGCCCCTGCTGTGGCTTCGGATCCGTCACTCAGGAAAACTACCAGAGTGTCCGGCAGGAGATTGGCGCCACCTTGGAAGGCGTGCCCGGCATAGGTTTTCAGAGTTCTGGTGATCGTTTCCTTTTCGGATTCCACCACCGCGTCCGTGACGAGAGAGTTCGCAGACAGCGCCCAGTATTTGTAGGCTTTGGCTGGGCCTGCGGTGCTGAGTTTGTTCTCGGCTTCCCGGATTCTCTCGCGGTACGGTTCGTCCTCCTCACGGTCGCCGCCGCCTTCTGTTATGGTCAGGTTTGTTACTCCGTCGAGCAGTGGAACGTCGGAGACGTCCACGATCTCGGAGATCTCTCCCTCGTCTATGTTGTTGTAGTCCGTGCCACCTTCCTCGGCGGTTGCTGCCACGTCCACATAGAGGCTACCTGCATAAAGCACGGCTGTGGTGTCTGTCAGGAAATAGTGAACGAAGTCACCAGTTACCCGAAGTCCGGCCGGTATAATGATATTAGAGCCCACCGCTTCGGTAACTGTGAACCGTAGGGTGGTAGTGGCATAGGTAGGATCGAGACGGATCACGTCTCTGTTTTCTCCCAGAGCGTCCAGAACAGTGCCCCTTGCATATCGGAGCATTTTCTGGCGGCAGGCGTCGTTTACTGTGTTGTAAACCGTGACGATCACCTTCGCCATGGTGTCGCCGAAGATTCGGCGCTCGTCACCGGGGTAGAGAGGCTCGCCGACGCCGTTCTCTAATTCTTCCAGTATATCGGTGTAGATTGTTTCGTCGGTTGTCTCTATGAATTTGAGCTCGCTCATGCGCCCTCGTCCTCCTTTCTTTGGATAATGTTCACGATCATGCCGAAGTCGCCAGAGAAGGCAGCCGCCGGATCTGAGGCGATACTGTCAGACTCCACGCGGGGCTCGAAGGTTTCCAGAACCCACTCCGCGTCAGCCACGGCTTCGTCGGTCGCGTTCGGTTTGTCGATCAGAGTCCCGTCAACGCCGCGCACGCGATCGTATGCGACTTCACCGCGGACGATCCTCAGTAGATTGGCGGCGCACACTTCTGGGCTCCCGTTTCCGCTTGCTTTCATGGCGTCACCTCCTTATGCGAGAGTTACTTCGGACAGATACACCCAGCTATTGATCCCGTTAGGGTGGCCCAGCAGTACCTTGTTTTGGCTGCTCTTGATCTGGCTCACCCTATGCTTTCGCTGCTTTACCCAGCTTGGGATCTTCTGGCCTGTTGCGTACCTGCTGCCGGTCGGCTTCACATAGTCGCCGACTTTGATCGTTTTCTTTTTGGCCTTTTTGGCCGCTGTGTTGGTTGTTTTCTTGACGGACTTCGAGGCGGTGCTCGCTTTCACATTCAGCGCGGTGGTGCTCACCTTCACGCTGGTGGTGGCCGGATCGTATTCCTTGAATGTGAAGGAAAGAGTGGCCAGAAGCAGCCGCCCCTTGCCGTCCACCTTTGTGTTGCTTACCGCGACTTTTCGGAGCTGGAGCTTCGGCCCCAGCTTCTTGCCGCCGAGATAGAAATAATTCACTTTTGTGACGAGAGCCTTCCAGCTCTGGATCTCCGCCCATACGTCAACGCCTGCGCCTGAGTGCAGCACGGTGGTGAATGAGAGGGGGAAAAGCTCGGTGCCTCGTTCGTTAGTCGTCTTTTTGTCCTCGGTGCTGGTGTTTTCGTCGGCCACCTGCTCGTAGGAAAAGGCCAGCCCCTCCAGCGCGACGACTTGCTTTGATGATACGGCCCATTTTTTTGAGCCCCACTGTGCCATTGTTGGCATGGCTGTACCTCCTTAGTTTGGTTTTTTAGTGGATCCGCTGCCCGTTTCGACGCCTCCATGGGTGTGCCCGCTCAGGCTTATGCCGCGAGCTGTGACGTCGCCCTTCGGTACGTTGATATTACCGGCCGAGAGGCTTGGCAGGTAGCACCCCCATTCACCGTCCGCCCGGCCCAGCAGCAGCCCGGTGGAGTCGTCAAACTCCACATAAACCACCGCCGTGCCTTTTGAGAGGTTTCCGGTGGATCCGCGGAGGTGCCACGGGATCGTGATCTTTGCGGTTGGTTTGGCCCCGGCGTCAGACGGTACAACGCGGGCCGTGTTTCCTGATATGCTGGCGATCGTGCCTTTGTTGATGTTTCCCATTAGTAGCCCTCCAGAATGTGCCGGAAGTATATCGTGGATTTATTTCCGACAAAATCATGCCGGACTTTATACACAAAAACGGTACCGTCCCACATGGTTGCCCTTGGTGTTGATAGTGTCAAAATGCTGGCGGCTGCATATCCGGTCATAAGTGACTTGGAAAAGTAGCCGGATCGGGCGAACTTGTTCGCGTTCCGCAGCAGCCCCTTGGCGAAGCGTGCCGCCTCTGCATTGCTGGTTACCTGAATAGGCACCGCAGGGCGGAGCACTGAGCTGTTGGAGCTGTCGGCTATAAATTTTCCGGAGTAGCTTCCGCTTGCAATTTCGCAGGATCCGTACATTCCGCCCCGGTTGTCCTCATAGGAGAAAACGCCGTTTTCATCTACGGAGAGACTACCGGCTGGAGTCTGGCCCTCTATGTACTGCTCGTTATACGCCAGTAGCTTGCCGTCAAATATAAGCATTTGGCAGCCTTCCAGAGCGCAGAGCCGGTGGAATAGTGCGAAGTCTGTCTCGTTGTCCTGCTTGATATACGGGTAAACCTGATCCGCGCAGCCGTAGTTCTGGAATGTTAGCCCGTGATTTCCTGCGAACTCATTCGCCAGTTGCAGGAACCGGACGCCCTCCCAGCTTTTACTCTTTTTTGTCTTGCCGCTTTTCGGCATGGACATGGCCCGGATCGTAAAAAGCCCGTTTTCCGGTTTCATGGAGTGTACGAACATTTTCCCGGTATCACTCGCGCCCTCTTTGAATTGCACGGTGTCACCTTCGGCCGGTTGCCACTTGCTCCATGTTCCCTTGGTGTCGTTGAAGCGGATCACGAGGGTGTCGGCTTGCTTTTCTGCGAACATTTCGTGCACGCAGTAGTTCACCGACACGTCCCCGTATATATCCACCCCGTTGTAGTAGAGGTTCACGCGCTGTCGCCCTCGTCCTCAGAGTCCCGACGCCACGGCGGCAGAGTTTCCGGCGTCTCTGCACCTTCGACGATCGGCAGCCGGAGGGCCACGTTCGCGTCGAAGATCAGCACGTCCGCATAGTCGGGGTTAAATTCTACGATATAGTGCGCCAGCATTTCCTCTCCGTACATTTCGAGGGCCAGCGCGTCGAAGGTGTCCCCTTCGCGTGTCGTGTAGTCTTTGTAGCCTGTTACTCTACGCATATTGAGCCACCTCCCGCATTTTTATAAATTCTTCCAGCCAGTCGAAGAACTCGGCCTCGTGGGCTTTGAGCTTCGCCATGAAGTCGTCCGCGTCGTCGCCGGTTCCTTCTGTCTGGATCTGTGGGCTCCATGTGAAGCCGGAGAAGTCGTAGTAAACTACCACGCCGCCACTGTCTGCCAGACTTCCGAGAGAGAAGTCGTCCAGAGTCAGAAGCCTTCCGGCCGTGCTTGTGAGTCCTTCGCCAGAAGATCCGCCGGTTGTGCTTGCAGTGTTGAACACTGAGGTGATCATGGTTTCCAACTTATCCCAGAGGGTTGCAAGAGGAACCACCGCCTCGGCGCCAGCTTCACCACCAGCCAGAAGATTGTTACCTGCTGCGCCGAAAATAGTCGGGCGCGTCAGAATACCGCCGTCCTTGTACCATGAAATACCGAAGTGCGGTACGCTTGGCGGGTTGATCGAGAAGCTGCCGCTGATACTCACATGAGGGAGTTTCAGGTGTGGCAGGCTCCACGAGAAATTAAACTTTGATTTTAGAGCGCTGATCGCGTTTCCTACGGCGTCCCTTGCTGCCGACATTTTGCTGCTGATCGTCGAGTAAATACTGGAGAACTTACCCGACACCGTGCTGAGTGCGGAGCTGAGTCCCGAACTCATGGCGGAAGTGATTCCACTCATTAAGCTGGAAACGGTAGACTTTGCGCTGCTCAGTTTGCTGCTGATCGTGCTCCGGACGCTTTCCCATTGAGAGGAAGCGGCAGAGCTTACGCTTGACCATGCGGAACTTGCCACGCTGGTGATCGTACTCGTTGCCGAGCTTACGGCGGAACTGGCCGCCGAGATCTTGCTGCTCACTGTGGAGCTGATTGTGCTCCAGAGAGAGGAAGCCGTGGAGCTTACGCTTGACCATGCGGAACTTGCCACGCTGGTGATTGCGCTCGTCGCGGTGCTTACTTTCTCCTTGGCTGCGTCGATTTTGGAACCGATCGTGCCTTTGATTCCTTCCCAGAGGGAGGAAGCCGTGGAGCTGATCGCGTTCCATGCTGCGCTTGCTACGTTGGAGATCGCAGTCGTCACCGTGGTGATCTTTTCTTTTACGGCGTCGATTTTTTCGCCGATCACGCTCTTGATAGTCTCCCAGATAGAGAGCACCGTGTCCTTGCAGTTTTCCCAGATAAACCGAAACGGCAGCGTGATGATCTGGAAGGCTGCGCTGATAATTTCCTTCACGGCCATGATCCCGACGGTTACAATGTTTTTAATTGTTTCCCATGCTCCGGACAAAAATCCGGTGATTGAGTCCCAGATATTCGTGAAGGTGTCGTGGATCTCGGTCATGGTTCCGGTAACGCTCGAATAAATTCCGGATAAAATTCCGGAGAAAAACGAGACGATCGTGTTCCATGTGTCCGTGAAAAATGTTTTGATTCCCGTCAGGATTCCGGAGAAAAACGACGAGATCGCGTTCCATGTGTCTGAGAAAAATGTTTTAATATTCGTCCAGACGGTTTCCCAGTCGGTGCCGAACCAGCCCAGAACGGTGTCCGCCAGAGAGGTGAACGTGCTGATCCAGTTCTCGAAGGTTGCCACAACGAAGTCCCAGACTGCGCCGAAAACTTCTTGGACGCCCTGCCATACCATGTCCCAGTCACCGGTAAAAATTCCGGCGAAGATGTCAAACAGGCCGGTCAGAATGTCGAGGGCCTCGTTCAGAATATTGCTGATCTGCTGGAATACGCCCTCGAAAATCGGAGCGAGCACCTCGCAGAAGCCGTCCCAGACTGCCTTCATTACTTCGGTTATGTCCTCGAACTCGAACCCCAGCGCGTTGAGCCTGTCCACAATTCCTTGCCCGAACTCGTCGAACTTGGCCTTGATTCCGTCCCAGATCGCTGTGATCTTGTTCCTAAATTCTTCGTTGTTTTTCCATAAATTCGTAAAGGCGAGAGCTACGGCCGTGATCACTGCGATAATAGCAATAGCCGGAAGCGATACGCCTCCCAGTGCTGCAGCGAGTTTTACCAGTGCGCCCTTCACCATTGCGATCTTGCTCGATATGGTTCCCCAGTTCATAGCTGCGATAACGGCACCGAGGCCGCTCACTGCTATTGTCACTTCTGGGATATGCCCGCCGAGCCATTCGATCGCTGGGATCACGCCGTTAGTGATAAACTGCACGCCTGCTCGTAGCTTACTTTCCAGCGCGTCGTAAATTTTGAGCCCCAGTTCCTCGAAGGCGCTGTTCATTGCCGCCACGTCGCCGCTGAGGTTGTCGTTCATAATATTGGCCATTTCCTCAGCGGATCCAGAAGCTCCGCGGAGTTCTTCCTCGTACCCGGCGATATTGTCCATGCCTTCGTTGAGGATCAGGTTCAGGCCCTTGGTGGAGTCTGCGGTAAAAGTGGAAGATAGCGCGACGGCTCGTTCTGCGTCGCCCATTCCATTTGTGGCGGCTTCCACTTCTGTGAGAATGTCGGTGAGATCTCGGAAGTTGCCCTGTGCGTCCATTACGGCCACGGAGGTTTCTCCGATCTTGATCGCGCCGTCCTTCATTCCGTTGGTTATGTCTCGCATAATCGCGGCCATGGCGGTTCCGGCTTCGGATCCTTTGTAACCTTGGTTTGCCATTCCTTCGAGCAGTGAGGTGACGGTTTCGACGTCTTGCCCGGCTGCGTTTAAGTTGGCTGCGCAGTTCTTGTAGGCTTCGCCCAGCGCTTCGGCCGTGGTGTTGCTGTGGCTTTGCGCGTAGGAGAGCAGATCTGCGAAGTATGCGGCGTCTCCGGCCTCCATGGCGAAGGCGCTCAGGTAGTCCGTTACCATATCGGAAGCCGCTCCCAGTTCCATGCCGGAAGCGGCGGCCAGATTCAGAACGCCACCCAGCGCACTTGTGGACTGATCAGCGTCCCACCCGGCGAGGCTCATGTATTTGAGGGCCTCTGCTGCATTGCTGGCAGAGAAAACCGTGGTGGCGCCGTATTCTCTGGCGCAGGCTTCCAGTTTCTCGAAGTCCTCACCGGTTGCGCCACTGATTGCCGATACCTCGGACATGGTGCTGGTGAAGTTTTGGCCCAACTCTATGACGTTTCCGACCAGATTTTTGATACCGTCCACCGCTCGCATGATCGCGTCGGCTGCGAGATTTGCCAACGTAGCCTTAAACATGGTGAAGCCGTCGTCTGCCTTTTTGGCCGAGCTTTCGACTTCCTCCAGAGAATTGTCCAGTTTGTCCGCTGCGTACTCTGCGTCCGAGAGCTTGGTTTTGTTCTCGTGCAGTTCGCTGGATAGGTCTTGGATCTGTCGAGCGAGTTCCCGCGCTTCGTCGCTGGTTTCCCCTTGTTCGGTTGCAACGTCAACATATCGCTGTTTTAACTGTTGGAGGGTGCCCTCCTGTTTGGAGATTGTAGAGCGCAGCGTTTCAGCTTCTCCGCCTGCGTCGTCCATGGTTTCGGACAGGGCACGGGCGGCTTTCTCTGCCGCGTCCAACGTGCCGCGATTTTCCGTCAGTTCACCGGACAGTTCTTGGATTGTACTCGCGAGCTGTTCGGCTTCCTCGGTTCCTTCTTGGCCGGTCACAATGTAGTCGGCGTAGCCTTGTTCCAGATTTTTGAGGACTGTCTCCTGCGTGCTGATCTTTGCCGCCAACTGTGCGGAAGCACCGGCGGCTTCGAGCGTTTCTTTGCTCATTTCCTCCAGACGAGAGACGGCCGCGTTTATAGCCGATTGAAGGGAGGGGCTGAGGGATCCGGCGATCTCTATCGTAGATTGTAGAGTATGGTCTGCCACGTCCTCACCTCCTTGTGTGCTTTGGCCTCCTTATGTTTAGCGGCCGATTTTTCTCAGCGCGTTTTTTTTCGGCTGCGAGATCCTCGGCCGCTTCTGCATACTCTATGATGAAGTCAGTTACTCGCTTTTTTTCGAGCTCTGTCGTGCTGGTGTGGTAGACTCTGGCGTAGTCGCGGTAGGCTCTGCGGAGTCGTTTTCCTGTGGTTCCGACTCCGATTTCAGCATAAAATTTCGGCCGATGGCCATTACCTCCACAACGTCCGCGCCCTTCATGCGCTCCAGATCGGAAAAGTCATAAGTTGGATTCACGGCCACGATTGCAGCATAGCCGAGGTAGAGGTGGAGGCCGAAGTCGAACTCTGCCGCTGCGGACACGGACAGGTTCTTCATACCTGCGGCCGCTTTTCTCTTTGCCTCAGCAGTTGCGAAAAGCACGCCGTCGATCTCGTTCGTGTCGTACTTCATTTCTGTGATTTTGTCCCCGTTGATCATCACGGGATTTTTCAGAGTGAGGGTTCCGTTCATTTTGTTCTCCTTTCAAACAAAAAGAGCCCGCCAGTGACTTGACCGGCGGGCCGTGGTTATTTTTGATTACTGCATTAAAGCAGGTTGTTGATCTGGCTCATGTAGTCCTTGCCGTTGATACGGAGGATCTGAGCCAAACGGTCAACGCAGCAGATCTCGACGCCATTTGCGTAGATCTGGAGCCTTGTCACGTTGTAAGTGTTCTCGGCTTCGGTTGCGCTGCCGACTTCGACGCCCAGCTCAGGGAATGATCCCGGCATAGTACGTACAAAAGCCTTGCAGCCTTCGGTTGCGGTGGATCCGTCGGATTTTACGACATTCTGAACCCAGCGGAACTCGAAGCTCTGCTTTTCGAGGCGGTTCATGCGGCGCAGGCCGTTGTCTACGCCGATCTTTGTAATGGAGAGCTCCATGTTCTCCAGAAGTCCGATCAGTGGCACGGTCATGTTACCCATGGCCTGCACGTCAGCGGTTAAAAATTCAATACCGGGCAGAGTGAAGGCGACGTCCTTCGCCACCAGAGTGCTGTCCGCGTATACAGTGTCGGCCACTACCGGGCCTTTAATATCGAGCCATTTTGCCATTGTTCTGCACCTCCTTATTCAGTAGCAAAAAAGGACTGGAAGCCTTCGTCTGTGTAGCATACGCGAGCGGTGCCAGACTTGAACGGAGGCGTGTTAGTTACGGAGAAGTCCCAAACGAAGTCGCCGTTCAGCATGTTGCTGGTAGGGTTCGCACTCTCCACAAATTCCACGGACGGGGTACCGATCAGGGCACCGATTCCCAGAAGGGTGTCGAGCTTTTCCTTTTCAAAATTCAGCACGCTGTCCTTGTCCTGCGGAGTCATAGGACTGTCGATCTCAGTTCCGTGATCCTTCTGGAAGCTGTTCGTGATATGCTCCAGCATACGGATATTTACGTCGAAGATCGCGCGGGCGTCCATGCTGCCGTTGTACTTGTACGCAGCAGTATGAGGGCCCCACAATACCCAGCGGCCACCCCAGAAGCAGGCCGTTGTGATTCCTTTTTCGTTGAGCTTGTTCGCAGTTTCCTGATCGAAGCCGCGGCTCTTGGAGTCCTCACCGAAATACTGGCTCGTGGCCATGATTTCCTTGTTGGACGGAGATTCAAACGGAACGCCGTCGTGGCTCAGGTCTACGCGCTGCATAGTGGCGGCGCCTACTGTGGACAGCCAGAAGATCCGGCCGCTGCCGTCCTTAATTTTAGGCCAGTATACCTTCGAGAACTCGCTGGTGTAGCCGTTGTCAATAGCCCATTTCTGAGCCTTTGCGAGTGTGTCGATCTTGGTTCCTTTGTCCTCCAGAGGAACGTCGGCGTGAACGAAGCCGTCCCAGTGGCCGTTGAGTTTCTGGACAGTGCTTACCATGGCCTTATATACGGCCGGGATATGACTCCAGCCCGGAGCTGCCAGAATATTGAGCACGACGTTGTGATACTGATAGAGTAGAGCCATGGAAGCCAGTCCGGTATATTCTCCGGTTTCGGTTCTCTCGCCGATAATGTCGGCCGCCTGCACCTTGGAAGTGTCCACGGTGTCGAAGGTTGCGGAGAGTTCGGCCCCGTCAGTCTCTTTGAGCAGTGTCACGGTTACTGCGTGCTTTGCCATGCTATAAGAGAGCGCATAGTCCACGCCCTCGGCCTTGTCTGTGATCGCGAAGGTGTCGAGAATGATCTTGTCGCTCTCAAACTCTGCCTTGCCGTCCGTGAAGGTCAGGGCCTTTGTGGTTTTCTGTGCGGATTTATGCACCGCAGGATCGAGCACGTTCACGATATAGATCGGGCCTACATTTCCGACGGTGTTGTCGAAGTGCTCAGCGAACGCAGAACCGAGGGTGAATGTTTCCCAGTCGTCAGAGTAGCCGACGAGGCTCTGGACTTCGCTCATATTGGTTACTTTTACCGGCATATTAACGAGATCTTTGTCAGCGTAACCCCTGATCAGGTTCACCGGTGCGGTGCCAATATACGCGGCCACCACGTCGGCCTGAGTGACGGAAGCCACTTTGCTTTCGCCGATTTCGCCATATGCGCCATGCAAATATGCCATGTTTTAGTCCTCCTTATAAAAATTCTTCGTATTCTTTCGGGATCGCCGGAGTCGTTCCGATTTCCAGCGCGAAGCTGATCCAGCTATGCCAGTACGGGTAGTAGTCCCAGACATTGCCGTCCTCTGTGAACGGGCCGAACTTGATCCCTTGCTCTTTTACGAGCCTATGGCCTGCGATATATTCCGCAGTTTCGATCTCGCGGAGTACGAGGTCGGCCAGATTGTAGCAATCGCGCCAGCCGTCCATGTTTCGCGAGTATGTTTTGGCAGCTTCTCCGGTATTGACGTAGTAGGAGTAGCCGCCGGTTTCCTTCGCGTTTTCGCGAGGGTTGAAAATCTCCCCGCCGTGTTGGCCGGGATTCCAGCAGGCGAGGCAGAGCCGGATCTGGAGCTGCCTCTTTTTCTGAATAAGCTCGTCGCTTCCTTCCATGAGCTGCACGCAGACGGAAGGGATCGGAGCGGCCACGTTTGGCGGCAGCCGATCCTTTCCCGGAACGTATAAAGGGAACGCCGCGGGGTTTACCATAACAACGTCGTAGCCGGTGTCGTTCCGGTAGTCGTCCGGCAGTTTGAGGGTGATTTTGCTGCATACGTTTTCAGTGAGCCAGCTCACTATTTTGTCGATACTGTTTACCAGTGTCATGTTGCCGTCACCTCCTTAGCTCATGCGATTCTGGCGAACCGCGATCTGTACGAGTCCCATTTCCGACGTGGTAGTGACAACGATCACCTCGCGGCCGTCCAGATTGAGAAGGCGGCCGGGATCCAGATTTTCTGGAAGGTCGGAGGCTTTTCCCATGATTACCATGTCGGCCTCGTCCATTCCATGAATACGGTTGTCGCCGATTTTACTCAGCTTGGTCATTATGTCGCTGTCAATTACCACCGGGACTTCCTTCCCTTCGATCCGGTGAAGGTCTGCGAACTCGTCCAGATTCAGGAAAACGTCCGAGAGATCCTGCTTTATTTGGTCTTTGAAGCTCACGAGCTTACGCCTCGGAAGGTTCCGCCTCGATTTTTGCGGGGCTGTCGGCTTTGGCCTTGGCTGCCTCGATCAGGGCGATCACTTCCTTTTTGCTGCGGACTGCGCTCGCGTCTACGCCATACGCTGCTGCAGCTTCTCTGAGCTCTGTCATGTTCAGGCCGTTGTATTCTGAGGATGTGCTTTCCGGCTCCGCCTCATACACGGCCACACCAGCCTCCACCAGCTCAGCCTCGCGGGCTGCGTTGATAGAGAAGGCGGGAGAGTGTTTCGTCATAGGTTCCACGGTTCCGTTTTTAACGAGCCCGTAGGTGCCTTTGATCATTCGGATCATGTGCTCACCTCCATTATTCCGGATCCGCTGCGTTCAGATCCGGGAGAGCGTCGCCGTCTGTGTCCTCGTCATCAACCATGCCGCCAGCGTTTACTTCTGCGGCTGCGATCGCGTCCACATAATCGGCTTTCTTTTTGCAGCCGGTAACGTCAACGCCGAGATCCCCGGCGAGGTTCTGGAGCTGCTGGATCGTCATTTCTTCGAGCTGGCTCTTTGCAAGGTGGCCGGTCACTTCCTGCTCGTCCGCCTCGTCTACTTCGATTGCGCCGCCGACGTATTCAGCGACACCAGCAGAGACGAAGTGTTCCGCCTGAGTGTCCTCGCACTCAAACGGGCCATCCGCTGCTGTCATTCTCTTGTGGGCGTGCTTGGCGTCATAATAGCCGACGGTTCCCACTGTTACCCTGATTTTTCTCATGGTTTTGCTCCTTTCTACTCGGTACGCTTAGTTGATAACTTTCGCCACGCTGAACGGGCACTCGTTGTTAGGCATAGGCAGCGGCGCAGAGCTGAGAGTGAGCTCGCGGGTGTTGTGAGCAGCGTCGCTGATATACTTCGGCACGTTCACGCCGGTGTAAGTATGGAACTCACCGTCGGCCTGCTCCACCTGAGTGATCGCGCCGTAAACAGTACGGCCAGCAGCCGGAGCGCCTACCGCGATCATGCCCTGCGGGATATACTGCTTTACAGTTCCGTCCAGCTCGGTGTATGTGTCCTCATAAGTGAGGAAGTCGATCATTCGGCCCTTGATATTCAGGCGGGCGATCTTGGAAGCACCGGCAGGCAGAGTCTCAGGATCTACGCCTCCGATATTGTAGTTGCGGTTGTCGAGCAGTTTCAGGATCCACGGATTGCGGAGGAAAAGATCTGCAACGTCTGGAGCCATGAGGCACTCAGTCGCAGGGAGCCCTCTTTTGCTCAACATGGAGATCATGGCGGCCACGTCGTCGATCATCTGCTTGCCGCCTGCCTCAGTGTCGGCCCAGTCTGCGGAAGGGGTATATTTTGCCGGGTTGCTGGTGCCGTCATAGTAACGGACTTCCTTTTCCTCGTAAGTGCCGAGGTCGTTCGTGTACTCGTGCATAATGCAGCCGTTGGTGAAGATTACCTCGGCAGCCATGGCCTCTTTTCTGCGGGTGTTCATGTCGCGGAGTTCGTCGAGATCTCCGAGCATGATCACGCCCTGTCTCTGGGCCGGAGTCAGGTTAGTATAAAGAGCCTCCCCGAAGCCTCTCTTTTTCAGGTCGTCAATGGAGAGTGGGCGCTTCGGTGCAATATACGCCGGAGTGAAGCGCTTCATGGTGTAGCCTTCGCGCAGGATCGTGATTCCGCCCTTACGAGGTGCTACAAAAGGTGCCGCTTTCTTGGATCCCTTGCGGTATTCCACCAGCACGTCGTCAGTGGCGAACACGTCAGAGGCGGCGTTAGTAGGGAAATAGCGATCCAAAAGAAAAGAGTGAAGCGGCGGGAGCTGCTGCACGGAGGCAAGCAGTGTGTGGGTATCATAAAAATTAAAAGCCATTTGTCTGTCCTCCTTGTTTTTTTAGTATGCTACGGCGTCAGAGAGCAGGATTCCGGCAGAGCGGAGCGCTTCCTTGTCCGTTTCACTGATCGCATGGCTGTTGTCAGTGATCAGGCTGTTCTTGTTAAAATGGCCGGTACGGTATGCAGTCGCTACCGCGTCGGAAGCGGTTCCGACTTCCACGTCGTCAGCCAGCACGCAGTTGGCTGTCAGTGTCTCGTTGCTTTTCGCAGCGGTACCGAGAATTACACGCAAGCCGTCGCCTGCGGTACCGGCGGAGAGTGCCAGAACAGTGCCGCGTTTGTAGGTTTTGGCCTCGGTGGCTTCCTTGCGGATCTTCACGGTGAAAACCTCTGCGGGCGGGTACTGGCCGTTGATCAGGTTGTCGAAGCCTACGGCCCCGATCGTTTCGTCGAGTCTTTTACTCATTACTTCGTACCTCCTTTGGTCTGGTTGTAGGCAGAAACTACCGCCTGAATGTCTGCTGCGTCCTGTTCCTGAGCGTTTGCAGGTGCGCCGCCGTTAGGTGCTGCGCCTACGTCTGCGGCTCCGGATTTTGCTCCCTCTGCCTGATATGCTGCGAGGAAATTCTGGCCGGACGCTGCGCTGGCCTGCATAACACGGAAGCAGAGCTCCTGAGCTGTGCAAGGGTTGTCGCCGTACTTGGCGTCGTGTACGAGCTGCTGATCCGGGATAGAGGCGGCGATAGAGTCGATCTGCTCGATTCTCTGGCGTTCTGCTGCCACTGCCTCACCGGAAGCGTTCTGCGCTTCGGTTCTTGCGCTGGCCTCGATCTGGGCCACGATCTCCGGGTATGCTGCCCTCAGTTCCTTCTCGTCCATAGATTTGTTACCTCCTTCTTTTTTTGCCGCCTTTGCGGTCGGCTTCTTTTTATTTGCTCCGGGCTTTGCAGCCGGTGGAGTCGCGATTGCTTTCACCGGGATAGTGCCCGGCACATGCTGGAGCCCGTCAACATTGTGGCGTACTCCATTAACAAAAAGCACCTTTCTGTCGGCACTCATGCTCATTTCTGGATCGTCCTCGTCCTCTTTGATTGCGTCAGCGAAGCCCTTCTCCAGAGCTTCGCGGCCGGTGAACCACGTCTCCTTGGTCATCATGCTGCGGAGAGTATCGACTTCGATCCCTGTCTTACTGTTGTAGATCTCGGCGACGGCCCGCTCGCTGGCGTCCATTCCTTTCATAAGCTGCTTCATGTCCTGCATGTTCATGTAGTCCCAGAGCATAACGCTTACGCCGTGGATCATAATCAGGGAACCGGGGTACACGGTCACTGTGTCGCCCGCGCACATGATAACACTCGCAGCGCTGGCCGCGATTCCCTCGACAATGACGTTCACCTCACCGCTGAGAGCTTTCAGCGCGTTGTGGATTGCGATCCCGGTGTAGAGATCGCCGCCGCAGCTATTGAGCTTGACGGTGATGTGTCCCTTGTCTTTGACTGCTGCCAGATCCTCCATGAAGCCCTCCGGCGTGATAAAAAGGCCGGGCTCCGGTTCGCCTGTCCACCAGTCAACGGGCTGCTGGCTCATAACGTCGCCGTAGAGAGTGATCTCTCCCTCGTCGTCGCCGGTGCTGGCCATATTCCAGAACTTTGTCGCCGCGGGAGCTTGTGGAGCAGCAGTCGGGCCCATGATTAGGCCGCTATGTTTGGTTTTCATTGGCTTATCCTCCTTGTATGGTTTGCTTTATCTGCTCGCCGATCACGAGACTGCGGAGAGCCACCGTGCCCCTCTTGCGAGCTGTTTCGGGGTTGTGTGGATTGTCGTCGCCTTCTGGCGGATCCTGTTCGCCGTCCGGTTCCGCTGTTCCGGTGCCGCTCTGGTGCGGATCTGGTGGATTGCCTCCGAGCTTTTCGTTTTCACGTCTGAGCTGTTCCACATTGCTGTCCCATTGGCCACCGTTTAGGCGGATCGTGCTCTGCTCGTGAGTGGAGAAGCCTTCACTGCACGCGAGGATCTCGGCCGTGATTTCCTTCACCGGATCAAGCTGTCCCTGAGACGGGCCGAGCCATTCGCTGCCGAGATACGCGGCGCGGATCGCTGGATTCTGGAAAAAGCCCGGCGCATATATGCGGCCACGGGCCACGGCTTCGCTCATCCACACTTCATAGCATGGGCGGCAAAAGTCGTCCGCCAGCCATTCGCGGCGCATTTTGAACGCCTTCCACGCTTCCAGTAGAGCAGCACGGCTCGCACTGTATGAGGCGTTGAAGGATTTCAGGAGCAGATCGCTGGGAATTTCCAGCGCGGCGCCTACTTGTGCACTGATCGCTACGGCGAATTTGTCAAAGCTGCCGTTCGGGTGCGTCGGGTTTGCAAATTCTACGCTTTCGCCCGGCCCCATGACATTGATCTGGCCCGGCCCCATGCTGTACTCGTTCGGGTTCCGCATTTCTCCGGGTGGTACCGGATCCACCTCATTGAATGGCATTTCATCAGTCGGGGCTTCTGTCTTAATGAAGGCAGTGTAAAAGCTCTCGACGACTGCGGCCATGAGTTCGGACTCGGTATACCTGCGAAGCTGCAGCAGCGGCTCGATCACCTGCGCGAGATAACTCACGCCGCGGTACTGATCCGGGCGCTCTGTGTCAATGACGTGGAGCACATTCGGAAGACCGGTGCTTTGCTGGTATGCCAGAACGCGGGCCCATTCAGTAACCGGAGCGCCGAGCTCATACGGGTAGTTGCTGCGTATGTGATACGCTACCACCATGCCGTTCTTGTCTACTTCCACGCCGTCGTATATGGTGTTGCCCGTTTCTGAGTTCTTTCCGGTCGTGTAGTAGAGCGTAGTCCCGGCCCCGTAGTTGTTCGGGGTTGCGATTCTGTCGGACTCGATCAGGTGGACGCGGAGAGAGTAGGGGAGCAGCCGAGTGGTTTCGTACTGCTTGATCAACCCTATGCAGTCGCCGGAGAGCAGCCACGAGATCAGCGCGAGCTGCTGGAGCCCGTAGAAGTTATTCATGCCGGTGGCGTCGCAGGCTCTCTTGTTGCTGGCCCAGAGGGAAAACTCTCGCTCTGTTTCTTTCTGCCACCGTTCTGCCTGATCCGGTGAGAGTCCGAGCACTTCGCGGTCGATCCGGCTTTTAAGCCTGAGCCCGACGCCTACCACGTTTGTGCGGTTGGTTTTGATCGCCGAGGTAGCGATCGGCGCGGCCATGTATAACATGCGGGCACGCTGTCGCATGGTGTAGTTGTTGAAGTCTATGTCCTCGTGAGCGGATCCACTGGGAGCATTAAAGCCTTTCACGGCTTTTTTTCTCCAGCTTGCGCCCGCCTCTCCATAGCCCTTATTCTGAGGGCGTACGTTATCCGGGAGATATAGCCCCCTCGTTTGGTCGTACTTCGTTTTTCTCACCTCCTTGCAAGTAATTAAAAACGGCAGCGGCCGCGGTATCTAAAGGAGTGAAAATGTCCCGCAGTCGTCGCCGTAGTAAAGCCAGCCGATCGGCCAGCGTTTACCCATTTACCAGTCGCGGGGCACTACCCCCACGGCACGGCGAGCAGATCCGCCCGCCAGTTCGGCCTCCAGCTCGCGGACTCGCTTTTGCAGCTTCGCGATCATGTCCTGAACGGAAGCGAGCGAAGTCTGGTACCGTTGCAGGTTTCTGGAGCCGATTGTGTAGAGCTGCACCCCGTCCTTGCTGAGCATGTCAGCCTCACGGGCCAGATACGCACTGAGTCGCGTCCTCGTTTCTGTGAGCTCTTGCTGTATGGTTTCTTTTGATCTCATGGGTTCACCTCCTTACCACTCGTCGAAGTAGTTCCGGGCTGCCGGTTTTGGTTTTCGGCGCTGCGCCGGTTTGGTTTGCGGCGTTTCTTGGACATTTTTCAGACGCCGCTCCACCGCGAACATGTCCGGATCTATGATTTTTAGCCCGGCGTTCGCATAGTTTCGGCAGTCGAGGGCCTCGTTCCGGTTGTGTCCGGGGATTTTTACCCAGTGCCACTGGTTGCCGCGCTTTGTTTGCGTGAGCTCCAGACGCTCGGAGAGCAGGCCGTTGAAATAATAGGTATCGTAGCCGCATGACTCGTGGATCGGGAAATGGCAATATTTCGGGCCAGCTTCCTGAACCTTTAGGCTCGACATGATCGTTTCTTTTCCAGCGTCAACGCCGAGCGTGTAGAGCCAGCAGGTGATCCGCTTGTTGTCCTTGATCGGAACCTTTGACGGAGGCGTCACGAACGGGATCCCGTCGCCGCCCTTGCCCTTGATAGCAAAAACACGCTTGTTTTTACGCTCACGGCAGCGAGTGTATACCTCTTGGGTGTAGTGGCCGCCGGAGTCCACGCAGGTGATTGAGATCCGCAGCCCTTTTCCGTCATTGAAGCGGTAAACGTGATCGATCACGTCGTCGAGCTGCTGCCATACCTCGTCGGTGTCTGGCTTTCCCATGATGTAGCCCTTTTTTATGCCCCACGTTTCACCGTAGAAGCCATGGCCCACGACTTCATACTCCAAACGGTTGTCCTGAGTATCTACGCCGCAGGTGAGAACGAGAACGCCCTCCGGAACTTCGACGGGAGAGCCGTCGGCATTGGTGCCGTAGTCCTCGCGCCGGGCCAGCATGGTGTCCTCGTCGGCTATGTCGCCGCGATCCTCCCAGAGCTCACCCAGCAGTGTGTTGTAAACTACTTTGAGCTTTTGCGGATCGTCCTTAGCTTGCAGAAATTTGAGCGCGATCTTTTCCCACGGAGTCCATGGAGAAGAAAAAGCGTTCAGCCAGAAGGAACGGACGCCCTCGTCGTAGGCCGCCGGGTTCTCGGCGATCCACTTTGCGGGCTGCTTCCGCATTTTTTCCTCCGGTACTATGCAGCCGCAGGAGGGGCAGCACCATGTAATCGGGCCCACGATCTTGTACGCCTTTTTCCCGCGGACTTTGGCCACCGTATGTTCAAAGTGTACGCGGTCGAAGGTGATCTCGCCGTACTCTCCACACTCAGGGCACTGGTGGCACCAGCGTTCCTGTGTTCCGAGGTAGTAGCTGCTTTCGATATTTGAAGCGCCTTTTATGGTCGGAGTTGATACCTCGACGGCCTTCGCATTGTAGAACGTGGCCTGTCTGGCTTCGGCCAGAGCCCACGGATCACCCTCAGCACCGGCAGACACGGCCCAGCGGTCGCGCTCGTCGCCGAGAATGTAGCGGGCGGGAGTGGAAGCCAGAGCGGAGGCGCTGTTGGATCCTGTGATCGTGAGCATACCGCCGGGGAATGACTTCTGGAGGATTGTGTTCCCGGAGTCTTTGCTTTTGACGTCGGAAACTTTCGCCCTCAGCACCTTGCTGTCTCGTATCATTGGAGCGATACGGAGGCGTGAGAACTTTCGGGCGTCGTCGAGGGAAGGCTGGACGAACAGGATCGAGCCGGGATCTTGGTCGATAATGTAGCCGATTATGTTCAGCTCCAGCTCAGATTTTCCCACCTGAGACGCTGCCACCATTACGATCTTACGGATCTTCGGATCCGTGAACGCTTCCATAGGTTCCCGCAGGTACGGCGTGCGCGAAGTGCGCCACGGGCCAGACTCCGCGGAGTTCTCCGGGGATAGGCGGCGGTGTCTATCGGCCCATTCGGCCACCGTCAGATCTTCGGGTGGCTTAAAGTTGCGAATGGCCGGTGCTATGGCTGCGTTGAGTTTCGCGGTGGATTTTTTAGTCGTCGGCTTCATCAGCGGCCACTATAACGTCGCTCCAGCCTTCACGATCCCGCACCCGCCGCTGATATACCGCCGGATCGTAGTTGTAGTTTGCGAGCTCGTTCAGAATTTTGTAGCACTCCGCCCGGATCAGTGCCGAGGCTTCGTTGGCGCTTGCCACCTGCACAACGTCCATGGCCAAACGTCCGGGGAGTGCCATTATCATGCTGCGGACAGTGTAAACGAGGTCGTTCGTCACGGCCTCCACGTCCTCGCTGCGGTGCATTTTGCCTTCGAGCTCTTTCAGTTGCATGGCTGCCATGTCTGCCTTACTGCGTTTCATGTCAGCCTCAGCCCGCAGCTTCTCCATTTCAACCTGAGCCGCGTCGGCGCTTTTGGCCTCTCGGCCGTTGGCTTTGTCGCTCAGGTAACGGATATAAGATTGCACCGTCGGAAGCAGGTCGAACATATACGGCCGCTTCTGGGCGGCTGGAATAATTCCCTCTTTAGCGAGCTGCTGGATCCGGCGGTCGGTGACGCCGAACAGCTTCGCAATAATGGCAGCGTTTTGGAGATTCTGCTTGCCTTCCGCCATGGCGCCACCTCCTTTCTTTGGGGCAAACGAAACGAAACGGCCTGAAAAAATTTTTCTGAGTCTGCGCGTGTTTTGGGCTCGCCAGCACCGCAGGCGTTTGGCGGCCCGGACAGTACCTTCGGGCTGCGGAAAAATTTCGGCGCGGTTACTCGGTCGAGTTGCTTTGCCTTTTGTTTCTTTGCTTTGGTCGCTTTGTTTCGCTGTTCTTTGTTGCTGTTGCTTTTGGTTTCGCTTTGGCTTTGCTGTTCGATTGCTTCGCGCTTGGCTTGCTGCTTGGCGCGTGTTCGTTGGCTTGGCTTTGGCTCGTGAGCTCGGAGCGTTTGGCTATTTCATTACTTGATCTATGTAATGGTTGAAGCGTTCGCCGAGCTTTTCGGAGATTGTTGTCTCAATGGTTTGGCGTGCTTTGCCGTCGATCATCTGAGGCACGGACAGGGTGCGCACGGCCTCGATCGGGGAGCGTCCCCTCCCAGTCTTTTGAAACGGAAGCATGGAGCCGCCATTTCCACCGGTGAGGAACACGTTCGAGCCGAGGCTCACACGGGATCCCTTGATGATCGTCGCCTTGACTTGGTATGGTCGCGGTGGTCGAACCATTGCAACGTCACCAGCTCCGGCGATCAGTTGGCCGGGGATTCTGATCGGCTTCTTTTGCTGAGCGCTTGGTCTGGACTTCGGGCTCATTTTGAAATGCGTCGGCGTCAGTGTCCGCCCCTTATAAATGAGGGAGGCACTATCAACTTGAACCCCCGCCACTTGGATTGAGCTCTGCCCCCTCCGAGGTTGTTGTTTTGCCTCGTTGATTGCGGCAGTGTCTACCCCGTAGTGTTCGCGGATTCCCTTCGATACCCACGCAGGCGCACGGCTCATAAAGTCGTTGACGGTTTTCTTGATTGCCGTCTGCCCGCCGTTCTCCAGTTTGTTGAGTCGCTTCGCAATATCCTTAGCTCCGGAGCATGTCACGGTGAAGCTGCCAGAGGTTCGGCGGCTTTGGCCGGTATAGAATAGACCGCCCATGTGTTTGCTCCTTCCTGTGGAAAATTTGCACCCCTCCCAGTTCTTTTCTGAGGGTAGGCACATAGGAAAAACCGCCCGGATCTTTATCATGTCCCCGGACGGCTTTCGCTGTTATACAGAGTAGCACGGTGGTTTATCCCCTTTTATCCCTTTTTGTCCCTTTTTATCCCCCCTGTGTGCTCGTGAGTGCTCCGTCTGCGGCTTTCTCCTGAGTGTGTGCGTATTTCTTCGGGCACACAAAAAAGCCCGCCGTCGGCCTTCCTGTGGCTTCTGGCGGGCGTTGTTATCCCTGTTCCTGTTTTGCTCTGTATATTTTGGCCAGCGATTGAAGCGCCGAGCCGTGCAGCTTGAATGTTCTTTTGAGGTAGCGCTGCTCGTGTTCGTCGTAGTCCTCCCGGCTACCATGAAGCGCGGCGCATACTGTCCACCAGTTCGCTGCGTCGAAGTAGTGCATTTCTAACACGGTCTGCTCGTCCGGCTTTTCCATTTCGGAGATCAGAGCCTCCAGTTCGCTGCGTTCCCGATCCTCGTCTGTGATCATGCGGCGGATCGTTTCCTCCAGTGTTACCTTCTGGATCACTTGCCGTTCCTGTTTGCTGGTTCCGTCGCCACCGCCTCCGGATATTCCGTCGAAGCTCGGCGAGGATATGGAGCCCATGACGGCCTCCAGATTCTCCAGCCGTTCGATCTGGTTGTCGATCCTGCGGTGGAGTGCTGCGTAGCTTTCCAGCTTTTTCTTGATCTCGTCGGTTTCCTTTGGCTGTTTTGCCTCACTGTTCTGGTGCATGGGTTCCACCTCCTTTCACTGGCTTATTCCGTGAACATTCTCTCGAAGTGCTCGCGACCCAGCTCTTTGCCCTTCCTGAACAGTCGGATCCCGGACGTCTTGCCGGTTGTCCTTATGTAGCGTTTTACGATTGTATCAACAAACTGAGGACTCAGCTCCATGAGGTACGACTTCTGGCCTATACTTTCCGCAGCGATCAGAGTCGTGCCAGATCCTCCGAAGGCGTCCATGACTCCCTCGGCCCACTGCGTATTGTCCAGCAGTTTCTCCAGTATCTCCACCGGCTTTTGCGTCGGGTGGAGCTCATTTCCGGAGCGGGTGGCTTCGATCACGTTCCCGTAGCCCTTGTGGTTGTCCCATGCTGGCTTTGTACGATGTGCGAACATTATCAGCTCGTGCTGAGTTCTCCAGCCCATACCCATGCCCGGCGTTTTCTTATTCCAGACGATCATATTCTTGACGCCGAACCCGCTTTCCTCCATTACGTCGTAGAGATAGAGCCACATTCTCCAGTCGGTGAAGCAATAAACCACGGTACCGGTGAACTGTTTCAGGATCGAGCGCATGAGCTGCTGGTACCCGCGAGTGCTGAGGGTATCGTTCGCGATCGTCACTTTGATTTCCTTCCCGTTTGCGTCGTAGCGTTTGGTTCCGATACTTCCGGTGCTGCGTCCGGATTCCTGAAAACCTCCGGAGCAGTACGGCGGATCCATGAGAAGGATCTGAGGCTCGGCTCCGTCGAGTAGTAGAGCGCGATCGGCTTCGTTTGTGCTGTCTCCGCACACGAGGCGGTGGTTTCCGAGAATCCAAAGATCGCCGCGTTGCGTGATTGTCTGATCTTCCTCCGGAAGCTCCGGGATCTCGTCCGGTTCTGTGAGATCATTGTGCAGGGCTTCGGCCAGTCCAGTGACGAGGCTTTCCACTTCCTTGTCGGTGTAGCCGGTCAGCTCCATGGGGATCTCGCCGGTGTCAATGTCGGCGAAAATGTCAGCCAGCAGCTTGTTGTCGATCTCTGCCAGTTCTGCGATCCGGTTGTCGGCCACCAGATCGGCGTATTCCTCGGCCTCGTTCGTGTAGTTCTGGTAGTCCACCGGCACTTCGGTGAGTCCTTCGAGCTTGGCAGCAGCGAGGCGGCCGTGGCCCTTTACTATGAAGCCGGAGCGCTTCGACACTGTGATCGGCGCCCTCCACCCGGTCTGGCGGATAATGCGGCCGAGTGCTTGGATCTGTGCGTCCGGGTGTGTGTTCGGGTTCTTCGGGTTGGGGATCAGCTTCTCAATGGCCACGATCGCGTCATGGGCGCAGAATACCGGTACCCCTCCGGCGGTGGCCTTTGGCTGTGCTTCTGTTTTGTAGTCCATTTATTCGTCCTCCCTCACATACTCCCCGGCGTCTGCTGGAATGAGTCCGCACTCGAAGGCGCGGCAGATCTCCAGCTTTGACGCTCTGAGGATTTCGTTTTCTTTGCAGCCGGTGTTCCAGCATTTTTCACATATTTCTGGCATTGGCTACTCCTTCCGCGGCTTCGGCGCGTTCTGTACGTTTACGGTGTCCAGAGCGCGGGCTGCTTTCAGTATTCTGCGGCGGTAGCGCTTCCAGCTCTCGTCCTGTTTCTTTACGACGCCATAGATCGGGCCCACATTGGAGAGGGTGAGCTGTTCCATGGTTTCGTATTTCGGTAGACTGCGAGGGGAGAGCCCCAGCTTTTCGCGGATCCTTTTCTCGTAGTCGGTGTTGTTTTCGCCTTTATTTCTTCTAATACCATAAATGGGGCCGACGCCGTTTAGCGTGAGCCCTTTCATGGATTCGTCCAGAGTGCGGGAGATCTTTCTCCTGCGATTGTATTCCCTGATCTTTTTCTCGGTTCGTCCGATCCAGATCAGGAGAGTGGCCACCCAGAGAGTGATCAGCAGCAGCGCGGTGGGTACCCACACGAGCCCGGCGATCACCACCGGCCAGCTCATTGAAATAATGTCACAGACTTTCAGGATTGCCAGCACGGCCACGCCTGCGAGTGTTGCCAGTGTATAGAGTATCGGCCAGCCCATAGGCTTGTTCTTGTTATCGTCCATTTCGTCCTCCTTTTCTTTTAGCTGCTCGTCTGGCTGCGCGGTTCGGTCGAACCGGTTCCCGTCTGATAGGCCAGAGGGAGAGTGGGGCCGGTTTTTCCTCCTTGCTTCGCAGCATATCTCCGCCGATCTTGTGGAGTGCTTCTGAGTAACTCAGCGCGGTGCTTTCCGCGAGTCTGCGAGCTTGTTTTTCTATGTCGTCGAGGTCACACTCCAGATAGAAGGCCAGCACTTCTGCGTATTTCCTACACCTGAGTGCCTCCAGCACGTCCCATGTTATTTTTCCGTCGGGGAAGTAGTGCCTCGCGTCTATTTTGAGGGTGTAGAGCCCCTCTGTGTTATTTTCTTCTTTCACGCTTTGCCCTCCTTCGCTGCGCGCGGTTTGGGCCTTCCTTTCGGAACGGTGACAGGAGCCCAGCCTTGATCGCGCACTCAGTACAGAGCATTTTCGCGCCCTGTTCTTTGGCGAGTCGGTCGGCTTCCGGGTGTTTCCAGCATTTCCGGCCGCATGTCGGGCACTCGACTGGCTCCCAATCCGGGTGCTTGGCCTGCACGTCGCCGTTCAGGTTCTTGTCCAGTGGTAGGCAGATGATCCCGCCCCGGTCAGTCTGCTTTCTCGGCCTCAGATCGAAGCCGTGAGCCCGGAGCTGTTCGCGGGTGTTGTTGGTGCTTTCTTCCTGCTTTACCTCCAGCACTTCCACCTTGTCTAATGGCAGGCAGAACGAGCCCTGCGGCTCCCATTTCTTCGCCTTCCAGTTCTCTGCGAACTTCTCCAGCGTATCGAACAGGCAGAGGCCCGCCTCGGTTTCGGTCTGGAATACGGTCTGCATGACTGCCTCGTCCTCTGAGTCCTCCCAGCCGTAGAGGTGCCAGCTCTCGCGGTTGTCGTAGTCCCACTGTGAGAACCAGAGCACATGGCCGTCGATCGGCCAGCCGGTGCCGGTTACTTTTCCGGTGATAACTTTCGGTTTATATTCCATGGTTTTGTCCTCCCTTAGAAAAATCTATTTAATGCGATAATGAGCACGATCACGGCCACGAAGGCGATCGTGATGTTCTGCTGTCTGAGCCCGTCCTTTTCTCCGATAACTCCAAAAAGCAGGAGAGCAGCCACGAGGGCCAGCACTATGTTTATGATCAGCATGTTCTTGTCCTCCTTTGGTTTGCCGGGAGAGCTTGGCCCTCCCGGTATGTTCCCGACATTTATGTCGGCCACATTATGCAATGATCGTGATTTTCTCGCGATCCGGAACGTCTGCCAGCGCTTTGACGAGGTAGTTCTTCACATTGTCCACCGCCTGAGACTTCCAGAGGCCACCGTCAGCAGCCACCAGCTTGAAGGCAGGGGCTCCGCCGCGTCCCTCGCTGATTCTGAACACGAAGTCGCTCGCAGGCTGCGGAACTTCCAAAAATGTGCGGTACGGGATCAGGTTCACCGGGTTAGGGACGAAGGCGGCGTCCTTTGTGGTTACTCCGGTTTTGATGATTGCCTGCTGGCTTACGCCGTCGTCTGAGAAGGTTCCCTGCTGTGTGTTCACGATATTGCTCGCCATAATAGTGACGGCTTCGCGGTCGTCTGTTTTCTGGAAGCATGACTGCATAGCCACGAGGAAGCTCTCCTGATCATACTCGCGGCCATACTCAAACTGCGGCAGCAGGGCGTTGATCTCGAACAGAGTCTCACGGTCACGCTCGGCCAGCAGTCCGGAGTAGAGCAGCACCTTTGTGGCGCTTACCACCTGAATGATCATTTTGTCGCGGAGTTCCTCGCGGCTTTCCTTGATGTAGTCCACCAGAGAGGTGAGAGTGGTCGCCTTGATTGGCTCGGCCTTGTCGGCTGCGTCATAGCGTCTGAGATCCTTCGTGCAGTATGTCCGGCCGTTGATCTCGATTGTTTCCGGCTTCTCAGCCTTTACGGCCAGCCCTGTGATATATGCGATTGCTTCTTTGATTCCTTCCATTTTCTTGCCCTCCTTATGCTTCTTTTGCTGGTGCGATTTTTACCACCTTCATGTTATTGCGTCCGCCGGTTGTCTGGCGGTCGTCCGTAGGCTGCCCGGCGGTTTCGTATACCTCGCCGGTGTCCGGATCATAGTCGCGGCCCGGAACTAACTCAGCAGCGGCAGCAGGCGCCTGTTTTCCTCTGTTTTTCAGATCCAGAGGTTTGCCGGTTGGATTCTGTACCGGCGTAGGAGCTGCAGCCTGCGTTTCCTCTGGTTCCGGATCCTGATCGGCGTCCGTGAAGTCGGAGAGATCCATCTGTCCGCGGATCTGCCCGTCGTATTCGGCGATCTCGATCTGGCCGGTTCTCATATTGACGCCCATCACCATTTGCGTGTCGATTGCTTCGGTAGCTGCGAGCTTGGTCGTGACAGCAATCTGGGTTCCTACCATTTGGCGGGTTTTGTTCGGCGTAAATTTAATATTTACCGTGATCTGGCGCTTGGTGGTTGCTTCTGTGTTCGGATTCTGAATATTTTCAGCCACCTGCATGAGTGCCTCGTTGAGTTTCTCGGCGAAGGCTCCGCCTGCGAGAGCTTCGAGGTTGATCTTTGCCTGTACTTTCTGCTTTTTCATGTGCTTACCTCCTTACCGCAGCCCATACGGCTGTATTTTTTCCGGTTCTTTTGCTCGGTTTCTTTCCGACGACTTCCAGAACTCCGGCGCCTTTCAGCTCTGTGAGTCTCGGCGCCACGAAGTTGCGGTCGTAGTATTTCAGGTGGCCAGCAGCCACCAGTTCGTCGGTGATTTCTTCCACGGTCATTGACCGGTTTCCGAGAGTTTCCAGTATTAGCTTGCAGCGTTCGCCGCTGCGTGTTCGTATGCCGTCGTAACTCTGGCGGCGTGTCTGTTTAGTGATCCCGTTCATGGTTTCCTCCTTATCTGAACCGGCGGAGCAGTGGCCCCGCTGGCTCTGGTGCTTTTATATGTGCCATGTGGCAAACTCGCGCCCGGTGCTTTCCGGACTCCGCCACACTATGACGGCAGAAGGAAACGGAGCTGCGTCCTCGCCGTTTCCGTCCTCGTCGGTGAATTTCAGGCGGCCGCGGAGGAATCTCACCTCGCTGGCCTTGCCGAAGATCCAGTCGTGAAAATATGCCGTGTCAGTCCGCGAAGGAATGAGCATAACCACGGTGGTGCCGGGCTTCCGGCTTTCTTCGTAGCCTTTGCGTACCCAGTCTGCGATCGCTCGGCCGTATGGCGGATTGCAGAACACGCGATACCCCCCCCAGTCTTGCTTTAGGCCGTCGTCGTCCGGCGTGAAGTGTTTCGCGCACTTGGCGCTTTTGTCGGTGCTGGCCGGATCCAGTTCAAAATGAAACTCGCGATCCAGTTCCGCGAAAAAATCCGGCGGAGTGCACCAGCACATGTTTTTACTGCTCAGCAGTGCGTTGTTCATTGGCTTGATCTCCTTTCTGTGATTTGTAGAGCCCGCAGCCGTTCCCGTTGTTCATACACGGATCCGGGTAGGCCATGTGGTGCATACAAATTTTTAACGGTTCGCCCGTCTGTTTGTTTATGAACTTTCCGCTCAGCATGGTGCAGGCTTTTGAAATTACAAAAGGCCCGACTCTGCGGAGCTCGCAGTATTCGCATTTCATGGCGTGCCTCCTTCCTCGGTGTAGTCGATCTCCACACCTTCCAGCAGTTTGAGGATCCCGGCGATATATTGCACGCGGTACGGTTCCAGATCTTCGAGTTTCATGTGCTTGCGTCCGTAGATCTGTTTCATGTCTCGCCATACTTCCCACGGTACCCGGTAGAAGTTTTCCAGCCCCACGCTCACCATGATGAAGGCAGCAGCTCCGAGCTTGTGGTGGAGCGTCAGGCTTTCCACCTGCTCAGGGGTGAGGCGGCTCTGGTCGATCTTGTCGCTGTCGGTGTGCTTTGCCTCAAATACCACGGCCCGGCCGCCTGCGAGCGTTCCCTTGAAGTCAGGCTGCCCGGCTTTGGTGTAGCAAGCAAGGAACCGGCCCTGTCGGTCTGGCTTCCTGAGTGGCTTCATGGGCTCCGGAGTTTTTTCAACGAAGGCCACGCCCTTGTCGCAGTACCAGTTCAGGCTTGCGGTGATCATATTCTCGAAGTGTTCACCGGCTCGCTTGCTCTGGAGCCCTTTCTGGCTATGCTGCACCCGTGCAAGGGCGGTGCTGGCTGTCGGATCCGGGTAGCCTTCGCCATTTCTTCCCGGAACCGTGTCCCAACTCATTGATCTACCTCCGAGCCTGCGCCTTTGTCGGCCTCCAGTGTGATGTCGTGGCCGGGGTGTCGTCTGAGCTCGATCGCAAGGTCTAAGATCATTTCGCCATTGATCCGCACGGTGGTGGATTCGATCGCGGCGACTCCGTTCAGGTTCCCGACGTGAGAGGGGAGGACGATCAGAGCGTCACCGATCGGAAGTGCCTCGACTTCGCGGTTTCTGTAAAGCTCGGCAGCGTCCCGGATCGGGATCTGGTGCTGCTTCGCGTATTCGATCTCGTTTCTCATGCCTTCGCTCGGATTCTCGATCCCGTAAACCCAGAGCTCGTCGCACATGGTCAGAAGTGAGAGGCCCATGTCCATGCCCGCGGCGCGTTCCTCCTGCTTGGTGTCGTCAAGAAACTGGGTAAAATATACATGAGGCGCGATCGGGATCACGTCGTCCCAGAGTTCGACGGCTTCGCGGCAGTAGCGCTGGGCCTTTTCTATGTTCTTTTCAATGTCCCCGCGGCACGGGGAGCAGATGTAAACCAGTCTTTTTCTCATGCGCTTGCTCCTTTCATGGTTTTGCTCAGCAGCTCATTGTATAAATTCCGGTAGAGATCGCGCTCGGTTTCGAGCTTGATCTTTTCAATGTCTGGATCCTGCTGGACGATCTGGAGTGGCTGCTTGCTTATTTCTTTCAGTAAATGTTCCGCTTCTTTGGCTGCGGGCTTCGGATCCATGAAGTCGATCCCCAGAGAGATTGCCAGAGCAGAGTCCACGGCTGTGAGCTCGCTCTTTGTCAATTTTCCGATCAGCGTCCCGATCCTTTTCACGCTTACGCTGTTTACCTGTTCGCATAAGACGGTAGAAGGGGAGAGTGCGCTCCGGATAAATACATGAGTGGGGAGGTCATTCTTTGGTTTGGTGGTCATGTATACCACTTCCACAACCTCGCTGTTTTCGTTGTTCTTGTCATTGGAGACGATCACCGCAGGACGGCCGCCTCTCTGCTCGCTTCCGGTTTCCCGGTATGTGCTTTCAATGTAATAAATTTCACCGCGTTTCATGGTTTGACTCCTTCCTGAGCAGCCTCAGCGAGTCGCTGCTCTTGTATTTTGCAGGTGTCCGGGTTGATCTCTATCCCGATATAGTTCCGCCCTTCTTTGAGGGCTGCAGCTCCTGTGGTTCCACTTCCTGAGAATGGATCCAGAACCGTGTCGTCCGGTTTACTCCCGGCCAGTATGCAGATCTTGGCCAGTTCCTCCGGAAACGTGGAGAGGTGGGCGCCTTTATATGGCCGTGTGGCGATTGTCCAGACGTCCCGGCGGTTTCTCTTGCCGGTTTCATTTCTCTGGAGCCCGTGGCTGCCTCGATCCACCTCAGCACTGTTGGCTTTGGCCTGATCGTGAGTGTAGGCAGTGCCGCCGCGGAAGGTTTTCGCATTGCCGCGCTTCCGGCCGGGCTTTTTTGGATCGTATCCGACGGCCAGTTCTTTGACGGCCTCGGCGTCGTAGTAATAGGCGGCCGCTTTACTGAGCAGAAAAACATACTCGTGAGATCTTGCTGGTCTGTCTTTGGCACTTTCCGGCATGGCGTTGGGCTTGTTCCAGATAATGTCCGCCCGGAGGTACCAGCCGTCACTTCTGAGAGCCAGAGCCAGCAGCCACGGGATCCCGATCAAATCCTTGCGCTTGATCCCTCCGTCCTCGATATGTCTCGCGTAGCTGTCGCCGATATTCAGCCAGAGAGTGCCGTCGTCTTTCAGAACTCTGGCGACTTCCCGGAAGATTTCCACCATCTTGCGGGTGTATTCCTCCGGAGAGCTTTCGGTTCCGAGCTGATCGGCCACGCCGTAGTCTCTGGCGTTGTAGTAGGGTGGAGAAGTTACGCAGACGCTGCAGCATTTGTCCGGCAGCTTTCTGAGTTCCGCCAGTGCGTCGCCTTGTAGGATCATTCCGGCACCTCCCCTCTGAGTTCGAGCTTCGTCTTTTCTACGATCTGGCTCTCCAGCCGGAGGGCTCCGCGGGTGAGCGCTTCCATTTCCTGTTCTTTCCTGCGGCGTTCGCTTTCTCGGTACCCGATCAGGTGTTGGCCTTTGTCCGGAAGGGATCCGGCCACGTTGTCGATCTTCTCAGTTAATTGTGCCGGTGTCATGCTGCGGGCCTTTTCCCGTTCGTACATTGGCGTGTACTGTTGCATGAAGGCTACCCGATCCATGCCGGGCTTGCCGCCTATGTATGCGCTGCGGTGCATTTCCCAGAGGGAAGTCCAGCCGATTGACTCAACGGCCCGCGCCACCAGAGGCGGGAGCTGGCGGGAGAGATCTCCGTGGTTGAATTGTCCGGCGCTGTACATGAGGTCGCTCACGGCCAGCCATGCCTTGTCCGGCTCTATGAGCTCCGGGTGCTGGATCTCCAGCATGATCTCCCGGATTTCGGCCACGCTCGGCGGCCATTTGTTTGTTGCAATGTGTTTTTTGACCGCCAGCGCTACGATCCCGGATTCGTCTTGTTCAAACATCATAGCCCAGAGGTTCACCGTGGCCTCGATTGCTTTCGCGTCCTTGAACTTGTCAAAATTCGGGTAGGCGGTGACGACGATCGCCACCAGTCGAGCCGCGTCTGCTTTTGTCATATCTCGAAGCCTCCTTCCTCGTCTGCGATTATCCCCGCGAGTACGTCCATGGTGTCAGGTTTTCCACAATTTCCACCCGGTCGCTGTTGATAGCTTCCGGATCCGGCAGGTGGGAGAGGTTCGTCGTCCCATCGCCCCTGATTGATCCACGTTGACGGGTTGGGAATGAAGCGGCCACCTTCTCGCAGCCATTGTTCCGAGGTTTTAGCTGTTGCCACTGCCTGCATGATCTTCTCGAACAGTTCGGCGTCAGGCTTTGCCTTTTCCCATGCCTTCTGTGCGGCTTTCTTGCCGACTTTCTTCGGGTATGCAGTCCAGAACTCTGCGAAACGTCGCTCCTGAGCGCTTGGCTGCTTCTCGGTCGCGGGGGTTATGGGGGTATCCCCCTTATTTTCTGGTCTACTCTGGTTTACTCTGGTCTGGTCTACTCTACCTGCGGTCTTTTTCTGGTCGCTCTTGCTTGCGTCCGCAGACTGTCCGGCGGTCGTCCTCCGGTCGTTTGACTTAGCAGCAGCGCGGCGGGCTCTCGAACGGTTTTTCTCATTTTCTCGCTGTTCGATCAGCTTTCCGGTGTACTCGCTCCAGTCGTGGATCTCCAGAACGCCGTCCTCTGTTGCGTCCAGCAGAGACGCAGAGGTCAGGGCGGCCACAAATTCCTCCGGATCTTTGTCCCACTGGGCCGCTCTTGCGATCATTCTGTCGGATATTCCAGCGAGGGATCCGTCCGGTGCGTTATCAATGGCCCAGAGCCAGAACGAGATCAGCAGGCCGAGCATGTGAGCCGGTTCAATGTCGAGCTCGTCAGCAGCAGCCAGTACCTTGCGGTGGTCTTTCAGTTGTTGGTGAATTTGGATCCATGCCACTGTCGGCACCTCCTTTCGTGGTTTGTTTCTGGTTTGGCCGTGGAGTTCCGTCGGTCTGTCCTCCGGTCGTCCTCCGGTCGGTGTGATTAGTTAAAAGGGAGCTGTCCGTCGTCCGGCATGTCCATGAATCCGTCATTGTTGGCGGGCTGAGAATTGCCATTTGCGTTGCCTCCGTTGCTGTCTGCGAAGTAAATGTTCGAGGCCGTGACCTCCACGGCTTTGCGGTTCTGTCCGGTTTTCTCGTCCTTCCATTTACGGGTTGAGATCCGGCCCTCGACTACGATCTGGCGGCCTTTGGAGAGGTAACGGCCGCAAAACTCAGCGCGTTCTCTCCAGCAAACGATCGGGATATAGTCCGGAGCGGCATCCTTGTTCTTGCTCGGTACCTGCACGGCGAGGTCGAAGCTCGCCACCGGTGTGCCGCCCTGTGTGTATCTGATTTCAGGCTCCTGAGCCAGACGGCCCAGAAGCTCCACATGATTAAGCATTGTCTTGTCCTCCTTGCTGCTTTGCGTTGTCCATAGCGGCGCAGGCTTCGTCGTACTGGGCCCGCGTCAGGTTGTGCGGATCCTGCTGTCCGTATTTTTTTAGGATCCAGTCGTTGATCGACTGCTGAGAGTACCCGGCGTCCTCGCCTTTACGGTAGAGGCGGGAGAGCTGAGCGTCTGAGAGTGGCCGTGCGGCGCCTGAGCGCCCCGTCTGGCCGTTCTGCGCCTGCGGCTGGGTGTTTCCCTGCCGGTTCCCGTTCTGAGCTCCTGTGTGCTGCTTCTGGCTCTGCTGAGGGGGCTCGCTGCTGTGGTCGCTCATGTCTGGATCGTCGTCGCCCTGATCAATGCCGAACTTCTCGAACAGGTAGTATTTGAGGCAGTACGTCCACGCGGAGCCTTTGGCCTTGTCCGGCCCTCCGTCATTCGTTCCGATCGCGTGGAGGGTAACTTCCAGAGTCTCGTCCGGGTTGTCTGCGTTCGTCCAGCGGATCGTGAGGTCGGCCTCGTACACCCAGACAATGCGGTCGCCGTTTCTGGTGTGCTGCGTGAAGTTGGAGTAGTAGATCGGATCCCCGTTTTCACTGTGCCGGGTTGCCTGCTCGCCTACAATGTCAAAATTGACGCCGAACTCATTCATGGCCGGAGTGAGAAGCTGGTACACGTCGAAGATCTTCGCGAACTTGTACTTTACGCCGTCGCTGTGGGCCTTCTGGGTGATAGAGGGAACGGCTTCGCGCAGCTTGATGAATTTTTGCTGCAGCGTCAGCGGTACCGGTGGGGTTGTGGCCGTTTTAGCTGCTGTTGTGTCCTTGGTTGTTGCCATGCGCTACCTCCTTACACGTCCACCGTGAAGGTGTCCGGCTTTTCAATGATCTGCACGCCCTCCACCAGCTCGCCGGTGGTTTTGTCTACGATCTGGCCTCCTACGATTTCGAGCCGCTTCTTGAACTCGCCCCACTTTGGTTTCTCTGTGGTCTGGATCATGTCCTCGTTGTCTGAGGCTTTCAGGTAGGCCAGCAGTGCGTCGTCGTCCTGTTTCATGGTGCGGCCGCCGATTTTCTTCACCAGAGTGCCGGAGAGAAGGCGGTAGCTGTGCTTTGTCTTGGTTGTCTTGTGTGGAACTGTCTCGAAGTATTCCGCGAGCTTTCCGGTGAGAAAACGGGTGCCGTTTTCATATCTGCGCTGAGCTGCCTCGACGCGCTGCTGGATCTTTTCGATCTGGCTGTCTGCCAGTGAGGTGATCCGGTCGAGCTCAGCCTTTTCTTCTGCGATTTTCTGGCAGGCCCAGTCGGCGCAGCCGTCGTCAGTGATACGCCATACCGGATGCGGAGCGCTTTCGGTTTCCTCCACATCGAACATGTTCATGTCCATGCCTTCCAGCTCGTCCAGTGTTACGGCCGGAGCTTCCGGCTCTGCGGTAGGTGCTGCGGTTGCTTCTTTGATTTCTGCGGCCTGTTCGGCCTCAGCTATTGCTTTCTTTGTCGTTGCCATGGTTCTGTTCTCCTTCCTTTGCTTCCAGAGCTTCGAGGGCTTTCTGGAGTTCTGCCTGCGTGTCTCTCAGTTCCTTGTCTTTGCTGGTGAAAAACTGATACCACTCGCCTGAGCTTTTCTTGTACTGCTCGGCTTCGGCCTCAGCAGCGGCGGCACGTTCCGCCATGCTGGCAAGTGCAGCCGTGAGCTCTGCGATCACGCTTGGCTTGTTTTCGTTATTCATTCGGTTGCCTCCTTAAAAAATCGGTGTCCGTTAATGGTCATTACATAGATCTGGGACTCGTGCCACTCGCTGTCCACGAGAGCGGGAGCGTAAAAGTATTTGATCGGCTCGGTCGTTGCCACGATCCCGAAGTCGAACACGTCCTGCACGGCTTCGAGGGCTTCCTGAGTCGGCTCCGGTCGGCGCTTGCTATATGCGTACACGCGCAGCGCTTCGTCCGGTCGGATCCCTTCGTCCTCGCAGGTCTGGAGAATACACTGAGCTACTGCGATCTTTCCGGCGAAGGGTTCGCCTCCGGCTTCGGCTGTGAGCACCTGAGCGATCTCCAGTCGCTCGGCGTCGGTGAGAGTGTAGCGCTTCTGGAATCCTGCCTCTGCGGCCCATGCGTCTGTGACGTCCTCCCAGTTTACGGCCTGCCCGTCTTTGTAGTAGAAAACGTAGGATTGAGGTTCTTCGGCCGCCGGGCTGCTGGTTGCGGTCGGGGCGTTTTTTGTCTGGGTGTGTTCCGAGAACATACCCACGGCGCCGCGTACTGCGAACACGATCACCACTGTGGTGACTGCCAGCCCGCCGATCCTTTTCCAGTTCAGGCGCTTGCAAAAACGGCGCAGCCGGTATAAAATAGGCTTAGGCTTTCGCGTGGTTTTTCGATTGCCTGTGCGGCTTCCCGGTTCCGACGGGTGGCCGCTTCTTTTTTCTTTGTACCCGGTGTATTCCACCGGGCTGTATACTTTCAGCGAGCTGCTTCGCATTTCTGTTACCTCCTTCTTTGTCTGAGTTTGGCCGGGAGCGTATAGCTCGGAGCCTGCATGTATTTGTTGAAATTCTGTGGCCAGTAGGCCACCTTTTCGATCCGTTTCCCACTTACTCCATACTTCGGGTTATATCCGAACACGTTCACATAACTGAGAAGATCGGAGCGTTCCGCGTCCATGGCCTTGCACACCTCAAACAGTGCCGCCACGTCGTCGATCGCTCTGTGGGAGTTCTGAACCTTGTCCTCCAGCTTATAGGTGAGGATCGCGTTCGCCAGCTTGTGAGGATATGCCCGGCGGTCTTTGTAAACGGTCAGACTGTCCAGATAGTCGGCAGCTTTCAGGGCCTCCGGGCCGCCGTTTCCATGTCTCCGGAGCATTTCAGCAGTAAACAGGAGATCAAACTGCGCATTGTGGGCTACCAGAAGGACGCGGCCGCCACCGATCAACTCAGCGAAGCGAGCTGCAGCCTCAGCCTCGGTGATTCCTTCGTTTTTGAGCTGCTCGTCTGTGATCCCTGTTAGCTCGACGATCTTCTGAGGGATCCGCTCACCTTCCGGCAGCTTCACGAACACGTCGGCGCTGTCGGCCATGCGGAGGGTGCCCCGTTCTGTTTTCTCGACTCTGATCGCTGCCAGTTCAATGATCTGGCAGCTTTCGGCTTCGAGCCCGGTTGTCTCAGTGTCAAAAAATACGACTGCTTTGTATTTCGTGAATATGTCCCGGAGCTCATTCATGGTCGTTCACCTCCGTTTTGATTGTGATCGAGGTTGTGGCTGCGAGCTTTAACTGCTTAGCGATCAGCTCGTACATGTCCACGGCTGCGTTCACCTGAGTCAGTGTGGCGCTGAGTTTTGCGGCCTTGGCGAGTTCTTCGTCTGTTGCTTTCTCGGCCAGTTCAGCGAAGCCTTCCGGATCCTCGCCGTGCGCGGCTTCGTAGAGCTTCTGAAACTGCTGGGCGAGCGCCTGCTTGATCCGTCCGATAAAGTCCGGAGCTAAAATGCTACGCTTTTTCGGTTCTGGCTGTTTCTTGTCAGAGTCCAGATCATCCAGAGTGTCAGAGTCGCAGATAAACCGAACGCAAGCGGCACGGAAGCCGAGGTACGTGAGCGCATAGCTGCGGGAGTTGTAGCCGTTGAGGAAGAACACACCAGCGTGCGCACCGCAGTACCAGTTGCCCCCGCGATAAATAACCCGCTCGCCGTTAGAGTCGAGCCAGAAGTATTCGTCGCTTTCGTAGCCGTCGGCAGGATAGAGGCCGAGGTCTTTCAGCTTGTCCGGCACGTCCATGTCGCTGCGAGCCTCCAGATCCGTGAACTTTACGCCGTCGTAGTCGGTGCCGTCCGGGTGTACTGGCTGGAGGGTGATCTCACCGTCGTGTACGTTGTAGTAAACCGGATCGCCATCCTCGGTGTAGATTGCCTCCCACTCCGGGGAGTCCTTGGACTGATCCGCGCCATAGGCTGCGCCGTTGTTCGGGATCACCTGCGGCATACCGTCCATAAATCGAACGCCGCCGACGTGCTCCCAGATGTTACCGCACATGTCAGCTACACCGTAGGCCGTGCCGTCGTGGTTCCACTGAACCGGGCCGGATCCGGTCAACGTCTTGCCGCAGCCTCCTTCGTATGTAGTGCCGGTCTGTTCTGGGTGGCTGTGGCTTTTGCCGCTCGCAGTATTTCCGGTCGGCATGGTGTCGTTGTCCCAGCTCCAGAAGCCGAGAGCCACCCATTCGTCGTTAGTGATCAGGTGCCAGCCTTCGCCCTTGCTCTCGCAGAGGCGGATCGCTTCGTCGTGGCTGATATTCACAGCCGGTTTCATAAATGGGAGAGAGTACGGAACGCCGTCGATCAATGTGTTCTGGTACTTGCTGATCGCGTATTCCTTAACCTTACGGCCTCTCAGGGTGTCAGGGAGTCCCAGCTCGGACGGGGTAAAAACCACCATAATATCCGGGCGCCCGTTTTTGTCGTAAATTACTTCGTTTCTCATGGTTTTGCTCCTTTTCTGTATTTGCTGCGGCAGATCGGGCACTTGTAGCCGTACCACGGGATCACCGCCTGCTTGCTTACATTCCAGTCCAGCCCGCACTCTTGGCATACTTCATAGCGGCAGCCGTCGCGCTGGGCATGAGTACGGGCCCGCTTAGGTTTCGCGAGTCGTTCATGGGATCACCTCCTATCCAGCGGCCAGCCTGCTGCATAGCTGCCTCATAAGCAGCCGCTTGTATTTCTTCCGGGTTCTCCATTTCCGTGCGTGTTTGTATAGGTGCCACCATTTCGGGTGGGTGTTGGCTCTATATAGTAGGGAGTCCACAAAAGTGTCCACGGCCTTTCTTGCGTATTGCCGGAACTTCCGGAACCGCTCCGCGAGCTCGTCCATGAGTTGCCGGACTGCGTGAGCTGCTGCCTTTATTGCGTCGGCGAGAGCGCCGAGCAGGGCAGTTGCGGCAGGTGGGCCGATCTGGATCGTGAGCTCTGTGTGCTGAGGTTCTGGTGGCGACTCGTCCGGGAGCGGATCGCTTCGCGCCTGATCCGCAGCTATGAGCTGCTGGCGTTTCTCGTAGTCCTCGACGCTCATGTAGCCGTCGAATATATATGGATCCGGTTCCTCAGTGGTTTCCTTGCCGTACCATGGCATATCTGCCGAGAGATTTTCCGGGCGAGGTATTGGCTCAGGAGGGAAGGCTGTTGAGTCTTTCAGGAGATTGCAGCCGCCTTCGTAGTGCCAGAGAATACCAGCCTCCAGTTCTGCGATCGTCATGTTCTCGCCGAAGTGCCCGCAGTAGTAGCCGTTCACCATGACAGCGTTCGGATCCTGCTCCAGAATTTCGGTGGCAGTGCTCAGATCCTCCAGCTCGAAGGTGTCAGAGTCTTGGTTGAGCCAGACGCTTTCAGCGTGCCAGCTTCGGCCAGTTTTCCATATAATCACCCACGCTATACCGTCGCGGATTTCTTCGGCGTACTGCCGAGCTATTTCGTGTAATGCTGCCATGTTGTCGCTCCTTTCTTTTTTATATAGTGGGGGATTTTCGCCCGCGGCACTTAAAGCTCTCAATGAGTCGGCGCTGGGCGAGTTCGGCGCTATACTCTCGGCGCATGTTCTTGTCGAGCTGGCCGGTGTCGCCTCTTTTCAGTTCTTTATAGATAGTCGCCACATGGACGCCGAGGTCGATCGCAATGTCGGCCGGACGTCCTCCGGCTGCGTATTCCGTCTCGATTTTCTCGCGGTCGCCGAATGTCAAATATCGGTAGTTTCGCACGTTCTCACCTCTCTTTCTGTGCTTTTCAGGTAAAAAAATAATGCGTCCGGAGGCTTTCGCTTCCTTTCGCATTTAATATTATCTTTTCCGAGACAAAAGAAAATGCATTTAAAGTGTTGACAGGAAAGAGTGGATATGGTAGATTAGATGTTGCGTTAAGCAAAAAACAAAGTAGAGTATCCACTCTCACCGCAGCACAATTGAGTGACTGATGGTTCGATATCGATAATAAGGAACTCCGGTTGGAGTTATTACATTTGTCGGGTGGATATGATATTCACTCGTTTTTTTGTGTTTTCGCGTAAGAACCTAAAGGAAATTCATTTGACGGAGGTATACGACAATTAGCGATTTAATGATTAACGAGCAGATCAGAGATAAAGAAGTAAGATTGATCAGCGCGGATGGGGAACAGTTAGGCATCATGTCATCCAGAGATGCAATGAAGCTTGCACAGGAAGCAGAGCTTGATCTGGTGAAGATTGCACCGGGAGCAAAGCCACCGGTATGTAAGATCATTGACTATGGCAAGTACAAATACGAGCAGACTCGTAAAGAGAAAGAAGCCAAGAAGAAACAGAAAACTGTTGAAATCAAAGAAGTGCGTTTATCACCGAACATTGATACGAATGACCTGAATACCAAAGTGAACAATGCTAAGAAGTTCATTTCCAAGGGAAATAAGGTTAAGGTGACACTGCGTTTCAGAGGTCGTGAGATGGCTCACGTACAGCAGAGCAAGCATATCCTTGATGATTTTGCAAAGCAGCTGGAAGATGTTGCTACAGTAGAAAAGGCAGCAAAACTGGAAGGCAGAAATATGAGTATGGTTTTAGCTGAAAAACGTTAAGACAATATGATCCGGGATGAAGATCCTGTAAGGCAGCACAATAAAGGAGGAAATTATCATGCCAAAAATCAAAACAAATAGAGCGGCAGCAAAGCGCTTCAAAGTAACAGGTACAGGAAAGCTGAAAAGAAATAAAGCTTACAAGAGCCATATCTTAACAAAGAAGTCTACAAAGAGAAAGAGAAATCTGAGACAGGCAACTATTACAGATGCAACAAATGTAAAGAACATGAAGAAGGTTTTACCATATCTGTAAGATTTGGAAGTAGATTAAGGAGGAGATTAGGAAATGGCAAGAATCAAAGGCGGAATGAACGCTAAGAAGAAACATAACAGAACACTGAAACTGGCTAAAGGATACAGAGGAGCTCGTTCCAAACAGTACAGAGTTGCAAAACAGTCTGTAATGAGAGCACTCACATCTTCTTACGCAGGAAGAAAACAGCGTAAGCGTCAGATGAGACAGCTTTGGATCGCTCGTATTAACGCAGCTGCAAGAATGAATGGACTTTCTTACAGCAAATTCATGTATGGTCTTAAACTGGCTAACGTTGACATGAACAGAAAGATGCTTGCAGAGCTTGCAGTAAGCGACAGAGAAGGATTCGCAGCACTCGCAGCAGTAGCAAAAGAAAAACTTGCTTAATTTGAGCTTGTATTTTCACCCGGTTTTCTTCGGAGGACCGGGTTTTCTTATTGTATTAATTGTATATAAAAAATAAATTTTTAAAAAAATTAAAAAAACTGTTGACATTTGATGTTGCAACGTGTATTATAGTCGTTGTGGCAAGGCGGTAACGCAGATGACCACGGTAAAATGATGATATGCGGAAGTGTCGGAACTGGCAGACGAGCAAGACTAAGGATCTTGTGATCAATGCGATCGTGTGGGTTCAAGTCCCATCTTCCGCATCATTTCAAAAAATATTTCAGAATGCGGAAGTGTCGGAACTGGCAGACGAGCAAGACTAAGGATCTTGTGATCAATGCGATCGTGTGGGTTCAAGTCCCATCTTCCGCATCATTTCAAAAAATATTTCAGAATGCGGAAGTGTCGGAACTGGCAGACGAGCAAGACTAAGGATCTTGTGATCAATGCGATCGTGTGGGTTCAAGTCCCATCTTCCGCAGTAAGATAAGACCAAGAGTACAGAACAAAGTATTCTTGGTTTTTTTATATATTAGGAAAGTCCTTCCCTAATATATAAAACCGTTCTGCTTGGAAAATAATATTGGAAAAGAAAAAAAGAAGAAAATTAAAAAAATAAAAAGGAAAGAGAAGAGTTTTGTCGAATATATATAATAGAGTATTCTTTAAACATTAAGCGGAGGCACTCATGTACTACTCAGAAGAATTGATAGAAGAAGTAAGATCAAGGAATGATATTGTAGATGTGATTTCTGGATATGTCCGGCTGCAGAAGAAAGGCAGCTCTTATTTTGGATTATGTCCGTTCCATAATGAGAAATCACCGTCTTTTTCTGTGAGCAGACAGAAGCAGATGTATTACTGCTTTGGATGTGGGGCAGGAGGGAATGTTTTTACATTTCTTATGGAATATGAGAATTTTTCTTTTGTAGAAGCAGTGAAGTTTCTTGCGGACAGAGCAGGAATCGAACTTCCGGAGATGGAATACTCGAAAGAAGCGAAGGAAAAAGCAGATTTAAAGTCTACGATTCTTGAGATGAATAAGCTGGCTGCAAAGTATTTCTACGTACAGCTGAAATCAGAACGTGGAAGTCAGGCCTACAGTTATCTTAAGAACCGTGAACTCTCAGATGAGACGATCACAGCGTTTGGACTGGGATTTTCGAACAAATACAGTGATGATCTGTATAAGTATCTGAGAGAGAAGGGATACAGTGAAGACCTGATTCGACAGGCCGGATTGATCAACACGGATGAACGTCAGGGTGTGTACGACAAGTTTTGGAATCGTGTGATGTTTCCAATTATGGATGTCAATAACCGTGTGATCGGATTTGGTGGCCGTGTGATGGGAGATGGGAAACCGAAATATCTGAATTCACCGGAGACAGTCGTTTTTGATAAGAGCCGGAATCTTTATGGTCTGAACCGTGCCAGAACATCAAGAAAGCCATACTTTCTTCTTTGTGAAGGATATATGGATGTGATCTCTCTCCATCAGTCCGGATTTACGAATGCGGTAGCTTCACTGGGAACTGCATTGACAGCAGGGCATGCAGCTCTGATCAAGCGTTATGTCCAGGAAGTTTATCTGACTTATGACAGTGATGAAGCCGGTACAAGAGCAGCACTTCGCGCAGTGCCGATCTTGCGGGAGGCCGGGATTTCTGCTAAAGTTGTAAGGATGGATCCATATAAAGATCCGGATGAATTCATTAAGAACCTTGGAGCAGAAGAGTATGAGAAGCGGATCCATGCGGCGCGTAATGGATTCATGTTCAGCCTGGAGATGCTGGAGAAACAATATGATATGAATTCTCCGGAAGGCAAGACGGATTTCTTCAAGGAAGTGTCGAGGAGACTGCTTGAATTCGAAGATGAGCTGGAGCGTAACAACTATATTGAAGCTGTTGCAACAGCATACCGGGTCAGCCGGGAAAGCCTGGAGAAGATGGTCGCAAAGATGGCTGTGAATGCCGGAATGGCGAGACCGGTCGCAAGGCCGAAACGGGCAGAGGGATCTGAGAAGAAGCAAAAAGAAGACGGAATCCTTACTTCACAGAAAGCATTGTTGACCTGGATGATCGATGATGACAGGCTCTTTGATCAGATCAGTCAGTACATAAGCCCGGGTGATTTTACAGAAAGTCTGTATCGGACGGTTGCAGAACTTTTATATGAGCAGAGAAAGCAGGGAGCCTTGAATCCTGCGAAGATCCTGAATCATTTCACAGAGGAAGAAGATCACAGAGAAGCAGCCTCTTTGTTTAACACAAGAATCAAAGAGCTGAAGACAAAGGAAGAAAGAGAACAGGCTTTACAAGAGACAATCCTGCGGGTGAAGAGTTATAGCATTGAGCATCAGACAATGAATCTCGACCCGACAGATATGCGGGGGTTACAGCATTTGATGGAAGAGAAACGGAAGCTGGAGAACCTGAAGAATTTGAATATTACAATTCAATAAGGATAAAATAAAACAAGACAGGCTGCGGATGCGCGCAGCGAAGGAAGGAAGAACACATGGACGATATTACACAGAAATTTCTTGATAGATTGAAAGACCTGGTTGCACTTGGTAAAAAGAAAAAGAGCATACTGGATGTCCAGGAGATCAATGATTTTTTCAATGATATGGAACTCAATGCAGATCAGATGGAGAAGGTATTTGATTACCTTGAGGCAAATAACATTGATGTGCTGCGCATTAGCGGAGATACGCCGGATGAGGTGGATGTAGATCTGGATGACATTATCATATCTGAGGAAGACGACGTGGATATGGAGAATATCGACCTGTCAGTTCCGGAAGGCGTGAGTATTGAAGATCCGGTCCGTATGTATTTAAAAGAGATCGGTAAGGTACCTCTTCTGAGTGCAGAACGTGAGATTGAGCTTGCACAGAGAATGGAAGAAGGCGATGAGGAAGCCAAGAAAGAGCTTGCAGAAGCGAACTTAAGACTTGTAGTCAGCATTGCAAAGAGATATGTTGGAAGAGGCATGTTATTCCTTGATCTGATCCAGGAGGGTAACCTCGGTCTGATCAAAGCAGTTGAAAAGTTTGATTATCACAAGGGATATAAGTTCAGTACTTATGCCACATGGTGGATCCGTCAGGCGATCACAAGAGCGATTGCAGATCAGGCAAGAACAATCCGTATCCCGGTTCATATGGTTGAGACGATCAACAAGCTGATCCGTGTATCCAGACAGCTTCTTCAGGAACTGGGAAGAGAACCGCTTCCGGAAGAGATTGCCAAGGAGATGGATATGCCGGTAGAACGTGTACGTGAGATCCTGAAGATTTCACAGGAACCGGTTTCTCTTGAGACACCAATCGGTGAAGAGGAAGACAGCCACCTTGGAGACTTTATCCAGGATGATAATGTACCGGTTCCAGCAGAGGCAGCTGCACAGACACTTCTGAAAGAGCAGCTGGATGAAGTACTGGATACATTGACAGAGAGAGAGCAGAAAGTCCTCCGTCTTCGTTTCGGAATGAATGACGGAAGAGCACGTACACTTGAAGAGGTTGGACGAGAGTTTGATGTAACAAGAGAGCGTATCCGTCAGATCGAGGCGAAAGCACTCCGTAAGCTCCGTCACCCAAGCAGAAGCAGAAAACTGAGGGATTATCTGGATTAATGATGGAATTATCGAAAAGATTACAGGCGGTCGCAGATCTTGTGACCGCCCATTATAAATTAGCGGACATTGGAACAGATCATGCATATATTCCGATTTATCTGACACAGCAGAAGAAGATTACAGAAGCAGTTGCACTTGATGTCAATGAAGGACCACTGCAGCGAGCAGAGGAACATATCCGCGAGAATGGACTTGAAGCAGAGATAGAGACGAGACTTTCCAATGGATTTCAGGCATTACAGCCGGGAGAAGTCCAGTCTGCGGTCATCGCAGGAATGGGCGGCGGACTTGTGATCCGGATACTGACAGAAGGAGAGAAAGTGGTGCGAAAGCTTGAGGAGTGTATCCTTCAGCCACAGTCAGAGATTGAGAAAGTGCGGGCATTTCTTCTTGAGAAGGGATATGAATTTCTGGAAGAAGATATGGTCTGTGAAGATGGAAAATATTATCCTATGATGAAGGTAAGACCACCGGTAGCTGATACAGCAGGCGAAGATACAGAAGTAAAGTGCTGGGATACGGTTCAGTTAAAATATGGAAAGCTTTTGCTGGAGAAACAACATCCGGTACTCAGAGAGTATCTGGAAAGAGAGATACGCATTTATCAAAGTATTTTAGAAGGATTGAAAGCGAAAGATTCTGACCGGATCCGTCAGAGAAAAGAAGAATTGGAACAGGAACTTGTAGAAGCAGAGAAAGGGATGAAATATTATGCAGTGTAAAGAGATTATACAGGTAATAGAGGCAACATTCCCGCGAACAGCAGCTTTGGGATTTGACAATGTAGGACTGCTTGCAGGACGTTCAGAGAAAGAGGTGTCCAGAATTTATCTGGCACTGGATGCAACAGATGTTGTGATCGACCGTGCGATCAAGGAAGGTGCGGACATGCTGATCACACATCACCCGCTTTTATTCTCAGCAGTAAAGAAAGTGACGGATGAAGATTTTATTACAAGAAGAATTGTGAAGCTGATTCAGAATGACATTTCCTATTATGCAATGCACACGAATTATGATGTGCTTGGTATGGCAGAACTGTCCGGAAAGATCATGGATCTTCAGAATGGGGAAGTGTTAGATGTTACCTATACAGATGAAGAAGGGAATCCGGAAGGAATCGGAAGAATCGGTAATCTGGAGAAAGATATGACATTGGAAGAGTGCTGTGTCTATGTGAAACACAGACTTGAACTTGGAAGCCTGAAAGTATTTGGAGATATGCAGAAGAAAGTACACCGTCTTGCAATTTCTCCGGGATCAGGAAAGAGCTCGATTGCAGTTGCTCTCGAGAAGGGGGCAGATGTTCTTGTGACAGGAGATATCGGTCATCATGATGGAATTGATGCAGTAGAGCAGGGGCTTGCAGTAATTGATGCAGGACATTATGGCACAGAATATATTTTTATTGAAGATATGAAGCAGTTCTTTGAGAAGAAGCTTCCGGTGTTGGATGTACTTACAGATCCAATCGAGCATCCGTTCCAGATCATATAATCAGAAGTGAACGCATAATAATGTTCAGCAGGGCAGCTGTGAGCGAAAAGCAGTTCACAAAGACAGTGGAGGTGGCTGAGAGTTGGAAAGTCAGAAATGTAAGGTTACGATAAGCGGAAAAGAGTATCTTTATGAGAAGGGGACGTCTTATCAGGAGATCGCGAAGGATTTTCAGAAAGAGTATAAACATCAGATCGCACTTGTGATGCTGGATGGACATCGTCTGCAAGAACTTAGAAAACAGGTTTCCGGAGACTGTACGCTGCAATTTGTTACAACACAGGATACGGCGGGGTATGACACGTATCGGAGAAGTGTCTGCTTTCTTTTTATTAAGGCAGTACACGATGTGATTGGCCATGAGCGTCCGCAACAGGTGCGTGTACGGATTCATTTTTCGTTAGGTGCAGGATTTTACTGTACGGTGGAAGGAATCGATCATGTGGGAATGGAATTCCAATGGAAAGTTGAAGAACGCATGTATGAACTTGTACAGCAGAGACTTCCGATCACAAAAGAGTTGATCCATACAGAAGAGGCAGTGGAATTATTCCATCGATATGGAATGTTTGATAAAGAACGCCTGTTCCGGTATCGGAGAAGTTCCCACGTGAATCTGTATGCCATGAATGAATTCCGTGACTATTATTATGGTTATATGATGCCGGATACAGGAGATTTGAAGTATTTTGCATTGTATCTGTATCAGGGCGGAATCGTACTTCAGATGCCGCTGAAAGACGAACCGGAGAAAGTGCCTTTATTTGTGCCAAAGGATAAGCTGTTTCGTGTACTCAGTGAGTCTGTGAGATGGGGAGACCAGCAGGGGATTGATACCGTCGGTGCGCTCAATGACATGATCACGCAGGATGATATGCGAGAGATTGTTCTTGTCCAGGAGGCATTCCAGGAGCGCAAGATCGGAGAGATCGCAAAGCAGATCGCAGATCGTCCGGGGGTAAAGTTTGTTCTGATCGCAGGACCTTCTTCTTCCGGCAAGACAACATTTTCACATCGCTTATCCATTCAGCTTAGAGTAAACGGACTTCATCCACATCCGATTTCTGTAGATAATTATTTCGTAGATCGGGAGAAAACACCGAAAGACGAGGATGGAAATTATAACTTCGAATGCATTGAAGCAATCGATGTGGAAAAGTTCAATGAGGACATGAGCAATCTGCTGGCAGGCGAGGAAGTCTATCTCCCGATTTTTGACTTTAAGAGCGGTAAACGGAATTTTGAAACAAAGCCAAAGAAACTCGGTGAAAATGATATCCTTGTAATCGAAGGAATCCATTGCCTGAATCCGAAGCTGACAGAACAGTTATGTGATGACCGGAAATTCAGGATCTATATCAGTGCATTAACACAGCTGAATATTGATGAGCATAACCGGATTCCGTCTACAGACGGACGTTTGATCCGAAGACTTGTCAGGGATGCAAGAACAAGAGGGGCATCGGCGACGAAGACCATCTCAATGTGGCCGTCAGTGAGAAGAGGAGAAGAGAAGAATATTTTCCCATATCAGGAATATGCAGATGTGATGTTTAACTCTTCCCTGATCTATGAACTGGCAGTGTTGAAACAGTATGTGGAGCCGTTGCTTCTTGGCGTAAGCAAAGACTCTCCGGAATATGTTGAAGCAAAGCGGTTGTTGAAATTCCTGGATTATTTCGTAGGAATCGGAAATGACAATGTGCCAACGAATTCACTTTTGAGAGAATTTATTGGCGGTGGATGTTTCCATGTCTAATGCAATAGAAAGATAGAAGAAAGAGGATACATAGAAAACTTGTATGTGACAAGAATTTCTATGTATCCTCTTTACATTAAGATACCTCTTTGTTGATCATATCCTGCAATAAGCAGAAATATACAATATCTAATCCTAAAATCGAGAGAACCAGGTAGAGAATAGAAGAATTCCCCTGTATTCCTCTGATGCGGTCACAGCGTTCACCCATCTTATAAGCCCAGTAAATACCATAGATTCCACAGGTGATCAAAGAAAATAGGAATACCATGCCTCCACTTGTTGCCTGTGGCTCTCCGGCCAGCTGATTCACCTCATCATTCAGCTTGATCATCCAGTAGATACTGTAGATGCCGCAGGTGAGAAAAGAAAAAACAATTGCAAGCACAAGATTACGTGGCATAATGCCTGTAGCTGCCCCGTTCCGGTAATAATTGTTCTGATTATAGTTGTTCTGGTATGCATTCTGGTAATATGCATTCTGCTGGAACTGGCTTTCCTGCTGCTTTTGATTCTCCTGTGTATGAGCATTATCATTAGGAGTGGGAAGCGGAGCACCACATTCCTGACAGAAAGAAGCACTGTCTTCGCAGAGTGAATTACATTTTGGACAGATTTTCATAGAAGATTCTCCTTTGCTGAATTAGTTCGAAAATTGTCAGAAGCTGACAAGATCCTTCTGAAAAGTATCGTAGCATAAAAAGATACAAGTTACAAGAAATGTAGCCAAGTTTTAGGATATCTTAAGATATCCGATAGAAATAAACCTGGAATATGCATAATATTCTTCCTTTTTCTTTCAAAAAGTTTGTGGTAGAATAGTAATGTTTCTGAAAACAAAACATGAGGAGATGAAAGTATGCCAGTATTTGACTTTAACAGTGCACCGGAAGATAAGAAAGAAGTTCAGTGTACTTATACAACATTTTGTTCCAACGAAGACCATGCGACACCGGAGTGTCCGATTCTTGTTCTGGATAATCAGAACCGGAAGTGGAACCATCATTCCTGCGGTGTGTTTACCAATCAGAATAAGCAGACCGCATTTGAGTTTGATGAAAAGGACGGAACATGCAGTGCAGATATCCTGAAAGTGGATGCACGTTTTGTCAGCCTTTTAAAATGGCTTGGAGAAAATCACATCAATGTACGTCTTTCCGGAGAAAATAAGCCGGATGGTTATGCCGTTTACAGAATCCGTGAGATCGCATTTGGAGGCGGAACAAAATTATCTGCTGAGGATGGCTTCCTTCAGTTTATGATTGAGCGGCTGTTTGCAAGTGATGCGCCAAAAGAAGAGATCAATGGTGACGAGCAGGAAGAGTCCGGAGATGACATGAAGCTTACAAGTATTCAGAGTATTACTGACTTTATGACATGTGCAGGACGCACACTTCCGGACAACATTCGTCTGTGGGCAAGAAGAAATCTTGCAGTTGCACGCTCTCATGAGGTTTCTCAGGAAGAGCGCCGTCACGCACAGAGAGCACTATCTATTATGATGAATATTCAGTGGAAGAGCAATTACTTTGAAGCAATCGATCCGGATGAAGCGAGAAGAATTCTGGATGAAGAGCTGTATGGAATGGAGAAAGTAAAGCAGAGAATCATAGAGACGATCATTCAGATCAACCGTACACACACACTTCCGGCGTACGGACTTCTGCTTGTCGGACCGGCCGGAACAGGTAAATCCCAGATTGCTTATGCCGTTGCAAGAATCCTTAAACTTCCTTGGACAACACTGGATATGAGTTCTATTAACGATCCGGAACAGCTGACAGGAAGTTCAAGAATCTATTCGAACGCAAAGCCGGGTATTATCATGGAAGCATTCTCCATGGCAGGGGAATCCAATCTGGTATTCATTATTAATGAGCTGGATAAGGCGGCATCCGGAAAGGGAAACGGAAACCCGGCAGATGTTTTACTCACACTGCTGGACAACCTTGGATTTACAGACAATTACATGGAGTGTATGATCCCTACCGTTGGTGTATATCCAATCGCTACAGCGAATGACAAGGATCAGATCAGTGCACCGCTCATGTCCCGTTTCGCTGTTATTGATATCCCGGATTATACACCGGAAGAGAAGAAAGTAATCTTCTCCAAATTCGCACTTCCGAAGGTGCTGAAACGCATGAGCCTGAAGGCAGAAGAGTGCATTATGACAGAAGAGGCACTCAATGAAGTGATTGAACTGTACTCCAATACATCAGGAATCCGAGATCTGGAACAGGCAGCAGAACACATCGCAGCGAATGCGCTGTATCAGATTGAGGTGAACCATGTGGAGAAAGTTGAATTTGATGCAGAGATGGTAAGAGAACTGCTTGGATAAAGTTGGGCTTTGCCCTGAAAAAAATGAGCTCTGGAAAGTTTTGGCTTTCCAAAGCTCATTTTTTGAATTCCTACTGTCTATAGTACTGCAGGAACTCCCCGATTTTACCAACCGCCTCTTTCAGTACTTCAATACGCGGCAGATAAACCACGCGGAAATGATCCGGCTGATGCCAGTTAAATCCACTTCCCTGAACGATCAGGATCTTCTTGTCACGAAGCAGATCAAGAGCAAATTTCTCATCATTCACAATATTGAATTTCTTCGTATCAATCTTCGGGAACATATAAAATGCAGCCTGCGGTTTTACTGCGCTGATTCCCGGAATATCCGTCAGAGCCTTGTAAACATATTCACGCTGCTCGTAAATACGTCCACCCGGAACAATATAATCATTTACGCTCTGGTGTCCGCCAAGAGCTGTCTGTACAATGGACTGTGCCGGAACGTTAGAGCAAAGACGCATGTTGGAAAGCATCTTGATTCCTTCGATATAGTCTCTTGCAATATTTTTATTTCCACTTAAGATCATCCATCCGATACGGAATCCGGCGATCATATGGGACTTGGACAGTCCGCTGAATGTCACGCAGAACAGATCCGGTGCGAGAGAAGCAATAGAAACATGCTCTTTTCCATCCATAACAAGACGGTCATAAATCTCATCAGAGAAAATGATCAGCTGGTGTTCTCTTGCGAGGTCTACAATCTGCTGCAGTACTTCCTTCGGATAAAGAGCACCGGTCGGATTGTTTGGATTGATGATAACGATCGCTTTTGTACGGTCGTTGATCTTCTTACGCATATCTTCGATATCCGGATACCAGTCAGACTGCTCATCACAGATATAATGCACAGGCTTTCCACCGGCAAGTGTAGCACAAGCTGTCCAGAGCGGATAATCCGGAGACGGGATAAGAATCTCATCTCCTGTATCCAAAAGAGCAGACATGGTAAGATTGATCAGTTCACTGACACCATTTCCTGTGTAAATATCGCTCATCGTTACATTCGGCAGGTGCTTTAACTGGGCATACTGCATGATCGCTTTTCGCGCAGAGAACAGACCGGCAGAAGCAGAGTAGCCTTCGCAGTCAGAAAGCTGACGGCTCATGTCATAGATCACCTCATCCGGTGTACGGAAGCCAAACGGAGCCGGATTTCCGATATTAAGCTTCAGTACATGAGTTCCCATCTCTTCCATTTTGGCAGCCTCATCGACAACCGGACCTCTCACATCATATAATACATTATTTAACTTGGATGATTTTTTGAATTCTCTCACTTTCATACCTCCTGAATTATCTGCGGATGTCTGTATCTTATCAACATCTGACAGTGTGGAATCATTATCATTATTATTGTTTAACCAGTCAGGATCAACCTGCAGGGCATCTGCCAGAAAATGTAAGATGTCGGTACGCGGGATTGTCTTCCCACTGACATACTGGCTGACATGACTTTTCCCAAGCTTGATCCCTTTCTGCTGGGCAAGACGAACAAGATCAACCTGTTTCAGGCCTTGCTCGTTCATAGCGGCTTTTAATCTGTCTGCAAAGGTTTCCATAAAGCTCCTTTCTGGGGTTATCCTTCCGGGGATCAGACCCCATTAATAAAGTATTAACAAAATACAAAGTTCAATTTAAAATCTGCTTCAATACGAAAATCTCTAAAAGTTCAATTTAAAAGTTCAAAACTTTAGTCAGAGTATACCACGATAAATGAAAAAGTTCAATAAAAAAATTACTGTTATAGAAAATCCGCAAAATTACGGTATCATTAAGAAAATATGATATACTAAAAGTGTATATTACAGCAAAATACAAAGTACACAGAACGAAGGGAAACAGGGAAATGATTCTTGAAAATGAAAAAATAAAACAGGCATTGGAATATATAAAGGAAGAAGATCCGGCAACGACTCAGGATACGCTCAATATGTGTCAGATCCCGGCACCTTCTTATAAGGAAGAGAAAAAAGCGGAGTATATCCGGGAGCGGTTCCGGGAGATCGGGCTTAGGGATGTCAGGATTGACGCTGTTGGAAATGTGCTTGGGATCTGGCCGGGAACCGGTGAAGGACCAAGTGTAATGCTTGCAGCACACACAGACACAGTATTTCCGGAAGGGACAGATCTGACGATAAGAAAAGAAGGAAATCGTTATTATTGTCCCGGCATTAACGATGACACACATGCAGTGGCGGAGATGATTGCAGTGGCGAAAGCAATGATCCATGCAGATCTTCACACAAAAGGGGACTTGATCTTCTGTGCAAATGTGTGTGAAGAAGGACTTGGAGATCTAAGGGGCGTGAAGTATCTGTTCGGATACGACAACAAAGCTTCAGAAGAATGTCCAGAGGTAGATGCATTTGTCTCGATTGATAACCAGTATACGGGCGGGGTGATCTATACGGCAACAGGAAGTCACCGTTATGAGGTGACATTTACCGGAAGAGGTGGTCACAGTTTCCAGAACTTTGGCATTCCTAATCCAATTCATGCAATGGGACGAGCCATCGCACAGATCGCAGAATTCCAGGTCCCGAATGAGCCGAAGACAACATTTAACGTAGGCGTGATCCAGGGAGGAACTTCTGTAAATACAATTTCAGGTTCTGCCTCCATGCTGGTAGACCTCCGTTCGGACAGCGAAGAAGAATTGAACCGACTGGATGAAGAACTTCATAAAGTGATCAAACAGGCAGTGGAAGAAGAAAATGCAAGATGGGATGCTTCAAAGCCGCAGATCAAAGTGCAGATCGAAGGACGCGGTGTGAGACCGGCGGGGGCACAGCCAAAGGACTGTGCAATCGTGAAAGCAGCATTCCGGGCGGCAGAACTGCTGGGGATTGAACCGGAGTATCGGTATGAGAGCAGTACGGATGCGAATATCCCGATCAGTATGGGAATCCCGGCAATCACTGTTGGAAGAGGTGGAGAAGAAGACGGAATCCATACCCTTCAGGAATGGTACGAGCCAAAAGAAGCATGGCTTGGACCACAGAGAGATTTGCTTCTGATGATTCTGCTTGCCGGGGCAGAAGGAGTCTGTGAGCCGGTTATAGAAAAAAGATAAAAAATCTTAAGAAAATATCAATGTCTTTTTAGGCACATTTCTTGTATACTGATGGTATGAGAGAATATTTTGTGCAGATTGTACCGGATGTCCCGGAGATTTTATCTTTTGCACAAAAAGAAGTAAAAATAAAACAAAGCAGGAGGGCAAAAGATGCGGGGAATCAGAAAGCAGTCATCCGACACACAGAGCTCCAGTCAGCCGAAAGAAAAAAGAAGATTGGATACAAAACAGAAAAAAGGAATGTTGATCGGCGGAGGTATCTTCCTTGTGGCAGTGATCGCCCTGATTCTTGTGAAGAATCTGACAGGTGGAGGTGGAGCAGATGGAGAGAATGTTCTTTATGCGGATTCCGTCGGAATGATCACAGGGACAGGACTTGGGACACAGAACCGTTTTACAGGAGTGGTTGAAGCACAGGATACGTTGAAACTGACACTGGCAGACAACCAGAAGGTAAAACAGATCTTTGTTGAAAAAGGGCAGGAAGTAGAGCCTGGAACAAAGTTGTTTGAATACGATACAGAAGAGCTTGCCATGACATTAGATCAGGGAAAACTGGAGCTTGAGAAGATCACGAACAACATCAGCAGCCTGAATTCACAGATCGCGACACTTACAACGGAGAAGAAGAGTGCGCCGGCCAGCGAACAGCTGTCCTATACGACACAGATCCAGGAACTTCAGATGGAGATCAAGCAGGAAGAGTACAATTATAAAGTAAAAGAGCTGGAAGTAAACCGTACACAGAAGAGCCTGGAACAGTCTACAGTAACTTCTACAGTTGCCGGAATTGTACAGGAGATCAACGAACAGCAGGGAACAGATCCTTCTACAGGAGAGTCCAAACCGTTTATGAGTATCCTTTCTACAGGAAAATACAGAATCAAAGGAAAGATCAGCGAGCAGAACATCGGAGATCTGACACCGGGCACACAGGTGACGATCCGCTCCAGAGTGAATGAAGATGAGATCTGGACAGGTACAGTAGATAACGTAGACACAGAGAAGCCGGAGAACAGTTCCCAGGATTCTATGAGTTATGGTTCTGAGAACAGCGATAATCAGGCAACAAAGTATCCATTCTATGTCACATTGGATACAGTGGATGGATTGATGCTCGGACAGCATGTCTATATCGAGACAAGTACTTCACTGGAAGCAGACAAGATGTGGCTGATGCGTGACTACATTGTAGACGCAGATTCAGATCATCCATATGTATGGGTAGCAGGAGATAATGACAAGCTGGAGAAGCGTTCTGTTACACTCGGAGAGACGAACGAAGATATGGGAACCTGTGAGATCGTAGACGGACTGAAAGCTTCTGATTACATTGTATGGCCAAGCGAGGAGTGCAAAAAAGGTGCAGCTGTTGTGAAGAACGATTCAGGTACATCAGGCAGTACTTCAGGCAGTACTTCAGATATGTCAGGAGCCGAGGGCGGTTACGAAGAACCTGTAGAAGAGAATGCAATGCAGGAAGGAGTTCCGGGAACGGAGGAGAGTGCGGATGAATAAAAAGAAAATAATCAAGGTCGGCATTCCTGTGGCAGCAGGCTGCATCGTTCTTGCACTTGGAATCGGTTTCGCAGTGAAGAACAGCGGAAAGGCTGTTAAAGTAGCTCCTGTCAGCAGTGTGAATTCCGGTGGCTGGTACGATGATAGCGGGATTGCAAGTTACGGAACCGTCACAACGAACCAAAAGCAGGACATTTACGTGGATGATACTATGCCGATCACACAGGTTTACGTGAAAGCCGGGGATACGGTGAAAGTCGGAGACCGTCTTGTGGCATACGACACGACACTTTCTTCCCTGGAGCTTGAGATGAAAGAAATGCAGATTCAGGGGATTGACCTGAACATTCAGAACCTGCAGAAAGAGATCACCCAGCTCAAGGGGACAAAGACCGCGAAGGCAGATACAGGGGCATCCGTCGTGCAGACAAGCGCAGATGGAGAACAACAGCCAACTGTACAGAAGATGAGTGCTGTAAAGACAACCGTTCTTAATACATCAAAAGAGGATGAGAATAAAAAACCGGATGGTGATACCTCGAAGGATGATACGACAAAAGACGACAACACAAAAGATGATACTTCAAAAGACGATGCTTCGAAAGATGATAATACAAAAGACGATAACAAAAAAGACGATGTACCATCTTCCGCAGTCGAGCGTCCATTCCCTGAAGCATTAAAGGGAAAAGAGGTTTACAGTGAGATCACATTAGATTCTGTTCCTTATAATAAAGAAGATGCAGACGGAACAATGGAAAAACCGTATCGTTATCTTTGCGCACCGGGGGCAGCCGTAAATGCACCGTTTATGCTCAAAGTATTAAAAGAGGGTCAAGTGTGTGCCTTTGATGTAGTAGATAACGCAGAAGCGCCGACAAAATTCTTATCCTGTTGGATCCTCGATGGAAAAACAGGACAGGTAGTCATACCGGATCCACAACCAACTCCAGACCCGGAGCCGACTCCAAATCCAGAGCCAACTCCGGAACCAGAGCCAACTCCGGAACCAGAACCAACTCCGGAACCGGATATTTCAGAAGATCCGGTTATCCCAGACACCCCGGACCTCCCGTCAAAGGAAGAAGTGACGAAGCAAATCAAGGAGAAAGAGCAGAAGATCAAAGATCTGGGTCTTTCCAGGAGATCCGCTGAACTGGAACTGAAAAAGCTGAAGAAAAAGGTCGGGGACGGCGTGATTAAAAGTACGGTAGAAGGTGTAGTCAAAGAAGCGACTGACGAAGCGTCTGCAAAGAATGAGAACAAACCGGTTGTCAGCGTTGTCGGAGAAGAAGGTTTCTATGTGACCGGAAGAGTCGGAGAGACAATGCTTGATCAGATCAAAGAAGGAATGACTGCGACTGTAATGTCCTGGCAGTCGGGAGAATCCTACGAAGCGACAGTTACAGGTGTTGGCAACTCACCGGTAAGCGATTATTCCACAGGAGAGAACCAGAATCAGTCCTTCTATCCGTTCACGCTCGTGATCCACGGAGACGCAAATCTCTCGAATGGTGAGTCTGTGAATCTGTCGATGAATGGAATTGCAGCAGGTAGTGATGGATCGATCTATCTTGAAAAAATGTTTGTCCGCGAGGAAGGAAACCGCTATTATGTCTACAATCGGGGCGATAACGGCAGATTAACAAAACAGTATGTAGAGGTTGGCAAAAATATGTACAATTCACTGGAGATCACCTCCGGCCTCACAATGGACGACCTGATCGCGTTCCCTTACGGCAGAGATGTCAAAGAAGGCGCAAAGACACAGGAAGCAGATACCCTGTACGACTATTATTAAGAAGGCTGAACAGTATCAAAATGAAAGAGAGTGAGGTGCCATTATGTTAGAAGACATCAGACTGGCGTTTCAGGGAATCTGGAATCATAAATTAAGATCTGCGCTCACAATGCTCGGAATCATCATAGGAATCGGTTCCATTATAGCAATTGTGTCCACGATCAAAGGAACGAATGAACAGATTAAGAAGAATCTGGTCGGTGCAGGAAATGACGCGGTAAATGTACAGCTCTATCAGGGTGACTGGCCAATCGATCTGCAGTATCAGTCACTCCCGGACGGAGTGCCGGAGATCTCAGACGAGACATTGCAGGAAGTCGTTGAACTCCCGGAAGTGGAGACAGCGTCTTTATATCATACAAGAAATGAATACGACGCAGTTTACCGCGGCGCAAAGTCATTAAGTAACAGCGTGATTCTTGGAGTTGACAGAAATTACCTGGATGTTTACGGATATCAGGTGACCAAAGGAAGAGGATTAACAGAAAAAGATTATTCCGAAGGACGAAAAGTAGCCTTGATAGACAAAACAACAGCGGCAAGTTTATTCGACAATGCAGATGTGATCGGAAGAACGATCGAAATTAAAGGAGAACCGTTTGTTGTCGTTGGAATGGTTGCAAAGAAAGCAGAGTCCCAGCCGGTAATCAACTCAATGGAAGATTACTACCGCTACATGTCAGATGAGCAGAGTGGAAAGATCATTATTCCGGATAATGTATGGCCGGTCATCTACCAGTATGACGAACCACAGAACCTTGTCGTGCGTGCAAAAAGCACAGATGATATGACAGCGGCAGGAGAGAAAGCCGCAGATATTTTAAATGCTATGCTGACAGTTTCAGATGATACCGTGAAATACAAAGGAGAAGATCTGTTAAAGCAGGCAACACAGATCCAGGAGATCAGCAACTCGACAAATCAGCAGCTGATCTGGATCGCCAGCATTTCCCTGTTAGTTGGTGGAATCGGAGTTATGAATATCATGCTCGTGTCAGTTACAGAACGTACCGGCGAGATTGGATTAAAGAAGGCACTCGGAGCGAGAAAGCGCAGAATCCTGACACAGTTTCTGACAGAGGCGGCGGTGCTGACACTGCTTGGAGGAATTATAGGTGTTCTTGGAGGAATCGCACTTGCGTACATTATATCCAAAGTCTCAGCGGTTCCGGTAGCGATCAGCGGAGTTTCGATTGTGATAGCAGTGCTGTTCTCCACACTGATCGGTATTATCTTCGGACTGATCCCGTCCGTGAAAGCGGCGAACATGAATCCAATCGAGGCACTGCGACATGAATAAAAAAAAGTGGAAAAAGAAAATACTTGTTTCAATTTCCTTCCATATCTGTTATAGTATGTGTTAATTAAAAGAGTCAGGAGAATCTGAGTGATCGGATTCTCCGTCTTTCTATGCAAAGAGAAAATAGCAATTATTAAAAGGAAAAGAGAAAAGGGGCATGTAGATTTGAGCGGCAGTACATTCGAAGGAAAGAAAAAGACAGAGAACGGAACAAAGAGGCTGATCTTCACAGCAGTATCTATCTTGCTGGAGATTGTCTTCCTTCTCTTTCTGTTCACAAAGGTAAGTGAATACGCAACTATTATTGACTGGGCAACAAGAATCGTGGCAATCTTTCTTGTGCTTGGACTTTACAGCATGGATAAGACTTCATCGATGAAAATGCCATGGATCATACTGATGCTTGCATTCCCGATTCTTGGTGTGAGTCTGTATCTTCTCGTAGGTCTGAACGGAAGCACGAAGAAGATGCGGGCAAGATATGAAGAGATTGATAAAAAACTGCTCCCATATCTTCCGGATAACAGACAGATTCTCGAATGGATGAAAAAAGAGAGTCCGCAGGCGGGGGCAATCGCTTCTTATCTGACGAATTACTCTTGTTACCCGGTTTATCAGAACACAGATGTTACATATTATGATGAGGCGATCAAAGGGCTGGATGCACAGCTGGAGGATCTTTCAAAGGCAGAAAAGTTCATCTTTATGGAGTATCATGCCATCGAAGACGAAGAGGCATGGCAGAGGATTCAGACGGTACTTGAAGACCGTGTGAAAGCAGGCGTAGAAGTCCGTATCTTCTATGATGATATGGGATCGATCTGGTTTGTGAACATGGATTTTGCAACAAAACTGAAATCTTTAGGAATCAAATGCCGTGTATTTAACCCGATTTTGCCGGGACTGAATATGTTCCTGAACAACCGCGATCACCGGAAGATTACTGTAATTGACGGAAAGGTTGCTTACACAGGTGGATACAATCTGGCGAATGAGTATTTCAACATCACACATCCGTATGGAATCTGGAAAGATACCGGGATCCGTATGGAAGGAGATGCAGTCAAGTCTATGACAGTAGCATTTCTGGAAATGTGGAATGCAGCCGGAAATGTAAAGTCAAAAGAACTTGTACCAGAGAAATATGTGATCCACTATGCATACAAAGCACAACAGCGTGGTTATGTCCAGCCATATGCAGACAGTCCTCTGGATGGAGAGCAGGTAGGCGAGGAAGTATATATCAGTATGGCGAACAAAGCGGAGAAATACTGCTGGTTTATCACTCCGTATCTGATCATCACAGACGAGATGACACATGCACTCACACTGGCAGCAAAGCGTGGCGTTGATGTGCGTATCATAACACCGGGAATCCCGGACAAGAAGATGGTCTACAGTGTGACCCGTTCCTTCTATCATAATCTGGTTAAGCATGGAGTCCGTATCTATGAGTGGACACCGGGATTCTGTCATGCGAAGATGAGTGTGGCAGATGATAAAATGGCGACCTGCGGAACGATCAATCTCGATTACCGCAGCCTGTACCATCACTTTGAGAATGGATGCTTCCTGGCAGATTGCGACGCAGTGCTGGAGATCCGGGATGATCTGATCCGCACGATGGGAGAAAGCAGAGAAGTGACCGAGCAGTATAAAGAAGGAAGAAGTGCGGGCTTAAGACTCGGACAGCTGATCTTACGTCTGTTTGCGGAGCTGCTCTGATATTATTACCGGTTATACGATGTGCGGACAGCAATCTGATAATATCGTTTGTGGGTTGAATTTGCATTGGATTGATTGTATAATGAACTTGATTGTTGAGAAATTAACAATAGTTTTTTTATGAAATGGATGGTCTGCCGGTCAGAAGATACTGAACCCGACAGCCGGATATGAACTTTATTTTATGAAGGAGGAATCAACGATGATTACCTGGAACAATTTGGATAAGCTTACTTCTTATCAGGAACTTGAGAAGACAGAAAGTGTAGACCTCGCAGCAGTGATGGCCGGAGAGAACGGAGCAGAGCGTGTGAAGAACTACAGCGTTCCGATGGCAGAAGGATTAGCATACAATTATGCAGCGAAGAAAGTGGATGACACAGTTCTCTCAGCTCTTGAGAAACTGGCAGAAGAAGCACAGCTGACAGAGAAGTTCGAAGCACTTTACAACGGAGAAGTTGTGAACACAGGAGAGAAGCGTCTCGTACTTCACCATATGACACGCGGACAGCTCGGAGATGCTGTTGTGGCTGACGGTGTTGACAAGCGTACTTTCTATGTAGAGCAGCAGAAGAAGATTGCTGAGTTTGCGAACAAAGTACATGCAGGTGAGATCACAAACGGTGCCGGAGAGAAGTTTACAACAGTTGTTCAGATCGGTATCGGCGGAAGTGACCTCGGTCCTCGCGCAATGTACCTTGCACTTGAGAACTGGGCAAAGAAGAATGATACATTCAAGATGGAAGCAAAGTTCATCAGCAACGTTGACCCGGATGATGCGGCAGCAGTTCTGAATTCTGTAGATGTTGCTCATTCTATCTTCGTACTTGTATCCAAGTCAGGAACAACACTTGAGACTCTGACAAATGAGTCCTTTGTAAAGGATGCTCTTAAGAACGCAGGACTTGACGCATCCAAGCATATGATCGCAGTAACAAGTGAGACTTCACCACTTGCCAAGAGTGATGATTACCTTGCAGCCTTCTTCATGGATGACTATATCGGAGGACGTTTCTCATCCACATCAGCAGTTGGTGGAGCTGTACTTTCCCTCGCATTCGGACCGGAAGTATTTGCACAGTTCCTTGACGGAGCAGCAGCTGAGGATAAACTGTCCCTCAATAAGAATATCAAAGAGAACCCGGAGATGCTCGATGCATTGATCGGTGTATATGAGAGAAATGTACTCGGATACCCAAGCACAGCAGTACTTCCTTACTCTCAGGCACTGAGCCGTTTCCCTGCACATCTGCAGCAGCTGGACATGGAGTCTAATGGAAAATCCGTAAACCGCTTTGGTGAGCCGGTTGATTATGTAACAGGACCGGTTATCTTCGGAGAGCCTGGAACAAACGGACAGCACTCCTTCTATCAGCTCCTTCACCAGGGAACAGATATTGTGCCGCTTCAGTTCGTAGGATTCAAGAACAGCCAGATCGGTACAGATGTTGTGATCCAGGACAGCACAAGCCAGCAGAAACTCTGCGCGAACGTAGCTGCTCAGATCGTAGCATTTGCATGTGGTAAAGAAGACGAGAACCGTAACAAGAACTTTGAAGGAGGACGTCCTTCAAGCATCATTATCGGAGAGCAGTTAACACCGGCATCTCTCGGAGCACTGCTTGCTCACTTTGAGAACAAGATCATGTTCCAGGGATTCCTGTGGAATGTAAACAGCTTCGATCAGGAAGGTGTTCAGCTCGGTAAAGTCCTTGCAAAACGCGTACTTGCACATGAGACAGACGGAGCCCTGAGAGTATTCAGTGATCTTCTGAACATCTAATAGAATCATATAAGTAAAAAGTATAGGAATCGTGCTGTCGGCGGAGAGTTCTGCTGACAGCACGATTTTTTAAGGAAAGGATTTTGTAAAAGAGAGAGGAAGCAAATGAAAAAGCGAAGGATCAAAGGAATTCAGATGATTCCATATGGACTTCTGGCCGGAGTCATGATAGAAGATTCAATAGAAGAGAGGCAAAGAGAAGTCCGCCTGACAGAGATTTCATCCGAAGGATTCCGCATCCGGCTTTGCAGGAGAGGGAAAGCAGAGGAGAACATTTATCCGAAAGCATTCAAGATCTGCTTCTATCAGATGGATCAGGCAGAGTATCGGGAGATTGAAATTCGTCATTTTCAGACAGAGGCCGGGGAACAGACCGAATTCTATCAAGCCTATGATATTTTCACAGTTCAGGAAGATTATAAAGAAGCCTTTCAGAAGCTCTGTGTCGAATATAGCCGATACATTTCGCTCAAGCTGGAACAGGATGATGAACATCTGGCGCAAGAAATGACCGGTTATCCCGCGCAGGAAGAAGAGGAACATTTCAAGAATGAAACAGAACAAAATAAAGCGTGGTTTCAGAATGCGGAGATCTTCCAAAATCTGCCGGCAGAATTAGCGGTAGAACTGGATCATCCGAAACTATACGAACAATATCTGACCAGACCGATTGAACGGTTCATGAAAGAATACTGGCAGCAGCATGGAATCAAAGATGCGCGGATCCTGGGAAGACAACCGGACCGGTTGTATATCGGCAATCAATTCTGTCCACATTTATTCCCGAAAGAAGAACAGTTCTTTGCACTTCTTGAGAAAGCAGATAAAGAACGGATGGAAGTGACCGTTGCCTTTTCCTTTATTCGGGAAGACAGGCTTGCACAGACAGAACAGCTGTTGACACGCCTGGATGAGTGGTGTGAACAACAGGAGACTTCCGGGGCGGAGAAGAAACGACTTGAGGTTGTAGTCAATGATTGGGGACTGGCACATCTTGTGAAGCGGACAGAACATCTGATCCCGTGTCTTGGGACGCTCTTAAATAAGCGGAAGAAAGATCCAAGAATGTTCTACAAGATGGGAGATAAGACGCTGTTGGAACAGAATAATCTGAATGCAGGATTTTATCGCACCTATCTGGAAGAAAGCTTTGGAATCAGCTGTTATGAATGGGAAAGCTGCGGTTATACACAGGAAATACCGCAAAAGATACAGAACCATCTACACGTGCCGTTCTATCAGACAAATACGTCGAGCTATTGTACACTTTGCGCTGTACTGGAACACGGTGAACGTGGAAAACAAAGGGAGAGACAAGAATGTCCGGCACCGTGTCTGGAACATAGCTTCTTCTATCCAAAGCATTTATATATGAAGGGAAAATACAACAGTCTGTTCGCATTGGATAAACATCTGCTAGATGAACCGGAGCAGTTGAAGAGAGAACTTGGAATAAAATGGAACCGTCTTGTGGTCAATCTATTGTGAAATGTGAAAAATAGAAGGATGATGGAAGAATGGAGACACAGAAAAGAAAACAGAATGAAAAAGAAAAAGCAGAGCGAAGGATGAAAATCGTTGCAGGACTTGGCTCTATAGATGAATATATTCCATATGTCCTGGCAGGAGCAGACGAATTGTTCTGCGGATATGTGCCATATAACTGGACAAAAAAATACGGAACCGTACTTCCACTGAACCGCAGGGAAGTGCTGGCTTATAATGTGCAGCTCGGTTCTTTCAGTGAATTAGAGATCCTCTTAGCAATGATCAGGAAGTATAGAAAGCCGGTGCATATCGCGATGAATTCTCTCTATTATATTCCGGAACAATATGAAGAGATCGCAGACATTGTGAAACAGTGTATGAAAATCGGATTCGACAGCTTCATCCTTGCCGATCCGGCATTGATTTTGTACCTGAGACAGAAAGGCATATCCTGTAAGATCCATCTTAGCGGTGAAGTCGGAGAAATGAACCGGGAGGCAATCAAAGTTTTCCGTGAAATGGGAATCGGCCGGATCATCTTCCACAGGAAAAATACAGTTGCATCGATGCGGCAGATGATAGAAGCTGTAAATGCAGAAAAACTGGAATTCGAGGCCTTTGCATTGAACGAATTGTGTCAGTTCACAGGAGCATTCTGCAATTCCCTTCACTGTGACGAGATGGGTTATCTGTGCAGGACGACCTACTGGGGAGATGCTGAGATGGAAGAGCGTATGGAACGAGTGATAAAGAGAACATTGGAGATAGAAGAGCAACAAGAACAACAATATCTCTGTGGGAAGAGTGGATGTGCTCTGTGTGCGCTGCCACAGCTGGAGGCAGCAGGGATTACTCATCTGAAACTGGTTGGACGAGGAAATTATGTGGAAGATATGATCCGGGATATTCGGAATCTGAAGGCTGCGCTGGGGGTTCTGGAGGAGAATCAAAGAGAAGAAAAAGAGACAGGGAGATATATCGATCAATTGAATAAGAAAATCTTTGATGGTCAGCCGTGTGGGAATAATTGTATTTATAATCAGGGATAGTTTCTTTGAGTTGTACGGGGAAAAGAGAAAAGTTTGGAATAGAAAAAGAAAGCGTATTTCGTGGAGTAGATTACTCTACGAAATACGCTTTTTCTTTAAATTGTTTCAAATCTTAATATAATTATCATGTATAGTGTACTCTTTTCAAACATTTCTGTCAATCTGAATACGTTCATTTTGTAAAATTATACAATATCTTAGCGAAAAAAATCGAAAAACAGACACTTTCGTCATTTTAATCATCTTTTTTGAATGGATTTTTATCTATTCGCCGTCAAATTTATGGTCAATTGTCAGTCAATTTACAAGCTATCAGATCAGAAAATCAAAAATAATTATCTTACTTTATCTAAGTCACTTCGTACTTTTATAATCACATGTATTTAAAAATCAATCGTAATTACAATTTTACAGCATTTATTTACCGTCAAATTTTTGGTCAGACGTCTGGAATCCCTTGATTTTCAAGGGGGTTCATAAAAATTTCGTAGAGTAATCTACTCTACGAAATTTCTTGCAAAAAGGGTGGAGACTTATGGGAAGAAGACCAGCAGATCTGTCAGGAAGAAAATTTGGTATGTTGACAGCCAAGTATGCGACAGAGAAAAGAGATAAACGAGGCTCCGTTTATTGGCATTGTGTCTGTGATTGCGGAAATGAAGTTGACGTGACGGCAGCAGGTCTTGTGCATGGTAATTATCATAGCTGCGGTTGTTTACAAAAGAAGAACCGTCAGGAAATTGCGCAGAGACGACATCTCGTAGACGGAACCTGTGTTGAAGTACTAGAAAAAAGAAAAAGCAGAAAAGATAACATGAGTGGTTTTCGTGGCGTTTTCCAGTTGAAGAATTGTAATCGGTATCGTGTGGATATCGGATTCAAGGGAAAGCGCTATTATGTTGGTCTTTTTGACAATTATGACGAAGCGGTGCAGGCAAGACTCGCAGCGGAGAATCTGATCCACAATGGTTTCATTCAGAAATGGAAGGAATGGAATGAGAAGGAGAAGGAAGATCCGGAGTGGGGGAAGGAGCATCCGCTTGTTTTTGAGGTGAAGAAAGAGGATGGGGAGATTCGGGTGAGTGTGTGATAGAGACACAGGTTTTATGAAGATGAGTAGAAACTTAGGAAAATATGATTGCTGCGCCGAAAGGGTACGACTGTAAGGAAAAACACTTAGGTGGATGCGGGTATCATAACACATCTTACAAATAAGATTTTTCATCCAGATGGATGTGCATACAAATATTTTGGGGATGAAGGAGTTTGAATTATGAAAGTATGTTTAGTGGGTTCATCGGGTGGTCATTTGACACACCTATATATGTTAAAGCCCTTCTGGAAAGATAAGGATCACTTTTGGGTTACATTTGATAAGGAGGATGCAAGAAGCCTTTTGGAAGGCGAAAAAATGTATCCATGCTATTACCCAACAAATCGCAGCCTGAAGGCACTTATTAAAAACACAAAAATCGCTTGGAATGTGCTTCATAAGGAAAAGCCGGATCTGATCATTTCATGTGGTGCAGCTGTAGCCGTTCCGTTCTTCTACCTTGGAAAGATGATGGGGGCAAAGCTGGTTTATATCGAAGTGTTTGATCGAATTGATAAACCGACAATGACAGGAAAGATGGTTTACCCCATTGTGGACAAGTTTGTTGTGCAGTGGGAAGAGCAGAAAAAGGTTTATCCAAAGGCGGTTAACCTTGGAAGCATATTCTAAGTAGGGGACGAGAAAATGATTTTTGTGACAGTAGGAACACATGAGCAGCCATTTAATCGGCTGATTCAGAAAATAGATGAATTAAAAAAAGATGGAACGATTCAGGACGATGTGATCATTCAGACTGGATTCAGTACATATGAGCCGAAATACTGCAAGTGGAGCAAGTTGATTCCGTATCAGCAGATGGTCAAAAATGTGGCAGATGCACGAATTGTAATCACGCATGGTGGTCCAGCAAGCTTCATTATGCCGCTACAGGTTGGTAAGACACCAATTGTTGTGCCGCGCCAGCACCAGTTTAACGAGCATGTAAATGATCATCAGGTGGAGTTTGCACGAAATGTGAAAAAGCGGATGGGTACAATCATTGATGTGGAAGATATTGAGACACTGGGTGACATTATAACAAATTACGACCAGATCGTTGCAGGCATGGGGCATGGTATGAAAAGCAACAATGCGAAGTTTAATGAAGAGCTGGAGAAGCTGGTAAATAAGTTGTTTTGAGGATGAATAGATGAAAAAAATTGGAATCATGTCAATGCAGCGCATTGCAAATTATGGCTCTTTTTTGCAGGCGTATGCGCTGAAGCAGTTAATAGAGGAATTAGGATATAGAGTAGAGTTTGTTGATTATCATGTTGGTGCGCCGGTTATTGCCGAAAATGCGGATAGTAAGAACAAATTCGTACGCAAACTGGAAAAAGGACTGGAAACATTTCAGTATCAGGCTCCGCTTTCACATAAATTGTCATTCATCCGGTACAAGCAGTCCTTTGCAAAGAAGTATATGCCACTGTTGGGAATTAAGGATGAAATGAATTACAATCCAACGCTGGATTGTTTGGTTATTGGAAGCGACGAAGTTTTCAACTGCATTCAGAAGAATTCCAATGTGGGCTATTCGACAGAATTGTTTGGCAAAGACAATCACGCAGACAGATTGATTACTTACGCAGCATCGTTTGGAAACACAACACTGGAAAAGCTGGAAAAGTATCAAAAAGCTAGTGAAGTAGGAAATCTTCTGAAAGAGTTTGATGCAATTTCTGTGAGAGATGCAAACTCTGGTAGCATTGTGGAACAGCTTACTGGGGAAAAACCGGTATATAATCTGGACCCGGTTTTGACGTATGACTATATGAATTGCTGCGACAGGGTTCCACAGATTCAAGTAGCTGAGAAATATTTGATTTTGTATGCATACGCTGGACGTATTTCTAATGATGAGGCGGATTGGATCGCAGAATATGCAAAGAGAAAGAACTTAAAAGTTTATGCCATTGGAGGCATCCAGAAGTGTGCAGACCAGTTTATCGATTGCTCGCCGTTTGAGGTTTTGGCTTATTTCAGAAATGCAGAAGAAGTAATTACGGATACTTTCCATGGCAGCATCTTCTCTGTAATTACACACTGTCCGTTTACAACACTGATTCGTAAGAGCGTAGGAAACAGCTATGGTAATGAAGAAAAGTTGAGCGATTTGCTAAAGCGACTGGGACTGGCCAATCGGATGACAACGAAAATTGAAGATGCAGAAAACATCAATGAAAAGGCGATTGATTATGCGAAAGTTAATGAGCGGTTGAAAGCACGTAGAGAAGTGGCGAAGGAGTATCTGAGAAAAAATTTAGAGGGATAAAAATGGAGAACGTATCGAGGATAAAAGAAAAATGTGTAGGATGCAAAAGCTGTGAACAAAGTTGTCCAAAACATTGTATTTCTATGATGGAAAGCAAAGAGGGATTTTGGTATCCAGCTGTTGATGAGAAAATCTGTATTGAATGCAAACTGTGCCTGAAAAAATGTCCAATAGAAAATACGGAGCTTCATCGAAATAAGCCGAGGGAAGTTTGGGCATGGCGCAATAAAAACGATGCAGATATTATGCGTTCTGCATCAGGGGGAGCAGCAGACAGTGCTGCAAAAACTATTTTACAAATAGGCGGTATAGTTTATGGTGCTGCTTATGATGAACAGTTGATAGTAAGCCACATTGAAGTAACAGACAATGCAGATAGAGAGAAAATTCAGTCCTCTAAGTATGTTCAATCCGATCCAAAAGATAGTTATTCAAAAGTTAAACAACATCTTGCTGAAGGAAGAATAGTGCTTTTTACAGGAACGCCGTGCCAGATTGCCGGATTATACGCTTTCTTAGATGGAGATCAGGAAAATTTATATACAGTTGATTTAATTTGTCACGGGGTGCCTTCACCCAAATTTTTTAAGAAGTATTTAGAATACCAGAATAAACAGACAGCGGGGAGAGTTATTTATTTTAACTTTCGTTCAAAAGATAAACGTGGGTGGGGAACACAATATTTGTTAAAGGCAAAAACAAAAACGAAAACAAAAATAAAAACAAAAGCCCTTTCCCTTGACCGTTACGGGAAACATTTTATGGATGGTGGTTGTTATAGAGAGAGTTGCTATCAGTGTGCCTATGCTGAAATGAATCGGGTAGCTGATTTGACGGTAGGTGATTTTTGGGGAATCGCAAAGAGTCATCCAAAATTCAATTCTCCAAAGGGTGTGTCCTGTGTATTTGTCAATACGGAAAAAGGACAAAAGCTTTTCGAAATGATGACCCCCCTTGCAGAAATAGAGAAAACAACACTAGAGGAGGCAATGGCACGACAGGGAAATCTTGTTAAACCAAGCTTTCGACCGGAATATAGAAATTCATTTTATAAAGATATTGATGAAAAGTGGTTTATAGAAAGACTACATGTTGGATTACAGATAAAAGAACGAATAAAAATATTTATACCAAAAAGAATTGTTGATTTTTTGAAACGGCTATAGACTGAAAATTTGTGAGGAAATGCTATGATTAGTGTTATTATACCAATTTATAATGCTGAAAAGTGGTTAAGAAGATGTTTGGATTCAATAGTAAGGCAGACAATATTTTGTAAATTAGAAGTAATTTTAATTGATGATGGTTCGGTAGATTCATCCTCTCATATTATTGATGAGTATGTTTCTAGATATTCTTCATTTAAAGCATTACATATAGAAAATCAAGGAGTATCAAATGCCAGAAATCAGGGAATTGATATTGCTATAGGTGAATATTTGGCATTTATTGATGCGGATGATTATATTGATAATGATTATTTTGAGACATTATTAAGCGGAAATGTGGATGAAGCAGATATTGTTTGTAGTGGTTTTATAGCAGAATATAGCGGGCACAGTGTAAACAGATGTGTGGGAAAACAATATAGGTTTGATCAGGAACAGGCGATAGAAGAATTTCTTAAAGGGAGTCTTATAGATTGGAATATATGGAATAAGCTTTTTAAGAAGTCTAAAATTAAAGGAGTATATTTTGATTCAAGATTCCGTATCGCAGAAGATAAATACTTTTTATTCCAATGTTTAAAGAGAGTACATAGTGTGCAGGTACTGGATAATTGTAAATATCATTATATCATGAATGAAACATCTGCATGTCACGAAGGTTTTTCCTCCAAAAAACTTGATTCATTAATAGTAGCGGAATTGATATCAAAGGAAATAGGAGAATATTATCCATCTAAACATAAATTGGCGAAATCCATGGAAATGGATGTGGTATGCAGAGTGTATGGAGAGATGTATTCATGCAACATTACGGAAGAGTATAAAAGTGTATTTAATAGGCTAAAGAAAAATATACGCCAATATAGCATTGCAGAGAAGAAGAAATATTCAAATAAAAAACATTTTGGAGCTTTTTTAGCTGCAAGAATACATCCTAAATTATATAATTTTTTAAAGAATGATATGAAATTACAGTATAAAAATTAAGTAAACAAGTGAGGAATTTGGAGTGGAAGTTTTATTATCAATTGTTTTGCCTGTATACAATGTGGCAAAATATTTGGATGATTGTATGAAAACGATTATTGGGAAAAATGAAGATTTGGTTGAAATTTTATTAATTGATGATGGTTCTACGGATGAGTCTGGAAAAATTGCAGATTTGTATGCTAGTTGCAATAAGAATGTAAAAACTTATCATAAAAAAAATGGTGGATTATCTGATGCTAGAAATTATGGCTTGCAGCGGGCAAAGGGAAAATATGTTTTCTTTTTAGATTCAGATGATTTTGTCAAAGATGAGATGATAGATATTTTAGTAGAAGTGTTATCTACGAAAGATTTGGAAATTCTTTTGTGGGATGCTGATATATATGATCAATATGGTAATAGAATGAAAGCAGATTCAAGTTATTATCATCATATAGGGGTGAAAGAAAGAACTCTTTGTACAGGACAGAAGGTTATTGAAAGTCAACTTGCATGCAGAAATGATTATGTTACGACGGTGTGGCTTGGTTTATATAATAGAGAGTTCTTAATTAACAATAATTTTTGGTTTGAGAAAGGTTTACTGCATGAAGATGAAATGTGGACACAAAAAGTTTTGATAGAAGCCAAAGAAGTTATGTATATCAATTCTGGTTTGTACTGCTATAGAATGCGCGAAAATTCTATTATGCGACAGATGGATAAGGATTATACTAGAAATATAGCTGCTCTTATTTATATTCACTCATCATTATTGTCATACTATGATTGGAAATGTATTGATGAGAATTTCAAAAAGAAGTTGAAGGGTAATACAGTAAAAAGGTATCTTCATATGATTGGAAAATATCAGGTATATAGATATAGGGATTTGTCTAAGAGAATTAATAGGAGACAGCTTCTTTTTAATGCAACGGGAAAAAAAGACAAAATTAGAGCATTGATATTGATGACAAATATGCAAGTATATTGTATTGCTATGAGGTGTCTAAAGACGCACTGATAATAATTTTATATCTGTGGTTGAAAAGAGGAGATTTTTCTTGAAAATTAAAAAAAATAATATCCGAATTTTTTTTATAAGCTTGTTTCTGTGCTTGGGGTTATTTCGAATTTGCATATTTTCAAATCAGACTTATCGTGTATATAGTTTTATTGTATTAAGCGCTATTTTTAGTGTAGTAGCAAGAAATGTTAAACGTATAAAAAGGAATAGGTGGGCAATAATATTTGGCATAGTCATTGCATTTTCGGTAATCTATCAAAGTTTGTCAACAACTAGTCTGTTTAATGCTTGTACTTATTTTTTGGAGTTCACAGTTCCCTTTTTATGTGTTGATTACTTATGTGTACGCTTTGGTACAAAATCAACTTTGAAAGGATTTATGTATGCCTCGTTACTTGTATGTTCTGTCATGGATCTTTCAGTATTATTAGGAATGGATATTGATAAAACACATTATCAAAACCTTATAACATATTTATTCGGCAACAAATTTATGGTTGCGTATTTACATATGCAAACACTGGGAATACTGGCGGAGTATGCTACATTATCCAGAAAATTAAATAATATTAAAGTATATTTCGCATTATTAAGTTATGGAATATATGGAATGGCTATTTGCAGTTATGTAAATTGTGCAACTGGAATTGTGGGAAATTTAGTTGTTGTGACTTTGCTTCTACTCCCTATTTCGGATACAATAAAGAAAACTTTATCAAAGCCATTAACAATGATGGTAGTACTTTTGATTGCTAATGTTTTATTGATTGGTTCAGATGTATTGCTTCAGATACCATTTATACAAAATCTGATAACAGGGATATTACATAAGGATTTAACATTAACAGGGCGATTTCGAATTTATGCAATGCTACCAGATTTATTTAAGAATAGTTTTATTATAGGATATGGGTATAATAGTGATATTTTTGCTGGCCTGATTGGTTATGGAAATGCTCAAAATGGCATACTTCAGTATGTTTTGGATTGTGGTATAGTGGGTGCGATTACATTAATTATAAATTGGATTAGTAGCGTTATTTGTATAAAAAATAAAGAACGGTTTAGTTGGCCTATGATATGTGTGATATATGGATTTATTATATGTTCTTTGGTCGAAGTTTGTTTTAAACTCAATTTTATACTTGTTTTGTCCATCATTTCTGGCTTAAGATTTATAGAAACTAAAAATTTTGAAGATGGAAAATAGAGGAAAAATGAAAAAAATAAATTTATCCAACAGAATGAGAAATGTTGTTAAAATATCCTCAGGTAATATTATTGCACAATTAATATCAATTGTAACGCTACCAATTATTACAAGAATGTATGGGGCTGAGGTTATTGGTGCCTGGACTACGATTAATGCAATTGCAACTATTTTGATTTATTTGTGTGACTTGGGATTAAGTCAAGCAATTATGGTTGAACGTGAAGAAAATGTTATAGATTTGTACTGTGTTGTTACAACAATCAGTACTGCAATTTGTGTATTTTCTTTTACTGTTATCATACTATATTATTCGGTTGTTTTGAAACAGGATACGAGAACAGCATGTATTAATAGTATTTTTGCTGTTGTTTATACGTTTACGTTTCGTCAAGTGCAAACTTGTTATGTGTGGCTGAATCGTAAAAAGGATTATAATACATTAATGAAAAATCCTATCATAAATTATAGCGCAATAGCCATATTTTCTATAATAATGTACATTTTGGGATTTAAAACATATGGATATTATGTTGGAACAACGTTGGGACAAGTTCTTACGCTTTTACATATGAAACGAAGATTACCTAAAGAAATGTTTTGCTTTTCATCAGAACGCATAAAAAGTACGATTACAGAGAATGATGAATTTGTTAAATTTCAAATGCCTGCGCAAATTGCCGCACAAGCACGTCAACAGCTTCCAAATTTATTGATAGGAAGTTTATTTGGTAATAAAGTATTGGGGTATTTTTCTATATCACAGAAGCTGATAAGTATTCCGGTTAATTTTATTGGACAGGCTTTGGGAAAAGTCTTTTATCAAACATTAGCAGAATTGCAGAGGCAGGGAGATAATATTTCGTATTTTGTAAAAAGAAATATGAGCAGAGCAATGAAAGTAGCTTTTGTACCGATGGTATTGTTTGCTGCTTTTGGAGATGCTGCAATTGTTATGTTTTTTGGAGCGGAGTATTCAATTGGTGGTACTATTTCTCGTATTATGGTGTTTAGGGCATGTTTTACATTTATCTCTACGTCATTGACAGGAATTGATATTGTACTGAGAAAACAAAAATATTCCATGATTACTTGCGTGACACAAACAGTTTTAGCTTCGCTTGGAGTTATAGTTTCGTATTATTTGACGAATAACATTTATGTTTGCACATTCTTTATTGTTATAAGTTTTATAATTGTACAGATGTTGTATTTCGGGAAAATGTATTCTGTAATGCATCTTAAGCCTTTGAATTATTATATGGGTATTTCTGTACTGTTGGTTTCAGTATTGTTGTGTTCATACGGCTTAAGATATGCATTTGTGTGGATTACAAATGTTACTGGATTACCACTGTTTACTTGGTTAAAGAGCTTTATGGTTATGTAAGAGAAAGTCCAGCGGTGTGATAGCAAGAGATAAATAATAAAAAAATCATATATTTTGTATGTATCTCATGAAGAAAAAAACACTCACCTAAGCCCTGGCGGTCATATAAAAAATGAGCGGACATAGCTTATCAACAAACAGATGGAATCTGCTGTGCTGGACAGTGTAGGTGATTGTCTTTCAGCAGTTGAAAGACTAAATACACAAATTTACGGGTAATTAATGCGAGTGTACGTTTGTGTTGGCATCTGTGTACCTTTTTGTATTTGTGTTGGTAGAGTTGCTGTATTCCTTGTCGCATCTTGTAAGAGAAAATGCAGCTCCACACAGATAATACTTTAAAAATCGGTTGCTAGATAGAATGAGCCTTGTAATTTCGGCTTTAACATCACTGGACTGATGCTTTTTTCAGGTAAGACCTACATATTTAGCAAGTATAGCCTGATTATCAAAACGTTTGGCAAGAGTTCCATCTGAGTTTTGATAGTTGTGTCAAACTCTTTGATCTGTGACTTTCTATGTCTTTATGGAGATTATGAATATAGGTTCCGGGATCGTACAGGCTTTCTTTCTGAGCCTTCGTATCTGGTAGTAAAAGTTGCTTGTATGAATATGATGTTCCTCACACCAACATTTGTCAGAGAGACCGCTGGAACGGCATTCCTGGATCAGGCTGAGTCATTCTTCATCGGTATGTCTTGGATTTCTTTGTGTCATAAGTATTCAACTCCTGTTCTTGTATTTGGAGTGGAATTAGCATAGATTCTCGGAACAGATTGAAGTAAAATGCTCCTAAGTGCCAAAACTGGAAGAGTAAGAGAGACCACTCCTTTGAGGAGATTATCTCACAAATTTGAGAAGATGAAAAACCGTGAGGTTATTCATCGCTTACATTATATCATATGCTTTACGAAGTATATTGAACAATATTTATTTGGTAACTTATTAACTGAGATATATGTATTTGTGTATCTAAAAGATATTACACGAGGTGAAACAAATATGAAAATATGTATTTTGTCTATGCAGAGAGTTCCTAATTTTGGATCTTTGCTTCAAGGATATTCTTTAAAAAAAATAATAGAAGATCTTGGACACGAAGTTGAATTTATAGATATTCAGGAAAATCCAGATGAGAATAGACTGTTGAAAGATGCGAGAAAAAATTTTTCTTTTGAATATGGATATAGCAGGAAAAAATCTCATAAAATTGATAAGTATATTTTTAATCGAATTATAACAAAAAAAAGAAATAAAGATCAAAATCACTTAATGTGGGAATTCCAGAATCGAATTATTGCCTTAAACAAGGAAAATAATAAGAAAAAATATGATTGTTGTGTCATTGGAAGTGATGAGGTTTTTAATGCACTAAATGAAACTGATTGGGGATTTACATCTCAACTGTTTGGAAATGTGTCACAAGCTGATCGGGTTATAACATATGCAGCTTCTTGTGGCTTTACAAGTTATTCCGAACTTCCGGGAAAAGCGAAGGATATTATTAAAACAAGCTTTAGTAAAATTTCACATTTTTCTGTCCGAGATAATAATACATTGGAGTTTGTAAAAAAATTATCGGACAAGGAAGTTACTATTAATTATGATCCTGTTGTTGTAGGGGATTTTACAGAAGAAGCTAATCTTGAAGCGGGGATAGATAATCTTCCAGATAAATATTGTATTGTTTATGCATATCATGATCGTATTAATAACGAAAAAGAAATTAAGGCAATAAAATCGTTGTGCAAAAAGGAAGGAATGAAAATTGTATCGGTTGGTGCTTCACAATCATGGATTAAAAATCATTTAGTTATTACTCCATTTCAGATTCCGGAAGTTTTTTCTAAGGCACAATATGTTGTAACAGATACTTTTCATGGAACTATTTTTTCGGCGAAATATGCTAAAAAGTTTGCCGTAATTGTTCGACCAAGTAATGAAAATAAGTTAGAGGATCTTTTGGAAAAATTGAATATTATTGATCATAAAGTGGTTTTTATAAATCAACTAAATGATATTTATAAAAAAGAACATGATTTGCAAATGATGCATAGGATAGAAAAAAGAGAACGCGATAAAGCTATTCAATATTTAAAGAATGCTATCAACAGAAATTAAATTTTATGAAGGTAAAAAGATATGAATACTGTTTGTATGGAAAATATGTGTGCAGGATGCATGGCGTGTCTTGAGGTTTGTCCGAAGGACGCAATAGAGGTTAAAAATGAAATTCAGTATTATAATGCTGTCATTAACGAATTGAGCTGTATCGGCTGCAATGCCTGTCATAATGTGTGTCAATATAATCATTCCCCTCTGTTTAAAGCTCCATCTACATGGTATCAGGGATGGAGTAGCAATGATAAAATTAGAGCAGACAGTTCTTCTGGGGGATTAGGAACTGCTTTACTTAGATTGTTTATTGAAAAATATGGAAATGTTTGTGCATGCGTATATAAAAACGGATGTTTTCAGTTTGAATTTGCTGATTCAATAGACGATATTTCCAAATTTTCAGGTTCTAAATATGTAAAAAGTAATCCATTTGGCATTTACAAAAAAGTGAAAACTTTATTGAAGAATAATAAGAATGTTCTCTTTATCGGGTTGCCATGTCAGGTTGCAGCATTAAAAAATTTTGTTGGGGATAAATTTAGCGAAAATTTATATACTGTGGATATGATTTGTCACGGTTCTCCATCCCCACTTTTATTAGAATTATTTTTCAAAGATTACGATATAGATTTAAAAATGATTCAGAATATTGAGTTTCGCAAAAAGAATAAATTTCATTTGTATATTGATAAAGAGTTTATAATACCTGAACGAGTGCGAGATATGTATACAGCAGCGTTTTTGAATGGTTTAAATTATACAGAAAATTGTTATAAGTGTAAATATGCTCAATTCGAACGGGTATCAGATATTACAATTGGAGATTCTTGGGGAAGTGAACTTAATTTGCAAGAACAAAAAAAAGGAATTTCTTTGATATGCTGTCAGACTCCAAAGGGTGAGAAACTCATACAAGAGGCGGGGCTTCATTTAGAATTTGTAGATATCGAAAAAGCAAAGACGGCAAATCATCAACTAAATTACCCATCACCTATGCCTGATTGTAGAGTTAAATTTTTTCAGGAAATTCAGAAGGGAAGTGGGTTTAATAAAGCAGTTTCTAAATGCATACCAAAAGAGTATTATAAAGAAAAAATAAAAATGACTTTGATAAGAATGAAGATACTTTTAGATAAATAATAGGCAGGGGGGAGAATAATATCAGCCATTTTGGTTGTCAATTATATTATCTGTGTTTTTATGTATGCATGGGAAAATATTCATCCATACAACAAGCCTTTAAGGATTGAAGTTCGTGGTTTGAGGCAAATTTTATTCGTGCTTTGCTAAATCGTAATATGTGGGCGAATCTGGCAAGTAATGCAATTGACATATGGAGACTACATTGACCACAGTGGTGACAGGCACTATTAAATTTTAGATAAAGCATTGTAAGTACAGTAAAGAAGTAGAAGAAGTGTTGAAATAGTCTTTAGATATTCCGGCACTTCTTCTACTTGCGGATTGACGCGGAAGGTACGCTACTGGCTATGCGTAGTGAGAACAGTAACACAACATCTGCGAATACCAAAACATAAAAAAATTCAGCTTGCAATAATAGAATTCTCATGATAATCTAATACCACGCAGTCATCATTCTGATGAACTGCAAAAAGATCTATGAACCAAATCGGTAATTATTCAATAAGCTCAGTTTTTCGAGCAGATAATCCGATGACAAACCAAAAAGATGAATATTGTTTGAAGATTATGTGATGGAGTAAGTTTCTCGTTACTGTTTCTCAAATATCTGATTTTAACGGGATAGTTACTTCCATAGAAAACTATCTTGTGTTAAGATAAATATAACTTTAGAATCCTCTTCTTCAGGCAATCATTCATTGCACAGAAGAGAGGAGAATTCTATGAAAGAAAACAAGAAAAGTGTATCAACTAAGAGCGTATCATCACGTTGTAGAGCATCGAAAGAGAAGCAGGAAGACTTTATCATGCTTCCAACGGTAGATTTCTGTTTCAAGGAATTGATGCAGAATGATAACATCCGCAAGAATATTATTGCAGCACTATTAAATGTTCCATCCAGTGAGGTGGAGAACACAGAACTTATGCCTACGATTCTAAGAAAAGAATCGAAAGATGATAAGTATGGGATTTTAGATGTCCGGGTGAAATTGAAGGACGGAGAACAGATTGATTTTGAGATGCAGGTAGAAGCATTTGATTGTTGGGCAAACCGTTCTGTTTATTATCTGAGTAAGATGTATGCGGGTGAGATCAAAGAAGGTGAGGGATACGATTGCTTGAAGAAGTGTATCCATGTGAGTATTCTTGCATATGATCATTTTCAAGATGATAAAGAATGTTATCGTAGAATTGCATTTTGTGATACGAAGACAGGAAAAGAGTATACAGATCTTATGGAGATGCATATCTTAGAATTGTCGAAACTTCCGCCGGAAGAGAAGAATGAGACAAGTTTGTTACAGTGGATGCGCTTTCTTGGAGGAAAAACAAGAAAGGATTTTGAAGAGATGGCAAAGAAGAATTCAGAATTGGAAGAAGCGTATGACGTATTGGATAAATTAAGTGCAGATGAAAAGAAGAGGTTAGAATACGAGACAAGACAAAGAGCAATCAGAGATTACAATATAGGAATGTTAACCGCAGAAAGACGAGGAATTGAAGCTGGACGCAAGATTGGAAGAGAAGAAGGGGAAACTTTGGGAGTAAGCAGAATTAATCAATTAATTCTTGAATTATCAAAGCATGGACGTGCAGATGATATCGTGAAAGCAGCAGCTGATAAGGAGTATCAGGAAAAGTTGCTGAAGGAATTTGATTTATAACAGGCAGATTATTCTAACCTTAACTTCCAAAAAGGTTTTACTCGACTTTGCAAGCTATCCGATTTATTATACTCGTAAGAAAGTAACTTACGAGTATAATTATTGGAGGTGGACGGATGAGTCAGTTTTATTGCCGTGAGGATGAGCTGCGGAAACTGAATAAACGGTACGCAGGTGATAAGTTTGAGTGCTATTGATTCTGGCAGAATCGTAAAGACCTATCCGCATGCTGTAAAACAGTATCTTCCGGATTACATGGGTCTGATTTTTGAGAAGATGTGTCAGGATTATCTGCTTTATTATTCGGACAATCTCCCCATTGAACTGAGCGAAATCGGTCAGTGGTGGGGTACAGACCCCAAAAAGAAAAAGCAGATACAGATTGATATTGTCGGAACACCTGTTGAGGGTAAGGACTATATCATCGGTTCATGTAAGTACAGAAATGAAAAAATTGGTGTGGATGAACTCGATTTGATTCGGGATTACGCATCGGTATTTGGAAAAGGCAACAACTATTATTATTATTATATCTTCTCGAAAGGCGGATTCACGGATGGACTTCTTCAAGCACAGGAGCGTGGTGAAGTTCAGCTGATAACGCTGGAAGATCTCTACAAGTAAACAATGCGAGCAACCCTGCCAGTGAAGACTGGCAGGGTATTTTTTTACTTAATCACCGATATCAGTATGTCCCTGCTCGAACTCCCATTGGAGACCGTATTTGTCAATAAAGTAGAAATACCGCACTTCACTGAGGATTTTAGCTGTCTGCTGTTTCCTTTCATCCATTTCTTTCATATTCTGATCAAAGAAATGAACTTCATCCGGATAGGTCTCGTTGATCTGGAATACTTGATAATCGTCAGTCTCATTGATCAGACGTGTGTCCGGCATGGATTTAATATGTAAAAATGCTTCGTCGATGTTCGTGATTTTCAGTGCTACATGACGTGCGCCGCTCACATCGTTGGCAGCGAAGAAGACAGGTTCTTTTCGTCCTTCCGGTGAATGGTACTGCATGAGTTCCAGTGTCAGTTTTGTGCCCGGTACATTTACAAAAGCGATAGAGACATCGCCGTCGGCAGCTTCTTTGACAAATCCGCCGGCTTTAAAGAAACCTTCGTTTCTCCAGTGGGACAGGTAATGATCCGGTACAACGCCCAACAGTTTCTGGTAATAGTCAACCGCCTCCATCATATCATCCACGAAAATACATACATGGGATAATCCGGCGAATTTTGGCATAGCAGCCTGTACATTTGAGTTCATCATTTAAATCAGATCCTTTCTTCATAAATTTGGGTCACAATAGTTAACGATCCCAAGAATGTTTTATTATGTGTAAGTATAAAAGAAAAATGCAGAAAAAACGCGTTCCTTTCGTGAAACCGTGTTTTTTCTGCGTGAAATAGTGATCTGATTCTGCAAAGATCAGCAGTTAAGGATGACGCATGCTGTCAGAATACCGTCTTCCATCTGATAACGGATATTTCCATCGTATTTATCAATAGCCATCAGGATACTTTCTATCCCGGTTCCTTTTGGCTTGATGATATCATTTTCGATCACAAGGTCCGTTTTACAAGGGTTACTGCACACGATCACAAGTTTCTCCTTTTTCATACGGAGATTTACTGTGATCTCATCCCGGGAACCGCATTCGATACATCCGTTTACTGCATTTTCCAGAAGATTTGAAAGGATCGCAACAAAATCCATATCTGCAATTGTTATATGCTCCGGTGTGTCGGCAGTTATAGAGATCGCAATTCCTTCTTTCTGTGCTTGATTATAAAAGTTGTTTAAAATGGCATTGGCTGTAATATGTGGGCAAAAATCAATCTGACTTGCCACATCCAGACTTTGGATAAATTCTTCTATATAATGTATCGCTTCTTGTGGCTTCTGTTGTTTCAGAAGCAGATCAATATTTTGCATATGATGTCGAAAATCATGGCGCATGGCTTTGGCGGTTGATGCATGCTCTTTGGCCATGGCAAGCTGTCCTTGCAGGTATTGTACATTTTGAGTGATCAGTTCCATCTTCACTTCAGCATTCATGTGTTGGATCGTGCCAAATACAATCCACAGTACTGCACAATAAATCATCATTGTTGTGATAAACAGGATCATCTGTTCGGCGGAATGACCATCACGCATGAGAAAGTTGATAAGCGTTGCAAACACTGTTAAAAAAAGAAAGGACACGAGGGAAATAGAGTACCAGGTCCGTTTCCTGTCCCCAGGCACTGTACGCATATAAGGGCGCGCAAACCACAGATACAGCAGGATTGCAGGAATATTCAACAGTATTCGTACCAAGCTTCGTATATACATCTGTTTTACAATGGATAAATTCGGAAATAATCCATCGCAGATTGAAATAGAAAGGCAAATGATGATGCAGAACAAATTTGCGTAAGTAAGGATCAAAAATATTTTTTTGCTGAAACTATCAGATGAAGTATACAGGAAAAGTAGAATGGCAGGCAGAATGGTTCCTACAAATGAAAATGGAATCACATACGGAGAATCTTTGCCAAGCAGGGAATATGCAAGTATGGTCCATACAGTGAAGAATATAGCGTAAAGTCCATAGAGCAGAACTGTTTTTTTGATCGGATATTTTCGTTCTGTCATAGAAGCAAACCAGATGATATGCGCTACGACAGTAAGTATTGAGGTCACAGCCAGATGATTCATTGTATCATTACATCTCCTTCAGAGTGATTGAACTGCTGCTGAGTTCAGAATTGATAATTTGAGTATACCGTATCGTTAAGGGGATGTCCACTCTATTATTTTTTCTGAAAATGATTGGAAGAGTCCGATTTATAGTGTATGATAAGAATGCAGGGTTAAGCTGTCAGAATTCACAACAGGAGGAGTTTACATCATGGAAAAAGCAAGGGTATATTATACTGATTTCCGGGCGAAGCTTGGCGAAGGTCTTCCAACGAAGCTAAAACGTCTGATGAAGAAAGCAGGAATCAGTGAGATTGACATGGAAAATAAATTTGTGGCGATCAAGATGCATTTTGGAGAGATGGGGAATATCAGTTATCTCCGTCCGAATTATGCCAAGGCGGTTGCAGATGTCGTGAAGGAGCTTGGGGGAAAGCCATTTCTTACAGATTGTAATACACTATATCCGGGCAGTAGAAAGAATGCACTGGAGCATCTTTATTGTGCATGGGAGAATGGATTTACACCGTTGAGCGTCGGATGTCCGGTGATTATAGGAGACGGCCTGAAGGGGACGGATGATATTGAAGTTCCGGTACAGGGAGGAGAGTACATAGAGAAAGCGAAGATTGGCCGTGCCGTGATGGATGCGGATGTATTTATCAGCCTGACGCATTTTAAAGGGCATGAGACGACAGGTTTCGGCGGTACGATTAAGAATATCGGAATGGGATGTGGTTCGAGAGCCGGTAAGAAGGATCAGCATTCTGTTGGTAAGCCGACGATCGATCAGGAAGCCTGCAGAGGATGTAAGAGCTGTCTGAGAGAGTGTGCGAATGACGGTCTGATTTATGATGCTGATGCAAGAAAGATGTCGATTGATCTTGAACATTGTGTTGGTTGTGGAAGATGTATCGGAGCATGTAACTTTGATGCAATTTCGTTTATGGACAGTGCGGCAACAAAGGTATTGAACTGTAAGATGGCAGAGTATACAAAAGCGGTTGTGGATGGAAGACCGAACTTCCACATTTCACTGATCGTTGACGTATCACCGAACTGTGACTGTCATCCGGAGAATGATGCACCGATCCTTCCGAATATCGGTATGTTTGCCTCTTTTGATCCGCTGGCACTGGACCAGGCATGTGCAGATGTCTGTCTTAGCGCGACACCGTTGCCGCACAGTCAGCTTGCAGATCGTATGGAAGAAGAGAATTTCTGCGATCATCATGATCATTTTGAGAATACAACACCGAATTCTGAGTACAAGACATGTCTGGCACATGCAGAGAAGATCGGTCTTGGGACAAGAGAGTATGAATTGATCTATATGAAATAAATGTCAGATAAAAGAAGTATTGTAGTGAACAGTAAATACGCTTTATAATAGAAATGTTTTAGGAGGTTTTAAAATGAGAGAATTAAGAGTTGAGAGAAAAGAAAACATGGCTGGTGGAAAAGGACACGTTATCATCAAGCACATTCTGGAAGAGAAAGAACTGAACGGAAAGTGCAAGATGTATGCAGAAGTCACACTGGAGCCGGGATGTTCTCTTGGATATCATGAGCATCATAACGAGAGTGAGACATATTATATCCTTCGCGGGGAAGGAAATTATGATGACAATGGACGTATCCGCCCGGTAAAGGCAGGAGATATGACATTTACACCGGATGGAATGGGACACGGACTGACGAATACAGGGGATACAGATCTTGTGTTTATGGCACTGATCATTTTGGATTAATGCATCGTATTTTTTGAGACTGGCCCATAAACTTTAAAAGTGCATCCGGCAATGATTTCGTAATTGATTTCATTGCCGGGTGCACTTTTTGTAAAGGGAATATTGTATTCTAATTGGAGCTTTTGTATTTTCTGATCAGGCAGGAGATGACTCCGGCGGCACATAGTCCAAACAATACATTGTGGAGGGAACCGTATACATCAAGAGCTCCTTTCACTCCGTAGATCACTTCCGGTGAATCAGGGAGCAACGGGCTGAAGAGGAATGCGGCATAGGAAACCGCGAATACAAGGATAAAAGACCACAGGCCTCTTCCGGTATCTTCTCTCCAGCTGGAGACTCCGTCACGTACGCGGACGCGTGTCATTGACCAGAGAAGGGAGATGAATTCGAAGAACAGGAAGAGGGCAGCTACACATAAGTAAGCGGCCAGAGTCTGGGAAATCTTCTGTGTCTGGATTGCCTCCTGGATATCTCCGTACGGTGTGCTTGCACGGTAAAAGTTGTAGAGTACAAATGCTGTTGTGGCCAGAATTAACACAATAGAAAGCTGCTGAAGCAATGTGCTTGTGAGCCTTGATAATGCCTTTCCGCCTTTTTTGATCGGTGCGGCAAGTTTTACTCCGCCACCGGAACGTTTCCTGCCGGAGGAGCGTCTGTCGTAGTCGCGATCATTATATGGATTATTATATGAATCATTATAAGGATTGTTGCGATTTGATCTTCTGTTGGAAGTGTTATAATCGTCCTCATAATAATCATCCTCATAATCTGCATCATCATCTTCATAATCATCGTCATATTCAGGAAGTACTTCTTCGAACTGGCTGTCATCGGAATCGTTAAAGTTATCTCGGTAATCGTCTGCGTTCATAACGATTGTCTCCGTGTTAGAATCAGGTCTGTTTATTTGTTCTGTATCTTCAGAAGTATGAAAATTGATTTCCGGATCTTCTTCATATGTAACTTCAAAATCGTCATCGAAAATGTCTGAGAAATCATTCTTCGGGCTCATATCATTTACCTCACTTTCCATTTGAAACCATGTCATTGCATGTATCTCACTATGTTATAACGTTTTCCGTGTTTTCTCAACCCTTTCAAATATGAATTTAAAAATTTTTAAGATTTTCAGTGTCTGAAATATCTGTTATACTGGAAGGGCGATGTGATTGATAAAAATGCAGAAAAACAGAAAGCAGGGAAAAGAATGAACTTAATTAATATAGAACATATTTCTAAAATATATGGGGAGAAAGTGATTTTTGATGATGCATCGTTTGGTGTTCAGCAGGGGGATAAGATCGGGATTGTTGGGATTAACGGAACCGGAAAGTCAACTCTTTTGAAGGTGGTTGCGGGAGAGGAAATACCGGATGAGGGGCAGGTTGTTCGTCAGAATGGTCTGAAGATTGCTTTTGTTCCGCAGAATCCGACATTTCCGGAGGGGATGGATATCCGTTCCTACGCACTTCAGGATGCAGATGCGGAGAGCTGGCAGGTGGAGAGTAATCTGACGGAGCTTGGGATCACGCAGTGGGATCAGAAGATCGACACTTTATCCGGGGGACAGAAGAGACGTGTGGTTCTTGCGAAGATACTTGCAGGAGACTTTGACGTACTTCTTCTGGACGAGCCGACGAATCATCTGGATCAGGAGATGATTTCCTGGCTGGAAGATTATCTGAGATCTTACCGTGGAACTGTTCTTATGGTAACACATGACCGCTATTTCCTTGATCGTGTGACGAACCGTATCCTGGAGCTGAGCCATGGAAAGATGTATGGATATGATGCGGATTATTCCGGATTCCTTGAATTGAAGGCGCAGAGGGAAGAGATGGAGCTTGCAAGTCAGAGAAAGCGTCAGAGTATCCTTCGGATGGAACTGGAATGGGCGAAGCGTGGATGCCGTGCGAGAACGACAAAGCAGAAGGCAAGACTGGAACGTCTGGAAGCGTTGAAAGCAGGAAAAGCACCTGTGACGGATCAGACGGTGGAGCTTGATTCTGTAGAGACAAGAATGGGCAAGAAGACGATCGAACTTCATCATGTCAGCAAGCGTTTTGGGGAGAAGAAGATTCTGGATGATTTCAGTTATATTGTGCTTCGAAATCAGCGGCTTGGAATTATCGGACCGAACGGCTGTGGAAAATCTACGATTCTTAAGATGATCGCAGGTGTACTCAAGCCGGATGCAGGAGAGATTGAGATCGGTGAGACGATCAAGATCGGATATTTCGCACAGGAAGAACAGCATATGGATGATTCCCAGCGTGTGATCGATTATGTGAAGGATATTGCGGAGTATGTGACGACAAAGGACGGACAGATCAGTGCGAGCCAATTGTTGGAGAGGTTCTTATTTACACCGGATATGCAGTATGCACCGATCGGTAAGCTTTCCGGAGGGGAGAAGAGAAGGCTTTATCTTCTTGGTGTTCTTGCGGAGAATGCGAATGTCCTGTTGTTTGACGAGGCCGGAAACAATCTGGATATCCCGACACTTACGATCCTTGAGGACTATCTGAATTCATTTACAGGAATCGTGATCACCGTATCACATGACAGATATTTTCTGGACAATGTAGTTGACCGTATCTTTGAACTGGACGGAAACGGCGGGATTCGACAGTTTGAGGGAGGATACACGGATTATGTAGAGGCGAAGAAACGCAGATTCGGAGAGGAAAGCAAAGTTATCACAGGAAAGTCTGAAATGAAACCGGCAGAGAAGTCCACAGAAGAAGAGACGCAGGAGAAGAAGACAGGAAAGAACTGGAAGGACGGACAGCGCCAGAAGGTGAAGTTTTCTTTCAAGGAGCAGCGAGAATATGAGACGATTGACGAGGAGATTGCAAAGTTGGAAGAAAAGATTGCGTCTCTTGATCGTCAGATTGCCGCAAATGCAACGAATTCAGTGAAACTGCGTGAGCTGATGGAAGAGCAGGAGAAGGTAAGAGGGCAGCTCGAAGAGAAGGAAGAGCGCTGGATGTATTTGAATGAACTGGCAGAGGAATTTGGTCTGTAATGAAAAATCTCAAAAAAGAGGGTTGACAAAGCCGGTTCTAGTTGTTAATATTAAGTAAGTAAAAAACAGAACGCACTCTGTTTTATACAAATCATGGAAGGAGCGAGCCAGTCATCTTAGTCAGTCATAATATTTTCGCTTCCTGAAGTGAGAAAGAGAGGATACATATGAGAAGTCAGGTATTTTCACTGCTCGTAGATAACAATTCAGGTGTTTTGAGCAGAATTTCAGGACTCTTCAGCCGACGTGGATACAGCATTGACAGTATCACGGCAGGTATGACAGCAGATCCCAGATTTACAAGGATTACGATTGTTTCATCCGGTGATGAGCAGATCTTATCACAGATTGAGAAGCAACTTCGTAAGTTGGAGGATGTTGTGGATATCAAGGCTTTGAAAGCAGAAGAATCCGTTTGTAGAGAGTTGATCATGGTGAAGCTTCGTGCGAATGCCGCACAGCGTGGTGAGATCATCTCGGTTGCAGATATTTTCAGAGCGAAGATCGTAGATGTGGAAGAAGATTGTCTGATCATTGAATTGACAGGTACACAGAATAAGCTGGAAGCTTTCCTGAATCTTCTGAAGGATTATGAGATACTCGAACTGGCAAGAACTGGAATTACAGGACTTGCAAGAGGCAGCAAGGATGTTGCATTTTTCTGATCCGGTCAGGATCGGAGAACCGCAGGGAGAACTTGTGGAACAGATAAAGCTAGTAAAGGGCAAGACCTTTCACTATATAGGATACCCCCGAAGAGATCGGGAGCATTCTACTCTATATTTTAAATTCAATTAGGAGGAATGCAAAATGGCAGCAAAAATTTATTATCAGGAAGATTGTAACCTTTCTCTTCTCGAAGGACAGAAGATCGCTATCATTGGATACGGAAGCCAGGGACATGCACATGCACTGAACTTAAGAGAGTCAGGATGTGATGTTATCATCGGTCTGTACGAGGGAAGCCGTTCTTGGAAGAAAGCAGAAGAGCAGGGATTCAAAGTATATACAGCAGCTGAAGCTGCAAAGCAGGCTGACATCATCATGATTCTGATCAACGATGAGAAACAGGCTAAACTTTACAAAGAAGACATCGAGCCAAACCTTGAAGAGGGTAACATGCTTATGTTCGCTCACGGATTCAACATCCATTTCGGAACAATCGTACCACCGAAGAATGTTGATGTTACAATGATCGCACCTAAGGCACCAGGACATACAGTAAGAAGCGAGTATCAGGCTGGAAAAGGAACACCTTGTCTGGTAGCTGTAGAGCAGGATTACACAGGAAAAGCTCTTGACAGAGCACTTGCTTATGGTCTTGGAATCGGTGGAGCAAGAGCCGGAGTTCTTGAGACAACATTCAGAACAGAGACAGAGACAGACCTCTTCGGAGAGCAGGCTGTACTTTGTGGTGGTGTATGTGCACTTATGCAGGCTGGATTCGAGACTCTTTGTGAGGCTGGATATGATCCGAGAAATGCATACTTTGAGTGTATCCATGAGATGAAGCTGATCGTTGACCTGATCTACCAGTCAGGATTCGCTGGAATGAGATATTCTATCTCTAACACAGCTGAGTACGGTGATTATATCACAGGACCTAAGATCGTTACAGCTGAGACAAAGAAAGCTATGAAGAAAATTCTTTCCGATATTCAGGATGGTACATTTGCAAAAGACTTCCTGCTTGATATGTCTGATGCAGGTGGACAGGTTCACTTCAAGGCTATGAGAAAACTTGCTGCTGAGCATCAGTCAGAGAAGGTTGGAGCTGAGATCAGAAAGCTTTACAGCTGGAGTGATGAGGACAAACTGATCAACAACTAATCAGTTGTCTGAGATTATAGAATAAGATAATAGAAGACCGGTACTTTCAGGTTAAGACTTGGAAGTGCCGGTCTTTTTCTCGCTCATGCGAGCATGGCTCGTATCTGTATCTTTAGAACTGCCTGGCTCTGAACGTATAACAAAAGGCGCATCTGCCATGACGGTAGCAGATGCGCCTGAAAATTCTATTCTCTATTTATAATTAAGCGATAGAGTCAACAGCTTTGGAAAGACGAGCGATCTTTCTGGAAACTGTTTTCTTGTGATAAACACCCTTGCTTCCAGCTTTGGAAATCTCAACGATTGCTGTGTGAAGAGCAGCCTTAGCAGCCTCTACATTCTTCTCAGCTACAGCTGTCTCTACTTTCTTTACAGCTGTTTTAACCTTAGATTTGATTGCTTTGTTTCTAGCAGCTTTTGTCTCTGTTACTAAAATTCTTTTCTTTGCAGATTTAATATTAGCCAATGTGTGCACCTCCAAAATATTCTATCATATGATTTTCAAATGTGATCCATGTGTTCAATAGACTCGGACACGGACGTTCTATCGAAACATACTCATTTATTCTAGTCCAACAAACGTGTTCTGTCAATACATATTTTACAAAAAAATGCTAAAAATAGGCTGTAATAAGAAAAATTATGGTTACTGTTCACTCCCGTGTCAATCACTCCGCTGATTGACACGGAGAAAAGGGAGGCTATGATGAAAAATTACAGTGTGCGTACGGATCTTGCACTTGAGGAGAAGGAACGTTTTGCATCTGACAATGTAGAAGTGCAGGGAGTTGTTCTGGAGGAAGAGTATGACGAGGAGAATGAGATCCGGCTGACCCGTGTGGTGATCGAGACGGAGAATGGAGCGAAGATCATGGGAAAACCGACAGGCATTTATCTGACACTGGAATCTCCGGATCTGGCATTGGAGGTGGAAGAAAATAGCAGGGTATTACAGGAACGGATCTGTGATTGCATCCGGGAATTGATTTTCCATAAAATTTCCTGTAAAGATGGAAAAGAATTAAAGATTCTTTTTGTCGGGCTCGGTAACAGAGCGGTGACACCGGATGCGCTTGGCCCTTATGTTGCAGATCATCTGGGGGTAAACCGGCATATAGTAAAAGAATACGGAAAATATGCGATGCGTAAGGAACAATTGATTGTTCTTAGTGCAATTGTTCCCGGCGTGATGGGACAGACGGGGATGGAAACGGCGGAGATTGTCCGTGGAATTGTCCATGAGACGAAGCCGGATCTGATCCTTGCAGTGGATGCACTTGCTGCGCGGAACAGCAGACGATTGAACCGGACGATCCAGATTGCCGACACAGGAATTCATCCGGGTTCCGGTGTTGGAAATTACAGGAATGCAATGACGGAAGAATCTCTGGGGGTTCCTGTGATTGGGATCGGAGTGCCTACGGTTGTTGATGCGGCAACGATCGTCAATGATACGATGGAGAATTTCATCACTGCACTGGAGCAGTCGCAGGCATTAAGGAGTACAGGAGAGATTTTGCGCTCTTATAGTGCGGCGGAAAAATATGAGTTTGTAAAAGAACTGATCTCCCCACATTTAAATGGAATGTTTGTGACACCAAAGGATGTGGATGAAATGGTTCATCAGATCAGTCATACGATAGCAGCGTCCTTGAATCTTCTTTTTTCTGATATAAATGCAGGAGAAAGTGAATAGAATGATAGAAATGAGCGGAAGGACTCTGCAATGCGTGTGTATAAGAAAAAAACAATCCGACGTATGAAATGGTATGGGGTGATTCTGGTTTTGTCAGGTATTCCGTTAGGAATTGGGATGGGCCGGTCATTGGAAGAGGGGAGAACATTTTTATTAGAAGAAAGTCAGACTTATGCGCAGAAATTGTACTTTCCGCTTTTTTCTTATCAGAAAGAACAGGAATCAGAAAGGGAAGAGATCTTCAGGCTTCCACTTCATGTGTGGATGCCGTTGGCAGGATATCTGGAAGATCAGACAGAAAAAAGGGGAAAGGAAGAACCGGCGGAAGTATTGGAAGATGAGGAGACGATCGCATGGATTCTTCAGTGTCAGGCAAATGATGAACATGCGGTAGATGAAGAGGGAAAACTGGTCGGAGCAGAGCCGGCAACTCAGGAAAGTGCTGTAGAACAGCCGGTTCCGGGAATGGATCTTTCTATTGAGCGGCTGCGTGATTTTGAATATCTGACAAGCAATCTTTATACAATAGACAGTTCTACAATGATCGGACCGGAGCAGCTTAATGTGGATGATCTTTTAAACCGGAGTATGAAGATAGATCAAAGTACAGGAGGGCCGAAAATTTTGATCTTTCATACGCATTCACAGGAAGAATTTGCAGACTCCATACCGGGAGATCCATCTACAAGCATCGTTGGGATTGGGGAATATCTGACCCAGTTATTAAATGCGGATGGGATTGAGACGCTTCATGACAGCGGAGTGTATGATATTATTAATGGGAAGCTTGACCGCAGCAGGGCATATGAGAATGCAGAAAGTGCAGTGAGGCCGATTCTAGAAGCGAATCCGACGATTGAAGTTGCAATCGATCTTCACAGAGACGGTGTAAATGAGAATACACATCTGGTAACGGAAGTGAATGGAAAACCGACTGCGAAGATTATGTATTTTAATGGATTGAGCAGGACACGGACAAATGGCGATATTGCCTATCTGTATAATCCATATATCCAGGATAATCTGGCGTTCTCCTTGCAGATGCAGATTGCATCGGAACAGTATTACCCGGGATTTGCAAGGCATATTTATCTGAAAGCTTACCGTTATAATCTTCATCTGCTGCCAAAGTCTCTGTTGATCGAAGCAGGGGCGCAGACAAATACGGTGGAAGAGATGAAGAATGCAATGGAGGTGCTGGAACGGACATTAAAGCGGGTAGTTACAGAATAAACGGTTGTCGGACAGTTACAGTCCTCTCCTGTCAGAAGAAGGTTGACAGAACATATGAGCGAAAAAGAAGTTGAAAATCAGATGGTTAAATGATATCATATTTGTTGATTGACTGTATAGAACAGTTTGAGTTCGAGAAAGAAGGAGAAAGAGTAATGGCGGGAAATAATACATACGATGCAGGGAGTATCGCGGTATTGGAAGGTCTTGAGGCAGTACGGAAACGCCCGGGAATGTATATAGGAAGTGTTTCTACAAAAGGACTGAATCATCTGATCTATGAGATCGTGGACAATGCAGTAGATGAGCACCTGGCAGGATTCTGCAGTGAGATCCAGGTGACATTGGAAAAAGACGGATCTGCAACCGTTTCAGATAACGGTCGTGGAGTTCCGGTTGATATGCATCAGAAGGGTGTATCTGCGGCTCGTCTGGTTTATACGACACTCCATGCAGGTGGTAAGTTTGATGATTCTGCATATAAGACAAGTGGTGGACTTCACGGAGTAGGTTCCTCTGTTGTAAATGCTCTTTCTACTTATATGGATGTGAAGATCAGCAGGGATGGATTTGTTCATCATGACCGGTACGAGAGAGGAATCCCGGTGATCGAACTGGAAGATGGACTTCTTCCTAAGATCGGAAAGACGAGAAAGACGGGAACAACGGTAAATTTTCTGCCGGATGATACGATCTTTGAGAAGACGAAGTTCAAAGCGGAAGAGGTTAAGAGCCGTCTGCATGAGACTGCGTATCTGAATCCGAATCTGAAGATCGTGTTTGATGATAAGAGAGATGGAAGTGTTGAGCACATCGTTTATCACGAACCGGAAGGAATCATTGGATTTATCCAGGATCTGAACCGTAAGAAAGAAGTACTTCATGACCCGGTTTATTTTAAAGGGGAAGCAGACGGGATTGAAGTAGAGGTAACACTGCAGTATGTGAATGAGTTTCATGAGAATGTACTTGGATTTTGTAATAATATTTATAATGCAGAGGGCGGAACACATCTGACAGGATTTAAGACAACCTTTACAACTGTCATGAACCAGTATGCGAGAGAGATAGGAATCCTGAAAGAAAAGGATGCGAATTTTACCGGTGCAGATATCCGTAACGGAATGACTGCAATTGTATCCATTAAGCACCCGGATCCGAGATTTGAGGGGCAGACGAAGACAAAGTTGGATAACCCGGATGCGGCGAAAGCAGTCAGCAAGGTAACAGGAGAAGAGATTGTTCGTTTCTTTGATCGAAATCTGGATACACTTAAGACAGTTCTTTCCAGTGCGGAGAAAGCTGCGAAGATCCGCAAGACAGAAGAGAAGGCAAAGACAAATCTCCTGACAAAGCAGAAGTATTCTTTTGACAGTAACGGAAAGCTGGCAAACTGTGAGAGCAGAGATCCGAAGAAGTGCGAGATCTTTATCGTCGAGGGAGATTCTGCCGGCGGTTCTGCGAAGACAGCGAGAAACAGAAATTATCAGGCAATTCTTCCGATTCGTGGTAAGATCTTAAATGTTGAGAAAGCAAGTATTGATAAGGTGCTTGCCAATGCAGAGATCAAGACGATGATCAATGCATTTGGCTGCGGATTTTCTGAAGGATACGGAAATGACTTTGATATTACAAAGTTGAGATATGATAAGATCATCATCATGGCCGATGCCGATGTCGATGGTGCACATATTTCTACCTTATTGCTCACCTTATTCTATCGCTTTATGCCGGAGCTTATTTTTGAAGGACATGTGTATATTGCGATGCCGCCACTTTATAAGGCAATGCCAAAGAGTGGAGAAGAAGAGTATCTGTATGATGATAAGGCACTGGAACGTTATAGAAAGACACATACAAGTCCGTTCACACTTCAGCGTTACAAAGGTCTTGGAGAGATGGATGCGGAGCAGCTCTGGGAGACAACACTGGATCCGGAGAGACGTATGTTGAAACGAGTAGAGATTGAGGATGCCCGAATGGCTTCGAGTGTAACGGAGATGCTGATGGGAACTGAAGTACCGCCGCGTCGTAATTTTATCTATGAAAATGCGACAGAGGCAGAACTGGATATCTAAGGAGAAGAAGAATGAGTAATGAATCACAGATCATAAGGACAGAATATTCTGATCTTATGAAGAAATCTTATATTGATTATGCGATGAGTGTTATTATCGCCAGAGCACTTCCGGATGTCCGTGATGGTCTCAAGCCGGTTCAGCGTCGTACACTTTATGATATGTACGAGCTTGGTATCCGTTATGATAAGCCTTATCGTAAGAGTGCACGTATCGTCGGAGATACGATGGGTAAATATCATCCGCATGGAGACAGTTCCATCTACGATTCTCTTGTAGTAATGGCGCAGGACTTCAAGAAGGGACAGGTTCTTGTTGACGGGCACGGTAACTTTGGATCCATTGAGGGAGACGGAGCTGCTGCGATGCGTTATACAGAGGCGCGCCTTACGAAGTTCACGCAGGAAGTATGTCTGGCCGATCTAGATAAGAATGTTATTGATTTTGGTCCGAACTTTGATGAGACGGAGAAGGAACCGCTTGTGCTTCCGATGCGTGTGCCGAACCTTCTGATCAATGGTGCGGAAGGAATTGCAGTCGGTATGGCGACAAGTATCCCGACACATAATCTCTGCGAAGTGGTCGATGCGGTCAAGGCATATATGAAGAATGACAAGATCACTACAAAGCAGCTGATGAAATATATCAAAGGACCGGATTTCCCGACCGGAGGAATTGTGGTCAATAAGGATGATCTTCCGGCAATCTATGAGAGCGGACAGGGGAAGATCAAGCTGCGTGGAAAAGTGGAAGTGGAAGAATTAAAAGGCGGCAAGAAGCAGCTTGTGATCACAGAGATCCCATACACGATGATCGGAGCCGGAATCGGAAAGTTCTTAAACGACGTCTGCAATCTTGTGGAATCCAAGAAGACGACGGATATCGTTGATATTTCAAACCAGTCTTCAAAAGAAGGAATTCGTATCGTGATCGAATTGAAGCGTGGTGCGGATGTTGAGAACCTGAAGAACATGCTTTATAAGAAGACACGCCTGGAAGATACATTTGGCGTAAATATGCTGGCGGTTGCGAATGGCAGACCGGAGACTTTAAGTCTGAAACAGATCATAGAACATCATGTGGATTTCCAGTTTGAACTTGCGACGAGGAAATATACAACTTTGCTTGGCAAAGAGCGGGAGAAGAGTGAAGTTCAGGAAGGTCTGATCAAAGCATGTGATGTGATCGATCTGATCATTGAGATTTTACGAGGAAGTAAATCTGTAAAAGATGCGCGAGCCTGTCTGGTAAACGGTGAGACGGAAAACATTAAGTTCAAGTCTGCGATTTCCAAAAAGATGGCGGCAATGCTCCGCTTTACAGAACGTCAGGCAACGGCAATTCTGGAGATGCGTCTTTATCGTCTGATCGGTCTGGAGATTGAAGCACTTCAGAAAGAGCATGAGAAGACTTTAGAAAATATTGCCCGTTATGAAGATATTTTAAATAACTATGATTCCATGGCAGGTGTGATCATGGAAGAGCTTGACAGCTATAAAAAAGAATTCGGAAGAAAGCGTCGTACCGTTGTGGAGAATGCAGAAGAAGCTGTTTTTGAAGAGAAGAAGATTGAAGAGCAGCAGGTTGTCTTTCTGATGGATCGTTTTGGTTATGCGAAGACAGTGGATACCGGAGTCTATGAACGGAATAAAGAAGCAGCAGACAAAGAAAACAAATACATTGTGCATTGTATGAACATTGGAAAACTCTGTCTGTTTACAGATGAAGGCAAGATGCATCAGGTGAAGGTGCTTGACCTTCCGCATGGCAAGTTCAGAGACAAAGGGATTCCGATTGATAATGTAAGTAATTATTCAAGCAGTGAAGAACAGATTGTTATGATCTGTGAAGAAGAGCAGATGCGTTATTCAAAATTATTGTTTGCAACAGCACAGGGAATGATCAAGCGTGTGGATGGAAGTGAATTTCAGGTATCCAAGCGCACAATCGCGGCAACAAAGCTGCAGGAAGAAGACAGGCTTGTCGCAGTGAAGGTTGTGACGGAACAGCAGAATGTTGTCCTTCAGACGAAGAACGGATATTTCCTGAGGTTTTTATCTGCGGATGTTCCTGAGAAGAAAAAAGCAGCTGTCGGTGTCAGAGGAATTAAGCTTCAGAAGAAGGATGAATTAGAAGAAGTTTATCTTTTTGAAGAAGGAACAGAGACGAAGATTACTTATGGAGAAAAGACAGTTTCACTGAACCGCCTGAAACTGGCGAAACGGGATGGAACAGGAACCAGAAGCCGCTAGAAGTCTTGCCGGAAGCGGAGACGGTGAAGAAAGAGAAAGTTAAGGGGATTTCTAAGGTATTGTAAGAAAATGTGCAAAAACCCCTTGATTTCCTCAAAGAAAAGTGCTAGAGTAAATATAGTTACATAAGGAATTGGCAGAAGAGTGGACGAAAGTTCACTCTTCTTTGGTGATATGGAAAATTCTTTATGAATCAGATCACAAACTATATTATAGAAGAAAAGGAGTTTGACGTAGCGTGTCCAGAAGAGAAGATTATGAACAGCAGACAGAAGCACTTCTCGAGCCCATCGTAGAGGAACTCGGGTTTGAGCTGGTAGATGTGGAATATGTGAAAGAAGGAGGTACCTGGTACCTTCGAGCGTATATTGACAAACCAGGCGGAATTGCCGTGGATGACTGTGAGGCAGTCAGCAGGAGATTCTCCGATATCCTTGATGAGAAGGATTATATTGAAGACTCCTATATCTTTGAAGTAAGTTCTCCGGGACTTGGAAGACCACTTAAGAAAGAGAAGGATTTCAAGAGAAATCTTGGAGAAGAAGTAGAGATCCGCACATACCGTGCGATCGACCGACAGAAAGAGTTCGTCGGAATTTTAAAGAGTTATGATGAGAATACAGTGACCATCACATACGAAGATGAGACAGAGCAGACATTTGACAGAAAAGAAATCGCTTTGATCCGTCAGGCTTTGGATTTTTAATTTAGGAGGAAAGAAAAATGAACACAGAATTACTCGAAGCATTGGATATTCTTGAAAAAGAGAAAAACATCAGCAAGGATGTCATGTTGGAGGCCATTGAGAATTCACTTTTAAGTGCATGTAAGAACCATTTCGGAACATCCGATAATATTAAGATCGTTATGGACCGCAACACATGTGACTACTCTGTATACGCAGAGAGAGAAGTTGTTGAAGAAGTATTTGATCCTGCAATCGAGATCAGTCTTGAGGATGCAGAGAAGATCAATCCGGCACTTCATATCGGAGATATCGCACAGGTTGAGCTTCATTCCAAGGAATTCGGACGTATTGCAACACAGAATGCAAAGAACCTGATTCTTCAGAAGATCAGAGAAGAAGAGCGCAAGGCAGTATTTGATCAGTATTTCGAGAAAGAGAAGGATATCGTAACAGGTATCGTACAGCGTTATATTGGCAAGAATATCAGTGTGAATCTTGGAAAAGCAGATGCAATCCTTACAGAGAACGAACAGGTGAAAGGAGAGCATTTCGAGCCGACAGAGCGTATTAAGCTTTATATCGTAGAAGTTAAGAACACACCAAAGGGACCAAAGATCCTTGTATCCCGTACACATCCGGAACTTGTAAAACGTCTGTTTGAATCAGAGGTTGCAGAGGTAAAGGACGGAACAGTTGAGATCAAGAGCATTGCCCGTGAGGCTGGTTCCCGTACAAAGATGGCTGTATGGTCTAACGATCCGAATGTTGATCCGGTCGGAGCTTGTGTTGGTATGAACGGTGCAAGAGTAAATGCAGTCGTAAAAGAGCTTCGTGGTGAGAAGATTGATATCATTAACTGGGATGAGAATCCGGCACTTCTGATTGAGAATGCACTCAGCCCTGCGAAGGTTATTTCTGTTATGGCTGATCCGGATGAGAAGATTGCAGGAGTTATTGTTCCTGATTATCAGCTTTCACTTGCAATCGGTAAAGAAGGTCAGAATGCAAGACTTGCAGCCCGTCTGACAGGATACAAGATCGATATCAAGAGTGAGACACAGGCAATTGAGTGTGGAGATCTTCCGGAGAACTACATGGAGCAGATGGGTATGGTCGGAGAAGAAGGCTATACAGTCGGAGAAGAGGAAGAAGAGTACGATGATGTTCCGGCAGATGCAGCTGATGAAGACGGAGCAGATGAGATTGAATTCGTTGAGACAGACGAAGAATAAGATCTGAGGGAGTGAATTGTTTGGCAGTAAAGAGGAAAGTACCTATGCGTAAATGTGTAGGCTGCGGCGAGATGAAACCAAAGAAGGAACTAATTCGGATCCTCAGAACAGAGGAAGAAGAATTTGTCATTGACACAACCGGAAAGAAAAACGGACGTGGAGCGTATCTCTGTCCGCAGAAGGCATGTTTTGAGCAGGCTGTGAAGAACAGAGGACTGGAGCGTTCCTTTAAGCAGGCAATACCGCAGGAAGTATATGAACGGCTGGAAAAGGAGATGGATGAGATTGGCTAGAGATAAAGTACTGTCTCTGATCAGTCTGGCAACGAAAGCAGGACGCTGCGCAAGCGGTGAATTTATGACAGAAGGACAGACAAAGTCCGGAAGAGCAAGCCTTGTAGTTGTTGCAGAAGACGCTTCAGATAATACAAAGAAAAAATTCCGGGATATGTGTGAATTTTATAAAGTTCCAATGATAGTTTACGGAGATAAAGATACCTTGGGGCATGCGATGGGAAAACAATTCCGTGCATCTCTGGCGATATTAGATGAAGGATTTGCAAAAGGAATATTAAAAGAACTGAAATCCCGTACCTGATGAATGGGAGTAGAAGACAAAGGTTCCCCGTTGATTGCTTGAAGGAGGTAGATTTATATGGCAGATGAGAAGATGCAGAGTGAAAATAAAAAGAGTTTAAACACCAGGGAGGATAACGTGGCAGAAGATATTAGAAGAGAAGCAGCTGGCAAAGATGCTGAGATGGCTGCAGATAAAACAACAGAAAAAGAGGGCGCTCCAAAGAAGAAAAATCTTGCATTTGTAGTTCGCCCACAGAATTCAAAGAACAGCAGCAGACTGCAGGGAAAACGTCCGGGACAGGGACGTCAGGGACAGAACCAGGGTCGTCCAAACGGTGATGGAAAACGCCCGGCAGCAGGACAGAGCCGTCCGAATGGTGAAGGAAAACCGGCTCGTACAGAGAAACCGGCAGCAAAAAGCGAAAGACCGGTTCGTGCAGCAGAGGACAGACCGGCACGTCCGGCACAGAACGGAGCACGTTCTGAGAGACCGCAGGGATCAAGAACAGAAAGAACAGGACGTCCGAGTGGTGAGGGAAGACAGGTACGCTCTGACAGACCGGGACAGAAACCATTTGGAGACAGACGTTCTAATGGCGAGAACAGAGGCGAAAACAGAGGACCACGTCAGGACAGAGACGGACGCGGACAGCGTTCTGACAGAGGAGGACGTGACGGATTCCAGGGACGCGACAACCGTGATGGAAGAGAGAACCGTGACGGAAGAGACGGACGCGGACAGGGACAGCGCTCTGACAGAAGAAATGACAATCGCAGAAACGACAGAAGTGACGCTACACCGATCGTAGAACAGCAGAAGACACAGAGAAACAAAGCGAAAGACAAAGAAAGAGATAATAAGAAGAAAGAATACAGAGATGAAGCTTTCGAAGGAAAAGGAAGAAAAGGCAAGAAGCAGAAACCGGCAGTGGAAGTGAAGAAGCCACAGGTGAAGGAAGAGAAGCAGGAAGAGCAGATCAAACAGATCGTGATTCCAGAAGTTCTTACAATTAAAGAGCTTGCTGATAAGATGAAGATCGTTCCTTCTGTTATTGTTAAGAAGCTTTTCATGCAGGGCAAGATCGTAACTGTAAACCAGGAAGTTGATTATGAGACAGCAGAAGAGATCGCGATGGAATTCGATGTTCTCTGTGAGAAAGAAGAAGTTGTAGATGTAATCGAAGAACTTCTGAAAGAGGATGAAGAAGACGAAAGCCTTATGGTAAAACGCCCACCGGTTGTATGTGTTATGGGTCATGTTGACCATGGTAAGACATCTCTTCTGGATGCAATCCGTAACAGTAATGTAACAGGTCGTGAGGCTGGTGGTATCACACAGCACATCGGTGCATCTGTTGTTGAGATTAACGGAGAAAAGATCACATTCCTCGACACACCGGGACATGAGGCATTTACTGCAATGCGTATGCGTGGAGCAAACTCTACAGATATCGCAATCCTTGTAGTTGCTGCGGATGACGGTGTTATGCCACAGACAATTGAGGCAATCAACCATGCGAAAGCAGCAGGAATTGAGATTATTGTTGCGATCAACAAGATCGATAAGCCAAGTGCGAATGTTGAACGTGTAAAACAGGAACTGACAGAATACGAACTGATTCCGGAAGACTGGGGCGGAAGCACAATCTTTGTTCCGGTATCAGCGCATACACATGAAGGAATCCAGGATCTTCTTGAGATGATCCTTCTGACAGCAGAGGTTATGGAACTGAAAGCGAACCCGAATCGTGCCGCACGTGGTCTTGTGATCGAGGCTGAGCTTGATAAAGGTAAGGGATCTGTTGCAACTGTTCTTGTACAGAAAGGTACACTCCACGTAGGAGATGCGATCGCAGCAGGAAGCGCTCATGGTCGTGTAAGAGCGATGATGGATGACAAGGGAAGACGTGTGAAAGAAGCAGGTCCGTCCCAGCCGGTTGAGATCCTTGGTCTGAATGATGTTCCGAATGCGGGAGAAGTATTCGTAGGATGTGAGTCTGATAAAGAAGCAAGAGCGTTTGCAGAGACATTTATTTCCCAGAACAAGGTAAAACTTCTGGAAGAGACGAAGTCCAAGATGTCTCTGGATGATCTGTTCAACCAGATCCAGGAAGGTAACCTCAAAGAACTTGATATTGTTGTTAAGGCTGATGTTCAGGGATCTGTAGAGGCAATCAAGCAGAGTCTTCTGAAGCTGAGTAACGATGAAGTTGTTGTTAAAATCATCCATGGCGGTGTTGGTGCGATCAATGAATCTGACGTTATCCTTGCATCTGCATCAAATGCAATCATCATTGGATTTAACGTTCGTCCGGATGCAACAGCGAAAGATATCGCTGAGCGCGAGGGTGTTGACTTAAGACTTTACAGAGTTATCTACAATGCCATCGAAGATGTAGAGGCAGCCATGAAGGGTATGCTTGATCCTGTCTTTGAGGAGAAAGTTCTCGGTCATGCGGAAGTACGTCAGACATTCAAGGCATCAGGAGTTGGAACAATTGCCGGTGCATATGTGCTTGACGGTATCTTCGAGAGAAACTGTTCTGTTCGTCTGATCCGTGACGGAATCGTTGTATTCGACGGACCGCTGGCATCTCTGAAGCGTTTTAAAGATGATGTGAAGGAAGTCAGAACAGGATATGAGTGTGGTTTCGTATTCGAGAACTACAATGACATTAAAGAAGGCGATCAGGTTGAAGCCTACAAGATGGTAGAGACAGAACGCAAGTAAGAATAAAAGATGCTGACATTTGCAGCGTGTTGTAATTGTCAGCAGGTGACAGAATTGTTACTCGTGCAGGGGTCATACATTGCAGGAGTAACTTTTCTATATAAAAAAGGAGTTAGAACATGAGAAAGAACAGTATTAAGAATACAAGAGTCAATGCAGAAGTGCAGCGTGAGCTGAGTAATATCCTGCGTGGCGGGATCAAAGATCCACGTGTTGCACCGCTGACATCTGTTGTTGCTGTTGAAGTAGCACCGGATCTTAAGACATGCAAGGCATATATCAGTGTTCTCGGAGACAAGAAAGCACAGGAAGATACAATCAAAGGTCTTCAGAGTGCAGAGGGATATATCCGCAGAGAACTTGCACGTACAGTGAATATGCGCAACACACCACAGATTACATTTATCGTAGACCAGTCCATTGAATATGGAGTAAATATCAGCAAGAAAATTGACGAAGTGACAAGAGATTTGAAGGATGGAGCTGAGGAATAGATGATCGTATTAAACGATGTATTAAAAGGGAAACACAGTGTAGCCATTGGCGGACACATTCGTCCGGATGGGGACTGCATTGGTTCTACACTTGGATTATATCTTTATCTGACCACTTATTATCCGGAGATTGAGACAGATCTGTATCTGGAGGAGATTCCGGAAGCATTTCAGATGATGGGACACAGGGATGTGCCGAGGCATGAGATTGTAGAAGGCAAAGTTTATGACCTTTTCATCAGTCTGGATTGTGGGGACGAAAGACGTCTTGGTTTTTCCGAGCCGGTGTTCCAAAATGCAAAGGAAACTTTATGTGTGGATCACCACGTCAGTAATGAGTCTTTTGCAGACACGAATTATATCGTGCCGGATGCAAGTTCTACTTCTGAACTTGTTTTCCGTCTGCTGGATGAGGAGAAGATTACGAAAGAGATCGCATCTTTCCTTTATATGGGAATTGTGCATGATACCGGAGTGTTCCAGTATTCCTGTACTTCACCGGAGACAATGGAAGTCGGTGCTGCACTTTTAAGAAAAGGGATCAACGGAAGTGCGATCATTGACAGAACGTATTTTGAAAAATCCTATGTTCAGAATCAGATGCTTGGAAAGGCACTTCTTGAGAGCATGATGATCCTGAATAAGAAAGCGGTTGTCTCAGTGATACGTTTGAAAGAAATGGAGTTCTTCCAGGCAAAACCGTCTGATCTGGATGGAATTGTCAGCGTATTGCGTCAGACAAGGGGTGTGGAGGTTGCAATCCTTCTTTACGAGCTGGAACCGCAGACTTTTAAAGTAAGCCTTCGATCAAAAGAAATCGTTGATGTAAGTGCAGTTGCGAAATATTACGGTGGTGGCGGTCATGTGAGAGCAGCCGGTGTTACAATGAAAGGTTCCCCGCATGATGTGATCAACAATCTGACACTTTTAATTGAAAGACAGCTTAGAGTGGCAGAAGAGAAAAACGAGGAAAAATGATAAACGGAATAGTTAATATTTACAAAGAAAAAGGATACACTTCCCATGATGTGGTTGCAGTTCTTCGAAAAGTTGTCGGACAGAAGAAGATCGGTCATACAGGTACGCTTGATCCGGATGCAACGGGAGTCCTTCCGGTGTGTCTTGGAAGAGCAACAAAGGTTTGTGAGCTTCTGACAGATCATGATAAGACATATGAAGCTCTGCTGCTTTTAGGAAAGACGACAGATACGCAGGATATTTCCGGAGAGGTTCTGGAAGAGAAGGATCCGGGCAATTTGGCGGAAGAGGAAGTACGTTCCTGCATCGAATCATTTATCGGAGAATATGATCAGATTCCGCCGATGTACTCTGCATTGAAAGTGAATGGAAAGAAGCTTTATGAGCTTGCCCGTGAAGGAAAGACCGTGGAGCGTAAGAGCAGAAAAGTCCAGATCCATGGAATCCGCATTCTGGAGATGAAGCTTCCGCATGTGCGTATGGAGGTGGACTGTTCTAAGGGAACATATATCCGTACTTTGTGCCATGACATTGGAGAAAAGCTTCAGGTGGGCGGCTGTATGGAAGAACTTGAGCGTACGAAAGTCGGCCGTTTCCTGAAAGAAGATGCGGTGACACTGGATGAAGTGCGACAGAAGATGGAACAGGGAGAAGGTGCAGAACTTTTTACGCCTCTGGATCAGATCTTCGGGGAACTGCCGGCCGTTACTGTGACGGATGCGAAGGCATGGATGTCTTATAACGGAAATGATCTTCCGGAACGCTTCCTGTTAGAAAAAGAAGAGTGGACAGATGGGCAGGAAGTCAGAGTATATGATTCCAGAAAGAATTTTATCGGCCTTTATCAGTATCGTGCACCGAAGAAGCTGTTCCATATTAAGAAAATGTTTCTGGATCCTGAAGCAGAGAAAATTGAGAAATAAAGGACGAATAAGACAGACATGCAATATATAAAAGGATTAGATGCCTTTGAAGGAAGAAATCACACAGCGGTAACGCTTGGAAAGTTTGATGGATTGCACAGAGGACATCAGAAGCTGCTCAACAGAATAATAAAATATGCGCAGAAGGAAGACTGCGACAGTGTTGTTTGTGCATTTGATATGGACAGAGATTGTCTGATGACAAATGAAGAGAGAAGGGCATTTCTTGAGGACAAGGTAGATTATCTGATCGAGATTCCATTCACAAAAGAGTTGATGGAGATGGAAGCAGAGAAATTTATCGAAGAGATCCTGCATAAGAAACTGCACGCAGCACACATTGTTGTGGGAACGGACTTTAATTTTGGTCATGAAAAAAGAGGCAATCATCAGATGCTGGAGAAATATGCAGCGAAATATGGCTATACAGTTGATGTGGTCGAGAAAGCATATTACAAAGACCGGGAGATCAGCAGCACTTATATCAGGGAACTTCTTCTCGATGGAAATGTTCCTCTTGCAAATGAGCTTCTGGGGTATCCGTATGAGATCACCAGCGTTGTGGAACATGGACAGCAGCTTGGAAGAACACTTGGATTTCCGACGATGAATCTTGCACCGCAGGAAAAGAAAATCCTGCCAAAGTACGGGGTCTATGCCTGTCGCGTCCTTGTGGATGGTGTATGGTATGGCGGTGTGGGAAATGCCGGGGTGAAACCGACCGTTGCGCAAGAGAAAAGACGGTTGTTCGAAGTTTATGTTTACGGATATGAAGGCGATGCTTACGGGAAGACTGCCACAGCGCAGATCCTGGAGTTCGAACGTCCGGAAACGAAATTTCATTCGGTTGAAGAACTCAAAGACCGCGTGATGAAAGATATGCGGTACGGAGAGGAATATCTGAAAAATCATCCAATCGATGAAAGATAAAAGATTTTAAATTTGTGCTTTACAAGCAGATATCTCTGTGCTATACTATCCGAGGTATCAAATCAGCCGGTGTTCGGTAATCGGATCACTCCGACCATTGCTTAATGCCAGGCGGTTTAACTAAGAATTTTAAGGAGGATATTACAATGATCGCAAAAGAGAAGAAACAGGCTATCATCAAAGAATTTGGAAGAACAGAGGGAGATACAGGATCACCGGAAGTACAGGTTGCTATCCTTACAGCAAGAATCAACGAGCTGACAGATCACTTCAAAGCTAACCCGAAGGATCACCACTCAAGAAGAGGACTTCTTAAGATGGTTGGACAGAGAAGAGGACTTCTTGCATACCTCAAGAAAGTAGATATCGAGAGATACCGTGCTCTGATCGAGAAACTTGGTCTGAGAAAATAATAAGATTTTCCAAAAAAGAAGATCAATTGACAGATCAGAAGCTGCATCTGATGATGTGGTTTCTGGTCTGTTTCTTTTTTGTCTGAATTTTTGGTACTTTTTGGTCTTTTTTTGGAAAACTATTTACTTCTTATTATAGAATATGATATAATTTAAAAGCTTGTGGGCAGAGAAGAACCGAGACCACTGAAAAGTGTATTATCCAGCGATCACAGAGGGTTTCAATTGCTATAGAATAGTACATTTTTCAGTAGTTTCGGAGCAAATTGTTCTGCTCATATAAAACGAAGATAAGATAAAAGGAGAAAACCATGTATAAAAAGTTTGAAATGGAACTGGCCGGCAGAACACTGCGTGTAGATGTTGACCGTGTGGCAAAACAGGCGAATGGTGCAGTGCTGATGCATTATGGTGATACAACTGTACTGTGTACAGCAACAGCTTCTGATAAGCCGAGAGAAGGAATTGATTTCTTCCCACTCAGCGTAGAGTATAATGAGAGAATGTACGCTGTAGGAAAGATCCCGGGAGGATTTAATAAGAGAGAAGGGAAAGCATCTGAGAATGCGATCCTGACAGACCGTGTCATCGACCGTCCGATGCGTCCTCTGTTCCCGAAGGATTATAGAAATGACGTAACACTTGAGAACCTGGTTCTTTCTGTAGATCAGGATTGCAGTCCGGAGCTTACAGCTATGCTCGGTGCTGCACTTGCAACAAGTATTTCTGATATTCCGTTTGACGGACCGATCTCTACAACACAGGTTGGACTCGTTGACGGAGAATTTGTATTCAACCCGACAGCAGCACAGAAGGAAGTATCTGATCTTGCATTGACAGTTGCTTCTACAAAGGAAAAGGTTATCATGATCGAGGCTGGTGCGAAGGAAGTTCCGGAAGCGAAGATGATCGAGGCAATCTTTGCGGCACATGATCTGAACCAGGAAGTGATCGCTTTCTTTGACACGATCGTTGCAGAGTGTGGAAAGCCGAAACATGAGTATCAGAGCTTTGCTGTTCCGCAGGAACTCTTTGATGCGATCCAGGAGATCGTTCCGGCAGCTGAGATGGAAGAGGCTGTATTTACAGATGACAAACAGACAAGAGAAGAGAATATCCGTGTGATCACAGAGAGACTCGAGGAAGCATTTGCAGACAACGAAGAGTATCTTGCGAAGCTTGGCGAGGCTGTTTACCAGTATCAGAAGAAGACAGTAAGAAAGATGATCCTCAAAGATCACAAGCGTCCGGATGGTCGTGCGATCGATCAGATCAGACCGCTTGCAGCAGAAGTAGACCTGATCCCGAGAGTTCACGGTTCTGCTATGTTCACAAGAGGACAGACACAGATCTGCACAATGACAACACTTGCTCCACTTTCTGAAGCACAGAAGCTCGACGGTCTTGATGAAGCAGAGAAGACAAAGAGATATATGCATCACTACAACTTCCCGTCCTACTCTGTAGGAGAGACAAGACCTTCCAGAGGACCGGGACGCCGTGAGATCGGACATGGAGCATTGGCTGAGAGAGCACTTCTCCCGGTACTTCCAAGCGAGTCTGAGTTCCCATATGCGATCCGTACAGTATCTGAGACATTTGAGTCTAACGGATCTACATCACAGGCAAGTGTCTGCGCATCCAGTATGTCACTGATGGCAGCAGGTGTGCCGATCAAGTCTGCTGTAGCAGGTATCTCTGCAGGACTTGTAACAGGTGAGACAGATGATGATTACCTTGTACTGACAGATATCCAGGGACTCGAGGACTTCTTCGGAGACATGGACTTTAAGGTAGCAGGTACTCACGAAGGTATCACAGCAATCCAGATGGATATCAAGATCCACGGACTGACAAGACCGATCATCGAAGAAGCAATCGCTGCTACAAAGAAAGCAAGAACTTACATCATGGATGAAGTTATGAATAAAGCAATCGCTGAGCCTAGAAAAGAAGTTGGAGAGTTTGCACCGAAGATTATTCAGATGCAGATCGATCCACAGAAGATCGGTGATGTTGTCGGACAGCGTGGTAAGACAATCAATGCAATCATCGACGAGACAGGTGTTAAGATCGACATCGATGATGAAGGAAATGTATCTATCTGCGGTACAGAGAAAGAGAACATGGAGAAAGCTGCGAAGTACATCCAGACAATCGTTACAGATTACGAAGCAGGACAGCTTTTTGAAGGAAAGGTTATCAGCATCAAAGAATTCGGAGCATTCGTTGAGTTTGCACCGGGTAAAGAAGGAATGGTACACATTTCTAAGCTTTCTAAGCAGAGAGTTGACAAGGTAGAAGACGTTGTAAGCATCGGTGATGTTGTGAAGGTTGTATGCCTTGGTAAAGATAAGATGGGAAGATTCAGCTTCAGCATGAAAGATGTTGCAGAATAAGAATCAGAAAGAATAAGAAAAGAGGAACAGAATTCAGGAAACTGGGTTTTGTTCCTCTTTTCTTGTATGCGCAAGGAATACTTTAAGAATCTTATCCATATATTGTGTAGAGGGGAGGGGTACGGACAACAACTGGAGAGGTGGACAAGATGGAAATGGAAAGGCAGAACAAGAAGATGCAGGTCTGGAATCTGCTGGCAGAAAAAATCCGTAAGCTTGTAGAAGAATCCGTCAGTAATCCGGAGGAACTGCAGGAGATCAGGATACGTACAGGTCAGCCGCTGCTGATTCAGATGAAAGGGCAGGAACGGGTTCTTCCGGACCCGGTACACCCGTATCTGGTTACGAAAGAAGATATTGGTGAGACAATGGGATATATTTGTCATTATTCGCTCTATGCATATGAAAATGAGTTGAAACAGGGATTTATTACAGTGGAAGGAGGTCACAGGGTCGGGGTGGCAGGAAAAGTAATTATAGAAAATGAAAAAGTAAAAAATATACAGTATATTTCTTCGCTAAATGTAAGAATTTCTCACGAAGTACTTGGGTGTGCTGACGCATTGATTCCATATATTACGGAAAATAAACAGATTTGCCATACATTGATCATTTCTCCGCCGTGTTGCGGAAAGACTACTTTGATCCGTGATCTGATCCGTCAGATATCGGATGGAAATGAATACATAAAAGGGTGTTCTGTCGGTGTGGTAGATGAAAGATCGGAGCTTGGTGGGTGTTATCTTGGAATCGCGCAGAATCATTTGGGTACAAGGACTGATATTTTAGACTGTTGTCCGAAAGCGGAGGGGATGATCATGTTGATCCGTTCTATGGCGCCGCGTGTGATCGCAGTGGATGAAATCGGCACAAGTGAGGATATCCATGCCATTGAATATGCCATGCAGTGCGGCTGCCGGCTGATCGCGAGTGTACACAGCCTTGATATGGATGAGGCTTCTAAAAAGCCGATCCTGGGTGACCTGATCCGCAGAAGAATGTTTCAGCGTTATGTTGTGCTTGGACAGGATCACGGTCCTGGCAAGATCCGGGAAATCTATGATGAGCGGGGGCGTGTGCTGTGCAGAAATTAGTCGGATGTTTTCTGATCCTGTTGGCGACGACCGGAGCAGGATGGATGTATGGAAAAGAACTTCGGAATTATCTGGAAGAATTGAGTCATTTTCGTAGAATTATAGAACAAATAAAAGGCGAATTACTGTATGCAGGACTTCCGCTTTCGGAAATTTTTTATAATATTGCATCAAGAGAGAAGGAACCTTATGAAAACTGGCTGATGGATCTAGCATTTCAATGTCAGGGCACACAGGAAAAGCGGTTTGCTGACTTGTGGACAGATACGATAGAAAAAGATCTTCCGGAACTGAAATGGAGAGGGAAAATGAATCCTCTGATCTGCGAACCTGGGGAACTGCTTGAAATAGGAGACAGAGAAGGTGTAGTTCGTCTGCTGGAGTATCATTTAAAAAGGCTGGATATGGAAATTGAAAAGAGAACTGCGGAAACGTCTGAGAAGAAAAAGCTCGGTAGCTGGCTGGGGGCAGCAGGAGGGATTTTTCTTGTGATCCTTCTGCTTTAAAAGGGCGGGAACAAAAGGGAGAGGAGGGAGAATGTGAGCATCAATCTGATATTTAAAATTGCGGCGGTGGGAATTCTTGTATCTATTCTGAGTCAGGTTTTGAAGCATAGCGGCAGAGAGGAACAGGCATTCCTGACAAGTCTTGCAGGGCTGATTCTTGTATTATCCTGGGTTCTCCCGGCAATTTATGACTTATTTTCTTCGATCCGGCAATTATTTTCTCTTTAAGGAGGGCGGAAAAGAATTGAACAGTATACAAATCGCACTTTTGGGTGTCGTGGGAACATTACTTGCTTTGCAGTTTAAAAGTGGGAAAAGTGAATATGGCATTTATGTAAGTCTTGCAGTCAGCCTGTTTTTATTTCTTTGTATGCTTTCACGACTTGAAATCTTTGTGCGGACAGTAAAGAAAATTGCAGATTATATAAAACTGGATGCCGGACAGATGGGTATTCTGTTGAAAATGGCCGGTGTGACTTATGTGGCTGAATTTGCATCCGGAATCTGTAAAGATGCAGGGTATCAGAATATTGCTGTACAGATTGAGATTTTTACAAAGTTGACGATCCTTGCGATAGGAATGCCGGTACTTCTTGCGCTGCTGGAACTAATCGGAGATTTTCTGATATGAAAAGGGAAAAACATTTTTGGAAAAAGATCTTCTGTCTTGTGTTTTTATTTACTATTGTGACAGGATGTGGCAGCGTGTATGCAGCAGAGCATGGTACAGCGGAGGAAAAGGAAACAGAAGATCGTTCCGGGATGTTGGAGGATGAGCTGGAACAAATGGAAGAAAGTCTGCTGGATGAATTTGATTTCAGACAGATCGATCAGTTATCAGGAGAGACAGAACTGGGAGAAAAAGTTCGGTTTCGTGATCTTACAGAGATGCTGATCAGCGGAAATACGAAGGAATTGGGAGAAAGATTTCTTGAGTTTTTTTCAGGACAGGTGTTCTCTGTTTTTCAGAAAGGAAGGAAGAATCTGGCGCGCCTGCTGCTGATTACAGTGGCGGCTGCATTTTTCTCGAATTTTACAAGTATCTTTCAAAACAGACAGACAGCGGAAGCGGGTTTTTATATTTTGTATCTTGTTGTGATCGCAATCTGTCTGGAAGCATATCAATCGATGAATTTATATGCCGAAGAAAAAACAGGAGAGCTTGTCCAATTGATGCAGGTGTTTTGTCCAAGTTTCTTTCTGGCGGTTGCATTTACCGGAAAGAGCAGTTCGGCGTTGATGTTTTATAATACAATACTGTTCCTGATCTATCTGGTGGAACTGCTTGTACTTCATTTTCTTTTACCGGCTGTGAAGATCTACGGGATGGTGAGGGTCTTATCCTGCCTGACCGGAGAAGATCTTTTCTCAGAATTTGCAGAACTTCTGGAAAAATGTATCCAATGGAGTCTGAAAAGTATGATTGCCGCTGTGAGTGGGATCAGTCTGATCCGGGGATTTTTGAATCCGGCAATTGATTCTTTGAAAATGACTGCTGCGGGACGAACACTGGAGGCGGTTCCGTGGATCGGAGATGTTGCCGGAGGTACAATGGATGTTGCATTAGGAGTTGCAGTACTGCTTAAGAATGGAATCGGTGTAGCAGGAATGATTTTTATAGCTGTCCTGGCACTTATGCCACTGGTGGAATTTCTGATATTGGCATTTTTGTACCAACTTGTGGCGGCATTAGTCCAACCGGTTTCTGACCGGAGAATTACAACATGCATAGCTGGAGTTAGTTCCGGTTATCAGCTTATGGTGAAGGTGATAGCATCCACAACACTGTTGTTTGTCTTAAGCATTGCACTTGTGGTGGCTGTAACATCTTAAGGTTTCAGAGGAGAGAGGAGGAATCTGCCGGATGCTTACACAATGGATACAAAAAATCATTTCAATGCTTCTCGTTATGAGTGCAGTTCTGCAGGTGATTCCGGGAAAGGATTATGAAAAATATATTCGTTTTTTCTGTGGACTTGTCCTGATCCTGCTTGCACTATCCCCTGTTGCGGCGTTGAAAGGACTGAAAGCAGAGCAGTTTTATCAAAGAGAAGTGTATCAGCAATATGAAAAAGAAATAGAGCGGATGTCGGATTCTATAAAACGGGAGGAAATCGGAATTGGACAATAATTGGCAGGAGTGGAAAGAAAGGATCGTGGGATACACAAGGAAGATAAAACAGGCGGATCGTGGTCAGAAAAGAACAAGATTAGCCATTTTATTCCTGTGTGGACTGCTGCTTCTTGTAGTTGCGGTTCCGGTTCCGAAGACGGGGGAGGTGGATAAGGATACAAAGATTGACGGGGAATCCGGGAAAGGAGAGACGTATGAGACAGATTCCATGGCAGACTATGAAAAATATCTGGAACAGAAGACAGCGCAGACACTCGGTGTCGTAGATGGGGCGGGAAAGGTGACGGTGATGATCACATTAAAGTCTACAGGACAGAAGGTGGTTGAAAAAGATCAGCAAAGCACACATCAGACGACGAAGGAAGCAGACAGCCAGGGAGAGACAAGAGAAAGTGAAGAGAAATCTCTGGATAAAACGACCGTGTACAGTCAGGGGACAGACGGAACGCAGATCCCATATGTAAGTAAAGAAAATGCACCGGAAGTGGAGGGCATTCTTGTAATAGCAGATGGAGGTGGGAATGCAGTTGTCGCGAAGAATCTGACAGAAGCGGTGCAGGCATTATTTGGTGTAGAAGCGCATAAGATAAAAATAATGAAACGTGCGCCTACATAAAAGGAGGTTTATCTTAATGAAAGGAAAAGTGAAGAAAAACCAGTTGATCATTGTGGCACTTGCGGTTATGATCGCGGCAGCAGGATATCTGAACTACACGGGACGTCTGTTTGGCGAGAATGCGAAAGGAACAAAAGAAGCTAATGCAGATCTTACAAATCAGGAACTTTTGGATATTTCACAGGAAGATACAGAAGCAGGAAGCGAAGAAATTGAAAGTAATGATTCTGAAACAGAAGGAACACCTGGAGAGGCGGTTCTCACAAATGGTTCAGCCCAGACTACGGTAGCCCAGGCAAAAGTTACAAGAGAACAGGTGCGTGCCCAGAATAAAGAAACATTGCAGTCGATCATAGACAATACAGAGCTCAGTGAAGAGGAAAAGTCAGATGCAGTTGCACAGATGGTGGAGCTTACAAAACAATCAGAGACGGAGATGGAAATTGAGACATTGATGGCAACAAAAGGATTTTCAGAGGCAGTGGTAAGTCTGGGGGAAGATAGTGCAGATGTTGTTGTAAATGCAGAGGAGCTTACGGATGCAAACCGTGCCCAGATTGAGGATATTGTGACAAGAAAGTCGGATGTAAAGCCGGAGAAGATTGTAATTACACCAATTCATGAATAGAAAGTATATTTTTGGAAAAACTTTTTATAAAAGATTTGCTGTCAGAGAGGACTTGTGATACACTATTTACTGGTTTATTATGTAACTGTCTACAGGATGCCTGCGGACAGTTATCTATTGCGTGAAAATGATAGGAGATTAGAAATGTCAGAAATTACGAATGAGATAAAGAAAAGAAGAACATTTGCCATTATATCCCATCCGGATGCCGGTAAGACAACATTGACAGAGAAATTCCTTCTGTACGGAGGAGCCATCAACCAGGCAGGATCTGTTAAGGGAAAAGCAACTGCGAAGCATGCGGTTTCCGACTGGATGGAGATTGAGAAGGAGAGAGGTATTTCTGTAACTTCTTCTGTACTTCAGTTCAATTATGGTGGATACTGTATTAATATTCTAGATACACCGGGACATCAGGACTTCTCAGAGGATACATACCGTACTTTGATGGCAGCGGATTCCGCAGTTATGGTTATCGATGCATCCAAGGGTGTTGAGGCGCAGACAAGAAAGCTGTTTAAAGTCTGTGTGATGCGTCACATCCCGATCTTTACATTTATCAATAAGCTTGACCGTGAGGCGAAAGATACATTTGAATTGTTAGATGATATAGAGAAAGAGCTTGGAATCGCAACTTGTCCGATCAACTGGCCAATCGGTTCCGGTAAGGAATTCAAGGGAGTTTACGACAGAGCGAAGCGTGAAGTTGAGCTGTTCTCAGATACGAAAAAAGGTACTGCGATGGGTGAGGTGAAGACAGTACCGATCGATGCCCCGGAGACAGAAGAACTGATCGGTTCAGATGCAAAAGACATTCTTGCAGATGAGATTGAACTTCTGGATGGAGCAGTCGCTGAATTTGATCAGGAACTGGTTGATAAGGGACAGCTTTCACCGGTATTTTTCGGATCTGCTCTTACCAACTTTGGTGTAGAGACTTTCCTGAAGCATTTCCTGAAGATGACAACCTCTCCGCTTCCGAGAAAATCAGATCATGGCGAGATTGATCCAATGACAGAGAAAGATTTCTCAGCATTTGTATTTAAGATCCAGGCGAATATGAACAAAGCCCACAGAGACAGAATTGCATTCATGAGAATCTGTTCCGGAGAATTTGAGGCCGGTATGAGTGTTTATCATGTGCAGGGAGGAAAGGATGTGCGTCTTTCCCAGCCGCAGCAGATGATGGCAAGTGAAAGAAAGATGATTGACAAGGCTTACGGCGGTGATATCATCGGAATATTCGATCCGGGAATTTTCTCTATCGGAGATACACTTACAACTTCAAAAGAGAAGTTTGCTTACGAAGGAATCCCAACTTTCGCACCGGAACACTTTGCACGTGTCCGTCAGGTTGATACGATGAAGAGAAAGCAGTTTGTAAAGGGAATCAATCAGATCGCACAGGAAGGTGCGATCCAGATCTTCCAGGAGTTTAATACAGGTATGGAAGAGATTATCGTAGGTGTTGTAGGTGTACTCCAGTTTGATGTCTTGAAGTATCGTCTCCAGAATGAATATAATGTAGAGATCCGTCTGGAGAATCTGCCATATGAGTACATCCGTTGGATCGAGAATGAAGAGATCGACATGGATCGCTTAAGCGGAACATCTGATATGAAGAAGATCATGGATCTGAAAGGTCGTCCGCTTCTTCTCTTTGCGCATGAGTGGAGTATCCGTATGACAGAAGAGCGAAATGAAGGACTTATTTTGTCAGAATTCGGACGTTCATAAAAATCTTTTCAAATAGAAAGATTTTTGATATAATGTAGAAAGAATCAGACAAAACAGGAGGTTTTGATTATGGCAAAGGACGAAAGAAATATTTATACAATACAGAACGACGCAAGCAAAGGTGAGATTAAGATTGCAGATGAAGTTGTAGCGATCATTGCAGCGCTTGCTGCCACAGAAGTGGAAGGTGTTGCTTCCATGGCCGGAAACATCACGAATGAACTGATCGGAAAGCTCGGAATGAAGAATCTTTCCAAAGGTGTGAAGGTTGATGTACTGGAAGGTATTGTGACTGTATCCTTAGCATTGAACTTGAAGTACAATTACAGCATCGTTGAGGTGTCTGCAAGAGTGCAGGAGAAGGTTAAGAATGCAATTGAGAATATGACAGGACTTGAAGTGGCTGATGTGAACATTAAGGTTGCTGGAGTCGAGATGGAGAGTCAGGAATAAAAGCGAACAGGAAAGGAATCAGCCAACATGGTTAGAAAAGAACTTCGCGAGCACATTTTCAAGATGTTGTTTCAGATAGAATTTAATGATCCGCAGGAGATGCCGGAGCAGATTGAATACTATTTTTCTACACTGGAAGATGCAGCGGATAAGGATAAAGAATATATTAAGAGAAAATATGCAGCAGTACTTGAGAAGACAGAAGAGATTGATGAACTGATCAATGCCAATGCAAAGGGATGGAAGACAACAAGAATGAACAAAGTAGATCTGTCCATTCTGAGACTTGCGGTATATGAGATGAAGTGGGATGACGAGGTACCGGTAGGAGTTGCAATTAACGAGGCGGTAGAACTGACAAAGATGTTCAGTTCAGATGAGGCTCCGTCATTTATTAACGGAGTACTTGGCAAGATTGCGCGTTCACTGGAAGAGACAAAAGAATGAAAAATGTCTATACGGTGAAGCAGGTTAATTCTTATATTAAGAATATGTTCACCCAGGACTTCATGCTGAACCGAATCTATGTAAAGGGTGAGGTGTCTAATTTAAAGTACCACACATCAGGGCATATATATTTTTCATTGAAAGACGAGTCCGGCACGATAGCCTGCGTGATGTTCGCAGGCTCAAGGTCTGGGCTTTCTTTTCATATGGAGGAAGGACAGCAGGTAGTAGTGCTGGGCGCGGTCAGCGTCTATGAACGGGATGGAAAGTATCAGCTGTACGCAAGAGAGATCATTTTAGACGGTGCGGGACTTTTGTATGAAAGATTCGAGGCACTGAAGAAGGAACTCGAAGAGATGGGAATGTTTGCAGCAGAGTATAAACAGCCGATTCCACGCTATGCACGTACGATCGGGGTTGTGACCGCACCGACAGGAGCAGCGATCAGAGATATCATCAATGTGGCAAAGAGAAGGAATCCGTTTGTCCAGATCCTGCTTTATCCTGCACTGGTACAGGGTGATGGTGCCGTGAGCAGTATCGTGAAAGGGATCCATATGCTGGAAGAGAAGCAGGTGGATGTCATGATCGTCGGAAGAGGCGGAGGAAGCATTGAAGATCTGTGGGCATTCAATGAGGAGGCTGTTGCGCGTGCGATTTTTGACTGTCGTGTTCCGGTGATCTCTGCAGTCGGACATGAGACAGATACAACGATTGCCGATTATGTGGCAGACTTAAGAGCACCAACACCATCCGCAGCGGCAGAGCTTGCAGTGTATGAATATTCCGAAGTGAAAGAACAGATTCTTAATTGTGAGAGTTTACTTCGAAGAGCAATAAATCAGAAGTTGCTAAACGAGCGTATGCATCTGGAACACAGCAGATTGAAACTTCAGACACTCCATCCAAGACAGAAACTCAATGAGAAGAGACAGAGAGCAGTTGACGCTGAGAATACACTGCGCTCGCTTATGGAACGGCATTTGACAAAAGAAAAGCACAGACTCGCACTTTGTGCAGAACGGATGAAAGGGTTGTCTCCGCTTGAGAAATTAAGTCAGGGGTATTCTTATGTTTGCAATGCACAAGGACAGAATATAAAGAAAACAGATCAGGTAAGAGAAGGAGATTTGTTGCAGATTTATGTAACGGATGGACAGATTGAGACTTACGTTACAGGCACTGTAAAACTAGAAGGGGAAAGAGGACAAAGTTCCCATAAACAGTAACCGGGAGGAAATGATGAAAGACACGAAGAAGATAGAACAGGCTGCAAGTCTTGAGGAGTTATTTGAGAGACTGGATCGCGTCATTGGCGGACTGGAAGGAGAGGAACTTTCTCTTGAAGATTCTTTTAATTTATATCAGGAAGGTATGGAACTTGTGAAGTGTTGTAATCGTACGATTGACGATGTGGAAAAGAAGGTTCTTGCCTTAGATGAGAATGGAGAGAGTCATGAATTTTAAAGAAGAACAGAAAGAAAAAGTAGAAAAAATTGAAGCGATACTCAGAGAATATCTTCCGGAAGCAAACGGATATCAGAGTGTGATCATGGAAGCAATGGAATACAGTCTGATGGCAGGAGGCAAGCGCCTTCGCCCAATGCTGATGATGGAAACATACCGTCTGTTTGGTGGAGAGACAGAAGTGATTTATCCGTTTATGGCAGCAATGGAGATGATCCATACCTATTCACTGGTTCATGATGATCTCCCGGCAATGGATAATGATGAGTACCGTAGAGGAAGAAAGACGACACATATCGTTTATGGAGAAGATATGGGAATCCTTGCGGGGGATGCGCTTTTAAACTATGCATTTGAGACAGCATGCAAGGCATTTGAGCAATTTCCAGAGGAAAGCCTTAGAATCGGACAAGCGCTGAGAGTTCTGGCAAGAAAGGCCGGAATCTATGGTATGATCGGTGGACAGGTTGTAGATGTGAAAGAATCCGGACATCAGATTGATGAGGAAGTTCTTGATTTTATTTTCAGACTGAAGACAGGTGCACTGATCGAGTCTGCTATGATGATTGGAGCAATCCTTGCGGGAGCATCAAAAGAAGATGTAAAGAGTATGCAGAAAGTCGCAGGAAAGATCGGAATGGCATTCCAGATCCAGGACGATATTCTGGATGTGACAAGCACGACAGAGCAGCTGGGCAAGCCGGTACATAGTGATGAGAAGAATGAAAAGACAACATATGTAACACTTAAAGGAATCGAACAGGCTCATAAAGAGGTGGAACGTATGACAGAAGAAGCAATCGATGAACTGAAAAAGTTCCCTGCCGGGGATAATTTCCTTGAGCAGCTTTTGAAATCTCTTGTATATAGAGAAAAATAAGATTGTCGGTGAGGAGGAACTTATGGCACTTGAAAAGATTCAAAAGGCCAACGATATAAAAGAACTGACAGAGGAAGAGCTGAAAGAATTATCGGATGAGATCCGGCGGTTTCTGATCGAAAAGATCAGTGTGACCGGAGGACATCTGGCATCCAATCTCGGAGTTGTTGAGCTTACGATGGCATTGCATAAAGTACTTCATTTCCCAGAGGATAAACTGATCTGGGATGTGGGACATCAGTCTTATACACACAAGCTTCTGACAGGAAGAAAAGAAGGATTTGATGATCTTAGAAAATACGGAGGAATGAGTGGATTCCCTAAGAGAAAAGAAAGTAAATGTGATGCGTTTGATACAGGACACAGTTCAACTTCAATCTCAGCAGGGCTTGGTTATGTGGCCGCAAGAGAGCTTCAACAGGAGCATTATAACGTTGTATCTGTGATAGGAGATGGTTCTATGACCGGCGGTATGGCATATGAAGCATTGAATAACGCTTCCAGATTGAAAAGTAATTTTATTATTGTACTCAATGATAATAATATGTCCATTTCCAAGAATGTGGGTGGTATGTCAAATTACCTGAATGGGCTTCGGACGACACAGGTATACTCAGACCTGAAGAGAGGTGTCGAAGATACGATTAAGAGAATTCCCGGCAAAGGAGAACGGATCGTCCATCAGGTGAAGAAGACGAAGAGCGGGATCAAACAATTATTTGTTCCGGGAATGTTTTTTGAGGATATGGGAATTACATATCTGGGTCCTGTAGACGGACATGATCTGAAGACATTAACAAAGACATTGAATGAAGCAAAACGGGTAAATCATGCAGTTCTTGTACATGTTGTGACGAAGAAGGGAAAAGGTTATCTTCCGGCAGAGACGAATCCGTCAAAATTCCATGGAACAGGACCTTTTGATGTGACAACAGGAGAAACGATCGGAGGATCGGGGAAGGATTCTTATACAGATATTTTTTCCAAAGTGCTTGCAGATATCGGAAAGAAGGACGAGAAGGTTGTAGCTATTACTGCAGCAATGGCAGACGGAACAGGACTTTCCAGATTCGCAAAGCTATTTCCGGAAAGATTCTTTGATGTAGGAATTGCAGAAGAGCATGCGATGACATTTGCGGCAGGACTTGCTGCAGGGGGAATGAAGCCTGTTTTTGCGGTGTATTCATCTTTTCTACAGAGAGCATTTGACCAGACAATCCATGATGTCTGTCTTCAGAATCTGCCGGTTGTGATCGCAGTGGACCGCGCGGGTCTTGTTGGAAGTGACGGAGAGACACATCAGGGAGTCTTTGACTTATCATTTTTATCATCGATCCCGAATCTTTCAATCCTGTCACCAAAGAACCGCTGGGAGATGGCAGATATGGTGCGCTTTGCAGTGGATTTCCAGTACCCGGTTGCGCTTCGTTATCCAAGAGGAGAAGCATACGAAGGACTGAAGGAATTCCGTGCTCCGATCGAATATGGAAAGAGTGAGCTTCTATATGAAGAGAGTGAGATCGCGGTAATGTTTGTCGGACATATGTCTTTCCTTGCAGAACAGGTGCGTGAGGATCTTAAGGCAGCAGGGTATCAGTGTAGTCTGATCAATGCAAGATTTGTGAAACCTCTGGATACAGAAATGATCCGGAAAATTTCAGAAAATCACAGGATTCTTGTGACAATCGAGGAAAATGTGCTTACAGGTGGATTTGGTGAGCAGGTAGAAGATTTTGTAATGCGTGAGGATATCCCATTGAAAGTTCGCACAATCGGTATTTCAGATGATTATGTTGAGCATGGAAATGTAGATGTCTTAAGAAAAGAAGTTGGTCTCGACAGAGAGAGTATTGTAAAAAAGGTCATTGCAGATGATCGGAGAATAGAGGAAGAAAAGTAGCATGAAAGAACGTTTGGATGTATTGCTTGTAAAGAGGAATCTGGCGGATTCCAGAGAAAAAGCAAAAGCAATTATTATGTCGGGAAATGTATTCGTAGAAGGTCAAAGAGAAGACAAGGCCGGAACAACATTTCCGGAGGAGGTAAATATTGAGGTACGCGGACATGTTCTCCCTTATGTGAGCCGTGGAGGTCTTAAGCTTGAGAAAGCAATGAAAGAATTCCATGTGACAGTAGATGGAAAGGTCTGTACAGATGTTGGATCTTCCACTGGTGGATTTACAGACTGTATGCTTCAGAATGGAGCGAAGAAAGTATTTGCTATCGATGTGGGAAGAGGACAGCTGGATTGGAAGCTGCGTCAGGATCCGAGAGTGGTATGTATGGAGAAGACGAATATCCGTTATGTGACTCCGGAAGATCTTGGAGAACCTGTTGATTTTTCGTCGATTGATGTTTCATTTATCTCTCTCACAAAAGTGCTTGGTGCAATCAGAGCGTATCTGACAGATGATGGAGAGATCGTAGCATTGATCAAACCACAGTTTGAAGCAGGACGTGAGAAGGTTGGAAAGAAAGGTGTTGTGCGAGAAAAGAGTACACATCATGAAGTAATCGAGAAAGTGACAGAATTTGCGGTATCCATCGGATTTTCTGTACTTGAGATCACATTCTCTCCAATCAAGGGACCAGAAGGAAATATCGAATACCTTGTACATTTGAAGAAATGTCCGGAAGAGGAAGCAAAGATTGAGACAAAGGAACTGGATCAGGTAGTGGATGAAGCATTCGCTGCTCTGGCAAAGTAAAAAGGTGATGGTATGGAATCTTTTTATATCATAACAAATCAATTAAAAGACAGAGATTATTCTGTTACGATTGAGGTAAAAGATTATATTGAGAGAAAAGGCAAACGTGTTATTCTTGCTCAAAAGGATGAGGAAGGATTTATTGTTCCGGGAACGATTCCGGAGGACGTTGATTGCGGACTGGTTTTAGGTGGGGATGGAACTCTGATCCGTGCAATACGTGACCTGGAAGGAAATAAACTTCCGCTTCTTGGAATCAATATCGGAACATTGGGGTATTTAGCAGATGTAGAATTGAAAGATTATAAATCTGCGATTGACAGACTTTGCGAGGAAGAGCCTAAAGTTGAGAAACGTATGATGTTGGAGGGGACAATGTCATCCGGTGAAAAAGATCTGGCGGTAAATGATATCGTCCTGACAAGAGAAGGGAATCTTCGTATTGTTCAGTTTAATGTGTATGTGAATGGGACATTGTTGAACACATATCAGGCAGACGGTGTGATCATCTGTACACCGACGGGAAGTACAGGATATAATCTTTCCGCAGGTGGACCGGTGGTAGAGCCAACAGCAAGTCTAATCGTTATCACTCCAATCTGTTCCCATGCACTTAACACGAGCAGTGTGGTGCTTTCAGCAGAGGATGATGTTGAAGTTGAGATTTGCGAGGGCCGTTATGGAAGGCAGGAGAAAGTAGCTTTATGTTATGACGGTGCTGTACAGAGGCAATTGGTTAGCGGAGACAGAGTGAAGATCAGAAAATCAGATGCCAAAGCGCATCTAGTAAAATTAAGTGAAGAAAGTTTTATGATAACAATGCGCGAGAAGATGAAAGGAAATTGATACTATGAAAGTGAGCCGACATGCAAAGATAATTGAATTGATCAGTCAGTATGACATAGAGACGCAGGAGGAACTGGCAGAATATCTGAATAATGCTGGCTTCAAGGTCACACAGGCAACGGTATCCAGAGATATCAGAGATCTGAAGCTGACAAAGCTGTCTGTAAACGGTGGGCGTCAGAAGTATATTGTCCATAGACAGGAAGAGGATGGAATGAGCGAAAAATATATCCGTGTACTTTGTGACGGGTTTGTTTCTATGGATATGGCACAGAATATCCTTGTGATTAAAACAGTTGCCGGAATGGCAATGGCGGTTGCTGCTGCAGTAGATGCAATGAAATGGAATGAAGTGGTCGGATGTATTGCAGGAGATGACACGATCATGTGCGCAATTCGTACAGTTGAAGATACAGCTGTAGTAATGGAGAATATAAGAAAATTGGTTTCAAGGAAAGCATAGGTGACATATGTTACAGAATCTGTATGTGAAAAATCTTGCTTTGATTGATGAAACAGAAGTTGAGTTTGGGGAAGGATTGAATATTCTGACCGGTGAAACCGGAGCAGGAAAGTCAATCCTTCTTGGCTCTGTTACGCTTGCACTGGGTGGAAAATACAATGCACAGATGCTTCGAAACGGGGCAAAAAGCGGATTGGTAGAACTTACTTTTCACATCAAAGAAGAAAAGATTTTAAAGAAGCTGGAGGCCTTGGACATTTATCCGGAAGACGGATATCTGACATTGAGCCGCCGCCTTTTAGAAGGCCGAAGTGTCAGTAAGATTAACGGTGAGACAGTGAATATGAGCGTCCTTAAAGATGTAGCCAGTCTTTTGATCGATATTCATGGACAGCATGATAATCAGACATTGCTTCATCGAAAGAATCATTTGACACTGCTTGATCTTTATGGGAAAGAACAGACGAATCCGTTAAAAGAAAAAATGGCTTCCTGCTATCAGGAATGGAAGGAAGTATGTAAGAAGGTGGAACAATCCTCGCTGGATGAAGAGAGCCGCAGAAGAGAACTTTCTCTTGCTGAATTTGAAGTAAATGAGATTGAAGAAGCAGCGCTTAAAGAAGGTGAAGATGAATTTCTAGAAGAACAGTATCGCAAGATGACAGACAGCAGAAAACTCACAGAAGGAGTTGCAGAAGCGTATCAGTATACTGCAGAGGACGAACGTGGAAATGCAAGTGATTACTTAAGCCGTGCAATCCGAAGCTTTCAGGAAGCAGCATCTTTTGATGAAAAGGGAAGCCAGCTTTACGATCAGATCGTGGAGATCGATAGTCTGCTGAATGATTTTAACCGGGATCTGGCAGAATATGCAAAGAGTTTTGAATATTCGGAAGAAGAGTTTTCAGAAGTTGAGTCCCGCCTGAATGAAGTGAATCATTTAAAGGCAAAATATGGAAACACTGTCAGTGATATCCTTGCATATTGTGAGGAAAAAAGACAGAGACTATCGGAACTGGAAGATTACGATTCTTTTATGCAGGAACTTTTGGAGAAACAGAAAAAGGCAGAAAAGCAGATGGAAAAGGCTGCGATGGAACTGCATGAAGTGCGTGAACAAAACGCAGTTAAATTTGCCGAGGAAATTGTTCATCAGATGTCGGAACTGAATTTCCTGGATGCACGTTTTGAAATTCGTTTGACAGAAGCAAAAAGTTATTCTGCACAAGGAAAAGATGATGCAGAGTTTTATCTGTCGGTTAATCCGGGAGAACCTGTGCGTCCACTGGGGGATGTCGCATCCGGAGGAGAGCTGTCTCGTATTATGCTTGCAATAAAAACTGTACTTGCAGATGAAGAAGATACGCCGACTTTGATATTTGATGAGATTGATAGTGGAATATCAGGAATCACAGCAGGTCGTGTCGGTGAGAGACTGCAGTTGATCGGAAAGAGTCGTCAGGTAATTTGTATTACACATCTTTCACAGATCGCAGCGGCAGCTGATGTTCATTTTTGTATTCATAAAGAAGCAGAAGATAATTCTGTGAGAACACAGATCGAGCGACTTGCTCAGGAAGATTCTGTTGCAGAGCTTGCAAGGCTTCTTGGTGGAGCAAATGTAACAGATGGAATTATAGACAGTGCCAGAGAAATGAAAGAACTGGCAAAAAGAGAAAAATAATACCAGTGTGAAAAGAAGAAGATCCACACATACTAAGAGCAGATGTAAACAGCATCTGCTCTTAATATTTGCAAGAGAGGAGTGTGGATCATGAAAGAACGCAGGAAAAGGAATATGAGCAGGACAGGTCTGTTGTTTCTGTTCTGTCTGTTGATGCTATGTGGCTGTACGCATATTACAGAATTTATAGAAAATACAGAAGTCAGTGGCCGGGAGGTGGAAAGTCTGGCTGCAGAAAAGGAAGAAGATACGGTTCTGCTTGGAGGAATGCCGGTTGGAATTTATATGGAAACGGATGGTGTACTGGTTTTAGACACGGAGAAAATGACAGGTATGGATGGAAAGGAATATACACCTGCGCAGGGTGTGGTAAGTTCCGGTGATTATATTACGGAAGTGAATCACCAGAAGATTGAAGGGAAAAAACAGTTGATGGATCTGGTGGAACATCTGGATGGAGAGAAGGTCCTTCTGACAGTCAGACGCGAAAATACGATATTAGAAAAGAAATTGACTCCTGTGCAGATTTCAAAAGGAAATTATCGCCTGGGAATCTGGGTAAGAGATAATGTACAGGGACTTGGGACGATCACATTTTTGACAAAAAATAACAGGTTCGCAGCACTGGGACATGGCATTCATGATGTTGATACAAGTACACTTCTTACGATCAAAAGAGGAACGCTTTATAGAACCAGTATTCAGAAAGTGCAAAAGGGAAGCAAAGGGAATCCAGGAACAATGGAAGGGATTATTGTTTATAATCGGTTTCATCAGCTTGGAGTGATTGAGAAAAATACGGATGAGGGTATTTATGGAGAATTAAATTCAGACAGAAGCTGGATAGGAGAAGAGGTTCCTATACAGGTAGCGGAAAAAGAGGAAATAAAGACGGGGGAGGCAAGGATTCGCTGCTACATTGACGGGGAGGTGAAAGAATATTCAATCCGTGTAACGCAAATTGATAAAGAATCCGACCAGGTGAACAAAGGAATGGTAATTCAGGTGACAGATACGGAATTGCTGGAAAAGACAGGGGGCATTATTCAGGGGATGAGTGGGAGTCCCATCATTCAGAATGGAAAACTGATCGGAGCTGTAACTCATGTGTTTGTACAAGATTCGACAAAAGGATACGGTATTTTTATTGAAAACATGTTGAAAGAGGAAGAATCGTGAAAAGGGTCGAAAAGGATGTCGAAATACTACTGCAAGATTTTCTTGAATCCGACAAAAAAGCTGGAATATAATACACAAGTGGTGTAACAAGACAAACGTTCTCAGAAAAAGGAGAGAAGAAGATGGAACATTTGAAAATAGCCATTGCTGATGATAACCAGAAAATTTTGGACCTTTTGGATCGTGTGATCGGGATGGAAAAAGACATGAATCTGGTCGGAAAGGCGAAAAATGGTGAAGAGATGTGTCAGATCATCAAAGATAAACAGCCGGATGTTGTTCTTCTCGACCTGATTATGCCGAAAATGGATGGATTGACGGTTATGGACCGGATCAATCATGACAAAACTGTCAGCAAGCATCCGTATTTTATCGTAATCACAGCAGTTGGGCAAGAAAAGATTACAGAAGATGCTTTTAATAAAGGCGCAAATTACTATATGATGAAACCGTTTCAAAATGAGATGCTGTTAGAACGAATCCGAAGTGCGGGACGGATGCCACACGGTATGGAAACAAGAAACTCTGAGGCGGCATCTGAAAACAGAGGAGAAAGTCTGGAGACACGAGTGACAAATATGCTGCATGAAATCGGAATACCGGCTCATATTAAGGGGTATCATTATCTGAGAGATGCGATTATGATGGCGGTAGATGATATGGATGTGCTCAATGCAATCACAAAGATCCTGTATCCAACCGTTGCAAAGAAGTATCAGACAACATCAAGCAGAGTAGAACGTGCGATCCGACATGCGATTGAAGTGGCTTGGAGCAGAGGAAAGCTGGACACTCTGGATGAACTTTTTGGGTACACAGTAAGCAATGGAAAAGGGAAACCGACCAATTCTGAATTTATTGCTCTGATCGCAGATACAATACAATTGGAATACAGGCATGGGAAATAAGAAGTAAATTACAATGAGAAATCCTTTGCATTATGATAAAAATGCGGTATAATATTTTATAAGTAATTGCCGAAAGAGGGCAAGTGAAAGTGGAGGATCTAAGTATGAAAAACATTTTGTTCGCTTCATCAGAATGTGTACCATTTATAAAGACCGGAGGTCTTGCTGACGTTGTAGGTTCACTTCCAAAAGATTTTGATAAAGAGAAATATGACTGCCGTGTAGTTTTACCTAAGTACATGTGTATGAAACAGGAGTGGGTAGACCGCCTGGAGTATATCACAAACTTCTACATGGATTTTGCAGGAGAGGATCGCTATGTCGGAATCTTTAAGACAGAATTAAACGGAGTTACATTTTATTTTATTGATAACGAATTTTATTTTTCAGGATTTGCTCCATATGATGGAGATCCGAAGTGGAATATTGAAAAATTCTCTTTCTTCTGTAAGGCAGTTTTAAGTATTCTTCCGGTTATTGGGTTCCGTCCGGATCTGATTCACTGTCATGACTGGCAGACAGGTCTGATTCCGGTATATCTAGATAATTTCCGTTTCTTCGGAGAATATTACAGAGGAATCAAGACAGTTATGACAATACATAACCTGAAGTTCCAGGGGGTATGGGATACAAAGACTGTACAGGGAATCACAGGACTTCCGGATTATTATTTCGTTCCGGATAAGCTTGAGGCATACAAAGATGCTAATATGCTCAAAGGCGGTATTGTTTATGCAGATAAGGTGACAACAGTAAGCCACAGCTATGCAGAAGAGATCAAGACACCGTTCTATGGAGAAGGTCTTGACGGACTGATGGCAGCAAGATCAAATGATCTTTGTGGTATTGTGAATGGTCTGGATTACAATGACTGGAATCCGGATACAGATCATAGAATCGCAAAGACATTTAACGTTGAGAATTTCCGGAAAAACAAACCGGTGAATAAGGCTGCTCTTCAGGAAGAACTTGGACTGGATAAAGACAATCATGTAATGTTGATCGGAATCGTTTCCCGTTTGACAGACCAGAAAGGATTTGATCTGATTGATTATATGATGGATGAGATGTGCCAGGATGCAGTGCAGATTGCAGTACTTGGAACAGGAGATCCGAAATATGAGAATATGTTCCGTCACTTTGCATGGAAGTATGCAGGAAAGGTTTCAGCGAATATTTTCTATTCTGATGATCTTTCTCACAGACTTTATGCCGGATGTGATGCATTCCTTATGCCATCCTTATTCGAGCCATGCGGACTCAGCCAGCTGATGAGTCTGAGATACGGAACACTTCCGATCGTTCGTGAGACAGGAGGATTGAAAGATACTGTAGAACCGTACAATGAGTTTGAGAAGACAGGTACAGGATTCAGTTTCTCTAATTATAATGCGCATGAGATGTTGAACACTGTACGTTATGCAGAAAGAATCTATTATGACAAGAAACGTGACTGGAACAAGATGATCGAACGCGCGATGGCTCAGGATTTTTCATGGATGAATTCCGCAAGACAGTATGAAGATCTGTACAGAAGTCTGATCGGAGAATAAGAATTATAAGAAGTAACAAAGAAGTAATACAAGAGTAACACAAGAGCAAGGAGTAACAGACCCGATGAAAATTATTGACAAACTGAACCAGAAAGGCATCCACATTTCTTTCGAGGTGTTTCCGCCGAAGACAGATGCAGGATTTGACAAAGTATTATCAGCAACAGATGAGATTGCCAAACTGAACCCATCTTATATCAGCGTAACCTATGGAGCCGGTGGCGGAACAAGCAAGAACACAGCGAAGATCGCATCCCATATTAAGGATGATCTCGGAGTGATGAGTCTTGCACATCTGACATGTGCTTCATCCACAAAAGAAGAAGTTGGAGAGGTAATTGAAAACCTGAAGGCTCATGGAATCGAGAATATTCTCGCTTTACGAGGAGATATTCCGGAAGGCATGACATTCCCTGATGGAGATCGATTCCATTATGCTTATGAACTGGTACAGGAAATCAAGAAACATGGGGATTTCTGTATTGGTGCAGCATGTTATCCGGAAGGACATGTGGAGCAGGAACATAAAGAGGATGATATCCGTTATCTGAAACAGAAGGTAGACAGTGGAGTTGATTTCCTTACAACACAGATGTTCTTTGATAATGATATCCATTATAATTTCCTGTACAGAATCAGAGAAGCAGGGATCACAGTTCCGGTTCTGCCGGGAATCATGCCGATCACCAGTGCTGCTCAGATGAAGCGAAGCCAGGAACTTTCCGGAACAGTATTTCCGAGAAGATTTCTTGCAATATTAGATCGCTTCGGAAGTTCTCCGGATGCGATGAAGCAGGCAGGAATTGCCTATGCAACAGATCAGATTATTGATCTTCTTGCGAACGGTGTGAACAATATTCATATTTACTCTATGAATAAGCCGGAAATTGCAGTAGCAATTATGAATAATCTTTCCGAGATTATCAAGTGTTAAGAAAGTGGATGACCAGATGATAGAGACAGAGAAGAGAGTACGTGAAGCAGTTCGTTATCTGGGATTTGGAAGAAATGAGGCAGATGAGCGAACCTTGGAACTGATCCAACAGTCTTTCAAAGACCTGGAACAGGAAGCAGGGCCTAAGTCCATCTGCCAAATTTTTGATCTAAATCATACAGAAGACGGAAGACTGGTTATTGGACAGATGGAGATTCGAAGTAAGAGCCTGAGTAGAAATCTGAAAGGATGCCGTCAGGTTGTTCTTTTTGGAGCAACACTTGGAGCCGGAGTTGACCGGCTGATGCGCAGGATTTCTTTGACAGATATGGCAAGAGCAGTTGTTTTGCAGTCTTGTGCAGCAGCAATGTTAGAAGAATATTGCGATGAGTGTCAGAAGAAGATTGCGGCAGAGCTTGAAGAAGAACATTTGTATTTAAGACCAAGATTCAGTCCCGGATATGGAGATTTTGATATCTGTTATCAGGAACCGATCGTACGAATGTTGAATTGTGCAAAGACAATCGGGCTGACTTTGACAGACAGCTTTATGATGACACCAACAAAGTCGGTAACAGCAGTAATTGGAATCAGTACACAGAAGGACAGATGTCCAATCTCAGGATGTGAGGTCTGTACGAAAAAAGACTGTGAATACCGACGATGAGCAAGAGATAAGAGAGGAAGGATTGATACAAGAAGATGATACGAGAACGCCTGGGAAAAGAGTTATTATATTTTGACGGCGGAATGGGAACCTTGCTTCAGGCAAAGGGACTTCAGCCGGGAGAGTTACCGGAGACATGGAATGTTACACATGCGGATGAGATCAAAAACATTCACAAACAATATATTTCAGCAGGAAGTGATATTGTACTTGCGAATACATTTGGAGCGAATGCATTGAAATTCCATTGCGATGATTTCCCATTGGAAGAAATTATCCGTCTTGCGATCAGGCATGTGAAGGATGCGGCTGAAGAGGCAGGTGGTGGAAGAAGAATCTACACAGCCCTGGATGTCGGACCGACAGGAAAACTTTTAAAACCGATGGGGGATCTGGATTTCGAGACAGCATATGAGACATTCAAAGAAGTTATGATCCTCGGAGAGAAAGCCGGTGCGGATCTGATCCATATTGAGACCATGAGTGACACTTATGAACTGAAGGCAGCAGTGCTTGCAGCGAAAGAGAATACATCTCTTCCGGTTTTCGCTACGACGATTTTTGATGAGCGTGGAAAGCTTCTGACCGGAGCAGATGTTCCGTCTGTTGTGGCAATGCTTGAAGGATTAAGGATCGATGCCCTTGGAATCAACTGTGGAATGGGACCGGAGCAGATGCTGCCGATCCTGGAGCAGATCATGAAGTATTCCTCTGTGCCTGTGATCGTCAAACCGAATGCAGGTCTTCCGAAGCAGAAAGACGGAGAAACTTATTACGATGTTTCTCCGGAAGAATTTGCTTCTGTTATGTGTCATGTTGTTGATCTTGGGGCAGTTGTGATCGGGGGATGCTGCGGAACAACTCCTGCACATATTGCAGAGATGGTGAAGCAGTGTAAAGACATTCCGGTGAAGCCGATTGAGAAGAAAAGTTATACTGTAGTATCTTCTTATGGTCAGAGTGTGTTCCTTGGAACCGGATCAAAGATTATTGGTGAACGTATTAATCCAACCGGAAAGAAACGCTTTAAACAGGCGCTTAAGGAACATGATCTTGATTATATTTTAAAAGAAGGAATTGCACAGCAGGATAACGGTGCACATATTTTGGATGTTAACGTAGGACTTCCGGATATTGATGAGCCGACATTGATGAAGGAAGTTGTTCAGGAACTTCAGAGTGTGACGAATCTTCCGCTTCAGATTGATACGGTTGATACGGTTGCGATGGAGAATGCACTTCGCATTTACAATGGTAAGGCGATGGTCAATTCAGTCAGTGGAAAGCAGGAGTCAATGGATGCAGTGTTTCCACTGATCCGGAAGTATGGCGGTGTTGTGATCGGCCTGGCACTTGATGAAGACGGAATCCCGGCAACAGCCGAGGGACGTGTACAGATTGCGAAGAAGATTATCGCAGAGGCAGCAAAATACGGTATCGAGAAGAAAGATATTGTAATTGATGCCCTGGCAATGACGATCAGTTCAGAACCAGAAGGAGCAAAGGTGACACTTGAGACACTTCGCAGACTTCGTGATGAAGTTGGTGTGTGTACTGTGCTTGGTGTATCAAATATTTCTTTCGGTCTCCCAAGCAGACCGATTGTAAACTCCATCTTTTATACGATGGCAATGCAGAATGGTCTGAGCGTTGGAATTATCAATCCGAACTCGGAGGATATGATGAAGGCATGGTATGCATACCATGCACTGATGAATCTGGACAGCAACTGTGAGAATTATATTAATAAATATGCACAGCAGCCGGGAACAGCTCCGGTCTTGGTAACAGGTTCAGCTCACAAGATGACACTGAAAAATGCAATTGAAAGAGGACTTCGTGAAGAGGCGAACAGCATTACATCTGAGATGATCCAGGAGAAAGATGGTCTGGAGATCATTAACGAAGAGTTGATCCCGGCACTGAATACGGTAGGCGAAGGATTTGAGAAGGGAACCGTCTTTTTGCCACAGCTACTGATGAGTGCCGAAGCGGCCAAGGCAGCATTTGCGGTGCTTAAAGAGAAAATGGAAAGCAGCGGAGAAGTGCAGGAGAAGAAAGGAAAGATCATTCTTGCGACAGTAAAAGGGGATATTCATGATATCGGTAAAAATATCGTGAAGGTTCTGCTTGAAAACTATAGTTTTGATGTGATCGATCTTGGAAAGGATGTTCCGCCGGAGACAATCGTTGATACAGTACTTGAGCAGGAGATTCATCTGGTAGGACTGAGCGCGCTGATGACTACGACCGTTGTGAGTATGGAAGAGACGATCAGACAGCTTAGAGAGAAAGCTCCGAATTGCCTCGTGATGGTAGGAGGAGCTGTTCTGAATCAGGAGTATGCTGATATGATAGGAGCTGATTTTTATGGCAAAGATGCCATGCAGTCGGTTCATTATGCACAGAGAGTTTTTGGAACTAAAGAATAGGAGGAGATCAAAAATGAGAGGATTACAGACACCGGTTCGTGCAATTCGAAGACAAGTGTTTACAGAAGTTGCCAAGCTTGGATTTAAAGCAAATGCAGAGACATTGGTAGCAGATATGGAAGCAATTCCATATGAAATCGTTGGAGAAGATTCAGAAGTAAAATACCGTGAGAGTATTTATCGTGCGAGAGCAGTCGTAAGAGAAAGACTTCGTCTTGCAATGGGACTTTCCCTTCGCCCGGAGAATAAACCGGTCCACTTGACAGCAGGCGTTGAGGCCAGTAATATTTCTGAGAAATACTATGAGCCACCGCTGATGCAGGTGATTCCGTCCGGATGCGAGAGCTGTGAGGAGAATAAATACGAGGTCAGCAATGTATGTAAGGGATGTCTTGCACATCCATGTCAGGAAGTCTGTCCCAGAGGTGCTATTTCCATGGTGAATGGAAAGTCATTTATCGATCAGGATAAATGTATCAAGTGTGGAAAGTGTAAATCTGTCTGTCCATACGATGCGATTGCCAAGAAAGAACGTCCTTGCAAGAAAGCATGTGGAGTGAATGCAATTACATCGGATAAATTAGGACGTGCTTATATTGATGCTGACAAATGTGTTTCCTGCGGAATGTGTATGGTGAGCTGCCCGTTTGGTGCGATCTCTGACAAGTCGCAGATCTTCCAGCTGGCTCGTGCACTTTCAGAAGGAGAAGAGATTGTGGCTGAGGTAGCACCGGCATTTGTCGGTCAGTTTGGATCGAATATTAATGTGAGAAATTTCAAGGCAGCTCTTGAAGAACTCGGATTTTCAGAGACATATGAGGTTGCTCTTGGAGCGGATATCGGAGCAATTGCAGAAGCACATCATTATGTGAATAAAGTGACAACCGGAGAACTTCCATTTCTTCTGACATCCTGTTGTCCATCCTGGGCAATGCTTGCGAAGAAGTTCTTCCCGGATCTGATCGATCAGATCTCACAGGAACTGACTCCGATGGTTGCAACAGCACGAACAATCAAACAGGAACATCCGAATGCAAAGGTTGTATTTATCGGACCTTGTGCAGCGAAGAAGCTGGAAGCTTCCAGACGTACAGTGAGAAGTGATGTGGATTTCGTTGTTACATTTGAAGAATTGCAGGCAATGTTTGATGCGAAGGGAATTGATCTGACAGCTTATGAGGCAGAGTCTTCTTTTCATGATGCGACAGGAGCCGGACGTGGATACGCCTGTGCAGGAGGAGTTGCAAAGGCAATCGAAGAATGTATTAACGAGTATTACCCTGGAACCCAGGTTAATATCGAGCATGCAGAAGGTCTTGCAGAGTGTAAGAAGATCCTGACACTTGCCAAAGCCGGAAGAATGAACGGATGTCTGATCGAGGGTATGGGATGTCCTGGCGGATGTATTGCAGGAGCTGGAACGAATATTCCAATCCCGACTGCGAAGAAAGATGTCGCAGCTTATGTCAAAAACTCAAGCAGAGCACTTCCACCGAAAGAACTGGAAGAAATTGAATTAAAATAAGTAAATATACGGACAATAACCGGCCTCCGCTTTACAAACGGAGGCTGTTGTGGTATATTACAAAATAGGCTTTTTATGAGCGAAAGAGGAGGATGGATGTATGCAGCCATACGGAGTAAACCAATTAAGAAAAATGTTTTTGGAGTTCTTTGAGAGCAAGGGACATCTTGCAATGAAGAGCTTTTCTTTAGTACCACATAATGATAAGAGTCTTCTCCTGATTAATTCAGGAATGGCTCCGCTGAAACCATATTTCACAGGACAGGAGATCCCGCCGAGAAGAAGAGTGACAACATGTCAGAAATGTATTCGTACAGGAGATATCGAGAATGTCGGTAAGACAGCACGTCACGGTACATTCTTTGAGATGCTTGGAAACTTCTCTTTTGGAGATTATTTCAAGAATGAAGCAATCGAGTGGTCCTGGGAGTTCCTTACAGAAGTTGTAGGACTTGATCCGAACAGATTATATCCTTCAGTATATGAAGATGATGATGAAGCATTCGAAATTTGGAATAAGAAGATGGGAATTCCTGCAGAACGTATCTTCCGTTTTGGTAAGGAAGATAACTTCTGGGAGCACGGTTCAGGCCCATGCGGTCCGTGTTCTGAGATCTACTATGACCGTGGAGAGAAATACGGATGTGGAGAACCGGGATGTACAGTAGGATGTGAGTGTGACCGTTACATGGAGATCTGGAATAACGTATTCAGCCAGTTCAACAATGACGGACACGGCAACTATACAGACCTGATCCAGAAGAACATTGATACAGGTATGGGACTTGAGCGTCTTGCCTGCATCGTACAGGATGTAGATTCCATGTTTGATATTGATACAATGAAAGCACTGAGAGATCATGTATGTAATCTCTCCGGCAAGCAGTACGGAATAGATCATGAGACAGATGTTTCTCTGCGTGTTGTTACAGACCATATTCGTTCCGTAACATTTATGGTTTCTGATGGTATCTTACCTTCTAACAGCGGTCGTGGATATGTTCTCCGCCGTTTGTTAAGACGTGCATGCCGTCATGGAAAGCTGCTCGGAATTGACGGAGCATTCCTTGTAGACCTTGCAACAACTGTAATTGAAGGTTCCAAGGATGGATATCCGGAGCTGGAAGAGAAGAAAGAGTTTATCTTTAATGTAATTGCGAAAGAAGAAGCGAACTTCAATAAGACAATCGATCAGGGACTCGCAATCCTTGCAGATATGGAAGCTGAGATGGAGAAGAATGGAGAGAAAGTTCTTTCTGGAGAGAATGCATTTAAGCTTTATGATACTTATGGATTCCCAATCGATCTGACAAGTGAGATCCTGGAAGAAAAGGGGCTGACTTATGACGAGGAAGGATTCAAGAAAGCACAGGAAGAACAGCGTGCGAAATCAGAAGGAACATTCGGAACTCATTCTTATACAGGAAAAGAAGTTTCTGTATACGATCAGCTGGATGCAGCACTTGAGACAGAATTTGTCGGATATGACAATCTGACATTTGATTCTAAGGTTACAGCTCTTACAACAGAGACAGAAGTTGTTGATGCACTTTCTGACGGAGAAAAGGGAACAATCATCGTTGAGCAGACTCCATTCTATGCAACAATGGGTGGACAGGAAGCTGATAAAGGTGTGATTCGTACAGCCGACGGAGAGTTTGTTGTAGAAGATTGTATTCACCTTGCAGGAACAAAGGTTGGACATGTAGGACATGTTGTAAAAGGAATGATTAAGATTGGTGATGCGGTAACTCTTGAAGTTGACGCAAAGAACCGTGCACTTACAGAAAGAAACCACAGTGCAACACATCTGCTTCAGAAAGCACTTCGTACAGTACTTGGAAGCCATGTAGAGCAGGCAGGATCTTTTGTAAATGCAGACAGACTTCGTTTCGACTTTACACATTTCTCAGCAGTAACACCTGAGGAACTGAAGAAGGTTGAAGAGATTGTGAATGAGCAGATCACAAATGCCCTCGCAGTTGTGACAAAGAACCTTCCAATCGAGGAAGCAAGAAAGACAGGAGCACAGGCTCTGTTTGGTGAGAAATACGGTGATGTTGTACGTGTCGTAGATATGAGTGGATTCTCCGTTGAATTCTGTGGTGGTACACATGTTAAGAATACATCAGAGATCACAGCACTGAAGATTATTTCTGAGAGTGGTGTAGCAGCAGGTGTTCGTCGTATTGAAGCCCTGACATCTGAAGGACTTATGAACTACTATGCTGAGATGGAGCGTCTTCTCAAAGAAGCGGCACAGCTTGTAAAAGCAACTCCGGAGAATCTTGCAGAGAAGATCACACATCTTCAGGCAGAGAACAAGTCTCTGAAGGGAGAAGTTGAGAGTCTTAAGAGCAAGATGGCTCAGAGCGCAGCAGGAGACATCCTCGACCAGGTGAAAGAAGTAAAAGGTGTGAAGCTTCTTGCAGCACAGCTTGACGGTGTTGATATGAATGGACTTCGTGACCTTGGAGACCAGCTCAAAGAGAAGCTTGGCGAAGGTGTGGTTGTACTTGCATCAGGAAATGACGGAAAAGTAAGCCTGATGGCTACAGCAACAGACGGAGCAATGAAGCAGGGAGCACACGCAGGAAATCTTGTGAAAGCAATTGCAGGCCTTGTTGGCGGAGGCGGCGGTGGTCGTCCGAACATGGCCCAGGCAGGTGGAAAGAACCCAGCAGGAATCCAGGATGCACTTGCAAAAGCAGAAGAAGCACTGGCTGATCAGATTAAATAAAGTCATTGTAAAGAGAATCTGTCTGTGGCAGATTCTCTTTTGGGTAGAAGCGAGAATAAAGTATAAAAAAATCGGTAAAAATCATAAAAAGCAGTTGACGTTTTGAAAAAATATGTTATAATAATATCCAGTGCAATAAATATACCCGAACAGTCGTATGATGCACAATACAAGGCTGGAGGGGAGGTTAGGTGTGAGACTATGTCAAATGTAATCGTTAAAGAAAACGAAACGTTAGATAGCGCCTTACGCAGATTCAAGAGAAACTGTGCAAAGGCTGGTATTCAGCAGGAGATTCGTAAGAGAGAGCACTACGAGAAACCAAGCGTTAGACGTAAAAAGAAATCTGAAGCTGCTAGAAAACGTAAATATAACTAATATGTGCAAATGGACAGAGTACTGGAAACAGTACTCTGTTTTTTAATATATTAGGAAAGTCCTGTCCTAATATATTAAAAACGCTCCGCTTAGAATGCGCATTGTGGCATACAATGCAGGTTATCTTATGGAAAAGCACCATTTTCCCATCTGTTTACTCGACATATAACCTTAAATATGCTGAAAATTGCAATTTGATACATTGGTTCATGCAGTTTTATCAACTTAAAGTGATAAAACTTTAAAATAATGCAATTAATGATTGACAATCTTTCATTTAGCTTATAAAATAAACGAGTAGACAACGGTGTCTGAGGTAACAGATTGCTTGTCAGTTTGTTTTTTCTTTTAGAAAAGACATCAGTTGACGAAAGATACAATAGTATCAGGGAGACAGGAATCCCAATCTATTTATTCTAGGAGGTAATTAAGATGTCATACGTTGATGAAGTGATTGATTTAGTTGTAAAGAAGAATCCTGCAGAGCCGGAATTCCACCAGGCAGTAAAAGAGGTGTTGGAGTCTCTTCGTGTTGTGATTGAAGCAAATGAAGAAAAATTCCGTAAAGACGCTCTTCTTGAGAGACTTGTAGAGCCTGAGAGACAGTTTAAGTTCCGTGTACCGTGGGTAGATGACAAGGGTCAGGTACAGGTTAACACAGGATACCGTGTACAGTTCAACAGTGCAATTGGACCATACAAGGGAGGTCTTCGTCTTCATCCATCTGTAAACCTTGGTATTATCAAATTCCTCGGTTTCGAGCAGATTTTCAAAAACTCCCTCACAGGACTTCCAATCGGTGGAGGTAAAGGTGGATCTGATTTCGATCCTAAGGGAAAATCTGACAGAGAAGTTATGGCATTCTGCCAGAGCTTTATGACAGAGCTTTGCAAATATATTGGTGCTGATACTGATGTTCCTGCAGGAGATATCGGTACAGGCGCAAGAGAGATCGGATATATGTTCGGACAGTACAAGAGAATCCGTGGAGTATATGAAGGAGTTCTTACAGGAAAAGGACTTTCCTATGGTGGATCTCTTGCTCGTACAGAAGCTACAGGATATGGTCTTCTGTATCTGACAGATGAACTTCTGAAACTCAATGGTATCGAACTTGCAGGTAAGACAGTTGCTGTTTCAGGAGCAGGTAACGTTGCGATTTATGCAACTCAGAAAGCCCAGGAACTCGGAGCTAAAGTTGTTACAGTAAGTGATTCTACAGGATGGGTATACGATCCGGACGGAATCGATGTTGCAGCTCTCAAAGAGATCAAAGAAGTGAAACGTGCAAGACTTACAGAGTACAAGAACTATCGTCCAAATTCAGAGTACCATGAAGGAAGAGGAGTATGGAATGTTAAAGTTGACATCGCTCTTCCATGTGCTACACAGAATGAGCTTCACCTTGAAGATGCAAAAGCACTTGTTGCAAACGGATGTATTGCAGTATGTGAAGGTGCTAATATGCCTACAACTCTCGAAGCTACAGAGTATCTGCAGGAGAATGGTGTTATCTTTGCACCTGGTAAAGCAGCTAACGCCGGTGGTGTTGCTACATCTGCACTTGAAATGTCTCAGAACAGCGAACGTCTGAGTTGGACATTCGAAGAAGTAGATGCAAAACTTAAAAACATTATGGTTAACATCTGCCACAACATGGTTGATGCAGCTGAGAAATACGGATTCAAGGGCAACTACGTTGTAGGTGCTAACATTGCCGGATTTGAGAAGGTTGTAGATGCTATGACAGCTCAGGGAATTTGCTAATTAAGAAATTCTAAGATAAGATAATATAATATAAGATAAGATATGGTTAAGTCCTGTAAACTCAATGTTTATGGGACTTTTCTTTATGCGTTGAAATGAAAAAAATGAGGAATCTTTTAATCATTTTAAATGCATAACTCGTTATTATATATATACAGATATTCAATGGAAAGGAGTCTGATGCGTGTTGAGTGATGACGAATTAGTGGAACAGATTCTACTTGGAAATGAAAATGCAGCAGAAGAATTGATAAAACGCTATTATACATCTATTTTACGTTACTGTAGGTGGCATTGCTTTAATCTGGAAAAAGCAGAAGACCTGACTCAGGAAACATTTTTGAAGTTGTTTAAGAATTTATCCAGATATAAAGGGAAAAAGAAATTTAAGGCTTATGTATACACGATTGCAAATCATTTATGTATTGATGAAAGTAGGAAGGTTGAGTTTTCTCCATTAGAAGATGAAGAAAATATAGTGCATGAGTATAACGACATAGTTCGGCTAGAGGATAGGGCAGAGATAAGCTATTTTTTGAATTTTTTATCATCAGAACAAAGGGAAGCAGTCATTCTACGCTTTGGAGAACAACTTAGTTTTGGAGAGATTGCAAAAGTGATGGGATGCAATATGCGAACAGCACAAAGCAGGGTTCGTAATGCTTTAAAAATTATGAGAAAGGAGCAGGAAAATGAAAGATAAAAATTTGAAGGGCTATTTACAGCAATCTTTAGGAGAGGAAGTACAGCCTAAAAGATTAGAGGAAACGATTAAGCTTTGCACTGAAATTGTACGAGAACAGGAAGTGACTAGGACAGAACCGAGGACAGGTTTCTTTCACTATCTTTCAGATGTATTTCGCTTTGAAGGTATTCCAATATTTGGTTTGCAGGCAGTAACGTTATTTATAGTTTGTTTAACAATTGCCAGCATTGCAGACGTGCCAAAGAATATACCAATTTTTATGCCGCTGTTTGTATTGGCTGTCATACCAGCAATTTTTAAAAGCCAGTATTATGGAATGAGCGAGATTGAAGCGGTAACAAGAGCTTCTGGTGCCCAAATCACGTTAGCAAAGCTGGTTTTGGCTGGGGCTGCTAATTTGGTGTGTATAACAATTCTTTTGTGTATGGAAGTTTATTTGCAAAATTCTTATAAAGAGATTGGACAGATGGTTCTATACTGCCTGGTTCCGTACTTAGTGTGTATGGTTGCGTTGCTGCATTTGATCCGTTTGCAAAAGAAACAGAGTTTACAGATATGTGCGATTGTAATGCTGGGTTCCTGCATTTGTTGGGGGATGTCAGCAAGAATATTGCCATGGTTATATGAAACATCAGCAGTGGGGGTGTGGATTGTTACATTTTTGATTTTTGCTATGTTCTTTATAAATGAAATTCATTATATTGCAGAGATGAGAAAGGAAGGAAAAATGTATGGAATTGTCGCTTGATCGTTTAACAAAACAGTATGGCAGGAAAATAGCGGTAGATTGTGTTAGTGCAACCTTAAAGCCGGGAGTATATGGTCTTTTGGGGGCTAACGGTGCAGGTAAAACAACATTGATGCGTATGCTATGTGCTGTTTTGGAGTCAACCTCAGGGGAGGTATTGCTGGATGGAAAAGAAGTAACTTCGATGGGGGCAGATTACCGGAATGTGTTGGGTTATTTACCACAGGATTTTGGATATTATCCAAATTATACTGCGGTGGAGTTCTTAATGTATATTGCAGCACTGAAAGGAATACCGAAGAATGTTGCAAAAAAACGTGTGACTGAATTGTTGGAAGTGGTTGATTTAAGCCATGTGGCAAACAAAAAAGTAAAAACTTTTTCTGGTGGTATGAAACAAAGAGTAGGAATTGCACAGGCGTTACTTAATAATCCGAAAATTTTGATTTTGGATGAGCCGACTGCAGGACTTGATCCGAAAGAGCGTGTCCGTTTTCGTAATCTGCTCTCAGAGTATGCAGGCGATAAAATTGTAATTCTTTCCACACATATTGTATCGGATATAGAAGCAATAGCAGATGAAGTGCTATTGATGAAAAAAGGAAAATTTGTATTGCAGGGTACGGTTCCTGAGTTGATTCACAAGGCAAATGGTAAGGTTTGGGAGCTTTCTGTTTCTCCACAAGAAGCTAGAAAATGGCAGACAAAAACAACGGTTGCTAATTTACGGCACGAAGGAAAAGAAATTATATTGCGTATTATTTCAGACAATATGCCTAGTGAGCGAGCGGTTCCTTGTGAAGCTACATTGGAAGATCTTTATTTATTTTATTTTCCTACAGAGGAAGGAGTGAAATAGAATGGAGCTATTTTGGTTAGAGCATAAAAAGTTATGGCGAAAGAAAATTGTTAAAATATGTGTGTTGTTGTGTTTTGTTTATTATGTAATTTTTGGAAGCATACTTTCGTTTCAATGGTTCGGTTTTGGCAGTTCAGGTGACTATACAAGTGCTTTTGGCAATAATTTTGATGGATATACAGTAATAAAGGATAGTCAGGAATATGCACTTTCATTTGGTGGAGAATTGACAGATGAAACCTTGCAGCAAATAGTAAGTGATTATCAGCAAATGGAAGCTGACGGTATGGAGGAAGAACTGGAAAAGACAGACTGGCAGATAGTTAATAGTTGGCTCGGAACATTGTATCCGGAGCTTCGAGATACCAGTAATTATAAAACGATGATAAGCTATGTTGATCCGGATAAGTTAACAGGCTTCTATGAAAGAAGACAGCAGGTGCTTGATGAGTTTTTGGAGGTCAGTGGTCAGGTAGGAGCTGAAAAAGAGTTTTTACATCAGATAGAGAGGAAGGTAGAAAAGCCATTTCATTATGAGTGGGTAGAAGGATGGTCAACGCTTCTTGGTAGCACGGTTGCGGATCTGGGAGTTGTGATGGCTTTGTTTCTCGGTATTGTTTTATCCTCTTTATTTGCTGGCGAATGGAATGATAATACAAGCGCATTAGTATTGACGACTCGAAATGGTTGGGGGAAAATCGCTCTTGCCAAAATTCTTACTGGTTTAGCGTTTACAGTGGAGTTATTTGCATTACTTGCTGTTTCAAGTGTTATATCACAGTTGTTTTTTATGGGAACTGCCGGATGGGATATGCCGATTCAGAATATCAAGCTGATTGCTGTTGCACCTATGAATATGCTGCAGGCAGAAATTTATGAATATGTTTTTGTATTGCTTGGAGCAATAGGTTTTGCCGGAATTGTCATGTTTATATCAGCGGCTGTAAAAAATAATGTACTTACCTTACTGCTTAGTCTGGCTGTTGTATATGGACCAATGATGATTGCAGAATATCTTCCTTATGGAATGCAAAAAGCATTAGATTTAATACCATTGGTAGGAAGTTCAACAGATATTTTCAGAACCAATACTTTTAATGTTTTTGGGAAGTTTATCTGGTCACCATATCTACTTATTACAATTCCTGTCTTGATTGGTATTCTATGTATGCCATTCGCTATAAAGAGCTGGTCAAGGAGGATGAAGGCATAAATAACAATATGGAAAAGAAAAGAGATAAAAGGTGGATAGCAGGATATATCCGTATTTACAAGGTATTCTTTAATGTTAAAATCCTGAAAATATTTCCTAAAAAGAAAATAAAGTTTATTGACATTATCAGGAAAAATGAGTATAGTTTATTTTAATAAAAGGGAGTAACTGGCGCTTTAAGTAGCGTTTGCGAGCCGTCAATACGATGGAAGAAGTCCATCCGGATCGTGATGAAATAGTGAGACTTTTATTGCATGTAAAAAGCGGTGCAATAATTGTCTCTTTTTTTATTCGCACTGCAGATGAATCAGGATTATGGGTCGCACATCGTGTGAACAGTAACCAATAACCAGTTAGGAGGAATGGCAGTGAAACCATATTATCAATTATCGGGAGAAGAAGTTTTAAGAGAAGTGAATGGCTCGGAAGAACCATTAACAAAAGAACAGGTCAGTGAAAATCAAAAGAAATACGGACCGAATGAACTGACGGAAGGAAAAAAGAAGACAACAGTTCAGATTTTTCTGGAGCAATATAAAGATTTTCTGGTGATCATCCTTATTATAGCAGCAATCGCGTCGGGATTTATGGGAGATATTGAGAGCGCAGCTGTTATTGTTATCGTGATCACAATGAATGCAATTCTGGGAACTGTGCAGACAGTAAAGGCAGAGGCATCTCTGGCAAGTTTGAAGAAATTATCCGGTCCGGAAGCAAAAGTCCTTCGTGATGGAGTGGTTGTCCCAATTCCGTCTGCAGAAGTTACTGTTGGAGACATTATTATGTTAGAGGCGGGAGACTATATTCCTGCAGATGGACGTATTCTCGAATGTGCGAGCATGAAGGTTGACGAAAGTGCATTGACGGGAGAGAGTCTTGGTGTCGAGAAGACGACAGATGTGATTGAACAGGACGAAGTTCCTCTTGGAGACCGCATTAATATGGTATATTCCGGAAGCTTTCTTACGTATGGAAGAGGATCTTTTGTAGTTACAGAGATTGGAATGAATACAGAAGTTGGTAAAATTGCAAGTCTTCTGAAGACGACATCTGAGAAGAAGACTCCATTGCAGGTGAACCTGGATCAGTTTGGACAGAAATTATCCATTTTAATTCTTGTATTCTGTGCGATTTTGTTTGGAATCAGTGTTTTCCGTGGTGAGAATATTGGAAATGCATTTCTTTTTGCAGTCGCTCTTGCCGTTGCAGCAATTCCGGAGGCGTTAAGTTCAATCGTTACGATTGTTCTTTCTTTTGGAACGCAGAAAATGGCGAAAGAGCATGCAATTGTTCGAAAACTACAGGCAGTAGAAGGACTGGGAAGTGTATCCATTATCTGTTCAGATAAAACTGGAACCCTGACACAGAATAAGATGACAGTAGAGCATTATTATGTAGATGGCCAGAGCATTTCCGCAGACAAGATCGATCTCCGGGATCCGTCTCAGAGCAGACTCCTTATCAGCAGTATTCTTTGTAATGACTCTACGAATATTGATGGTGTAGAGATCGGAGACCCGACAGAGACAGCACTGATTAATTTAGGAAGCAGTCTTGGTCTTGACCCGGAAGAAGTCAGAGTAAAGTATCCAAGAGAAAGTGAGAATCCATTCGATAGCGACCGTAAGATGATGGCAACAAAGCATTCATTAAACGGAGTACCAACGATGATTGTTAAGGGAGCAGTCGATGTTCTTTTGGATCGGACAGACTGGATTGAGATGAAAGGGGAGACTTATGAGATCACAGAAGAGACAAGAAGAGTGATCGAAGAGCAGAATCAGAAATACTCAAGAGAGGGATTACGAGTTCTGGCATTTGCTTATAAGGAAGTATCAGATGAGACGGAGCTTACGTTGGAGGATGAAGATCATTTGATATTCCTGGGACTGATCGCAATGATGGATCCGCCGAGAGAAGAGTCAAAAGCTGCTGTAGAAGAGTGCAAATGCGCAGGAATCCGTCCGATCATGATTACAGGAGATCATAAGGTGACAGCTGCTGCCATTGCAAAGAGAATTGGAATTCTTGAAAATGAATCCGAAGCCTGTGAGGGTGCAGAGATTGACAAAATGTCCGATGAAGAACTGAAAGACTTTGTGGAAGGGATTTCTGTTTACGCCAGAGTTTCTCCTGAACACAAGATCCGTATCGTGCGTGCATGGCAGGAGAAAGGAAACATTGTATCCATGACAGGAGATGGTGTGAATGACGCTCCGGCACTGAAACAGGCAGACATAGGAGTGGCGATGGGAATTACCGGAAGCGAAGTGTCAAAAGACGCTGCAGCAATGGTTTTGACAGATGACAATTTTGCGACTATTATTAAAGCAGTAGAGAATGGAAGAAATATATATCGCAATATTAAAGCATCCATTCAGTTTCTGCTTTCGGGAAATTTTGGAGCAATCCTGGCAGTGCTTTATGCTTCACTGATGGCACTTCCGGTACCGTTCGCACCGGTTCATCTGTTGTTCATTAATCTGCTGACAGACAGTCTTCCGGCAATTGCTCTTGGATTGGAACCACATTCGAAAAATGTGATGAAAGAAAAGCCACGACCGATAAATGAATCCATTTTAACGAAAGACTTTTTGATCAATATCGGACTGGAAGGATTATCAATCTGTACCATGGTCATGATTGCATTTACAATTGGATACAAAGACGGTAATGCACTACTTGCAAGTACAATGGCATTTGCAACGCTTTGCTGCTCAAGATTGTTCCATGGGTTTAACTGCAAATCAAATCGTCCGGTTGTATTTACAAAAAGAGTATTTAATAACATTTACCTGATCGGCGCTTTTGTAATCGGAATGATTCTGATCACGCTTGTTGTGACTGTTCCTGGACTGCATAACATTTTTAAAGTGCAGACACTGACATTATCGCAGTTACTTACTGTGTATGGTCTTGCAGCATTGAATCTTCCGATTATACAGACGATAAAGGCAATTCGTGCAAAATTAGAAAAATAGGAGGAACAACAGTATGAAGAAAGTCGAGAAACCAAAGAAGCCATTAATCTTTTACTATTTGATTGCTTTGATTATTCTCGTGCTTCTTAACACATTTCTTTTTCCGAATATTCTAGGAAAGAATAAGGTGAAAGAAGTCGATTATGGAACATTTCTTACCATGGTTGAGGGAAAAGAAGTATCAAAAGTAGAGTTAAATGGAGACACTATTTATTTTACAGATAATAGCGAGGAACCGAAATATTATGAGACAACAACATTTGATGATCCAAATCTGGTAAATCGTCTGGAAGATGCGGGTTGTGAATTCGGAAGAGTTGCACAGCAGGAAATGAATCCGCTTCTTAACTTCTTTCTTGTATGGATTCTTCCAATTTTAATCTTTTGGGCACTGGGGCAGTGGCTCGCTAAGAAGATGATGAAAAAGATGGGCGGAGGAGTAGCCGGAAATCCATTCATGCAGTTCGGAAAGAGCAATGCGAAGGTTTATGTGGAATCTACAACAGGAATCACTTTCCAGGATGTAGCCGGAGAAGATGAAGCGAAGGAACTGCTGACAGAGATTGTGGATTTTCTTCATAACCCGCAGAAATATACGGAGATCGGTGCAGTATGTCCGAAAGGAGCACTTCTTGTAGGACCTCCGGGAACCGGTAAAACTTTGCTTGCAAAAGCAGTTGCAGGAGAGGCAAATGTACCATTTTTCTCAATCTCCGGTTCAGAATTTGTAGAGATGTTTGTTGGCATGGGAGCTTCTAAAGTACGTGATCTTTTCAAACAGGCGAATGAAAAAGCACCTTGTATTGTATTTATTGATGAGATTGATACAATCGGTAAAAAGAGAGATAATGCAGGATATGGCGGAAATGATGAGCGTGAGCAGACATTGAACCAGTTACTGACAGAGATGGATGGATTCGATGCATCTAAGGGTGTTGTGATCCTTGCCGCAACGAACCGACCGGACAGTCTTGATCCGGCACTTCTTCGTCCGGGAAGATTTGACCGCCGTATTCCGGTGGAACTGCCGGATCTTAAAGGACGTGAGGAGATTCTGAAAGTTCACGCGAAGAAAGTAAGACTTGGAGATGACATTGACTTTAATGCAATCGCAAGAGCCGCATCAGGAGCATCAGGAGCAGAGCTTGCAAATATGGTAAATGAAGCGGCACTGCGCGCAGTCAGAGAGAACCGTAAATATGTAACGCAGGCAGATCTTGAAGAAAGTATTGAAACTGTTATCGCCGGATATCAGAAGAAGAATCAGGTACTTTCTTCCAAGGAAAAATTAATTGTTTCTTATCATGAGATCGGTCATGCGTTGGTAGCAGCATTACAGACGAATTCAGCACCGGTTACAAAGATTACGATCATTCCGCGTACATCAGGTGCTTTGGGATATACAATGCAGGTAGAGTCAGAAGAACGTAATCTGATGACACAGGAAGAGCTGATCAACAAGATCGCGACACTGACCGGAGGAAGATGCGCAGAAAAACTGATTTTTAATTCTATCACAACAGGTGCATCGAATGATATCGAGCAGGCAACAAAGCTTGCAAGAGCAATGATCACGCGTTATGGAATGAGTGACCGGTTTGGTATGGTTGCTCTTGAGACGCAGAACAATCCATACCTGGGAGGAGACAGCAGCTTAAGTTGTTCACCGCAGACAGCAGCAGATATTGATCAGATGGTTGTAGATACCGTAAAACACGGATATGATACAGCGATGGATCTTTTGGAGAAAAACCAGAAGAAACTTCATGAGCTTGCAAAATACCTGTATGAGAAAGAAACAATTACAGGAGAAGAATTTATGCAGATTTTGACGAGAACGGAGACGTTGGAAGAAGCAGAAGGGAAGTAACAGATGGCAAGAAGCAGAAACAAGAAAACAGAGATTGAAGAAGAAATAGAGAAGCGGATACCGACAACCCGTTACAATCCGGATTATAAAGTCGGATTGACAGCACAGCAGGTGCAGGAGCACAGACTTCATGGCTGGGTAAACAGGGCAGTCGATCCTCCGTCGAAGACAACGAAAGAGATTGTGCATGAGAATGTATTTACTTACTTTAACTTAATCTTTCTTGTTCTGGCTATTTTGTTATGTCTGGTTGGATCCTTCCGGGATCTGACCTTTCTTCCGGTTATTATTGCAAATACGTTGATCGGTATTATACAGGAAGTGCGTGCCAAAAAAGTGTTGGATAATCTGACCATGCTAAATGCACCGAAAGCGACAGTAGTGCGAGATGGTAAAAGATCGTCGATTGATGCAGAAGAGCTGGTAGTTGATGATATTGTCATATTTAAAGCCGGCGCGCAGGTATGCGCGGATGCACAGGTTTGTGCAGGTGAAGTACAGGTAAATGAATCTCTGCTGACAGGTGAGTCTGATGAGATTACAAAACATGCCGGAGATCAGCTGATGTCAGGAAGTTTTATTATTTCCGGTCAATGTCATGCAAGACTTGATAAAGTCGGTGAAGATTCTTATATTTCAAAGCTTACACTGGAAGCAAAAGAAATGCAGAATGGCGAGCAGTCAGAGATGATCCGTTCGCTGGATAAATTGGTTAAATGCGTCGGTGTGGCAATCATTCCGATTGGAATCGTACTTGTTGCACAGTCTCTGGTATTCCAGAATGCATCATTCCATTCAAGTATTACGTCAATGGTAGCGGCTGTGATCGGAATGATTCCGGAGGGTCTTTACCTTCTGGCAAGCGTTGCACTTGCTGTCAGTTCAATTCGGCTTGCACAGCAGAAAGTATTGCTTCATGATATGAAATGTATTGAGACACTTGCGCGTGTTGATGTACTTTGTGTAGATAAGACTGGTACGATCACAGAAAATACGATGAAAGTACAGGAACTTATTCCAACGGAGCAGTACGATACGGAAAAGATGGAATCTCTTCGTCTTATGGTCGGAGATTTTGTTTCAGCTATGACAAACGATAATATCACAATGGCTGCAATGAAAGAATATTTTACACATTCTTCAGGCGCAAAAGCAATTTCCAAGACAGGATTTTCATCTGCGACAAAGTACAGCAGTGCTACATTTGAAGATAAGACATATGTTCTTGGAGCGCCGGAATTTGTACTTCTGGATGATTACGAGCAACATAAGGAAAAAATCACAGAGCTTGCATCTACAGGTGCCCGTGTTCTTGTATTTGGTACTTATGCAGCGGAGATTGATGGAAAAGCACTGACAGAGCCGGTAACACCGTTGGGCTATATCTTACTTGCGAATCCAATCCGTGAGGCGGCAAAAGAAACATTCCAGTACTTTGCAGAGCAGGGAGTTGAAGTGAAAGTTATTTCCGGAGATAATCCGGTTACAGTTTCCAAAGTTGCAAAAACAGCAGGTATTAAAAATGCTGAGAATTATGTGGATGCATCAAGTCTTGAGACAGAAGAAGATATTAAGAAAGCAATTCTTGAGAAGACAGTGTTTGGACGTGTAACTCCAAACCAGAAACGACAGTTCGTTCAGGCACTTAAAGAGGCTGGGAAAACAGTTGCTATGACAGGAGATGGAGTGAATGATGTGCTTGCACTGAAAGATGCAGATTGTAGTATTGCAATGGCATCCGGAAGTGATGCGGCAGCACAGGCTTCTCAGATTGTACTTCTGGAATCAGACTTTTCCTGTATGCCACAGGTTGTTTTAGAAGGAAGAAGAGTAGTAAATAATATCCAGCGATCGGCAAGCCTGTTCCTGGTTAAGAATATATTCTCTTTCCTGCTGAGTCTTTTCTCGGTAGTATTTATGTTTACTTATCCACTGGAACCATCACAGGTATCACTGATCAGTATGTTTACAATCGGCATTCCGGCGTTCTTCCTTGCACTTGAGCCGAACAAGAATATCATTAAAGGACATTTCCTGACAAATGTATTCCTGAAAGCACTTCCGGCAGCACTTACAGATGCATTGGCGGTTGGGGCACTGGTTGTCTTTGGAAAGACATTTGGAGTAGGAGAGCAGGATATCTCAACAGCAGCAACAATGCTTCTGGCAATTGTAGGATTTATGATCCTCTATAAGATCAGTGCACCGATGAATAAGCTTCGTGCAGGGATTCTTGGTGGATGTATCGCAGGATTATTATTCTGTAGTATTTATTTGAATCAGCTGTTTGCGATTACCGGAATGACAACAAAGTGTATCATGCTTTTTGTTGTATTTGCGATTGCAACAGAGCCGGTACTCCGTTATCTTACGATTCTTCTTGGGAAAGGAAGAGTTTATTACAGACGTTTGCGCGGAAAAGCGCCGTTAGAGGAAGAAGCATAATGCGCAGTGAAAAATAAAAAGCAAATGTAATTAATTCAGAACGAAAATAAGATAAAAATCAAGCGGCAGCAGGGAATTCTTAATCCTTACTGTCGCTTGATTTTGTCTTACTTTTCACATTACATTCTTATAGTTTGCAATTGATGAAGTTAATTATGTAGCTGGTCAATTATTCTGTATAAAGAATCAATCAAAGAAAGTTTCATGCAGTTTACGTACTGCAAGATCTGCATAGGCTTCATCGATCAGAGCAGTGATGCGAATCTCAGATGTAGTAACCATCTCTGTGTTGACATCAATACTTGCGAGTGCACCGAACATCTTTGCAGCAACACCTGAATGAGAACGAATACCGGCACCAATGACAGAAACTTTAGCAACATTTTCATCAGAATCCAGTTTCTTAATGCCAAGATAGTCTTTGTTTTCATTTAACAGATCCAAAGCACGGAGCATGTCCGATTTTGTAACAGTGAAGGATACAGATTTTGTACCGTCTTTACCAAGAGACTGGATCATGACGTCAATGTTCAGTTTATTCTTATCTAAAAGATTTAAAAGACGGAATGTGCTGTTAGGCTCGTTTCCGAGACCGGCAACACGGATTTTGGCTACATTTTTATCGGCTGCCACACCACTGATTAACATTTTTTCCATTTTCGTTTTCTCCCTTACAATTGTTCCTGAATTGTGGTTTAAGCTAGAGCATACCAAAAGTTCTACACCGTATTTTTTCGCAATTTCTACACATCTGCTGTGAAGGACTTTCGCACCAAGAGAGGCCATCTCAAGCATCTCATCATAAGTGATCTCCGTCATTTTATGAGCGTTTGGAACAACGCGTGGATCGGCGGTATATACTCCGTCTACATCTGTGTAAATCTCACAGACATCGGCATGGAGTTCAGCAGCAAGAGCAACCGCTGTTGTGTCAGAGCCACCGCGGCCAAGAGTTGTGATATCTTCATACTTATTGATTCCCTGGAATCCGGTTACGATGACGATCTTGTTCGCATCAAGCTCTTTACGGATACGCTCAGAATCAATTCTCTTGAATCGTGCATTCTGATAATTTGAAGTTGTATGCATTGGAACCTGCCATGCATTCAGTGACACTGCACTGACGCCCATGGAAATCAGAGTCATTGCCATTAAGGATACAGAAACCTGTTCACCGGTTGTGAGAAGCATATCTAATTCCCTGCGGGAAGGCTGCTCTGTGATCTGTTTTGCTGTTGCAATCAGATTATCTGTAGTCTTTCCCATAGCAGACAGGACAACAACAACCTGGCTGCCTTCGCGCTGCTTTGCGATACAGCGGTTTGCTACGTTGCGGATGTGCTCCAAATCGGCCACGGAGCTTCCGCCAAATTTCATTACTGTTAGCATATTTTTATCTCCCTTATATTCTCTGACAAATCTGTGTTGCTGATAACATATAGTGTGAACAGTAACAGCAAAAGAGGCAGAGAATTTTTAGTTACTGTTCATAGTGGGTGTGAGCAGCAACTTTGTACGTAGATAAGTATAGCAAAAAAAAGAAATAAAATACAGAAGAACATTTGTTCTATATATACTTGCAGTGGCATAAAGTGTGTGTTATACTGCAAATGAACAGAAAGCAGGTGAATAAAGATGACTCCAAAAGAAGTAATACCAAAAGTGCAGCAGGACCTTTTTACAATGCAGGATCTAAAATATCGGGATTTTCACGCAAAACTGATGCCAACAGTAGAGAAAGAATCAGTGATAGGAGTGAGAGTTCCTGTACTTCGAACTTATGCAAAGAAATTCGGGAAGACAGAAGAGGCGAAGCAGTTTCTTAAGATCCTGCCACATCAATACTATGAGGAGAATAATCTGCATGGGCTTCTGATCGAGCAGATGAAAGATTATGAACTCTGTATAGAAGAACTGGAGCGCTTTCTGCCCCATATAGATAACTGGGCAACCTGTGATCTTCTGGCCGTCAGAACAGTGAAAAATCATCTGAATTCTTATATCAAAAAGATAGATCGATGGCTGGAATCAGAGCATATATATACGATCCGATTTGGAATCAATATGCTGATGCGCTATTATCTGGAAGAAGAATTTAAGTTAGAATATCCGGGGAAGGTTGCCGCAATCCGTTCAGAAGAGTATTATGTAAATATGGCCAGGGCATGGTATTTCGCAACAGCACTTGCCAAAAAGTATGATCAGGTTCTTCCATTTCTAGAAGAACAGAAGATGGACGTATGGACACATAATAAGACAATCCAGAAGGCAATCGAAAGCTATCGGATCACGCCGGAACAAAAAGAGTATCTGAGAACTTTGAAGATAAGACAATAATGTTTGTAGGAGGTAATGAACAATGAGTTATGTATCTTTTAACGATGTGATTGAATTAAATGGGATTCTAAAGGATAAAGGATTGAATTTCCGAATTCATCTCAGGGACACTTGTGGAAGACAATCCTTTTGGATCGAACCACTTGGTAATTGTGCCTGCGAAGGACGATATGATGAGATGTATCAGGTGGTAGAAGAGTACCTCAAAGGAAAAGGATTTTCCGTGCAGTACGACGATCAGAAGATGAATTTTGTGGTATAAATGTGTATTTAGATGTTTGAATTCTGAGTGATGAAGCAAAAACTTTTGTTGGATAAGGGCGTGATATGGATACTTTATTGCATCGGACACCGGCCCGCTCCTCTTCATCCCTTTGAATGAATGTAACGAAAAAGCCCAAACAGGCATCGTGAGTGATTTCTGTTTGGGCTTTTTCTAACATTCAGAACAAAGTGTATTCAGAACCGCTCTTGCCTTAAAATGTGTCCTCAACAATAAAGTATCCACATCACTTACATTATCCAGGACAGAAGGGATTGCCGTGGAACGAATTCAACACTTAAATACAGAATTCCGGACGGAAGTAAAAAAGGAACACTATCGACTGAACCTGAGTCTATCTTCTCGTTTACGTGCATCAAATCAAAACTTGTATGAAGTCTTTCAGATTCGTCCCGTTAAGCAAACACTTCTGTTTGGAATAAAGAAGCGAGGATGGTGCTATATTGTTGAGGACACATGTAAGGCAGGAGCGTTCCGAATACACCTTGTTCAGTATGTTAGTAAGAGCCAGACAGGCACCACTCACGGTAACTGTTCTGGCTCTTACGTTACATACTTTCAAGGGGATGAGGTAGAGCGGGCCGGTGTCCGATGCAATATAGCATCATCCTTGCGGCCTTATTCACCACCAAATCCTTTGCTTCAATATGGAGAATCAGACAGACAAATACAAATTTATTTTGACTTTACTTCTCTCCACAACTCATTATACAGCGCCTCATTTTCATCTCCGAGGAAATTAAATGTCTCACAGTTTTTCAACTGATCAATATCAGGGAATGCAATCGTGCTGTTTCTCATGTAGTCATCCTCGATCAATGCCTGTCCGGCAGAGTTCGGGATGGAGTAAGTGATGTATTCAAAATTCATTTTTGCAATATCCGGTCTACAGAGGAAGTTGATGAATTCTTCTGCATGTTCCTTATTCTCTGCGTTTTTTGGAATAACCCAGGAATCAATCCAAAGATTAGAACCTTCCTTAGGAATCACGTAATCGAGATTTGGATTCTCCTGCTGGCAGTAGAGTGCTTCGCCGGAATAAATTACTCCGAGAGCTGCTTCATTTCCAATCATTTTATCACGTACCTGGTCGATAACATATGCCTGCACAAGAGGTTTCTGTTCAATCAGCAGATTTTTGGCAGCCTGAAGTTCATCTAAGTCTGTTGAATTTAATGAATAGCCCAGGTATTTTAAAGCGACACCAAAGGCATCTCTTACACTGTCCTGCATAAGGATGCTATCTTTATATTTTTCATCCCACAGAACACCCCAGCTGTCAATTGGTTCATCTACCATTTTCTTGTTATAAAGGATTCCGACAGTCCCCCAAAGATAAGGGACAGAATATTTATTATCAGGATCAAATCCTTTGGCAAGATCCATATATTTCTGATCGATATATTTCAAGTTTGGGATGTTGTCATAATTAATCTCTTCCAAAAGATTATTCTCAATCATTCTCTGAATCATATAATCAGATGGACATACAACATCGTATGCAATCGCTCCCGACTGAATTTTTGGATACATGATCTCGTTTGTCTCAAATTCTTCATATACTACATCAATACCAGTTTCTTCTTCAAACATATCAATAACATCAGGGTCAATATAATCACCCCAGTTATAAACAATTACCTGGCCTTGTGAGGAGATAACATCGTTCTTTCCGTAAATAAAACCACCGATGATAATAAGCACAGCCATAGCAACAGGTACCAAACGCTGGAAGAAAAATCTTCCGAATTTTTGTGCTTTTCCAAAATGCTTTACTTTTACTGCTTTTTTCTTTTCGACAGGTGACATATTGATCAGAATCAAAAGTAACAGCACTGTAACAAACATAATGGTTGAAAGTGCATACATTTCAGGCTTGATTCCTTTACGGACTTCACTGTAAATCTTGGTTGAGAGTGTATCAATACCAGGACCTTTTGTGAAATGCGTGATCACAAAGTCATCCAGAGACATTGTAAAGGAAAGCAGGAAACCGGAGAAAATTCCAGGCATAATATCTGGAAGTACTACTTTGAAAAATGCATAGGCCGGAGAAGCACCAAGGTCCAGTGCAGCTTCGTAAGTTCTACGGTTTGTCTGTTTTAATTTTGGCATTACACTTAAGATGACATAAGGTATGTTGAATGTAATATGTGCCAAAAGGATTGTTTTGAATCCAAGTGTGAAGCGGAATGCAATGAAGAGAAGCATCAGGGATACTCCTGTTACGATATCGGCATTCAGCATAGGGATGTTTGTAACTCCCATAAAAAGAGTACGCATTCTTGAATTCATTGCCTGCATGCCAAGTGCGGCACAAGTACCGATCAATGTTGCAATCAGTGCAGAGAGCAATGCAATGATCAGTGTTGTGTACAATGCATTCATAATCTCTTTGTTTTGGAAAAGAGACACATACCATTTTCCGGTGAATCCGCCCCATTTGGAACGTGTTTTAGTATTATTAAAGGAGAGGACCATCAAAGTCACGATCGGTGCATACAGAATAATGCAGATCAGTGCCAGATAGATCTTTTTTGCTATAGTTTTCATTAAAATGCTGTCCCCTCCCCGTTTTTATCATATTTGGCGATCACGGCCATACTTGCGATGATGAAGATCATCAGCACCAGGGATAAACCGGAACCGGTATGCCAGTTGCTTCCCTGTTTGAATTCCTGCTCGATCACGTTTCCAATCAGAAGAATCTTGCTTCCACCGAGAAGGTCGGAAATAACAAAGGTCGTCAGCGCAGGTACGAAGACCATAGTGATACCACTGATAATTCCAGGAATGCTCAAAGGAAAGATGATCTGTGTAAATGTCTGAAATTCATTGGCTCCAAGATCTCTTGCTGCGTAAATGACATCTTTATCAATCTTTGCCAATACATTATAAATGGGAAGCACCATAAAAGGCAGGAAGTTATATACCATACCTAATACAATAGCCCCCGGTGTATTGATGATAGACTGCTGTGGCAGACGGAAGAATGCAAGAATGCTGTTGATCACACCATTTTTTTCAAGCAATGTCTGCCAGGCGAGTGTACGTAGAAGAAAGTTCATCCACATCGGAAGAATAAAAATCAGTACGATAAGACTTGTCTGGTTCATGTTTTTTTCAGATAAAATCATTGCGAGAGGATATGCAAGAACCAGGCAGATCAGTGTGCTGACCAGGGAAAGCAACAGTGCAAGTCCAAGTGCTTTCAGGTTTTCAGGCGAAGCCATCATTGCAATGTTAGACCAGGTAAAAGTCCCTTCTTTATCTGTCAGACCATAATAAAAGATCATGAGCAATGGGATAATAATAAATGACACGGACCAGAAAAGATAAGGCCCGGCAAGTAATTTTCTATTCTTCAACAGCAGGTGCCTCCTCATCTTCAGATTCTGGTTTTTTCATAATCTGGATGTCAAAAGGATCCACTTTGATTCCGACTTCAGTTCCTATAGGGAACATATCTGTGCTATGTACGAGAAGTTCATAGTTGTTGGCAAGAACTTCCATCTCGTAGTGAACACCCTTAAAGATCAAGTTTGTTACAATTCCGTCAATAACACCTCCACCGGGTTTGACAAGATCAATATCTTCCGGACGGATTACAGCATCGACCGGACGGTTATGACCAAATCCTACGTCTACACATTTCCAGACAGCACCGAGCATACGGACAACTTTGTCTTCGAGCATGGTTGCAGCAATAATATTGCTGTCTCCGATAAAATCAGCTACGAATGCATTTTGCGGTTCGTTATAAATATCTTCCGGGGTGCCGATCTGCTGGATGTATCCCTGATTCATAACAACAATCGTATCAGACATTGTAAGAGCTTCTTCCTGATCGTGCGTTACATAGACAAATGTAATTCCAAGTTCATTTTTTAATCGGATCAGTTCATATTGCATATCCTGGCGAAGTTTTAAATCCAATGCACCAAGTGGTTCATCAAGAAGAAGAACCTTTGGTTCATTTACAATCGCACGTGCGATTGCGATTCGCTGCTGCTGACCACCACTTAATGAGTCAGGAGAACGATCCCCATATCCTTCCAGATTGACAAGCTTTAAGGCATAATGAATCTTATCGCGGATATAGCCTTTAGATTTACCTTTGATCTTCAATCCGAAAGCAATATTTTCTGCAATGGACATATGAGAGAAAAGGGCATATTTCTGGAATACGGTATTCAGCTGACGACGGTTTGGCGGAAGACTGTTGATATTTCTCCCATCAAAAATAATATTGCCGGAGTCCGGTGTCTCAAAGCCACCGAGAATACGTAACAGTGTTGTTTTTCCACATCCACTAGGACCAAGGAGTGTGAGAAATTCGTTCTCACGGATATAAAGATTTAATTTATCAAGGATTACATTTTCGTCATAGGATTTGGTAATATCTATGATATCAATCAGTTTATTAGACATTTTTATCCTCCGTATATAATTGTTTTATCTGATTCATCTGGCTGACTGCATTACGCAAGAGCAGATCAGCGAGAGTAAGTGCGGTCATTGCTTCCACAACAACAACTGCGCGCGGTACGATGATTGGATCATGACGTCCGTGAATAGAAAGTTTGATTTCTTCGCCTGAATTATTTACAGTGTGCTGCATCTGAGAAATCGAAGGTGTTGGCTTGATCGCAGCTCTTAAGATTAATTGAGAACCATCACTCATGCCACCCAAAGTTCCACCGGAATGATTCGAAGTTTTCATAACCTGTCCTTGTTGCATGCAAAAAGGATCATTGTTTGTGCTTCCGGTAGAAGAGGCACTCTGAAAGCCATCGCCGATTTCGACACCTTTTACGGCTCCGATAGACATGATTGCCTGCGCAAGTAAAGCGTCCAGTTTATCGAAGACCGGTTCACCGAGACCGGCTGGGAGATGGTCAACACGGCATTCAATCAGACCGCCGCAGGAATCCATCTGCTCCATAAGAGTAGAAACGTATTCAGCAGCCTTTTCGGCAGCATCTTTATTCGGCAGATAAAAACTGTTATTTGTAATCTCAGTAAAATCATAATCAGCTTCATCCACAGTGACAGGACCAATGGATTTTGCATAAGTTGTCAGCAAGATTCCTAATTCGCCAAGTAATTTTAAAGCAATTGCACCGGCAGCAACACGGCCAATCGTCTCGCGGCCGGAAGAACGTCCACCGCCACGGTAATCACGGAAACCATATTTCTGATCAAAGCAGTAATCTGCGTGTCCCGGACGATAAGATGTCGCAATATTCCCATAATCTCTGGAACGCTGATCCTGATTCCGCACGAGAAGAGAAATAGGAGTTCCGGTTGTGGTTCCTTCAAAGACTCCGGACAGAATCTCGACAGAGTCAGATTCATTCCGCTTCGTTGTATATTTACTCTGTCCCGGTTTGCGTCGATCTAAAAATTGTTGAATATCCTGTTCAGATAAAGGGATGCCGGCAGGGCATCCATCTATAACTACACCAACTCCGGGACCGTGGGACTCGCCCCAGGTAGTGACTCGAAATAAAGTGCCAAATGTTGAACCGCTCATAATATATCTAAAACTCCTTTCGTTTGTATCAATAAGGTATACAAAAAGTGTGTATAAAATGCTCTTTTGCATATCATATATCATTCTTTTCCGTATCATACCCCCAGATACGAAACATATTGTTGTGTTTCATAACTGAGGGTACAGTGCAATTATATAGGAAGAAAGAGGTGTACGCAAGTTAAAATGTTGTAGAATTCAACAGAATTTCAAAAATAAATTACAAAAGTATTTCTAAAAGATTTCGTTCGAATTAACAATTCAACATCGGTTTAATTTGTGCGTATTTCATGAAAGTTTGGGGTGTACATTTTGGAAAAAGCGTAATATAATGAAGTCTGAATCAAAAAGAAGTATTAATCCAAAAGACGAGGGTGAGAATTAGAATGTCTGAAAAGAAAGTAGTTAGAAGACGCAAAGTAAGAAGAAAGAAAAAGCAGAAGACAATTGACAAGAAGATCTGGATGATTATCGGTGGTGTTATTGCTGGTCTTGTTATTGTTTATCTTGCAATATCAGTCTTTTTTATGAGTCATTTCTATATTAATACGCAGATTAACGGAAAGAACTTTTCTGGTAAGAATGCGGCGGCGGTAGAGAATTATATTAAAAATCAGGTGGCAGATTATAAACTGACAATTATAGAACAGAATAATATGACAGATGCAATCGAAGGATCGGATATTTCACTTGTATATAAGGAAAATTCAGATATAGAGGATGCGCTGAAGAAGCAGAATGCATTTTTGTGGCCACAGGCATTTTTCTCAAAAAGTTCAGCTGAAGTCACAATTGAGGTCGGATATGATGAAGCGGCGTTGGAGTCAAAGATTGAATCCGTACAGGCTCTGAATCAGGAGCAGACAGACCCACAGTCTGCTTATCCAAAGTATGATGGGAACAGTTTTGTTGTTGAACCTGAAGTTTATGGTACGAAAGTAGATGTGGATACATTTAAGGCAAAAGTGAAGGATGCGATCACAAACTTCAAGAGTGAATTAAATATGATGGATGAGAAGTGCTATGCTATGCCGAAGTACACTTCAGAGTCTCCGGAAGTTCAGAAAGCCTGTGATGCGATGAACAATTATCTGAAAGCCAGCATCACTTATAAGATGACAAACCAGAATATGGTTGTGAACAAGGATCTGATCTCAGGCTGGGTAACATATGATGATAATATGAATGCAACGCTTGATGAGTCAAAGGTGAAAGAGTGGCTTCGTGAATTTGGAAAGACTTATGATACGGTTGGAACGACAAGAAGTATTACAACTCCGGGAGGAAAAACAGTAGACGTTTCGGGAGGTACTTACGGCTGGTCAGTTGACGAGGCAGCAGAACTGACTGCGCTTGTTGACAGCATTAAGAAAGGTGAGGTTGTCGAGAAAGAACCTGCTTATGCACAGACGGCAGCTACACATGACGCGCAGGATTGGGGAACGACTTATCTGGAAGTAGATATCCCGGCTCAGCATATGTGGTATGTGGTTAACGGAGCTGTACAATTAGAGACAGACGTTGTTACAGGACTTCCTACACCGGAGCGAGAGACACCGACAGGAGTTTATTCGATTCTTGAGATGAAGATGGATAAGACACTGGTCGGAGAAATTAATCCTTCTACAGGACAGCCAAGTTATCGTACAAAGGTAGGATACTGGATGCGTGTGACCTGGACAGGAATCGGATTCCACGATGCGACATGGAATCCAAGCTTTGGAGGAAGCCGTTATCAGACGAATGGTTCTCATGGATGTATCAATATGCCATTAGACCAGGCGGCAAGTCTTTACGGAATGCTTAGTATGGGAACACCTGTTATAATACATAATTAATGGAAATGCAAAGATAAATATAGCCTGCCATAACTATTGGCAGGCTTTGATAGTCTGAAAACCAAAAAGAAAAGAAGAGGAAAAAGCTTATGTATGAACTTTTAAAGAAAGACGGGCGTGCGAAAAGAGGACGCTTTACAACAGTTCACGGAGTAATTGAAACTCCGGTTTTTATGAATGTTGGAACAGCAGCAGCAATCAAAGGAGCAGTATCTACAGATGATCTGAGAGGGATTAAGACGCAGGTGGAGTTGTCTAATACATATCATCTTCATGTTCGTCCGGGAGATGAAGTTGTGAAGAAACTCGGAGGACTTCATAAATTTATGAACTGGGATAAACCGATTCTGACAGATTCCGGCGGATTTCAGGTATTTTCCCTTGCAAAGTTGAGAAAGATCAAGGAAGAAGGAGTTCACTTTAATTCACATATTGATGGTCATAAGATATTTATGGGACCGGAACAGAGCATGCAGATTCAGTCTAATCTTGCATCCACGATTGCGATGGCATTTGATGAGTGCCCGTCCAGTGTGGCAGACAGAAAGTATATGACGAATTCTGTAGAGCGTACGACGCGCTGGCTGAAGCGCTGTAAGGATGAGATGGCAAGACTGAATTCTCTGCCGGATACGATCAATCCACATCAGATGCTGTTTGGAATTAATCAGGGCGGAATTTATGAGGATATCCGAATTGCACATGCACAGCAGATCGCAGAACTGAATCTGGATGGTTATGCAGTGGGTGGACTTGCAGTAGGAGAGAGCCACGAAGAGATGTACCGTATTCTTGATGCAGTGGTTCCGCATCTTCCGGAAAACAAGCCGACTTATCTGATGGGTGTTGGTACACCGGCTAATATTTTGGAGGCAGTAGATCGAGGAGTGGATTTCTTTGACTGTGTATATCCGTCAAGAAACGGACGTCATGGGCATGTATATACAAATCATGGAAAGATGAATCTGTTTAATGCCAAGTATGAACTGGATGATCGCCCGATCGAGGAAGGATGTAACTGTCCGGCATGTAGAAGCTACAGCAGAGCGTACATCAGACATCTTTTGAAAGCAAAAGAGATGCTCGGAATGCGTCTGTGTGTACTTCATAATCTGTATTTCTATAATACAATGATGGAAGAGATCCGTGATGCGATTGATGCAGGGGAATTCCAGGCATACAAGAAGAGAAAACTTGAAGGTATGGAACAGAAATAAAGATTCTGAACAAAAGATATAAAAAATGTATAAAAACATATAAAATATCCATGGAATATTAGAAAAAGACTTGAATTAAAAGCTGTTTTTGTGTATAGTGGATGTATTGTCTATTAGTATTTTGAAGGTACTGGACAGATAGCTTTAACAAATAGTCAGGAGGAAATTTCAATGGGAACAGTAGGTATTATAGTTGTTTATGCTGTTATCCTCGGTGGTATGTGGTTTCTTCTGATGCGTCCTCAGAAAAAGGAGCAGAAGAGAATCCAGGCAATGCTCGCTGATATGGAGATTGGAGATACAGCGCTTACTACAAGTGGATTTTATGGAGTTATCATCGATATCACAGATGATGATGTAATTGTTGAGTTCGGTAATAACAAGAATTGCCGTATTCCTATGCAGAAGGCTGCAATCGCTCAGATTGAGAAGCCGGGTGCAGAATAAGATGCAGATAAAGACCAGAGGGAGTGATTCCTTTTGGTCTTTTATTTTACATAAAATGTGCCCGAAAAATACAATTTTCAATAAAAATACAGAGTGCCCTCTATTTTTTTATCCGAAATACTTGAAACAGTGAAAAAAATGCGGTATGATAAAAAAAGATTTTTACATTTTGGAAGGATGAGTTAGATATGGAAATGAAAATTGGAGTAATCAAGGGAGATGGAATTGGCCCTGAGATCGTAGACGAGGCAATGAAAGTTTTGGATCAGACAGCGAAAGTTTATGGTCATTCGATTTCCTATACGCAGCTTCTGATGGGAGGAGCATCAATTGATGTGAACGGAGTGCCACTTACAGAAGAGACGCTTCAGCTGGCAAAGGACAGTGACGCAGTCCTTATGGGTTCCATTGGCGGTGATGCGAAGACTTCTCCATGGTATCAGCTCGAACCATCAAAACGTCCGGAAGCAGGTCTGTTACAGCTTAGAAAGGGACTGAACCTTTTTGCTAACTTAAGACCGGCAGTTCTCTATGATGAACTGAAAGGTGCGTGTCCTTTAAAGAAAGAGATTGCAGACAGAGGATTTGATCTTATGATCATGCGTGAACTGACGGGCGGTCTTTATTTCGGAAAACGCAGTACAGAGGAGATTGATGGTGTCCTTACTGCAAAAGATGAACTTACATACAATGAAAATGAGATCCGCAGAATCGCAAAACGTGGTTTTGACATTGCAATGAAGAGAAATAAGAAAGTTACAAGTGTTGATAAAGCGAATGTACTTGACTCTTCCAGACTTTGGAGAAAAGTTGTTGAGGAGGTAGCGAAGGACTATCCGGAAGTTACATTAGAACATATGCTTGTAGACAATTGTGCAATGCAGCTTGTGAAAGATCCGGCACAGTTTGACGTTGTCCTGACAGAGAACATGTTTGGAGATATTTTATCTGATGAAGCAAGTATGGTGACAGGTTCAATAGGAATGCTTGCAAGTGCAAGTCTGAACGACACAAAATTCGGTCTGTATGAACCAAGTGGCGGTTCAGCACCGGATATCGCCGGAAAGGGAATCGCAAACCCGATCGCAACAATTCTTTCAGCAGCAATGATGCTGAGATTTTCATTTGATCTTGATAAAGAGGCAGATGCGATTGAAAATGCTGTTGCAGCAGTATTAAAAGATGGATACCGTACAATCGACATTATGTCTGAAGGAAAAGAACAGATCGGAACGGCCCAGATGGGAGATAAGATCTGCGAATATATTAAGTAATTAGCAGTTGTTACAGAAAGAGAGGATTTTAAAATGAGAAGTGATACAGTTAAAAAAGGAATTCAGCAGGCACCACATCGTTCTCTGTTTAATGCACTGGGACTTACAGAGGAGGAATTAGATCGTCCATTGATCGGTGTTGTAAGTTCTTATAATGAGATTGTACCGGGACACATGAATCTGGATAAGATCACAGAAGCCGTTAAACTTGGCGTGGCAATGGCCGGAGGAACACCAATCATGGTTCCTGCAATTGCTGTTTGTGATGGTATTGCTATGGGACATATCGGTATGAAATATTCTCTTGTAACAAGAGATCTGATCGCAGATTCTACAGAAGCTCTTGCTATGGCTCATCAGTTTGACGGACTTGTAATGATTCCAAACTGTGACAAGAATGTACCGGGACTTCTGATGGCAGCTGCCCGTGTGAATGTACCGACAGTATTTGTAAGCGGAGGACCGATGCTTGCAGGACATGTAAAGGGAAGCAAAACAAGTCTTTCCAGTATGTTTGAGGCAGTAGGTTCTTATGCAGCAGGAAAGATGAACGACGAAGATATTTGCGAATTTGAGAATAAAGCATGTCCGACTTGCGGATCCTGTTCCGGTATGTATACAGCAAACAGTATGAACTGTCTGACAGAGGCTCTTGGTATGGGACTGAAAGGAAATGGAACAATCCCAGCTGTTTATTCTGCAAGAATCCAGCTTGCTAAACATGCAGGTATGCAGGTGATGGAGCTTGTAAGAAAGAATATCCGTCCAAGAGATATTATGACAGAAGACGCAATCCTCAATGCACTTACAGTTGATATGGCACTTGGATGCTCTACAAACAGCATGCTTCACCTTCCGGCAATCGCACATGAGATTGGTATGGATTTTGAGATTGATTTTGCAAATGCGATCAGTGAGAAGACTCCAAACCTTTGTCATCTTGCACCGGCAGGGCATACTTATATTGAAGATCTGAACGAAGCAGGCGGAGTTTATGCAGTTATGAACGAGTTGAATAAGAAGGGACTTCTTCACACAGATTGCATGACTGTAACAGGAAAGACAGTAGGAGAGAATATTGCCGGATGTGAGAATAAGAATCCGGAAGTTATCCGCCCAATCGACAACCCATATACTAAGACAGGCGGACTTGCTGTATTGAAAGGAAATCTTGCACCGGACGGAAGTGTTGTAAAACGTTCTGCAGTATGTGATGAGATGCTTGTACATGAAGGACCGGCAAGAATCTTCGAGAGTGATGAAGAAGCGACAGAAGCAATCAAGACAGGAAAGATCAATCCTGGAGATGTTATTGTAATCCGTTACGAGGGACCAAAAGGCGGCCCTGGAATGAGAGAGATGCTCAATCCTACATCTGCAATTGCAGGATACGGACTTGGGTCTACAGTAGCTCTTATCACAGATGGAAGATTCAGCGGAGCATCCAGAGGTGCTTCTATCGGACACGTATCACCGGAGGCAGCAGTTGGTGGACCGATTGCACTGGTAGAAGAGGGAGATATTATCAAGATCAATATTCCAGAGTTGAAACTTGAACTGGATGTATCGGATGAAGAACTGGCAGCAAGAAAAGCAAAATGGCAGCCAAGAGAACCTAAGGTTAAGACAGGATACCTCGCAAGATATGCATCTATGGTAACATCAGGTAACCGTGGAGCAATTCTCGAAGTACCGAAGACAAAATAAAAAAAGAACCAGGAGGAGAGTACGTCATGCAGTTAAATGGAGCAGAAATCGTGATCGAATGTCTGAAAGAACAAGGCGTTGACACTGTATTTGGCTATCCGGGTGGAGCAATTTTAAATGTATATGATGAACTTTATAAACATCGTGATGAGATCCGTCACATCCTGACTTCTCATGAGCAGGGGGCAGCCCATGCGGCTGACGGATATGCGAGAGCTACAGGAAAAGTGGGGGTCTGCCTTGCAACAAGCGGACCGGGCGCAACAAATCTTGTAACAGGAATCGCAACAGCATATATGGATTCTATACCGATTGTTGCAATTACATGTAATGTCGGTGTCCCGTTACTTGGAAAAGACAGTTTTCAGGAGATCGACATTGCTGGAGTAACAATGCCAATTACAAAATACAGTTATATCGTTAAAGATGTAACAAAACTTGCAGAAACAATCAGAAAGGCTTTTCGCATTGCTAAGACTGGAAGACCGGGGCCGGTGCTGATCGATATTCCGAAGGATGTTACTGCGAAAGTTACAGAGTATGAGAAGGAATATCCAGGTGTATATAACCGAGAGGTAATCCATTCAGAAGAAGAGGATCTCAAGAAAGCTGTTGAGATGATTGAAGAAGCGCAGAGACCATATATTTTCGTAGGTGGTGGAGCTGTTCTTTCTGAGGCAAGTAAAGAACTTTATGAATTTGCACAGAAGGTAGATGCACCGGTAACAGATTCTCTGATGGGGAAAGGAGCTTTCCCGGGAACTGATGAGAGATATACCGGAATGCTCGGAATGCATGGAACAAAGGCGTCGAACTTTGGAGTAAGTGAATGCGATCTTCTGATCGTAACAGGAGCAAGATTCAGTGACCGTGTAACCGGAAATACTGCAACATTTGCAAAAGATGCGAAGATTCTTCAGATTGACATTGATCCGGCAGAGATGGATAAGAATGTCATGATCGATCTTGGGGTGGTAGGTGATATTAAAGCAGTCCTGAAGAAAATAAATGAGCATCTTCCACAGCAGTCTCATCCGGAATGGATGAATAAGATTAAAGATTACAAGGCGAAATATCCATTAACATATCATAAGGATGTACTTACAGGTCCATTTGCAGTAGAAGAAATTTATCGTCAGACAAATGGAGAAGCAATTATCACAACAGAAGTCGGACAGCATCAGATGTGGGCAGCACAGTATTATAAATATACGAAACCAAGAACACTTTTAACATCAGGTGGTCTTGGAACAATGGGATATGGTCTTGGAGCAGCAATCGGTGCGAAGACAGGATGTCCGGATAAAATTGTTGTAAATATTGCCGGAGACGGATGTTTCCGTATGAATATGAATGAGATCGCAACAGCTGTAAGACATGATGTTCCGATTATCCAGGTTGTAGTTAATAACCATGTACTCGGTATGGTTCGTCAATGGCAGGATCTTTTCTATGATGAAAGATATTCTGCGACAGTTCTCCGTGATGCAGTTGACTATGTGAAGCTTGCAGAAGCGATGGGAGCAGTAGGACTTCGAGCTACAACACAGGAGGAGTTTAAAGAGTGCTTTGCGAAAGCATTGACATGTGGAAAACCGGTTCTGATCGATTGTATGATCGACTGTGATGATAAGGTATGGCCTATGGTTGCGCCGGGAGCACCGATCAGCGAAGCATTTGATGAGCAGGATCTGAAAGCAAAAGAAAACTAAAAATAATAAGTTTCAGCCACATAGTTGTATGGCTGATAAATAAAGGAATATTTTATTTCTATGTGAGAAAATCTGTGAAAACGGAGTTTCTATAGATACACAATAACAGGAGGTAATTAAAAATGAGTAGAGTGTATAATTTTTCAGCGGGACCGGCGGTTCTGCCAGAAGAAGTACTGAAGGAAGCGGCAGCAGAGATGCTGGACTACAAGGGAACAGGAATGTCTGTTATGGAAATGAGTCATCGTTCCAAAGCTTTCGAGGAAATTATCACAGAAGCTGAGCAGGATCTCAGAGATCTGATGAATATTCCGGATAACTATAAAGTACTGTTTCTTCAGGGTGGAGCGTCACAGCAGTTTGCTATGATCCCTATGAACCTGATGAAGAATAAGGTTGCTGATTACATTGTCACAGGACAGTGGGCTAAGAAAGCAGCTAAGGAAGCAGAAAAATATGGAAAGGTAAATGTTGTTGCATCCTCAGCGGATAAGACATTTTCATATATTCCAGACTGCTCCGATCTTCCGATTTCAGAAGATGCAGACTACGTATATATCTGTGAAAACAATACTATTTACGGAACAAAATTTAAAACACTGCCAAACACAAAAGGAAAAGATCTTGTGGCAGATGTCTCCTCCTGTTTTCTTTCCGAACCTGTAGATGTAACAAAATATGCAATGATTTATGGTGGAGTTCAGAAAAATATCGGACCTGCTGGTGTAGTGATCGCAATCATTCGTGAAGATCTGATCACAGAGGATGTTCTCCCGGGAACACCTACAATGCTTACATATAAGACACATGCAGATGCAAAATCTCTTTATAATACACCACCGGCATACGGAATCTATATCTGTGGTAAAGTCTTCAAATGGCTTAAGAAGATGGGCGGACTTGAAGTAATGAAAGAACGCAACGAAAAGAAAGCAAAAGTTCTTTATGATTTCCTTGATCAGAGCAAACTGTTCAAAGGAACTGTTGTCCCAGAAGATCGTTCTCTTATGAATGTACCATTCGTGACAGGCGATGCAGATCTGGATGCAAAATTCGTTAAGGAAGCAAAAGAAGCTGGATTTGAGAATTTGAAAGGACATAGAACTGTAGGCGGAATGCGTGCCAGCATTTACAACGCAATGCCATATGAGGGTGTTGTTGCACTTGTAGACTTTATGAAGAAATTTGAAGAGGAGAATCTGTAAGATGTTTAAATATCATTGCCTGAATCCAATTTCTGCCGTTGGCATGAATAAGTTGGATGAAAATTATGTAAAGACAGAAAATGCGGATGAAGCTGACGTGATTCTTGTCCGCAGTGCAAAAATGCATGAGATGGAATTCGGAAAGAACCTGAAAGCAATCGCTCGTGCGGGAGCCGGAGTGAATAATATTCCGCTTGATAAATGTGCAGAGGAAGGAATTGTTGTATTCAATACACCTGGAGCAAATGCGAATGGTGTAAAAGAACTTGTGATTGCAGGAATGCTTCTCGCAGCCAGAGATGTCGTTGGTGGAATTCAGTGGGTACAGGAATTCGAGGAAGATGGAGATATCGCAAAGATTGCTGAGAAGAAGAAAAAAGCATTTGCAGGAACAGAACTTTCCGGAAAGAAACTTGGTGTGATCGGACTTGGAGCAATCGGAGTTCTTGTTGCGAATGTAGCAACACATCTTGGAATGGAAGTTTATGGATATGATCCATATGTTTCCGTAGATTCTGCATGGAGACTTTCCAGAAGTATCCATCACGCAACAACAGTAGATGAAATCTATAAAGAGTGCGATTATATCACAATCCATGTACCTGCACTTGACAGTACAAAGGGAATGATTGACAAGAATGCAATCAGTCTGATGAAAGAGGGCGTTGTAATTTTGAATTTCGCCAGAGATGTTCTTGTAAATCAGGAAGATATCGTTGATGCACTTGTAGCAGGTAAAGTACACCGTTATGTAACAGATTTCCCAACAAAGGAAATTGTAGGTGTAAAAGGCGCAATTGTAATTCCGCATCTTGGAGCATCTACAGAAGAGTCAGAAGACAACTGTGCACAGATGGCTGTTGCTGAGATCCGTGATTTCCTTGAGAACGGAAATATTACACATTCCGTTAATTATCCGGATTGCAACGTGGGAACAAAAGCTGGTGGAGACAGAATTACAATTCTTCACCGTAATGTGCCGAATATGATCGGTCAGTTTACAACACTTCTTGCACAGGAGAATCAGAATATCGCACTTATGACAAATAAGAGCAAGAAGGAATATGCATATACAGTAATTGATGTGGACGGAAGCGTTTCTGATGAAGTTGCAAGTAAACTGGGATCAATCGCAGATGTACTTGGTGTGCGTGTGATCAAATAAAAAGTAAATGAAGTTTAATTTGGCTAAGCTGATTTTGAAAGCTAATTTATAACGAAAAGAACAGGGTGGTTTTTCTATGTGAGAGACCACCTTTTTGTATACAATAAGTTGATAAATAAGATATGGCACAAAGCATATAAAAATGAACAGATAGTATAGAGAAGTATTACACAAAAATGGATACATTTTTAACGCAATGATATCGACATGAAATCATCTTGACAATATTTGTATAATCGTATACAATCATACAAAAAGAGAATAGGAGGAAATCATGGAAGAATATCAGGACCGTTCTCTGGGAGGACGTGTTTTTAAGAGACTCCGTGAAGATATCCTCAAAGGCAGATACAAACAACAGGATGAACTCAGAGAGGCTACCATCGGGAAAGAACTCGGGGTCAGCAGAACTCCTGTAAGGGAAGCGTTAAGACAGCTTGAATTAGAAGGTCTTGTGACGATCGTACCGAATAAAGGTGCTTATGTTACCGGAATCAGCCAGAAGGATATCTGGGATATCTATCAGATGCGTCAGTATCTGGAAGGAATGTGCGCCAGATGGGCGGCGGAACATATTACAGAAGACCAGTTAGAAGAATTAGAAGAGACTATTTTACTTTCAGAATTTCAGATGAAGAAAGAAAATGGATACAATAAAGAACAAGTGACAGGATTAGACGGAAGGTTTCATACGATATTATATGAGGCTTCCGGAAGCAGGATGTTGTGTCATGTTCTTACAGATTTTCACCGATATGTTCAAATGGCAAGAAAGTCCTCGATCAATGTGAAGGCAAGAGCTGAGAAGTCAATTGAGGAGCATAAAGCGATTCTTCAGGCAATCAGGGACAGAAACCCGGATTTGGCAGAACAGCTTGCAAAGGAACATATTGTTCATGTCATGCAGAATCTAAAGAAAATAGAAGAAAAACATAATCAGGAGGAAGCAAAAGATGGAAAAAATTAAGATGACAACACCACTGGTAGAGATGGATGGAGATGAGATGACAAGAATTCTTTGGAAGATGATCAAGGATAATCTTCTTGAGCCATATATTGATCTCAAGACAGAATATTATGATCTCGGCCTGGAACACAGAAACGAGACAGACGACCAGGTAACAGTTGATTCTGCACTCGCAACAAAGAAATACAAAGTTGCTGTAAAATGTGCAACAATCACTCCGAATGCAGCACGTATGGATGAGTATGATCTGAAAGAAATGTGGAAGAGCCCGAACGGAACAATCCGTGCGATCCTTGATGGAACAGTGTTCCGCGCTCCAATCGTTGTAAAAGGAATTGAGCCATGTGTAAAGAACTGGAAGAAACCAATTACAATTGCAAGACATGCTTATGGAGATGTATATAAAGGATCTGAGATGAAGATTCCGGGAGCGGGAAAGGTTGAACTTGTATATACAGCAGAAGATGGAAGCCAGACAAAAGAACTGGTTCATGAGTTTGATGGACCTGGAATCGTACAGGGAATGCATAATATCAATAAATCCATCGAAAGCTTTGCAAGAAGCTGCTTCTCCTACGCTTTGGATACAAAACAGGATCTGTGGTTTGCAACAAAGGATACAATTTCTAAGAAATATGATCATACATTCAAAGATATCTTCCAGGAAATCTTTGATGCAGAATATGCTGATCAGTTCAAAGAGGCAGGAATTGAGTATTTCTACACACTGATCGATGATGCTGTTGCCCGTGTTATGAAATCAGAAGGTGGATATATCTGGGCATGTAAGAACTACGATGGAGATGTAATGAGCGACATGGTATCTTCCGCATTCGGTTCACTTGCTATGATGACATCCGTACTTGTTTCTCCGGACGGATATTATGAATATGAAGCTGCTCATGGAACTGTACAGCGTCACTATTATAAGCACCTGAAAGGTGAAGAGACATCTACAAACTCAGTTGCAACAATCTTCGCATGGACAGGAGCTCTCAGAAAACGCGGCGAGCTGGATGGAAATAAAGATCTGATGGACTTCGCAGATAAACTTGAGAAAGCAACAATCGACACAATCGAAACAGGAGAGATGACAAAAGACCTCGCTTTGATCACAACAATCGAGAATCCGACAGTACTCAATAGTGAGGAGTTTATTAAAGCAATAGCGAAGAGACTGTAATTTATCGAGGGAATTTATACAATGGGCTAAGTTTTTGACAGAATGGTCGCAAGAATGGGTCTACTATTACCAGGGGCACCGGCCCGCTCTACCTCATCCCTTTGAAAGTATGTAACATAAGAGCCAGAACAGTTACCGTGTGTGGTGCCTGTTCTGGCTCTTATTAACATACTGAACAAAGTGTATTCGGAACGCTCCTGCCTTACATGTGCCCCTGGCAACAGTAGACCCGTTCTTGCTTGCGTAGTTCAAAATTAAACTTTCTCCTACAAATGCAAAATTCACTCGAAAATACAGAAACTAAAGTCAAAGGATCAAGAAATCTTCATCGACAAAGCTCCACCTTCTCCCGGCTGTTAATTCTGTATTTGTCTTCTGGATTCGCTTTGTTTGGGATAAAAACAATGTCCTGTGAAAAAAATGTCAATTTGCGGAAAATATGAATTGAAATTTCAATCGTCCTAGTATATAATACAATAGGCAGAAATTTTGGTTTATTTTAAAATTATTTTATAAGTATGGAGGGCTAAAATATGAGCTACAATGCAACAGAAAACTCAGCAAGCAGACGAATTGCCACACTGCTTGATGAGGGAAGCTTTGTTGAAATTGGCGGAGCTGTTACAGCTAGAAGCACAACTTTCAACTTGCAGGAGAAGGCAGCTCCTTCTGACGGTGTTATCACTGGATATGGAGTGATTGACGGTAACCTGGTTTATGTATACAGCCAGGATGCTGATGTTCTGGGTGGAGCACTCGGAGAGATGCATGCGAAGAAGATCGCAAGAATCTATGATATGGCTATGAAGATGGGAGCACCGGTGATCGGACTGATCGACTGTGCAGGTCTCAGACTTCAGGAAGCTACAGATGCACTTGAGGCATTTGGAAGCCTTTATCACAAACAGGCACTTGCATCAGGTGTGATTCCGCAGGTTACAGCAATCTTTGGAATGTGCGGCGGCGGTCTTGCAGTTGTTCCGGGGCTTACAGATTTCACATTTATGGAAGCAAAAGACGGAAAACTTTTCGTTAATTCTCCAAATGCACTGGAAGGAAATGAGATTTCCAAGTGTAACACAGCAAGCGCTGAGTACCAGAGCAAGACAGCAGGTCTTGTAGACGGAATCGGTGCAGAGGCAGAGATTCTCGGACAGATCCGTGATCTTGTATGTATGCTTCCGGCAAACAATGAAGATGATATGTCTTATGAGGAATGCACAGATGACCTGAACCGTATCTGCGCAGACATTGCTAACGCATCAGAAGATACAGCAATCGCACTGGCACAGATTGCTGACAATCAGATTCTTGTTGAGACAAAGAAAGACTACGCAAAAGAGATGGTTACAGGATTTATCCGCCTGAACGGAATGACAGTTGGTGTTGTTGCAAACCGCTCTAAAGTATACAATGCAGAAGCTGAAGTAGAGGCTGAGTTCGACAGCGTTCTTACAGTAGACGGATGCAAGAAAGCAACAGATTTTGTAAACTTCTGTGATGCATTCTCAATCCCGGTTCTTACACTGACAAATGTAACAGGATTTGCTGCTACAGTAGAGTCAGAGAAGAACATGGCAAGCGCAGTTGCAAAACTGACATATGCATTTGCTAACGCTACAGTACCGAAGGTAAATGTAATCGTTGGTAAGGCATTCGGAAGTGCTTACGTTTCTATGAACAGTAAGTCAATTGGTGCAGATCTTGTTTATGCATGGCCAACAGCAGAGATCGGAATGATGGATGCGAAGCTTGCAGCACAGATCATGTACGCAGACGCAGATGCTGAGACTCTTAATGAGAAAGCAGCTGAATACAAAGAACTTCAGTCAAGCCCGAATTCAGCAGCAGCAAGAGGATATGTTGATGCGATCATCGAGCCGGCAGATACAAGAAAATATGTGATCGGAGCATTTGAGATGCTGTTCACAAAGAGAGAGGACCGTCCGGCTAAGAAACACGGAACGGTTTAGTGAGGTGAGGCGAAGTGAAGAAAAAAATCAGTTTATTAGGACTTATCCTCATTCTCGTTCTTAGCTTCACAGGATGTGGTAAGTCTGAGACAACAGAATATGATCAGGCAACATTAGAACAGTATGCTGAGTTTGTTGTTCAGAATTTCGAAGCGATGACAACAGAGCAGCTTGACAGCTTTTCTGATATGCGTGATCTTCAGCTTGACACACAGCTTATGAATGCAGGACTTCCGGTTGATGGAGAGGACTTCCTTACAATGATCAGCTCCTGGGAAGCAGCAGAAGAAGAGTGCGGTGCTTATGTTGAACATGGCGACTGGACAATGGAAGTAAAGAACGATGGAGTTTCACTCACATCTGAAGCAAAATATGAAAACAGAGATGCAGACATCGTCTTCAGTTTTGACGAAAAGGGCAACATGGAGAGTATGGATGTTTCTGCTCATTATTCAACAGGAGAAATCCTTGAGAAAGCCGGTCTGAATACGGTACTTGGTATGGGAACTGTATTCGTTGTATTGATTTTCATTTCATTCATTATTTATCTGCTTGGATACATTCCGAAACTTCAGGAGAAGTTGGCAAATAAAGATAAGAAAGTGGAAGAGAAGAAGGAAGCACCTGTACAGGCAGCTCCAGCACCGGTAGCTGCAGCAGAAGATGATGCAGAACTTGTAGCAGTAATCGCAGCAGCAATTGCAGCAGCAGAGGGAACTTCTACAGATGGATTTGTTGTTCGTTCTATTAAGAGAAGAAAATCAAACAGATGGAATTAATCAGGAGGATAATTAGATGAAAAACTATACAATCACAGTAAACGGAAATGTATATGATGTAACAGTAGAAGAGAATGGTGCAGGCGCACCGGCAGCAGCACCGGTTGCAGCACCTAGAGCAGCAGCACCGGCAGCTCCGGCAGCAGCACCGAAAGCGGCAGCAGGCGCTGGAAGCATCCAGGTAAAAGCTGGAGCAGCAGGTAAAGTATTCCAGGTTCCTACATCTGTTGGACAGAAGGTAGAGGCTGGAGATACAGTTATTATCATTGAAGCAATGAAGATGGAGATCCCAGTTGTTGCCCCAGAGGCAGGAACTATTGCCAGCATTGATGTGGCAGTAGGTGATGCTGTTGAATCAGGAGCTGTACTTGCTACATTAAACTAGTAACTGAACCAGGAGGTTTTTACAAATGGAATATATTTCAAATACATTGGGAAACCTCGTAGAACAGACAGCGTTCATGAATCTTACATTTGGTAACCTGATTATGATTGCTGTTGCCTGCGTGTTTCTCTATCTGGCAATTCGCCACGAATTTGAGCCACTGCTTCTTGTTCCAATTGCCTTTGGTATGTTGCTTGTAAATATCTATCCGGATATTATGCTTCATGCTGAGGATGCAGCGAACGGAACTGGTGGACTTCTGTATTACTTTTATCAGCTTGACGAGTGGTCCATCCTTCCTTCTCTGATCTTCCTTGGAGTTGGAGCGATGACAGACTTTGGTCCGCTGATCGCAAACCCGAAGAGTTTCCTGCTTGGTGCAGCAGCTCAGTTCGGTATTTTCGCAGCTTATCTTGGAGCTATGGCTCTTGGATTTTCAGACAAAGCAGCAGCTGCTATCTCCATCATCGGTGGAGCTGACGGCCCGACATCTATCTTCCTTGCAGGTAAACTGCAGCAGACAGCTATCATGGGACCGATCGCCGTAGCAGCATACTCCTATATGTCACTTGTGCCGATCATCCAGCCACCGATCATGAAACTTCTCACAACAGAGAAGGAAAGAAAGATCAAGATGGATCAGCTTCGCCCGGTTTCTAAGCTTGAGAGAATCCTCTTCCCGGTTATCGTTACAATCGTTGTATGTGTGATTCTTCCTACAACAGCTCCACTTGTTGGTATGTTGATGCTTGGTAACCTGTTCAAAGAGTGTGGAGTTGTAAGACAGCTGACAGAGACAGCTTCCAATGCCCTGATGTACATCGTAGTTATTCTTCTTGGTACATCTGTAGGTGCTACAACAAGTGCTGAAGCATTCCTGAACTGGAATACAATCAAGATCGTTATCCTTGGTCTTATAGCATTTGCATTCGGTACAGCTGCCGGAGTTCTCTTCGGTAAGTTAATGTGCGTCCTTACACATGGTAAGGTTAACCCGCTGATTGGTTCCGCTGGTGTATCCGCGGTTCCTATGGCAGCCCGTGTATCTCAGAAGGTTGGTGCTGAGGCAGATCCTACAAACTTCCTTCTTATGCATGCAATGGGACCGAACGTTGCCGGAGTTATCGGTACTGCAGTAGCAGCCGGAACATTTATGGCTATTTTCGGCGTTAAGTAAATTAGGAGGATAAATAAATGGCAGAAATTGAAAAAAAACCAGTTAAAATAGTAGAAACTATTCTGCGTGATGCACATCAGTCTCTGATTGCTACCAGAATGACAACAGAGCAGATGATGCCAATCGTTGAGAAGATGGACAAGGTTGGATATCATGCTGTAGAGTGCTGGGGTGGAGCAACATTCGATGCTTCCCTCCGTTTCCTGAAAGAAGATCCATGGGAGAGACTTAGAAAGTTCCGTGATGGATTCAAGAATACAAAACTTCAGATGCTGTTCCGTGGACAGAATATCCTTGGATACCGTCCATACGCTGATGATGTTGTAGAGTATTTCGTACAGAAATCTGTGGCAAACGGAATCGATATCATTCGTATTTTCGACTGCCTCAATGACATGAGAAACCTTCAGACAGCTGTAAAAGCTGCTAACAAAGAGAAGGCTCATGCACAGGTTGCAATGTCTTATACACTCGGTGATGCTTACACAATGGAGTACTGGGTAGACCTTGCGAAGAGAATCGAAGATATGGGTGCAAGCTCAATCTGTGTTAAGGATATGGCAGGACTTCTTGTTCCATATAAGACAACAGAGCTTGTTGGTGCATTGAAAGATGCAGTAAACATCCCGATCGAGATGCATACACATTACACATCAGGTGTTGCTTCTATGACATACATGAAAGCTGTAGAGGCAGGAGCTGATATCATCGATACAGCAATGTCTCCATTCGCACTTGGAACATCTCAGCCGGCAACAGAAGTTATGGTTGAGACATTCAAGGGAACACCATACGATACAGGACTTGATCAGAGTCTCCTTGCAGAGATTGCTGACTACTTCCGTCCAATCCGTGACGATGCTCTTGAGAGCGGACTGCTCAATCCGAAGAACCTTGGTGTTAATATCAAGACTCTTCTGTATCAGGTACCGGGAGGAATGCTTTCCAACCTGACATCCCAGCTGAAAGAGCAGGGAGCAGAAGATAAGTTCTACGAAGTACTTGAAGAGGTACCGCGTGTGCGTAAAGATCTTGGTGAGCCACCGCTTGTTACACCATCTTCACAGATCGTTGGAACACAGGCTGTATTCAACGTACTGATGGGTGAGCGTTATAAGATGATCACAAAAGAGACAAAGGATGTGCTTGCAGGTAAATACGGTAAGACAACAAAACCAGTTGATCCAGAACTTCAGAAGAAGGCTCTTGGAGATGAAGAACCGATCACTTGCCGTCCGGCAGATCTTATCCCGGATGAGCTTGATACACTTCGTAAAGAGTGTGCACAGTGGATCCAGCAGGATGAGGATGTACTGACATATGCACTGTTCCCACAGGTTGCTGTTGACTTCTTCAAATACAGACAGGCTCAGCAGACAAAAGTAGATGCTACAGTAGCAGATACAGAGAACGGATCTTATCCGGTATAATCCTGACTGATTTAGTTAGATTATGAATTGAATAGAAAGACCAGAAGATAACAGATTGAAAGATTTGTGTTTTCTGGTCTTTTTCATTTGTAAGGAAATTTATTTGGTGGTATCATAGATGTGTACAATTTTGAATAATCAAGTTTTTGTAATATGAGTTTGATTGTTGGAATATATGGAGGCAGATATGAGTGTTTTAGACAGAATAGAGCGATTACGAAATGTAATGGAACAGCAGAAAGTAGACTGCTATATCATCCCTACAAATGACTATCATCACAGTGAATACGTCGGTGATTATTTTAAATTCCGCGAATATATAACGGGCTTTACAGGATCAGCAGGTACCGCAGTTTTTACAAAGGATAAAGCGGGACTCTGGACAGATGGAAGATATTTTATTCAGGCAGAAGCTCAGTTGAAGGGGAGCGGGATCACGCTCTATAAATCAGGAGAATCTGATGTTCCAACGATAGAAGAATTTTTAAAAAGTGAGCTGAAAGAAGGGGATGTTCTGGGATTTGATGGTCGTACAGTGACTTATGCACAAGGAAAACGATATTGTCATATCGCAGACGAGAATGGCGCATCATTGAAATACAGCTTAGATTTTGCACAGAATATCTGGAAGGAAAGACCTGAAATGTCTATGGAACCTGTATTTTCTCTAGAAGATGAATATACAGGCGAAAAAATTGGATCCAAATTAGAGCGAATCAGAGAAATAATGAAAGAAAATGGATGCAATGCACATGTTTTATCGAGTCTTGATGATATTGCATGGCTTTTAAATATAAGAGGAAATGATATTGCATATTGTCCACTTGTTCTTTCTTACGCAATCGTTTATAATAATTCAGTTGAGCTGTTTGCTGACATTAGAAAATTCTCTGACGATATTATAAATTTGTTAGCAGAAAATCAAGTGAAGATTTATCCGTATGAGGATATTTATCGCAAAGTTTCAGAAATGACATCGGAAGATAAGCTTCTTCTGGATTCTTCAATCATGAATTATAGTCTTTATCAGTCCATTTCCAAAGAGACGGTGATTGTTGATAAGCAGAACCCGGAAATTCTGATGAAGTCAGTTAAAAATGAAACACAGGCAGAGAATTTGAGAAAAGCGCATTTGAAGGATGCTGTTGCACATACAAAGTTTATGTACTGGTTAAAGAAGAATATTGGCAGAGTGGAGATTACAGAGTTGTCTGCTTCTGCCAGGCTGGAAGGATTACGTGCAGAGCAGGAGCATTTCCTCGGACCAAGTTTTGGCCCGATCAGTGCATATGGAGAACATGGGGCAATTGTTCATTATAGTGCGGATGAGAAAAGCAATGTCCCTTTAAAAGAAGGAAAGCTTTTCATGACAGATACAGGAGGTCATTACCTGGAAGGGTCTACCGACATTACGCGTACGGTTGCACTTGGAGAAGTGGGGAATATTGAAAAAGAACATTTCACACTGGTTGCAAGAGCAATGCTGCGTCTGGCAAACACTGTATTTCTCTATGGATGCAGTGGTGCGAATCTGGATTGTATTGCAAGAGAGGTCTTTTGGAAAGAAGGATTAAACTTTAATCATGGGACGGGGCATGGTGTTGGTTATTTATTGAATATCCATGAAGGACCGATCAATTTCCGTTGGAAAGAGGGAGAGAGACCGGCTCCGGCATTGGAAGAAAATATGGTGATTACAGATGAACCGGGGATCTATATTGAGGGTTCCCATGGAATTCGTCTGGAAAATGAGCTGCTTGTCAGAAAAACAGTTAAGAATGAGTATGGACAGTTTATGAATTTTGAAATTCTTACTTATGTACCAATTGATCTGGATGCAATCTTGCCGGAGAAAATGAGTACAGAAGAGAAAGAAATGCTGAATCATTATCATAAGCAGGTTTATGAAAAAGTGTCCCCTTACCTTTCAGAGGAAGAACGAATCTGGCTGAAAGAGTACACGCGGGCTGTGAAGTAATCAGCAAAGCAGAGGTATGACAGAACTCTTATGTATCTGTTGAAGCTGCTGGACGGATAATGAAATATTTAGGGATTAGGAATAGTGTAAAAGAATGGAAACATCAGAACGCAATATTGAAGCGAATATGAATGAGCTGATCGGAAGGATCGAAGCAAAATATGAGAAGATGAGCAAGGGGCAGAAGCGCCTTGCAGAATATGTGAAAGAAAATTATGATAAGGCTGTATTTCTGACAGCGGCGCGTCTTGGAGAGATTGTGGGTGTCAGTGAATCTACGGTTGTACGATTTGCAACCCAGCTGGGATATAGGGGATACCCGGAATTTCAGAAAGCGTTGGAGGAACTTGTCCGTAATAAGTTGAATTCAATCCAGCGTATGGAAGTGACCTATGGACGAATTACACAGAGTGAGATTCTTGAAACCGTTCTTCAGTCAGACATTGAGAAAATCAAGATGACCTTGTCTGCAATCGATCATAAGGCATTTAACTGGGCAATTGATACCCTTTTAGAAGCAAAGAGAATCTATGTTGTGGGAATCAGAAGCTGTGCACCACTTGCTTCTTTTATGGGATTTTATCTGAATCTTGTATGCGACAATGTAATTACAGTAAATACAAACAGTTCCAGTGAGATTTTTGAACAGATTATTCGAATCGGGGAAGGAGATGTGATCATAGGAATCAGTTTCCCAAGATATTCGATGAGAACATTGAAAGCATTGGAATTTGCGAGCAATAGAAAGGCAAAAGTAATCACACTTACTGACAGTATCCATTCACCTATGAATCGGTATTCTTCCTGCAATCTGATCGCAAGAAGTGATATGGCATCTATTGTCGATTCACTTGTTGCACCATTGAGTGTGATCAATGCACTGATTGTTGCAATCTGTATGAAAAAACAGAAAGAAGTTGTCTCGACATTAGAGACTCTGGAGAAAATCTGGGGTGAATATCAGGTTTACAGCGGAGAAGAAAGCAGCCAGGAAGGTGGCAGCGCAGGAACGAACGAGTCTTACAGACAGAATAAAGGAGAAGAATAGAGCATGAGTAATGTGATCGTAGTGGGCGGCGGGGCTGCCGGGATGATGGCGGCAGTTTTCGCAGCAAGAAATGGTCAGAATGTTCAGCTGCTTGAGAAGAATGAAAAGCTAGGGAAAAAGCTGTTTATTACAGGAAAAGGACGTTGCAATATTACAAATGCCGCTGATATAGAAGATTTATTTACGGCGGTGATAAGTAATCCGAAATTTTTATACAGTGGATTTTACAGTTTTACAAATCAGCAGGTGATCGATTTCTTTGAAGAACTTGGTGTGAAGACGAAAATTGAACGTGGAGAACGAGTTTTCCCTGTTTCAGATCATTCTTCTGATGTGATCGCAGCATTTTCAAGAGAGTTAAAATCATTAGGAGTAGCTGTTTCTCTTCACACAGAGGTGAGAGAACTGCTTTGTGAACAGGATAAAGTGTGCGGAGTTTTATTAACTAATGGAAAGAAAATGAAGGCAGATGCTGTGATTGTTGCGACAGGTGGTATTTCCTATCCTTCTACGGGTTCTACAGGCGATGGATATCGTTTTGCGAAAGAAACAGGGCATAGAGTGACAGAACTCCTTCCATCACTTGTACCGATGGAAGTCAGACAATGGTATGCGAAAGAATTGCAGGGATTATCTCTTCGAAATATAGAAATCCGTATCACAGATGGGAAGAAAAAACTCTACGAAGAATTCGGAGAAATGCTTTTTACACATTATGGTGTAACAGGACCGGTTATTCTGAGCGCGAGCAGTGTGGTGGGAAAAACTTTAAGAAAAAAAGAACTTACACTTCATATAGACTTAAAACCGGCATTGAGTGAGGAACAACTTGATAAAAGAATCCTCAGAGAGTTTGATGCAAACCATAATAAACAGTATAAAAATTCAATCGATTCACTCTTTCCGGCAAAATTAAAGCCCGTTATGATAGAACTCTCGGAGATTGAACCTGAGAAAAAAGTGAATGAGATTACAAAAGAAGAACGACAGAGACTGGTTCATCTGATCAAAGATTTTACAATGACATTGACAGGGCTTCGCGGTTATAATGAAGCAATCATTACAAAAGGCGGAGTATCTGTAAAAGAGATTGATCCAGGAACAATGGAATCAAAAAAAATGAAAGGATTATATTTCGCCGGAGAGGTGCTTGATCTTGATGCAGTGACCGGAGGATATAATCTTCAGATCGCATGGTCAACAGGATATCTTGCCGGAATTAACGCAGGATGTGATTGAAATTTTACTGGGGAATGTCTGAATCCTGTGACAGGAAGAATAGATGTTACTGTTAGATTTGAAAATGGAATGTAGAAAGAAAAGATGGAGGAATAAAAATGGGATATAATGTAGCAATCGATGGACCGGCAGGGGCAGGGAAAAGTACAATTGCAAAGCAGGTTGCAAAAGAAAACGGATATATTTATGTAGATACCGGCGCAATGTACCGTGGATTGGCCATTCACTTTCTGAATCTTGGGATTGATCCAAAAGATACAGAAAAGATTATAGAGGCCTGCAAAGATGTGGAAGTAACGATCGGTTATGAAAGCGGAATCCAGCAGATCTATGTAAACGGAGAGAATGTTACAGCAAAGCTTCGTACAGAAGAAGTTGGAAATATGGCTTCTATGACATCTGCGATTCCGGAAGTCAGAGGAAAACTCCTGGAACTTCAGAGAACGCTTGCAAGAGAGAAGGATGTGATCATGGATGGAAGAGACATTGGTACCCATGTGCTTCCAGATGCAGATGTAAAAATCTATCTTACAGCAAGCGTAGAAATCAGAGCAAAGAGAAGATATAAAGAGCTTGTTGAAAAGGGAGTACAGTGCGATCTGAAAGAGATAGAGAAAGATATTGAAGAAAGAGACTACCGTGATATGACAAGAAAGATCGCACCACTGAAAAAAGCAGAGGATGCGATACTTGTTGACAGTTCGGATATGACACTGAAAGAAGTTGTAAACACGATTTCCAGATATTGTCATAGATAAATTTGCAGGAGTTGGATAGAATGAAAGTAATAAAGGCGAAATCAGCTGGATTTTGTTTCGGCGTTAAGCGTGCAGTGGATACAGTTTACAAACAGGTGGAAGAGAATCAGAATCTTCCGATCTATACGTATGGTCCGATCATCCATAACGAAGAAGTGGTGAAAGATCTGGAGCAGAAAGGTGTGATCGTCCTTCGCAGCGAAGAGGAGCTGGATACACTGGAAAGGGGAACTGTTATTATCCGCTCTCACGGGGTGGCAAAAGATGTGTATGACAGATTGGAAAGTAAGAAAATCCAGATTGTAGATGCTACGTGTCCATTTGTTAAGAAGATCCATAATATCGTGCAGAAACACAGTGAGATGGGCGAGAATATTATTATCATTGGAAATCCGGAACATCCGGAGGTTCAGGGAATTAAGGGCTGGGCAGGAGATCATGTAGAGGTCTTTCAGACAAAGGAAGAAGCAGAAAATTATTCTTGTGAGCAAGGGAAAAAGATTTGTATCGTTGCCCAGACGACATTTAATTACAATAAATTTAAAGAATTAGTTGAAATTCTTGAAAAAAAGAGTTATGATGTAAGTGTTTTAAATACAATCTGTAATGCTACAAAGGAGCGCCAGACAGAAGCGCAGAGCATAGCAGAGACGGTGGATGCTATGATCGTTATTGGTGACAAACATAGTTCCAATACCCAGAAGTTATTTGAAATATGCCGCAAAGCATGTAACAATACGTACTATATACAGACACTTGGCGATTTGGATTTGAATCAATTAGGGTCAGTGGAAACGGTAGGTATTACAGCAGGGGCATCCACGCCCAACAATATAATTGAGGAGGTTCAAAATAATGTCAGAATTATCTTTTGAACAGATGTTAGAAGAGTCATTTAAAACAATTCACAATGGAGAGGTTGTCGAAGGTACAGTAATCGACGTGAAACCGGATGAGATTATCCTGAACATTGGATATAAAGCAGACGGTATCATCACAAAGAGCGAATATTCCAACGATCAGTCTCTTGACCTTACAACAGTTGTATCCGTAGGTGATACAATGACAGTTAAGGTACTGAAAGTAAATGACGGAGAGGGTCAGGTTCTTCTTACATATAAGAGACTGGCTGCAGAAAAAGGAAATGAGAGACTGCGCGAAGCATATGAAAACCACGAAGTGCTGAAAGCTACAGTTACACAGATTCTTGGCGGCGGTATTTGTACAACAGTTGATGAAGTAAGAGTATTTATCCCGGCAAGCCTTGTTTCCGATTCTTATGAGAAAGATCTCAGCAAGTATGAAGGAAAGGAAATCGAATTCGTAATCAGCGAGTTCAACCCGAGAAGAAACCGTGTGATCGGTGATAGAAGACAGCTTCTTGTAGCAGAGCGTGCTGAGAAGCAGAAAGAGCTGTTCGCGAAACTTAATGTTGGTGATACAGTAGAAGGAACTGTTAAGAATGTAACAGATTTCGGAGCATTCGTTGACCTTGGTGGTGTTGACGGACTTCTTCACATCTCAGAGATGTCATGGGGAAGAGTTGACAATCCGAAGAAAGTATTCCATGTAGGAGATACACTGAAAGTTCTTGTAAAAGACATTCATGATACAAAGATTGCGCTCAGCCTGAAATTCCCAGAGACAAATCCATGGGTAAATGCAGCAGAAGATTTCGCTGTAGGTACAGTAGTTACAGGAAAAGTTGCACGTATGACAGACTTTGGTGCATTCGTAGAACTTGCACCGGGAGTTGACGCACTTCTTCATGTATCCCAGATTTCAAGAGCTCATGTTGAGAAACCATCTGATGTTCTTGCAATCGGACAGGAAATCACAGCTAAGATCGTTGATCTTAACGAAGCAGAGAAGAAGATCAGCCTGAGCATGAAAGCTCTTGAGGCTGACAACGCTGAAGCGACAGAGGAATAAGATATAAATTATTTTTTAGAAGAACCTGCCATTGGCAGGTTCTTTTTCTGTTAAAAATTCGACAAGATGTATAGCGAAAGATACAAGAATTATTACATATTTGCTAGATTTTCAGAGCGCATTCTAGTAAAATAAGTATTACAAAATTAAAATATTATTGTTGTAATGACAATGATAAAAGAAAGGAAGGAAATGAGATGGGGCTTTTGACATTTAAAGGCGGAATCCATCCGGATGATGGAAAACGTTTTTCAAAGGATCAGCCAATCAGACCTGTAGTACCTCAGGGTGAACTGGTCTATCCACTTTCACAGCATATAGGAGCACCGGCTAAACCGGTAGTTAAGAAAGGCGATTGTGTGCTGAAAGGACAGTTGATTGCTGAAGCGGGAGGATTTGTATCTTCTCCGATCTATTCATCTGTCTCCGGTAAAGTGAAAGGATTGGAACAACGTTTTAATCCAACAGGATCCCAGGTGGAGTGCATTGTTGTAGAAAACGATGGAGAGTATAAGGAAGTTGAATATGAACCGGTAAAGCCTTTGGAAGAGATGACAAGGGAAGAAATCATTAATAAGATTGGAGATGCCGGAATCGTAGGAATGGGTGGTGCAGGATTCCCTACAAAGGTAAAGCTTTCTCCGAAGGAACCGGATAAGATAGAATATATTATTGCAAACTGTGCTGAGTGTGAACCTTATATCACTGCAGATTACAGAAGAATGCTCGAGTATACAGAAGATCTTGTCAGCGGAATGAAGGTCATCCTTTCTTTATTCCCAAATGCAAGAGGTGTTTTTGCTGTAGAGGATAACAAGAAAGATTGTATTGAAAAGTTACAGAAAGCAGTTGCCGGCGATCCAAGAATTGATGTGAAAGCATTGATGACAAAATATCCACAGGGGGCAGAACGTCAGTTGATCTATGCAGTGACAAAACGAGCAATCAATTCTACCATGCTTCCGGCAGATGCAGGATGTATTGTTGATAATGTGGAGACTTTGATTGGAATCCACAATGCAGTAATCAAAGGAAAACCGTTGATGGAACGTGTTGTTACAGTGAGCGGCGATGCAGTCAAAAAACCAGGAAACTTTATGGCTCCTTTTGGAATAAACCACAGAGAGCTGGTTGAGGCAGCAGGAGGTTTGAAAGCGGAACCGCAGAAACTGATCTCTGGAGGACCGATGATGGGATTTGCCATGGTGACAATGGATGCACCGGTTACAAAGACTTCTTCCTCTATTCTGCTTTTTAAAGAAGACGTTGTGGCAAAGAGTCTTGAGACTGCATGTATTAACTGTGGAAGATGTGTGGAGATCTGTCCAAGCAGAATTATTCCATCCAGACTTGCAGATTTTTCAAAGAGAAAAGATGAGGCATCTTTTGTTGCATGGAATGGATTGGAATGTGTGGAATGTGGTTCCTGCAGTTATGTCTGTCCGGCGAAACGTCAGCTGAAACAGGCAATTGGTTCAATGCGTAAGACAGCATTGGCGAATAGAAAGAAGAAATAAGAGAGGTTGAAGTAAAGTGAACGAGAAATATAACGTATCTTCTTCGCCGCATATCCGTGATAAAGTGACAAGCAGCAACATTATGCTTTATGTTGTGATCGCACTTCTTCCGGCTACATTTTTCGGAATCTGGAATTTCCGTCATGAGAATGCCTGGATTCTTGTAGTTGTTACAACGGCAGCGGCTGTTTTATCTGAGTATCTTTATGAAAAATTAATGCATAAGCCAATTACGATCAATGATTTCAGTGCGGTTGTAACAGGACTTCTGCTCGCATTGAATCTTCCTCCGACACTCCCGTGGTGGATGGGTGTGCTTGGTGCAGTATTTGCCATTATTGTTGTGAAACAGTTGTTTGGAGGACTTGGACAGAACTTCATGAACCCTGCATTGGGAGCACGTTGTTTTCTGCTGATCTGTTTTGCAGGAAAGATGACTTATTTTGTTTACGACGGAGTGACAGGACCGACTCCTCTGGCAGAACTGAAAGCAGGAGAAACAGTGAATACATTGTCTATGCTTCTCGGAAATATCAGAGGAACAATCGGAGAGACTTCTGTAGTTGCAATTATGATCGGTGCAATGTTCTTGATTCTTATGGGTGTAATTGATCTTAGAATTCCTGGAACTTACATTGTGACATTTGTGATTTTTATCACATTGTTTGGAGGACATGGATTCGATCCTCAGTACATCACAGCGCATCTTTGTGGTGGTGGTCTGATGCTTGGAGCATGGTTTATGGCAACAGATTATGTGACATCTCCGATTACGAGCAAAGGAAAGATCCTTTTTGGAATCTGTCTTGGATGTCTGACGGGTCTGTTCCGTCTTTTTGGTGGATCAGCAGAAGGGGTTTCCTATGCGATCATCATCAGTAACCTTTTAGTTCCGTTGATCGAGAAGGTTACTCTTCCAAAACCATTTGGTAAAGGAGGAGAAAAGTAATGAATAAAATTGTTAAAAACACGTTGATTCTGACAGCGATCACTGTTGTTGCGGGTCTCCTTCTCGGAGTTGTATATGGTGTGACAAAAGATCCGATCGCGAAAGCACAGGAGGAGGCAAAACAGGAAGCATTTCGTTCTGTTCTTTCAGATGCAGAGACATTTGAATCGGATACAGAATTTGATGCTGATGCAGCTTCTGCTCTTCTGAAAGAAAATGGATACACTTCAGATGATATTTCTGAGGTGGCTGAGGGAAAAGACTCTTCCGGCGAGACAGTTGGTTATGTTGTAAATGTTACATCACATGAAGGATACGGCGGAGACATTGATATTTCTGTAGGTATCAGGGAAGATGGAACAGTAACAGGTATTGAGATGCTCAGTATCAGCGAGACAGCAGGTCTCGGAATGAAAGCTAAGGAAGCAGATTTCAAAGATCAGTTTAAAGATAAGAATGTAGAAAAGTTTACATATACAAAGACAGGAGAGTCAGGAGATGACATGATCGATGCCATCAGTGGTGCTACGATCACAACTAACGCTGTGACAAATGCAGTAGACTCTGCACTTGTATATTTTCAAAATGAGTTAGGAGGCGGAAGTAATGAATAAATGTACAGAACGGCTGTATAACGGCCTTGTAAAAGAAAATCCGACCTTCGTTCTTATGCTTGGTATGTGTCCTACACTTGCGGTTACAACATCTGCAATCAACGGTGTTGGTATGGGACTTTCTACAACAGTTGTATTGATCATGTCTAACATGTTGATTTCTATGTTGAGAAAGATTATTCCAGATTCTGTCAGAATGCCGGCATTTATCGTTATTGTTGCTTCTTTCGTGACAATTGTACAGTTCCTGATGGAAGGATTTGTTCCAAGCCTTTATGATTCGCTTGGACTTTATATTCCTTTGATCGTTGTAAACTGTATCATTCTCGGAAGAGCAGAGAGCTATGCTTCAAAGAATCCGGTTCTTCCTTCTATCTTTGATGGAATCGGTATGGGACTTGGATTTACTGTGGGTCTTACAGCAATCGGTATTGTCAGAGAACTGATCGGTGCTGGTAAGATCTTTGATATCCGTGTTATGCCGGAATCTTACGAGCCACTGACAATCTTCATCCTTGCACCGGGAGCATTCTTTGTCCTTGCAGGTCTTGTTGCTTTACAGAATAAAGTAAAGAACAATATGGCGAAGAAAGGAAAGAAAGTTCCGGAGACGGTCGGATGCGGAGAAGGCTGTGCAAGCTGTGGGAATGCTTCATCCTGCAGTGGAAAGATCTTCCCGACAGGCGAAGAAGACGCAAAGAACGAATAAAGGAGGGGACAGAAAGTGAAAGAATTATTATTAATTGCAGTTGGTTCAGCATTTGTAAATAATGTTGTCCTGAGCCAGTTTCTTGGTATATGTCCGTTCCTCGGTGTATCCAAGAATGTGAAGACTGCTGCCGGAATGGGCGGAGCGGTTGTATTCGTTATTACGATCGCATCTTTTGTAACTGGATTGATCTATAAGTTTATTCTCGGAAATCCAAATATCATGGGGGGAGAATTATCCTACCTGAATACAATTGTATTTATTCTTGTAATCGCAGCACTTGTACAGTTTGTAGAGATGTTCTTAAAGAAAGCGATGCCATCATTATACAATGCGCTCGGTGTATATCTTCCGCTGATCACAACGAACTGTGCAGTTCTCGGAGTAGCACTGACAAACGTACAGAATGGCTACTATGATGACATGAGTGCAGGTATGGGGCTTCTCACAGGTGTCGTAAATGGATTTGCTACAGCTGTCGGATTCCTTGTATCAATTGTGCTAATGGCCGGAATTCGCGAGAAGATTGAATACAATGATATCAGTGAGTCATTTCAGGGGACTCCGATCGTGCTTGTTACAGCAGGACTGATGGCAATTGCATTTTTCGGATTCTCGGGATTAATTTAGGAGGAAGAGCAAATGAGTATGACAGGAATTATTTTGGCGGCAGTAGTCGTCGGTGGAACCGGTTTATTCATCGGTGTTTTCCTCGGAATCGCAGGTAAGAAGTTTGCTGTAAAAGTAGATGAACGTGAAGAAGCGATTTTGGGCGTTCTCCCGGGAAATAACTGTGGTGGATGCGGTTATGCAGGTTGTTCAGGACTTGCAGCTGCAATCGTAAAAGGTGAAGCAGAAGTCAGTGGATGTCCGGTTGGTGGGGCACCTGTTGCTGCAAAGATCGGTGATATCATGGGTGTTGCAGCAGGCACACAGAAGAGACAGACCGCTTTTGTAAAATGTGCCGGAACCTGCGAAAAAGCAAGTTTAGATTATGATTACACAGGTATTCAGGATTGTACAATGGCAAGCATGATGCAGAATGGAGGAGCAAAGGGATGTAATTCAGGATGTCTTGGATTCGGTTCTTGTGTTGCTGCCTGTCCATTTGATGCAATTCATGTAGTAGATGGAATTGCTGTTGTTGACAAAGAAGCATGTAAAGCATGTGGAAAATGTATTGCAGCATGTCCAAAACACCTGATCGAGCTGATTCCATATGAGCAGAAGACATTTGTACGCTGTAATTCCAATGCAAAAGGAAAAGTACAGTTGACAATCTGTCAGGCCGGATGTATCGGATGTCGTCTCTGTGAGAAGAACTGTGAAGCAGGAGCGATCACTGTAACGAATTTCCTTGCACATATCGATGCAGATAAATGTACAGAGTGTGGTGTTTGTGTAGAAAAATGCCCGAGAAAGATTATTACGTTACGTTAATAATACGACAGGATTTTATTGAAAAAAGAGATCAGAAAAGGAAGCTGAAGATTTAAAATGATCAGCTTCCTTTTCTTTAATTATTAATATCAGTGATTAAATTGACAGAGTCACTGCTTTTATAAATCGTATTGTCATCGGTAATAAATACAGCCTCTATATTATCCATACTTCGGATAAGTTTTAATCCTTCATCCAGTCCAAGTGCATAACAGGTTGTGCTTAAGGCGTCCCCGTCAACCGATTTGTCAGAGATGATCGTGACCTGGTTTAAGTTATTTTCTATTGGATATCCTGTAGAAGGGTCAAGGATATGATGGTAAATCTTTCCGTCTTTCTTAAAGTACCGTTCGTAATTTCCGGAAGATACGATGGACTTATCAGATACCGGAAGAACAGCCATCACTGTTCCGTCTTCTGCAAATGGTTTCTGGATACCGATCCGGAAGTTGGAACCATCCGTTTTTCCACCGAGTGTCAGTATGTTACCACCGAGATTGATATAGGCATGTTCTATTCCTTCTTCTACAAGATAATTCTTTACCTGATCTGCAATATAGCCTTTGGCGATACCACCTAGATCAATCTTTGCATAAGGATCTGACATGGTTACCGTTGTTCCGTTGACCTCTATAGTTTTATAATTGATATGAGTAACTGCTTCGGACAGCTGCTCTGCGTCAGGGATGCTATGATCCGCATTATCGTGAAAATTCCAAAGATCACTGGCAGAAGCAATTGTGATATCAAATTTTCCGCCGGAAAGATCCCCATAATATTTTCCCAGTTCAATTAAATCAGCAGTTTCTTTCGAAACAGAAACGGAGGCACCTTGTGCCTGATTGATCTGACTGATTTCACTGGAATCGATCGTAGGACTTAAGAGTTGTTCATATTTCTCACAGATATCTTTGCAGCCATCCATGATCTTAGAATCTGCTCCCCAGACTTCAATCTTAACAACGGTGTCGAAATAGGTTCCTGTCATAGAAAGCGACTGTGACTGATCTTTTGTGGAACATCCGGTCAGCAGAAAAGAAAATGTAAGGAAACAAGCCAGTATTTTTTTGTATTTCATAAAATCTCCGTTCTTAATATAAATGAATGATGTGTTTATTATAACGAGGTTTGAATAAAAATACAATCGAACATGTGGTTGCATTCAAAATATGGTTGTGCTATGATGAATTAGCAAAACCATTATGGAAGAAAGATGGTGCGGAATGAAGAAGAATGACTGGATACTTGCAGCAGCTATTTTTTTTGTAGCTGTTTTAACGTTTGGTTTACAGCTCTTAAAAACTACAGATGAATACAGTGAAGTAGAGATTCAGGTAAATGGCGAGTTGTATGGAAGATACCGCTTGGAACAGGATCAGGAAATTGATGTAAATGATAAGAATAAAGTACTCATAAAGGACAGAAAGGTTCGTATGGAAGATGCTGACTGTCCGGATCAGATTTGTGTAAACCACAGAGCAATTTCAAGAGATGGGGAAAGTATAATCTGCCTGCCGAATCAGACTATAGTAACGATCCGTGGCGGAGAGGAACCGGAGGTGGATGAGATTGCACGGTAGAAAAGTAGCGATATTTGGCGTATTTACAGCATTGGCATTGATTTTTAGCTATGTGGAACTTTTGATTCCGATTAATTTCGGAATACCGGGAGCAAAACTTGGTCTGGCGAATCTTATGACAGTTCTTGTTCTGTACAAGATGGGGATAAAAGAAGCACTGGCACTTTCCGTGACAAGGATTACTTTATCGGGCTTCATGTTCGGAAATCTGTTTGGTATTTTATATAGTTTATCAGGAGGACTTTTGAGTTTCCTTGTTATGGTTCTCCTTAAGAAATCAGACAGGTTCAGTGTTGCCGGAGTCAGTATTGGTGGAGGTACCGCACATAATATCGGGCAGCTTCTTGTTGCAATGGTTGTTGTACAGACGTATCAGGTGGGGTATTATCTGCCGGTTTTGTTAGTGGCAGGAGAAGTGACCGGGCTGCTGATCGGACTTGTAGCAAAAGAAGTTTTAAAAAGGATCCAGGGAATTTCTCTGGTATAATTATTATGGAAGCGTTGCGGTTTTGGTGCAGCGGGAAAAGGATAGAGGAAGATGATATCATATATTAGAGGTGAACTGGCAGCAGTCCAGGAGCAGAAAGCGATTGTGGAAGCGGGTGGAATCGGATACGGAATTTATATGTCGCAGCAGACATTATCCATGCTTCCGGCAGTTGGGGAAGAAGTGAAAATTCATACATATCTCAACGTGCGTGAGGATGCAATGCAATTATATGGATTTCTAACAGGCGAAGATCTTCAGGTTTTCAGACTGTTGATCGGTGTCAGCGGGATCGGACCGAAAGCCGGGTTGAATATTCTTTCCTGCCTTTCTCCGGATGAACTTCGTTTTGCCGTGCTGGCCGGAGATGTAAAAACAATTTCATCAGCTCCTGGAATTGGGAAGAAGACCGCGGAAAAGCTGATTCTGGAGTTGAAAGATAAGATGAGCATTGAGGATGTTCTGGAACAGGCAGCACATGGCAGTGAACAGTCAAAAGAAATTGAGGCGACAGATACCGGAATGCAGGCGGAAGCGGTACAGGCACTGACAGCACTTGGTTATGGAAGTGCAGAGAGTTTACGTGCAGTGAAGAAGGTATCTGTTGATTGTGCGAGTGTAGAAGATCTTTTGAGAGAAGCGTTAAAGAATCTGCTCTGATCAGATATAAAAATTTGGTAACTGTTCAGAGCCAAGCAAAATTTCAAAAAAGGTATAAAATGCTTGCATTTTTTAGACTGTTTTTGAAATTTTATTTGGCGGATACGCCACACCTCCGAAATGCGTAGCATTTTGGAGGTTGGCTCTGAACAGTAACAAAATTTGAAGTAAAGAGTTATGAAATGAGAGGTCGGTTATGGCGAAGAGAATTATAACGACAGAGAATCTGGAAGAAGACAGTAAGATAGAGGGACAGTTAAGGCCGCAGCTTTTATCAGAATATATCGGACAGGAGAAAGCAAAGAAGACGCTTAGTATTTATATAGAAGCAGCGAAAGCAAGGGGCGAAGCACTGGATCATGTGCTGTTTTACGGACCGCCGGGGCTTGGTAAGACAACACTGGCAGGAATCATAGCGAATGAGATGGGGGTAAATATGAAGATTACTTCCGGACCGGCAATAGAGAAACCAGGCGAGATGGCTGCAATTCTGAATGGTCTGCAGGAACATGACGTATTATTCGTGGATGAGATTCACAGACTTAACCGTCAGGTGGAAGAAGTGCTTTACCCGGCAATGGAAGATTATGCGATCGACATTATGATCGGAAAGGGACCGGGAGCAAGGTCTGTTCGTCTGAATCTTCCCAAATTTACGCTGGTTGGGGCAACAACAAGAGCAGGAATGCTTACAGCACCGCTCAGAGACCGTTTTGGTGTAGTGCATCATTTGGAGTTATATAATGAAGAAGAGTTGAAGACGATCATTCTGCGTTCTGCACATGTTCTAGGTGTAGAGATTGAAGAAGAAGGTGCTATGGAACTTGCCAGAAGATCAAGGGGAACACCGCGACTTGCGAACCGTCTGCTGAAAAGAGTGCGTGACTTTGCACAGGTTAAATATGATGGTGTAATCACAAAAGAAGTAGCAAATTATGCATTGGATCTTCTTGACGTGGATAAATTCGGATTAGATCATATTGATCGTAACATTCTGATCACAATGATTGAGAAGTTCCAGGGAGGACCGGTAGGACTTGAGACACTTGCCGCATCGATTTCAGAAGATGCAGGCACATTAGAAGATGTTTACGAACCGTATTTGTTGAAAAATGGATTCATTCAGAGGACTCCAAGAGGTCGTGTTGTAACAGAATTAGCTTACCAACATCTTGGAATTCCGAGAGAAGTATAGAAATTCTGAAAAAATAGTTGGTTTTTGAGGATAAATAGTCTATAATAGAAGAATAGAAACTCGAGGAGGAAGCTATGAGTTCAGCAAAACATTTTACAGAAGTATTAATCGGAGGAAAAGTCTATACTCTCAGTGGCTTTGAAGGAGAAGAGTATCTGCAGAAAGTATCTTCCTATCTTAATCATAAAATCACAGAATGTACGAACAGTGAAGGATACAGAAAACAGAGTGCAGACACAAGGAATGTCCTTCTTGCACTTAATATTGCAGATGATTATTTTAAAGCAAAGAAACAGGGAGATTCCCTGGAAAGCGATATCGAGCTCAAGGATAAAGAGATGTATGATCTGAAGCATGAATTGATTTCAGCCCAGATCAAACTTGAGAATGCTGAGAAAGAGCTTGCAAAGATGAAAGAAGAGAATAATGACCTTCAGATGCAGATTGTTAAGCTCGAGACAGAGATGAAAAACCGAAGAAGGTAAATGAGAAAAGCTGTCACTTTGGCAGCCTTTTTCATTTACGCGAACAACGAGCCAAAGTCCGTACTTGCACAAGACCTTGGCGATTGTCGCGATAACTTGAGAAACTCGCGGAGCGTGTTTCTCATAGATTATGTGAATATAACAATAAAGAGAAGGATAATGACAGAAGAATGAGAAAAGACCGACAGGTGGAGATTCTGGCTCCGGCGGGATCCTTTGCATGTTTTCAGGCAGCAATGAATGCAGGTGCAGATGCCGTTTATGCGGCAGGAGCACGTTTTGGAGCAAGAGCATATGCAAACAATTTTACACAGGATGAGCTGATCGAAGCAATTGAGCGTGCTCATATTTATGGGAAGAAGTTTTATCTTACAGTAAATACATTATTAAAAGATCATGAGATTGCAGAACTGTATGATTATCTGGCACCATTATATGAGAAAGGTTTGGATGCAGTGATCGTTCAGGATACGGGTGTATTCCAATTTATCAGAAGCAATTTTCCGGATCTTGATATCCATGCGAGTACACAGATGACAATCACTGGTGCGGCAGGAGCGAAGTTTTTAGAGAGTCAGGGGGCGACAAGAGTTGTCCCGGCAAGAGAGCTTTCGTTGGAAGAAGTTCGACAGATTCATGAAACAACGGACCTTGAGGTAGAGTGTTTTGTTCATGGAGCACTTTGCTATTGTTACTCCGGACAGTGTCTGATGAGTAGTGTGATCGGCGGTCGAAGTGGAAATCGTGGTCAATGTGCACAGCCATGCAGACTTCCTTATACAGTAGATGGTCAGAAGAAATATTTTCTTAGCCTGAAGGATATCTGTACGTTGGAATTAATTCCGGAACTGGTTGAAGCCGGGATTGACTCATTTAAGATAGAAGGACGCATGAAGAAACCGGAATATGTGGCAGCAGTAACAGCTATGTATCGGAAATATGTGGATTTATATTTGAAAAAAGGGAAAAGTGGTTATGCGGTGAAACCGGAAGACCGCGAAAACCTGATGGATCTTTATAATCGCGGTGATTCAGATACCGGATATTATAAGCAGCATAATGGAAGAGAAATGCTGGCACTGGATCGTCCGAATCATGCCGGAGTAGCAGCAGCCAGATGTCTGTCGCAAAATGGACGTGAGGTCACAGCTCAGGCTTTGACAGATCTGCATGCACATGATGTTCTTGAAATCGGTAGCGGGAAAGATAATTATACACTTGGCAAGAAGATCACAAAGGGAGAAAAGTTACGTTTTCTTGTGCCGAAGGGGATGCGTTTTAAAGAAGGCTTTGTTTTTAGAAGAATCCGAAATGAAGAACTGATTGAGAGTCTGGATCAGAAATACAGGAAAGAAGACCGGCAGGAGGAGATTTATGGATTTTTGAGCCTTCAGGTTGGATATCCGGCATCTTTTACGGTCTGCTGCAGGGAATTTTCTTATACAGCATATACAGAACATGCAGTTGAACGTGCACAGAAGCGCCCATTGGAGGAAGAGAGAATTCGCACACAGCTTGCGAAGACAGGCGGTACGCTATTTTTCCTGAAAGATCTGGAAATATCTATGGATCAGGATGCATTCCTTCCGATGCAGCAGCTGAATAGTTTAAGAAGAGCAGCACTGGATGGATTGAGAAGAGAGATCGCAACTGCTTTTTACAGGGAATGCAATCCTTTAACGACACAAGTAGAAACATTTAAAGAAGAGACAGGAAATAGAAATCTGAACAGATATTCTGTGTTTATTGAAACAGAGGAACAGTTAGAGGCCGTGTTCAGCTTTTTGAATCAGAAAGAGGAACTTTATGGACAAGGAACTCAAAGAATTGGCCGGATTGCATTAGATTTCCGGTTGTTTGGCACAGGTTTTTCAGACACACATGTCAGAGACGGGATTGATTTTTGGAGAAAAAGCGGAGTTGAATTGTATCTGGTATTTCCACATATTTTCAGAGAGAATGCGCAGGAATGGTTTGGAAGACAATTTGAAAACTTTAATCAATTGCCAATTGACGGCGTTGTTATTCGAAATTTTGAAGCTTTCTTTTTCTTAAAAGAAAGAGGATTTGACAAAAAGATTATATTAGACCATAATCTATATATCTTTAATCAGTATGGCAAAGAATTTTGGAAGCAGCAAAAAGTTGAGGATTTTACAGCTCCGTTGGAGCTTAACAGCAGAGAACTAAGAGAACTTGATATCAGAGACGGTGAACTTCTTGTTTACGGAAGAATTCCAGTTATGGTATCTGCACAGTGTATTGAGAGAACAACTTCAGGCTGTTCTAAGAAACCGGGAGTACGAGTGCTTCAAGACAGGAGAGACGAAAAATTCTTTGCGCGTAACTATTGTGATCTCTGTTATAATGTGATTTATACGGAAAATCCGATCAATCTAAGACAGGAATGGGACAGAGTGAAGGAATTGTATCCAAAGATGCGCCGTATCCAGTTTACTCTGGAAGATAAAGAACAGACAGAAACAGTTCTGAATACATTTTTCGTAACAGATGAAAAAACTGTTGCCAGAGGAAAAGAAGATACAGATTTTATAACAGGACATTTCAACAGAGGAATTATTTGAAGCAGGTGAAATATGGCTAATATTATTATTCAGGTATCAAAATACCTTATCATCATCTTGATGGCGGCATATACTTTTTCCTGTTTTTCAATCTTTACGAGAAGTTATGAAGATGAGGAAAACAAAGTATTGATCCGTCAGGATGTACTTCTATTTATGATACAGATCACTGCATTTATTGCAATGTATTTTGCAACGCAGGATCTGAGGATGATGTTCATATATGGTGCACTGGCAGTGATTGTGATGGCAGTCATCTTATTATACAATCTGATCTACCCGAATGTTTCGAGACTGGTTGTCAATAATATGTGTATGTTGATCACAGCGGGAATGATTATGATCACAAGGCTTTCCGCACAGAGTAAGTCTCCTTATGGAATTGCAATCCGTCAGCTGCTATTTGTTGTTGTTGGTATTGTTTTTGGTCTTATTGTTCCGGTTCTGATCCGGAAGATGACTTTCCTGGAGAACTGGACTTATATCTATGCAGCAGTTGGAGGAGCAGCACTTCTTATCGTTGCATTGTTTGCAGCAACACTTGGAGGAGCAAAGCTGAGTTTCAATATTGGACCTGTGAGTCTGCAGCCTTCTGAGTTTGTTAAGATTCTGTTTGTATTTTTTGTAGCAGCAAGCCTGAATAAATCGACAGAATTTAAGAATGTTGTTGTTACGACTGCGATAGCGGCAGCACATGTTCTGATCCTTGTATTGTCAACAGATCTGGGAGCTGCATTAATCTACTTTATTGTGTATCTGATTATGCTATATGTTGCGACAAGGCAGCCGTTATATGCAATTGCAGGTGTGGCAGCAGGGTGTGGAGCTGCAGTGGTTGGATATCATCTGTTTTCCCACATTAAGGTCAGAGTTGCGGCATGGCAGGATCCGTTTGCAGCTTATAGCGAAGGGGGATATCAGATTGCCCAGTCGTTGTTTGCGATTGGAAGTGGCGGCTGGTTTGGAACAGGGTTATTCCGTGGTCAGCCGGATACGATTCCAGTTGCAGAGACGGATCTGATCTTCTCTGCGATGACAGAAGAAATGGGACTGATTTTTACACTGTGTCTGATCCTTGTATGCGTCAGCTGTTATGTGATGTTTTTGAATATTGCGATGGAATTGCGTAATTTCTTCTATAAATTAGTAGCACTTGGTCTAGGAACCTGCTATATTTTTCAAGTATTTCTGCAGATCGGAGGAGTGACAAAGTTCATTCCATTAACCGGAGTAACACTTCCATTCGTCAGTTATGGTGGAAGTTCTCTGTTAAGTACGATGATCATGTTTGGGATTATTCAGGGGCTCTACATTGTCAGAGAAGATGAAGAAGCAGAAGAAGAGCATCAGATTGAGATGCAGCGCGCAAGACAGAGAAACCGCAGCAGGCAGAATGAAAGACGCCGCCAGAGCAGTTCGAATGCAAAATCAGGAAGATCCCGTCAGGATGGACGTGACAGACGAAGAGAATATGATGGAGATAACAGAGACAGAGCAAGACAAAGAGAAAGGGATTTAAGAAATGAATCGGGAAGAACGACCGGTAAGAAAACAACAAAAAGCAGACCGAGATTCGAGGATGTCCCGGAACAGCGGCAGCAAAGACAGCGGAGAACGCGTTCGGAACAAAGAGTTCGCTAGAGTCACTTACTTTTTCGTGATTCTCTTTATCGCGTTGATGGGATATCTTGTATATTTTATGGTCGTGCGGGCAAAACTTGTAGTGAACAGTCCATATAATCAAAGACAGGATGCCTATGCAGATACGATTATACGAGGAAGCATTGTTGACAAGAATGGAAATGTGCTTGCACAGACAGTCGTTGGGGATGATGGATCAGAGACGAGAGAGTATCCTTATGGAGAAGTGTTTGCTCATGTGATCGGATACAGTAATTCCAAGCTTGGAACTACGGGCCTGGAATCGGTAGAGAATTTTGAGCTTTTGACATCAAATGCATTCTTTCTTGAAAAACTGCAGAATGAATTCAGTGAAAAGAAGAATCGAGGAGATACAGTTGTAACAACATTGGATGCAAATCTGCAGCAGGCGGCTTATGATGCGCTTGGATCAAACAAGGGTGCGGCAATCGTAATGGAGGCGAGTACGGGAAAGATTCTCGCCATGGTTTCCAAACCGGCATATGATCCGAATAATATTTTAAGTGACTGGTCAGAATTGAATTCAGATGAAGAAAACAGTCCGCTGTTGAATCGTGTGACACAAGGATCTTATGCTCCAGGATCGACGTTTAAAGTGGTTACAACACTTGCTTTTATGCGTCAGAACAGTGATTATCCGAATTATACATATGATTGTAATGGAGAGATTTCACAGGGAGATATTACAATTCACTGCTTTAATGGAAATGCACATGGTTCAGAGGATCTGAGAAGTTCCTTTGCAAATTCCTGTAATTCATCTTTTGCCAATATTGGTCTTGGCCTGGATCTGACGCAATACCGTCAGACGGCGGAAGATTTATTGTTCAATAAATCTCTTCCGGGTGTACTGAATACAGCGAAGAGTTCCTTTGCACTGGATCAGAATTCCAGTGAGGGAGAAGTAATGATGACGGCAATGGGACAGGGAAAGACAACCGTAAGTCCATATCATATGGCACTGATTGCCGAGGCAGTGGCGAACGGTGGAACCATGATGCAGCCATATCTTGTGGAAAGTGTGACGAATTATACGGGCTCCCAGATACGAAAGAATGTTCCGAAAAGTTATAAGAAGGTCATGACATCGGATGAAGCTGCACAATTGAAAGAGTATATGACAGCTGTTGTAGAGGAAGGAACAGGATCTGCCTTAAAAGGAAGATCCTATACTGCTGCAGGAAAAACGGGAACAGCAGAGTACAGTATGTCAGATGGAGAAAAGACACATTCCTGGTTTATGGGATTTACAAATGTGGATAATCCGGATCTGGTAATCAGTGTGATCACAGAAGGTTCGGATGGAAGTTCCAGCGGAAAAGCAGTAGCAATCGCCGGGGATATTTTAGACGCCTATTACAACTAATGGGAGGAGAAAAGATGCAGACAAAATTTTTCTGTGATTTATATGTCAGCGAAGGCTGGGAAAAGAAAAAACTGAAATTAATAAAAAAATTGCAGAAAAATAAACTGCAGCCTTCTGTCTATGTAATTACGCTTTCACAGGGAAAGCAGAACCATTTAGAATATTATTCGTCGCTTCTTTTAAAGCAACATATATTTGACAATGCATCTTTATTTATTGTTGGAATTGCGAATGGTTATGATGGCGCATTGAGTCTGATCGAAAGGATTGCGGAAGAAGCATATGAGAAGACGGGAGAGGTAAACTTGAGAAAGTTCCTTTTGGGTCGTCAGGAAGAGTTTGAGAAAAAGGAGATTCGAAGCGTATGATACATATCCTGTTTCTTATACTGAAAATAATTGGATGGATTCTTCTTTTTTTGCTCGTAATTTTACTCTTACTGATTTTAACAATCTTGTTTTATCCGGTGAAATACAGATTTTCTGCAAAAGGGGAGAATACACTTGATACCCTTGTGGCATATGGAAAGGTCAGTTGGCTGTTTCATCTGATTTCCGGATCAGCGTCTTATGAACATGGAGAATTAAAATGGAAGCTTCGTCTTGCCTGGAAGAAATTTGACAGTTCGGAAGAGGAACAAAAGGAAATGTCAGAGAAGCCGGTGGTTCCTGAGCCGTTGGAAAAAGAACCTTTGGAAGGTAAGAAGACGGAAGTAAAGAATAACCCACCGGAAAAAGATGTGAAAATTGAGAAAGCATCAGAAAAAGAGCCAGAGATAAAAAAAGAGTCAGAGACAGAAAAGACGAAAGTTCGAGAGGAGCGCAGGCCCGAAAACGTACAGACGGAATCTAAATTGAAAAAAATCAAATATACATTTCAGAAACTCTGTGGTACTATAAAAAAAGCAGGAGAGAAAAAAGAATTTCTAACCGCTTTTTTAACTTATGAGAAACATCAACGGGCATTCGAGGCAGTGAAGAAAGAATTATGTCATCTGTTACATGTTCTGAAGCCTAAAAAGCTTCAGGCGAATGTTTCATTTGGATTCAGTGATCCTTCCTGGACAGGATATATGTTAGCTTTTCTGGGGAGCATTTACGGACTGATTGGTGAGTATGTTCAGATTCAGCCGGATTTTGAAGAACGAAAGCTGGAGGGAAATGCATCTGCAGAAGGGAAGATCCGGGTTATTTACTTTGCTGTTCCTGCATGGAAGCTATTCTGGAATAAAGATGTGAAGATTACCTACAAACACATTAGAAAATATATAAAATGAGAGGAGTCAGGATTATGGCAGACGGAAACAAATTTAAAGAAACAGTAGAATCACTCTTTCAGGGGATGGACAGCGTTGTTTCATCAAAGACAGTTGTCGGAGATGCGATCCATATCAATGGAACAATCATTCTTCCATTGGTAGATGTCTCTTTTGGTATTGGAGCAGGTTCTTTTAACGCTGAAAAGAAAGACAGAGCAGGCGGTGGAATCGGTGGAAAGATCACACCGAGTGCTGTGATCGTTATTCAGGATGGAAAGACGAAACTTGTGAATATCAAGAATCAGGATACAATTACAAAACTTTTGGATATGGTACCTGATGTGGTAGACCGTTTTACATCAAAAGATGAAAAATTAACAGAAGAAGATGTAGCAGATATTCTGGATGCAGAATAAAATAGTTACTAGAATATAGAAAATATTGGGAGCAGTATTGTGAAGAAAGTTTTTGGATTTGCATTGTTTTGGTTTGCAGCAGGAATGATCGTCATGATGCTGCTTTCTGATGTCTTATGGGGAACTGTGATCGCAATTACCGGTATCGTACTGGCATATTGTTTGTTCTGCAGATAAAAAAAGAACTTTATCCGAATAAACAGATAAAGTTCTTTATACCGTGTCATATTGAATCATCAAACGAGAATTAAGCACGCTCAACGAGTCCTGATCTCAGGCAAGAAGTACAAACGTACATTTTCTGAGAACCGCCCTCTGTCTTAACTCTTACAGACTTCACATTTGATTTCCACATTTTTGGTGATCTTCTATGAGAGTGGCTTACATTGTTTCCAAAATGAGCACCCTTTTCACAAATAGCACATTTAGCCATGACTGCACCTCCTAACAATCTAAACTGGTCTTTTAGACTCATAACAATGATATTCTATCAGAAACTTTCGAGTAATGCAAGTGTTATTTTAAAAAAATCAAAACTGTATTGTAAAAAACAAAAAGTAATAGTATAATAGTCATGTTATATATGGAAAGAACCTATAGAATTGGAGGTAATATATGATGAAGGGAAGTATGAGTACAGATCTTGGAATCATTACAATCAATCCTGAAGTCATTGCAAAATATGCAGGCTCAATGGCAATTGAGTGCTTTGGCATAGTAGGAATGGCAGCAGTTAATATGAAAGATGGCCTTGTGCATCTTTTGAAAAGAGAAAGCCTGACAAGGGGAATTCATGTTGAGATCACAGAAGATAATGTAATTACGCTTGATTTTCATGTGATCGTTTCCTATGGAGTGAATATTCTTTCAGTTTCTGACAACCTTATGAATAATGTAAAATATAAGGTAGAAGAATTTACTGGTATGAAAGTAGATAAGATCAACATCTTCGTTGAAGGTGTCAGAGTGATAGATTAAGGAGGAACAATTGTGGCTGTTAAAACGATAAACACCGAATTGCTTCAGAAGATGTTTCTTGCGGGAGCAGCGAATCTTGAGGCAAAGAAGGAGTTCATTAATGAATTGAACGTATTTCCGGTGCCGGATGGTGATACAGGAACAAATATGACACTGACGATCCTGTCAGCGGCAAAAGAAGTAAAGGCGCTGGAGAATCCTGATATGGTGGCGATTGCAAAAGCAATTTCTTCAGGCTCTCTTCGTGGAGCAAGAGGTAACTCCGGAGTTATCTTGTCCCAGCTTCTTCGTGGCTTTACAAAGGAGATCAGGGAACATAAAGAGATTGACACAATTACACTTGCGAAGGCATGTGAACGTGCAACTGCAACTGCTTATAAGGCTGTTATGAAGCCGAAGGAAGGAACAATTCTTACTGTAGCAAAGGGAGCATCCCAGAAAGCGGCAGAGCTTGCAGAGACAACAGAAGATCTGGATACATTTATTTCAGAAGTGATCAACTATGCGCAGGAAGTTCTTGAAAAGACACCGGAGATGCTTCCGGTATTAAAAGAAGCAGGCGTAGTAGATTCCGGTGGACAGGGACTTCTGGAAGTGATGCGTGGTGCATACGATGCATTCCAGGGAAAAGAGATTGATTATTCTGCGATTGAGGCAAGTGCCGGCACAAAGATGGTGAAGCCTTCTGAACAGGCGGAAACAGAGATTAAATTCGGATATTGTACAGAGTTTATCATCATGCTGGAAAAAGAATTCACAGCGAAAGATGAGACAGAGTTCAAAGCATATCTGGAGTCTATCGGAGATTCTATCGTATGTGTAGCGGATGATGATATTGTTAAGATCCACGTACACACGAATGATCCGGGACTTGCAATCCAGAGAGCGCTGACATACGGACAGCTCTCACGTATGAAGATTGATAATATGAGAGAAGAGCATCAGGAGAGATTGATCAAAGATGCGGAGAAGCTGGCTGCACAGCAGGCTGAAGCGAAAAAGGCGGAGCCGCGCAAAGAAGTCGGATTTATTGCAGTTTCTATCGGAGAAGGAATGAATGAGATTTTCCGTGAGCTTGGTGCTGACTACATTATTGAAGGCGGTCAGACAATGAATCCAAGTACAGAAGACATGCTCAATGCGATCGAGCAGGTGAACGCAGAACATATCTTTATCCTTCCGAACAACAAGAACATTATTCTTGCTGCCAATCAGGCGCAGGCACTGACAGAGGATAAGGATATTATTGTTGTGCCTTCCAAGACAGTTCCGCAGGGAATTACTGCGATCATTAACTATATGCCGGATGCAGACGCACAGACGAATCTGGAAGCAATGATCGAAGGAATTGGAAATGTGAAGACAGGACAGGTTACTTATGCAGTCCGTGATACACACATTGATGACAAAGAGATCCATGAGGGAGATATCATGGGAATCGGAGACAGTGGAATTCTTGCTGTCGGACAGTCTGTGGAAGAGACAACAAAAGAGATGCTTGCACAGCTGGTGGATGAAGACACAGAGCTGATCAGTCTGTATTATGGTCAGGATGTACAGGAGGAGAGTGCAGAGAACTTTGCACAGGAGATTGAAGATTTATATCCGGATGTAGATGTTGATGTACATTCCGGTGGACAGCCAATCTACTATTATGTACTTTCTGTTGAATAAGGAGAACTGTCAGTAAAGAGACAGAACAGCAGTACTGTATTAAAATCAGGAACAGACCGGGACATTTGGGAAAAGTGTTCCGGTTATTTTGTTTAGGAGACAGACATAAATGAGTAAAAAAGCAGGAGTTGGAACAATCAAAGGTGTAGGCGAAAAAACGGAGAAGCTCTTCGAAAAAATCGGAGTTTACACAGTGGATGACCTGATTCATTATTATCCGAGAGGGTATGAGATTTTTGGAGAACCGGTTCCGATCAGTGAAGTGGAGGAAGGAAAAGTCTGCACGATCTGCGGCAGTGTTTTTGGGCGTGTGCAGGTTTCTCCGGGAAAAGGAAGACAGATCACGACTGCATATTTAAAGGATCTGACAGGAACAATAAAGGTAATCTGGTTTCGAATGCCGTTTTTAAGAAATACACTGGGGCGAAAAGGAGCAGTTGTTCTCCGCGGCAGGGTTGTGAAGAAAAGAGATTCCCTTGTGATGGAACATCCGGAGATTTACGATCCGGCAGTCCGTTATCAGGAAAAAATCAACACCATGCAGCCTGTTTATGGATTGACAGCAGGTCTGACAAACAATGCAGTAATCAAAGCACTACGTCAGGCATTAGAACAGGTGCGGGAACAGGATGACTTTCTTCCGGATGAATTTACGAAGAAATATCATTTCCGGCCTTATGAACAATCTGTGCGGGAGATGCATTTCCCGGAGAATAAAGAAGCATTTCTTGCGGCAAGACAACGATTCGTTTTTGAGGAATTTCTTGTTTTTATTCTTTCTCTGCGCCAGATTAAAAATACACAGGACAGGATGAAGAACGGATTCCATTTTGAAGATCAGCCTCAAATCAGCGAATTCCTGAAACAACTGCCGTATGAACTGACGGCTGCGCAGCTGCGGGTATGGGATGATATGCAGAAAGACATGAAAAGTCAATATGTCATGTCCAGACTTGTTCAGGGAGATGTTGGATCAGGTAAAACAATCGTAGCAGTTCTTGGATTACTGTTTGCAGGATTGAACGGCTATCAGGGAGCGTTAATGGCACCGACAGAGGTACTTGCAAGACAGCATTTTGAAAATATCAAAGACATGTTGGAACAGTATCAGATCCCACTGCGGGCAGAACTTTTGACCGGATCTATGAAAGCAAAAGAAAAGAGAGAAGCTTATGCCCGGATTGAGAGTGGGGAATCATCAATTATTATAGGAACACACGCATTGATACAGGAGAAAGCAATCTATCACAATCTGGCACTTGTGGTGACGGATGAACAGCATCGTTTTGGCGTAAAACAAAGAGAAATGCTTGCAGGTAAAGGAAACCTGCCACACATTCTCGTAATGAGTGCGACACCGATTCCGAGAACACTTGGAATTATTCTTTATGGTGATCTGGATATTTCTGTGATCGATGAGCTCCCGAAGAACCGTCTTCCGATCAAAAACTGTGTTGTGGATACAGGATACCGTCCGAAGGCCTATGAATTCATAAGAAAGCAGGTGGCACAAGGACGTCAGTGCTATGTGATCTGTCCAATGGTTGAAGAAAGTGAAGCAATGGAAGCGGAAAATGTTATCGATTATTGCGAGATGCTTTCAGAAACGTTGGGAGATTCAATCAATGTCAGCTTTCTGCATGGAAAGATGAAGGAAAAAGAGAAAGATGAAGTGATGAATGCATTTGGAAGAAATGAAATCCAGGTGCTTGTTTCAACAACAGTTGTTGAAGTAGGAATTGATGTGCCGAATGCGACAGTAATCATGATCGAAAATGCAGAACGTTTCGGGTTGGCGCAGCTTCATCAGTTGAGAGGAAGGGTTGGTCGTGGAAAGTATCAGTCCTATTGCATTTTCATGACAGCATCGAAATCAAAAGAAACGAAGGAACGGTTAGATATCCTGAATCATTCAAATGATGGTTTCTTTATTGCAAGTGAAGATCTCCGACTGCGTGGCCCGGGGGATCTTTTTGGAATCCGGCAGAGTGGCGTGCTTGATTTTAAAGTTGCCGATGTATTTCAAGATGCAAAGCTGCTTCAAAACGCAAGTGAAGAGGCAGACAGACTTCTTCTGGACGATCCGGAACTGGAATTCCCTGAGCATTGCAAATTGAAAGAACATTTACGGATAAAACTGGATGAGATCATGCTGGAAACAACATTGTGATGTTTGCGGATCACAGCAATTGTACAGCAATGGAGCAATCCGGCTGCATCAGTGATTGCCAGAAGTTACCAGTTTAAAATTAATTTTCCTCCACATACTAACAGCGTAACAAAGCTAAATAGTAAAGTTACAAAATGCAAAAGGAGGAAAAAGATCATGGCAAGTCGTTCATCTAACAAAACAGCAGTACCTGAGGCGAAAGGAGCTATGAACAAGTTCAAGTACGAAGTAGCATCCGAGTTGGGAGTTCCGTTAACAGACGGCTACAATGGAGACCTCACATCAAAACAGAATGGTTCTGTCGGCGGTTATATGGTTAAAAAGATGATTGAACAGCAGGAGAAGCAGATGGCAGAAAAGTAACAGGCGAAGAAAAATCGTCTGCAGAAGCGGTCTGCATCAGACAGAAAAGCGGTTCAAAAACTGTCATGTACAGTAAAAAGAACACAAGAAATGAAAAAGAGAAAAGCACTCGGCATTGACCCGGGTGCTTTTTTCTGCTAAAATTCACCATAGTTAATGACAGGAGGTGTCGATATTTGAGAGTAATCGCAGGAAGCGCAAGAAGCCTAAAACTGAAGACTCTTGAGGGGATAGAGACAAGACCGACAACGGACCGGATCAAAGAGACTTTGTTTAATATGATAAGTCCGCAGATGTATGACTGTATTTTCCTTGATTTGTTTGCAGGAAGTGGCGGAATCGGAATAGAGGCTCTCAGCAGGGGAGCAAAAGAAGCAGTATTTGTAGAGAAAAATCCTAAGGCGATGGAATGTGTCAAGGAGAATTTGAAATTCACACGTCTGGAGAAGAAGGGACTTACACTGACAAAGGATGTGATGAACGCATTATATCAGTTGGAAGGTGAAAAGGTTTTTGACTTTGTATTCATGGATCCACCGTATAATATGGGATTTGAGAAAAGAGTTCTGGAATACCTTGCAGGATCGGATCTGATCTATGAAGATACGGTGATCATTGTAGAAGCTTCGTTAGATACGGATTTTGGATATCTCCAAGAATTGGGATATTCTTTGATCAAAGAGAAGAGATATAAGACAAACAAGCATGTATTTATTGAGAAAGCCGGAAAGGAAGAAGTATGTTAAAAGCAATTTATCCGGGGAGTTTTGACCCTGTTACCCGTGGACATTATGATATCATTTGCAGATCTTGTAAAATCGTAGACAAATTAATTGTCGGAGTACTGAATAATAAAGCAAAAATGCCGTTGTTTTCTGTAGAAGAACGTGTTAAAATGTTAAAGGAAGTGACGAAAGATCTGCCGAATGTTGAGATTATTCCATTTGATGGATTGCTGGTAGACTTTGCGGAACAGATAGGTGCAGATGTGGTTATCAGGGGATTACGTGCGATTACCGATTTTGAATATGAGCTGCAGATGTCGCAGACGAATCAGAGGATGAAGCCTGATATAGAGACCATGTTTCTGACAACAAGTATAGAATATTCTTACTTAAGTTCGACTACAGTGCGGGAGATTGCCGCTTTTGGGGGAGACGTATCACAGTTTGTGCCGGAAGCCGTCGAGATCGCACTCAGAGAAAAGATGAAAGAAAAAAGGAGAGTGTAACAATGAGCAGCCGTATTGAACAGATCATTGAAGAAATTGAAGAATATATAGACAGAGATTGTAAGTTTCAGCCGTTGTCTACAACAAAGATTATTGTAAATAAGGAACATCTGGATGAGTTACTTCGCGAACTTCGTATGAAGACACCGGATGAGATCAAACGTTATCAGAAGATTATTGCGAACAGAGATGCGATTCTTGCTGATGCAAAGGCAAAAGCAGATGCAATGATCGAGGAAGCACAGGTTCAGACAACAGAGCTTGTCAGTGAGCATGAGATCATGCAGCAGGCGTATGCTCAGGCAAATGAGATCGTAACTCAGGCAACAGCACAGGCACAGGAGATTCTTGATAACGCAACAATGGATGCAAATACAATCCGTGTTGGTGCGATCCAGTATACAGATGATCTTCTTGCAAATGCAGAAAGCATTATCGGACATACTTTGGACAGTTATACAACAAAGTATGACGGATTGATCAATTCTTTACAGGAGTGCTACGATACAGTTCGCTCTAACCGTTCAGAACTTGAAGTTCCATCCGATGACGGATATTATGATGAGAATGGACAGGGAGACCTGAGGTAGTCATTACATTGTATTATAAAAATTTCAAATAGAGAAATGTCAAAAGACTGACTGCCAGTGCGGCGGTCAGTTTTTGTATTATATAAGAAGAAAGTTTAAGTCCTGTACCGGCAATCATGGATTGTGTCTGGGCAACGGAACACCATCCACCAAAAGTGGTGAGTGCGAGAAGCAACGGATAAAGAACCTGAGGTTTGGAAAGACTTTGAGACAGGAGAAGAATTCCGTTTGTCATCTCAAGAGAAGATTTCAGGAGAAGAAAACCAGGTGAACGAATCGGCAGAAGTTCCAATAATGCAAGAAGTACAGAAAAGATCATCAGGTAACCTCCGACTTTTACAAGCGTTTCTGAACTGTTCAGGATACAGGATTCTAACACAGAAAAATTCATTTTGTGCGTCAGTGGTTTTGAAAAAATGGAATTCTCCTGTGTGAAAACTTCGGACATTTCCGGGAAAATCCAATCTTCATTTTTGATGAAATGTCTTAGAATCCGTTGAAGAAAGCTTAAGAGGATCGTAGTTCCGAAAAGAAGCAGTAAAGCGGGAATGCAGAAAGCTTTCTGATGAATTGTATTTAAAACAAGAAAAGTAATAATAAAAGATGGACTTGCATTATTACAGAAGGACAGCAGGTAAGAAGCTTCTTCAAGAGAAATTTTTCCTTGAAGAAGAAGGTCGGCAATGATTTTTGCGCCCATTGGATAACCGCATAAAAAGCCGGACAGAACAGCGAAACCTCCATAGAAAGAAGTTCCAAAGAGCAGATGGAAAGGACGGAAAAGCATCCGGGAGACAATAGCGGCACCGTCTGTTTTCAACAAAAGTCCTGTGACAATAAGATAAGGAAAAAGGGTCGGTATCAGAATCTGATACCAGAGAAGCAGGCCATCACAAGCTCCCTGGAATACAGTTTCAGGAAAGAGTAGCATCGTAAAAAACAGTGAAAGCAGTATGAGAGCCAGAAGCATAGGAAACCTCCTTTTACAAAAATATTCTATGAAAAGAAAAAAGAAACTATACCGGAGCTATGGAAATATGATATAGTTAAATGTAAAGTATTTTGATCTTGATATTGCAAAGGAGCAAACAATAAATATGAATTTACCAAAAGTATTTGAAGAGAAAATGAAGGATCTTCTTGGTTCTGAATATGAAGCATATACGGCATGTTATGATGAACCGCGTCATTATGGTCTGCGCGTGAACACAGCGAAGATTTCTGTGGAAGATTTTCTGAAGATCGCACCTTGGCCGTTAGAGCCGGTTCCGTGGATCCATAATGGATTCTATTATGACGGAGATAATATCCAGCCGTCGAAACATCCATATTATTTCGCAGGACTTTATTATCTGCAGGAGCCAAGTGCCATGACACCGGCAGATCGTCTTCCGGTAGAGCCGGGAGACCGTGTGCTTGATGTCTGTGCAGCACCTGGAGGCAAGGCCACAGAACTTGGGGCAAAGCTTGGAGGAACCGGTGTACTGGCTGCGAATGATCTGAGCAGTTCCAGAGCGAAGGGGCTTTTGAAGAATCTTGAATTATTTGGAATCGGAAACGTGCTCATCTTAAGTGAAGAGCCTGGAAAGCTTGTTTCTTATTTCCCAGAGTATTTTGATAAGATTTTGATCGACGCACCTTGTTCCGGGGAAGGCATGTTCCGTAAAGAGAAAAAGATGGTGAAAGCATGGGAAGAACACGGACCGGAGTTTTTTTCAAAGATCCAGAGAAGCATTGTGACACAGGCAGCCCAGATGCTGCGCCCGGGTGGAATGCTGCTTTATTCCACCTGTACATTTTCACCGGAAGAGAATGAACAGACGATTGAATATCTGCTTCAGGAATACCCGGAATTTAAGATCTGTGAGATGGAAGGTTACGAAGGATTTGCAGATGGAATGCCGCAGGTGACAGAAAGCAAGAATCCGGAACTTGAAAAGACGGTTCGTATTTTCCCTCATCGTATGAAGGGAGAAGGACATTTCCTCGCACTTCTTCAAAAGGGTGAAAAACAGGAAGAAGGAAAGAGACTTCCGGAGAGTGGGAAGAATAAGAAGCTTCCGGAAGAATTGGAAGAATTTCTTGGTCATATTGATCGAAAATTCGATTCCTCTCGCATGGATCTGCGTGGAGAGAAAGTATATTATATGCCGGAAGGACTTCCGACACTTCGTGGAATCCGTTTCTTAAGAACAGGCCTACTGATGGGTGAACTGAAGAAGAATCGTTTTGAGCCGAGTCAGGCACTGGCGATGAATCTGAAAAAGGAAGAATATGATCAGGTGATCGATCTTCCATTAGAAGACGAACGCGTTATGAAATATCTGAAAGGCGAGACTTTGGATGTGGAGGATCTTGTGAAGCCGAAAGACAAGGGATGGTATCTGATCTGTGTGGATGGATATCCGCTTGGTTTTGGAAAGCTTGTGAATCAGATGCTTAAGAATAAGTACCTTCCGGGATGGCGGTGGAACTCATGAAACTGAGACTGGATAAATATCTGGCAGACATGGGAATCGGAACACGTACAGAAGTGAAGAAAGCAATCACAAAAGGACAGGTTCGAGTTAATGAAGAGACGGTAAAACGTCCGGAAATTAAGATTGACACAGAAAAAGATCATGTGTTTTACCAGGGACAGATGGTTGCTTATGCAGAATATGAATATTACATGTTAAATAAGCCAGCCGGGGTGGTTTCTGCAACGGAAGATAAGAATGACAGTACTGTATTAGATTTGATTGATGAAAAGCAGAGAAAGGATCTCTTTCCTGTCGGAAGATTAGATAAAGACACAGAGGGACTTTTGCTGATCACAAATGATGGCGAACTTGCACATCAGCTTTTGTCACCGAAGAAGCATGTAGATAAAGTCTATTTCGCCAGAATCGATGGAAAAGTTACGGAAGAAGATGTGAGAAGATTTGCAGAAGGAATTGAAATCGGGGAAGAGAAACCGACACTTCCGGCTCATCTAGAAATTCTGAAAAGTGAAGAGATTTCCGAAATCCGACTGACGATCAGAGAGGGAAAGTTTCATCAGGTGAAACGAATGTTCCATGCAGTCGGAAAAGAGGTTATTTATCTGAAACGCCTGCAGATGGGAAGCCTTGTACTTGATTCGCGGCTTGCGTTAGGAGAATATCGGAAACTAATAGGACAGGAACTGGAAGCATTGCGTGACTGTTCATTATTACGTTAAACAGGGAGAAAGCATGAAAGGAAATTTTTTACCAATTACCAGAGAAGAGATGAAAGAGAGAGGATGGGATCAGGTAGATTTTGTCTATGTATCAGGAGATGCCTATGTCGATCATCCATCTTTTGGTCACGCAATCATTACACGTCTTCTGGAATCCAGAGGATATCGTGTTGGGATCATTGCACAGCCGGACTGGCGTAAGCCGGAGAGCGTGCAGGTGTTCGGAGAACCAAGACTTGGATTTCTTGTCTCTGCAGGAAATATGGATTCTATGGTAAATCATTATTCTGTATCCAAAAAGAGAAGAAAGACAGACGCCTATACACCGGGCGGCGAGATGGGAAAACGACCGGATTATGCCTGCGTAGTATATGGAAATCTGATTCGTCAGACTTATAAAAAGACACCGATCATTTTGGGCGGTATCGAAGCAAGTCTTCGAAGAATGGCACACTATGATTATTGGTCAGACAAGCTGAAACGTTCTGTACTGCTCGATTCGGGTGCAGATGTGATTTCTTATGGAATGGGCGAACATTCAATCGTAGAGCTTGCAGAAGCACTGGATGCCGGGATACCGGTTGAGGATATCACGTATATAGCCGGTACGGTTGTAAAAGCAAAATCATTAGACAGTATTTATGATGCGGAAATCCTTCCGTCCTTTGAAGACCTCAAAGCGGACAAGATGAATTATGCCCGCAGCTTTTACACACAGTATCTGAATACGGATGCATTTAACGGAAAACGTCTTGTAGAACCATATTCTGATCATCTGTATGTAGTACAGAATCCACCGGCAGCACCACTGACACAGATGGAGATGGATGATGTTTACTCCCTTCCTTATCAGAGGACTTACCATCCGTCTTACGAGGCAAAAGGCGGAGTTCCTGCAATCAAGGAGATTAAATTCAGTCTGATCAGCAACAGAGGATGTTTTGGAGGATGCAGTTTTTGCGCGTTGACGTTCCATCAGGGAAGAATTGTCCAGGTAAGAAGTCATGAATCTCTGATTGAAGAAGCAAAAGAAATTACAAAAGATAAGGACTTTAAAGGATATATTCATGATGTTGGCGGTCCGACAGCAAATTTCCGGCATCCATCCTGCAAAAAGCAGATGGAGCATGGCGTTTGTAAAACGCGTCAGTGTCTGTTCCCGTCTCCGTGTAAGAATCTGGACGCAGATCACAGAGATTATGTCAGTCTGTTGAGAAAGTTGAGAGATATTCCAAAAGTTAAGAAGGTGTTTATCCGTTCAGGAATCCGCTTTGATTATCTGCTCGCAGATAAGAAGCAGGAGTTTTTAAGAGAGTTGTGTGAATATCATGTCAGTGGACAGTTGAAGGTAGCACCGGAGCATGTGGCAGGGCCTGTCCTGTCTCTGATGGGAAAACCGGAGCACAAAGTCTATGAAGAGTTTACAAGACAGTTTTATAAGATGAATGAGAAAATCGGGAAAGAACAGTATCTGGTTCCGTATCTGATGTCCTCCCACCCTGGTTCTACTCTGAAGGAAGCGGTAGAACTTGCAGAGTACTGTCGTGATCTTGGCTATATGCCAGAGCAGGTGCAGGATTTCTATCCGACACCATCAACTCTTTCCACCTGTATGTATTATACCGGGGTAGATCCGAGAACGATGCAGAAGGTTTATGTTCCGAAGAGTCCGCATGAGAAGGCAATGCAGAGAGCGTTGATCCAATATCGTAATCCGGAGCTGTATGATCTGGTGATTGAAGCACTTCATAAAGCAGGAAGATCTGATCTGATCGGATTCGGACCGAAATGTCTTGTGAGACCGAGACAGATGCGTGGTTCAGGAAATGATAAAAAAGCCGGCAGAAAGGAACCGAAAAAAGGATCAAAAGGTTCGAATGGTCAGAAAAGACAAAACAATTCTGAACACAGAGGAAGAGTTGAAGGGAAAAATAAGAAGAAATCTATCAGAAATGTTCATTCTAAGAAGAATAGAAAATAGGTACATTTAAGTATCTGACAGACAGGATTCAAGAAAGGAAGCAGGATGAAAATTGCAATCGTAACCGGAGCATCTTCGGGAATGGGAAGAGAATTTGTACGTCAGCTTGGATATTTTTATAAAAATCTGGATGAGATCTGGGTGATTGCCAGACGCAAAGAGCGTCTGGAAGCGCTTGCGAAAGAAAGCAGAGTTCCTCTTCGGATTTTTGCAGGTGACCTTCAGAAGAAAAAGGTATATAAGGAATTGAGAGATGCACTTGAGAAAGAACAGCCGGATTTACGAATGCTTGTAAATTCAGCAGGATTTGGCAAGTCAGGAAGTGTAGAAGAGATTTTGTCTGAAAAATTCCGGATCCAGACAGATATGGTGGATGTAAACTGCCGGTCTCTTACAAGAATGACATTGCTGTGTCTGCCATTTCTGCGTGCTGGCAGCAGGATCGTCAATCTTGCGTCCGCATCTGCATTTTGCCCACAACCGTATTTCTCAGTATATGCGGCAACGAAGTCCTATGTCTTAAGCTTCTCCAGATCATTGGGAGAAGAACTGAGAAAAAAAGGAATTGTCGTTACAGCAGTCTGCCCGGGTCCGGTTGATACGGAGTTCTTCAAGTTTTCCGGGAAACCGCAGAATATCTTGAAGAAACTGACAATGGCGAAGGCAGACAGAGTGGTTCATCAGGCGTTGAAGGACTGCAGATCCGGGAAGTCAGTCTCCGTTTATGGAATCCCAATGAAATTAACTTACTTTGGAACAAAACTGCTGCCGCATGGATTTCTCGTGCGTATGCAGCAAATATGAATTTAGAATAGGATGAAAAATGAAGAAAATACAAAAAGGAAAACCAGGTTATTTGAATTATAAAAGAAAAGTGGAGATTTTAAGAACGGTTATTTATTTTGCAATCGTTCTGGCAATTTTTGCTCTTGGTTACTGGCAGACACATACGAGGCTGAATCTTCTGACAGTTGTTGCTATCCTTGGATGTCTTCCGGCATCAAAGGCACTTGTAGGTGTGATCGCACGTTATCCATATCAATCAATTGAACTGTCACAGGCGAAGGAAATCGCAGGAAAATCAAAACATTTAACAGTTTGTTATGATCTTATAATTACAAGCAAAGAGCATATCATGCCAACAGACTGTATCGTAATTTCGGGACACAACATTTACGGATACACACATTATGAGAAAGTAAATACAGATGAACTTGGAAAGCATATCAAGACAATCCTTGCGCAGAATCAGTACACAGGTTTTACTGTTAAGATCTTAAATCAGTATACACCGTTTCTGGCCCGCGTGGAGGGACTTGAAAATATTGCTGTAGTAGAGCAGGAAGATACGAAAGCAAGAGAACAGGAAATCCGTAATCTTATTCTGAATATATCAATGTAAAGAGGAAAAGACGATGAGAGAGATCAGCATCCAGAAAAATGAGGCAGGACAGCGCATGGATAAATTCCTTGCAAAGTATCTCAATAAAGCGCCAAAAAGTTTTTTCTATAAGATGATGAGAAAAAAGAATATTACCCTGAATGGAAAAAAAGCAGTTGGAAATGAACAGCTGAAACAGGGGGATGTGATTAAATTATTTCTTGCGGAAGAGACGATTGAGAACTTTATCGATCATTCACAGTTTTCGAAGAAAAAAGCGTCCTCTGCAAGAAAACAGATAGCGGGAAAGAAGGTACAGTTAGATATCTTATATGAAGATGAGGCTGCTGTATTTATCAATAAACCGGTCGGAATGCTCTCCCAGAAGGCATCCCCGACGGATACTTCTCTTGTGGAGTATTTTATTGATTATCTGTTGGAAAATGGGAAAATCACAGAAGAAGAACTGCATACATTTCATCCATCTGTCTGTAACCGTTTAGACAGAAATACAAGCGGAATCGTGGCAGCAGGAAAAACACTGCAGGCATTACAGGGATTAAGCGAGATGTTCCGTGACCGTACACTTAAGAAATATTATCTTTGCCTGGTAAAAGGGCAGGTAAAAGAGAATCAGAGGATTCATGGTTATCTCGTCAAGAATGAAAAGACAAATAAAGTTACGGTGAGTCAGAAAAAGCCGGCTGAACAGACAAAAGATGGGAAAGAAGCATCAGCGATCGATACCGAATACAAGGTGCTTGCACGAAATAGAGAAACAACACTTCTTGAAGTGCATCTGATCACCGGTAAGACACACCAGATCCGTGCACATCTGGCATCCATCGGCCATCCGATCGCAGGGGATTACAAATACGGGAACCGGTCATTTAACGATGTTTTGAAAAAGGAATACGGACTTCGTTCCCAGCTTCTGCATGCTTACCGTCTGGAATTCCCGGAGAATTGCGAGGGAGATATCAAACAGCTTTCAGGAAAGATCATCAAAGCACCTGTCCCGGCCTTATTTGAACAAATCTGTAAAGCGCAGGGAGTGATGTGAGATGGCAACATGGAACTCGAGAGGACTTAGAGGTTCGACACTGGAGGAATTTATCAATCATTCGAATGAAAGATACAGTGAGATGGGACTTGCACTGATGCAGAAAATCCCGACACCGATCACTCCGGTACGTATGGATAAAGACCACAGACAGATCACACTTGCGTATTTCGACAAAGCAAGTACGGTAGACTATATCGGAGCAGTGCAGGGAATCCCGGTCTGTTTTGATGCGAAAGAGTGTAATGTAGATACCTTCCCACTTCAGAATGTACATGAGCATCAGATGGACTTTATGGAAAAGTTTGAACGGCAGGGCGGGATTGCCTTTTTTCTGATCTATTATACAGCAAGAAATGAGCTTTATTATATGCAGTATACACAGATCCGTAAGTTCTGGGAGCGCGCGCAGAGTGGGGGACGTAAGAGTGTCCGGCTGGAAGAATTAGATCCGGAATGGTTTTTTCAACTGAAAAATGGCTATTTTGTGCCGTATCTGGATTTAATTCAGAAAGATTTGGAAACGAGGGATTGACAGAATCCTACAAAGTCCGTATAATTACAAACAGGTTTTAACGTGGTAGCACACTAAAGTGAAAAACCAAGAAAAGACAGGAAGGTGAACGAGACATGGAGCAGAAGTTACATACCCCGGAAGGCGTTCGGGATATTTATAATAGAGAATGTGCCATTAAGTTGGCATTGCAGAAAAAGCTGAATACTGTATTGCATTTATATGGATATCAGGACATACAGACACCGACATTTGAATATTTTGATGTATTCCGCAAGGAGATCGGTTCGACATCGATCAGAGATCTTTATAAATTCTTTGATAGAGAGGGGAATATTCTGGCGTTGCGTCCGGATATTACACCGTCCATTGCAAGAGCAGTAGCAACACTGTTTGAGACAGAGAATTTTCCAATTCGTCTGTGTTATGCCGGAAATACATTTATCAATCATTCCAGTTATCGTGGACGCCTGAAAGAAAATACACAGCTTGGTGCAGAGCTGATCGGTGTGGATTCTATCGAGGCAGATGCAGAAATGCTCGCAATGGTTGTGGACGGACTTAAGAAAACCGGCCTAAAGGAATTCCAGGTAAGTATCGGACATGTTGATTTTATTCAGAGTCTTTTCGAGGCAACGAATCTGGAAGATGAACAAAAAGAAGAGATCCGTACATTGATTGCGAACAGAAACTTCTTTGGTGTGGAAGAGATTCTCGATCATTATGAGATTGACGATCAGGTGAAAGAAGCGTTCCATCAGCTTCCGGAACTGACAGGTGGACCGGAGATCCTTGCAGATGCAGGACGCATTGCTCCGGGTGAAGCAGCAAGACTTGCGGTAGAACGTCTTCGCCAGATTTATGATCTGCTGAAGATTTACGGAGTAGAGGATCATGTAACTTTTGATCTGAGCATGAGCGGAAGTTATGGATATTATACAGGAATCATTTTCCGTGCCTATACTTATGGTACCGGAGATGCAGTTGTACGTGGAGGACGTTACGACCACCTTCTTGAGAAGTTTGGAAAGAAGACACCGTCGATCGGATTCGCAATCATTCTGGATGAACTTATGAGTGCACTGGATCGTCAGAAGATCAAAGTAGAGACAGGACACCGTAATCTGCTTGTTTATACGGATGCAACGGAACAGTGGGCAATTTCTCTTGCGAGGTCATTTCGTGCAAAAGGAAAAAATGTCGAGATGATGAAGAGAAACTCCTGGGATGAAAGAGAGACTTTTGAAGCGTATGGAAAGCGTTCTTCTGTTGCAAGTATGCTTTACTTAAGAGAGGACCGGAAGATTGAAGTGATCAATCTTCAGACAGGAGAAGAGAAGCTGGTCAATACAAAAAAGAAAACAAAGCAGCAATAAAGGAGCAGATCAATGAGATATTTAACATTTGCCCTTACAAAGGGAAGACTTGCAAAGAAGACACTGGAGATGCTGGAGCGTCTTGGAATCACATGCGAGGAAATGAAAGATAAGGATTCCAGAAAGCTGATTTTTGTAAATGAAGAACTGGGATTGAAATTCTTTCTCGCAAAAGGACCGGATGTGCCGACTTATGTAGAGTACGGAGCAGCAGATATTGGAGTTGTCGGAAAAGATACGATTATCGAAGAGGGACGTAAAGTCCATGAAGTCCTGGATCTTGGATTCGGAAAATGCAGGATGTGTGTGTGTGGATATGAAGAGGCAGCAGAAAAACTGAAACATCATGAACTGATCCGTGTGGCAACGAAATATCCGAATATCGCGAAAGATTATTTCTACAACAAGAAACATCAGACAGTAGAAATTGTGAAATTAAACGGTTCGATCGAACTTGCACCGATTGTTGGCTTATCTGAAGTCATCGTAGATATCGTAGAAACCGGTTCTACATTGAAAGAAAACGGACTGGTCGTACTTGAAGAAGTGTGCCCGCTGTCAGCGCGAATGATCGTCAATCCGGTCAGCATGCGAATGGAAAATGACAGAATCAAAGAGCTGATCACAAATTTAAGAAATCTTCTGAGGGAGGAATAGACAAATGCGTATAGAGAAACTGAATGAGAATACGAAGAAGAATCTTCTGGATGACCTTTTAAAGAGAAGCCCGAATAACTATGGGAAGTTTGAAGCAAGTGTTCAGGAAATATTGAATGCGGTGAAAGAAAAGGGAGACGAGGCTGTATTTGAATATACAGAGAAATTTGATGGAGTCAGACTGGACGCAGAGCATCTTCTTGTAACGGAAGAAGAGATCGCAGAAGCATATGAGCAGGTAGATGATGAACTGATCGCTATTATCAGAAAAGCACTGGTGAATATCAGAGACTATCACCAGAAACAGATGCAGTACAGCTGGTTTGACAGTAAACCGGACGGAACAATTCTTGGACAGAAAGTGACAGCACTCCAGAGAGTCGGCGTTTATGTGCCGGGTGGAAAGGCAGCTTACCCATCTTCTGTACTTATGAATATCATGCCGGCGAAGGTTGCAGGTGTAGATGAGATTATCATGGTAACACCTCCAGGAAAAGATGGAAAGGTAACTCCGACAACACTGGTTGCGGCAAAAGAGGCCGGTGCAGATAAAGTTTACAAGGTTGGTGGAGCTCAGGCAATTGCAGCACTTGCATATGGAACAGAGTCTATTCCGAAGGTAGATAAGATCGTAGGACCTGGAAATATCTACGTAGCTCTTGCTAAGAAAGCGGTTTATGGATTCGTAAGCATTGATTCAATCGCAGGACCAAGTGAGATCCTTGTTCTTGCTGATGAGACGGCAAATCCACGTTTCGTGGCAGCAGATCTTCTGTCTCAGGCAGAGCATGACGAGATGGCATCTGCAATTCTGGTTACAACAAGTATGGAACTTGCAGAGAAAGTATCTGCACAGACAGATGCATTTGTAAAAGAGCTTTCCAGAGGCGAGATCATTCAGAAATCCCTGGATAATTATGGACATATTCTCGTTGCAGAGACAATGGAGGATGCAATCGATGCAGCAAATTCTATTGCTTCCGAACATCTTGAGATCGTGACAGCGAATCCGTTTGAGGTGATGACAAAGATCCGTAATGCCGGAGCTATCTTCATCGGAGAATATTCCAGTGAGCCGCTCGGAGATTATTTTGCAGGACCGAACCATGTCCTTCCGACAAACGGAACAGCAAAATTCTTCTCACCGCTATCTGTAGATGATTTTATTAAAAAATCAAGCATTATTTCTTACTCAAGAAATGCACTTGAGAAGATCCACACAGATATCGAGAAATTTGCAGAGGCAGAACATCTGACAGCACATGCAAATTCAATCAAAGTAAGATTTAAAAAATAAGAGAAAAGGAGCTGTGAGTGTGATGCAGAACAGAATCGGAAGCTGCAAAAGAAAGACAAAAGAGACAGATATTGAACTGACGATCAATCTGGATGGACAGGGAAAGAATCAGATTGATACAGGAATTCCGTTTTTTGATCATATGCTGGATGGATTTGCAAGACATGGATTATTTGATTTAAATGTTAAGGTGCGTGGGGATCTTGAAGTGGATTCCCATCACACGATCGAAGATACAGGAATCGTACTGGGACAGGCAATCGCACAGGCACTTGGAGATAAGGCCGGAATTAAGCGATACGGATATTTTGTACTGCCAATGGATGAGGTTCTTGCTCTTGGAGCAGTTGACCTTTCCGGCAGACCGTATCTGAACTTTCAGGCAGATTTTACAGTACCGGCGCTTGGAACAATGGATACAGAGATGGTGCGTGAATTTTTCTATGCAGTTTCCTATAGTGCTGCAATGAACCTGCACCTTAAGATCCTTGATGCAGGGAATAATCATCATATGGCAGAGGCTTTATTTAAAGCATTCGGAAAGGCTCTGGATATGGCGGTATCAGAAGAGCCAAGAATAAAAGAAGTATGGTCTACAAAGGGAAGCCTTTAACGGCGTGACAGAAGGAGTAAGAAGAAATTATGTATAAAAGACTGACCCCTTGTATTTTTATAGAAAGAGGGAAAGCGGTGCAGTGGTTCGATGACAGAACTGTGATCGCAGATGATGTGATGGAACTTGCACGCCACTACAATGAAAGAGGAGCGGATGAACTGATCATTTTCGATCTGTCAGACTCAGATGAAGAACATGATGAGACGATCAACCTCCTCAAACAGATCAACCGTGCAATCAGTATTCCAATGGTTGTCGGAGGAAACATCAGACGTGCAGAAGATGTGAAGAAGATTCTTTATGCCGGAGCAAAACGTGCAATGCTGAATTTCTCCAAAGCACTTTCCATTGAATTAATCGAGGAAGTATCCAAGCGTTTTGGAAAAGAGAGAATCGCTGTATCATTAAATGATTTCGATGCATTGTTTAAACAGCAGCATCTGATCGAAGCATATAGTACAGAGATGATATTTATGCATCGCCTGGATCTGAATTCTGTTGTAAATGTTACAGAAACGCAGTGTGTTGTTGTCACGGATACGATGGATGAAAACGAGATCCTTAATATTTTAAAGAGTGATGGTGTAAAAGGTATATCAGGAAGATTCATCAGTCGTTTGGATATGGACTTTAACAAATTTAAAGAAGTTTGTGCAGAAAATGGAATTCAAATGACTTCTTTTGAAAGCCAGATGGATTTCGGTGAGTTTAAATTGAATTCAGACGGATTAATTCCAGTGATTGTTCAGGATTATAAGACAAATGAAGTCTTAATGATGGCATATATGAACGAGGAAGCATTTGAGCATACTGTGAAAACCGGGCGCATGACTTACTATAGCAGAAGCAGAAAATGCCAGTGGATCAAAGGTGAGACATCCGGGCATTTCCAGTATGTGAAATCTCTTGCAATCGACTGTGACAGAGATACGATGCTTGCAAAGGTAGAACAGATCGGAGCAGCATGCCATACGGGAAACCGCTCCTGTTTCTATACAACAATTGTTGGAAATGATTACGATGCCAAGAATCCGGTTCAGATTTTTGAGTCTGTATATCAGACAATTGCGGATAGAAAAGAGAATCCAAAAGAAGGTTCCTATACGAACTATCTTTTTGAAAAAGGTTTGGATAAGATCCTGAAAAAGGTTGGAGAAGAGGCGACAGAAGTTGTGATCGCTGCAAAAAATCCAAATGTCGAGGAAGTGAAGTATGAATTATCTGATTTCCTTTATCATGCAATGGTTCTCATGGTAGAAAAAGGGATTACCTGGGAAGATATTACAGGAGAACTGGCTGACCGGTAGAAAACGCTGTATCAGATTTTCCTGGAAGAATAAAGCAGAAGAAACTTTCATAAACTAGAAAAAAAGAAGATGGAGAGGATCTTTCGTGCAGGAAAAAGAATCAGAAGTCCGTAGGCGTAGATTGTGGGAAGAAAATCGCAGACGACAGCGGAATACCGGTATGATAACACCGGCAATTCATCCAAGATATGGTCGTTTATATCGGGAATTATATCCAGATGGTCTGGAGCAAAGTGCAGGAAATGGAGCAGAAGATCTGGATAAGAAAGAAAATAGCAGAGGAAGCTTTACTACCAGATTGATCCTGTCCACTTTTCTGTTTCTTGTGTTTCTTTATGTCAGTCAGAACAGTGTAGAACTTCAAGGGATAAGTAGCCATGAGATTATAGAGAAGATTCAGGAAAACCATGATATTTTCTTGATAGACTAAACAGGGTTGTTTCATGAAGGATTTTTAAAAACATAAAAAGATCAGATTTTATCGG
>ERZ773142.19-NODE-19-length-251510-cov-56.3299_pt1 | contig 251510 bp, 221 predicted proteins | sample MGYA00580853_ERZ773142 | MGnify/ENA primary metagenome ERZ773142 (study PRJEB29015, sample SAMEA2737862) | human gut metagenome | biome: human gut; feature: human-associated habitat; material: faeces | place: China | collected 2012 ...
CTTAAAGAAATTTTCAAGGGTTGTTGTTGTCTATTGTTCAGTTATCAAGGTTCTTTGTTTGTGTCGTTCTTTCCAAGCGACAGCTTGTTTATATTAACATAGCTGTTTTTGTTTGTCAAGAACTTTTTTTAAAAAGTTTTATGAGTTTTCATAAAACAAACGGAGAAGGAGGGATTTGAACCCTCGCGCCGCTACTAACGACCTACTCCCTTTCCAGGGGAGCCCCTTCGGCCAGCTTGGGTACTTCTCCATAAAAAACGGAGAGGGTGGGATTCGAACCCACGCGCCCTTTCGGACAAACGGTTTTCAAGACCGCCTCGTTATGACCACTTCGATACCTCTCCATAATACCTAATCATTGCCGATTAGCAATTCTTATTAAGTTGTTGTCGTTTCACTTGCGACGCTGATAATCTTATCATAAGGTAGACCTAAATGTCAACACCTTTTTTTCATTTTTTTTACATTTTTTTAATTTTCTTTGTTTTCCTTGATTTTTGGGGCTTTTTCCACACTTTACAACATCGAAAAATCCCCCTCTTTTCTTGATTGGTTTTTAAGTATCTCGATTCTCAGTCATGTTTTTGAGCAAGTTTCCTTGACCTGTTTTTACATTTTTTGAAATTAAGGAATAAACATAAGACAATTTCCTTGTATATTCCTACAGAAACGCTTCCGCCACAAGAAGATCTTCCGGTGTTGTGATTTTTATATTTTCATATGCTCCGGGATATAATTTAACAGTATGTCCCATCATCTGCTCGACTACCATCGCATCATCTGTCGCATTTTCGATTTTCTCGTTGATTAATTTCTGATAAGCTTCTTTGATCAGCTGGATATTAAAAACCTGTGGTGTCTGAACAAGCCAGAGTGTTTTTCGCTCCGGTGTGCCTTTCACATAATTCTTTTCATCCACGACTTTGATTGTATCCTTTACAGGCATGCCGGCAACACATGCATTCGTTTCTTCCACGCAAGAATAGGCGCGCTCAATCATAGCATCATCCACAAACGGTCTTGCCCCGTCATGAATATATACGAACCCGTCTTTTTCTTTGATCTGCTGCAGACCATTCCAGACAGAATTATAACGTTCTGCACCTCCGGCTACAATTTTATGCACTTTAGAAAAACCGTATTTTTCTACGATTTCTTTTTGACAATATTCTTCTTCACCTGTACCGCTGACAAGAACGATTTCATCAATCCATGAGGAATCCTGAAATGCTTTCAGAGAATAATAAAGTACAGGATAGCCTTTCAGCATCAAGTACTGTTTATGAACTTTTGTCCCCATTCTTTTTCCACTTCCGCCAGCAAGAACAACTGCTGTACAATATTTCTTCTCCATTTTTCTCTCCTGTTATTCACATTAAATACAGGATTTTGCAAAGTTATTCACAACTTATCACAAAATCCTGTTCATATCTCTTTGTTATTCAAATAACTGACACGTAAATCAACTATCTTAACGTTCACCCAATTTCAGGTTCGGCACAGCATTCAAACCCCATCCCGAACGAGTTCCGGCAAGGTATTCATAATAAGCCGCCGCTCCGATCATTGCCGCATTATCTGTACAGTAAATCGGTGACGGACGGTAGAATTTCATTCCACGTTTCTCACAAGCTTCTTCCATCGCTTCACGAAGCGCTGAATTAGACGCAACTCCTCCCGCGATCGCGAATTTCTTCATGCCGAGTTTTTCTGCTGCACGCATTGAATTTCCCACAAGAACTTCTACTACTGCCTTCTGGAAAGATGCTGCAAGATCTGCAGGATCAAATGTCTCACCTTTCATCTTACAGCCATTAATATAATTCAATACCGCTGATTTCAGTCCACTGAAACTAAAATCATACTCTGCATCATTTACCTTTGCCTTTGGGAACTGGATTGCATCCGGATTCCCCTCTTTGGCAATACGGTCAATCTTTGGACCGCCCGGATAACCGAGCCCGATTGCACGAGCCACTTTATCATAAGCTTCACCCGCTGCATCATCTCTGGTTCTTCCGAGGATCTCATATTTTCCATATTCTTTCACACATACAAGATGCGTATGTCCGCCGGATGCAACAAGACACACAAACGGTGGCTCAAGATCCGGATGTTCGATATAATTGGCAGAAATGTGCCCCTCTATATGATGCACTCCGACCAGTGAAATATCTTTCGCCCATGCGATTGCTTTTGCTTCAGCCACGCCAACAAGCAGAGCTCCTACAAGCCCCGGTCCATAAGTTACACCGATTGCGTCAATCTCATCTAATGTTGTCCCTGCTTCACTAAGCGCCTCTTCAATCACCTGATTAATCTTCTCAATATGCTTTCTTGATGCAATTTCCGGCACAACACCACCGTATAATTTGTGCAGATCAATCTGAGAAGAAATAATATTTGAGCGCACTTCTCGCCCGTTTCGTACTACTGCTGCCGCTGTCTCATCACAGGAACTTTCGATCGCCAGTATATTAATCTCTTTGCTTTCACTCATTTTCTATCCCTCTCAATCTTCAAACATCAGATCAACAGACATTCCATCCTTTCCAGCTTTCGCCCGAGGGAATATCTTTCTCACATCATTCATATAATGCTCCGGCTTTGTAAGTGACGGGCTATAATGTGTCAGCCACATCTCGCCAACATTCGCTTCTTTCGCCAGTTCCGCCGCTTCATAAAATGTCATATGCTTATACTCTACTGCCTTCGCTGCTTTCTCTTTCTCTCCATACATGCCTTCACAGATGAAAAGATCAGAATCTTTCGCATTCTCACGAATCGAATCTGTCGGCCTTGTATCTGTTGTATAAGTCAGCTTAATTCCTTTTCTCTGTGGACCGAGCACCATATCCGGTGTCAGAATTCCCATTTCACTTTCTACGGTTTCTCCGTTCTGTAAACGACTCCAGTATTTCTGCGGAATCTCATTTGCACGGGCACGCTCCACATCAAACTTACCGGCGCGGTCAATTTCAATCGTATAACCATAGCAAAGTACATTATGGTTCACACGAAATGCTTTCAACCGGTATCCATTTAACTCAAATGTCTGCTCCGCTCCCTGAATCTCCTGATAAATGATTGGAAATGGCAGTTCCGGCGCAATTACGCGCAGGCAACTGACAACCCTTTCAAGACCTTTCGGTCCGATCAGTGTCAACGGTTCCCTACGGTCTGCATTTCCCATTGTAAGTAGAAGACCCGGAAGTCCACTGATATGATCCCCATGATAATGAGTAAAACAGATCACATCGATTGGTTTAAAACTCCAGCCCTTCTCTTTTACAGCTACCTGTGTTCCTTCTCCGCAGTCAATCATCAGACTGCTTCCGTTAAACCTTGTCATTAAGGAAGTAAGGAAACGATAAGGAAGCGGCATCATCCCACCACTTCCAAGCAAACATACATCTAACATAATATTCCTCTATCTTCTGGTCCATTACGGTTTGCCCGAAACTGCAAACCAGACTCTTTCATTCATCTTTACATTCGGTTGGAATGAGGAACCCCTTTGTAATTTCATCAAAACACTCCTCGCACAGATCAAAACTGCAGCTTTCTCCATCTTTTCCAGAAAAATAACCCCAGGTATGCTCTACATGAATCATCTCTCTTTTCGGAATCCCACTCACAACTTTTGTTTCTTTTCCACACCGGTTACAAATAATTTTCGTAATTTCTTTTGTTTCTTTCAACTGATACTGGCGCATACGTTTTCCTCCTGTGAGCAGCAATTATGTTGTTACTCATCATTGTAATTTACAAAAACGGAATATTCCTGTTTTCTTCCTTTGTTACGCCTCAATTATACAAAACAGTTTTCGCAATTTCCACTGGAAACTGCTGGTTATTTATCTATTTCCAGACTCATCAGTACTGCATCTTCCTTCGGATCCTGATAGAATGCTTTGCGGACTCCATCGTTTACGAATCCTTCTCTCGCATAAAATGCTCCTGCTGCCTGATTACTTTCTCTTACATCCAGCAGAACCTTTGCAATCTGATGTTCTTTACTCCACGCCTTCAAAGCTAGCATTAATGCATGACCAACCCCCTGACGTTTCATCTCATCAATCACTGCGATTCTTGCAATCTCCACTTCATCAACTGCAGTATAACCAAGCAGATATCCTACTCTTTTCCCTGATTTTTCCGCAACAAAGCAGACACTATTGTTCTGTTCCAGTGTCTCTAGAATCGCCTTCTCGCTCCAGGCATCAGAAAATGACTGGTGCTCAATCTCAGCAACTACAGCACCGTCTTCAATCGTCATCTCACGCACTTCTGTCTTTGCTTCCTTTTCACGCTGCGCACGTTCGCGCTCTGCCTGAGACACACGCAGATAATCCGGCTTATGCGCCTCTGCTGTCTCATATTTTCCTGCATAATAATACGCAATACCAAGTGCGCCTACTACAGCCGCTCTCTGACGGTTCATGTATGATGGGGCAAATGAATACGGGACTTCAAGTCCCTCTTCAAGCATCTGACGATACACTGGTACTCCGTCTCCCAAAAATACAACCGGACGTTTATACGCATTCAGCTTACCGATCAACTCTTCTACTGCAATCGCCATCTGCTGTTCTTCCACATGAAATGCAGCCTCTGTCAGATGTGTTCCATCTTTCACTTCATGTGAAAATGAATACAATCCTGTATAAACCTGTTTTCTTCTGGCATCCATGATTGGGCAGATCAAGTCGCCACATCCATAAACATTATAGGCCAGTGCATCCACTGTCGGAACATGGATCAGAGGTTTTCCAAGAGCAAGTCCCAGTCCTTTCGCAGTAGCAGATCCGATTCTAAGCCCGGTAAAAGAGCCCGGTCCTCCTGACACAGCAATAGCATCAATGCTGGACAAATCCAGATCGATCATCTTCTTTACCTCATCAATCATCGGCAGAAGTGTCTGCGAATGTGTCTTCTTATAATTCACGGTATACTCCGCAATTGTCTGTTCATCCTCAACGACTGCAACCGTTGCTGTCAGTCCTGAGCTGTCTATCGCCAATACTCTCATGGTCTTGCTTCCTTCCTCTGTCAGCTGCTGTAAGAATGTTCTCTGTATCAACAGCCTTCTCTTTGTTCCATTCTTCTAATTTTTTATCGTTATTGTTCCTCAATTGTGATCCGACGATAATCAAATCCCTGTGTCAGATCCTTCTCGATCAGAATATTTGTCCGACGTTCCGGAAGAATCTCTTCTATCAGATTCGCCCACTCGATCAGTGAGACACCTTCTCCCATCACGTATTCTTCAAATCCCACCTCGTCCATCTCTTCAATGTCACCGATTCTGTAGACATCAAAATGATAGAAGGGCAGACGCCCTTCTTCATAAACCTGAACGATGGTAAATGTCGGACTATTCACCGGTTCTTCAATCCCAAGTCCTTCTGCGAGTCCCTGAGTAAAGACCGTTTTCCCAACTCCAAGATCCCCTGTCAGAGTTAACACCTGACCTGGAAATGCTTTTTCACCAAGACTTTTACCGACTGCAAATGTCTCTTCCGGGCTTCTTGTCTCTATTACCATAATATTTCAGCCTTTCTATACCGCCGGTTCTTCACCAAAAGTCCCGGTTCTTTTATCATCTTATCTTAAGTTTCTAATGATGGAACAGACGGATTCCTGTAAATGCCATTGCCATGCCGTATTTGTTACATGTAGCAATTACATTATCATCACGCACAGATCCACCTGGCTGTGCAATATAAGTTACACCACTCTTATGTGCACGCTCAATATTATCACCGAATGGGAAGAATGCATCAGAGCCAAGCGCAACACCTGTCAGCTGGTCCAGCCATGCTCTCTTCTCTTCTCTTGTAAATACTTCTGGTTTTACCTTAAATGTATTCTCCCAGACACCATCTGCGAGAACATCCATATATTCCTCTCCGATGTAAAGATCGATCGCATTATCTCTGTCTGCACGTCCGATTCCATCCTTGAACTGAAGTCCAAGTACCTTCGGATTCTGACGTAACCACCAGTTATCTGCCTTCTGTCCGGCAAGACGTGTACAGTGGATTCTTGACTGCTGTCCAGCACCGATTCCGATTGCCTGTCCATCTTTTACATAACATACAGAGTTAGACTGTGTATATTTCAGTGTAATCATGGAAATAGCAAGATCGATCTTCGCTGCATCCGGGATCTCTTTCACATCTGTCACAACATTTGAGAAGAAATCCTTATCGATATTCAGTTCATTTCTTCCCTGCTCAAATGTAATTCCGAATACTTCCTTGTGCTCTAACGGTGCAGGCACATAATCCGGATCGATCTGAATAATATTGTAATTTCCTTTTTTCTTCTGTTTCAGAAGTTCAAGTGCTTCCGGCTCATATCCCGGTGCGATCACTCCATCAGATACCTCTCTCTTGATCAGGCGCGCTGTATCAACGTCACAGACGTCAGACAGAGAAATAAAGTCACCGAAAGAAGACATACGGTCTGCGCCACGCGCTCTTGCATAAGCACATGCAAGTGGAGAAAGCTCTCCAAGATCATCTACCCAGTAAATCTTCGCCAGTGTCTCTGACAGTGGAAGACCAACAGCTGCTCCGGCTGGTGATACATGCTTGAATGAAGTTGCGGCTGGAAGTCCTGTTGCTTTCTTCAGTTCTGATACCAACTGCCATCCATTGAACGCATCCAGGAAGTTAATATATCCTGGACGTCCACTGAGCACCTTGATTGGAAGCTCTCTGTCGTCGTTCATGTAAATTCTTGAAGGTTTCTGGTTCGGGTTACATCCGTATTTCAATTCTAATTCTTTCATCTGTCTTTACGCTCCTTATTTGTTCTTATTCACGATCTTTGTCTCATAGTTACCTGTCTCGATATCAATGTAACGGACAAATAATGACACTTTATTTTCCTCATTCAGGCTGTTCCACAGAAGGTCTGCAAACTCTTCCATGTTGTCCAGCACCTCTACCAGCTTCGGTTCTCCCTCAAAGCTTGGAAGCGGGTTGCCATCATGCATATAAGTGTGAATAAAATGAGCTTCACCGGCTGCCGGATTCTCGTATGCAAAAGTATATCTGTTGCAACTGTCCGGGTTTCCGTTATTGCTCTTCAGGATTGACATTGCATAATTGAAATTGCCATTCTCAATATGCATCACACCAGAAATACGTGGTGTGTAGTTCGGACCATCCGGCTCGAATTCTCTAGAACGAAGAGACTGCTCAAAAGTAAGCTGCTTATCCATTCCTTCATAAATCGTATCTGTCTGATCCCCGTTTGTTACGATCGTCTTATTACCCAATACTCTGACCGGTGCGTAAATAATCAGACTTGGGTCTGTAAGCTTCGATGGATCAAATGCCTGTGTACGGATTCCCTCTCCGTCCTCTACAAACACACGGTTTCTACTGTTCTCACTGCGTCCCATAATAAAATAGGCAGTGACAACCTTCTTTCCATCCGGGCTTTTACCAATAATAATTCCTCTTCCTGGATAAGAGTTACTCTTAAGTTCCTGCTCAATCGACAGCATCTTCATTGTTGTTCTCCTTTCGGTACGTTCGCTTTCTTGACAATCTACTAGAAAAAAACGAAAAACTTCTCCTAAAATAATAGATTCAGGAGAAGTATATCATGCACATGCTTTTTTCGCAAGTCCAGGCCCGGCAGCTATTGAATGAAAAATCCTGATTTTCCGTAGCTTCGGACCTCTTTCTATTAAATTCTAGTAACTATTCACTCTTTTTGATCAGTTCTGTCATCTCGCCTGCCGGAATTCCAAGAACATAATTCATTTCACTTGAAAGCGCATGTTCCAGAAGCATCTGATATTTCTTATCCATGCTTGTCATGCTGCCTCTTCGTTTTGTTCGGCTATACAATGTCTTCAGCACTTTGACCCAGTTCTCAGGACAGAAGCTTGAGATACAATCCTTGTATTCCTGTTCTCTGTACTTTTCATTCTTTACATTCAGTATACCAACCTCTGCAAGATGATCCAGCAGTTCCTTCGCCTTCTGCTCACTCACCGGACGACGGATGTTCTTCTCATCATCAATCGGAACATACGCCTTATCTCTCTGATTGTCTATGGATTGTAATGTATAATAATCTTTCTTGCCATCCACAAATGAAAAATCCAGTTTTCCTACTTCTTCTACCTTGTACACTCCTCTGCACTTATATACAACTGCGTCTCCTCTGCTGAGCATTTTCAAAACCTCCTGTTCTTTTCATTTACACTGTTGTTGTCCACAATGTACTGCCCTTTTTATAACAGACTCTACATGTGTAGTATAACATTTTTTCAGTATTATTTTAAGAGATTTTTAAATTTTCAAACATTTTCGTGATTATTGCATAATTCACATGCAGCTCTATTTGTGCAATTTTTAGAATACTTTTGTTGTCCACTGGCTCATATCCCACACTTCATCAACCACGTCCTGATAAAATTCAGGTTCGTGGCAGATCAGAAGGATACTTCCCTTGTACTCCTGTAATGCCTGCTTGAGAGAGTCCTTTGCATCCACATCAAGATGATTCGTCGGCTCATCAAGGAGAAGGAAATTCGTATCTCTGTTTAACAACTTACAGAGACGCACCTTTGCCTGCTCTCCACCGCTGAGTACACGCACCTGACTTTCGATATGCTTCGTTGTAAGTCCGCATTTTGCAAGCGCGGAACGCACCTGATACTGTGTATAAGAAGGAAATTCCTGCCACAGTTCCTCAATACAACTATTACGGTTTTCTCCTTTTACTTCCTGCTCAAAATAACCAAGTTCAAGGTTATCACCAAGTTCAACACTTCCTGATAAAGAAGGAATCAATCCAAGAATACTCTTTAGCAATGTAGTTTTTCCAATTCCATTTGTTCCAACAAGTGCGATTTTCTGTCCACGTTCCATAGAGAAATTCAACGGTTTAGATAATGGTTCATCATATCCTGTCACAAGATCCTTCGTCTCAAAAAGCATCTTACCAGGAGTTCTTCCATATTTGAAATGGAATTCCGGCTTTGGTCTTTCTGCCGCAAGCTCGATCACATCCATCTTATCCAGCTTTTTCTGACGGGACATCGCCATATTTCTTGTAGACACACGAGCTTTATTTCTTGCAACGAAATCCTTCAGCTCGCTGATTTCCTGCTGCTGACGACGGTAAGCCGCTTCCAACTGTGCTTTCTTCACCGCATAAACTTCCTGGAAATGATCATAATCGCCCACATAACGGTTCAATTCCTGATTTTCCATATGATAAATAATATTCACGACTTCATTTAAGAACGGAATATCATGTGAAATAAGGATAAATGCATTCTCGTAGTCCAGAAGATAACGCTTCAGCCATGCAATATGCTCCTCATCCAGATAGTTTGTCGGCTCGTCAAGAAGCAGGATATCCGGTTTCTCAAGAAGAAGTTTTGCAAGAAGAACTTTTGTTCTCTGTCCACCACTTAAGTCTGTCACATCTCTGTCCAATCCAAGATCAAGTAATCCAAGTGCACGCGCAACCTCTTCTACCTTCGCATCAATCGTATAGAAATCATGCAGTGTCAGTTCATCCTGGATCGTACCAAGTTCTTCCATCAACGCATTCATTTCTTCCTCATCCGCTGTTCCAAGCATATCACAGATTTCATTCATTCTCTGCTCCTTCTGAAGGAGTGGATCAAATGCGGATTTCAGAGCCTGACGGATCGTCATTCCTTTCTCAAGAACTGCATGCTGATCCAGATAACCTGCATGCACATTCTTTGACCACTCAACCTTCCCTTCATCCGGTAACATTTTCCCTGTAACAATACTCATAAAGGTGGATTTTCCTTCTCCGTTGGCCCCGACAAGACCAATGTGCTCTCCTTTCAAAAGTCGGAATGACACATCATTAAAGATTGCACGGTCTCCAAATCCATGTGTCAGGTGTTCTACATTTAATATGCTCATATCGCTCTCCAATCGTATTTTATTTCTTATTCCTGATGATTCTCCAGCCATTTCACCGCACACTGTGCCAGACATGCCACACCGATCGGGCAGACATCTTCATTAAACTGCACTTTCGGATTATGTGCCGGATACGTTCCACGCTCATCCATATACCCTGCTGAAAGATACATAAATGTACTCGGAACTTTCTCTGCGATCACTGCAAAATCTTCCGATGCACTTGCACTCACATCCGGAACTGGAGTAAGGCCCGGAATATCCATCTCTTTCATATATCCAATCATTTCGTCCGTCAATGCCGGATTGCAGATCAGCGGCGGGACTTCGGAGATCATCTCGATTTTCACACTGCCATTATACACAGCTGCGGTCTTCTCTGCCACTTCTTTCATTCGACGAACAAGAAGTTCGCGCTCTTTCGTATTGTTTGTACGGATCGTTCCCTGAAGAACTGCTGTCTCCGGGATGATATTTGCTGCCTCGCCGGCCTTAAACTGTCCAATTGTCAGAACGCATGCGTGCGCCGGATCAGTCTCTCTTGCAATCAACTCCTGCAATGCAAGATGAATGTGTACTCCGATATTAATCGGATCCACACCCGCATGAGGATAGGCTCCGTGAGAACCTTTCCCTTTGACCGTGATTTTAAATCCATCAACAGAATACATCATTGTGCCTTTATCATTATACATAAAAAGTCCGACCGGCATCTTTCCCGGAGATACATGATACGCAAGTGCTGCATCTACCTTCGGATTCTCAAGAATCCCATGCTCAATCATATTCTTACTTCCCTGAAATGTCTCTTCCGCCGGCTGGAACATGAATTTCACAGTTCCCTTCAACTTGCTTTCCTGTTCTTTTAAGATTCTTGCCGTACTCAAAAGCATTGCCGCATGAAAATCATGTCCACAAGTATGTGCTGTTTTTCCTGTTGGACAGGCAAATGCTTCACCACTTTCCTCCGGCATCGGAAGTCCATCCATATCTGCACGCAAGAGAAGAACCCTACCGCCATTTCCAAGCGTTGCCGTAACTCCCTCTCCGCATTCAACCGGATTCAGACCATACTCTTTCAACTTATCCATCACATAAGCTTTCGTCTTCGGAAGCTCAAGTCCTGCCTCTGCATTCTGATGAATGTATCTTCTGTCTGCTACTGTTTCGTCTTTTAATTCAAGTGCTCTCTTGTAGAAATCCATTGTGATTGCCTCCTTGTGATAAATATAATTTTCCGCGTCCATTTTCCCCAGGCGCTTTTGTGATTATAACACTATTTTGATGCTTATGCACTAGAATAATACCTTGCATTCTCGCCATCTTCTCTAAGACTTGTTCTTCTTTTCGTCACCAGATTTCTATCTGCCTATTTTTTGTACAGAATTACCTTCTTTTATCTTCACCGGAAATCGATACGAATAATTCTTTTCCTGCCACTTTTCATCTTCAATCATTCTAAGAAGATTCTTTGCTGTAATACGTCCGAGCTGATATTTCGGATGAATTGCGGAAACCAGCTGAACCCCGTTGTTTGCATCTAAAAGCTCCGCATCATCAAATGATACCAGCGAAACATCCTCTGGAACATGTAATCCCCTCTCCTCCAAGAAATCCATGTAATAATTCGCAACTTCATCATTATATACAATCATTGCCGTACAGTCTTTCGTACGTCTATACATTCGGAGTAAACCTTTTTTGCTCAGCTTTTCTTCCATATCTTTTGTTGAATACCAACGAATATAATCATCATCAAATTTTACTCCATAATCTGATAAACACTGAATAAAGCCTTTATATCTCTCAATACCCTGCATATCATCATATTTAAAAATCCCGCCTATCCTGCGATGTCCATTTTCAATTAAAAGTTTTGTCAATTCGTACGAACACTTCTTATCTGACATTTCCACACTGTCAAACACCATATTTTCATAATGATTATGAATAAAAAGTGTCGGAATATTCCTTCTTCTAATTTCTTTATAAAGTCGGATATTTGGATTCGGAAATGCAGATCTTGAGCCTTCTATGATCAAACCACTGACATCCCCTTTCAGAATCCCTTCCAAATAGATAGCTTCATCATTCAATCGATTCTTTGTCACAGCCACCTCTATAGCATATCCTTTTTCCGTAAGACAAGATTCAATCCCATCATATACTCTTGGAAAAAGATAATCCGAATAATAACTCAAAAGAAGTCCGACCTGCGGTCGTTCTTCATTTACCTTACTGCAGTCATAAGACACATAGGTTCCGCTTCCTCTTACACGAGTTACCAGCCCCTCTTCCTCTAGTTTCTGCAGTGCAGTTCTTACAGTCTGTCTAGAATACCCAAATTTCTTTTGAAGACTTGGTTCTGACGGAAATTTATCCATATTTTTTATCACACCACTGGTGATAAGTGTATGAGCCCAATTATATAATTTTTGATATTTCAAACATTCTTGATCCATGTTACTCATAACTTCTGCCTTTCCCATAAAATAAAGACCAGACTCTCTAACCGCGCTTTATGGTAAAGATTCTGATCTTTATATTATACTTCCAGGGAAATGCTTCTGACAAGAGCATTCCCCGATCACGTATAGTTTATTCTATATTATTTGATTACCTGAATAGATTCACGATCTGCAAATACTGCAACGAAAATTAAGAATACAATTCCCTGAATCAACTGCATCATCTGTGTTGAGAATCCCATCATTGTCAGTCCACTATTCAGTACAACATACAGTAATGATCCAACAATAATATTTTCAAAACGAACCTTTGCACCACCGGAAATAGGCATTCCGCCTAATACCAACGCGATAAGAATCTGTGTTTCGAGCTGATTACCTCCTGAAGAAGTAACTGATCCAACTTTGATTACATTGATAAATGCAGCAAATCCTGTAATTGCTCCTGCAAGTACATAGATAAGGAATTTCATCTTATCTGTACGGATACCTGAAAACATCGCTGCTTTCTCTCCTGCTCCGATTGCTTTCAGATAAGTTCCAAATTTCGTATAACGAAATGCAACAAATCCAATAAGAAGGATCACTACTGTACAAGCAATCTTAAGCTCTGTACTATCGTAGTTGATCAGTTTTGCAGAACCCGCAACCGGCGCATTTGTTGTAAGGTATTTGATAAATCCACGGAACAAGAACATTGTACAGATTGTTACAATAAATGATTTGATCTTACGAAATACATAAAAGTAACCGTTCAATGCTCCGATTGCAGCACCGCTTACAATACCTCCGATAATTGCAAGCGGAATGCTCTTCTGTGAAAGCATACATACAACAATAGAAGAAATACCGAGAATGGATCCCTGGGAGAAATCAAGGCCTCCCATTGTCATAATGAAGAAAACTCCCATTGCTGCAATCATTGTTACATATATTTGTGAAAATACCAGCGACAGATTTCCCATCATTCTGAAATCTGTCAAAACGTTAAATAACAGGAAAATAACAACCAATCCAACGATCGGTAAGAGCGAACGGATCAAAGACATTTTTGATGCTTTTTTCAGCTGCTGCTCTTTATCATTTGTTTTTACACTCACTTGACTTCCCATAGTTGCCTCCTTATACCATCATAGAAATAAGACTGTTTTCATTCAGATCCTTATTTCTATCAAGCTGACCACTAACTTTTCCATCTTTCATGATTATAATGCGGTCACACATACCGATCAGCTCCATCAGCTCTTCTGAAATCATAATGATAGATTTTCCATTCTTTCTCATTTGATTCATCAGCTGGTAGATATCCTGTTTTACCTTGATATCAATACCACGAGTCGGACTGTCCAAAACAACGATATCAGAATCTTTACCGATCCATCTTGCAAGAACAACCTTCTGCTTATTACCGCCTGAAAGATTTGATACAAACTGGTTTACATCCACCATTTTTACAGACATTTGTTTTGCATACTTATCTGCAAACTCTTTTCGTTTTTTATCTCTTAAAATATGTGATTTTCCTGCCAGCTCATCCAGTGACGGAAGGCAAATGTTATCTCCAATACTCTGGTTAAGGACAACTGATTCATTATCACGATCCTTAGATGTATATGCAATACTGTTTTTAATCGCAGTAGGAATGCTGTTGATCTGAGTTCCGTCTGCCAGTGTCACCGCACCTTCACGATCATAAGATGCTCCAAAAACAGCTTTTCCGATTTCATGCATACCTGATTCAGAAAGTCCTCCAAATCCAAGAATCTCTCCCTTATGAAGATCAAAGGATACATTTTCAATCAATCCTGGAACTGTAACATTTTTCACTGATAACACGACTTCATCAGATACTTTTTCGCCATAATCAGAACGATAATAATCACCTGTCACTTCACGTCCTACCATCAGCTTTTTCAAGTCTTCTTCTGTCACATCTTTACTCTTAACCGTATCAATGTAAACACCATCTCGAAGAATTGTAATTGTATCAGACTTATCCAGGATTTCCGGAAGGTCATGGGAAATAAAAATAACTGTATTTCCACTCTTTCTGATTCTTTCCATATGTTTGTAAAGCTCTTCACGTCCTTCCTGTGAAAGCGCTGTTGTTGTCTCATCGATCACAACAACCTTTGGATCAAAATAAGTAGCTTTTACAATCTCAACCAATTTACGATCCTCGAAATTGTAGTTATCGATCATATCTGCTGCTTTGATTCTGTCAAAGCCATATTTTTTCAAAAGCTCTGTTGCTTTTTTGTTCATTGCATTTGTATTTTTAATTCCGAAATGTACGAACTGCTCTTCATGTCCAAGGAAAATATTCTCTGCAACAGTAAGTCCTGACAGAGTTCCAAGTTCCTGCACAATAATGGATACTCCTTCGTTGTTTGCTTCTACCTGGTTCTTTGGATGAATCTCTTTTCCGTCCAGAATAAATGTTCCGCTTCCGATACTGTAAATACCTGTCAGCATATTTGTCAGAGTTGACTTACCGGAACCATTTTCTCCGATCAGCGCATGAACCTCTCCTTTATTCACATTGAAGGATACATTCTGAACTGCTTTTGTAATACCGAAGTTTTTACAAAGATTTTTTACCTGTAATCTTACTTCACTCATTGCTGTCTCCCTCCTTCATTACTTGACGATTTCGCCCTTAGTAGCCTTTGTTGTCACTGTAATGATTATAAGCAGTGCAAGTCCTGTGATAACATCCTGGATTGCAGTCGGTGCTCCAAGTGCAATGAAACCAAAGAAAATGATGTTGATTACGAACTCACCGATAATGATTGCCGGAAGCGGCATTCCGTATTTCTTAAATGCCAGACCAAAGAAACATCCCATAGTCGGAATAAAGTTTCGGCTCATGGACGCCATTCCTGTAACAGCTACCATGGAGGAACCATAACTGATTGTTAAAATCGCCATAACTCCCAGAAAAGCACCACTCAAAATAAATGCAAGTACTTTATATTTATTTACATTAATCCCCATGTTCTTTGCAACGAACTCGTCACTTCCGATTGCGTAGGTATAAGTTCCGATTTTAGTATAATTCAAAAAAATGTAAGCTACTGCGCAAGCCACTAATGCAAGAATGATATCTCCAGGCATCTGACCAAATGCACGAAGATTTGATGGAAGTGTCTGCTCAACACCACCTGCAATATAGTTTGCAACCGACTCATAAATAAGAGCCAGACCTGTTGTTACGATCATCGATGGAATACGAAGCTTTACATAGAATAATCCGTTTAATGTTCCTACGATCGCACCTGTAATAATACATCCTGCGATAAGTCCAAAATAACCCAGATTAAATCTAGTTGCAAATACGCATCCAACGATTGCTGAAAGCATGATATTTGCACCAATTGAGAAATCGAACATTCCCATTACCATTACAAAGTAAAAACCAACTGCACCCACGGTAGCGATCAGGCTGGCCTGAAAGTAATTGAGCATATTGGAAAAAGAACCGAAGTTATGTGGTGTTAAAATTTTAAAGATCGCCCAGGAAAGTATGACCAGACCTATTAAGATCACATATCCCATCGCTTTCCCTGATATTTTTTTAGTAGTGCCCATATTATCTACCTCTTTATAATTATCATTTCTGATTTAGAAAGGGTGGCATCGCCTTTGCGACATCACCCTTTACAAGTTAATCGTCGTTATTATTATCTGTCTTATTTTCCAGCACGTTCTGCTGCATCTTCAATAGATACCTTAGCAGCTGTTGCTTTTAAGTCGTCAAGACTAAGTTTTGACATTTCAACCAATTCTTCATCTGTATATGGAAGCTGATCTACAAAATATTCTTCATATGCTTTGTAGTCTTCCGGTGATGATACATACAGATATGGGAATGGAACATCTTCGAATTTTCCACCAAAGTCTGCATAGTCACCCTTGATTGCGTTGTAAACCATCATGAAAGAAATCAGAGGATCACAGAAGTGTCCACCGGATTCACCTGCCATTGAACCGTTTTCAAGTCTTTCTCCAAGATCTGGAAGGAAGTCTGTTGAAACAATATCAATGCTGTCTGTTTTTCCTGCACGTTCTACTGCTGCGATTGCTCCCTGAAGTGGGTCTCCGCCGCCACCTGCCGGAATCAGTGCGTCAAGGTTCGGATCTGCTGCCATTAAGGCTTCTGCTGCTTTTGATCCACCTTCTGATGTAGTACCTGCATACTGTGGTTCTGAAAGGTTTGCTTTGTCATCTGGATGTTCTTTGTTCCATTTTTCAACGCCTGCTTTGTAACCTTCCCATCTTCCAAGCCATGTAGCATCTCCCTGCTCCCAGCCGATCAGACCGATGTTACGATCTCCTTTTTCAAGAAGAATATTCACAAGCTCTTCACCATTTGCTGGCTCATCTTCATGTACTGCTCCGATGTAGTACTCTGAATCCTTTGCTGCCTGATAGATGTCCGGGCTGTTTTCTTCACTGATTACACGGAAGAACTGTGACAGATAAACTTTGTTATCGTTACATGTTTTGATTGCAGATGTCATCTCTGTATCAGATGAGTTACAGATGATGATTCCCTGACATCCTGCTGCTGCAAGTGTTTCTACAGAAGCTGTAACTTTCTCTGAAACATGTCCCTGGTCCACATACTGTAATTTTACGTCCAATGCCTTTGCTGCTTCGTCCAGCATCTTTTTACACTGTGATCCAAGTACATCTGTTGATGACCAGATAGAAACTCCGATTTTAATCTGATCTGATTTGGAAGTACCCTTGTCTGAGGATTCGCTGCTTCCGCATGCAGCAAGTCCGACTACCATTGTAGCTGCCATTGTGACTGCTAACGCTTTTTTGAAAACTTTTCTCATATTTTTCTCCTCCATCTAAGTTTTTCTTGATGGTTTGATTATATTATCTGCCCCTTTTTCTTTCAATAAAATACAAGAAAGTTTTCTTTTAAAGTTGTACCATTTTTTAACATTTTTACTAGTTGTATTGTTCATTTTTGTATTCTTTTATACATTTTTCCTTTATCTTCACACATTTTTCACATGTTTGTCATTGTTTTTGTGCGTTATGTGTAATTTTTAGATTAGTCGATAGTACAACTTCGTTTTCCTCAATACTTGTATTGTTATCTTATTAACAAACATCTGAATCTGCTTGATATTTTCTATGCTTCCTGCACAGATTTTGTTTACAAAAAGCTCAAAAAAGAGGAAGAAACTGTAGATAAGTTCTTCCTCAAAAAAAACAATTTATTTTTTATCTTAATTCAGCCGAAACACTGAACAATCGCTATTCTTTGCTTCTATCTGACTAATAACAAAATCCGGATCATTTTTATCGTAACAAACCTTGTCTCCTTCATTGATATTGTTTTTATAAAGTAGGTCATCCTCTACTTTCACTCTCAATTCTTCTCCAGATGAATCTATAAGTGTAACCACTGCCATGACTGGACTTCCTTCAGCTCGTTCTTCGCAACCAAAATCTAAATCTTCATCGATTCTCTTTACTGTATAAATCATGATAATTTATCCTTTACTTTTCTTATTTCCACGTTTTCCAAATATCCGGCTGATAACCAAGTGTGGATTGCTTTCCATTTCTGACAACCGGAGTTTTTATTACCTGCGGATTTTCGAGCACCTTTTCCAGCTTATCTTCATCTGCAATATACTTAATGAGAGCAAGAAGATCTTTGTCTTTTCCTTCCCAGTTGATCATATTTTCTAATCCACCATTCACCTGGGCAACTGAATTGAATTCACCCTTACTCATACCTTTTTCTTTCATATCAATGAACTGGAATTTGATTCCACGTTCTTTGAAAAACCGCTCTGCTTTCTTGGTGTTATTGCATTTCTTAGTTCCAAAAATCTGTATGTTCATTTCATTTTCCTCGTATCTTTATATTGTCAATATTTGTTTATTATTACACTTCCTTATAATACAAACAAATATTCTGATATGTCCCATCTTTCATACGGAATCCATTCGGTACAGTTCCAATCTGCACAAATCCTAATCTCTCGTACAAATGACGTGCGTGAACATTATTTTCTACCACTGCATTGAACTGTAAAATCTTAAAGTCATGCAACTTTGCCTGTACAAGGCAGTCACTTACAAGTTTCTCACCGATATGTTGTCCTCTGTAAGTTGAATCCACTGCATAACTTGCATTTGCAAGGTGGCCACAGCGGCCAATGTTATTCGGATGCAAAATGTAAAGTCCTACAATTTTCCCATCGTTATCTGCAACGCCACAATAAGTCTGTGATGCAAAGAATTCTTCCCCTGTCTTATCATCCAGGAACTCTTCCTGTGGAAATGCTTCACCATCTTCTACTACTTCATTCCAGATGTGAACCATCTCGGAAATATCTTTTTCTGTATATTTTCTAATTATCATAATGTCATTTTCCTCTTCTGGCCTAACTTTATTGTACTGTTGAATTTTTACTTTTCCTATATTCTGTTGGAGTCATTTTATAACTCTTTTTAAATGCTCTACAAAAATAATCTACATTATGAAACCCTGTTTCGTAAGAAATCGTATTGATTTTTTTCTCTGTATTTTTAATCAACAATGCTGCCTTCTTCAGCCGGTAACCAATCAAATAATTAATCGGAGTGATATGTAAAAATCTATTAAAAAGATTCAACACCGTACTTTTACTAATATTAGCATAACAGGCAATTTCCTCCAAAGAAATATCTTCTGCATAATTCTGGTGCAAAAACTGCATCATAAGCTGCAAGCGTGCCTGAGCTGTTCCGGAATCGTCCGTTTGCTCTTCCATACATGTTTTGTCAATATTTTCATAAATAATCAGCCATAATTTCTGCATAAGAACTGATGTAAGCAACTCACCATCACCTTCTCTATCCTGTGCAGAAAATATTTGCTTCATAATTTCTAATGCCTCTCCTTGCCATAAATTCTCCCCGTTTAAGATCAAGTATGACAACGATGATGAAACAATCGGTTGAATATATTTTTGATAGATCAAACTATTTTCCGGCGCAAGAAAGGACGACATACAAAGGAAATTGGGGATGACAGTTTCATCACTGGAATAAAATTTGTGCAAAATCTTTGAATTTATAAAAATACCATTTCCCTTTGATAGTGAAAACATCGATTCACCAACACATACCGTCATGTTTCCGGATTCAACATATACAAATTCCCATTCTGTATGCCAATGCCAGTCAATGCAATGAAAATCAAATTGTGATAACTTTTCAAAATAGCATTTAAACGGATAACCGTCCGTCCCATGTTTTGCTGATTCCATTAAATTCTCATCTGTTACAATTTTATTTTGTGCCATATCTTTCCTCACAACAACCTTTTTATTGGATTTACGATATAATACAATATTTATGCGATATAAGTCAATGTTTTTTCTTGTTATCTAATATATAATACGGTATAAAAAGAACAAAGGAGTTTTCTGTTATGCCAGATTATCAAAAAACAAAAGTGGCATGTTATCTGGGACTCGTCACTCAGGCGATATCCGCAAATTTCGCACCACTATTATTTTTAAAATTTCACAATGATTATGATATTTCATTGGGTAACATTGCTTTAATATCTACATTCTTTTTCTTCACACAGCTTTTAGTCGACTTATTTTGTGCGAAGTTTGTAGATCGAATCGGTTATCGTGTATGTATCGTAACTTCTGAAATATGTGCTGCTGCCGGATTAGTTGGACTTGCATTTCTTCCTGATCTGTTACCGAATCCTTTTACCGGAATTATTATAAGTGTAATCATCTATGCTGTGGGGAGTGGATTGATCGAAGTTCTCTGCAGTCCTATCATCGAAGCATGCCCGTTTAAAAATAAAGAAGCAACTATGAGCCTGCTTCACTCCTTTTACTGTTGGGGTGCGGCAGCCACCATACTGATTTCGAGCTTATTTTTCTTCCTGTTCGGGATGAATAGTTGGAAATGGCTGGCAGTCATGTGGGCACTTATTCCGGCGATTAATATATATAATTTCGCAACTTGTCCGATAGAACATTTAGTAAATGACAGAAATGGAATGGGCGTCAGACAGTTATTCCGAACTCCTGTTGTCTGGCTGGCAATCTGCCTGATGATTTGTTCAGGAGCATCTGAATTGGCTATGGCACAATGGGCATCAGCCTATGCCGAAGCTGCACTGGGACTTTCTAAAACTTTTGGGGATTTGATTGGGCCTTGCATGTTTGCAATTACAATGGGAATAAGTCGCTTGATTTTTGGAAAATATGGTGAAAAAATGGATTTGATGAAGTTTATGACAGGTTCCGGAATCCTCTGTGTGATCTGTTATCTTTTAACCACCTTATCATCAAATCCGGTAATCGGGTTAACCGGTTGTATTGTATGTGGTTTTTCGGTTGGAATCATGTGGCCTGGAACGATCAGTATTACATCTAAAAAAATGCCGGCCGGTGGAACCGCAATGTTTGCATTGCTCGCCATGGCCGGCGATTTGGGAGGCAGCATTGGACCTGGTATTGTAGGTTATGTTACCCAGAATTCTGATAATAATATCCGTGTTGGAATGGGAATTGGTCTTATCTTTCCACTTGTTCTCTTAGTCATGTTATTCATTCTTTGCAAGGGGAAGAATACGCAGAAATCGCTTCATACAGTTTAATTTCAGTTGAAGTTGAATTTCTTATCCTAACCTCAATTGATTCTTTCTCTACATAATTTATACTCTCTAGATGGAACGCATCACCTTGCACTCGTATGGTCTCAACGTTCCATCTACTTTTCCATCAGAGTAAATGGTTCCATTTGCAATAACCGGCAGTTCTTTTCTTAACTGAATCAATTTTTTATAGAAATTCAGGATAGTATCTAGCCTCTTTCTGTATTTTCTTTCACGCTTCGCGCTCTTCATCAGACTTGAAGTTATCTTACTTTGCTTTGAACTCTATCCACTCATTATCTATAAGGACAACTACACTGTCATCCTCAATAACTGCATAAGGTATTCCTAAATCTCTGTTGAAATTGGCTTCGCCATCTTTTTGAGGTATGCCGTTTTCTGCATAAGAAGTAGTATATTGAATAACACTCTCGTCCACTTCAACAGGAACAGCATGATCAGTGGAATAGTAGTTAGTACCATTTACCATTATAGTTGCAGGGTAGTCACCACTATCTGATTTTCCACACCTTGCCAAAGTAAGAATACAAACTAATGTCAAAACTGATGCAATTAACTTTTTCATACAATCACCTCGCTATTCACTTTTACTATTTCCGCAATAATATTGCCAATAAAACAATTAGAACTAATATAATTATCAAAAAAATAAACCTTATTTGACCGTAAAATCCTAATCCAATCCACTGCAATACTATTATTAACGCAAAAACTAATAACGCCCAGTAATTTCTTTTCATGCAAATCCCTCCCTTAATATCGTAACGGCTTGCCTTGGAAATCAAAAACGCATCTTGGGATCTCTTAATTCCTCGTCTGAGCACATCTTTCTCCTCTATATCAAGTGCATCTGCAAGCATCCTTGACTGAATATCAACTGTTTTCTTAAGCGCCTGAAGACGCTTTTCATTGATTGCATAGCCTTGCAAAATAAACTGTTTAAGGACATTATTTGCCCATTTTCTGAAAGCTATACCTCTTTTAGAATTAACTCGATATCCGACAGACAAAATCATATCCAAATTATAAATTTTGGGTTTTCGTCCCCCTGTACTTCTGTCGGAAAAACCGACAGAAGTCTCATCCAGTTCTCCTGAAGCAAGAATATTTGAAATATGTTCGCTTACTGTAGCGTGCTTAACATCAAACAACACTTCCATTTGTTTTTGCGTCAGCCAAACTGTCTCCTGCTCAGGATTGATTTGAACTTCTATATTAACATCACCATCTGTAAATAATACAATTTCATTCTTCATCCTTCAGTTCCCCTCCACGAATATTTCCCAATAACACATCTCATGTGAAACTTCCAGTTTACACATCCAATCATTTTCTTCATTCTATCACAGCATCATATTATTCCGCCATCAATTTTTCAACCCAGGTACCCTTGACAATAATAAACTGGTCTGCGCCTTTCCACCCATGCTTCACCGGTAAATCTATTCTCATAGTTGCTGTGATTTTTGCTGCATACTTGCTACATATCCACCAATTTTCATCACGTTTCTAGACGTCTCACTGAATCAAAAGGTAAAGAAAAACCCCAGAACCGAAGTTCTGGGGTTTTGGATCTCTTTGAATTGTATTTCTCTTGCGAGATAATTATCTCTTAGAGAACTGTGGTGCTCTACGAGCTGCTTTGAGACCGTACTAAACATCTCTATGGTGCGTTTTTCCTTGATATTACGGGCTTTTTTCGCATTTTCTGTTGTCGGTTGTCCTATTCCTTAACCATAGAAATCGGTAATTTTTCATCAAGATTCCCTTGGTTCAAAGCATCATTCACTACCTCGAAAAGTTCCTCTGGTTTATTATACTTGACTCTCGCGTAAATGTCCATAGTTGTCTTGCTGTTTTCATGCCCAGCTAGATACTGAACTGTCTTGGGATCAACGCCCGCATAGAGCAGATTCGTGATGTAGGTATGCCGCAACAAGTGCGGTGTTACATCGAAATCCAGGGTATAGCGAATCTTGGGATTGTTCCTCTGCGTTGTTCCTAATGTCGGCTTGACGGTATATTTGATGCTCTGTCCATTCACATATTTATAGTAGGTTCTCTCTTTCACAGAACGAACAACTACATACTGCCAAACTCTCGTAAACTGTGAATAAGAAAGTGGCAGCCCTTTGCTATCAGCAATCACATACTCCGATATTGAATTTGCTTTTGCTTCGTGTAAACAGTCCGCCAGACACTTCGGAATAGGAATATCCCTTTTTGCTGCCGGAGTCTTTAGAATTGTGGAAATCACAGGTCTGTTATGCTCTGACCTCCATGCTCTCCGCACAGATATGTACGGGGTTCGTACATCCAAAAATACACACTCCCATTGCAATGCAAGAATTTCTTCCCGACGTAGACCGGCATACAAGCCTATCATAATAAAGAGATACGGCGGTAGTCCTTTCACCGTATCCAGCAGAACCGCAACCTGCTGGTCAGTTAAGGCATCTTTCTTTTTCGATGCTTTTCCGCCCTTTGCTGAAATTCCAACGCATGGATTATGGGTTATTAGCTGACTGCGCTCTGCCGAATAGAAAACACACTTGATCAACATATTTACCGTAGCGTATAATCCTTCCGACTTTTTTGACAGTGGAACAAGTGCCAGGCGAATATCATCCGCAGTTACTTCTTCCATATACATATCTCCCAGAGGCTTGATGACGTAGTTCCTCATGTTTTGGTTATACCCCTTCATGGTAGCCGCAGACACCTTTGCCGACTGCATCAGCAGCCATTTTTCACAATACTCGGCAACCGTCGGATGCTTCCGGTGAAAGATGATTTCCTCCACCTGTCTCCGGGCCTCTAACTGCTTTTCATATAATTCTTCGCAGGTGGTCGCATATAAGCTGACCTGCTTTCCATCGGCATCTGTAATTCTGGTTCTGTAATACAGTGTTCCTTTTCTTGTAACCGTTCCGTACTCCGGAACGCTTTGTTTTTTCTTAGCCATACAAATCTTCCTTTCTTGATAATGAGTGTTCTCAAATTCACACCTTCTTTTTATCAGAAAGCACTAACTTAATCAAAGATACGGATTATGAAAAACAAAGAGCGAGACATCCTTGCCTCGCTCCTGCGTTGTTTCCTGCTTTTATAATGTTATGCCTGTGCTGCATCCCACTGGGCAAATGCGCCGCCCATTGTTCTTACCAGCTCATCCGGTCTGTTGTATTTAACCTTTGCGTAAATGTCCATCGTAATTTTACTGCTCTCATGCCCCGCCAAGTATTGAACCGTTTTCGGGTCCACGGACGAATGAATCAGATTCGTAATGTATGTGTGCCGCAGCTGATGCGGCGTCACTTCAAAATCTAAACTGTAAATCACTTTGCCGTTATGTGCTGCCTTTTCACCAAGAACTGGTGTAACCGTGTGTTTTACACGCTTTCCATCCTCGTAGCGATAATAGGAACGCTCCCTGACTGTTCGGGTCACAATGTACTGCCAGAGCCGCTTGAACTGCGTATAGGATAACGGATCACCGTCTCTGTTCGGCACTACATATTCTGACTGTGAATTAGCCTTTGTCTCTTTCAGACACTCTGCAAGGCAAACCGGCAACGGAATATTTCGTTCCGCAGCTTTCGTTTTCAGCTCGTCCAGAATGACCGGCCTGTTATTTTCTGTATGCCATGCCCTCCGTACCGTTAAATAAGGGTAATCCACATCCAGATATACAGAATCCCATTTCAGGGCAAGAATTTCTTCTCGTCGCAATCCTGCATACAGCCCCAGCATCACAAACACATACGGTGGAAGCCCCTGAATAGCATCCAGCAACCTGGCAGCCTGTTCATCCGTCAATGCTGCTTTATCCTTTTGCGGAACACCTCCGCCTTTGGCTGTAAGGTAAATTGTTGGGTTGGTATCAATAATCTTACTTTCCTTTGCTGCCCGGAAAATGGATTTATATAAGATAACCACCGACTTATATACCGAAGCAGATTTTTCGGAAACAGGGACAAGTGCAAGCTGAATATCATCCAGTGTCACATCTGCCATCCGCATCTGTCCCAGTTCTTTTATAATGTGCCGTCTGACCTTTGATGTGTAATCTATCAGCGTAGTTGCCCGCACGTGAACCGACTGCATCAGAAGCCATTTTTCACAGTAGTCTGCAACCGTCGGGGATTTCCGGCAGAATGTATCGTTGTCAATCTGCTCTATCGCTCCCAACTCTTTATCATATAATTCTTCCGGTGTTCGCGCATAAAGAGCTACCAGCTTTCCATCTGTGTTCTGAACTCTCGTTCTGTAATAATCTATGCCGTTAAGCGTAACTGTACCATATTGTGGAATTGCTCTTTTTCTTTTTGCCAATTCCGCCACCTCCTAAGAATATACTCCAGCGCTGTATCTATGTTTTATCAGACCATTATGATTTCGACAAGGATACGGACCGGCTCACACTCCAGCTCTGCGAGGTTTACGATATGTTGCGTTCTTTTCTGCTGGCTTTGCTCTGTGGGTGCATTTTGCGATATACTCCTGAAGGCCCGCCGAGGTAAAGTACACACAGCCATTCTGCACATATTGCACATAAGAAATAAGGCCATTGTTACGGGCCGCGTCCAGCGTTGCAATGCTGATACCCAAAATTTCTGCTGCTTCTTTTCGCGTAATAAGTTTTTCCATAAAGCATATTTCCTCCAATCCGTCAAGTTTGTCATCGTGTTTGTTCAAAATCACATGAATACGCTGGCAGCCGAAACCACCAGCGCATGGTATCTGATTTTGAACAGAAAGCGGCAAACGCTTCCTATTTATATTTCTCAGCTTTCGTCACATTTGCCACGCCCCCTGACGATGGGAACACAATAGGTCTCCGCTGGCGCGGATGTCATAACTCCGCAGCATCGTTCGTATCGTGTGCCGCAGGGTTCCCCCCAAGTCTTTGGCGGGCCGTGAGGAAGTATCTTTAAGCCCCCATGTAGTCATCGCGCCAAATCTGCCACCATTCTTTTATGAAATCGTAGATCGCTCCGAAGCAGTGCTTTCATCACCTCCCTGACTGCTCCATCCTCGCGGCGTTTCATATTCGCTCGTACATGGGTTATGTACCTGTTGTGCTGTCTATTCGATTGTCAACTGATGAAGGAGGAAAACTTGTCCTTCTTATTAACACTGACAAAAAAGGCAAAAAACAGGCGCATCAAATGAAATTTTATCAAAAATATTTTACAAGCTGCTTTAATCCACGGCGGATACTGTCTCGGACACGGCTTGGATCTACACCTTCTACTTCGGCAATTTCATTTACCGTCATTCCCAGATAGTATCGGGCATAAATTCGCTTTGCCTGTTTCTCCGGCAGCTTCATCACAGCGGCATAGACCTGCTCCTGAAACTGTTTTTCCTCCAGAAGCATCTCCGGTGTTTGCGGCTTCAACAGCACTGCATTTTCAATGCCATTCTCGCAATCCAGAGAATACTGTGCTTTATAACGATACATCTTTCGCTCATACGCAGCCTCCGCACGTTCAGCTGCTCGAATAGTCTCCATTACTTCCTCTGTCACATCTACAAAAAAGTCTGTTGTATAAACATCAGGATAAAGTTCCCGAAGGTTAATTTTCTTCATTATGTACCTCCATTTCGATTCACGGGTGATTGACTAGTGAATCGAATGGAGGTGGGGAACGACACCGGTATACAGCCGGATTATCTCCGAAAAAAAGGCAACAAAAAACGCCAGATTCCCGCAATGGGAAACTGGCGCACCAAGAACAGTCATTATTATGCTGAATCACATGGAACGATAATGCCGATGCAATGCTATACTTGCCCGGAGGAGGGGCAATGCTTTTTTTAATTGATGTAGATCATGGGAGCTTTGAAAAAGCAAAAGAGACACGGCAAATTAACCTCCAAGCGGCTACCGTGTCCCTGCAAGTCGTCATTAGTTTGTGTAAACGCAAAGAAACGGCGGCTCTGAAATTGTCCTTCAAAACCGCCGATTGAGTTTAAACCTTAAAATAGCGCACGAAATTATCTGCCCCAGTCAACGGTTTTTTTCTTTCCCCGGACGGGGCAGATAACTTATTATGCAGAGCGGAGCCGATGTGCGCTAATCGGTTCCTTGTACTTTCTCCTTCAGCTTTCGGAAAGATGTATCACTGATGGCGTGTTCAATCCGGCAGGCGTCTTGTTCCGCTGTTTCCTGATCGACGCCAGCAGCGATAAGCTGCTCCGTGAAAAATCGGTGACGCTCATATATTTTCTCAGCAACCTCATGGCCTATGGCGGTCAAATGGAGGAATCCATCTTCATCCACAGTTAGAAAACCACCGTTCTTCAAAATGCCTACCGCATGGCTGATACTCGGCTTGCTAAAACCCATGTGCCGGGCAAGATCAACAGAACGAACCATGCCTTGCTTCTTTTGGAGTATCAGCACAGCCTCCAGATAATCCTCCCCAGACGCATGAATCTTCATCGTAGCCTCCTTTTAGGCGGAAAGCTGCTGTTCTGCGTTCCACATAGCAGCGTACTTTCCATCCTTTGCTAACAATTCTTCGTGTGTACCAGCTTCGGTGATCCGACCATCGGAAACCACCAGAATCTGATCGGCATTTTTTACGATGGATAGGGTATGTGCGATCATCACCACGGTTTTTTTCTCTTTCAGTAGGTTCGCAATCGCCTGCTTTACCGCCAATTCATTCTCAATGTCTAGGGAGGCCGTCGCCTCGTCAAGCAGCAGGATCGGGCTGTTTTTCAAAATGGCACGTGCTATGGAAAGGCGCTGGCGTTCGCCGCCGGACAGGAGATTTCCATTTTCCCCAATCGGCGTATCATAACCCCTCTCCATCTTGCGGATAAAGCCGTCACAGTTTGCCTCTCGGCAGGCCACTTCAATTTCTGCGTCCGTAGCATCCGGACGGGCATGGCGGATATTCTCCCGCACTGTATCATCAAACAGGAACACATCCTGGTCCACCATAGAAATCTGGTCTAATACCCGTTCCGCAGCTACATGATTGATCGGTCTGCCTCCTATGGAAATCGTGCCGCCAGATACTTCATAGTATTTTGCAATCAGGTTCAGGATGGTAGACTTGCCGGAGCCGGAATCCCCCACAATGGCGGTCAGCTTCTGATCCGGCACAGTAAAGGAAGCCTGTTTTAACACCGGTTCCCCGGGAACATAAGAAAAGTTCACATGGTCAAATACAATCTCATGGGAGGCTGCCTGTAGCGGCTCCATGCTGCCGGTTTCTTCCGGTTCCTTCATCACAGCCATGATTTTATTTTTCGAGATCATCAGATTCTTATAGCTGGTGAGGTCTACAAAAATGGAATTTGCCAGCTTCGCACAGAACAAAGGCAGCATACAAATCAAAAGATAGGACACGGTATCTAAAGTTCCGGCTGCCCAGGGGCCATAGGCCGTCCAGATCACAACCGGGCAGGACAGCCAGCTCAAAATACCAAATCCCGCACCTATCGGGAGAACCTTGGCTTCATACACAAAGCTGATCCTGCTAAACTCCTGCATGGCATGGATCACGGTTTTGTTTTTCAGACCGCCAACGCCATAGGCCCGGAAAGTCTGGATACCGGATACATACTCCACAATGCTGCTGACATTCTCTGCACAAATATCGTTCTTCTCTTTGCCATACTTCGCTACCTGCCGGAAAGAAAGCCACAATCCGGGGAGCAAAAGCAGGTCGGCAATCAGGAGGATCAGCCCGGCTGGAAAGTAGATCGTCATCACAAAAACAATCAACATCAGCGACAGGGCAAAGCTCTTTGCAATGTCCCCGATCTTATGGGTCAGAATTTTTTCATAGTTATTTACATCACTGGTAATGGTGTTGATATAATCGCCTGTCTGCCCTTGTGTAAACCGGGAAAGCGGGATACGCTTGAGATGGTCGCCCATAAACAAGCGGATATTTTTACTGACTTTTGCGCCGCCGATCTGTGCTTTGGTATAGCCATAGCTGTATATCAAAATACGGAGCAGAAAGATAAATGCAATAACACCTGTCAGGACCAGTACACGGTTCATATCAAACTGACCGTCCCATAAAAACCGCATGACGGAATAAAGCAGCATAAACAGGCTACCGGAGAGCAGCCCCTCCAGGACAGTCCCGGCAACGCCAATATAAAACTCCCGGTTCTTCTTCCATACGTTATTCGGATTCATTCTGCCCGCCTCCTTCCAGTTGATAAGTAATTCCCCTCGCTGTTTCGTAGTCCTCCCATGCTTTCCGATAATAAGCGTTCTCTTTCCGCACTTCCTCATGGGTACCGACGCTGGTGATCGTATGATTCTCTACCACCGCCACACGGTCGCACATTTTCAAGGCGCTCAGCCTGTGCGCTACCACAATGACTGTCCTGCCTTTGCAGAGGTTCTGAATGGCCTTATCAATTTCCATCTGATTTTCCGGGTCAGAGGCGCTTGTCGCTTCGTCCAGAATCAGAATGGGAGCATTTTTCAAGATCGCCCTTGCAATAGCAATCCGCTGTTTTTCCCCACCGGAGAAACGGGAGCCGAAGCTGCCTACCTTTGTGTCATAACCATCCGGCAGCGACATGATGAAGTCATCAATCTGCGCCTCCCTGGCGGCAGCCCGTACTTCCTCCAGGCTGGCGTCTGAACCCATGCGGATATTTTCCAGTACACTGTCACGGGTAAGGAATGTCTTTTGAAATACAATGGCAATATTCTTCAGGATGGTATCGTAGTTCAGTTCATTCACGTTGATCCCGCCGATCAGCACCTCCCCCTCCTGCACATCATAAAACCGGGAGATCAGTTCAATCACGGTACTCTTGCCCGCGCCGGACTGTCCCACAAGTGCCATGCGTTCCCCATCCCTGATCTTGAGGTTGACGCCTTGCAGGACATCCGTTTTCCCATCGTAGGAAAAACGTACATTCTTAAGCTCAATATCATGGTTTTCCGGGAAGTCCATTCCACCTTCATAAACAGGAACGTCCAATATTTCTTTCGTTTTGGTAATGGCGCCCAGGACATTCGCAAAGTTTGTCCCCAATTCCTGTAAAGGCCGGATCTCCGTCAGATACATGGAGCCGACATAGACGAACAGCAAAAATGCACTGGCCGCCAGGGAGCCTTTCAGAAAGAACATCCCGCCCAGGGGAACCATCAGCAGCATCCCACATTCAATCAGAACCACAAAGGTTGCATAAGGAGGCCCCATTCTCCGGGAGGTTTCATTCCACATGGCATTCTCTTCCTGGATCGCACCGGAAAATTTCTGGAACGATTTGCTCCCCATGTTGTACGCTTTAATCAGTTTCATACCGCTGATATACTCGATCATAACGGAATTGAGCGTTGTAATGGATCGGTTCGCCCGGTCCATCAAATCGTCCGTATTCCGAAACATAACCCCCATTACCACAACGGCCAAAATCAACGGCACCAGGGAAACCAGTGCCAATGGGATATTTACTGTCATCAAATAAATGAAAATTGCTACCGGCCCTACCATATAGCACACAAGGTCTGGAAGGTTATGGGCTAAAAACAACTCCAGCTTTTCAATATCTTCATTCAGAACCGTTTTAATATCCCCGGTCCGCCGCTCATTCAATGTACCAAGGGGGACTTTTGCCAGATGTTCCGCCACCATGCAGCGCACCTTGAACAAAGCACCGTAAGCACCTTTATGGGCCGCCACACCGGAACACCCGAATAAAACAAAGCGCAGGGCCACAGAAACGGAGATCATCATTACCGTCTGTACGACAAGCTCTTTTGTGCAGATATGCTGGAAAGCGGCATCCATCAGGCGATAAATCCCGATATACGGGACAATGATACACAGGCCGCTTGCCATGGCCAGCAGGATTGCCAGCAGCAGCCAGATTTTTTGCTCACCGGCCCATTGAAGCAGCAGTGCAATCCTGTTTTCTTTTTTCTGTTTCATCACTTCACATCTCCTTTCTCTCTGAAACAGAGAACAGTTCCCGGAGCTTTTGAAGGGAATCCATCACAACAGGGATGTCATCCGGCATTTCCCCTTCATCAAAATGCAGGACACGGGAGCAGGTACGGCAGACAAATTCAAAATCGTGGGTGACAATAAAAATGATTTTCCCCTGTTCGGATAACCGTTTTATCAGACCTGCCACCTGCGCCATGCTGTCAAAGTCCAGGCCGCTGGTGGGTTCATCGAACACCAGCAAATCTTTTCCACAGATCATGCTGACTGCCACAGCCACACGTTGCTTCTGTCCACCGGAAAGCGTGTTGGGATGGCGTTCCCGGTAGGCTGTAAGCCCCAATTCCTTCATGGTTTCCTCTACTAAATCTTGATCCGGGTTTCGGATTCCGAAGGAACATTCTGCCTCCACACTCTCCGCAAACAATTCATAGTTCACATCCTGCATAACCATATAAGAGCGTTTCAACCTCGCCTTGTGTTCCATCGGCTGGTCGTCCCAAAGGAACGCGCCTTCACAGTCTTTATGAAGCCCACACAGGGCGCGAGAAAACGTGGTCTTTCCGGCTCCATTATGACCGACCACCCCAATGACTTCCCCCTTTGCCGCAGAAAGAGCAATCTGGTGTAGAATCGTCCGTTTTTTATAGCGCAGAGTAACATCATGGAGTGCTAATGTGGGAGAGGAAATAGGCGGATGACTGGCCGGAGGGAGCACCCTTGCCAGAGCAACCGCCCGCAGCCCCATGTGTTCCCGTTCGGTTTCGAGCAGCCGGAGAAATTCCTCCGGCGTGAAAATCCTTGCTATTTCTCCATCTTCCAGATAAACAATGCGATCTGCCAGCTCCATCAGATAATAGAGTCTGTGCTCCGCAATCAAAATGGTTTTCCCCTGGCTTTTTATCAGCCGCAGATGTTCTTTCAATTCCTGGATGGAAGCCATGTCCAGATTCGAGGATGGTTCGTCCAGCAGATAGATTTCCGGGTTCATGGCATAGACAGACGCAAACGCGATTTTCTGTTTCTCCCCACCAGACAATTCAAAAATATTGCGGTTCCGTAGCTTTTCAATATGCAAATCTTTTGTTGTCTGTTCTACCCGTTCCTCCAGTTCCTTTACCGGCCTGGCTTCATTTTCAATTCCAAACGCAATCTCACTGTCCGTATCCACATTGAAAAACTGCGTCCGGGGATTCTGAAAGACGGAGCCCACCTTTGCGGCGATCTGATACATGGGCAGGTTGCTGATTTCCTGTCCGTCCACCAGCACACGCCCTTGAATTTCTCCCTGGTAAAATTGTGGAATCAGGCCGTTTACCAACCTTGTGACCGTTGTTTTTCCACACCCGCTACGGCCACAGAACAAGACACATTCCCCGTCTGCAATTTTCAGGCTGATTCCATGCAGACCACCATGCTCCTGTCCCTCATAAGAAAATGATACATTTTCAAATTCAATCACCCGGTCACACCTCCCCGCATACATAATTCAAAAATAAAGAAAGCAACAGCAATCAACATCGCCATCCAATCTGCAATCCCGCATTTTATCTGGACAAGGCAGGTCCGGGGATTGGGATTCTCAATCCCGCGAGTAACAGAGGCAATGGAAAGCTCGTCCGCTGCTTTGGAGGCCATCATCATCAGCGGCACATAAATACACTCTACCGTCATCCCCGGATGGGAAAGGAATCCGCCCAGGGAGGGCGATACATCCCGCATCCGCATGGCGTCCTTAACAAAATGCCAGTCCTCCTGGATAGTTGGAATATAGCGCAGCATGACCGCAAATGTGATGACAAATTTTTTCGGGGCATGGATGCGGTTCATGGCAGATAAAAACTCGCTGACTTTCGTTGTGGACAGGACAATCCCTGCCAGCATCCCACAAGCATAAACTTTATGGTACAGTCCAAGGAACGCAACAAACATGGTCCGTAGCGTCCCCGTCATGGCCGCCATGATCCAGACCGTCAGTACACAGACCACGGCATAAAAGCAGACCCCTTTTATGGAATATTTCCACTTTCCGCAAAGCACTCCCAATACAGCAATCAGCAGGACAAGTGCAAACTGATACGAAAGGGAAGGTGCGAACATGGAACACAGTACGCACATTAAAATAAGAAAGAGCTTGGCCCGCGGGTCAAGCCAAAGCCCTTTCTGGACGGTGTTACCCATCATGCTGTAATACCTGCTTTTTCAAACTGCTTCTTCAGCATTTTGCAGCCCACAAATGCACTGATAGAAGCTGTTACAAGGAGAGCGGCAAACATGGCGATAAAGATTCCCGCGTTTGCGGTCGCCTGCATGGTGTCGATATAGCTTTGCTCGGTTCCATTTCCCAACATGGTCTGTGCCCAGCCCTGGGGATCAGCGAAGAAAACAAGGTACGACCCTGTTCCGCCCAGGGAGAAAAGGATATAGGACAGGCTGTTGATTTTCTTGCTCTTGTACTGCTTTGTACCGGCGACAAAATCCGCTACGACGGCCATAATGAGATAGCCCAGCGCAAACGCCCAGTGCATACCGGTGACAAACCAGATGATGGCCATTATAACGCCCATGATCGTGATACTCCAGCGCTTATGTACTTTTGCGATCATCAGCAGATAAACCGGCCCGGCAAGCAGAGCACTCCCGGCGGGCATGAAAAAGGTCAGCATCGGGTTGGTAGCAAAAAAGACGCCACCCACCATGATGAATACGAACAAAAGTGCGGTGAAAATCCCTGTTGTTACTAAGTCCTTGACGGACAATCCTGCCTTTGCATTTACTTGATTACTCATATTTTTTCCTCCTGCTTCAAGAACGGTTGACCTACCGCCTGAAATCTGTTATATTATGATTAGTTGCTGCTAACCACGGTCTATATGATACTAACTTTCCGGGCGGTCTGCAATACGTTCCGGGCATCTTCGTCCTTTCATTGCAAAGCTCCGTCCAATCGTTTCAAAGGAGGCCGTCATTTGAACAATAGCATTATTGCGGATTACTATGAGCCGCTTTTAACAGATAACCATTTTATCCCGGTAGATAGCAATAACCGCTTCAATTCTGCCGGACAATGCTGGCGGTTATCGCCTGAATTTGGGGAAGGCCTTTACTGGGTCTATGCGAAAAAAGACCTGTACGACATTAAAATCCACGATTTCTATTTTCACGAAGATTTCTTCATGGAATTTAACCTGCCAGAAGCCTTAAGCATTACCCAGTATGAATCTATCTCCGGGGAGGAATTAAATCCCTATCGGCGGATGTCTGCCGGATGTATTAAAGCCTTTATCGGCGGTTACAAGCCATACAAGGCGCTGATCCACAAAAAAATCCCCATCCGTTCCATCGGTATCGAAGTCATGCCGGCATACTATGAGGATTATCTCCAAAAGCAATATCCAGGGGATTATATCAGCCCGCTTGCAGCTTTCCGGCAGATCGATCAGACAACAGATTTCCCAGCTATGGCTAAATTGCTCCATGAAGTAAAGGTCTACCGTGGGGATGGGATTGCCGCAGGATTATTCTATGAAGCGAAAGTAGCCGAGGCCGTATCTCTTGTCGTGGAAGAACAGAAAAAAATTCTGTCCCGTAAAGAGAAACGTTTGTCCGAGCAGGATGTGGCGCAACTGAAAAATGTGATTGCTTATCTCAATGACCACTATGCTTTTGATATTCCATTAGAACGTCTTGCAAAAATCGCCTGTATGGGAACCACTAAGCTGAAAACATCTTTTAAGCAGCTGCAAGGCTGCACGATCACAGAGTACATTCAACAGCGCCGCATGAGCCAGGCAGAGCATTTGCTCATCGATACGGATTTCACAATGGGACAGATTGCGGAAATGATCGGTTACTCTACTTCTAGCCGGTTTGCGGAATTATTTCGCAAGAGTACAGGCCTCCTGCCGATTGAATATCGGAAAATGGCTCAGCAAAAATAAATTCACAATGTAATGCCACGACAGATCACTCTACAACGGAGTTTCAGTCGTGGCATTTTTCTGCTTTTCTTTACGGATATAGCCATTTTCCCCTTTCCAAATTGTAGTATTAGTAGAGAGAAAAATAGAAGGTAAGGCTTGATAACAAGCACAGCAAGCGAGTACCCGCTTGCGATTTTTCGTATTTTCAGATCTCTTGACCGAAAATGAAAAATGTTTGTTGAGATAATCTCAAACTCTTATGAAGAATGGAGGCAGCGCATGGCGAACCGGAAACGGAATATCCAGATGAATTTTTATGTCACAGAGAATAAAAAACGGCTCATAGATGAGCGGATAAAACTGCTAGCCTCCCTACCGCATTCAATATCATTCTCGTTTGGCAACGAACTAAAAGCTGAAATCTGCAATTCATCCTCATAGTTCAATTAGTAGCCGGAAACGCCATAATCATGGAGCAACCATGTTATCAAAAAGGAATCGGCATAATCAGTCCTGTTCTCAAGCACAATAAGGTTATTCCTTTGTGCAAATCGGAACGATAAAATATATTTGAGGTGAACGATTATGCCGATTGATGATTTAACTGCTTTAGGGCAAAAAATGCGGGAAGCCCGAAAGAATAAAGAACTGACACAACAGGAACTTTCCGATCTAAGCCATGTTTCTGTAAAGCAAATTGCCAATATCGAAAAAGGGAAAATGAACCCGTCCTATTTGATTTTGAGAGCATTGGCAAAGGTCCTGCACATCTCTTTAGATACGCTTATAAATCCAGATATTTCTCTGGAGGATGAGGGTGTCAATCAGATGAAAATGCTTTATTCCAGCTGTCCGCCAGAAATGCGTGACACCCTGCTGCATCACACCCAAGAAACGGTGAAGGAACTGACAGAGTTATCCGAGAAATTTGAAACGAATTGAGCCAGTGAGTGAAATTTAACGATTCTCTCACTGGTTCTTTTCATTTTCGGAGAAAAGAGGCAAGCAATGCCTGTGTTAATACACACAGGCCCGCAGAGAAGAAAATCCCTCCGTGATTTTCCTCTCCGCTTGCTTGTTGAGGGCAGCGCCCCCAAGCCCCTTTGAACACAGAATTTCATTCTGTGGCTGCGCGTTCTGCGAACGCTTTTGACCAGGACCAGCTTACCGCTGGCCGTGGTCTTTTTCTTTTTCAACATCCTGTTCTACCTCCATTTTCAGCACTCGATCTACATTTGCCTTTGCCGTTAAAAGCTCCCGCATTTCCTCACGGGAACGCCGGTACTCGGCATAGGTCTTTTTCTTTTCTTCCAGCAATTTCGCGTACTCCGTCTGCAACTCTTTGACCTTGGGAAGCTTCTTGACTCCCATCTCATCAAAGGCATTCTTAGCAGCCTGATGGAGCAGAATTTCTTCCTCATGTTCCTCCCGGAATTTCTTAGAGTATCCCGCCTTGCGGTATGCCACATAGATCTCACGGGTCTTGGCATAATTTACGATGTGAGTACGCAGAACAGCGATCTCTGCCATGCGCTTTTCAGCCGCTTTGATCTGCGCCGAAAGATCATTGTGATGTGCCGTGGTAGCCGCAGCCTTTTCTTCCAAAACCGCATACTCCAGCAGATTGTTCTCTGACAGGTAATTCATGGTCTGCGCCATTTGTTTCAGATTAAAAACTTTAGCCCATCGAGCATAGCCAGCACCTTTTCCAGCCTGCAATTTTGCCTGAATGTCCACCAGCAGATTGACCTTCGGCGGCTCTGCCTGTGTGACTGTTTTCTTTCGCGGGGTATGTGCTTTCTTCCCTAAGAGAACTGCCCGCAAATCTTCCAATCCATATCCTTCGCCCAGACTGTCCATGCGGGCGGCTTTCTCCCAGCCAGAGAGTTTCAGTCGATACGATTTTCCGCGCTTTGAGACTTCACAACCATATTCTCGCAACAGCTTCAGCAGTTCTTCAAAGTCAGCAGGACTTTGTGATAATGCGTTGTCAATCGCCACACGCAGCAGCTCTCGGTGAGAGGGCTTTGCCTGATCTCCCAGCCACTTGTTATAGCTTTTTCCGTGAAGTTTCGGATTCTCTACAATGGACAATCCGTTTTCAATGCAGATGGTATCACTTAACCGGCGAACCGCCTTGGTGCTGCCCCAAAAGTTTCGGAATTTCCGGTCATATTCTAAGCTGACCGATGACCAGATAATGTGATTATGAATGTGCGACTTGTCTATGTGAGTGCAGACCACAAAGGCATGATTCCTCTTGGTGAATCGCTTGGCAAATTCCACACCCAGCCTGTTTGCTTCTTCCGGGGTAATCTCACCGGGACGGAAGGACTGGCGCACATGATAGGCGATCACATCATCTGCGCCGCGCACCCGTCCGGTAGCGGCAATGTACTGCCGCTTTGCCAGAAGAAACTCTGCATCCGCAGTCCGGCTGTCACACGCATAGCCGGTAATGAGCCTGCCGTTATCTGTTTTCTTTGGATTGGCCACATAGTCGATGATGTCACTGATCGCCCGACTCTCTGTGCGGCCTTTGCCGACATGAAGCGGCATGATTCTTGTAGTTGCCATAAAAAGCCCTCCTCTCAAAATATTTTCTCTGAACTCTTTGCGCCTATCGTTGAAATAAACTCTCCTTATGGGTATAATATAAAGAAGCTACCAATACCTCAAAGGAGGGATTTTATGATAGAACAGCTCATTGCTGAAGCAACCGAATGTGATTTCAAAGTTGCACTTGAAATAAAGAAACCCAAAAGCTGGTTAAAAAGTGTCAGTTCCTTTTCTAATGGCATCGGCGGAACTCTGTTTTTCGGAATCTCTGATGACCGGAAACCGATTGGCTTGTCCGATGTTCAAAAGGATGCTGAGGCAATCAGCCGCTTAATCAAAGAACGAATCACACCATTACCTCAGTTTATCTTAAAACCATTACAGGAAGATGGTAAAAATCTATTAGCTCTGGAGGTTTCTCCCGGCCGCAGCACCCCATATTATTACAAGGCAGACGGCGTGATGGAAGCATATATCCGTGTTGGAAATGAAAGCGTAATTGCCCCGGATTACATTGTAAATGAACTGATCTTAAAGGGAACCAATCAGTCCTTTGACACCTTAACAACAGAAGCTGTGAAAAAGGATTACAGCTTCACACTCCTGGAGGCAACCTATCTGGAACGGACCGGCCTCCGCTTTGAGCCATCCGATTATGTCTCCTTCGGTTTGGCTGACAAAAATGGGATCTTGACCAATGCCGGAAAGCTCATGACCGATCAGCACACAGTTTATAACTCCCGTATGTTCTGTACCCGGTGGAATGGCTTGGAAAAAGGCTCTATCTTTGATGATGCACTGGACGATAAAGAATACGAGGGGAATCTGATTTATCTACTGAAAAGCGGCAGTGAATTTATTCGCAATAATTCCAAAGTCCGTTTTGTCAAAGAGGCACAGTATCGTGTAGACAAGCCGGATTATGCTGAACGAGCTGTGACAGAGGCTCTTGTTAATGCGCTTATCCATCGTGATTATATTGTGCTTGGCAGCGAAATCCATATTGATATGTTTGATGATCGGGTGGAAATCACATCTCCGGGCGGTATGTTTGGCGGCGGCTCAATTCAGGAATACGATATTTACAGTATCCGTTCCATGCGACGAAACCCTGTGATTGCTGACCTGTTCCACCGCATGAAGTACATGGAACGCCGTGGAAGTGGCCTACGCAAAATCGTCAGTGAAACCGAAAAGCTGCCTGGATACACAGAGGCATATAAGCCTGAATTTTCCTCAACAGCGACAGATTTCAGAGTCATCTTGAAAAATGTAAATTACCATCATGGTCCTTCTATCATAGAAACGACCCATGATAAGACCTATGACGCAACCCATGATGCAACCCATGATGCAACCCATGATAAAATCCTTGCATTTTGCATAGAACCACATTCAAAATTAGAAATCGCAGAACACTGTGGATACAAAAACACAAAAAACTTTACACAAAAATATCTGCGTCCGCTATTGAACAATGGAACACTCAAAATGACACTTCCCGATAAACCGAAAAGTAAACATCAAAAATATATTACAGTTCGTTCCGAATAAACAGAGAAGCAGGGCATTGGGTCTCATCTCCCATTGTCCTGCTTCTTTTCATTCCAAATTATATTCACATCATTTACCCATACACCCAATCCTGGATCGCAAATTTCAAACTCTGTACCTTGCCCAGCAGCCAGATCGCAGCCAGCGGCAGCCCCATCGGGCTAATCAAAAATGCCATAACCAGCAAAATCACACCATTCTGCGGGGAATAGGTAATCAGCACAGCCACGCCAAGCAGAGCAATTACCGTGCTTAGTAGACCAAGCACCAGACCGGATATGCAGATCAGCCCCGTGCAGAGCCAGACAAAAAGCGTCAACACCAAAACGACCGGTGCAGTTACGATCATCAGCAGACATTTCAAAATCTTCATTCCTGTTCCTCCTTCCAACGCTCCAGATGCCGTTTGCACAGGGCATCCGCTTCTCTCTCATCATCTTCCGTCACTTCCCGTTTTCCTTTGGTCAGTTCAATCTCCAGATAAGTCCGGTAATCATCGGCTAAGAGGTCGAACAGTTCCTTGGGAGTATGGCACACCTCGCCAGAGCAATAGTGAAAATCTTGGTCAAATTCAACTCTTACACATCCATGGCGGCTGATATAAACTTCTATGGTCTCGTCTGCGGTCAGGTAATCCGCAAAAATCTCCAGCACCCTTTCAAAGGTCAGCATCTGTTTTCACTCCTTTGCTACGCTTCTTATTCTACTCATATTATCCGGTACGGACAGGCAAAAGACAAGGATACAGACAAAAAGAAAAAGCGGAGGAAGGTGCGGCGAAGAAACGCCGTTCCTCCCTCCGCAAATGGAGTATCTATCCCTGTTATGAAAGTTTGGAGAGTTGGGTAAGGATTTCCTTCACACCCTCCCACAGTTGTTCCTGCCGCTGGGATATATCCTCCAAGTCAGCATTATAAACCCGCCCGGTCTCATGCACTTTGCAGGTCAGCTGGTTCAAGTTGTTGCTGCTTCGGCGCATCAGGGAGACCAACTCCTTCAGCTCCGGTAGTTCCAGCTTGACCACATAACCATCCAGCGCCATTTTCCGCAGATAAGCGCTCAAATTCTCTGTCCCGTATTGCTGCATCTTTTGATGGATCAGTTCCAGTTCTTCTGCGGACACCCAAAACAAAACCGGCACATCCCGCTTGCGCTTTGCCATGGTTATCGCTCTGGCTCCCGTTTTTTCGGGGCAGCAGACTTATGGGCGGGCAGCTCCTGTTTGAGCTTATCCCGTACTGAGGGACGGGACGGTTCCAGTTTTTCTCTCTGGGTACGGCTGCGCTGCTGTTCTTCACGCACCAGATCAATAAAACCATCCAGCACAGCAGGGTGGCTGTTTAAGGCATAACCACAACGGACGGTTTCGGGATTATCGTTGGGAATGGTCTTGGCCCATTCTTTGTTGCGTCGGGAGTAACGCCCATCCCAGTCCTGAAGCTGGATCGTGTTAGACAGAACCATGGACACACGCTCCATGCCATAGGTCTCGATCACACCCTTTGCCGCATCGTGGCTGAGATACATTCCGTCGAAGTGCTCCCGCACCGCCGCTTCAATAGACTCCTTGCATTGGCGATTTACATTGTTGGAAGCTCGGTACTGCTCCAGCTCCCCATGTTCTCTCGCATAGGCAGCTGAATGGGGATAGATCGGTGTTGTTCGCAGTTCCTCTTTAGCTCTGCACACATCGTCGGCACGGTTCTCAATGCTGTCCCGGATCACATCCATGTGACCGGTCTCCAGCTTTTCAAAGTAGCGGTACACATCCGCCAGCGGCGAAGAAGATTCCAAAAGTGCCTGGGCCTGGGCGTCGGTCAGCTCCAGCTCCTCCATTGCCATCACAATATCCTCACGGACAGTATATTCATAGGTGTGGTGCAGGATTTCTTCCGGGGGTCGGCTTTTCAGCCAGTCCCTGTATTTTTCCTGCTCAGCAGCCATCTTTTCATAAAGAGCCGTATTCAGATCGTTGGTATTCATGTTATCGCACCTCCTCATGCTGTTTTGGTTTCTTGTCTGTACTGCGGGGTTGCACTGGGCGTTTTAGGTTATCCAGCACCGAAGGCCGTGTGCTTTTGGCAACAACAGACTCGGTATGTGCCTGCCCCTTTCCGTCGATGTTGAGCAGGGTATCCAGCTCCACCAGACGGGCGTTTTTGCTTCTCAGTTCTTCTTCATAAAGGAATGGCTTTCCGACTTCCTCCTTTGCGGCAGCCTGCTGCTGATAGAGGTTATCCAGCTGGGCCTTTGCCGCCTCCAGACGCTGGGACATCTGAGCGAGGGCATTGTCGATACGAGTAAGATTTCCGCGAGGGTCTGTACCAAAGGTTGCCCGGTGGGTCATCTGTCCTTTCAGCAGGAGCGTATACTCCTGTTTCCATGCGGAAAATTCCACGGATATGGCATAGCCCCGGTAGCTGCCGATCTGCACCGGATCGGAGGTTTTGACCTCCTTGCAGGCATCCAAAAGGGCTGCACCGGCGTTCTCCTTATCGGTCAGCAGGTCTCCACGAATCTCCATACCGGAAAAGCCGTCCTCCGGGTGCGGGTGCGCTGCCAAAACCTCCAGATCGGATTCAAAGCCCTTGATAAAGCCTTTGTGCTTTTCAATCTCCTCCGGGAAGTATTTGAGCAGCTGGTCCTCCAGACGATATTGCTTGCTCTGGTGGTCGGCTTTCATCAGCTTCAGGCGGGATACCTCCACATCCAAATCCATACGCTCCTTGATGCGGGGATCTCCGGCGCACAGGGCTTTGATCTCGGCAAAGGAAAGCGCCGTTTCGTCCACATCTTCGCAGGAACGCACCGGCGATTTAGAAGTCATGATCTGACTGATGAATTTTTGCTTATTCTCCACCGTCTGCCAGAGGTATGCGTCAAAGGTTCCTTCGGTCACATAGCGGTACACATGGACAAGAGGATTCTGGTTACCCTGGCGCTCGATACGGCCCTTGCGCTGGGCAAGGTCTCCCGGTCTCCACGGACAGTCCAGGTCATGAAGTGCCACCAGACGGTCCTGCACATTGGTGCCTGCGCCCATCTTGGCGGTGCTGCCCAAAAGGACACGCACCTGACCGGTACGGACTTTAGAGAACAACTCCTTTTTCCGCACTTCGGTATTGGCTTCATGGATAAAAGCGATCTGGTCGGCAGGCATCCCCTGAGCAATGAGTTTCTGACGAATATCGTCATATACCGTAAAGACCGGTTCCTGCCCCGGCAGAGGCACAGCGCCTTCCAATGCGTGAAGCAGTGGATTATCCAGCGTTTTCGCCGCCTTGCTTGCAGGAGCTTTTGCCTGCGGTGTAGAAATGTCGCAGAACACCAGCTGGGTCAGCTTGTCAGCTTCGCCATCCCGCCAGATCTGCATGATGTTGTCCACGCACTGATTGACCTTTGTGCCAGGTTCATCCGGCAGCATCTGGTTGACGATCCTCTGGTCCAGGCCCAGCTTACGGCCATCCGAGGTAATCTTGAGCATATTATCCTGGGATGGGTCAACGGTTCCGCTGTGTACCAGCGATGCCCGTTCCGAAAGAGCCTTGACCATTTCCTGCTGGTGTTCGGTAGGCTGCGCCACGATGTTGTGGTATTCCACCTCCGGGGTGGGCAGGTTCAGTTGGTCGGCAGTCTTGATGTCCGCCACTTCTTTGAACAGGTTCATCAGCTCTGGCAGGTTAAAGAACTTGGAAAACCTTGTTCTTGCCCGGTAGCCGGTGCCTTCCGGTGCCAGCTCCAATGCTGTGACGGTCTCTCCAAATCGGGAAGCCCAGCAGTCGAAGTGGGTCATGTTCAGTTCTTGCAGGCGTTCATACTGAAGGTAACGCTGCATGGTGTAAAGCTCGGTCATGGAGTTGCTGACCGGTGTGCCGGTGGCAAAAATCACGCCACGGTTTCCGGTGATCTCATCCATATAGCGGCACTTGGCAAACATATCGGAGGATTTCTGCGCGTCCGATGTGGAAAGACCAGCCACATTCCGCATTTTTGTGTATAGAAACAGGTTTTTATAGTTGTGGGCCTCGTCCACAAACAAACGGTCCACACCCAGCTGCTCAAAAGTCACCACATCGTCTTTTCGTCCCTCGGCTTGCAGCTTTTCCAGTCTGGCTTCCAGAGACTTTCTGGTACGCTCCAGCTGCTTGACGGTAAAACGCTCGCCGCCACTGGCCTGTACCTCTGCAATCCCCTCAGTGATCTCGTCGATCTGTTCATAGAGAAGCCGTTCCTGACGCTCCCGGCTGATGGGGATACGCTCAAACTGGCTATGTCCCATGATGATGGCATCATAATCACCCGTCGCAATACGAGCGCAGAACTTCTTTCGGTTATGGGTCTCAAAGTCCTTTTTGGTGGTGACTAAGATATTGGCGGAAGGATAGAGACGCAGAAACTCCGACGCCCACTGCTCGGTCAGGTGATTTGGAACCACAAAGAGAGATTTCTGGCACAAGCCCAGGCGTTTGGCTTCCATCGAAGCAGCTACCATCTCAAAAGTTTTGCCTGCGCCTACTTCATGTGCCAACAGGGTATTTCCTCCATACAGCACATGGGCGATGGCGCTTTTCTGGTGTTCCCGCAGGGTAATGGCCGGGTTCATGCCCCCAAAAGTGATATGGCTGCCATCATACTCGCGGGGACGGGTAGAGTTCATTTCTTCGTTGTACTGGCGCACCAAAGTCTGGCGGCGCTCCGGGTCTCTCCAGATCCAGTCCCTAAAGGCTTCCCGGATAGCTTGCTGTTTTTGGGCAGCCAGGGTGGTCTCCTTGGCGTTCAGCACGCGGCGCTCTTTTCCGTCTGCGTCCTCTATGGTGTCGTAGATACGGACATCCCGCAGGTTCAGGCTGTCCTCCAAAATCTTGTAGGCATTGGCACGGCTGGTTCCGTAGGTGGTGTAGGCTGCCACATCGTTGTAGGATACGGAAGATTTCCCCTTGATCTGCCATTCAGCGGTAAAGGACGAATAGTTGACCTCGATACTGCGCTGGAGATAAAACGGGGTGTTGAAGGTTTCGTACATAAACTGCTGGATGTACTCTTTGTCGATCCAGGTAGCGCCCAGACGCACCTCGATCTCCGACGCATCCAGGTCTTTGGGCTGGGCGGCGCTAAGAGCTTCCACATTGACTGCATAAACCGGGTCCTGCTGTGCGGCCCGCTGCGCCTGACGCAGTTTGCGGCGTACATTGCCAGAGAGGTATTCATCAGCAGTCACATAATGGGGCGTTCCGTCCTGCTCCAACTGTCCCGGTACACGGAAGATTACGCCTTGCAGCTCTCCGGCCAGTTCTTCTTTTGTTTTTCCGGTAAGCTGGCTCATATAGTCCATATCCACGCAGGCTTTTTCCGAGATGGACACCGCCAGTGCTTCACTTGCCGTATCCACCACAGCCACCGCCTGATGGGGCTTGATGGTCCGCTTGGTGAACATATCTGCCTTGCGCTCCAGCTTTCCGTCCTCGTCGATAACTTCCAGCGCACAGAGCAGGTAATAGGAAGAATCATCTGCATAGGCCAGCCGATTTGCACGGTCGTTGATGAGACCGTATCTGGCAGAAAAGCTATCATAGAGCCGGTTCAGTTCCGCCTGCTTTTGGGTAATGGTGCTGTCTGGAACCGCTGCATCCATCTGAAGGTCGATCAGTTCCTGCACACAATCACGCAGTCCCACAAGACCTTTTACGCGGGCTTCTGCGGTGGTGTTGAGGTCAGGGCGCACCATACGGCTGTTTTCCCGGTAGTACACCTGCCCGTCTACAATGGCATAAGAATAGTTCTTCACATTAGGATCGGCAGGAATGGAGGTGCCAATGGCTTCGCCTTCGCCCAGCTCCGGCAGCTCTGCCTCCTGATAAGTGCCATGAATGTACTTCACAGCATCATGCAGCTGGTCGGAAAGCTTCAGTCCCTCGATGGGGTTCACGGTGTAGTCCATACCATGTGCAGTGCTTACCGGCTCCTGTCTGCCCAGCACCATTTCCGGGTGGTCGATAAAATACCGGTTGATGGCAAACCCGTCCTCCGTCTGTCCGGTCTGGGTCCATTCCGGCACGATGTCCAACGGGCGGTCCCGTTTTTGGAGGAAGATGATGTCCGATACCACCTCGGCACCGGCATTCTTTTTGAACGCGTCATTAGGCAGACGGATAGCTCCCAGCAGCTCAGCACGCTGGGCAAGATAGCGGCGCACGGTGGAATCCTTGGCGTCCATGGTATATCGAGAGGTCACAAAAGCTACCACACCGCCGGGACGCACCTGGTCGAGTGCTTTGGCAAAAAAATAGTTATGAATACTGAAATTCAGCTTGTTGTAGGCTTTGTCATTGACCTGATACTGACCGAACGGCACATTGCCGATGGCAAGGTCAAAGAAGTCACGCCTGTCTGTGGTCTCAAAGCCGCCTACTGTGATGTCCGCCTTGGGATAGAGCTGCTTTGCGATGCGCCCGGAAACCGGGTCCAGCTCCACACCGTACAAATGGCTGTTTCGCATTTTCTCCGGCAGCATACCAAAGAAATTGCCCACACCCATAGACGGCTCCAGAATATTTCCGGTCTCAAATCCCATACGGTCCACCGCTTCATAGATGGCCTGAATGACCGTAGGGCTGGTGTAATGGGCGTTTAAGGTGGAGCCTCTGGCGGCGGCATATTCCTCCGTGGTCAGCAGCTCTTTCAGCTGGGCATACTCTAAAGCCCATGCCGGTTTTTCCGGGTCAAAGGCATCAGAGAGACCGCCCCAGCCCACGTATCGAGAAAGAACCTCCTGCTGTTCGGGGCTTGCCTGCTGTCCGGCAGCTTCCAGCTCTTTCAGCAAACGAATCGCATTGACATTTGCCTGGAACTTGGCTTTCGGACCGCCTTCGCCCAAATGCTCATCGGTAATGCGGAAGTTTTTTGCATTGCGGCGCAGGTTAGCCTTGTATTCCTCATAAGATGCTTCCTCGGCAGCTTTGGCATTGGGAAAGGTCTGCCACTGGCCATTGACCTGAATGGAAACCGGGTGTTCATCCAACACTTCCTCAAAGGTTTTCTCCGGCTCAGTCACAGGGGCTGGTGGCTCCGGCTCCTCGATATGCAGTCGTTCCACCACCACATCATAAGGCAGATTGTTCTTATCGCCCGGATAGACGGCCACAGTCTCGGAATGGAAGGCCGGGGATTCGGCAGCCGGTTGGGGCTGTTCCTGTCCAAAACCGTCCTGCTGACGGGCATACATCCCGCGCAGCAAAGGCGCAACCTCATCCCAGCGGAAATACAGCATAGCCAGACGCTTTTCCTCTGCATCCATGACTTCCAGTTCTATGCCCTGTGCCGTGGTACGGTAATCGGCAATATCGCCGGTCTCCAGATTCAGTGTCTCGATCTCACCGGAATAGGCTCTGCTCAGCCAGTAGGCGATCTCGCTGTTGCTCCTGCCGGATTGCAGCAGCGTGGAAATCTGCTTTTTATCCGCTTCATCCATCAGTCCATGAGCCAATACATCCCGCAAGTCCTGATCTGCCTTGTCCGGGTCAGTAGGAAGAAACTCGGTATAGTAAGCATTGCGGCGGTCTGCCCGAAGCAGCTGCTCGAACTGTTCTTTGCGCTCTGCCCGGTAGATGGGATATACCATCCCGGTGGGCAGAAGCTGTACGGTGTCCTCCCGCAGCTCGGTGATCTGATAGGCGTCATCCTCGATATACACGGTATCGCCCACGGCATAGACCGGGGCAGCTGGGTCATAGGATGTTCTTTGCGGAATTGGGCGGCGAACTGCATCATATTCCTCATCGGAAATAGCAACTTCGGAAGTCTGCTCTGTCTCAGCAGCTGCGATCTGCTCTACATCCGACATCACCTGTTGGATAAACGGATCATTGTCCAGTTTTTCCGGGTCTGCCACCTGGCCGTTGACGATCCCTCTTTCCTCCAGAGCTTCCCGGATGGCGATGGGGTCGATGTCGTCAAAACGGTCCTGTTCTTCTTCGGTATAGAACCGGTCCTCCTGAATGAGCTGGGCAAGCCTGCGCTGTACCTTCGTCCAGGGCAGCTGCGTTTCCTCCGGGCTGCCGGCACGGACAACGAACAGGCTGTTGCTGTTACTGCCGCCGTATTCCTGAGCCAGCCATGCGGCGGTATCTTTTTCTCTTGCATGGTCTTTCATATAGCGGACAACAGCGTGTTTACTCTCGATATTGCCGTTCCATGCACAAAGGGCAGTATCAATATCTTCCTGAGAAAGAGGGCGCAGAAGTTCATGGAGCTTTGGATAGGTCTCGTCGATCACTTCCCGGTGCAGACGCTGACGGAACTCCGGCACATCCGAATAGAGTCGGATCAGCTCCATATCCTTAGAACCAAGAACCGCACGGCGCACAGCGGCATTGCCCTCGATGACAGCATTTTCACGGTCAGAATGCCCGCAGGCATTGCGGTATGCGGCATCCTCGGAAATAGCGGCAGTCACCACAGGCTTATACTGCTCAAACTGCTCCCGAAGGATAGGCTTTGGCGTTTCTTTCTCCACCTCCGGCTGCTGTGTTTGAATGACATCTTCTTCTGCCAGTTCCTTTTCAGCCTGGATTTTGTCATACTGCGCCTGTTCCTGTTCGGTAAGATAGCGGTCTTTCTGGACAAGTGAGGTAATGCGCTTGGCAACCTTTTCCCAGTTCAAGTGAACATCTGGGCAGTCCTGCTTTTTATAGTGCAGTCCTTTCCCATCGTGATCTTCGCCGCTGTGTGTTGCGCCGGACAAGGCATGAGAGCGTCCGCCAATGCCATACTCGTCTTTGAGGAATCTCACTTTCTCCTTATCCGTATGGTTTGCCATGAAGAACGCATAGATACGGCCTTTTCCTCCGGCGAAACTGCTTCCGCCGGTCATGGCGGCGTCGATCTCATCCTCGGTAATAAAGTGCTGGACGATTGGCACTTGGGAAAGCTCTGAAGAAAAGGTCCTGCGGGGCAGGTCAAGGTCCTTCAGGTTCTCCCAGATCTCCCTCGGTCTATGATAGTGAAAACGCAACAGGTCACGGTCCTGCTGATAGGCAGTCCAGAAGGCAGCGTATTCTTCCTTGAGGGTCTGGCGGAAAGCCGGGTCACTCAGCTGCTCCGTCAGGCGGCGGGTCTCCTCCGGGAAACCATTGCCTTTGATCTCTGACAGGCAGGACAAATATCCGGCTTTTCTGGCGTCCTCACTGAGATCGTGATACAGATGCCAGAGCTTTTCTGCAAGGAGGGAGCGTTCATAGCCTGCCGCTTCTGCAAGCTCCACATTGGAGGCAAACTGGCCGCTCTCCAAAAGCTCCCCGATACGCTCTGCGGCGCTCTCCCAGGAAATGACCTGGGCAGACCTGTCATAACGGACAGACTTCCCGTGGGAAAGATGGATACCATCCTCGGCATACCATGCGCTCACACTGCCAAGGCCGTTGCCGCCGTGGTACAGCGTTTTCAGTATCTCGGCAATCTCAGCGGTGGTTTTTTGCTTTTCAAAGGCAGCAACCACACGCTCTCTCTGGCGGTCTGTATTGCCGCCCAAACGCAGCACATGGTCAATATCATTTTGGGCAAAAGAAAAAGCAGAGGATGTATGCGCTACATTCTCTGCTTCATCTATGGATTGGATCTGCTCCGCTTCGGAGAGGAACAGGTTTAGGGTCAGCTGTTGATAAGCTCCGCCATCAGAATCTCCTCTGCCTGTGCCTTGCAGGTGTTCATCAGGCCCACCCAGCGCATCGGATCGCTGGCTTTCAGCTGCTCCGTCGCGCCCGCGTCTTTCGCCAGCTGGGGCATCAGCTGCTCCAGACGGCTCTGTGCTGTCTCGTCGATTTCCAGCAGGTGCGGGTACAGCTTCTCGCTCAGCAGCAGCTGGTTGTATAGGATGGGACGGTGTTCCTTGAGGTATGCTTTCCGCATCCTGCCGTACTTGCCCAGGGGCTTCTCCGGCTGTTCGCTCAGCTTCAGGTCGGGAATCAGATAATCTCCGTTCTGGATGTAGTTCATGGGATTCTTCATGTTGGGGTCTCCTTTCTTTGATGGCCTCACGCTCGGCATTTCGGATGGTAACGCCGATCTGCCGCAGCACCTGTTGATTGATCTGGCTGACCGCCGTTCCCAGTGCGCCGATGGTGGACGGGGTGTTGAAATCAAAGATTGCCATGAAATCTTCGTGGTCGAAGTAGCGTTCCGGCTCCAGTCCGCAGCGGGACATCAAAGCGTAAGTGATGCTGACGGTGGCTGCTGCCTTGAACTGTACTCCGATGTTAAACTCATCATATTCCTCCAAAAAGGAACCGTCAACGATATAGAAGAAGTCTTGCTGATGCTCCGTCCAGTATTCCTCAGCCAGTTTTCCGGCTACCTCCGTGAGCTGTCCGGCGAGGTCATCACCGGAAACATCATAGGTGCGCTCAAGCATGGCCTGAACCGAATTCAAATGGCGCTCCTCCAGCTGCCACAGCCAGGGAGTGCGGGAATGTTCACGGGTTCCGGTGTCAGAAATATCAAAAACATAGCGCAGGCGGGGCCTGTCCCCGGAATCGTCCACCAGAGCGATTCCCTTGGAGCCGTGCCTTACATACCGGCCCATCTTTTCATTCCACAAATCGTACTCTGCACAGGCGGTAGCGTCCGGGCGCTGGGCATAGATCATCAGTTGCTCATGGAACGGGTACTTGTAAAGGCGGGAAGCAGTAGTGAGAAACCCTGCCCATTCCTGCCAGCTTCCCGTGAGTTGCGTCGCCACCTTCTCCGCCATCTGTGCATATAGTTCAGCTTTGGTTGGCATAGTGTTCTGTCCTCCTTTCGGTTTTGGGGTAAAGAGGTGGGGTGGCATATTGCCACCCCATCCCTGCGATTATGGTGTTTACTGGTCAAAATCCGGGTACAACTCCAGCTCGGCAAACTCGGCATCACTCATGGCCTGGAGCTTGCCCAGTGCGCTGTCTGTCAACTCCCGCAGCTCGGTTTCCTCCGGGGCCAGCTCGCCGCGCATCTCACGCAGGCTGTCGATCAATCCGGTGCGGCTACCGGTATTGTAAATGCACATCAGGTTCATTTCCTCAAAAGTAAAGTTTCCCATATCAAATCTCCCTTTCCGCACTCTTTTTGGGCGCTGTCTTTTTGTGTTCTGCCTTGGGCTGGCTTTTCAGCTGCTCCATGACGGACTTTTTCTTTTCCCGTTCCTCCCGATGGGCAGCGGCAGCCAGATCCATCAGGGAAATGGGCTGACCACTTCGGGCCTGCTGTTCCAGCTCTGCCACCGTAGGTTCTTTTGCGCCATTGTTGATGATACCGTCGATCATGCCGTAATCGTCCTCCACGGCCATCTCCGCATTTTTCAGCGGATTTTCCGGCAGGAATCCGGGGATCTCGGTGAAACCAACGCTGTCGCAGTAATGACAGGATACCTTACCATCCTGCTTGATCGCAACGATGTCACTGACACTCATAGAAGGACTGTGAAAATCCTCCGGTTTTTGCAGATTAAACTGCTCATATAGTTTTTCCAGCTGCTCCGGTACCGTGCCAGACTCCCTCAGCGGAGCAGTGTAAATGAGATCATAATTGCTGCGGTCTATGGGAATGTCATGGGCCTTTAGCCAGTCCAGATTCATAAAGCGCACATTCTGCGGATCGTCACGACTCACCTGATAGATGGCAAAGCAATCTCTGTTCTGAGCGAGAAATGCTTGTTCCCGTTCCTGCTGATGTTCCTGGCGCTCCATGACCTTTTCGTGGAACTGAGGGCTTTTCTCCCATTCCTCACGATCCACACCGAAAAGTCCGCCATGATCCATGATTTCCTGCGGGTCAAACACCATGCTCTCCGTATTGTCCTCATGCAGCACATAGACGGTCAAACCGGCGGCATCCAGTTCCAGCGCCCTTTCTCTGGTAACAGGGAGCATCCCATCATAGGAGTAGCCATATTCCTGCATATCCGGTGTGGAGACCTGCTCATCCGGCATGGGGTATTCATCCAGTGCCTGCTCCTGTGCTTCCGGCAGCTGAGAAGAAGCAGTTATCTGACTGACCTCTGCCTGCATCTGCTGATAGGCAGCGTCCTGCAAGGTTTCAATCATAGACAGGGGCGCATACTTTACTGAATTGCTGCTCAAATCGTTATCATCACAAATCTGGAGAACTGCCTTCATGCGGGAAAGCTCCGGCATATCCAGCTGACCACCATCCAGCTCTTTCATGGACGCAGCATCGTAAAGGGTGTAGTCCCAGCCGCTGTCACAGGGCTGGATATGAAGATAGGTGGCATCGTCGATCAGAAACAACGCCTCCTGCTGGTTGGCGTCCGCCCCCAGCACTTCCATTTCTGGCATTGCCGCAGCCAGTTCCTTTACCGCTTTTTGCACCAGAGGATTATCACGGTAATAGTCGATTGCCTGGATGGTGTCCAGGTCAATGGTCTGGCCGGTCAAAATCGGAAAAGGTCCTTCATAGTCGCTTCCGTCTTTCAGCTCAAAACCAATGCCCTTGATCCCGTTCATTCGTTCTGCCGGAATCTCCTGATAAATGCGGATTGCTTCCTCCAAAGACAGGTTATCGTGGTATTCTCCGAGGTTTGGAAATTCCATGCACTCTGCTACATAGTAGGTCAGATCGCCGGTCGGCAGCCTATCAGATACCTTAATGGCATCTGCTGCCTGCTCTATCGGGGCGGTTTCCGGCTCTACCTTTGCATGAGGGTCGATTCCGCGCTCTTTGCAGATTTCCTTATAGTGGCGCTCAATATCGGAGATCAAAGTGCCGGAGGTTTTGTTGATGGTCTCCAAACTGGCTCTCAGTTCTTTCAGCTCCTTGCCCTGACTCCAACTGGCAATATAGCCAAAGCTGTTTTCTCCTGTCTCAATTCCAAAATATTTGCAGACTGCATAGGAGATGCTTTCAGCCTCCACTTCTTCCGTGTGACGGTTTTTGATTGCCTGTTTTTCTGCGGTTGCATCTTCCTCAACTGCAAGACGCCATTCAAACTGATTTTCGTCCACATAGCGCCAATCCATATCAGAAGCAAACTGTTCGGCTTCTTTTTCTGTGGCAAAATCCAGCTTGAAATCATGCTTAGTTCCACCTTCACTCTCCAGCACAACCTTCCATGACGGTAGCATTTCATATTTTTTAGGGTCATGGAGCTTGCTGTGAGCAATCTCGTGAACCGTGGCCGAAACCGTCTGCACCTCGCTCATGCCCTGACGAATGGCAATTTTCTGATGATCAGCAGAAAAATAGCCGTCCGTATCGGCGGCCATTGCTTCAAAAGTAATCGGCACCGGTGCGCTGCGGCGCAGGGCCTCCATGAATGCCTCATAATTTGGCACATTGCCGGAAAGGGATGATGCAAGCTCAGGCAAAGGTTTCCCGTCGGTCTGGCTCACATCAAAGACCTTGACCGGGCGGAACATGGGAATCTCAATTTCTTTTTCCTCTGTGACGATCTTTCCGTCTTTATCCAAAATCGGAGCCTTGGTATCCGGGTCCAGCTTCTGCTCCTCGATTTTCTTCTTATACGGTGTCGGGGCAATGATGGTAATGCCATGCTCGCCCTTTTTTACATGACGCTCAAACTGGTCTTTCCACTTATTGTATCCGGCTACCAAAGTGGCGTCCGGCTTCTGCATATAGATGAGCATAGTGTTGTTTACCGAATAGCGGTGAAATCGGGACATGACGGACAGATAGCGCATATACTTTTCACTCTCAAACAGTTCTTTGATGCCCTGCTCGATGCCATCTGTGATTTCCCTTAGCCGTTCTCGGTTGGTGGGTTTGTTCTCAGCCATGATTTTCAATCTCCTTTCCAAGTGTGTGATTTCTGCTGTGTGTTCTGCAATCCATGCCTTTTGTTCTTCTTCACTTTCATAAAGAAAAAGGTCCAGCAGGTACTCTACATAGGTTTTCTTCTGAATTGCTTCCACAAAACGGGGGTGCGGTTCTTCCTCCGGTGTCCGGGGAGAATTGTCGGCCTCCCATTTTTTCAGCAGATAGTAGTAATCGGACAGTACGCGATAACACCGCTGCCGGTCCTCCCGAAACTTTTGTGCCTCTGTTTTCTGCCGGACATATCTCCTACGGGGAGGGGCCTGACTGTCATAGATCAGGCCAAAGTCCTGTGCCAATTTCTCTGCCGCTTCTTTTGGGGAGAGGTCAAAGAGCTTTGCGGTAAAGTCGATCACATCGCCAGTAGCTCCGCAGCCGAAACAGTAGAAATATTCTTCGTTCAGCTTCATGCTGGGGTTCTTATCATCGTGAAAGGGACAACAGGCCATGCCATTTCGTTTGACCTCGATCCCATAAAACGCTGCCGCATCTCTGGTGCTGACCGACTGCTTGACTGCTTCAAATACATTCTCTGCCATGTGCCTTTAACTGCTGGACTTTCTCACAGGGGGCTGGTATCCGGCAGCTTTCGCCCGTTCACTGGCAGCTTTGCGGCGTTCTGCGCTGTATGGCTCTCGGACTGATACACACCGCTTAGGAACGGTAAAGTTATGGGCGTCCTTTCGGGTGATCTGGTCGGGGTGCTTTTTTGCCAGCAGTTCCAGCTTCTCCATCAGACGGGGATCATGAGTATAGATCTCAGCCATTGGTTCTGCCTGGTTATAGAGGAGAATGGTTTCCCGTTCCACTAAAGAGAGATTCATCAGCTGCCTCCTTTCCGCTGGTCAAATTCCAGCTTGAAGTTGGCGTACTGTCCATCATCCTCCAAAACCACAGCGGCATCGTAGGTCTTTCCGGTTTTCTCCGAATATAGGCCCGTCACACGGACACGGCCATCGTTAAGCAGTGCAGACACCACAGCCTTGGTCGGCTGTTTTTTCTTGGCAGCCCACCATTTGTTATTTTTCCAGATTGCAAATTTGCAAGAATCATTCTGACAGAAGAAACCTTTTCGCAGTTCTGCAACTTCCCCGCCGCAGCGAGGGCATTTGCCCACCACCTCACGGGGCGAAGTGAACAGGTACTCAGTTCCCTTGATGACCTGATAAGTTCCCACCAGGTCTTTCAGCATGATGCTGATCCCGTCCAAAAACTCCTCCGGGGCAAGCTGCCCGCGCTCGATCTCGCCCAGTCGGTACTCCCACTCGGCAGTCAGAAGCGGCGATTGCAGTTGTTCCGGCAGAACGGTGATCAGGGAAACTGCATCGTGGGAAGGGAGAAGCTGCACCGTTTTCCTGCTCTTTTTTCGCTCCAGAAAACCGGCAGATACCAGCTTTTCCAAAATACCGGCACGGGTGGCCGGTGTCCCCAGACCTTTTCTCTCAGCATCCTCTGGCATATCATCTTTCCCGGCAGTCTCCATTGCGGACAATAGGGTGTCCTCCGTAAAGTGCTGAGGCGGACTGCTTTTGCCTTCTTTGACGATTGCCGCAGAAACCGAAAGTGTCTGTCCTTCGGTCAGCTCCGGCAGGGCTTTCTCTACGCCCTCTTTTTTCGGCTCTGTATCCTTCATTTTGGCACGATAAGCGTCCTCCAGTGCTTTCCATCCGGGGTGCTTCACTGTTTTTCCTTTTGTGGTAAACTCCCCATCGGCACACGCTGCAATCACAACGGTTTCCGAATAGATATGGGGCTGGGCTACGGCGCACAGCAGACGCAGGGCCACCAGCTCCAGCACCGCTTTTTCTCCCGCAGGAAGGGCAGAAAGGTCTGCATCCTTGAGATTTCTGGTAGGGATTACTGCGTGGTGGTCGGTTACTTTCTTATCGTTGATTACCGTCTGCGGATCACAGGTAATGGCGATTCCTTTGCGAAACGGCATAGCATTGGCAACCAGATTCACCAGCACCGGCAGGCTGTCTGCCATATCACCGGTCAGATAGCGGCTGTCAGTACGGGGATAGGTGCAGAGCTTCTTTTCATACAGGCTTTGCAGATAGTCCAGGGTCTGCTGGGCTGTAAATCCAAGCAGGCGGTTGGCATCTCTTTGCAGGGTAGTCAGGTCATAGAGGGCAGGCGGCTTTTCGGACTTTTCCTTGCACTCCACCTTTTTGATTGTGACATTTGCACCCTGACAGGCTTCTTTCAGCTGCTCAGCAGCAACCTTATCCGCCATGCGCTCCCCGGATACGGTAAGACCGGGCAGCTCCAGCGCCACGGTATAAAAGGGAATCGGCTGAAAGGTGTCGATCTCAGCTTCTCGCTGGACAATAAGCGCCAACGTCGGGGACATCACGCGCCCGATGTTGAGGGTTCGGTGATACAGCACGGAAAAAAGCCTTGTCGCATTGATCCCCACCAGCCAGTCGGCCTTGGCACGGCAGAGGGCAGCATCCCGAAGTCCGTCATAATCCGCACCGGGGCGCAGATTTGCAAAGCCTTCCCTTATGGAGGAGTCCTCCATCGAAGAAATCCAGAGCCTTTTCATCGGCTTCTTGCAACCTGCCAGCTCATAGACGCTGCGGAAGATCAGCTCACCCTCGCGTCCGGCATCGCAGGCATTTACCACCTCCGTCACATCCGGGGCGTTCATCAGCTTTTTCAGAATATCAAACTGCTTTTTCTTATCCTTTCCCACTACCATCTGCCAATGTTCCGGCAGGATAGGCAGGTCATCATATCGCCACTTGGCATACTTGGGATCATAGCTGTCTGCATCTGCAAGACCGGCCAGATGGCCCACGCACCAGCTGACACGCCAGCCGTTACCCTCCAGATACCCATCCTTACGAGCAGTTGCACCGATTACCGTGGCCAGACTTTGTGCAACCGATGGTTTTTCAGCAATCACTAAATTCATAATCTTCAGCCTCCCATTTTTCCCGCACAGGCGTGTGCAGTTTTTTCTCTATGCTGTTTTCCTCATCCAGTAGCAGGTTATAACCAAACCGGTAGTCATAGCGGTACAGTTTCCCCAGCAGGTCATTGATGATGATACGACAAGCCAAAATGACACGGGTTTTATCCACCTGCATCAGCTGGTAGCGTTGATAATTGCTGTAATATTCTTCGTGACGGCGGGTATTGCAGGCGGCATCTTCAAGTAAACTATCTACTGCATCCTGGCAACCATCTTCTTTTTCACCTTCCATGCAGTTCAGAAGTTCCATCATCAAAGGAAAGCTCTGTTCATCCATAGGAGCTTCTGCTGCAAGAAAACCGATCAGAGCAGATAAGAGCAGACGAGTCGCCGTCTGTTCTTGTTCCGTCAAAACGGCCATTGTTTTCTCCGCATTTGGCAGGATCTTTTCTTCCACAAAATCTGCCGCGTCACCGGAATAAAGCTGACGGATAGAATCTATGGACAATGAAACTGTCACGGTATCTAAGGAGAAATCAAAGGGGTCATCTTGCTTTGGCTTTCTCCAAAGTTTGTTTAACATGGTAGAAAGAATGTCGCCGCCAAAATACACGGCGATCACCAGCAGGTCAAAAACAGCAATCAGCTTGATAAATATAATCAGAACACTCATTTTTTTCGTTTCCTTTCTTTGAGCCAGCGTTCCATCTCACGATGGCAGATACCTACGCAGGGACTTCCATAATTCCCGCAGCCATAGCAGGGGTGGCTGTGGGGTAAAGAATGAGGACGGGAAGTTTCCTTCCCGCCCTCCGGCCTGCGTGTCATCATGCGTTCATAGGGACTGTCTGTGAAACGGGTCATTTCACACTGTCCTCATCATCTTCTTCTGTGCTGCCCCCATCAGCGTCCGGTTCGTCCGACTCCTCATCCTCGGTTTCCCATTCCTCGGAATCTTCCTCGCCATAATCATAATCGTCCAGACTGTCATTGCCCTTGGTCTTAGGTTTATTCTTCATGAGCTTCATGTAGGCAAATACGCCACCGCCGCCCAGCAGAGCCAGCAGAAGAATCAGCGCAGCCGGATTTAGTCCGGCAGGCGTCTCTTTTTCCGACCCCGGTGTTTCTGCCGGAGGTTCCGGTGCTTTGCCCGTGCATTTACTCTTATCAGTTGCGCAGACCGGGCAAGCCGTATTGACTGCCCCTGCTTCACATTTTGTCGTGCAGCTACACACAGCAGGCGGCTCCTCTTTTGCTTTTCCATCTTCCATCAGTGCCATCAAATCCGCTTCATCCACCTGATTCAGAAAGTGAACAGCAGTCTTTTTATCCTCATTCGCCCTGTCAATCAGGATGTAAAAGTAATTTCCAGCTTTGGTCGTAACAGTAATAAGCTGCTTATTGCCTCCAAAATCATCCACCAGTGCCGCATTCCCCTCCGGTGTAAGTGCCGGTGCTGGTTCTGTTTCTTCCACAATCACGTTGCTATCATTGGTAGAATCCTCTGCCGGTGCCGCCGGAGCCTGTTCTGACCCCTGTGCAAAAGCAGGGATCGTAAAGCCAAATGCCACAACCATTGTCAGGCAAAAGGCGAAAAGTGTTCGGAGCAATCGTTTATTCCTCATAGCTGTTTTCCTCCTGTTCGTTATTGTCATCAGCCAAACTGCCGGGAACTGTGCCACCGGACAGCATGGCGCTCAACTGGGTCGGGGTCATACGCAGGGCGCGCACCATCTGGACGATCTCCAGATTTTCTGCCTCGGTTTTCTGTGCTTCCAGCGCCTTGAGCTTTTCCTGATACTCTGCTATCTTCTCGCGGACCTTTGTAATCTCCTGGTCAATGCGCTCAATTTTGTTCTTTGCCATCGTCTATCACTCCTTCTTAAAAATCTCTGTTACCAGTTCATCAGACCGTAGCCCTTAATGCTTTGATAATTCAGGTCATAACTTTTAATCTTGCAGGCATCGCCGGAATTTCCCTCCACGGTATAAACACGGCTGCCATCCGTACCGATCACGATACCCACATGGTCTGCTGTCCCATCCAAATCCCAATCAAAGAAAATTGCATCTCCGGGAGCCAGATTGTTATAGCCTCTTGCACCCCATTGTCCATGAGACTGGAACCACGGAACGCCCTGCCACTCACAGCCTGCAAAGCGCGGTTCACTTTTTCCTGCCTGGTTATAGCACCAGGATACGAAGCAGGCGCACCATTCCACACGGGAGTCAAAGCCGTACCAGCTCCAGTAGGGATAACCGCCCACATTGCCCACCTGACGCTTGGCCAGTTCCACCAGCTGAGGATTGCCGGGGCGGGTACCGTTAATGAACTGCACACCGGACAGATCTTCCGAACCGCTGGTATCAGGGGAGCCGCCGCCAAACAACAGCGGCTTATTGCCCATAGTCTGCCGGTAAACCTGATACATTTTCATCTGCTCCGGGGTCAGAAGTTCCGACGCCACAGCGGAAATGGGCTTGCTGGCGAGTTTCACATTCAAAATGTAATACTCATAGGGAACTTCTTCTGAGGTGGTCTCGCCGGTCTCCGGGTCGGTTGAGGTCTCCGTGCGGTAGCGAATCTCCACTTCCTCAGTAAGCGTCAGCTGATACTGTGCTGCAAACACACGCGCCAGTTCTGCCTGAGCGCTCTGCCGGGTGTAGCCTTGCAAAACGGCAGACAGAAATGCTGCCAGCTCATGAGGGTCATGACCGATCATACCAAGGTCATAGCGATACTCGTCATACCCTGGGTGGCTGCTTTCTATGTTGTCGATTTCCTCCTGCAACTGGGCTTCTCTGACTGCATAATCTGCCTCCACCGCCAGCATTTCCGGGTCATCCGACGGATAGGTGGTGCCGGAGAGAACGGAACCGATGCTCTGCGCCATCATGGAGCAGGAGGACATGGTATTCATCAGCATACAGGTAATGAGGAACAAAACCCCTGCCATCAGGAAACCCTTCTTGTGGCGCATGACGAATGCCCCTGCCTGCTGTACCTTTTCTTTTACCGTCCTTGCGGCTTTTCCGGTTTTAGATGCAGCCTGGGCGGTATTTCCGGCAGTCTGACCGGCGTGTTTGGCGGCGGCATACTGCCTTTTGATGGCCTGCTTTTGCTGCCAGCGGGAAAGAGGGTTGCTGGCAAACTGGGGATTTTCCTGCAAAGATTTCTGGTACAGAACATTTACATTTGCCTTTTCCAGTTGACGCTCTGCCTGGGCTGCTTTGCGGTACGGCTTCAGCTTGTGGCTGCGATAGCCCTCCCGCACCAGATAAGCGCCGGTCTCCACCGCTTCCTCGGACTTGTGGGCGCTTTCCACGCCCACATTGTCCTGCTCTGTTTCCCGGATCTCTTTGTGGAGCTTGCCTGCGACCAGATGGACGGGAGCTTCCCTGACTCCTTGAGAAACTTTGGAAGGTGGCTTTTTCTTGTCCTCAAAGGTCAGCTTCGAGGTCTTTTTTCCGGTATCCGGGTCAATGACCGTCTGCCTGACCTTTTTCTTTGGGATATTGGCCTGCGCCTTATCTGCTCTGGCCGCAGCTTTCTCCGCTTTACGGATCGGCTTTTCCAGTGCAGGATCAGACCGTTCTTCATCAGTAAAGCGCAGGCGCGGCTCTTTATTCAAACCATTCTCCCAGCATGAGGGAGGACATCATGTAGTGCAGCTCTGCATAAATGGCCATTCCCACAGGATCGTTGAACATACAGCCGGACAGATAGGCATAAAACTGTGCCACCACATCGGACAGGATCTTCGCCTCTGTTCCTTCCAGAATCAGGCCGCCCATACCTTCTTTAGCACGAATGGCGCTCCAGACCTCTGCCAGACGGAGAAGCCCCACCTGACCGGTCTCATTCAGTTCGGCTGCCTGATCTGCCGCCGTGCGGCACTCACTTACCGCATCGGCCATGACCGTAAGCAGCTGGCTGCGCTGGGCATCTACCGCCCTGTCAAAAAACATCAGCGGATTTTTATTCAAAATGTTGGGATTCATCATCATTCATCCTCCTTCTTTTTCAGTTCCTGGGGTTTGGTAGTCATAATGCGGTAAAGTTCGGTGTTCTTCGGGAAGTGATCCACAAACGGCAGGATCGTGGAGCCATAGAACAGCAGGCCCTCGCCCTCGCCGGAGTGGGTCACATAGCTAAGCTGGTGCGTGGAAATGCCCAGCTGCTTGGCGAGGATCTGACGGTCTCCGCCTGCCTGGTTGAGCATATACACGAAGTCGGAATTTTCAAAGATATTTTCCACCTCGCGGCTGGAAAGTAGATCTTTGACGTTCTGCGTGATTCCGGTGGGGATGCCGCCCCATTTTCTGAATCGCTTCCAGATTTCCACTGTATAGGCAGCGGTCTGTTCCTCCTTCAAAAGCAGGTGCATCTCGTCGATGTAGTAGCGGGTGGACTTGTGCGCGGCACGGTTGATGGTAACGCGGTTCCACACCTGATCCTGTACCACCAGCATACCGATTTTTTTAAGCTGCTTGCCCAGTTCCTTGATGTCATAGCAGACAATGCGGTTGTTGATGTCCACATTGCTCTGGTGGTTGAACACATTGAGGGAGCCGGTTACATAGATTTCAAGAGCCGTAGCGATATACTGGGCTTCCTTTTCCTCCTGTTCCCGAAGCAGGTTATACAAATCCTCCAGTATGGGCATATTCTCCGGGCGCGGGTCATTGAGATAGGTCTGATAGACCAAGCGCACACAACGGTCAATAATGGTTTTCTGCACCGGCTGCAAGCCCTCCTTACCGCCCACGATCAGCTCACACAAGCTGAGGATAAAGTCAGACTTGAGTGACAGCGGGCTTTCATCATCCGAATAGTCCAGATTCAGATCCATCGGATTGATGTAGTTGGTGGAGGTAGGCGAGATCTTGATGACCTGCCCATGCAGACGCTCCACCAGAGGTGCGTACTCTGCTTCCGGGTCACAGATGATAACATCATCACTGGTAAGCAAAAAGCAGTTGGCAATTTCTCGTTTTGCGCTGAAGGACTTACCGGAACCCGGCGTACCCAAAATCAGGCCGTTTGGGTTTTTCAGCAGCTTTCGATCCACCATGATGAGGTTGTTGGATAGAGCATTGATGCCATAGTACAGAGCTTCTTTGCCGTTCTGGAATAATTCCTGTGTGGTGAACGGTACAAAGATAGCCGTAGAACTGGTGGTCAGTCCTCGCTGGATCTCGATCTGATTGAGTCCCAGGGGCAGACAGCTCATCAGCCCTTCTTCCTGCTGGAAGTCCAGCCTGGTCAGCTGACAGTTATACTTCTGGGCAATGGAGCCTGCCTGGAAAATGTTGTTGCCAAGCTGACGGGGATTGTCCGCTGTGTTCAGCACCAGAAAGGTCAAAAGGAACATTCTCTCGTTGCGGCTCTGCAAATCCTGCAAGAGTTTTTTCGCTTCACTGCCGTAGGTAGCAAGGTCAGATGGAATGATGTCCATGTCGTATCCGGCACGGACTGCTTTTTTCTGTTCCTCGATCTTGCTGCGGTCCAGGTCGGTAATCTTCCGCTTTACCGTTTTGATGGCTTTCACCTGATCCACCGACTGAATGTGCATACTCACAATGAGCGAGCTTTCCATATCCAGAAAATCAGCCAGCAAACGGTCATTCAGTTCCGGTGCGAGAATCTGCAAAAAAGAAACAGCCCCGTATTTCTTGCCCATACGGAACTGCTTGCCGGTGCGGAACTCAAAGGAGCTTGGTGCAATAAAATCCTTTGTGGACAGACCGGAAGGAGCCAGCCAGTCCCATTCAAACTGAAACGGGAGTTGTTCATCCATGTGGAATACCGCATGAAGCTGAAAAAGCCTTTCTTTACCGTCCAGCGTTCTGGCAGCTACACCAAGACGCTTGAAGTTATTAAGTATATCTGTCTCAATACGCTCCAGACGGGGCTTGGCGGCTTTGATGCTGTCCGCGTCGATACCAAAGGTCAGGTATTTGGTCTTGATGAGACCGTTGTTACCTCTGGCCAGCTGATTTTGCAGCATTGTGGTGTATTCCTCGCGGATACTGTCAAAGGCGTCCCTCTGGGGCGGGATGGAAATGGAGTTAGCAAAGGTCTCCTCCGATGCCGCAAGGTTCAAAAAAGACAGCTGGAAATGAATCGAGCTGTCAAAATAATTGAGGAAATCACACCAACCCTCAAAGATTGCCGTCTTATCTTCGTTTTGGGAGAGCTGATAGTTGATGTCCTGAAACTGAATGGTCTTTGTGTAGTGGCTGTCCGATATGCGGCAGATTCCGTCCGGCCACATCCGTTCATAAGGGATACTGTCCTGCGCAGATTTTCCTTTTTTGTCCGTGCGGTTGGCGCGGGCAATGGCCGCTTCGATCTGCTTCTTATCGGCGCGGGACAGCTTTTTCTTTGTCTTTACCGGCTGCACAGTTTTTTCCTCGGTTTTTCCGAACATCCGATGCAGCCATTTTTTTATTGCGGTGAACAATGTCATACACCTCCTTATCGAGCATTTCCTGCCGCTTTAATACGGCATAAAAGTTGTTGGTCTGGTAAGGTCGCTGCTTTGGACGGATCACAGCTACTTTGAGAATGTTGCCCACGATCTTTTCCAGGGGCTGTCCATGCTTTTCGTACATAGCCAGCATAAAGAAGGGCAGCATAACCAGCATCATACACATAGCCGCTACACTGTTTCCGGTAGGTTTTCTGAGCAAAAAGAAAAGCGGTACGCCAATAAGCGCTCCGCCCGTGAAGCAGATAAGCTGCCGCTTGGTCAGATTGAACATGACCTTTGTTTTGACTTTTGTTAAGTCCTTGGGTACGGGTACATAAGCCAATGTGGAAACCTCCTTCCGTTTTAGTGCGCCTGAAAGACTGATTTGGCGAGACTTCCGGTTTTGAACAGCGTAAAACATAGCAGTACGGTGTAGCCCACGCAGCTCCAGATTGCCATGATGATGTCATCTTCCAGAGCGATGTTCTGCACCAGCACAGCATAAATTGCCACACAGACGATAATGAGAAACGCCTGAAAGCCCAGTGCCAGCAGAGATCGGAAGTAATTCTGTCCCATACCGCCCCATTCTTTACCCATCATTGCAGCCATTGGAACGGGAGCCACCGAAGTTACAAGGTAGATCTCGATCATACGGCCATAAATAACGATAAAGATACAGATATACAACGCCCACATGGTAATGCCAATAAAGAGGGATTGGAACCACAGTCCGAACAGCGGTCCCAAATCCATTTCCATCAGCCTCGGTTCCAGATCGGTCATAACTGAGGAAATGTCAATGGACGCATCCGAATTGATAATCCCTGCCGCCTGCGCCACCACGCTCTGCGCCATATCAAAGACGCCCATCACGATATTCCATGTGTTTGTGACAATGAGGATGGCAGCAGCTGATTTGAACACCCACTTGAAAATCATCCAGGTATCCACATCATGCAGGTTGTTCTTGTCTGCAATCATCTGGATCAGGTCTACGGTCATCACGATAGCCAGGATCACACCTGCAATCGGCACCATGATGGAGTTCGACAGATTCTCAATCATATTGAAAATACTGCCATTCCATCCCTGTGGGGTCTGTCCTACCTGTACGGATATATCCGCGACCTGTTGGTTTACGCTGTCAAACATCCCCGAAAGGTTGCTCATAATACCGCCCACCAGCATTTCTTTCAGCCAATTTGTCAGGGCTTCAAGTAAGAAATCCATACGGTGTCAACCTCCTTTCCGCCGCCCCCGCAAAGCTGCGGGAGCGGCAAGGATTTCATGCAGGAACGCTTAGACAGAGAACAGTCCGGAGAGCAGAGGTACAAGGACCATGCCGACTACGGCTACACCAGCACCGGCCATGAGCTGCTTCATGCCCTGTGATTTTGCGCCGGGGTTGTCGTTGCCGTAACCTTCCAACAGGTTGATGACACCCCAGATACCAAGACCAGCGCCCAGAGCGATAACGAGAGTCTGAAGAACGGTAATTGCCTGTTCAAAAAATGCCATATAGTTTGTTAGCCGGAATCTGATTAAAAAATAGGTTTGTCATGTTTCATAGGCATACAAAAGCCGGAACAATCTGCCGCCCGGTTTCCGGGGGCATGATTCCGGCTGTCCTCCTTTTTCATTATTTTTTCTTGCGATTGTCCGCTTTGTACGCCAATGGCCTCAACAGAGGCAGTTGCGGCGAATAGATAAGATCACTCCCTTCTAAAGCGGAACGAAATTAAGTGCCCTTTGTGTCTACTTCATATACATCGCAGACCTCATCGGGCTTGAGTTTCAGCCTTGCAGACAAGAATGCTTCAATGTCAAAAGCGTTCTTATCATCCGCATCGGCAGTGTACTTGAAATTGGGGTGCTTGGTGATGTCGTACTTATCCGAAAGGAAAGGACGCACACCGCGCAGCTGGAGGATACACTTGCCGCCATCCATAACAGCAAGCTCATCCTGGCTCATCAGCTCTTTCCCCAATTTTTGATAGTTGAGTGAATGGGATGTTTCCCTCCCACGGCTCTCTCCGGTGTTGTAGGTGTCGATGGTTTCCTTACCCAGCACGGCGGCCAGCTCCTTGAGAGTGGTCGGCTCCTTACCGCCCAGAAAGATAGAAGTATCCATGTTACCGATGATGGTATCTGCGTTATCCTTATAGATCGCCTTGAGCTGACTCTGTGCCTGCAACACCAGACAGGCAGAGATTTCACGGCTTCGGATGGTGGCCACCAGCTTTTCCAGTTTCGGAATCTGCCCGATGTTAGCACACTCATCAATCAAACAGCGCACATGAACCGGAAGCCTGCCGCCATACACATCGTCGGCTTTTTCGCAGAGCAGATTGAAAAGCTGGGTATAACACATGGAGATCAGGAAGTTAAAGCTGTCATCCGTATCACTCATAATGAGGAACAGAGCAGTTTTCCTGTCTCCCAGAGTATCCAGCTCCAGCTCATCATAAGCCGTGACCTCACGCAACTCTGCAATGTCGAACACGGCAAGGCGAGCGCCGCAGGAAATCAAAATCGACTTGGCTGTTTTTCCAGAGACAAATTGTCAAGGACTTTTTAATCAAATTCACAAAAAATCCACAAAAAAGGTGCCAGAAGCACCGTATGGCTCCTGACACCTCGTTTGATAGATTACATTTTTCCGTTCAGCAGGTCTTTGCAGAGATACGCATAGTCTGGCAGCTGGTTGATATATGGCTCCCAGCGCCGCTTGATTTCGGCCAATTCCAGCGGATCGGCTGCTTCCAGCGCGTGATCGTTGCCCGTCATATATAAAACATCCGTAGCTACATCGTCCAAACACCTGTAACAGAGATCGGCGGCAGATTCGATTCTGATACCGGTATCCACATAGACTGGATTTACGCCAATCGCCAGCCAGACATAGCCTACCTTGTCCGACCAGAGCAGTTCAAAATCAGGGCTTTGCCGCAGATGTTCCGCAAAGACCTCCTTTACTCGTTCAATTTCATGCTTCTCTTTTTCTGTGTAAAGCATTTTCGTATCCTCCTTGACAAAAATTTTGGTGCGTACCATCATCAGTTTAACACAAGGCGGCTTCGTTTATCAGTCTGTCACATCTGCTGAATTTCATTTTTGAGCATACGCTTGATTTTATCGCTCATGGTTTCTGTGCTGGTATTGCTGAAATGGACATGAACCTTGTAGGTTGTCTTGCCGATTTTCTTTACCATCGCTGGCGTGTTTTTCGGCGCTCTGGACGCAGTAGCGGCGTCTGCCACCTGCATAGTACGGGGTTCTCTGTTCATGGCGCTCCTTTCTCCGAACGGGTCTGTGCCGCCCGGTAAAAAATCAGTCTTGCTTACTGTTTACAATGTCTTTTGCTGTCTGTCGGGTAGCACCGGCATTTTCTTCCCGGAAATTCTTCCCGTCAAAAAGAATCGGCGCACACCGTTCCAAAATACGGTCATAGATACGGGCGTGGGCCAGATCAGGCGGGTTTTTCAGCTCGGACAGTTTCAAGTTTGTTGTGATAATCATGGGCCTGCGGCTGCGGTAGCGGCTGTCGATGACGAAAAACATCTGCTCCATAGCATATTCGGTACTGCGCTCTACTCCCAGATCGTCAATGATAAGTAGGTCATACTCATTAAAGCTGGCGATAAAGTCGGCCCTATCCTCGGAGAACATCCCTGTCAGGCGGTTCAGGATGGTGGGAAAGTTCGTCATCAGCACAGGCACATCCCGGTCAAGCAGGGCGTTGGCGATGCAACCGGCGAAAAAAGACTTGCCGGTTCCCACATCCCCGAACAACAGCAGGCCGGTGTTGTTTTTATATGCCTCCTTCCAGTTCTCCACATAGGCGCGGGCCTTGTCCATCAATGGGTTTTGGCCGTTGTCGTTGGCAAAGGTGTAGTCATAGAGATAGCGGTCTTGCAAGCCCTGTGCCTTTCGGCGTTTGATACGCTCCATGCGGCGCTGCCGTTCTTCAGCAGCCTTGCGCTGTTCCTCGGCCTCCTGCTGGCACTGGCAGATGCAGCGGGGCATGAAGTAGCCTAGTTTTCCAAAGCATGGCACAACGGTCTGCCTCTGGCCGCCGCACTTCTTACAGTGAATGAGGCCGTCTGCCGGGTCTATGTACTCGTCCCCGGCCAGTTCCACACCGGCGGCTGCCTTGTCAATCAGCGCCCGGATTTCTGCGGTAATCTCAATCATACAGTTTCATCCTCCTTTACGCTGTAATCCCGGTTGCGTGAGGGTGTGACAGTTTTTTTAGCGTCCTCACCGGCCCAGCGCCGGATGGTCGCTGCATGGCTCTGATAACGCTTGCCGGTAGAAGCCATGTACTCGGACAGTTTTTCGATGTACTGTTCCCATACAGCAGGAAAGTTGGCCTGCAAGTCTGCCAGTTCTCCATCCGTCAGGAAAACATTTTGGTAATGGCCATAAGTGTGGGAAGGGTGCCCCGTTTCAGGGCGTACCTTCTCTATCTCTCTCTTTATCTCTATCTCTTTCTCTAACTCTATCTCTATCTCTGGTGGACGAATGTCGGACAAATGTCCGCCACTTGTCCGGAGCGCAGAAAGAGCCTTATTTTGAAGCCTTGCAGCCCGCTTTCGCTCGGCCTCGGTAGAGGACTGGCCTATTAAAAGTTCGATGTTGCTCATGTAGAATGTGCCGCTGTCCAGCACTTCCACAAGACCCAGCTTCAAAAAGATCTGCAAGGCTCTCTCCACAGTACCGATCTGCTGGCGGGTAATGGTGGCGATCATCTGCGCCGTGTAAGGGATGTCCTCGTCAAGCTGGAGCCGCCCGCCATGTTTCAGCGATTTCAGATACAGTTTGAGCAGAATGTTGGAATACAGCACACCGTCCTGCATACTTTCCAGCAGCACGATGGAATCATCATCAAAATAGTTTTCTTTGAGTTTCAGGTAATAATATTTTCGATTGTCTGACATAGGGTTCCTCCTTAGGGGTTCTTTTGGGATTCTGTACGCATTTTAAGGCTATTTTAGGGGTCAGAGGATAAATCTATCAGCTTACCGTTGACACCCTCGAAAAAAGCCTTGATTTACAAGGGTTTTTCAGCCCCTAAAGCGTGACATTTCTCCCGTTGTTTCCGCTTGCGCTTTGCGGCGTTGATCCGCTTCATGCGTGCGGCACATTCCGGGCAGTATTTGGCCCGGTTGGAGCCGGGGGTGAACAGCGCCCCGCAGACGGCGCACCGTTTGGCGTCCAGGCGGTGGAACAGGGCCGTTTCCAGTTCTCTGTCCAGCGGCAGCACCGCCGCCCAGAACCACCGGCACAACAGGGAGTAGGAAATGGACTGGACGCAGACACATTCCTCCCCATCATCCAGCGCGATACAGTGGCCGCCGTCATAGTTGCAGCACTCATGTACCAGCCGCCGCGCTCTGCGGTACTGGCGGTAGTCCATGACGGGGACGGGTTCAGGCTTGCTTTTTTTCATGCTGGCACTTCCCACACCCGCCGCAGTTGCCGCAGCCCTGGCAGGCATGGGCCTCCGGCTCCGGGCCAGTGGGCGCGTCTGCCGATTCCGGCTGCAAGAGGGCAAGGGGCAGGCGGATATTCAGGTGGATAGTGACGGGCAAAATAATTTGCTTCATACAGTGACCTCCTTAAATGAATTTATTGTTAAATATTCGTGCAAAGTATTGCTTTCTTCGTGCAAATGGCATATACTATAATTGCCAGCAGAAAGGGGTTGATCGTATGGCTGGAAATACCACAAACATCAGTATCCGCATGGACGCAGATTTGAAAGCGCAGGCGGACGCACTGTTTACTGAACTTGGCATGAACCTGACTACGGCGTTTAACATCTTTGTGCGCCAGTCGCTTCGTGAAGGCGGCATTCCCTTTGAAGTAAGGCTGGAACAGCCGAACAAAGAAACGGTTGCTGCCATGCTGGAAGCGGAAAGGATTGCAAAAGACCCGTCTGTAAAGGGCTACAATGACCTTGACGAGTTATTTGCTGACCTGAAAAGATGAAAGAAACCAAATATACCGTCAAGTACACGACCAGTTTCAAAAAAGACTACAAACGAGCCATCAAGCGTGGCTTGAAGATCGAACTGCTGGAGCAGGTCGTAGCGTTGCTGGCGATGGGCGAACCGCTGCCGGATAAGAACCGTGACCATGACCTGTCCGGCGATTGGGCAGGCCATCGGGAATGTCATATTCTCCCGGACTGGCTGCTTGTCTACCGCATAGAGGATGATGTTCTGGTGTTGACGCTGGCCCGCACCGGCACACACAGCGACTTGTTCGGCAAATAAACCGACTGCCGCCGTATGGGGAAACCTGTACGGCGGTTTTTCTGTGTGCAAAAGGGTGTCGTGAAACGCGACGCACTTGACAGGGGTACGCCAAAATGCAGTATCCTTTACCGATCCGGCTCCCGGTCGTGAGGCTTGTCCCGTTCCTGTCGGGACAGCTGCTCGGCGGTTTTGCGGAGCTGTTCCACTGCTTTCAAATCCTTCCGCATGGATTTCATGGCAAGCGTGTCCGCCTGCTTTCCGGCGGCCAGCTGGTCGATTTCCCGCTGCCATGCCTTCGGGGTTATCCCCTCGCCGCCGTCTTTCAGTTCTTTCAGATACCGGGCCGCTGCGTCATACAGAATCAGTTCCCGGCTGTGGCGCTGTTCAAACTGTTCCCGTTTTTCCGGCTTTACTTTGGCAAGCTGCTTGTGGATGGACTTGTACTGGTTGTACTGTTCCCACATCTCCCCGCGCTCGGTAAGGGTGGCGATCCGGCGCTCGGCCTTGACGATTTTTCCCCGCAGGTCATAGTAGCGGGTGTTCATATCTGCTATTTTTTCATGGAGCTGCTGCATGGACTGGATGCCGTTTGCCTGCAAAAAGCTGAACAGGGCGGCGCTCTCCTGCAAAGCTCGGATTTTGCCGGTGCGGGTGTCAGGCCGCTTGAGCTGCTGCTGGGCCTCCCACAAGGCGGTCAAGCTGCTTTGCTGTGTTTGTGGTTTTTCCGTTTCGGCTTTCGACCAGCGATAAAGACGGGTAATGCGGGCTTTGATTTCTTTCAGCAGCTTGTTGTCGGCGGCGATCTGCCGGTTTACTTCGCCCTTGTCGGTGCGGATGCCGCGCTTTTCCATTTGGCTGGCGGCTGGCCCCAGATGGACAGAGGGGATTATATCAATGCCCCGGCGCTTGTAGCTGCGGTGGTCTACCAGAGCGGGATGACCGGCGGCCTCCAATGCCCGGTTGGTGCAGGCCGCCCATGCCGCCCGCCAAATCTCCACATTCCCTTTGTCGTTCCAGTCGGTGGTGTCCTCCCGGTGGTTCTTCCAGCCGCCTTTCCCGTCCGGGATGCGTTGGCCGTTCTCGTCCAGATCGTATGCCTTGCGGCACTTTGCGCCCCACTGTCCATTTTCTTTCAGAGGCCGGAGCGTCAGCATGATATGGACATGAGGGTTGCCGGTTCCCTTGTCATGGATAGCAAAGTCAGCACACATTCCTTTGTCTACAAAGTTGTCCTTCACATAGGCGCGCACAAGGGCAAGCTGCTGTTCACCGGACAGTTCACGGGGCAGAGCTGCCTCGATCTCACGGGCAAGCTGGCTGTCCCTTGCTTTCTCGATTTGCTCCACGCTGTTCCAGAGGATAGAACGGTCTGCAAATTCCGGCGGCGCGTGGGCAGGCAGCATGATTTCCGCATGGACAATGCCGCCTTTCCGGGTGTAGTCGTGGGTCATTCCATCCCATTCATTTGTCATCTTGGTTCCGCTGCGGTAAGCAGCTGCGGCAACGGCAGAACGGCCTGCGCTGCGCTTGATGATACTGACGGGGATATGACAGAAATCTATGGGGAACACCTCCTTTCAGTGAGGGGATAACAGGCTCTGTGGAGCCGGACAAACGCAAAGTGGGTGTCTGGCTGCGCAGAGCGCACAAGGGGTTTGGGGAGCGTAGCTTCCCATCGTGGACGAAGTACGCAACGCCCCCGGCAGGGCGCACAGCACCGGCAACGGTGTATAAGTGCGCCCTTGTAAACAAGGGACTTATGGCGTGTCCCCGGATTTTGGCAGGTTTGCAGTCAATTCCGCAGCCCCCGGAAGATGGGACAGGGCAATCAGAAATGTTTTGACCTCCGCGCCGGAAAGGTCGGGAGCCAACGGGAAAATCCCCTCCAAAACGGCTCCACGCTCAATCAGGCGGCGGGTGCGAACCCTGCGTTCTTCGTTCCGCTGCTTGTTGTCCAAAATCTTCTTTCGGTTTTCAAGCTGCCGAATCTCCTTCAGGACTTTCTCCCGTTCTTCTTTTTGGGGGTTGGCTGTAATTTTTTCGTTCATGTCAGGCACCTCTTTTCTTTGGAAATACTCATAGATTGACCGTCCATTTCTGTCGAGCAAAGTACCGGCGCAGCCTCCGCAGTGCGGCATGGATGGATTTTCCCGCCTGTGATGGCGTGATACCCTCCATTGCGGCAATATCTTTCACTTTCATACCCAGCATATAGCGGGCGTGGACACGGCGAGCCTGCATAGGCGGCAGGGAAGAAATGGCTTCGTACAATCGCCGTATCAGTTCTTCGTATTCGGCTAATTCCTCTTTTTCTATCAGGTAGTCCTCCGGCGATGGCTGCGCCCAGCCGATGGCGGCATTTTCGATTCCATCGTTACAATCGAGGGAATAAAATGCCTTATACCGGAACATCTTGCGCTCTCTGGCGGCCTCGGCTCTCTTATCCAGAAGAAACGCTTCGACGATCTCATCGGACACCTCCACACAAATGTCCTCTTTGCAAAATGGATAATATTGTTTGAGATTGATGGTCTGCATAGGCATGCCCTCACTCTGTTTGGAAAAGGCCATCATAGCAGCGGCGCATATTCCGCAGACCCCGGCGGATGGCAACGCTAACCTTGCTGCTGTGGACGCCCTCTATCCGAGAGATTTCCGGCTGCTTGATACCAGCAATGTAGTAGGCGTGAACACGGCGGGCCTGTGTCGGAGTGGCATGAGCCAGAGCCGCAGGCAGAGCTGCAATCAGGCGCAGACGGGTGGTCATTTCTTCTCGTTCCAGCAAAATATCTTCCGGCGATCTGCTGTGTTCCAGTGCGTAATTTTCCAGCCAGCTGTATGCGTCCAGAGAGTAGTAGGCGCGGTGGTAGACTTTCCGACGCTCATAGTTCTCCATCTCCCGCTTGGCCTGATACATCGCTGCCCATACCTCGTCCGTAACATCCACAAACTCGTCATGCCGGTAGTGGGGATACATCCACCGCAAATTGATTGTTTTCATAGGCTTACCTCCTGAAAATCGGAGAGGCGGGCAGCTTGTCCGCTGTCCGCCCCTCGCTGGGATAAGGGAAATGATCCCTTTCACTTGGTAGCCAGAAAACAGGTCATTCGTTAAGCCTGTTCTCAAAGAAATTTATAAATTTTTTTCTGACCGCCTCCACACTTTGATAAACAGCCACTTTGGAGCAGCCGCACAGCACACTGATCTCTGCAAGGCTCAGCCCGTCAAGCGCATAGAGCAGGAACCGGCGGCGCTGGGTCTCGGTACAGGTGTCCAGAACAGCCATCAGCTCATGCAGCGTTTCCATGCGGCAAAGGTATTCCTCCGGCGTTTCGCTGTAAACGCCCACGCCCTCGGTAAAAGCTATGTACTCGTCAAACTCCCGCCCGTCCCAATGCCGCCGCTGTTCATGGGCAAGGTTTTCCGTCTTGTGATCGGCGCGGTCAAGAAATTCATAGACTTCCAGCGTGACCTCCACGGTCACAGCTTGTCCGTTATAATTGATGGTAACTTCCATCTGCCTTTCCTCCATTCAGATTTTTTTGGTAAATCTGAATGGGACGGCGGAGAACGGCACTGGGGCCAGGGTTCGGGCCATGATGGCCCGATGTTCCAGCCCCATAGGTATGAAAAAGCGCCCGGACAGCAAAAAGCCATTCGAGCGCAAAAAATACGGTATTCAGTTATATTTTGACAATTTTCGCGCTGCCTGCCAGACGAGGCCGGTTCGGTGGCCGGGCTTTTTTGTCGATAGTGCAAATATCGTCTGAATTTGTCGGCGGTCAGTGTGCTTCATGGCGGCTCCCTCCTAAAGCCGCCATGTCAGCGTATGGGCATCACTCCTTTGTTGAGGGCATAAAGAACGGCGGCCTTGATTTATTCAAAGCCGCCGCAGCGATAAATAAGCATGGGTAGTGTCTGTCGAACGACGGCTTTTTTTCTTTTGCCGTCGTCCGGCAGATGAATGAAAAATTATTGTATTTCGAGTGTCACAGTCAATACATTGGATTTAATTTCAGCAGAAACATTTCCGCCCAGTTTATCCGTCAGTAACTTTACAACCGCAAGTCCTACTCCTGTACCACTGTTGTGTCTGGATGCATCCCCTGTATAAAATCGTTCAAAGAGGCGGGCGGGATTTATTTCAGTTTTGCTATCAATCGGATTTTCAATCGTGAAAATAGCCCTATTTTCCCTTGCCTGCTTTAAGCTCATTTTTATGTCGCCGGATGAATAACGTATCGCATTTGTCAAAAGATTTTGTAAAATCCTTTCCACCATGCTGTAATCAGAATTGAGATAGACAGAATGGGGTGGCAAATCAATTTCAGGGGATATATTTTTTGCTTCCAATGCAGGAGCATTCTCTGTAATAAGATTTATCAGCAAATTAGACAGGTTAAAATCTTCTCGCCGGGGTGTTATCTGCTCGGCATCCAAAATAGACAGGTCATAAAAAGTCTGTACCAATTCTTTCATTCTTTCTGCTTTGTGAAAAATGGTTTCTATTCGCTGTGCTTGCCTGTCTGTCAGAGGTTCTTTTCTTAATAGCTGTAAATGTCCGAGTATAACGGTCAATGGTGTCCGCAGGTCATGTGAAATATTTGCAATCGACTCTTTCAGATAGTTCTCGTGGCGTAGCGTACTGGCAATCAACTGCCTTTGATTATCGTTATACTGGTTTAGTATTCCTGCCAGTTGTTCCAAATCTTTGTCAATTAAAGAGATGTCCAGCATTTTCTCAGATTTGCCATTTACCAATTCAGCTATCTGTTTTGATAGATTGCGGATTTGCCGTTTTGTTTGTAGATATTTGAATAGCAAGATAAGCAACAGCAAAAATACAATCAATAGCAGTAGCTCTATTTTAGACACCTCCCTCTTTCCGTTTTCTAATTGAAATCTACTTTAATTCACATTTCCGAAAGCTGCACCATGATAAAATCAACAGCGCAACGACCCAAACAATTCCAATCAAAATCGGGAATGGTTGGAAGATTGCTGTGCTGGTAACTGCCTCCCTTATTTGATAAGTTGGCAAAAAAGCTACTGGAAATTTCAACATCATTCCAAAACCCAGATAAAGACTAAGTACAAACGTCGTAACGGCTGTAACAGCAATCGCTTTTGCAGAATTACGCAGTGAAAAGCAAATCCAGATTGCAATAAAAAAGGTGGCGCTGTTCAAAAGCAAGGAATATAAAACTGCCTTCACAGCTTGATAAATAAAGCTCCCTCCGTCAAAAAATCCAAATCTGGAAACTTCTCTTATACACCCGGCAATGGGATAAACAAGAGCCATGACGTTAAATGCAATCAAATATGTAATTACCTTTGAAAAGAAGATTGCTTTTCTGGAATGGCCCGCAGTTATTTCAAGATCGACTGTCCGGCAGGAAAATTCCTGTCCTAAAATCAAAGCTAAAATACTGGACATCAGAATGAGCAGAAAGGTAGAATCATAGACCATCCCATTGAAAATATCTGCGAGGGAAGTAGCAGCCCCGCCGGTTGGCCCCATAACTTCCGGGACATAAGTTTCTGCGGTAAAAAAGCCAATTAGAAAGATGCCGACCACGCCACACCAATACAAGAAATTATGAGATAATTGATATCTTTCCATTTTTAATAGATTCCTCATTTCGACACCTCCCTGTCACTTCAAATCAGAACGCCTAAATCCCCAATAAGCGCCAAAATATAAAATGAATATCCACAAAAAATCTGTGAGAACAAACTGCGCCATTGACGGAGTAAATTGTTGTAGTGCAATCAGCCGGAGCTGTCCCATTGGCAACATTCTTGAAATAGAGAGTGCCTGATCTCCATTCATCAAAAAAATCATCAAGAAAAAAAGAACCATCGGGACAGCTAAAGTTTTTCCTATATCACGAAACAGAAAAGCAAAGAAAAACGGCAACAGGCACATTGCAAATAAAGAAACAACCACAAGCAAAACGGTATAGAGATTGCCGCTAATACTCACGAAATTTTCTTTGAAGCAAAGCCCGCCAATCAATCCATGTACCAGTAATGGTAAAGCTAAAATCGTCATACAGGCTATTTGATAGGCTGCCAGTTTTGCAAGTAATATCTGTCCTCGGTTATGGCCTGCATTGATATAGGATTGCAGTGTTCTTTGTCCAAAGTCATTTCCAACAAACAACGCGGAAAAGACGATTGCCAGAAAATAGAGAATAGGCACATTATATAACGATGCAAAGAATAAACTGGATGTTTCTCCAATACTGTCTAACAACAGCACACTGCTCAAAAAAAGATTAAACGCCACAATCCCCCAAAAGTACCGGCTATGAAACAATTTATAAAACTCAGCATTTAGGAGATTTAACATTTTCTGAACCTCCTATCTTGCTTAAAAAGTAATCTTCCAGTGTATCGCCGGATACAGAAAGCCCTGTAACGAGGATATGCTCATCCGACAAAACAGCCGCTACTTTTTCCAAATCATCAAGATAATCGTACAGGCGAATTGTCCCATCGGGCAGCAACTTGAAATTTTCTGTATGAAGTTTTTCTTCCAATACAAGCAGCGCCTTTTGCGGGTCGGTAGCCTTGATTGCAATATGCCGTTTACAGCGTTCATTCAATTCCTGATCGGAGATTTCTTCAATGATTTTCCCTTTGTCAATTAAAATAAATTCTGTTGCGGTTTGGTATAGTTCCTCTAAAATATGGCTGGACACCAAAATTGTCATGCCATATTCTTTGTTCAAGGATTTCAGCAAATTCCTGACTTCGACAATCCCGGCAGGGTCAAGTCCGTTGATCGGTTCGTCGAGAATTAAAAATTCTGGCGTGTTCAAGAGAGCGATTGCAATTCCCAGCCGTTGCCTCATACCCAAAGAAAAATTACGAACACTCTTTTTGCCAGTGTCCTTTAAGCCAACCATATTCAAAGTCTTTTCAATCACTGCTTTATCGGGAATGCCGCGTTGGATGCGTTGTATCTCCATATTTTGATAAGCTGTCATGGCCGGAAAGAGTGCAGGTGTTTCAATCATGCAGCCAATCCGCTTTCTCTGTTCCTGCAAATCTTTTGCCGAACTCTTTCCCCATAAGTCTAAAGTACCGCTGGTCTGGAAAGCCAGCCCTGTAACCAATCGCAGAAAAGTAGTTTTACCTGCTCCGTTCTGACCGATAAAACCGTAGATTTTCCCTTTCTCAATTTGCAAGTCAATATGATCTAAGGCAACAGTATGCCGGTATTTTTTTGTCAGACTATGTGCCTGTAAAATGATGGAACTCATGTTATCAACCTCCTTTATGATTGATTGTAAGAGGCAATCATAAAGAATTTCTTAAATCCAAACAGAAATCTCTAAAAAATGTCTAAAGCCAGAGGTCTAATCTCTGGCTTTGTGTAAACGGTATCCAATACCCCAAACAGTATCAATAAAGTCCTTGTCCGGGCAAACGGCTTTTAATTTGTTACGGAGATTACTTATATGAACATTTAATGTGTTATCCTCACTGATATACTCGATGTTCCAAACACTTTGAAATAAATTTGCTTTTGAGAATATTTTATCCGGGTATTTCATCAGCAACTCTAAAATTGCAAATTCTTTTGCCGTCAAAGTCAATTCGCTGCCTTGCAAAAAGGCGGGATTATCGTTCAAATCCAAAATCAAATCGCCATGACATAAATAGGTAGGAGTATCTTTTTGAAACTGCACTCGACGGAGATTACTTTCAATTCTGGCCAGAACTTCCTCCATATCAAACGGTTTTGTAATATAATCATCTGCACCGAGACGCAGTAAATCTATTTTGTTTTGCGTTGTTCCTTTGGCGGAAATAATGATGATTGGAACCGTAGAACATTCTCTTACCGCTGTAAGTACGGTATCACCATTTCGATATGGAAGCATAATATCAAGCAAAATCAAGTCGATATTATTTTCCCGCAGGCAATCCAATACATGAAGCCCGTCATATTGGCAAAAAACTTCATATCCATTTTCCTGCAAAAATTCAGCTAATAACTTGCTGATTTCCAAATCATCCTCAACCAACAGAATTTTCATTTTCGTTTTTCACCTGCTTTTTATATCGTCTATCGGCGGGTTTGTCTGTTTCCTTGGGGATCAACCAAACACCGGCCATTTTCACAGCGCCGGGAATACGACCCTCGACGCAGTAATAGTTGACTTGACGGGACGAAACGCCCCATTTCTCGCTTGCCTCTTTGAGTGTCATATAGTCCATATTTGCACCTCCGACAACATTTTTCATTATATTTCATTTGCTCGAAGGACGCAAGACAGGAAATATGTCGGAAGTGTAAAAAACAAACAGAGGCCGCGAGTAGCAGCCTCCGCTTGCAAAAACTATTGATAAATCAGCTCTGTAAGAATAACTTCCTCCACCTGCGCTTTCAGCGTGTTCATCAGCCCCACCCAGCGCATGGGGTCACGGGCTTTCAGTTCCTCGGTGACGCCCGCCGCCTCCATCATGCGGGGCAGCATGGCGTCCATCCGCTCCCGCGCCGTCCGATCAATCTCCAACAGGTGCGGGTACAGCTTTTCGCTCAAAATCAAGCTGCTGTAAAGGCCGGGCCGGTGTTCCTTCAGGTAGCGTTGCCGCATACGGCCATACTTGCCGATGGGGGCCTCCGGCTGCTCGGAAAGTTTCAGATCAGGGATGTAGTAATCTCCGCAGCGGGTGTAAGTCAATTCGCTCATGTTCATTCTCCTTTGCACTGTAATGGTTAAACTGTGGCACTGGCCGATACGGTGGCCTTGCGCGGCTCCTGCCTGGGTAACTGGCTGACGGTGGTAAAAATGCCCTTCTCCATGTCCTCGGCCCGGATTGTGGCCTTTGCTGCCTCCACCTGGGCCTTGCGTTTGGCGTTGTAGCGTTTTTCCCATTCCTTCTGCTTGCCGTTGGCCTTGCGGCGTAAGTAGTTCTGGTGAAGCCTGTCCTTGCGTTCCTCCTTCTTCCGCAGTTCTTCTTGTTCTTCCGGGGTCAGGGGAACCGGCTGCAAGGCGGGCGGGATATACCGGCCCACAAAATTGAAGTAGATTTCAACCTCCTGCGTAGTGTCCTGGCTGCCTTTTCGGGCGCGTTCGTGGACAAGGATTTTCTCTACAAACTCGTTGAGCATGGTGTTTGTCAGAGTGTCAAAATTCTCGTACTTATCAATCAGGGCTATAAATTTCTCCGCTGATTTCTGGCTTTGCTCGTAGCCGGTAACAGCCTTTTCCAGCTCCGCAATTTCAATCTCAAGTGCATCCTGCTCTTTGGCATACTGTGCATCAAGCGCCTTATATCGTGCATCCGGCAGCTTGCCAAGGGCGTTGTCCTCATAGATTTTGCAAATCAGTTTTTCCAGTTCTCCGGCTCTCTTATGGGCAGCAGCCAGACGCCTGCGCTTTTTCGATATATCGGCACTCTGTTGAGCAACCTGCGTTTCCTGAACAGTGTGAATAAATTCCGTCCGGTCATTTCTGGAATATTCAGCAATAGCCCGGAGCGTGTCAGAAACCAATGTCAGGACAGCACTCTCATTGATACGGTGTTGTGTAGGGCATAGTGTCCCACACGGAACTTTGGTATAATTGGAACAGGTATATTGAGAAATCCGCCTGCCATTGTTGGTGCGGTGGACATACATCTTGCCGCCGCAATCGGCACAATAGAGCAAACCTGTGAGGGGAGCCGCTTCGCCCCAGCCGTTTGGATAACGCCGTACATTGCTGCGGATTTTTTGCACCAGATCAAAGGTCTGCTGGTCGATAATGGCTTCATGGGTATTCTCAAAGATCGTCCATTCGTCCTCAGAAACATAGTGGCTTTTCTTGTCCTTAAAGTGCTTGCGGGTCTTGAAATTGATGGTATGCCCCAAATACTCTCGTTTTTTCAAAATGTTCACGATGGTAGATGATCCCCATCCATAGGGGTCTTTGACCGGCTTTGAACGGTTCACACCCTCGTTGAAGCGGGCAAGGTGTACGACAGGAATTTCAATCCGGTCTGCGGATAATTTGCAGGCGATCTGATAAGGCCCATATCCCTCCAGCGTGAGGGAGAAGATACGGCGTACCACTTCGGCGGCTTCCTCATCTACCAGCCAATGCTCCCGTTTTTCGTCCCATAAGTAGCCGTAAATCACAGTGCCGGTCAGGTGCTTGCCACTCATGCCTTTTGACTTAAACACAGAGCGGATTTTCCGGCTGGTATCACGGGCGTAAAATTCATTCATGATGTTGCGGAACGGGGTAAAATCGTCATCACCTTTCAGACTGTCTACACCGTCGTTGATGGCAATCAGACGAACACCACGCTGCCGCAAAACCTCCATAACCTGACCGACCTTCAGATAGTCGCGTCCTAACCGGCTCATGTCCTTGATGACGATTGCCTCTACACGCCCTGCCTCCACTTCCTCCATCATCGCCAAAAATCCGGGGCGGTCAAACCGGGTGCCTGAGATACCGTCATCTGTAAAATGCGTAGGATTTGGCAGCCCGTTCCGGCGAGCAAAATCCTCCAACATCTGTTTTTGGTTGGATATGGAATTGCTCTCGCCCTGTAACTCATCGTCCCGGCTCAGGCGCTCGTACAGTGGGGTGATTTTTTCGTTTCTCATAGCTGTACCTCCTGAAACAAAAATGCTCTAAGTGATTGCTTCACTAACCATGACAAAATCATGATTAAGAAGTCACTTAGAGCATATATCACCAGCGGCCAGCTTATATTTCTTATACTGGCGCACCGCAAAGTGGTTTGGCTTCTCGGCTTCCAGTGCATCAAACATCAGGTCTACGGGGTTTTTGAACTCCTCGTCATCCTCACGGACTTCCATGGCGTTGATGAACTCAATGAGGGTGGAGAAGTTTTGTTCCTCCACCGGAGCCTCATAATGGATATAGCCAATAAGCGCGCAGTACAACAAGGTTTCTGCTTTTACCCAGAAATCGTCTCCGGCCTTGCCTTCGCCTTTGGTATTGGCGATGAGCGTTGTTACCAGCTTCAAGATGTCCTTTTCGCTATGGATATAGGCGAAAGGGTTATAGTGCATGGACTTCTTGAAGTTGATGGTATTTAGGACCTTGATTCGGTACGGCTCATAAATGACCTTGCCGTGCTTATCCTTCATAGGCTTTCCGTCTTTCCCCAGCTTGGGTGCGCCCCTTTGGAGCATTTTTCCGCACTCCACCAAAATGGTTCCCTTCGGGTCTGTGACCACATAGGAACTGTGCATCTGCATCAGATTCGGTTTGAGCCAGAAGCGGGTCTTACCGGAACCGGAGCCGCCGATCACCAGCACATTTTTGTTTCTGGCGGTCTTTGGGTCCTTGGGGCGGCTGTTCATTGTCAGGCTCTCCGTTTTCGTCAGAATCACATTGTTCTGGAATACCGGGTCGATGTAGGGTGCAATGTCCTCATGGGTTCCCCAACGGGCGGAACCGTATTCCATGCCGTGCCTGTACTTCTTGGCGTTCTTGCTTTTCAGGTACACAGCCAGCCGCAGGCCGCCGCCGCAGCACAGGCCCACCAGCAGGTCCAGCGGGTGCAGGCTGGGCCACCAGCTGGCCAGCGCCACCGGCAGCGTGGAGAAGAACGAGAGCATTTTTGCCGAAGCGTCCGCACCCACGGCCATCCGCCACGCTTCACCGAAGTTGGTGGAGAAAAGCCCCATCAGGATATACGGCAGATTCAGCAAAATGAGCTTTTTGATGTTCAGCTGCTTTTTCATCGTTCCAGCTCCTTCCGCTTGTTCCGGTCCACGACGGCGTGTTTTACCAGTTCTTTGAACTGGCTCAGCTTTGCCAGCACGGACGGTCGCTCGGATTTCTCCGCCTTCTTGACCTTTTTCCCGGTGTACTCGGTAAAAGCAGCGGTCAGGGCATCCGCGTCCCGACCCTTGAAAAAGATCAGGTACTTGGGTGGGGAGCTGCTGCGGTCCTTCTTCACCGCATAGTCCACGCCGTATTTCCGCGCGATCTTCTCAAACTCCTTGATGGAGGGGTCAGTGATCTCGATGTTGGAAACGCCCTGATTCTGGCCGATCAGCTGTTTCACCGTCTGCTTGCCGTGGGGAATCACGGGGGTATCCCGGCTTTTCTGCTTTTGCAGCTTCTTTTCCTTGCGGTGGGCAAGGTATTTGGTGATGGCGGCTTTCATCAACCGCCCGGTAAACTTTGTTCCGCTGACTACCAGCGTCAAAGTCCTGTTTTCCACTTCCTCCTGCATAGGTCATCGCCTCCTTTCCACGGATTTTGCAGGGGTGGCACTTGATACTAAGGCGGGACCACCAGCCGCCGCAGCAGGTATTTCAGCATGGCAGGCTCCTTTCAGCGCAGCTGGTCGGAGCGTTCATAGTACAGATGGCCCTGGCGCACTTTGGCATGGCTGAGAATCTTGATGTGGCCCTTTTCCTGGTTCTCCAGGCTTTTCTGGTATCCGGCCTCCGTCAGAAACAGGCGGGTCCGTTCACCTTTCCAGCCCACCGGGGAATCGTCGGTCAGCACATCGAAGATAATCATGTGCCGGGTGTCCTCGGCAAACCGCTCCAAATCCATGTACTCATGGCCGTGGTAGTTCTGCGCCCCGGCTTTGAGGCGCATTTCCTCCATCAGCTGGCCCACGGTCTTACGCTCAGGCATGGCGTGCGCCTCCTTTCCCGCGTCCCTGGCCCTTCACGGTCAGGATACCGTCCAGGGTGGTGGCGGTGATCCGCAGGCGCTCGGCGGTGGCAATGTCATTCTTCACGGTCTCGTCGATGCCGTGGCCGCAGACCACCAGCACATGGGACCGGCGCAGGTAGTCCCGCGCCATATCCAGCCCGTCCTTGTGTTCCTGTGGAATCTCGTCTTTGAGGAAGGTAGGCAGGAACAGCACCGGGCAGATGGGCGAATACCCGGCATCGTACACCTGACGGCAGTAGGCCGCAGCGTTCTCGGCGTTCTCATACTGGCTGTTGCTCCATGGAGCCGTAATGTAGGCAAGAGGTCGTTTCATGGCAAAATCCTTTCTCCCGGTGTTTTCGGGCAGCAGAAAAGCGGCTGCTTACCAGCCGCCTGCGTACATATCGTGGTTAACTTGTGCGGTGTAGTGGTTGCTGATCGTGGTCGGCGCATTAAACAGCACCGCAAGCAGATACTGCTTCATGTTGCGGATTTCGGTGGTATTGTTCCGCAGGCATTCCATGACAAACTCGATGTGGGAGCAATCCAGCTTCAAAAAACGGGAGCGGACCACCTCATGGGGGAAGTCGCTGCCAGCGATCCGGGTGGTTTTCCGCTTGGCGCAGACGGTCTCCACCATCAGCTCCACAATCTCGTCCAGGTCCTCCCGGTAGGTGGTAAACTCCCGGCACAGGTGGTCATACTCGATGTTCTCCAGAATCAAATCCCGATAATTTTCCATCTCTGAGACAGACATCGCATCCCTTCCTTTCCGTTCCGGCAGCTGTGCTGCCGCTGGCTCCCGGAAGGGAATAGAATCGGTACTTGATCCATAAGTAATTGTTTTTTCTGTATTTGATTTCTCTATATTTAATTCTGCGGGCTTTTCCGTATCCGGTTTTACCATATCCGGGTTTTCCGTATCTGGTGAAGCCGTATCCGGCTGGGGCGTATCCGGGTTCTTCGGCTGTGGTTGCTCGTAGATAACATACTCGGTATCGCTGATCCGACCCTGCCGGTCTCGCAGCTGATGGCGGACAATGTACCCGGCAGTTTCCAGCTCCCGCAGCGCGCCGCCGATAGCGTCCACGCCCTCTTTGCAGATGGCGGCAAGCCCTCTGGTGGTATAGTTCCAGTCTTCCGGTAAGGACAGCATCATGGAAAGCAGCCCCTTGGCTTTCAGGGACAGTTTCCCGTTGCGTAAATGGTGATTGCTCATCACGGTATAATCTCTGGTTCGTTCAATGCGAAATACGGCCATTGACCTCACTCCTTCCAAATTTCTCAGGGTATGAAAAAAGCCACAATCCTGTAAAAAGAATTGTGGCAGTCAGCTGTTTTGTTCACTTTTTCTGCGCCGGTAGGGGCGCTTGGGAATGGGCGGTCTGTCCAACAGGTCATTTCCCTGAGAGAATGGCAGAGTTTGCAGAACACGGTCAATCTCTATAAATTCCATACCATGCTGGGAATGGCAATCCTCCCGGATTGCTTCCCGGATTTCCTTTACAGTACACATTTCAATCCTTTCCTTTCGCAGTAATGATTTGTTTATGAGTGGCGGCGGTGTTTTCCCGGTTTGAAATCGAGGATATGTCCCTCAATCACACGAGCGTAACGCTTGATCTTGATCTCCCGACGCTGCTGGCTTTGCAGGGCGGCCTGATACCCGTCCTCGGTCAAAAACAGCCGCATTTCCTCTCCGGGACTGCCGTAAGCTGTGCTGGGACGCAGGACGGAAAACTCAATCATCCAGCGTGTGTCATCCCAAAACCTCTCTACGGCGAGAATGTTGTGTCCTTTCAGCTCGCGGGCTGAAATATCCCTCATAGGCGGCTCCTTTCATCGTTCCTGATCTCTCTGGCGTTTTTTCTGCCACTGTTCCAGCAGCTTGATAATAGTTTCCTGCATCCGCTGGGGCGTATAGCTTTTAGGGAAATACTTCCGCAAGGTGTCAGAGGTAAATGTCACTCGGTCCAGATCGCTTTTCTTTTCCTCACCCATGATGACACGCATCATATCGAGGGTCAGATGCCCCTCCTGACTGTATTTCTTGAGCCGCTGGGCTTGAGAAAGAGAAGGGGTAGCCTGTTCGCTGTCCATCGCGTCCAGCAGGTCTACCTGTTCTTCCTTTTTGAGAAAGGACAGCTCATAGGCAGGGTTCAGGGCAATCTTCTTTTCATCCACCATATCCATCAATTCAGGAATCAACTCTGTCAGACGGATATAGCGCTGAATTTGATTTCGACTTTGCCCCACCTGTTCAGCAAGCAACTGGTCTGATCGCTTTTGTGTCCCAACTTGGGACACATTTTCTTTACTCGGTCTGCCAGCCTGTCTTTTCATGGCATCCAGCTTCATCTTGTAGGCAAAGGCTCTTTCACTTGGGAGCAAGCTTTCTCGCTGCAAGTTGCTGTCAACCATAATGATCGTGGCGGCATCATCATCCAAATCCCGAACAATGACCGGCATGGTCTCCTTGCCTGCCAGCTCACTGGCTCTGTGCCGCCTGTGTCCGGCTACCAGCTCATAACCGCCCTCTGGGTCCGGTCGAGCAATCGCCGGAACCAGAACGCCATACTGCTTGATACTGTCAGCGGTCTCCATCATGGCTTCGTCATCCTTGACTTTGAATGGGTGGTTCCTAAAGGGATGCAGCTCAGACAGCGGAATCTCCTGAATCTTTTCCAGCTTTGCATCTTGACGGCCTTCTTCGGTGGAGAATAGATCATCTACCGAGGCCAGCTCTATTTTTTTCGCGCTGCTTTTCAAGTTTCAACACCTCCTTCGTCAGATTTCGATACCCCTCTGCCACTTTGCCGCCAGGGTCATGGGCGAAAATACTTTTTCCCTCTGCGCTAATTTCCTTTGCCCGGACAGAGTGGGGAATCTCTGTGCCGAATACTTTGATCTTGCTGCCATAGGTCTCACGCAGGAGCGCGGAGATCTCTTTGGCAAAGTTGGTTCGGCTGTCCACCATCGTCAGCAGGATACCGTCTATCTGGAGCTTGGGGTTGATCTGCCGCTTTACCTTGTTTACCGTGGAGAGCAGCTGTTCCAGCCCTTTGGCGGGCAGATACTCCGCCTGAACGGGAATGATGATCCTGTTCGCAGCGGCCAGCGCATTGACTGTGAGCATACCCAGGGAGGGCTGGCAGTCGATGAGGATATGGGAGTATTGCCCCTTCAGCGTGTCCAGATATTGCCGCAAGATAGTCTCACGGCTCATGGCGTTTACCAGGGATACCTCCATACCGGATAACTGGATGTCCGCAGGCATCAGGTCTACGCCCTCTGGGTGGTGCAGGATACCCTCGCCGGGACGAAGCGGCTCATCCATCAGGATACGCCCCATAGCGTCCGACAGCGTAAAGGGCAGCTTGTCCGGCTGGGGATGGCCCAGGCTGATTGTCAGGCTCCCTTGCGGGTCCCCGTCGATCAGCAGGACTTTCTTTCCGGCCTGCGCCAGCCCGATTCCCAAGTTGGCACAGGTCGTTGTCTTGCCAACGCCGCCTTTCTGGTTGGCAATGGCGATGATTTGCGTGTTCATTGACTTCACCTCATTTCTAATTATTGCTGTTGCTTCTGGAAATAGAAAAAGCCGCCACTTCAAAATCATAAAGTGACGGCCCTTTCTAGTGCCGGAATCTCTGAAACAAAAAAGCACCCAGTTATTTGTTACTGAGTGCCTGCATTAGAATCGTATTTAATTGTTCAGATTTGGTCAGATTATGCCAAACCCTCCAGCGAAAAATCCGGTGTCTGAGAGTGCCAAAATCACCCTCAAAAATACCCCCGAAATTGCTCTCTGGTTGTCCTATTTTTTAACCACTAAGACCGTTTTTTGACCCCATTTTTGGCGGTTGTCCTATATTTAACCACTAAAAATTGGGTGAAAACGGCTCTCGTTTTGCCAAATTTGGTCAAACTATATCAGCCCATTTAGGTATAAGAAAACCCCGGAAAACCTTGATTTTCCGGGGTTTTTGAACCATTTTGATATAGTCTGAGCAGTCGATTATCGCTTGCTGAACTGCGGAGCGCGACGAGCTGCTTTGAGACCTGGTTTCTTACGCTCTTTCATACGTGGGTCACGAGTCAGGTAACCTGCTGACTTGAGAACCGGTCTGTAATCTGCGTCAGCCTCAAGGAGTGCTCTAGCGATTCCGTGACGGATAGCTCCAGCCTGTCCTGTGTATCCACCACCACATACATTAACGATTACATCGAACTTGTCAGCTGTCTCTGTAGCCACGAGCGGCTGGCGAACAACAACCTTCAGAGTTTCAAGTCCAAGATACTCGTCGATATCTCTTTTATTGATTGTGATCTTTCCTGTTCCAGGTACAAGATATACTCTTGCGATAGATTTTTTTCTTCTTCCTGTTCCGTAATATTTTGCGTTAGCCACTGTTATTTCCTCCTTCTACCTAAAATGTAAGAACTTCCGGCTTCTGAGCCTGATTTGCATGCTCTGGTCCAGCGTATACATGAAGTTTCTTGATCATATCTCTTCCCATAGGTCCCTTCGGGAGCATTCCTTTAACAGCAAGCTCGATAACCTTCTCTGGCTTCTTAGCAAGAAGCTCAGCAAGTGTAGTCTCTCTCATTCCTCCAACGTAGTCAGAGTGATTGTAGTAAATCTTCTGCTGTAATTTCTTTCCTGTTACTTTAACTTTCTCAGCGTTAACAACGATTACATAATCTCCTGTATCGATGTGCGGTGTATATTCCGGTTTGTTCTTTCCTCTAAGTACTTTTGCGATCTCAGATGCAAGACGTCCAAGTGTAGCGCCTTCAGCGTCAACCACATACCATTTTCTTTCAATCTTATCAGGGTTTGCCATATAAGTTTTCATGGATGTTCCTCCTATAAATAATCATTAATTACTATTGCTTATTTATTTGAAATCAGCATACTCCGGGGCTTTGGTGCATACTGTTTCTCCTTATGTCATACCTTGCTATTATATGTTGATTTGTGTTCTGTGTCAAGTGTTTTTTACATAAAATCGCATTTTTCTTTCAGTTCTCAACAGCAAAGCAAAACTTTTTTATTCTTTTACAAAATCCTCTCTATTTCGTACCTAAAAAGTGCCAAGTCATATATTTTTTCCTATGACTCAGCACTTTTTTCACATTCCCCCAACCAATGGTTATTGCTCCTTGGAACAATCAAAACCTTCGATTTTCTTATTTTTCTTCTTTTGCCTGCTCCAATTCTTCAAGAATCTGAGCTGTAAGACCTTTTCTATCTGTTTTGAAGTGGAAATAAGGTCTTTCGGTAATTTCTCTGATCTCTACCGGATACTCATGTTCTTCCAGTGTATCTTTCAGCAGTTCTGCTACTTCCTCAAGTGTCTTTGTTCCATCAAGAATCACAAACAGATATGGACGATAATATCCTTCATGCTCCTGATCCGGAACAAGACAGAAGAAACCGTCTTTTACACCAGGAGTTCTAACTGTTTTTGTCTCCATTCTCATTACATGAAGCGGTTTGTCTCCGTAAGCTTTGATTTCACCACGTCCAAGGATATGCACAATTCCCTGCTCTGTGATATAAGCTTCATCTCCTGTATGTAACCATGTGTTTCCATCTGAATGTTCAATAAGAGTCTGCTCCGTCAGTTCTTCACCTCTCCAGCCTGAGTAATGAAGCATCATAGACGGACCTGTCATACAAAGCTCTCCTGATTCTCCGTAATTTAATTCATTCAGATCTTTGTCAAATACACCAAGTACAGTTGCTGTCATCGGCATACCCACACATCCATCCTCCAATGGGAACATTGGGTTCGGCAATGTGAAGTTTGAGCATCCCTCGCTCTGTCCATAACCTGCACTTAATTTTGCCTGAACGTTGTGTTTATGGAAGAACTCTTCTACCTCTGCATACTTACGGTCATTCATGGCCTCAGCACCTGCACCGATTGTTCTCAGATGAGACATATCGTAATCTTCCGGAATTCTATCGCTGGCCATTAACAGTTCGCAATAACGCGGAATCAGTGCCCAGAAGTTTGGTTTGCGATCCATAAATTCAATGTCAATATTCTCTAACGGACAGAATGGATCAAGTGATACCATTAATCCTGTAGAAAGTGGGAAAATTGTCATTGAAACTGTTACCGCGATCAATGCCGGTGGAAGAATTGGTGTCCACCAAACTTCCTGCACATCTGACGGCGGAATAAAGATTGACATCTGGTATGCAGTTGCTACTATATTCGCTGAAGAGTGAATTACAAGTTTAGAGATTCCTGTTGAACCACTTGTGTAAGCTCCAAACACAGCTCTCTCAGGATCTACAGACACAAGATATTCACCTTTGAAGTTTCTTCCCATCTCCATAAACTCCTGCCAGCTCATATCACCTTCTGTTGTCTCTGTCTCCGCCTGATAGCGGGCTGTGATTTCTTCTAATACATAATCCTTCATCTGGCTCTTGTCTGCATATTCAAATGGTGACACTTTAATCATACGTGTCATCGGAGTTGTTGTACGGAATAACTCTTCATCTTCTTTTGAAAGATAATCCATTACAAATGCTGTATCTGTTTTACATTTACGGATTGCAAAACAAAGTTCTTCCGGTTCGTCATCACGGCAAATAATTGTTAAACCGACTCTTTCTGCTGCAAGAAGCAGAATAAAATGAGCTGGCGTACATACTAAAAAGGACGGAACTCTGTCACCTTCGTTAAGTCCGAGGGCTTTCAGTGCTCTTGCTGCAGCATCTACTTCTTCCCATAACTGCTTCCATGTAATCTTATTTCCATAATACTCAAATGCGATCTTATCCTCATTCGGGTTTTTCATTTTCAGAAAAGCTTCGATTGTCATTCTTGGTATCTCGATATTTCTGAACTGTTCCGGATAAAAGTTCAGCCATGGTTTATCAATACTTGCTTTACCTGTCAATTTCTGCTCTGTAAAATTCATAATTTTATCCTCTTTTCTTTTGTTTTTCCCCAAAAATACTTTCAAATTTTATCACAGGTTCTTTCAAATGACAATTTATGGAAATTTGAATCAACATGATTCACATGAATCATCTTGTTTTCCAAGCTTCATTTTTGAAATAAATACAAAATCGTAGGTAAATTATGGTTCTTTTATTGCAATTTTATTTTCTCTGCTCTAAACTAATATCATACTATCAACTTCTTTAAGGTATTTTTAAAGGAAGGGGGACATATTACAAGTTATTCTATGCTCTGTAATATAACAAAAATATGAAAGATAAAAACCGTTTCAGCATTTTGCTAGAACACCTTATGGCTATTGCTGAGCTAAAAAATAGTATTCTTGCAAAAGCTGTTCAGTATGATGACTCCTATATCAGTAAATGGATTAGCGGAAAACTGTTGCCAACTGAAAAAAATCATGAAAATACACTTCAGGCTATCAGTCACTGTATTGTTGAAGCTCTTTCGGAAGAAAGCACTACACAACTATTACAGGAATATCAGCTACAGGATATCAAAGATCTTGAAACTGCTATTTATGACAATCTCGAATCTGAATATATGTATGTAAAAGAATTACAAAACTCAACCGGTGCAGAAGTAGCTCCAAAAATTTCTTATTATCCGGAGCTTACATTAGACCAGTTCATTTTTAAAATGAAACACCCTTCACTTCGAAAAGTTAATTCTCTAAACGTATACGCGATTGTTGATATTTTGAATGTTGATCCTAATTACCAGCTTTTGATTGCAGAACTCAACAGTGCACACGGCGGCCGGAATCTTATTCTACCTGGTGTACATTTTTCACTTCTTATGGACCTGGAATCGGCTGCTTCCACTCCTGCCTATACCGCTGGTTTCTTAATGAATGTGATGACCAATCTCTCTAATATTGATTTTAATCTTTATTCTGGTTCGCAGGCTCAACGTAAGCTCATTTTTGCAATCAGAGACACTTATGCTATCTCTGGAATGTTAGTAGATAGCAGTCACTGTCTTGGAATTACCACAATTGAAGACAGTGATCTAACGAATGAACTTTATCACAAGATCAGACTTCTTTGTAATAAAGAAACACTATTAATCCGGAAAACAACCATTCCGGAAATGATTCATCGCTTTGAATATGAACAAACGTTAATTTCACAGAAGCAATACTGTCTCATCGGACACCTGACAGAACATTTTCTTCCGGAAGATCTATATACGGAGCTCCTGGATGAGTATTGCCTGAATAACAACGATCTTCAGAAGGAGGACGTAAAAAAACTAAATCACCTGACACAGCGCATTTTGGAGACCACACCAATCCATCTGATCATTTATGCTTCCGTGTTAAAAGATTTCACAGTTACAGGAGAACTTGATTTCTTAGGTGTAAGAATATCATTAACTATATCCCAAAGACTGCGTTGCCTTAAGAATCTGGAACAGCTGTTAAACAAACTTGATCTTATGCATGTATGCGTTCTTCCGGAAGGAATTCTTTCCGACCATCAGCACATAGCACACCCAACACTTTTTGTATCAGATTCTTTGTGTTATCTGCGTTTAAAGAAGTTGACTCCGGAATATAACATCTGCATTCCAAATAAGATTATATTGGATCATATCTTCGAAGAGTTTTTCGATGATGTCTGGGATTCTAATATTGATAAAAACAGCCATAATACTGTAGTAGCCATGATTCAGCATGCAATTCATGCAATAGAAATCATGCTTGAAGTCAACTAAAAATGAGTGTCAATAAGCAATCCCCTACCTGTTGCTATTTCAAATCAATCTGCAACTGGCAGGGGATTATTTATTTATTTATTCATATGTTGTCTGATTCGGATAGTTAAATGCAATATAACTCTTTCCGCGGTTAATTGATATTTCATTTCCTGATTCATCATAAAATGTTAATCTTGATAATTCATTATTTTCCTCTTTACTCCAATGAATCTTCTGTTTTGCACCGTTCGAAATGTAATATCCCATGGAGTCTTCCCAGCCATCCCAGTCAACTGCTTTATGTCCCAAATCATCTTTGACAGAGATAGCGGTCTCTAACACAAACACATTGGTAAAAGCAAGCTGGTTTCCTGTCTTTCCGTCTATCTGGGCATTTCCATCAATTTCTTTTTTATAAGTATTGCTTGCTTCATCATAAACAAGTGTAGCGGACTGTGCGCCAAAATCAATACTCACTTTCTTACACACATCCTCTGATGGTTTCACTTGTTCATTTAATCCATTAAACTGAAATGCTGTCCCTTTCTTATCCTCTGCAAGGTCTGTTCTCTTTCCGGTATTTTGCACTACTTCTGCAAACTTTGTTCCATCAAAATATCCTGTGTGTTCCAATGCATACCCCTGATTCCGACGTTCCATATCACGGCCAAACAGACCTCCTGCATTGTAAATTCCATCATACTGATCCAGGTTCAAAGCTTCCAGGTAATCTGCGATACTGTCATCAATTCCCCAATTTACATAAAACGCATCAAATCCCTGAGACAGTGCCGGGAAATAATATCTGCAGCTTCGTATCGCGCAGATCTGCGGAACAGTTGTATAATCCGCATAAAGAGCCATAAAACGTGTCTGATCACCCTCTACCGGAATTTCAAAGATAATATCTGCTTTTTCTACTCCGTACTGTGGCATTGCTGCCGGAATATTATTCACCATAACCGCCACCGGACGTTTACCAATAGCAGCATCTGTCAGATCCGCAAGACCTGTCAGCAGGTTTTGATTTTCCGGAATCTTTTCTTCTTCCGGTTCTTCCGGCACTTCTTCTACTGGTTCTGGCTTTTCCACTTCTATTTTCTTAGTCGGTGGTTTTTCTGTTTTTGTCTCTTTTTTCTTAGAGCAACCTGAAAGAGCCAGAACTATCATAGATAAAATCAGTAACAGGCATATTCCCCTTCTTTTTCTCTGCCCACATCGTTTCTTCTTCATAAACTTTCCCTCCCTTACATTTGGAATATAACGAATATTAACTGAATTAATTATATCATCCCCCAGTGTCTTACACAATCAAAGAGGACCATATTATGCAAAAAGCACAGTGAATAAATCACTGTGCTTTTTGCGTATAATCTTCACAAGTTAAATCCTGTTTATAACTTATGATTCAGATCTCATTCAATTATTTCGCTTTTCCATATACATACTTCGGTGTTCCACCAACAACCTTGTTTCCGTTAGAGTCTGTATGGTATGGGAATACCCAGTAGAAGTTCCAATCTGTGCTGGATGCCTTCTTATCTGTAAATGTTGTGCCTTTTGTTGTCATACCGATGTAACCATATTTCTCGCCCGGATGGATTCCGTATACAAGATACCCTTCTGCTCCGGCTGACTTCGTCCATGTAAGTTTTACTCCACCCTTTACAGATGAAGCTTTCAGGTCTGTAACAGCTGCGCATTTCTGTGCTTTACCATATACATAGTGTGCTGTCAGTCCTGGATACATCTTGCCATTTTCGTCTTTGCAGTATGCAAATACCCAGTAATAGTTGTAATCACTTGTAAGTGCTTTTACATCAACAAAAGATGTCTTAGATGTCATACCGATATAACCATACTTGTTACCGCCTCCGCGGATTCCATAAATCAGGTATCCTTCTGCGTCCTTCACTTTACTCCATGTAAGTTTTACCTTACCTACTGAAGAAGATGCTTTCAGGTTTTCTACTGCTGCAAGTCTTTCTTTTTCAACTACGACTTCCTTAGTTGTCGGATTAACAACTTTCTTTCCATCTGGTGATGTTACGGATGCTGTATAAACAACTTTTCCTTCTTTTGTATAAGTTGCTTTTTCGACTGTTTCACTATCAATCTTAACTTCTGGTGTCTGAACATGTGTTGCATCATTTGCACATGTAAATGTTGCTGTTGTTGTCCACTTACCATCTTTTTCTTCCCAGTCTGACCATACCGGATCGCCGTATTTGTGACCAAGTTTTGCAATTGCTACTTCTTTTGTCTCTTTTGCAAGTACAGTATTATCATCTGTTGATGTTACTGTTGCTACATAAACATCTTTTCCTGCTTCTTCACATGTAGGTGCTTTATATGCATCTGTATCTTTTACTACAGATACGGATACATTTTTCTGTACTTCTCCACATACGGAACACTTCACTTCATCAACTGTTACTGAAGTGCCTTCTTTCTGATCTGTCTTATAACCTGTGATGTTTCCATCATCATCTTTGATTGCTGCTGCATCCCAGTTGAATTTTACATCATCGTATGCGTGCTTTCCTGCTTCACCTTTTACACTTCTGGATATTTTATATTTATATCCATCTGCAGTCTTACCTTCCGCTTTATAAAGAGTAACTATACCATCAGTACATGCACCTGTTCTTTCAACAACCTTTGTCTCAACTGTAACTTTATCTGCCAGTTTCTTCTGAATAGAATCAATGTTTGCTTTATTTGTTTCATTTGTATCAGAGGAAAGTAAACAATCAAGTTTATCTACTTTATTTGCACAAGATTCACATTTTAAAGTCTGGAATGTAACTGTTGCGTTATCTTCACTCCATTCTGCATCTTCTACAGAATAAGCATGACCTTCAGCTGCGTTCTTCTGTGCTGCATCCCAAATTGCTTTTCTCTTTTCATAAGTTGTATTTGCCTGCTCAAATTTTGATTTTACAGGTTCTGTAATACAAGCTCCACATTCTGGGCATACGTAGTTGTCAGCTTCATTTGCTGTATCGTTTGATTTTGTATAATATACCTCATGAAACTTGATGTAATGATGCTCATGAGCTGTATCTTTCTTTTCGTTTCGTGTTCCTTCTTTAATCAGTCCACAGTCAGAACAACGCTCTTCTGTAAATTCATTACGTCCACAGAACGCTGGTACAGTCACTTCTTTATAATCATGAGAAGAGCCTGCAAGTTTTTTCATATCAACTTTGTCCACAAAGTTTGCTGACCACATGAACTCGTCATTATCGTTCTTCTGGTCACCCATGATACTTGCATACTTTTTATAATTTGTGTAATTCGGATTATAGTCTGTTTCTTCAAATTCATATCCGTAACTATTATGATCAGTCATACTTGTTTTACCGGAAATGAATGCAAAGTTTGTAGCAATGGATACAACCATTGTTCCGTCACTTTTAATTGTCAATCCTGCAATCGGATGATTCTCAACAGTAAGTGCTCCATCAGTTCCATTAGCTACTGTGCTGAATGCCATACCGCCGAATAATTTTGTTTCGTCACGAACTGCTGATACTGTATTATATTCTTTCACAGTTGCTACTTTTCCTGTTGCTGGATCATAAGACATGATGTCATTTGATACATTGAAGTAAAGTATTCCATTGTAAAGAGCGGCTGTAAGTCCAATTGATGGGTAAACACTCTGCTCATCTTTAAACTGTGCATACAGTTTTGTAAGTGCCTTATCCTTTACTAATTCGCCATCTTTGTTGCGAACTTTTACATAAGTATCTGTGTCATCCTCATTGTCTTTTGCTGTAAAATCAATCAATGTCTCATAATCACTGTCTCCCTCTCCTCCGTCGGAATCAGTAATCTTATGACGAACCAGCTTATATTCTGCTGATTTCTGCTGAGTTGACATACTTCCGGATGCTCTTGAGAACAGATCTGTAGAATCATACAGATAGTACATATAAGTTCCATCAGAGTATACATTACTTGCTGCACGTGCCATCCATGCCTTTTCATACGTCTGATCGTTTGCTGTATCCTTATAAAGTGATCTGATCTCACTGTAATTTCCATTATACAGACTTTCTGAACTGCTGTGACTGAACATGAAGAATGCATGACTCATATCTCCATCTGTCTCTACACGATCACGGCTCATAACCTCTGTATATACGTCTGTATAACATGGATCTACATAATACCATTTTCCATCTACCTTAACAGCATTCCAATAATGATCGGATGCGAAATTGTCTTCTGTATGACCAAACATTGTAACTTCTGACTGGAAGGAGATTCTTACAAGGTCAACTGTATAACCTGCATTTGTATCAATCTTTCCATCTGCATCGTAATACAAGTCTTTTGATGTCTTCCAGTTAGAACTTGTATATCCTGCATTTGCATCTTTCAGATAGATATTCTTATCCATGCACTGTACAAGATATGTATATGCCTTCGAATATCCAAGACATACAGATGTCCCAAACCCAAGTGCTCCAAACTGAGTACCTTCCCAGTAATTAAGAATACCTGTTGTAAGACCTTCTGCAGCCTGTTTAGCATAAATCGGAACAGCATCATTTGCTGTAGTATCGTTTGTTCCATCTCCGTCAAGATCCACAATCTTATCGTTCGCCATAGAGTTCTGAGTCAGCTGCTCTACTGTCATCTTTGTCCCTGGCTGAACCTCGACTCCATTTTCTTCTGCATCTTTAATAAATGCATCTGCCTGTGTTTTTAACTGATCTGCTACTTCTGCGTTAAACTTCTCTCTTACAAATCCATCCGGATCCGCATCAATAGCGTCTTTGTTCTGCTGAACAAATCCTTCTGCCTGCTCCTGTGCAGCTTTTTTCTCTTCATCTGTAGCAGCGCTTTCATCTTTTCCTAAAGCCTGCTGATATACGATGTTCTGGATTGCTTTTTCATAAAACTGCTGGAGAAGATTATTTTCGATTCCTGCAAAAATCTGATCATGGAAGTTCTGTTTAATCTGCTTCTCGTATTCAGAATAAACCGCATTATAAACATCCTGCTCGTGCTCCTGTTTCTGAGGATTCTTTGCGATCATCGGTTTATCTTCATCTTTCTTGCCTGAGTTCATGATATAAGACATATCAAATGTATTCTCATGTGCAAGCCAGTCGTTAATAACAAGAAGCTTCTGTGCTGTAGTCTTTGCTCCTGATTTTGAGATAGCATCAAGCACGGAATCTCTTGCACTGGTAACATCTTTACCATAATACTGAATACCCAGCTTATCTCCATACATGAAGTTCATGATCATACCTGTCAGATCATCATAACTGTATTTACCATTTCTGACATCATCCACAGATGCTCCGTCAAGTGCAAGCATCTCTCCCATAATTCCAAGACCATCTTTTTCATCATTAAAGTCAAGGAAAAATGGATTCTGAACTCCTAAGTATTCCGCATTATCTTTCCACTGATTCAGATACTGCTGGTACATTCCAACAACTGTATTAATCTGGTCTTCTGACAATGCATTCTTCTTTTCTTCTGCAGCATACTGTGCAATTGTAGATATATCGCCTTCAATTCCTGCTTCGCCGCCTTCAAGTTCCAAATCTTCCAATGCTCCACGCAAGCTCTTGATTACTGGATCTTTTTCATCAATTTCTACGTCTTTCGCAATGGCTTCTGCTACTGCTGCATTAGCCCCTTGAAAATTAATTGATGGGATAGAAACTGTATATCCATCTTCTACAGTGATATTCTTCTCTCCTTCTTCAACCTGAGCTGTTGGTGTTTCTTCCTGTGTCTGCTCATCTTCAGGAGTTACTTTATCTGCTGCATCAGAATTTTCTGCATCTTCTGTTGGTTCCTGAGCAACTACGGCACCATTGTTCTCTTCTTCCGCCACATTATCTGTCGGTTCTGCATAAACAGGAGCCGGAACAGATGTTGCAAGCATAGCAGCTGAAAGAACGATACCTAAAAGTTGTGTCTTTTTCTTTTTCATAGTTCTCCTTTATTTCCTTTCTCAAACAATTTTCATGCTCTCCTCTGAGCGCCCTATCCATTTTTCGCCCGTCATCACCCCTTTTTTTCTTTGGACCTACCCTCCTTCCTTGATTTAAACGTGCCTGCAATAAATATAAGTAAATAATTCAACAAAAACAAATAGTAAGTCCATATTAAGAATAGTATACCACCTAAAATCCGGAGCGTCAATTAACCTTCCATATTTTACAATCTGTAAAATTACTCTCCTCACAAAATACCAAAAGCAGATATTATGCCACATTTTCATTCAGCTTTCACTTCTTTGTGTCATAATACCTGCCTTTATTTATTTCTGTTTGCGTGTCTCACCAGGTTCTTTACACAAAGATAATATGTACTGTCCATATGGTGTCTTACGTAAACGACTTCCTAACTTCTTCAATTGTTCTTTATCAATAAATCCTTTTTTATATGCAATCTCCTCTATACAGGATACCTGCAATCCCTGGCGGTTCTGGAATGTTGCCACGAAATTAGCTGCATCTATAAGTCCATCCGGAGTTCCCGTATCCAGCCATGCAAAACCACGCCCCAGAAGTTCTACTTTCAGTTTTCCCTCTTGAAGATATCTGTTGTTGATACTTGTAATCTCAAGTTCTCCACGTTCGGAAGGCTCGACTTCCTTTGCATACTGTACAACAGAATTATCATAGAAATATAATCCTGGTACTGCATAGTTAGACTTTGGTACCTTCGGTTTTTCTTCTATAGAAAGTACATTATTGTATTCGTCAAATTCTACTACACCATAGGCTTTTGGATTCTTTACATAATATCCAAAGATTGTGGCTCCCTCGCGTTCGTTCACCCTCTGCAAAACAGGGGAGAAGCTTTGTCCATAGAAAATGTTATCTCCCAGAACCAATGCCACGTCATCATCACCGATAAAATCCTCTCCAATGATAAATGCCTCTGCAAGTCCTCTTGGTTTCTTCTGAACTTTATATTCGAATCTCATTCCGAGCTGTGAACCATCACCAAGCAGTTCTTTGAACACACTGATATCTCTTTCTGTCGTAATAATCAGGACATCTCTGATTCCCGCAAGCATAAGCACGGAAAGTGGGTAATAAATCATTGGCTTATCATAAACCGGCAAAATCTGTTTTGAAACTGCCTGTGTAATCGGATACAATCTTGTTCCTGATCCTCCGGCAAGAATAATTCCTTTTCTCTTCTTCATATGATCTGCTCCATTCATCTACTATTTACAGATGATACATCTCTTTATAATAGTTCTGATATTCTCCGCTTGTAATGTTCTCCATCCAGTCCAGATTCTTGAGATACCATTTTATCGTTTTACGGATTCCCGTCTCAAAGTCTGTCTCCGGCTCCCAGCCAACTTCTTTGCGGATTTTGTCCGGTGCGATCGCATATCTTCTGTCATGCCCTTTTCTGTCTTCGACATACTCGATCAGATTTTCATTAATATGTTCTCTGCGTGGGTCAGTTTCCGGAAGTACATCATAGAGCAGTTTCAAGATTGTCTTCACAATCTCGATATTTCTGCGCTCATTGTGTCCGCCAATATTATAAGTCTCACCCAGTCTGCCCTTTTCCTGTACCATATCGATTCCCTTAGCATGATCTTCTACATACAACCAGTCTCTGATATTGAGTCCATCTCCATAAACCGGAATTTTCTTTCCGTTCAAAGCATTATTGATGATCAGTGGAATCAGTTTCTCCGGAAACTGATATGGTCCATAGTTGTTACTACAATTTGTAATATTGGCCGGGAACTTATAAGTATCAATATAAGCCTTTACCAACATGTCTGAAGATGCCTTACTTGCTGAATATGGACTGTGTGGTGAATACGGTGTTGTCTCATAAAAGAATGTCCCATCCTCCTCCAGAGATCCATACACCTCATCTGTTGATACATGGAGGAACTTTTTCCCTTCTTTATAGGTTCCGTCTTCCTGTTCCCATGCATTTCTTGCAGCATTCAAAAGAACTGTCGTTCCAATTACATTCGTCTGCACAAAAATCTCCGGATTCTTGATACTTCTGTCTACGTGGCTCTCTGCCGCAAAATGTACAACTCTGTCAATATCGTACTCCTGGAAAATCTTATTCACAGCTTCTGCATTACAGATGTCTTCTTTAATAAAGACATAGTTTTCATTGTTTTCAAATTCTTTCAGATTTTCCGGATTTCCTGCATAAGTAAGTTTATCCAGATTAACAATTTTAATATCCTTATACTTTTTAAACATATAATGAATATAATTGCTTCCGATAAATCCGGCTCCACCGGTTACTAAATATGTTTTCATTCCCTGTTTCCCTCGTATTTTTACTATTTTTATCTGATCTTTTTCTAATTTTATTTTAACATACCGTTTTTTAATTTAAAATAATTAATTGGAATTTATTGTTTTTTCTCTTCAACCGTTTTTCCATCACTGTTTGCATATCCTTTGATAATCCCTATCGTCAACACAATAAATACCGCTCCGAGGATCATGACTACTGCTGTGTAAAAAACTGATATTCCGATCATTCCATGCTTTTCTGTGATTGTTTTTCCACCAAAAACAAACAATAAAAAAGCTAACAGATATCCTATATTCAGCAGTTTTTGTTTTCTTGCGACAGTAATGATCATCTGCAGGAAATTTACAATCGCAAGTGCTCCTCCTCCGATCAGCAAAATTACAAGTGCTTTCTTATAATCTGTCAGATCCACACCGTAAATTAATGACAAGACAGGAATTCCAAGTAAGTATCCCCCTATGATCGCAGCTACAGAAAGCAACAGGATCAAAGCAATCTGTCGTAAAATCAGCTTATTAAACTGACTGATCTTTTTCTCATGCCATAAAAGAGCCATTTTGCTGATTACCGGCTGATAGACAAACTGACTCAAAAGACTTATAACAAAGACCGGCATGAAAATGTAGGTGAAACATGCCTGCGCTTCACTTGACATCACCTTATCAATCGCATATTTCGGTGCATTTCCAATGTAAATCACCAAATAGGATGCTATAAAAAGCGGAAAACATTCTACAAATATATTTTTAACATTTTTAATTTCAAATGTTTTCTTTTTTATTTCAAAGCCTCTTATTGCCGTATAATTCAATATCACGAACTGAATAAATGATACAAGCAAAGCCACTGCAGATGTCAGGATAAGGTTTTTGCTGAAATAATAACATACTAAATATACAAAAATATAAGTACACATTCTGATAGACAGGATCTTTCCGGCCACATCCAGGCGAAGATATTGCTGGAACATTCCATGAATCACATCTTCTACCGCATCGATCACTTTTGCCAGACAGATTAGAATTATAACTATAGATTTTGAAGAATTATACAATCCTGATGCAAGATTCACTCCGACATAAACAAAAGATGCAGCAATCATAATTATACTCGTTATGATTCTCGCAACTGTATATTCTTTAAAACTATATTTTTCTTCGACATCTGACACTTGAAACTGGCGTATTCCATATTTTCCTATCGCCATCATAAGATTTCCTATCGCAAATGCAATTGTAAATACGCCCGCATCGATCACCGGATCAATGCGGGATATAAGCATCAGTATAAATACTGTCTGGAATGCATTCAGCATTGCTGCACATGTATTCCACAAGTACGCCGACTTCATTTTGTCCTTACTGTCAAATAGAATCTTTTTTATCATAATCCTGCTCTTCCATATACATAGTGTGCTGTACCGCCCGCTACTTTATTTCCATTACCGTCTGTATGATATGGGAATACCCAGTAAAAATTATACTCATCTCTTAATGCATTTTTATCTGTAAACGTTGTTCCTGTTGTTGTCATGCCAATATATCCGTAACTTCCTTCTCCTCGAATTCCATAGACAAGATAACCTTCCGCACCTTCTGATTTTGTCCAGGTCAACTTTACCCCTCCACTGACAGAATATGCTTTCAGGTCTGTTACTGCTTCACATTTTTGAGCTTTTCCATAAACATATTTTTCCGGCGCACTTCCGGCGAGCATATTTCCTTCTGAATCTTTACGATAAGCAAATACCCAATAAAAATTATAATCACTCGTCAATGCTTTTGTATCCGAGAAGGAAGTCTTGCTCGTCATCCCAATATAACCATACTTCCCGCTACCACGGATTCCATAAACTAAATATCCATCTGCCCTCTTTACTTCTGACCAGGACAGATTCACCGCACCTATCTTGGAAGAAGCTTTTAAATTCTGAACTGCTTCCGGTTTTTTATTTGTAGTTTCTGCACCGAAATCCATGTTCAGATCTACTTTTCCATCAATTCCATCAACCGTACCAGAATCTGTACATTGCCACATTGAATACTCTCCCTGGTAAGTACAGGTAGAATTGTACTGTGCGACCCAATGATCAACGGTATCAAAATAAGAATCTGTCAGATAATTTGTAAACCAGTTTTTATTCGCATAAACTGCCACATCATATCCTGCATCTTCTATGATACTACAGAATGTCTGTGCAACTTCTGCGATCTCTTTTGTGCTCAGTTTTTCCCTCACACTATTTTCTTCCAGATCATAGTAAATCGGATAAGAAAGATCATATCCTTTGATCAGACGAAGTACATGATTTGCTTCGCTTTTTGCTGCTGTCACACTGTCTGCATAAGAATAAATATAAGTACCAAAAGGAATTCCTTCTTTTGTACATGCATCTGCATTTGTCTTCCAATATGGATCATCCTGACTTGTCTCATCATCTCCATATCCACAACGTATAATTGCATAATCTACATCTGTTGCCTTTACTTTTGCCCAGTCAATGTCTCCATTCCACTTGCTCACATCAATTCCTTTGGCAACAGCTCCTATAATTTCTTCTCCCTGGTCATTATAGAATTTCCCGTCTTCTTCATACCACGCATCCGAAGAACTGCGCAGATATTCTGCTGTATCAGACAAAATTGGAGTTCCATCTTTGTACCTCCAGCTGTTGCTTCTGTCTTCTCGTTGTGCCTTCTGTGGCTCTGTTAAATCTTCTTGTACTGATGTACTTTCTGTTTCTTCTGCAAATACAGTAACAGAAGGTAATGTTTCCAAAACCAGAACTGTAACAACCGCCATTGCAAGTACACGTTTAACTCCCTTATTCTTCATACTTTCTTCAACCTTTCCATGTCTACTCCGACGTTGTCATGCTGCCTGACTGCTTCATTCTCCTACAATATACCAGTTATAATCATAATCTTCGGATTTTGTCATATCTCCCGGAGCAAGTACAATATAGTAATCATTTGCATATTCCAGGCGATAATCATTCCTGTGCAGGAATTTCATAAACCAGTCTTTTTTTCCATTGTACTGATTATATAATTCACTTTCAATCAAAACATCGTAATTATATTCCTCAAACCCATAATAATTGTTTGTTCTGCAGAATATAACAACCGGTTTTTCCTCCCAGTTCTCTTTTGCAAGTTTCAGGTCTTCTTTCAGTTTCTCTTCCGTATAATTCGGATTGGTAACCCATGGCTGTACATAAGATTCCATTTCATTCAATGAATACATTAAAATAGCTCCGCCAAATACCATTAATGGACGTTCTTTCTCCTCATCTAAATGATTTATGCAATCCAGAACACCATTGACAGCATCTGCTTCTCTCTCTGTTGTCTTCATATATTTTAATTTATCACTGTTAACAAAATATCGAAGTGAACTTCTATCCACACTGTCAAAATTCATTGTGCAATAAAGCATGTCTGCAAATTTCACTCCCATGCAGACAAGAATAATCCCTGTACAGGCTAAAACTGCACCATGTCGGATTTTCAATCCATATTTTTCTGTCATTGCATTAACTGCTTCAAGTGCGGCTTTACTGAAAACAAACCTGCAAACAGCGGATACTGCAAATGGAGCAATAATCCAAAATGCAAGAATCACGTGTTTTGTTCCTGTATTAGAACCTGCAATTGTCAGAAGTGGAAGCATAATGGCACAGATTCCAAGAATAATCAGATCTGGATTTCCATTCTTACTATACATGTTAAAAAATACATAGCAAAAAGTTACTACATACAATATACCTATAAAAAAGGACGGACCTGTTGTCATCTGCGGCCAGTTTGGTACTGTATTTACATCATATGCATAAACCAACATATAAACAGCAATTCCAATCACTACTGCGCTGAATGCAATATTCAGGATTATTTTCTTCGGATGAATTCCTTTTAATGAAAACAAAATATTCATTCCTAAGAGAAGAATCATAGAAGCAGCAAGATAAATAACTCCCGAAGCAATTGCATCAAGATTTCCAAATATAAAGGTAGACCAGAGATTTTCCATGCTGTAACCGCTTCCGGCCGTAGATGCAATACCAGATAATCGAAAAATATTATTGATAAAATATTCAACCTGACCTGTAATTGCCAGAAATGCTGCCAGAACTCCGAACGTTGCTGCTACTCCTCCCGCAAAGACTCCCAGATGCTTCATAAAATATTTCACATCTTCATTGTTATATAAATAAGAGAAAACATAGATAAAGCATGTAACCAATGCTGTTATACTACCCATTCTGGAAAAGACAACCAATGTCAGGAAAATTCCTGCGACAAAACTATATTTAAACTTCTTCTCAACTACAGCCTTAAATTCAAATCCAAGAATAAGAATCAGGAAAAATACATTGAACTGGTGATAATTGAAAATATTCAAATATGTATCTGATGCCATAATTGCAATAAGAATTCCGAATAATGTCTGTAAATCACCCAAATATTTATGAAATACCTTATAGACAGTGAATGCCATAACCATTTCCACAATTACTTCCAGAAGATTTAATCCCCAGATTCCTAATCCACCAAATATCTGAAGCCATCCCCATGCAAGTACATTTGTCAGATAGCAGGTAAAACCAACTTTATCCGGATTGCTATATATATTTTCATAGTTAAACATATGAATCCCAGTATCACCCAGGTCAATGCCAAAAAAGCTGCAAAGAAATGGATAGAGAAAAATTCCTGCGATCAACACAATCTTCGCAATTTTTTCAATTTGTTCCTTCTTACTTAACAACTGCTCCTTTTCACTTAACAACTGTTCTTTATTCATCCTCTTTCATCCTTATACTTTATTAATCATTTAAGTATTTTTTTAAACACACAATATCATATGTATCCCATTTATATTTATCAAGATACTCAAACCAGATATCTTCCTGATTTTCAATATTTTCCAATTTCTTTAAGAACTCTTCCGTATGTTGTTCTTTCGGAATAATTACGACTCCGGTATCATCGCATACAGCAATACTTCCTTCATATTTATCTCTGTGTTCTTTTTCAATTACACTGTCTAACGGTTGTTCAATGTATTTATTAAAACAGCCCACCGGACTAAATCCTTTACACCACATCGGATAATTCTGCTTAATGATATCATTTGCATCTCTCATATTGGCATTTGATATAATCGCAACTGCCTCTCGATACAGTACTGCAAACTTTGTTACAAGCTCTCCGATAATTGCACGGTCACCACAGTTAAAAGCTTCGATCATTACAACATCTCCGGCCTGCACTTCACGGATCTGTTCATGTATGCTCCAGTTTGATTCATCCAATGCGTAGATCCATTTTACATTTCCCACCGCAAAATGCCCTCTGTTCACCGCATGAGAATCTTTAAATACGCCTGTTTTCCCCAGACAGTCTGCTACTTCTGTTGTAGAAATTCGATTCATTCTGATTTTTCTTATGATTTCGTTCTTAATATCCATGTTTTCTCCTATGATTCGAAAGATACTTTCAATGTATTCTTTACTTCTTTTTCAATTTCTTCAATTCTCTCTTTTGATTCTGCACGTGCAATAAAAAATCCTACTCTGGAACGATCATCCTGTGCCTTCTCTATAATATCGCCTTCTTTAAATTCAAGCTGAAGCTGTAAAATTTCCGGAATTGCATTAATCTGCTCAACACCTTCAATTTTGGTAATCTTCTTTCCTTCTGATTCGATATCCAGAAATTCCAGAACTGCTGCTCTTTCTTTCATTTTCTCCGCATCTGATATATGCAGTTCTTCCACAGATGGAGTCTTGCCAAGTGCTGCATTGATCAGCAGCTGATAGTTGTCTACCCCTGACATAAATGGAACAATATCAGAAGCAATTCTGCTTCCACCTCCACGTGCCGCCATCTCAATCAGATAATAATCTCCATCTTCGAACTTGTATTCGGAATGTGTGATCGCATATTTAATTCCTGTTCCGCTGATCAGCTCGTCATTTGTTTTTCTGAGCAGGTTATAATCAAATGTCTCATTGTAGTTCGTAAAAAACAACTTTGAGGCTATATTTCTGTTATAAGAATAATGTTCTTTCTGAGAGATCGCCAGTGTATGGTGTGTTCCATCAATCACAATACCATCCACAGTAAATTCTGTGCCTTCAATATATCTTTCCACAAGCACATAATCGCCACTATTTGTAAATGCTTCCGTCTCTGCGAATCGATCCCTCAATTCCTGTTCGGATTCTATCGTAAATATTCCACGGCTGGACTGGGAATCCAATGGCTTAATAATCACCTTTTTTCCCAATTCTCTGTAGAACTCGATTGCTTCTTCTACATTTGTACATAATCTGTACTCCGGATACTTAAATTTATTTTCCCGGCAATACTCTCTCATTTTAAATTTGTTTGTAAAAAGTTCTGCCATTTCATGACCAATTCCAGGACACCCCATCTGTTCTGCAACATAAGCTACTGTTGGAACAGCAATATCACTCTGATCTGTCAACACTGCATCAATCTTATATTCCTTTGCAAGTGCCAGATTCTTCTCTTTGTCTCTTACATCCATTACACCTGTAAAATCCGCGTACTTAAATCCAATAGAATCTTCATAAAGATTTGAATTCACTACTTCATATCCCAAACTTTTTACTTTCTTAATCAGTGGAACCTGCCATGTTCCCCCTGCAATTACCATTACTCTTTTCATCATTCGCTCCGACCTTCCTTTAAATCTACAACCTTTTTTACAACAGGTCTTCTCCGTCTTTTACAATACTCTCTATTACATACTGTGGCTGATTATTGATACACATATAAATTCTTCCTGTATACTCTCCGATAATTCCAAGCACTCCCAGGATCAGACCTCCTAAAAACAGTGTAACAGCCATCTGCGATGTATATCCCACTTGAATTGTAGGTATAATCAGTTTTCTTATTAATGAGATAATTCCTAGCAACACTCCGCATACAGAACTGATAAATCCAAGTGCACTTCCGACTCGTAAAGGTTTAATTGAAAATGCTGTAAATCCATTGATCCACAGTTTTAATAATTTCTTAAAATTATAGCCGCTCTTTCCTGTTGCTCTTTCTCTCTGTTTCAGATGAACATTTCCTATCTTTCCTGATGTTCTGAGTAGAAGTCCTGCAATGTAAGGATATGGATTCTGATATTTGACCATCTCTTTCACTACAAATCTTTTTGCCATAAAAAAAGATGATAATCCTATCTCTTTAGGCTTATCAATCATATGATACAGCATAAATTCATTCACTTTTGTACCAAATCTTCGAACAGCCGATTTCTGTGTAGTCTCTGTATATTTTGCGCAGACTACATCATATCCTTCCTGCATCTTGTCATAGAAATCCCAGACCATTCCTACCGGTGTCTGTCCATCATCATCTGAAGTCATAATATACTTTCCGGATGCCTGGTTAAACCCTGCCAGCAATGCGTTTGGCTGTCCGAAATTCTTAGCAAAATTGATTCCGATGATTCTTCCATTTTCTTTTGAAAGCCGATTGATCAATCCCTTTGTATTATCTTTTGAATTGTCATTGACCAGAATAATCTCATATTCAAATCCTTCTCTTTTTTTCATTGCAGCTTCAATCTCGCTGATCACGCCTTCCAGATTCTTTTCTGAACAATAGCATGGAATTACAAATGAAATATCCATTCAATCATTTCACAGATCAGATTTTCTAAAGTATTAAAATCCGACCTGTGTACTCCTTTCTCTTTATCTCGTATAAGCCATCTCTGTACTTTTTTTATTTTCCAGACAGATACTGCGTGCCGGAACATAGACACTATATGGCTCTGTATTCTCTTTGACAAATGCACCTGCCCCAACCAGTGTTGCATATTCCAGCGTCCTGTTTCCAAGTACCGTACTGTTAATTCCGAGAAAACAATTATTCTTTACAACTGTTTTTCCTGCGATAACAGAATCCACTGAAAAGAAATTATAATCTCCAACCTGCGATTCATGTGAAATCTGGCTTCCGTTCCATATAATGTTGGAATTTCCAATCTTTGTTCCATACGCCAATGTAACATGTTCGAGAATAATATTCCCCTCGCCCATTGCAACACTCTCGTCTACTACACTCGGATGAACAAAATTTTCGATCCTATATCCTTTTCTTTTCGCATCTTCAAACTTCTGCTGTCGAATCTGATTCATTTTCTTATAACCAAGCGCAATAACCATCGTATATTCTGTTGGTGGATATGCTTTTTCAACTTCTTCATAAGCCACTGCCGGCAGACCATCATAGGTATCACTTTCAAGATATGCTTTATCTACCGTATATGCCACAATCTGTACGTCTGCATATTTTTCAAAATAATATCGAAGCATTTTCCCAAAATCTGTCGTACCAAAGATCACACATTTTCTCTTCATTCTTTTATCCTCTGTTTTTACTATACCGGTTCTTTTACTTTCCACTATAAAATGCTTTTACTTTCTCCGCAATGTAATCTACATTTTCTGCTTCGAGTCCATAATACATCGGCAAACGCAGAAGTCTTTCGCTTTCAGTCGTCGTATACTTATCTTCCCCACGGAATTCTCCGTATTTCATACCTGCCGGAGCTGTATGCAGTGGAATATAATGGAATACGGAAATAATACCATTCTCTTTCAAGTATCCAATCAGTTTCTGACGTTCCTCCAGATCTCTCGCTTTGATATAGAACATATGAGCATTATGTACGCAATCCTCAGGAATAACCGGCATTTCAATCTTTCCTGCTTCTTCCAGTTCCTTTAAAGCTTCATAATATCTGTTCCATGTTTTCATTCGATCATCATAAATCTCCTGTGCCTTCTCAAGTTGTGCCCAGAGATATGCTGCATTCAATTCACTTGGAAGATAAGATGAACCCGCATCCATCCATGTATATTTATCAATCTGACCACGGAAAAATTTACTTCTGTTTGTTCCTTTTTCTCTTACGATCTCTGCGCGTTCAATATCTTCCGGATCACGAATCAGAAGTGCTCCACCTTCTCCCATGCTGTAATTCTTTGTTTCATGAAAGCTAAAGCAGCCGTAATCACCGATTGTACCAAGTGCTTTTCCCTTATAGGAAGCCATAACTCCCTGTGCAGCATCCTCTACAACCTTCAGATCATATTTCTGTGCAATTGCACAAATCTCATCCATCTTACAGGCTACACCAGCATAATGAACCGGAACGATTGCTTTTGTCTTCTCCGTAATCGCATTCTCAATCAGCCTCTCATCAATATTCATTGTTTCCGGATGAATATCAACAAATACTGCCTTGGCACCTCTTAATACAAACGCATCCGCTGTTGATACGAATGTATAGGACGGCATGATCACCTCATCCCCTGGTTTAATATCCAGAAGGATTGCTGCCATCTCTGTAGCATGTGTACAGGATGTCGTCAACAGTGTCTTGGCTGTTCCTGTATTTTCTTCAATCCATTTAGAACATTGTTTTGTAAATGCTCCATCACCACAGATTTTATGATTTTCAATTGCTTGTCTGATATAATCGATCTCTGTTCCGACGATTGGTGGTACATTAAAATTAATCATTCTCTTTTTTCCTCATTCCTTTGAAAACTTCCATATTTGATAGCCATCTAACTCTTTGTATAATTCTGCCTTTGCTTCAGGATAATACCGTTCCTGCAAATACTGCACTTTTTGGTCTAAAGTTTTCCACTCCGAATCCACAAGATATACCTTCTCATTTATTAATGCTTTTAATGGCTGTTCGGCATCATATGTTTGCAATATCTGATTGCAATCCGGGAAATTTGTTGTTACACCTGCAAGATATAAAACATTGTCAAATTCTCCTGCCGGAATTGCTTTCCACGGATTCCAGTCATAATAGAACACTTGCATCATTGTCTGAAAATCCAGTAAATACAAATTTTTCTTATGTGTTTCTATCTCGTTGATCAGTTCTTCCGACTTCGCCCCTTTATTGACTATTTTGCGATATTTACTCGCTTTATAGTTCCATGACTCATAAAATGTATTCTCTATATATTCCTTGCGCCCCCAACTATCTACATCCTGATAGGATCGATCCGGTAAATAAAGCGGCAATTGCAAAAATAGACATACTGTATTTATTATAACACAGACTCTCCTATATTCAATAAATTCTCTTTTATTTTCACATTCTAATTTTTTCCAAAAGTAAAAGAGAGTTAAAAATCCACCTAAAAATACTGCATATTCCGTTCGATACACGGTTCTTTCAATCAAAAAGCAATATAAAATATAGGCAAATCCGATTCCCCATATCACAATTGCTGTCCAACAATTTTTTCTCTGAAAAACAATACTTAATATTGTAAGCACCACACAGGCAAGGAAAACAGGATATCCCTGTAAACCACGGTTCTGTATCTCTTCTATTATTACCTCCTTAGATATCTCTACATTTTTTTTATAATCCTGTATAATATCTGCGGCCTTCTGCATAATGTCTAAAGAGAAGACTTCATTATCTGCAAAATTCCAGTTACGCATCATCTTATAATCATTTTCTGAAATTCCGATTTTCTGTAATTCTTCCGCGTACGCTTCATATCCGTAATCACTTGCATCTACGATTGCAGCCCTTGCTTCGCTATATTCTTTGAAGTATTTGTATTCCGGATCCTTATTATAAGAATAATCATCAAATAACTTGCAGCCTGTTACTACTAAGATTAACAGCAGTCCCGCACTGATAATTTTTCTCATCTTTAGCCAAAAACGTCTGTGATCCGTCTCATTTTTCCACACCCGGACAATCTCTACAATAAGAATAAATAAAAGGAAACCGCCCGCGAGATAAATAATATTAAACCTGAACCACGTTCCAATTACGCACAAAATCGCCGCCGATATCTCTATCCGCAACGATCTCTGTTCAAACAGCGCCCACAGGAATACAAGGCTTCCTCCCATGACAGCTATCATTGCTGTTTTGGTGAACTGCACAAGAATATACGCATCACTTCCAAACACCGTCAATAATAAAGTTATTACCATAAGCGCCATTGATCTGTTCAATTTTTTCAATAACATATATGAAAGTATTGTAAAACTAAGAAAACAGAGTAATAACTGAAAAATAAGATACCAACTGATTTCTGGTAAAATAAGATAGAATGGGGTCAACAGATATCCCCACAGGACATTGATAAAAATCAAATGTGGATTTAAACTCCCCCCATAAGCTCCTGACAAAATCGCAGACATCACAAAATCATCTGACACTTCATATTTGACATCACAAAATACTAAAATTGAAGCTAAAAAAAGAAGATTCAATGTGATAGCAGACAATATTTCCGATTTCCAGATCTTACTGATACAGTTTTTCAAACTTGTTTTTTTCGTCTTATCCATACTTCTCACCTTCTTTTTTCTATTTAATCAGTTTCCTGATCTCTATTGTTCCTATTTCTTTTCGATATAGTTCCCTACAATCTCCCAGACCAGTTTTTCTTTTGTCATAAGGAGTACAACTCCATAAATCCCAAAGAACACGCATGCGCTGATTGCGAGCATTACAAATGACTGTATCTCCATGCTCCAACCAGATGATTCTAAATCAAGCAAGCCCTTCACTAAACTCCCACCGATGGTTGCCACTACAATCGCTGCTCCAATTTTCATACCACTGACATCCCGCATGATATCCTTTAATATCTCTTTCAAGTACACACATTGAACCAGAAGTACCACCAATTCAGCTATCACAGTAGCAAGTGCTGCACCGGATGATGCCATCTTCGGAATCAGAACCAGATTCAGAAGGAAATCAGCAACTGCACCACACACGATAGAATTTAACACCTTCTGTTCCTGATTCTGTGGCGTAAGAATCTGAATCCCGGTAATATTAGACATACCGATCAAAAGTACTGTCGGCATCAGAATAATCATCGGAAGTACCGCGCCCTGATACCCGTCTCCTGCAAGAAACTGAATCGATTCTGATGCATACAGCATAAAATAAATGGTCAATGGAAGTCCTGCTACAACTACAAAATTGACTGCTTTCCCGATCATTCTGTAAAAATCTTCTGTTTTTTCTTTCTTAATATAATAAGAAAGCCTTGGCAAAAGTACTGTTCCAAGAGAAGTGATCAGCGTAACAAGTATTGTTTTTACTTTAATTGCTGCATTATAGTATCCAACTTCTGTATTCCCCTGCATGAACCGAAGCATTACAACATCCAGATTCGTATAAACACTGGTTGCAGCTGCCATTGCAAAAAAACGCAAAATTGGCTTTATATGTATCCGAAAATCATATGTCCCACTTTTCTTAAAAGAAACAAATTTTGTTGCATACACAAAGTTAAACACATAAGATGCAGAGCTCGCAAATACAGTAATTCCTCCATAGACAATATAATCTTCCGGATTATGTACCAGAAGGAACATCAACACCAGTGATAATAGTTTTACAACCATGTTGCATACCGTAATATACGCGTACTGCTCCAATGCGTTATATAGCCATGTGATAGCAAACATGTTTAGAACCATTCCGATTCCGTTAATAATATACAATTCTTTTTCTGCTGCAAACTCCGGCACTGACGCTACTGTAACTACGAAAACGATACAGGTTAAAAACATCGTAATTGAATTGATGATCAATAATTCCTGCACTGTTTTTGACAATTTTTCTTTATCATCTCTTACTTTTGCGCATGCCCGAATTCCATAGGTTGGAATTCCCAAAGATGCAAACATATTGAAATAGGTTATAACAGCACTCGCTGTTGCCACCTTACCATTTCCGGTTGCCATCAAGACTCTTGAAATGTACGGAAATGTAATCAGTGGAAATACAATTGAAGATGCTGACATAATAAAATTCATGATAAAGTTAAATTTAACAGAGTGAATCTTCATATTACGACCTTTCTTTAACCATTTCGCACCTTACTCAACCGGACGATCAACGAGTAAAATCTAAATCCGGATTTTCTCAAGAGACGCAGCATTCCGCTAAATTCTCCGGATTTTTCGTAAACATATGCATTTTTTTCTTTTACTTCTGCATCAAATTCTTTAAATTTTTTCTGTATTACTTTATCTCCAGAACCAAAGCTTATAAACACATCTACCTGTCCATGCACCATTTCCGCTATTCTGCGTGCCATATACAATTCTTTTAATTTATCATAGTCTGCTTTTTCTTTGTAGGCATTAATATAATCAAGTACATGAAAAATAACGTCAATATGATTCTGCATATGTTTCTGATATCCCAGCATGCTCACACTCTGATTCACCTGTGCAAGACGATACATATAAACAAAAATATCAAAATAAATCACATTTTTCACATACGGGATTGGATACAAAATGTACTCTACATCCACATAGAAACTGTGTTCGTCTAAACGGATCTGATTTTCTTTTAGAATTGATGTTTTTAAAACAAGCGCATGCATAGAGATTCTCGTCTCATTCGCAATCATCTCAAACGGCATCTGTTCTTCTTTTCTAATTCCCGGGAAGGTAACTGGATTTAATTCGCCTGTTACGTCATTCACTTCATAATAATTAGTAAATACATAGTCTGCATCGCATGTTTTCAATCTTTGAATCAGTTCTGCAAATCCATCCTGATCTACCCAGTCATCTCCGTCTACAACCTTAAAGTATTTTCCTTTTGCTTCACCAATCCCTCTATTGATCGTAGAACCGTGCCCTCCATTCTCCTTAGAGATCACGCGAAACGTATCTGGATATTTTTCTTCATACTTTCTTCCGATTTCTGCTGTCTTATCTTTCGAACCATCATCGACAATAAGCACTTCAATATCATCCAACACTCTCTCATCCACAAAGGAGTCCAGAGTGTTCTCTAAAAATTTTTCCACATTATAGGAAGGTACTGTGACCGTCAGTATTTTTTCCACCTTTTCTACCTGCTTTCCGATTTTTACAGTTTTGTTGATACCATTCTTCTGGCTTTAGATAAAAGACGCATCAGCCAATACTGTTTGTAATTCAATATCCATAAATGAAGCTTATCTTTTCTACTCCATTGATTTATGTATTTATTATTCTTAACATTCCCAATTCTTGACTTTGTATAGTCTCTGTACTTCTGAAGATATGTCCCATCGTCTCCCTCAAGTACAAGTTCTTTCGATGGTTCAAAATAAGCATTTGCCAAAACTAGATATTCTAATTCTTCGCGGTAAGTTTCGTATTTTCCATTTTCACGATATACCGACAATATATGATCTATTACTTCCATTTTATCATGACTGCTTTTCTCATGATTTTTCCCTGTCATAATTGAATTTTCGCGAATAATATAATAATATAATGGTTCTTTTAAATAACTGATTCTTTCCGCTTTCAGGAAAAATATCGGTGTTGTTGCCAGATCTTCAAAATATAACCCTTTTGGGAATGGACAATCTGCTTTCACGTAAAATTCTCTGTTGAACAATTTTGCCCAGGCCGCCGGTGGTGCAAGCAGTAATTGGTGTTCCTTCTCTAAAGAAATCACTTTTCCGCCAGGAATCTGTGTTGTCCGAACTTCCTCTATCCCGTTTTCCACGCAATAATAATCAAAAAGAACCATATCGCATGCCATTTTTTCAGCTTCTGTCACTGTTTTTTCAACCAGATCTTTCGCTATGTAATCATCACTGTCTACAAATAGCAAATATTTCCCTGTAGCCAGTTTTACGCCGGCATTTCGTGCATCACTTAATCCACCATTCTGTTTATGCAGCACTTGAATTCTATTATCCTTTTGAGCCAGCTCTTCACACATTTCACCGCAACGATCCGGCGATCCATCATTTACAAGTATAATTTCCAGTTCCTGATACGTCTGTTCACAGATGCTTTTCACGCAACGTTCCAGATATTGTTCTACTTTATATACCGGTACAACTACACTTACCAGTTCCACTCACATTACCTCCTGCTGACTGCTGCCAGTCTGTCCTTCATTCTTCTCAACTGAGACATCAATACCATCATTCCATACATTCGATACTGTAATAGTTTCAAGAGGATCTTATCTTTTCCTGCTATCTGCTGCACATAATAATTCTTATTCATCTGTGGAAATTTATTGTATGCATAATCTCTGAACTTCTTAAGATATTCGCTTTTTCTGTCATTTAATACGATTTCTTTTGATGGCACGAAATAGGTATTTTCAAATACGAGATATTCCAGTTCATTTCTATATGTCTCTATAAGATTTTCTCTTTCAAAATATTCAAGAAGTTGATCTACCGCCCATGTACGATCTTCATAATTCTTTTCAAAATTTCTGCTGTGCATAATTGATCCGTCGCGCATAAGATAATAATAATAAACTTCCGGCAAGTACACGATCTTTTTCGTCTTTGTCATAACTTTTGGAATCGTTGCCAGGTCTTCATAATATCTCCCCTTTGGAAATTGAAAGCCACTTTCTTTCCAAAGCTCTCTGCGAATCAGCTTATTTACAGCCGAACAGGATCTCATGATCAATTCTTTTTCTTCTGCAACCTCTATCACCCGGTTTTCTGAAAAAGGAAATGTAAACCGATCTGTCAGATTTCCATTTTCCTCTTCTCCGATATAATCAAAGATAACCATATCCGCCTGATTTTTTTCTGCTGTCTCTACTGTATCACGCACAAGATTTTCATGGATTCTATCATCACTGTCAACAAATAAGAGATACTTTCCTTCTGCCTTTTCCACGCCTGCGTTTCTCGCATCTCCAAGTCCGCCATTCTCCTTGTGGATTACTTTTATACGTCCATCCTGCTCTGCATATTCATCACAGATCACACCACTTTTATCTTTCGAACCATCATCTACAAGAATAATTTCTAATCCCTGATAGCTTTGCCCACATACACTCTGAATACATCTGGCAAGATATTTTTCCACATTATAGACGGGTACAATTACACTTACAAGCTCCATATTTTGCTCCTATTATGATATAGTAAAATGATCAGTTCACTTTTTCTAATTATAGTTTAGCGAATCAAACTCTTCAATTCCTGATCCTGATTTGCAAGATCATACTGTTCTGCATTATCAAGGAATTCTGCTGATTGTCTTTCCATTCTGTTGTCCAAAATTTCCTCAGCCCAGTATTTTGCGCCTGATTTTAGAGGAATAAAATAACACGCTTCCGTTATTTTAGATTCTTTTGTTATCTCATCACTCATAAAACACGGTAAACCTGCTGACTGTGCCTCGATTCCTGCGATTGGAAGTCCTTCAAAATTAGAAGGTAGTAAAAATGCGTCCATTCCCTGATACAAATAGTCCGTATCACTTCGTCTTCCAAGAAGTTTTACAACATCTTCCAGATTCTTTTCAGCAACTATTTGCCTGAATTTTTCAAATCTGACTCCGTCTCCTGCAAGAAGCAGAACTGTGTTGGAATCTTTTTTATGAACTTCTTCAAATACATCTAGAAGAAAATAATGATTCTTCTGATAGCAGAAGTTTCCCACATGACCGATTACAAATTGGTCAGTTATCCCCATACTCCCTCGGATTTCTTCTCTTTTCTGCGCACTGTACTTATATTTTTCTCTATCTACAGCATTATGAATTACACAGAATTTTGATGAATTCACTATTTTTTTTGGAAATAACCATTCGCCGGCTTTCACAGAACATCCATAAAATTCTGTTCCGTATCGATATAAAAACAAGCGGCAGAACTTATGAATCCCGTTAAATAGATTTCTCTTTAAAGCACTTTCACAGTCATTTCCACTGGAATGACTGTGAATCATTCTTCTCTCCACCTCCGAATGCTTTGCGGCAATTGCCGCAATACAGTCAATAGCTGTTGAGATATTCAGATAAACGGCATCATACTGCCCCTCTTTCATAATTCTACATACTTGCCGATATTGAGACACCGGATGTTTCAAATTGGCAATGGCATATAAATTTGAATGGAATTTTTTTAATTCTGTCTGTAACTCTACGTCAATTTCATTTGTGAGAAAATCAATCCTCACCTCTTCATTTGACACTTTTGTCAGGAAATTCAAAAGATATTTATCAATTCCTCCTGATTTTCCATCCATGATAAATCCTACCAGAAGCTTTTTCATCCCTTTTCCTCTCTACGAACCTGATATGAATATTGTACCAGATAACCACTGAACACCCATAAAGCAAAAGCACTTGGGGAATTCGTATAGATTCCGTCTAATAAAAGCAACATACTTATAAGTACTGTTCCTGCCACGGCAAGAATTGCGATAAGATACAAACTATCACTGTCCGATTTCTTAAAGACCGGAACTAAAACATATTGTATAATTCTAAATGTGATCAAAAGGAAAAGAACAAATCCAAGGATTCCCTGAAATGCCAAAGTATTAAAAAATGCATTGTGCATACTCGTATAATCACCCACTTCATTATTTACAGCATATGTCTCCGGCACATGTTCTTTTGCATATGAAATAAATGTGGAATACCCAGCTCCGTATATAGGACTTGTCTGCCAGACTTCTACTGCACTTTTCCATAACGAGATTCTTCCATTGGTAGCATCTTTTTCAATATTCTCATTTCTTGCTGTCTGAATCTTGTTTCCTTTCTTCGTTTTCGTAGAAATTGTAGTCTGAGGTTTTGTAGTTTGATCTTGTGTAGTCTTCTGTGCAGTTTTCTTTGCCATTTCAGTCTGATACTTGGTATTTTCTGCCTTTAATACCTGCATTCCTCCAACTGATACAATCATAATACACAATACGATCAAAAGATTTTTAACATATCTATACTTCTTGTTTTCACTTTTCCTATGAATCAGGCAAAAATATAAAAGAAAGCCTCCGCACAAAACAAAAGCGATCTCACCGGTTCTTGAATCTGAATAGGTTACATATCCCAAATTAAGTAATGCCGCAATTACATAAAAAAGTTTCTTTATTCCTTTCTGCTGAAATATGAATAGAACAGCCAGGATAAAACCTATCACACTAAAAACCGCTCCATAATTAGGGTCTGTATATACGCCCCATAATCTATCCCAGGTATACCCGGTGACAATGAATTCCCCCTCCGGTGTTGTAAGATATTCCGAATAAGATTGAACCATCATAACAAGACTTGTTACAGCAGATACAGACGTTACAATAATCATCAAGTGTGAAAGAATATTAAATTCTTTTCTGTACTTCTCCGTGTCACGATCCAGATCACATACATATAATGCAAAAAACTGAATTCCTGTCCAGAGAATCCATTTCAGATTATCTGTCATGCCATACTGTCTATTCATAAATGTACTAAGCAGAAAACTCAAACAAAAGAATATCATCAAGATCAGACATGGCATTTTTCTATATTTCTTCCAGTTTATAATACGGACCAAAATCACAAATAATCCTAACACTAATGTCAATTTCACAAGGATTGGCTGTATTGGTGATATATAAATTATAGAAATAAATGTCGCAAATGCTAGACATAGATAACTGATCTTAAATACAAGTTCTAATATTTCTTCATAGTTCTGTTTTAATTTATCCATTAGATCCCCTTTGCACTTCGTGTCTATCTCATTAGTATCTGTCTCGCTAGTTCCTGTTCTGATTTTTCTCAATCAATCCTCGAATTAATTCTTCTATTTTTCGGTAAGACTTTGGTCTGTCAAACTGCTCTTCCGCAATTTTGCGTGCCTTTTCACCCATTTTTACTCTTGCTTCTTCATTTTTATAAAGCTTCTCAATCATATCCGCAAGAATATTTACATCTTCCGGAATAATATTCACACCAAAGCCATCGTTTTTCACCTTCGCACGGAATTCCGGACTCATACAGGTATTGATCATTGGTTTTCCTGCTGCCAGATAATCTCCGATCTTCGTGACAATGCTCTGCGGAGCCTTCTTAACAAAAGAGTTCACCAGAATATCTGATTTCTTAAGATATGCTGCCATCAGATCATAAGGTGCATATCCAACAAATTCTACATTTGATATCTTTCTTGAATTTGCAAGTTCTTCCAATTCTTCTTTCATTGGTCCACCACCAAGAATTTTTATCTTAATCTGTGGCATACCGCGTTTTGCAAGTTCTTCACCTGCCAAAACCATCGTACGGATATCATAACTCGTTCCGATCGTTCCTGCGTACGATACCCAGAATTCTTCTTTATCTTTTACAATCTCAGCTGTCCGCTGTGCTGCTCCCGCATCGAACACCGTCAGTTCATTTCCCACATAAACTGTTTCTCTCGGAATATCTCTGTTCCGTCTTTTAAACGGGCGGTCACGGTATTCATCCGATGTACCGATCACTCCACTTGCAAGTCTGTAAACTTTCTCTGCATCTCGAAGCAGGGAATAAAAAATAATATCACTTATCACCGGAATATCTATTATCATCCTCATTGCTTCCGGCCAAAGATCATTCACATCTGCAACAAACGGAATTCCTTTCTTCTTTGCATATTCTGCTGCCGCCAGTGCTACGTCATTCGGTGGAATCTCAGCATATAAAAGATCATAGTCTCCCTCTTTCTCAAGAAGATTCATCAGGTTCTTTGCTGCAATTCTATGACTATAGATTCTACGTAGATCAATATTTTTCTTATATCCCGGCTCATAAATGAACTTGACCCCAAATTTGTATTTTTCATTTTTAATTTTTTCCAGATCACGCTGTGCTTTTTCCCAATGCTGAAAGGTCGTTGTAATCAGATCAACCTGATAACCAGCATCTGCGAGGAATTCACAGACAGAGCGAAATCTTGTATATCCTTTTTCATCATCCAGACGAATTCCCATTGTAATAACTGCTACTTTATACATTATTTTTCTCCCGCTTGATATTTTTTTCTATGATCTATCTCTCCGACTTCGTCTTTGAATAAATCACAGGCATTCCTGTTCGCACAATATGCACCATTCTTCCAAGTGCTGTACACAAAAATGTGGAATGTGTGTTCAAACATTTTAAAGTAATCTTAAGTGCCTTACTGTCCTTCGCTTCTGCTTTTGGAAGCAGCTGCTGAAACAACGGATCCCGGAATACTTCCCTGCAAAATTGCTTTCGGTCTTTTGAGTTCATTCCTGACTGATGATCGCAATTTCTTTCTAAGGCTGAAAGAATATATCTTCCATACAGTCCTCCAAGAATAGCGCAGTGTTGAGGCGTATCTACTCTCCAATACCTCTGCTGATTCAGTAACATTTCAATACGTCTTCTGTGAAGCGGATAATAATCCGGTACAAACTTAGTTGTCAGACTTCCTGTCATTCTTTTCGCATAATGATACGGTGCAATATTCAATAAATTCATTGAATCAATATCATTACAATAATTAATATTAAATACGATATCCTCAATCAATCTGACCGTTTCATAGCGAAATTTATTTTCTTTGATATAGTCCAGATCATACACTTTATTCCACGCATAACCATAAATCGTCTCCTGTTCCAATCGGATCATATAATTATGGATTTCTTCAATATCCGTAAAATATTTTTCTTCTGGCCGGATCTCATGGGCATAAGCAAAGCTTCCATCTTCATTGTAATATTCTTCAAGATGTCCAAAAACAACAAGTTTTGCTCTGTTTTTTTCTAAAGAATCTGCCACTTGTTGTAAAAGGTCCATGTCTACTGTATCATCCGGATCCATAAACCAGATATATCTTCCGGCTGCATGTTGAATCCCTGTATTTCTTGCTTCACTGAGCCCTTTATTCTGTTCATGATGTATCACCCGGATTCTTGCATCCTTCTCTTTTAATTTCTCAGCCAGACTTCCTGTTTTATCCGGAGATCCATCCTCTACGATAATTAATTCCCATTCCTGAAATGTCTGGGATTCTATACTCTCTACCGCTTTGGCAAGATATTTTTCTACTCCATATGCCGGCATTACAACTGTAAATAATGGGCGTGTCTTACTCATATCATTATCCTTAATCATCTTTTCTCTATAACATCACGATTCCCGCAGACAAATTTCTGCCTGCGGGTTTCTCTCGTTGTCTATTACTCTGTTGTTGTTCCGCCTTCCAGAGTTTCTCCGTTCTCCACTTTATCCATAGCTTCTTTGATTGCGTCTACAGACTCCTGATTTGGCTGCATTACATATAAAGGCTTACCGGAATAAGAATAACAATACTGAGTGTCTCCTGTTCCCTCTGCTGCCATTGATGTAATTGTCCATTGCGGGTTCTCAGAAAGCTGGGTTTTGATCAATTCCTGAATCTGAGCTTCAGACATATTTGTTTCAACATTTCCACTTACACTATTAAGAATTCCATTTGCTCCTGTCAAAATTGCCGGAGATACCATCTTCTTGATCATTGCTGTAATTACCGCCTGCTGATCCTTACCGCGCTGATTATCTCCTCCTGGTACATTCTGACGCTCTCTCGAAAATGCTAACGCCTGTTTTCCGTTAAAGTGGTTGGTTCCCTGTACAACATCCATCACAAGTCCTGAATCTTCACTTGTTGTAAAGGCATACTCGGATTCTACATCTACTCCACCAAGTGCATCTACCATTGTGATCAGGGAGGTAAAGTTTACTCGCGCGTAGAAATCAAGATTCGTATCATATAACTTCTCTAATGTCTTCATAGACTTATCCACGCCATAGATTCCTGCATGTGTCAGTTTATCTTTCTGTCCACCTGAAACCTCAGGAATTTCGACATAATAATCACGCGGTGTGGTCACAAGCAGGATCTGGTGTGTTGTTGGATTTACTTCTGCTATGATATTTACATCACTTCGGCTGTTTGTCTCAATTGCTCCATAAACATCAATACCACTGATGTATACACTGAATGTATCATTTTTCACTTCAACATCAGATGAGGTATCTTCTATCTCAGTCTTAATGTCATGGGAATAAATCACTTTTGTATTATCTTCATACCCTTCAAATGCTTCTTCAAGAACTCCTGTAAATCCCTGATTATAAATAATCGCATCTACTTTTCCATCATGAAGAGCCTCGGCCTGTTCTGCCAATGTATCATACTCTTCCGTCTTAATTTCCGTTCCGAGTTCTTCATTAATTGCCTGAACAGTCTGTTTAATCTGATCTCCATTCATCTTATATTGTACACCAAATGTGTAATTTTTTGCATCTTTGATTGCCTCTGCTGAATCATCTGCCATAACAGATACAACTACTTTATCTAGTTTATACTCTCCACCAGAGATTTTGGAAACCGTTCCACTTACCTTGAACAGATAATACGAACTAAAAATCAACAATACGGTAATCAATACGCTGATAATTTTTCCTGTAATCGCATTTTTCTTGGAAAAGAACTGGCTTGCCAGAATAACTCCCCAAAACAGCACCAATGCTACAGTTGCTGCAACAACATACTTTGTCGGAAGCATATTCAATTTAAATATGCCTGCCATAAAAATCCCTGTCGCAATAAGCTGAACAATTGCCAGAACTAATCCAATTGTTCTGCTGAGTTTATTCTCTCTCTTTTTCACCTTTCTCCTTCGGCGATGTCTGTCAGATGTATTTTTTCTATTGGAATGTCTTTTCTTTCTTCGCACATCATTTCTTTCATCAGAAGGTCTCCTGCGTCGAGATCTTTTGTCCTGCTGACTCATATTCTTTAGTTTCCTTCCCTGTAAATCATTCTCTATGTTTCTATCTGTCGCTTTCTAATGGCACTGCTAAACGCAATTTCTACGCTTAACAGCCCATGAATACTAATTTAATATACCATTTCAACCTTCATTTCGCAACATAAGCCTTGTATTCTAAAAAAATCTTAATCTTTTTGATCTATTTAAAATACTTTTACTTCCTCACGAAATTGTTGCTTTTCTTCACAATCATTCAAACTTTCAATCAGTTCTGCTACAACTTCCGGGATCTCCGGTCTGAATTTCATATACCAGTCAAGCGTCTCGCGGATGTATTTCTTGCGAAACTTCTCATTTGCACAGAATGCGCTCTGCAGATTATGAAGACGATCTGCCCCTTTCACTGCATATGCCATAGAATTTGTCTTAATCCCTGCAATATAGGTCTCCATACAATATTCTTTTTCCTTCGTCACCAGCTTCACTGCTTTTAAGACATCTTCTCCCCCGATTTCTACAATCTCCTGTTCTGAAGCATCTGTATCCTCTAAAAGATCATGAAATACTGCCGCAACCCGATATTCAACCTGCTTACCATCCTGTCGAAGAATCTCTGCAACTGCAATCGGATGTACAATAAAAGGAGCTCCACCTATCCGAAACTGTCCTTCATGCTTCTTCTTCGCATACTCCAGTGCTTTCTGGTATATCTCTTCTCCCATGATATCCTCCTTTGAATCTTCCATATTTCTGTATCATCCGTCCAGTATCTTCCTGTTATTTCGATAATTTTAGTATACGTTGTATTTCTCGTAAATGCAATTCTATCTCTTTAAACTTTTTCACCAAAACACTCAACTTATGTTATAATTAGAAATAGGTTTTAAGAGATTTTTATATCTCTGACTCTTTATCGAAATCCGATAAAAATCCGAATCAAGAAAGTGGGTAACAACTATGTGGGCTTACAATGAAACTTTTTATCAAATCTACCCGATCGGATTCTGCGGTGCTCCGGTACATAATGACGGAGTAACAGAACACCGGATTCTTAAAATTGGTGAATGGGCAGAATATCTTGGTGATCTTGGAATCGGTTCAATCATCTTGAATCCGATTTTCGAATCAGACAATCATGGGTATGACACAAGAGATTTCCGCAAGATCGACTGTCGTCTTGGAACGAACGAAGACTTTAAAGAAGTCTGTGAAAAGCTGCATGATAACAATGTAAAGATCATGCTGGACGGAGTATTCAATCATGTTGGACGTGGCTTCTGGGCATTCAAGGATGTGCAGGAGAAGAAATGGGACTCTCCGTATAAAGACTGGTTCCATATCAGCTTCGACGGAAACAGTGCGTATAACGATGGTTTCTGGTATGAAGGATGGGAAGGTCATTTTGAACTTGTTAAATTAAATCTGCAGAATCCTGCAGTTGTCGACTATTTGCTTGACTGTGTCAAGATGTGGATTGAAGAGTTCGGCATAGACGGACTGCGTCTGGATGTAGCTTATTGCCTGGATCATAATTTCATGCGCCGTCTGCGCAGCTTCTGCGAGGAACTGAAACCGGGATTTGCACTGATTGGTGAGGTTCTCTTCGGTGACTACAACCTGATCGTAAATGATGAGATGCTTCACAGCTGTACAAACTATGAATGCTACAAAGGAATTTTTTCAAGCTTCAACTGCATGAACATGTTCGAGATCGCACATTCCCTGAACCGTCAGTTCGGACCGGAACAATGGTGTATTTATCGTGGAAAGCATTTGATGACATTCGTAGATAATCATGATGTCACACGTATTGCAAGTATCCTGACGAACAAGAATCATCTTCCGCTTGCTTACGGTCTTCTCTTTGGTATGCCGGGTATTCCGTGTATCTATTATGGAAGTGAATGGGGCGAGGAAGGTGTGAAAGCACCGGATAATGACTATGCACTTCGTCCATGCTTCGAAGAGCCGAAGCCGAATGAATTGACTGATTTCATCAAAGAATTGATTGAAGTTCGCAGAAACAGTGATGCTCTTTGCAATGGTTCTTACCGAAATGTTGTCATTACAAATCATCAGCTGATCTTTGAACGCCGCACTGATAATGAACGTGTTCTCGTTGCGATCAATGCCGGTGATTCAGAATTTACTGCCGGAAATGGTGAACTGCAGGGCACTTTCACAGAACTGCTTGTAAATACAGACGAAGCAGAAACTGTAACTTTAAACGGACAGCTGACAATGCCAGCTTACAGTGTACAGTTCCTGAAAGCTGTATAAGATTTTACTGATTAAGTCATTAGAAAAAGGATGAGTGGTAATGTATCTCACATTTACCATTCATCCTTTTCTTTTTATAACTTCTTCACAAAAAGTGTACGCATCGCATTGAGTATTGCAAGTACCATAACTCCCACATCTGCAAAGATTGCGAGCCACATATTTGCAATTCCAAGTGCTCCGAGAATCAGGCACACGCCCTTTACTGCGAGAGCAAATACAATATTCTGATATACGATTCCGAGACATTTCTTAGAAATTCGGATCGCCTTAACAATCTTCAACGGATCATCATCCATCAGGACAACATCTGCTGCCTCAATTGCCGCATCGGATCCCATTGCCCCCATCGCAATACCGATATCCGCTCTTCCAAGAACCGGTGCATCGTTGATACCGTCTCCGACAAATGCCAGATTTGCCTTCGCCGGCTTCTCAGCCAGAAGTCTTTCTACCTGCTCCACCTTATCTCCAGGAAGCAGTTCGCTGTGAACCTCATCAATACCAAGATCTGCTGCCACCTGGTCTGCCACCTGTTTCGCATCTCCCGTCAACATGATTGTCTTCTGAATTCCTGCCTGTTTCAGTTTCGCGATTGCTTCTTTAGAAGTCGGTTTCTCAACATCTGAAATCACAATGTGTCCTGCATATTCACCATCGATTGCCAGGTGAATAATCGTTCCTACCTTATGGCATGTCTTATATGGAATACCAAGACGATCCATCAGCTTTGCATTTCCTGCTGCAACGCTTCTTCCGTCTACTTTCGCTGTAATTCCATTTCCACTAATCTCTTCAATCTCGCTAACGCGCGAACGATCCAGTTCTTTTCCGTAAGCCCTCTGAATACTCTTGCTGATTGGATGGGACGAAGCACTCTCTGCAAGTGCCGCATACTCTAAGAGCTGCTTTTCTTCCATCTGATTATGATGTACTCCGACCACTTCAAAAATTCCCTGTGTCAAAGTTCCTGTCTTATCAAAAACAACATATTTTGTCTTGGACAGTGCCTCGAGATAATTGGATCCTTTCACCAGAATTCCCTCATGGCTTGCCCCGCCGATTCCTGCGAAAAAGCTAAGTGGGATGCTGATAACCAGCGCGCACGGACAGCTGATTACAAGAAATGTCAGTGCTCTGTAGATCCAGTCATTCCACTGCGGTGCAGCTCCCATTACAAACATTCTCACAAGTGGTGGAAGCACTGCAAGTGCAAGTGCGCCATAGCATACCGCCGGTGTATAATATTTTGCAAATTTAGAAATAAAGTTCTCTGATCTTGATTTTCTAGATGTGGATTCTTCTACCAATTCCAGTACCTTGGATACCGTTGATTCTCCGAACTCTTTTGTTGTACGGATCTTCAACACACCTGTCAGATTGATACAGCCACTGATGATTTCATCCCCTGCTTTTGCTTCTCTCGGAACGCTTTCACCGGTCAATGCACTTGTATTCAGTGTAGAGGTTCCCTCTACAACCACACCGTCGATTGGCACTTTTTCTCCCGGCTGAACAATGATCACTGTTCCGATCTCAACTTCATCCGGATCCACCTGTTCAAGACTTCCATCCTGCTCTATGTTTGCATAATCCGGACGGATATCCATCAATTCACTGATATTTCTGCGGCTCTTTCCAACTGCATAGCTCTGGAAAAGTTCACCGATCTGATAAAACAGCATAACAGCAACCGCTTCATTAAAGTCTCCGGACTTCTCATAAAATGCAATCGCAATCGCACCGACCGTAGCAACTGCCATCAGGAAATTCTCATCAAATACCTGACGGTTTAAGATTCCCTTCCATGCTTTCTTCAAAATATCATAACCAACGATCAGATATGGAATCAAAAACAATACAAATCTGATAATTCCTGTTACCGGAAGGAAATTCAATAGAATCAGGAGCACCGCCGCGGCTATGATCCTGGTCAGCATCTTCTTCTGCTTCTTTGTCATTCTTCTCACCCTCTTACAGGTAGATCTCGCAATCATCCTCTACCTTCTTACAATTCTTCAGAACGTCTTTCATAACGCTCTTTGCATCCTGTCCTTCTTCAAACTCAACGATCATCTTCTGTGTCATAAAGTTCACTGTTGCATTCTGAACACCTGCTGTGTTCTTTGCTGCATCTTCCATCTTATTTGCACAGTTTGCACAATCCACTTCAATCTTATAAGTCTTCTTCATCTTTCTCTTCTCCTTTGATCTTGTTTTTTGACTTTCATCAAACATGCTTCCTATTCATTTTCATTAAACAATTAAGCATTTGTTTAATCTTTATATTTACATTATAGCCAACCAAATGAAAAAGTCAATACATTTTGGTATTTTTATGTTACAATACCTTTATGATTATAGAGTTGCCGAAGGCGCTATTGAATTTCAAAACTGAATTGAAGGAGAATTGTTTATGGCTGACCATACTTTACCGCATAATCATGGTGAACATCTGAATACAGAACTTCTTATAGATAATATTGCAAAGACGGAGGATTTCCAGATTGTTGCTGACCTGTTCAAGGTCCTCGGAGATAACAGCAGAGTACGCATTTTCTGGCTTCTCTGCCACTGCGAAGAATGTGTGATCAACATTTCTTCCATGATGGACATGAGTAGCCCGGCTGTCTCTCACCATCTACGCCAGCTGAAATCTTACGGACTGATTACCAGCCGCAGAGAAGGGAAAGAAGTTTACTACAAAGCAGCAGACACAAACCAGGCTCAGCTGCTGCATCATATGATCGAGCAGGTGATCAAAATCACATGTCCCGAAGCTTAACTGTTATTACTGCAATATCACGCAATTAAACAAGTATATCAAAACGGAAAGACATGAATTTCTCAGAGGTATTCACATCTTTCCGTTTTCTCATTGGATTTATTCACATTTATAAAAAAGTTTTACACTTCACCGTTTTTGAACTTGATGATCATCTCGTTTGTCAAACTGTCTCTGCTCGGCTCCACCGGAATCTCATCCCTTCGGAACCATTCTGCCAAGGCCAGTTCCTCGCGGTCGAGTGTGATTTCTTCCTCTCCATCCAGGTCGCAATAGAACCCCATCAGGATCGTATCACTGAAAGACCACGGCTGGCTCTTATAATAACGTATGTTCTTAACTTTCAGCCCGACTTCTTCCATTACTTCACGCTGAACAGTCTCCTCGATTGTTTCTCCAATCTCGGTAAATCCTGCAAGAAGTGCATATTTTTTATATGCTCTCCCGGCGTATTTTGACATCAGGATCTTATCTCCGTCAGTCACTCCGATAATTACGGCCGGGCAAATCTTCGGAAATTCCATATTGCCACAATGATCGCAACGCATCATACGTTCTTTTTCATCATGTCTCATCTTATGTCCACAGCGTCCACAGAACTTGCGATTACGATACCAGTTGTTTAACTGATAACCGGTAATTCCGGCAAATGCAAGATACTGCGGTTCTGCATAACGGAAAGATTCTTTATTCTCCATTGTAAACTCTGACAACCGTTCACGACTAATATTCTGTACCAGATAAAAGCGTTCCTCGTCAATCGTAAACAGATAAACTGCTTCTTCATAAATTTCTTCATTAAGCCGTTCCAAATCACGAAATCTTGGAAATTCAATTCCATCTTTCCTTTTCTTCAGCAGTGCACTTTGTCCTTCGTAATACAATGCATAGCTCTGCGCATCCGGAGGGCATGGTCTGTACTGGTTATCAAACTGATGTGGCTGTATATCCTGAATCATAATTCTTTTCCTTTCTTAAACATAGAACCAAGAACCCAGAGAACTCCACCTGCTCCAATTGCAAAATCTCCCAGGTTATATGTTACTTGATCCAACTTTTCCTTTCCTGTCTTAACTCCGATGTAATCAACAACCTTCTCTTTATGATAACGGTCCGTCAAGTTACTCCAGGCACCTGCTGCCGCAAGTGTGATTCCGGTTTTTCTTAAAATATTGCTGTTCCCCAGAAGTGTCAGCATCTGTATCACTGTCACAATACCTGTTCCCACTTCTGTAAGCTTTTTCACTTTCTTTGGATTATTCGCAAATACTCCCAGACAGATTCCTGGATTATGGACACGCCGGAGTTCCAGTTTCTCTGTCAGTTTCCTCTTTTCACCCATCTTGAGATTCTTTTCCACATAGTGCTTTGCCCATTGATCCACAAGAAATACCGTGGTTCCACCCAACGGATAGAATTTATTTTTCTTCACGCTATCATCTCCCAGTCCTTTCATATTACAATTCAAAGTACTTGTTCCCGGCAACAATTTCTCTACAGCATTTCCAGAAAATCTTTTTCTGAAATAATCGGAACTCCGAGATCTCTTGCCTTTTTATTTTTTGAAGATGTGGAATTTACGTCATTGTTGATCAAATAATTTGTCTTTGATGTGACACTTCCCGTCACCTTACCGCCACGTTTTTCAATCTCAGCCTTTACCTCTGCACGATTTGCAAAATGTTCAACACTTCCGGTAATAACAAAGTTCACTCCGGCGAATTTCTGGCTGTCTTCTGTTACTTCCTCTTCTTCTAATTCCACTTCGTCAAGAAGTCGCTTATAGATTTCCTGATGCTCTTCCTCTTTAAAATAATCTACATAGCTTTTCGCCATGACTGCTCCGACACCCTGGATCTCAACCAGTTCTGCCTCTTCTGCCTGAAGCACGCGTTGCGAATCATTTCCAAGTGCCCGGCAGATTACCTTAGCATTCGCACTTCCGATTCCCGGGATTCCGAGACCATAAACCAGTCTTGCGAGTGTTGTCTTTCTTGCCTTTTCAATACTGCTCTGCAGTTTCAGGAAAGATTTTTCGCCAAAGCCATCCATTGTCATGATCTCATCTCTGTAGTTATCAAGATGGAAGAGATCTGTAAAGTCTTTCACATAACCGTGGAAAATGAATTTCTCCAGTGTCGCCTCTGAAAGGCCCTCAATATTCATCGCATCTCTGCTCACAAAAAGTGCAAAGGACTTCACATGCTTTGCCTGACACTTCGGATTGGTACAATACAGCGTCTTTGTCCCATTTTCCATAGAGATTTTCGTCTCACCTCCACAGACCGGACAGACTTTGGGAATATCTTTCACTCCACTTCTTGTCAGATTCTCCGCAATCTGCGGAATAATCATGTTCGCCTTGTATACCTGGATCTCATCTCCAACACCAAGTTCAAGTTCTTCCATGATGCTGATATTATGGACGCTTGCACGGCTGACTGTCGTTCCTTCAAGCTCTACCGGCTCAAAAACCGCCACCGGATTGATCAGACCTGTTCGTGACGGACTCCACTCAATCTCAAGCAGCTTTGTGTTGCGGATCTCATCTGCCCATTTGAAGGCAAAGGAATCTCTTGGGAACTTCGCTGTTGTTCCAAGTGACTGTCCGTAAGCAATATCATCGTACACAAGCACAAGACCGTCCGACGGAACTTCGTTGTGCTCAATCTCACGGGCAAACCATGCCACTTCCTCTTCAATCGTATCTCTTGTCACTTCATGGTTCTCCACAACATCAAATCCCTGCTTTTCAAGCCACTGCATCTGATATTTTCTGGAATTCTGGAAGTCCACGCCTTCTGCACGAACAAGTGTAAATGCGTAGAATCTTACATTTCTCTTCGCAGTGATTTCATTATTCAGCTGACGAACAGAACCGCTGCAAAGATTTCGTGGATTCTTATATTTCGCATCTACATCCTCAATCTCTTCATTGATCTTCTCGAAATCTTTATAGGAAATAACTGCCTCTCCTCGCAGTACAAGTTCTCCCTGATATGGAATCTTAAGCGGTACATTTTTAAATACTTTCGCATTGTTTGTAATGACCTCACCGATCACTCCGTTTCCTCTGGTGACTGCCTTCGCAAGTTCTCCGTTCTGATAGGTCAGAACAACAGTAAGTCCGTCCAGTTTCCAGGAGATTAATGCTTTTTGTCCGCCTAGAAACTCTTTCAGCCTTTCTACATCTTTCGTTTTGTCCAGAGAAAGCATCGGACGCTCATGACGTTCTTTCGGAAGCTCACTGAGCACTTCATATCCAACATTTACCGTCGGACTGTTCGCCATTCTCGTTCCAAGCTTCTCTTCCAACTCCTGCAGTTCATCATATAGTTTGTCATACTCGTAGTTGCTCATGATCTCTGTATTTTCCTGCTCATAAGAACGTCTCGCTCTGTTCAGAAGTTCCACCAGTTCTCGCATGTGATTCATTTCTTTCTGCTCATCTATCATCGCTTCTTCCCTTTCCCATGTCTCGTTCTATTATCTTGTGTTGCTGCCCACTGTTCCTGATATTTTCCACCAGGCAATGCAGAAGAATCTTTCAGCTGATCATATAATTCGTTCAATTCCTGATCTGTTAGTTTTCTGTACTGTCCATCCTTCAATCCATCCAGTGTGATATTCATCACGCGGACGCGTAAAAGATCCTTCACTTCATATCCAAGAGCCTCACACATTCTGCGGATCTGACGGTTCAACCCCTGTGTCAGGATTATGGAAAATGTATATTTACCGATTTTTTTCACTGTACACGGACGTGTTACGGTATCAAGGATTGGGACTCCGGCCGCCATTTTCTTCAGGAAATCTTCTGTAATCTCTTTATCTACAGTTACTTTATATTCTTTCTCATGTTTATTGGCTGCACGCATCATTTTATTGATAATATCACCGTTGTTCGTCATCAGAAGGAGTCCATGAGAATCCTTATCAAGTCGTCCGATATAAGTCACACGCACCGGATAATTCAGGAAACGGACAATGCTGTCCCTCTCTCTGCGTTCTTCTGTGCAAACGATTCCACGCGGTTTATTTACTGCCAGCACGATCATCTCATCCTGTTTTGAGACAACTTTATTTCCAACTTTCACGACCTGTCCCGGCACGATACGCATACCGGTCTGCGCACACTGTCCATCAACTGTCACGCGTCCAGTCTCAATGAGGCGGTCTGCCTCCCTTCTGGAACACACGCCCGCCTCGCTCAAATATTTATTCAGCCTTACCGGCTCACTCTTCTGTAAAAATTCTTCTTTGATTCGATTACTCAACTGCAAACACTCCACTTATATTATTGTCTTTGAAAAATGTATTTCCGCTGTATAAAAACAGAACCTCTGAGATTCTGTAGGAATCCATAAGATCATTGATCGTTCCGCTGTAATATCTCGGATCCACAACTACGATTTCTCTGTAGTACGGCGTCAGAAACGGAATAAATGAATTTGCGAAGGAATCTTTCACAAGGAGAAGACGCTTTGTGCTTGTAGAAACTGTACGGATATCAAGAAGGGATGAATTTCCTCCTAGAAATACCGTATACTGATCTTTCTCCTTTAATTTAGAAGAATCATATAAGGATGTGGAACGCTTTCCTTCATCCACGTAATCTACGATCAAGTCTGTATCTTCTTCTGTCGGCACATAAATATCAATCTGTTCCTTCTCTCCAAGGTTCACTCCGCTTTTTGACGCCAACATTCCGTTAAAGCTGTCTGAAACTGCATAGGAAACATATTTCCCAGAAAGATCTCCTTCAATCCCAAGGGATGGTGCCGCCGCCTGAAATGCATAAAATGCACCAAGTGTCGTCCAGTGATGATCTGTTTTGTAATAAATCTTCTCTGTCTTATGTTTATTCAATTCCGTTGACACGTCAATCCACTCAACGCTATCTCCAAGATCCTTACGAACCATACTGAACATTTGTGTCTGATCCTCCGGCTTCGCGAGTGACGGAAGGGAATGATTCAATACATTTGCTGCATCCGGAACAAGCATCATACGAACCGGAATCTTGGACTGACTCTCTGAAAATGATTTGATTGCCTTAATATTTGCGGCAAGATGATTCTCATCTGCAACTTCAATCTGTTCTAAAAGCTGCCCATTCGTTCCGATATAGACACCGTTTTCCAGACGACTTCCACCAATCCGGTCCACCGTAACTTTCAGCTTTCTCCACATATCTCTTCCAACAAACTGATCATCCATATAAGCTTCAAATTTTTCATCATAATCTCCGCTTATCAGACTGCTCAGGCGAAACTTTGGCTTCGTTGCAAGCATACGGTTCTCCTGCACTGATTTTTCTCTGTCAGGCACAATAACATTTATAATAAGGAATAGAAACAAGGTCAGAATAAATATAATACCAACCAATTTCTCCTGTACTTTTCTCTGTCTATCTTTCTTCATCTTTTCACCTTAATTGTTGTCATTCACTGTTTTCTATAACTCTCTAGAATCTAAAGTACAAAAACGGATTGTACGTATCTGCGATCAGATAAGCAACTGATATTGCCAGCATTCCAAAGAAAACAACCAGTGTGATTACAGTCCGTACTGTATGATTCTCAGACACATTCAGGATTGCACGGAGCATTCTTGATCCAAGTGTTGTTGATCCAATTACTGCCAACAAGTAGAACAACCAGTGTGTCAGGATCACAAAGAATACTTCTTTACTGGCAAATCCTGCTCCGCCGCCAACCATTGCAAAGAGGTAACGAAGTGCTGCTCCAAGGCTTGGACTAAAGAAAAACACCCAGCCAACCAGCACCAGTACTAATGCATAAATATGCTGCAATACACTTGGCCACCGATCCACAATTGCCCCCCAGACATATTTCTCCAGTACGAGAACTACTCCATAATAGATTCCCCATACAATAAAATTCCATGCAGCTCCGTGCCACATTCCGGTCAGCATCCAGACAATCAAAAGGTTTACAATATTTCTTGAAATCGTCACATGATTTCCACCAAGCGGAATATATACGTATTCACGGAACCAGGAGCTCAAAGAAATGTGCCATCTGCGCCAGAATTCTGTAATACTTTTAGAAATATACGGCACATCAAAGTTCTTCTTAAACTCAAAACCGAACATTCTTCCAAGTCCGATTGCCATATCTGAATAGCCGCTGAAATCAAAATAAATCTGGAATGCATAAGTAATACATCCAAGCCATGCCATCAGAACTGTCAGGTTACTTGCTGATGTCGATGAGATTTCTTCAAAAATCTTTCCCAGTGTATTTGCAAGCACTGCTTTCTTCGAAAGTCCAATAATAAAGAGCATCGCGCCCTGTCCCAACTTTCTTCCGGAGATTTTCCTTGCGGTAAGCTGCTTCTCAATATCTCCATAACAGACGATTGGTCCGGCAACCAGCTGCGGAAACATGGATACATACAGCGCATACTTCACCAGACTCTGCTGTGCTTTTACCTTGCCTCGATATACATCTACAATATAGGAAATTTCCTGAAATGTGTAAAAAGAAATTCCAATCGGTAATGCCAGTTCCCTGTATGGAATACTGATTCCGAACAACGTATTCGTACTTTCTACCAAAAATCCAAAATATTTAAAGAACACAAGCAGCACAATATTTACTGTTATTGCAAAGACCAGTGACCGCTTTGCTTTCGCCTCATTCTCACTCTTATTCTCAATATCCATTCCGCAAAAATAGTTTAACAAAATACTGAGTATCATCAGAATGATATAAACCGGTTCACCCCAGGCATAGAAGATCAGACTGCCTGCAAGCAGCAGGAGATTCTTCCATTGCGGCGGTGCAATATAATAAACTGCCAGCATGATCGGCAGAAATAAAAACAAAAATGTAATACTACTAAATAACATCTGCTCCCCCTTCTACAGACTCTTGTCAAATGCGCTGCGATATTCAGAAGCTTTCGAAGATACTGCAAAAAAGATATATCTTCCACGAATGCTTTCCTGTGAGTCCTCTAAAAGCTTCACCTGTTCCGGCAGATAAGAATCAAAATCTTCTATTCTCTGTGCTTTTCTCTGTGCGATCGCATTTGTCACATTTTCTATCTGTGCATCATTTTTCACCTGTATCACCAGAACTTCCGCTGCTGAAATACTGGACGGAGAAGAATAATACAAAACACCCTTGTAATCCGCACTGTTCAGTCCATAATTTCTCTTAAGCATCTGGTCATCCATCTGCACAAGTTCTTTACTGTCCAATACACTGCTCACAGCCTTTGATACTTCTGAAAAAGTCCGCTTACTTCCACTTGCATATAGCATCAATATCACAAGATATCCCACGATAATTACTAAAAGTATATATTTCATCGCAGAGATCATTCGCTGTCTTTTCTCTGTCATAGCGTTGCCACCTCCGCCATCTTTTCTGCCCAGATTGGATAGAAATTCGCTTTAAAATGAATTCCATCCTCTTCATAATACTCATCTTCTATAATATCTGAATTATCAATGTATCCGATCTGCTTCTTTTCACACATCGCTTCTAGTTTTTCATTGTAATCTGCGATATTTGCAAGTGCCGGCTCCTTCTCTACCGCACTTTCCTGCACCGGAAAAACAGCATTCACAAAAATGTGCGCATCCGGCATAGCCTTCTGAATCTTCTTAATCACATCTGAATAATCCTTGATAAACTTGTCTACATCTCCGTTTGTCTTAGTTACATCATTCATCCCATATGCCAGAAAAACAATCTGCGGATCCAGTTGTTTTGCCTGCTCGATCTGATCATCCAGTTCGCTGAAATGAATTCCAATTTTCGCAACAACACTTGATGTATTCAGTACGTCATACTCTGTAAAGCTCGCCGCAATGGAATCGCCCATCACAACAGCACCGGAAAAGCGTTCCTTCATGCTTCTTGTATCGGATGAATCTCCTGTTCCATCTTTCTTTTCCAACTGATTAATCTTCTGCTCAATCGTCTTCGCATCTGCAGATTCTTTGCCTTTTATATATGCAATTCCTTCACTGGTGTCGACTGGCTTCTTTGTCAGATTGCTAACACCCTGCACTGCCAGGAGTATCACTGTAATGACCAGCGCACATCCGACCCCGATCCGGATTCCCAGTTTTTGCTTTCTTTTTATTGTTTTCTTCATATATCTATATTCTTTCTGTTTTTTATATAGTGTATAGAATCCCATACTGTTTTAATAGTACATTTTTTAGCAATAAAAGTCAACAAATCTGCGCTTGTATCTCGCCATTCCTTTTAGTACAATGATAGGTAGACGATTAAGAACTTAAACAGCTGCGGAGGTATCTGATTTCTATGATTTCACTGACTTTAACAAATGTAAAAAGCTTCATGTCTCACCTTCTGTTAAAAGAGACCTTTGACAATTTCTCTTTTATTGAAGGAGAGATTATTACGTTTAATACCTTTCGGATTGACGGGTATATACAGAAAGATTTCTTTGATTCCGAAGAAGAGATTCCGGAATATTCTCTTTGGAAAAATCTGCGTGAATTTTGTTTTTCCTTAATTAAGGGAAAGAAAACACCGCTCGGTTTTCATTTTGTCTTCAGCCTAAATTCAAAGAATATTTCCCGTCTGATTGAACAGAAAGAACTGGGACTTAATCCTGCTGACGTGCAGGGACTATATTTGAATATACGTTACGATGGAACTCATCTCACCTGCGTGACAGGAACTTCCTTCAAGAGTTTTATGATGGATAAGACCCTGGAACGCGAATGGGATGAGATGGTAAAGAAGTTCTTTTTAAAAAAAGAGATTGCATTTGAGTTGATGTAAATTTAAAAATCCATTAGCAATGTGTGCCGCAAGGCGCACATAATAACAGCCGCCTCACGGTCAAATAATCGTGAAGCGGCTGAACTTATTACTGCCAATGATGAGAAACTCATGGAACATGTTTCTCATCATTTTACTTTATTATTTTGTCAGAAGCATCATGATATCATTGCTTCTCTTAACGAATGCTGTCATCTCTTCCGGACTTAACGGCTTATGAGCAAGCATTGCAAGATCATACAGCTGTTTGCAGATGATTGACGCGTTCTTGCTGTCCTTATTCGCTACAAGGAACTGAACCAGCGGATGGTTGGCGTTAAGAACCAGTGTTGCCTGGCTTCCGAACATGGATGCATCCATGCCGCCCATACCATACATCTTCATCATCTCCTGCATTCTTCTGTTTTCCTCAGAAAGAACTGCCATAGATGCTACATTCTCATCTTTGAGCTTTTCAACTTTAACATCAAGCTTCTCATTGCCAAGCTCTTTGCGGAAGATTTCAACAAGGCTGTCTGTTGTCTTCTGGAATTCTTCCTTCTCATCTTCTGCAACTTCATCCTTCAGAGAATCATGTACATCTGCATCAATTCTCAAGAACTGAACTTCTTGATGTTTCTGCTCAAGGTATGTGATAAATGCAGAATCAATGTTATGTGTCAGAATGATCGCATCCTGTCCCTGGGCCTTGAACATGTTGATGTACTGGCTCTGCTGTACTTCATCTGTTACATAGAAGATTCTTGTCTTCTCTTCTTCCTTCGCATCTGCGTCCTTAGACTCTTCTGCGTCTGTTTTTGTTTCTTCTGCCTTAGCTTCCTCTGTCTTGGCTGCATCAGCTTCTTCGCCTTTGGCTTCTTTGATGATATCTTCGAGAGTCATGTATTTATGATCAAGATTCTTGTAAAGCATAGAATTCTTCATCTTCTCACCGAATTTCTCATCCTTCAGGCAGCCGAACTTGATGAATGGACTGATGTCATCCCAATATTTCTCATAGTTCTCACGGTCTGTCTTGAACATTCCATTCAGCTTGTCAGCAACCTTCTTGGAAATGTAATCAGCAACTTTGTTTACAAATCCGTCGTTCTGCAGTGCACTACGTGATACGTTCAACGGCAGATCTGGACAGTCGATCACTCCCTTAAGTACCATAAGGAACTCTGGGATTACTTCTTTAATATTATCTGCGATAAATACCTGGTTATTGTAAAGTTTAATCTTTCCTTCAATGGAATCATACTCTGTATTGATCTTCGGGAAGTACAGAATTCCCTTTAAGTTAAATGGATAATCCATGTTCAGGTGAATCCAGAACAGTGGCTCTTTGTAATCCATGAACACCTTGCGGTAAAAATCAATATAGTTATCCTTTGTACACTCGCTTGGGTTCTTTGTCCACAGCGGATGTGTATCACTGATAGATACCGGACGTCTTACAATTTTTGCTTTTTTCTTCGGTTCGCCCTCTTCGCCTTCCTTTGGCTCTTCTGTGATGTGCTCTACAACAGTATCTGTATCAAGAACATCATCCTCATCGATTGTGTCATACTCAGGCTCTGCATTTGCCTTGGAAAGGAAGATTTCTGTCGGCATGAAAGAACAATATCTCTCAAGTACTTCTCTTGCACGGTATTCATTTGCAAACTCAAGGCTGTCCTCATTCAGATACAGTGTGATCTCTGTTCCGACTGTTGTCTTATTTCCTTCCTGCATCTCATACTCTGTACCGCCTTCACTTGCCCAGTGTACCGGTTTCGCACCTTCTTTATAGGAAAGAGTATCAATCTGAACTTCGTCAGCTACCATGAATGCTGAGTAGAATCCAAGACCGAAGTGTCCAATCATCTCATCTTCTGTTGTCTTGTCTTTATATTTCTCAAGGAACTGTGTCGCACCTGAAAATGCGATCTGAGTGATATACTCCTCTACTTCTTCTGCTGTCATACCAAGTCCGTTATCGATAAACTTCATTGTCTTCTCTTCCGGGTTGACAATTACTTCGATCTTCGGTTTGTATCCTTCCGGAAGTTCATATTCTCCCATCATATCCAGCTTTTTCAGCTTAGTGATCGCATCACATCCGTTGGATACGAGTTCACGTACAAAGATATCATGATCGGAATAAACCCATTTCTTGATAATAGGAAAAATGTTTTCGCTGTCAATTGATAAAGTACCTTTTTTAACTGCCATTTTACTGCACTCCTTTTTATTTATAATCTATCCGTAACTGCTCAGTTACGTTTCTTTTAATATCGGCTGTCAATCAGCTTTTTCGCTGATATCGATAGTATATTTGCCTGCCTAATGGACATTCTAGTACAGCAAAATTTAAAAGTCAATAGAAAATTAGCACTCCTTTCAAAAGAGTGCTAATAATTTCGTTAAAAGTATAAAGTTTTTATGAACTATACTGTTTCCGGCTCCGGATAATCCTCTCCAAATGTCTCAACAGTAACTTTCTTCATTACCTGTTTCTCAAGCGGGCGGTCGCTGTAGTCTGTTGCTGTCTCAGCAATCTTATTCACTACATCCATTCCTTCTGTAATCTTACCAAATGCAGCATAAGCTCCGTCAAGGTGTGGTGCTTTCTTATGCATAATGAAGAACTGGCTTCCTGCTGAATCCGGATGCATTGCACGTGCCATAGAAAGAACTCCTGCATCATGTACAAGATTGTTCTCTACACCGTTCTGCGCGAACTCACCTTTGATTGAGTATCCCGGGCCACCCATTCCTGTTCCGTTCGGATCTCCACCCTGGATCATGAAACCACTGATCACACGGTGAAAGATTACTCCGTCATAGAAGCCTTTCTTTACAAGTGACACAAAATTGTTCACTGTATTCGGTGCTACTTCCGGATACAGTTCTGCTTTCATGATATCGCCATTTTCCATTTCAAATGTAACTACTGGATTTGCCATGTTTAATTCCTCTTTTCCATAGATTTAATGACTCTATTGTAGCGGATTTATCTAAGAACTTCAAGATACATCTATTATTTCAAACGTTCTCGGTAAAATACGTTACTGTTCAAAGATTTCTGTAAACAGTAATCCCTATCAATCCGCCTTTTTCCTTGTACCCAGTATTCCACAGTTCCTTCAGTGAAAATGTTGTTGCTTCCCCGTAAGTCGCCACTTTGATCAGAAGATCATCTGCTGTCTCTTCATATCCGATACATAAAAACCAGTGCCATACAAAATCAGCAAATTTCTTGTCTTTATGACGCAACATCAGATATGGAACCGGCGTTCCTTCATTGATTTTCTTCTTAATGAATACTGCTGCTTCTCTTGCTGTATGTTCACCGGAAAATTCTTTGAATTCCACCTTTTCTCCTATATCTTCCAGATACTTTCCAAAGCCTTCTGTGTACATCCACAACTTGTTCACCCCACTCATTCTTGGGCGAAGATATGGTTTCATTTTCATGGAAAACTGAATATAATCTTCTTTACTCAGATTCTCTGCATCAAAAGGATACAGGTTCTTCTTTCCTTTATATTTTGCAAAATAGATACAGCAATCACACGCTGTTGCCGCAGCGCATCCGCCGATGTGCATCACCACATTGCGGAACCAGTCCTGATTGCCGCCTACTTCTCCGTCTATCATAAAATAATCCAGAATCTGTTTCATTTCTGTTGTTCTTCCTCTCTGTAAAAAATCTTGTTTTATCTCTTATCATTCGGTCCGTTATTATTTTACAAGCTGCATTTCTACTGTCATTTCCTACTGATCTGTACATATTAACTGTAATTATAACCTCATATGGTTGAAATGTACACTTTCCCCTCCCTTTTTTAGTCACTCGTGACATTGTTGATTTTCGTGCCTAACGCTATACTAAGTACATAAGTTAAACAAACCAAAATCAACTACCAATTAAAAAACAAAACCAAATTTAGTCAAACAAGTAAAAAGTAATCATTTAAGGAGGCACTTATAATGGCAAGTTTATCTCTTCAGGGAATTCAGAAAATTTATCCTAACGGATTTCACGCAGTAAAAGATTTCAATCTTGAAATCGCTGACAAGGAGTTCATCATCTTCGTAGGACCATCAGGATGTGGTAAATCTACAACACTTCGTATGATCGCTGGTCTGGAGGATATCTCCGGCGGTACATTCAAGATTGACGGAAAGGTAATGAACGACGTAGAGCCAAAGGACCGTGATATCGCAATGGTATTCCAGAACTACGCTCTGTATCCACATATGACAGTATATGATAACATGGCTTTCGGACTGAAACTTCGTAAAGTTCCGAAAGATGAGATTGATAAGAAGGTTCGTGAGGCTGCTAAGATCCTTGATCTTGAGAAACTGCTCGACCGTAAACCGAAGGCCCTTTCCGGTGGACAGAGACAGCGTGTTGCTATGGGACGTGCTATCGTTCGTAATCCTAAGGTATTCCTTATGGATGAGCCACTTTCCAACCTGGATGCTAAACTGAGAGTTCAGATGCGTATCGAGATTTCCAAGCTTCATGAGAATCTGGGTGCTACAATCATCTACGTAACACATGACCAGACAGAAGCTATGACACTTGGAACAAGAATCGTTGTTATGAAAGACGGAGTTGTCCAGCAGGTAGATACACCACAGGCACTTTACAATACACCATGCAACCTGTTCGTAGCAGGATTCATCGGATCACCTCAGATGAACTTCATGGATGCAAAATGTACAATTAAGGGAAATGATGTTACTCTTACAGTTGGAAAACATGTTCTTAAGGTACCGGCTTCTAAGAAGCAGGCACTGATCGATGGCGGATACGATGGAAAGACAGTTGTTCTTGGTATTCGTCCGGAAGATGTACATGATTCACAGGCGTTCATCAGCAACTCTCCTGACAGCGTAATTGAGTCTACAATCAAAGTTTACGAGCTGCTTGGAGCAGAAGTATTCCTGTACTTCGATGTTGAGGGAACTCAGTTGACAGCACGTGTTAACCCACGTACAACACTCAGAACTGGAGATCATGCTGTATTTGCACTTGATATGGAAAAAATTCATCTCTTTGACAAAGACACAGAGTTGACTATTACAAACTAATCCTTTACAATTAAACTAAACACGGAGGGGGCTGTACTTTTCTCGGAAGGTGCAGCCTTTCTTCCATCTATTATTATTTTATTTACGGAGATTACTATGGCTAATACATCCGAACTTGAAAAAGGACTCAATGAATTAAAGCGTTTGACCGGAATCACACTTGCAGTGACTGCCGAAGATTCTGAACAGGAGCAGATGGCCCTGGAACAGATTCGCTGTCTCTGCCTTGCCTACCGGGAAAAATATAATAAAAATGATTTTCTTATGGGACTGATGACCGGCGGTGTTCCTTCCTATGATGTACAGCAGCGTGCCGCACGGCTCCACATTGCACCGGAAGAAAATCGAATTCTCTTTTTGATTGAAATAAAGGAACCTGATGAGATTATTGGAGAGATCCTTAAAAATCTGTTTCCTTCTCAAACAAAAGCTTATATTGTTCCTGTTTCAAAAGAGCGACTGGCTGTATTATATCCATTTCATGAGACAAAGGATTCCAAAGATTCTGCTGATGAACATGCAAGACATCTGGCTCATGCGATTGTTGACACGCTGAATGCGGAAGCTCTTGCACATGTTCAGGTTTCTTTTAGTCAGATGATTCCTTCTCTTTTGGAATTATCCGGGGCTTTTCGTGAGGCAAGTCTTGCACTGAAAGTTGGAAAACTTTTCTATCCGGAACAGACTGTCTTTCCATACAATGAACTGGGGATTGGCCGCCTGATTTATCAGCTTCCTGTTTCTCTGTGCGAAAGCTTTCTCCAGGAAGTTTTCTTAGACAAGATTCCGGACAAGCTGGACGATGAGACACTCCTGACGATCAACCGTTTCCTTCAGAATAATCTGAACATTGCTGAGACTTCACGCCAGCTCCATATGCACCGCAACACGCTGATCTATCGTCTGGAACAGATTGAAAAGCGTACCGGACTTGACTTGAGGCAATTCGAAGATGCAATGACATTTAAGATTGCAACAATGGTCATGAACTATCTTCATGCTGAAAAAGAAAAAAATTGCACTGAGATGTAATTGATATATAATGTGTAACTGTTCAGAGCCAAGCAAAATTTCATAAAACAGGTGTAAAATGCTTGCATTTTTAAGACTGTTTTTGAAATTTTATTTGGCGGATACGCCACACCGACGAAATGCGTAGCATTTTGGAGGTTGACTCTGAACAGTTACTATAATATATAATATATAAGAAAGGACTTATAACTTATGAATGACGCATTATGTGAACATATTGTAGCCAGAAAATCAAAACCAATGGATTTTGTTATCCGTATTCTTATTATTGTTGTGATCGTTGCAATCGCAATCGGAGGAATGCCATTTCTTGGATTCTTTGCTTTTGCTCTTGCAGCAGTCCTGGCTTTGCTTGCTTATTATTTTGCATTTCCACTCTTAAATGTGGAGTATGAATATTCCCTTCTGAACCACGATCTGGAGATTGATGCAATTTACAGCAAAGAGAAAAGAAAATCCAAAATGAATCTGGATATTCAGAATGCTGAGATTATTGCACCAAAAGGATCTCACCGACTGGATTCTTATCATCCGGAAACAACTTGCGATTTTTCATCCGGAAATGCAAATGCAAAGGTTTTCGCAATCATGATCCCGATCAATCAGAAAATGACTTGTGTTTATATTGAACCTGATGAAAAGATGATTGAACATATGAAACAATGGATGGGAATGAAGATGTTCGTAGATTAATATTGAATGTTTGTTTCTAACTCAGGCAAGTACCACAATCAGTAACTACTAATTGTGGTACTTGTTTTTTCTTTTCTGTCTGGTTGTAGATTACGAATTGCAATTACATACTTAAAACATCATAATCTTATTTTTCAGCAACATCTGCTATATATTTACATGCGGCAAGTGCAGCTACTGCACCGTCCGCTGCTGCTGTTGTAAGCTGACGTACTTCTTTTGTCCGGCAATCTCCTGCTGCATAGATTCCCGCTTCTGACGTCTTGCAATCTTCTCCGGCAACAATAAATCCACCCTCATCTAACTGAACAACATCAGCAAATTTTTCATTCTGTGCAATCTGTCCGACAGCTACGAAAATTCCGGAGACAGCAAGTTCTGATTCTTCTCCTGTTACTTTATTCAAAACCCGCAGACTTTCCACCATCTGCTCTCCACGGATTTTCTGAACAGTTGTATTTAAGATAAACTCTACATTTTCTTTCTCTTGCAGACGTTTTACAATCTGATCTTCTCCCCGGAATTCGTCTCTTCTGTGAATCAGATAAACTTTGCTACAGTAATTTGACAGAAATTCTGCATCCTGGAGTGCTGTACTTCCACCTCCGACAACTGCAACTTCTCTTCCCCGGAAAAACATTCCATCACAAGTCGCACAGTATGAAACTCCTGCACCTGTCAGACGTTCCTCTCCCGGAACTCCAAGATGGCGGTGTGTCACACCAGTGGCAAGAATAATGCTTTTGCATTCATATTCTTTTTCCGTTGTTACAATCACTTTATAATCCGCTTCTTCACGGATACCTGTCACCTGCTCCATTATGGTCTGTGTTCCCAGCTTTACTGCCTGATCCATCAGATTCATAGAGAATTCACTGCCGCTCACACTTGCAATTCCCGGATAATTTTCTACATTCGGAGAAGATGTGATCTGACCACCGAAGGTTGTTCCCTCGAAGAGTACGGTCTGCTTTCCTGCACGCTGGCCATAGATAGCCGCAGTCATCCCTGCAGTTCCTCCACCGATGATTCCAATATCATAAATTCCCATATTTTTCCTTTCCCAACAAACTGTTTCTACATTTTCTGATTGCTGTAATTCATTTTTTCATTTACGCTAAACTGTAATATGTTTCAATCACTTCTTACATATTTCTGGACATATCTGCGCAGACTTTCTCTGCCTCGATCACTGCGCTTCTAAGTCCAAATTTCTCAAGTACACGTACTGCCTCAATCGTTGTTCCTGCCGGTGAACATACCATATCTTTCAGTTCTCCCGGATGCTTTCCTGTCTCGAGTACCATCTTTGCACTTCCAAGTACTGCCTGTGCTGCGAACTGATACGCCTGTGATCTAGGCATTCCCTCAGCTACCGCTCCGTCTGCCATTGCCTCGATAATCATAAAGATATATGCCGGTGAACTTCCGCTGACTGCAACAACTGCATCGATCAAATGCTCCGGCACGATTTCTACTTTACCAAAAGAACTAAGAAGCTCCAGTGCATAGTTCTTTTCTTCTTCTGTCACTGCATCATTCGGGCATGCCGCTGTCATTCCCTCTCCAACTAATGCTGGTGTATTCGGCATTGTTCTTACAATCTTAACTTTCTTTCCAAACTGCTCTTCGAGCCATGCGAGAGTCTTGCCCGGTGCGATTGTAATAATCAGCTGGTCTTCTCTTACTGCATCTTTGATCTCAGCAATTGTCTGTGCATAGAATTGTGGTTTTACAGAGAGAACTAATACTTCTGCTTTCTGTGTTACTTCTATATTATCTGCTGTCACATGAATTCCATGCTCTTTTTTCGCACGTTCACGTCCTGCTTCCATAATATCTGAACCGATGATCTCTTCCGGGGCAATAATTCCCTTTTTGATGATTCCGCCCATGATTGCTCCTGCCATATTTCCTGTTCCAATAAATCCTAATTTCATGATCTTAAGTCTCCTTTTCTTTTACCATTACTGTTCTAAGAACCGTGTCCAGTAACCTTTTATCTACATGTATCCGTCTCTCACCCAGAATTTTTTCTCATCCTCTAACGGAATTTCTTCTGTGTCCATCCAGTCGATTGTAATAAACTGATTTCTGTTCAGCCCTTTTAGCAGTTCATTGATCAGCCATTCGCGTCCCTGAACTTCCATTGTAACGGTTCCATCCCATTCGTTCTGAACCCAGCCAACCAGATTTAGTGAATTCGCCAGATATTTCGCTGTATAGCGGAATCCAACACCCTGTACACGACCGTGAAAAACAATGTGCTTTCTAACTTCTGCCATATCTGATCACTCCCTTGAAGCAATTTATGTTGTACACTATCGTTATTCTAACATATTTTTTTACCTTGTACAGTTCTTTTCGGTAAACAGTCCCTGCTTCCTGTGTTATAATGGGAATAACTTTTCTGAAGGAGGGCTTCGAGAACGAATGAGTAATTATGAAACATCACAGACTTCTGATCTGAAAGAATTGATAAATAAATTACGAGATACACAGACTCTCTCTAAAAATGAATGGATTCGGCTAATTGACGGAAGAACCCCTGAACTTGCCAACTATTTATTTGAAAATGCACGCGAAGTACGAATCACTCACTATGGACATAATGTTTATGTCCGCGGACTAATTGAATTCACTAACTATTGTCGTAACGATTGTTATTACTGCGGTATCCGCAAAAGTAATCTGAATGCACATCGCTACCGTCTTACCAAAGAAGAGATTCTTAACTGTTGCAAAACCGGATATGAACTTGGTTTTCGCACCTTCGTTCTTCAAGGTGGTGAAGATGGCTGGTTCACGGTTCCGCGTCTGGCTGATATTGTCTCTGACATCCACAAAAACTGGCCGGACTGTGCAATCACACTCTCTGTTGGAGAAATGGAACATGATGCATACCAGACTTTATTCGATGCCGGCGCTGACCGCTATTTACTTCGCCATGAAACTTATAATGATGCACATTACCGTAAGCTTCATCCTGCTTCCTTAAGTGCGCGTCACCGTCAAAACTGTCTGTGGGATTTAAAATCGATTGGCTATCAGATTGGAACCGGATTCATGGTCGGTGCACCTTTCCAGACAACTGAGAATCTTGCAGATGATATGCTTTTTCTAAAGGAACTGAATCCGCATATGGTTGGGATTGGTCCGTTTATCCCTCACCACGACACACAGTTTGCGGATGAACCTGCCGGAACGTTGGAATTGACACTTTATCTGCTGGGATTGATTCGTCTTATGCTGCCAAAAGTCCTCCTTCCGGCAACAACCGCTCTCGGTACGATTTCTCCGACCGGAAGGGAACAGGGAATTCTCGCCGGAGCTAACGTAGTTATGCCAAACCTGTCTCCAACAGAGGTTCGCAAAGATTATTTGCTTTATGATAACAAAATCTGCACCGGTGATGAATCGGCACAGTGCAAGAACTGCCTGGCCCAAAGAATGGAGTCTGTCGGATATCGCGTTGTTGTAGATCGAGGAGATTCCTTGAATAAGTAAAAAGGAGGTTGCTGGTCGCACATTGTGTGAACAGTAACAAAAGGAGTCCATGGTATGCGACATATCGCATTTCCATGGACTCCTTTTCTATTCACACCTCGCCTCACAGCGCAGTGTCATTTTTTCATTTTCTCTACTAACTGTAAGAATTACTCTACAACAGCTAAGATCTCGATCTCAACGAGAACAGCCTTCGGAAGATCCTTAACTGCTACGCATGAACGAGCTGGTTTGCTTGTAAAGTATTTCTCGTATACTCCGTTGAATGCTCCGAAATCAGCGATATCTGCAAGGAAGCATGTTGTCTTTACGACATTGTCAAAGCTTGATCCAGCTTCTTCAAGAACAGCAGCGATGTTAGCGATAACCTGCTCTGTCTGTCCTTCGATTGTTGTGGCATCTACATCACCTGTAGCCGGGTTGATCGGGATCTGGCCTGAAGCGTATAACATTCCGTTAACTACCTTTGCCTGAGAATATGGTCCGATTGCAGCTGGTGCCTTTGGTGTTGAAATTGTTTTCATTGAATTCTACCTCCTGATTTATTGAAATTATAAGTTCTTAATGAAATTATATAACGTTAAAATCGTTTAGTCAATAAAATTTCATTCACTTAACTATTTTTCATTGACTTCTTTTTTCACACAAACCAGCATATCCATGATAAAATAAAACCATCAATATACTATTTGTCTGTTTTGACCGAACAAAACTGGATATCTTTCACACAGACAGAAAGGACGCATGATTATGCCAACCGGAAATTTAAAATTAACTTCACTTGACAAAAAGATTCTGCACTCATACTGTCAGACACTCGATGGACTTTCCAATTATCTTGGAAATGGATACGAGATTGTCCTTCACAGTCTGGAAGATTATGAACACTCTGCAATCAAGGTCATCAACGGATATCACACAGGACGTACCGAAGGTGCACCGATTACCGACCTTGCGTTGAAGATGCTCGAGCAGATCCGTCGAAATGAAGAAAATGACCATGGTGTTATTTATTTTTCCACAAATGTAAAAGGAGAACCGCTGAAGTCAACTACAATTCCTGTCAAAGGAGAGAAGGACAGAATTATCGGACTGCTCTGTATCAACTTTTATATGAATACAACAATGGCAGATTTCTTCTGCAACTTTGCTGTTCCGATTCCATCTGATTCTGACGGTCTCACAGTCTCCGGTCAGATTCATGAGACATTTTCCCAGAGCAGTTCTGATCTTCTTGAGCAGACCATTCAAACCGTTCGTCAAGAAGTGTTGATGGATTCAGCAATATCGAGCACAAATAAGAATAAAGAAATCATTTTCCGACTTTACCAGCAGGGAATCTTTAATCTAAAGGATGCCGTCATCACGATTGCCGAAGCGCTGGGAATCAGTAAGAATACCGTATATCTGCATCTGCGCAATCTTGAGAAAGTAAATAATTAGCACTATCTGATATGCAAAACATTACTGTTTACGCAGTGAAAAGGACAAGACACTTTCATTTTATCTAACATTTCATTCGAAAGTATCCTGTCCTTTTTTCATCCTTTATTTTCCAGCCGGCATATATCTCAGAAGTTCTCCTGCCACGCTGGAGATTGGCATTGTCTGAAGCCATACATGTCCAGGTCCGGTGACAACTGTATTGAACACACCTTCACCGCCAAATACCATATTCTTAAGTCCCGGTACTGTCTGAATCTCCATACTGCAAGTTGCATCCATTGCTGCAAGATATCCGGTATCCACTACAATCTGTTGTCCCGGTCTCAGTTCATACTCTACCACATGTCCATCAAATTCAAGAAATGCTATTCCATTTCCCGAAAGTCTCTGCATGATAAACCCTTCTCCGCCGAAGAATCCTGCTCCGAATTTCTTTTGGAAGAAAATAGAAAGATCAACACCTTCTTCTGAAGCGAGAAATCCTGACTTCTGTACGATCAACTCCTGTCCCGGTGCAATCTGGCGTGCTACAATCTGTCCCGGAAAACTGGATGCGAATGCGATCATCCCATTACCTCCCGTTGCTGTATAACGGTTCTGGAACAGTGCCTCGCCTGAAAACATTCTTCCAAATGCTTTTCCGATCCCTCCGTTGGAAGTTGTCTCCATTTTCATATTCGGAGACATCCAACTCATAGAACCGCGTTCTGTAATCATTCTTTCTCCATTCTCCAGATAGCAGACCACTACCGGAAGGGTATCACCTTTGATTTCATATCTCATGGTTTATTCCTCCTGAATCATTCTTCCTAACATATTCTGTAAAGTTCCATCTATTCTAAGAATACTATTCTTTTACAACATTTTCCAGTCCCTAATCTTCTTTTTTCTCGCTCATCTCCAATTTAGGAAGTATGATCTCCGCCTTGAACAGGTCTGCTTCTGTTGTAATATTTAAATTACCATGCTGTAGCTGTGCAAAGCTCTTGGCAATTGCCAGGCCAAGTCCAGATCCTTCGGTATTTCTTGAAGAATCTCCTCTTACAAAACGGTCCGTGATCTCCTCTGTATTGAAATTCAATTCCCCTGCGGAAACATTTTTCATAAAAATCTGCACGTCATCCGGCCGCTCATTCATTTCTATATAAACTCTCGTATGCGGCATTGCGTATTTTGTAATATTAACAATCAAGTTCTCAAAAATTCGATATGTTTTTTCACTATCCAGCCAGAGAACTACTTTGTCCTCCGGAAGTTTCCAACGGAATTCCAGATGTGCTTCTCTAATCTTTTCCTCGTTCTCAAGCTCCGCCTGACGGATCAATCCTACGAGATCCACTTTCATGTAATTCATCTGGATAGTCTTACTTGCTGCCTTACTCATCTCAAAGAGATCCTCAATCAGGGCTTTCAGACGAAGAGATTTTCTCTCAAGTACTTCTGTATATTCTTTTCTCTTTTCTTCGTCTTTTTCATTCTTTAAAAGGTCAATGTAAGTGATGATCGCGGTCAGCGGAGTACGGAGATCGTGAGAGACATTTGTAACAAGCTCTGTCTTCATACGCTCATTTTTTACCTCTTCATCCACCGCTTTCTTGAATCCGCTCTGAATCTTCTTTAATTCATCCTGAATCGGACGGAAGATTCCGACATCACCTTCGATTGGAAGATCTAGCTGTCCTTCTGCAAGCTGATTTGTTGATTTAAGCAGAAGCTGATATTTCTTCTTGATTCCATTTAGCACTTTCTTCATTACAAAGAATAAAATGATAGAATAAACAATTAATGGTATCAGTCCTATGCTGTAAGAAAATAATTTCACTACTAAGAGCAGAAGAAAGTTCAAGATCACGATTCTGAGGATTCCTTTATTTCCTTTATCCCGCAGATCCATCTGAAGAATTGCTTCATATTGATGATGCAAAAATGCTTTCATATCTTTCCATGCTTTCTTCAATAAATGTCTCTTTTCATGTACTTCTCCACGATTTTCCTTTCCCCAACGGATCAGCATTCCTACTATTGTGTGTTCTTCCCAGTAATTTCTTCCCTCTGTAAATATAAGTCGAAGACTCTCTGCCACACAGAAGAAAACTCCCAGTAGGCAGAACCAGATACCCCAGTTGATTCCCAGCATACTGATTGTATTCCACATAATATTTCCTGACGGGTGATAGTTCTCAAAAGACCAGTATACTAAACCTGCAAATGCATCATAGCCTATACCCAATGCAGAAATCCCCAGAATCACTGCAAGTTCAAATGGCATGCGGAATATTTTTCCTTCGTATCTTCCAACTTTTGGAATACATGGAAGAAGTAATGCTGCAAGCAGAGCTCCTAAAAAGAAGAGTGCAGCGGAACTCCAGAACATGGAATAATTATAATCCACATACTCGTCTTCCTCCTGATTTGCAGAAATGAATTCATCATAATTTGCATCTGTCATCCCATAAACGATACTGATTCCGTTTGTCTGCTCTTCATCGTCAATCTGATCCTCAAGATCTGCATCCATACAATAATAAGACAGATCTTTCTCCACATCGTACGCTTCTTCCGGTGACAGTTTCGTACCGCTAACTGTTACATTTGACATTGTTCCGGATGTGCCATACTTATATTCGATTTTGAGAACATAAGAATTATCTGACTTCAAAGCCTCGTTTGTCTGGTCGTCATTTCCTGCAAGCAAGGGATTCCCTTCTTTGTCAAAGATCTGATAATCCATATATTTTTTAAAAAGAGAGAATGCACTGTCTGACATTAATTCCATCTGTTCCGATGCATCCATCGCATCTGTGACCTCGCTATAGAGAAGGCGATTTCCTGTCGCAAGGGAATAGTCCATTCGCTCAATACACTCTTCAACATCATCTTCTACTGTAAATGTTGATGCGATATTTTTTCTTACCACATAATAACTTTCCACAACACCTGCTGCGAATAAGCTAAGAATTACTATCGTTATAATTGTTCTTATCTTACGGTTGCTTTTCAAGTTTGTATCCAACTCCCCACACCACCTTTAAATATTTTGGTTTCTTCGGATCGATTTCAATCTTCTCCCGAATATTTCTTACGTGTACCATGATCGTATCTGTATTAATTGCCTTTTCCTGCCATACTCTTTCGTAAATCTCTTCGGATGAAAAGACTCTTCCCGGATTCTTTGCCAAAAGAAGCAGAATCTTGTATTCGATCGGAGTTAATTTCACCGGATTGCCATCCATTGTGACTTCTACCGTATCCTCATTAATCTCAAGTCCTCCGATCACATGTACATTTTCCTGTGGTGTGAGCTTCTCCAGAAATCTGCGGTAACGTCTCAGCTGAGAATTCACACGGGCCATCAGTTCCATCGGTGTAAACGGCTTTGTCACATAATCATCCGCTCCGATGTTGAGCCCTGTGATTTTATCAACTTCCTCTGATTTTGCTGACAACATGATTACAGGAAAATCGTATTTCTCGCGCAACTTCATCGTCATACGAATCCCATCCATACGTGGCATCATGATGTCAATGATTGCCAGATGGATTTCTTCCTTCTCAAGGACTTCTAATCCTTCGATGCCGTCTGCTGCCTGAAACACCTTATATCCCTGACTCTGCAGATAAATCTGTACACCTTCTCTGATCTCTTTATCATCCTCTACAATTAATACGTGATTGATCTCCATTTTGTTTCCTCCTAAAAAAATAACCTCCTTTATCTATCTACAGAATACTCTGCAAATCTAAAGGAGGCTTTTATATGTTTCAAAAGATTTTCTTAAGCTTACTATAGCTTTTTTTAAAATATTGGTCTTTTAGTTCTCTGCATTCTGCTCTCTGAAGAAAATCTGACCCGTAGAAGCGTCCATTCCATCCACAATCGCCAGTGACTCCAGCTGGAATCCAAGATTACGGATGATTCTTCCGCCTGACTGGAATCCTTTCTCAATTGCAATTCCGATACCTTCTACTGTAGCTCCTGAAGACTGAACGATCTGAATCAGTCCCTGCAGTGCACATCCGTTCGCAAGAAAATCATCAATAATAAGTACATGATCATCCTCTGAAAGGAATTTCTGTGAAACAATCACATTATTCTTACACTTATGTGTGAAAGATTCAACCTCTGCTACATACATCTCGCCGTCTAAATTGATGCTCTGAGACTTCTTTGCAAATACGACCGGTACATCAAAGTGTTCTGCTACGATACAGGCGATTCCTATACCGGAAGCTTCTATAGTAAGAATCTTATTGATGTTCTTGTCAGCAAATCTCTTCTTGAATTCTGCACCCATCTGATTCAAAAGTTTAATGTCCATCTGATGATTCAGGAAACTGTCAACCTTGAGAACATTGCCCTCTTTTACAATACCGTCTTTTACAATTCTTTCTTCCAAAAAATTCATCTTTCTACCTCTTCCTCTGTAATTTCCCCAAAATGTGTTACTGCTCAGTGTAACCCCAAAAATATTTCTTAAAGTATAGCACAACTCCATATAAGAAACAACGTTAACAGGACGAAAAAATAGTACAAAAATAATTGAAAAAAAGCACTTTCCTTATCCGGTTTATCAAAACCGAATCTATGGAAAATGCTTCGCGCTATTTCTGTACAACTTTGATTCTACCCTCCAAAATCAGGGCAACAAAAAAGCGGGTGATGGGAATCGAACCCACGTATCCAGCTTGGAAGGCTGGTGTTCTACCATTGAACTACACCCGCATTTCGTGTCTTATCTCTGACACGAGTAGTATCTTATCATACTCTTTTTAAATATGCAAGTACTTTTTTTAATTTTCTTATATTTTTTATTTTCCCATCTCCTGCAGTGCACGGATAAATTCCAGATCTTCTGCACGAAGCTTCAGATTTGTCTCGTAATGAGCTCCGTTCGGTGCTGTCACATTGATCTCGATGATTGTGCCTTCCTCAACTGCATTCTGAGCTACTGCTCCTAAGAACATTGGAAACTTCGGATGATTTCTGCGAAATGTATCCATATGTCCTTTTAATTCCTGTATCTTTCCAAGCTGTGAAAAATTCATATCAACTTTCCTTTCTGCCCTGACGACTTTTACCTTATTTTTATTATGATACCTACGGATTGCTCCATTGCTATGCAATTCCCGCAATCCTCGAACACCTCAAACTCCCATAAAATGGCGTGTTCACACCATTTTATTCCGTTTTCGGTGTTCGGCGTGTCAATAAGTATAAATTGCTTATTTGTGCAAGCACAAACGCAATTTATACTTTTGACACTTACATCATAATATACGAATCTGATAAAAAATACAACTTTTTTGACTTATTTTCCACTTCGTTATATAATAGGAAAAGTGACCGATGTCCCCCTTTTTACTAAATTATTTCAACCAGCAAGGACAGACATCCCGGACTTCGGTTTTCAGATTAGAGAAAAGAGGTAACATCCATGAGCAAGAGAACAGATAAGAAAAGACAGAAAAGATTTAATGAGGTACATCCGACTACCACAGCACCAGCTGCTCAGCCTGTAGTAGAGACAGCTGCACCGACAGCTGAACCTGTTCCGGAAGTGACTGTAACAGATACAACTACACCTGTAAATGCTGCTCCGGCATATGATCTTTTCATCCAGTATCAGAACGGCGAATATGACGCTGCTGTACTTGCAGAGAAGATTCTTGATAAATGCAAAGCTGAAGGTATGGACAGCTCCGACCTTAAGATCTATGTAAAACCTGAGGATAAGAAAGCTTACTATGCTTGTGCCGGCGGAACAGGTGCTATTGAATTAGCTTAGACTGATAGAAAGAAAGTCTGTGAAAGAATCTATCTACTCTTAAGATTCTTTTCACAGACTTTTTATTTTGACTGTTATACCCTGATCTTTTTACTATACTCCGACCTTTTTACAAACATCTGCCAAACAGCATCTGTCGCAATACGGTTTCGTTCTTGCAGTACATATCTCTCTTCCATGATAAACAAGACGATGGCAAAGGTCACTTCCTTCTTCTGGCGGGATAATCTTCCACAATGCCATCTCCACCTTCTTCGGCTCTTTGATTCCATCTACCAGACCGATCCTGTTTGTCAGGCGGATACAATGTGTGTCTGTCACAATTGCCGGCTTTCCAAACACATCTCCCATGATCAGATTCGCGCTCTTTCTTCCGACTCCCGGAAGTTTTAATAAAGCATCAAAATCATCAGGAACCTTTCCACCATATTCATCCCGAAGCATCTTCATACAGGCACTGATATCTCTCGCCTTACTCTTTCCAAGACCACAAGGACGTACAATCTCTTCAATATCTTCCACCGGAGCTTCTGCCAGTGCTTCTACTGTTGGATATTTCTCATAAAGACCTTCCACGACTACATTTACTCTTGCATCTGTACACTGTGCTGCCAGCCTTACACTGACCAGCAGCTTCCATGCCTGATCATAATCAAGCGTGCATCCTGCATCCGGATACTCTTTCTTCAGTCTTTCAATCACTTCAAGCGCACGCTGTTTCTTTGTCATTTATTTCACCTCGGCATTTTTCTTTAATTCTTCCATCGCATTCTTGAACTTGTCTGATACTGCTGTAGGGTTTCTTCTCAGCTGTCTCATAGCATTTACATAATTTCTGTCCGTACGTGAGCCTAATTTCTTTCTCTCACTTAATATATTGGAACGCATCTGGGCAAGTTCTTTTCTCCAGTTTCCTTTCGATTCAGACTCTTGTGCTTCATTCTCCAGTCGGACAGTACGAAGCAGTGCCTCAACCTTCTCTGAAAGCTGTGTAAGCTGTTCTTTTCGTTCTCTACGCTGTTCTTCTATCTTCGCAAGATACAATTCTTTTCTTGTCTGCTTCTCCGCTGCTTTCATCTCTTTACACTCTTCATACAACAGATAGCTGTCCTCAAGCCTCTCCTGTACCCCTTCAGATGCACGTTTCAGCCGTTCCTGAACACCTTCTGATGCATCTTTCAGTCTGTCCTGCATTTCCTCAGAAGCATCTTTCAGGCGCTCCTGCATCTTCTGGATCTGTTCTTTGCTGGCTTCAAGCTGTACAAGGATACGTTTCATATCCATAGCCTCGTTGAAGGACTGTGTGAAGTCAACTGCTGCTGCGATTGTCAGAACAAATGCAAGGATATCGGCTATTGTAACCGGAATCAACAATACCATATGTTCAAATGGAATATGTACGACCTTTACCATAAGAATGGAGAATACTCCCCAGCACAAGCTTGCCAGTGGACAAATGTATCCTCTGACATTAAATTTCAGGTTTCTATAATCCCAGTACCTTACGTGGAACAGACGCTCCATCGTAATTCCTGTAAAATACTCCAGGATTGTCGCACCGATCATTCCCATAAGAAAGACAAGCAGGATGTTATCTCTGACCGGAATTGTCACGATCAGAACAACCATTGCTCCGGAACCATAGAGCGGAAGCATCGGACCATGCATAAATCCACGGTTCACCCAACGGTGCTTTCTGACAGAAACATAACAACTTTCCCAGATCCATCCCAGAAAACTGTAGAGAAAAAAGAATAAAACCCATTGTGATAAATCGTATTCCTGCATTTTTCTTCCCCTTTTTTAAAAGACTTCCGCGCTCTGATAAAATGTAACGCAGAAGTCTCTTTCTTGAAATCTTTTAGTTTCTCTCCTCGATCTCCATCAGCAGATCTACCCTGCGCTGATGACGGCCGCCTTCGAATTCTGTATTGATCCATGTATCAACGATCATCTTTGCAAGTTCTCCACCTACTACACGAGCTCCAAATGCAAGTATATTACAGTCATTATGTGCTCTTGACATCTTCGCTGTAAATGGCTCGCTGCAGACACATGCGCGAATTCCTTTTACTTTATTCGCTGCGAGAGAGATTCCAAGTCCTGTTCCGCAGATCAAAATTCCCTTCTCTACTTCTCCTGCTACGACTGCACGGGCCACTTTCTCTCCATACACCGGATAGTCACAGCTGTCTGTTGTATATGTTCCATAATCTACAACCTCATGACCTTTCTCTTTCAGAAATTCTATGATTTCTGCTTTCAGCTCCAGTGCGGAGTGATCGTTACCAATACCAATTTTCATTTTAACGTTCCATCCTTTCTAAATTTCAAATATCAAGAATGCCTCAGCATTCTTGCTGCGAGGTGTGCATCATGCGAATGCAGGACATATTTCTCCTGCGCACCTCTGCAATCCTGCCAGAGGCTATGTCAGATGGGAGTTTATCTCACATCTGATATACCGTCTTTATCATACCAAACTTGTACGGTCTTGTAAACTCACACCGGATTTGTTTCTAATGTAATACAAAATGTTGCCATTCAGGATTCCCGCTTTGCCTGACAACAAAAAGAGAAGCACGAACAGCTTCTCTTTTTCCTTCTGTAAACCATCACTATGATAACTTTCTTCTGTTATGCACGTAATCCGTTCACTTTATATCTTAGAATAATGAATTGAAACGCTCCATTGCTTCTTTTGTCTTCTCATGTTTTCCAAAGGATGTCAGACGGAAATAATTCTTTCCATTTTCTCCGAATCCTGCTCCCGGTGTTCCGACAACCTGAGCATTTTCAAGGAGATAATCAAAGAACTCCCAAGACTCCATTCCCTTCGGGCACTCGAACCAAATGTATGGTGAGTTCACGCCGCCTGTAAATGAGATTCCTTTCTTCTCAAGTGTTTCAGCAATCATACGTGCATTTTCACGGTAATATCCAATATTCTCCTGACACTCTTTCATGCCCTCTTCTGTGAATACCTTAGCTCCCGCATACTGGATGATATACGGTGTTCCGTTGAACTTTGTACACTGTCTTCTGTTCCACATGTTGTGCAGACTCAATGTTTCTCCATTTGATGTCTCGAACACAAGCTCTTCCGGAACAACTGTGTAAGAGAAACGTGTACCTGTGAATCCTGCTGTCTTAGAAAGGGAACAGAACTCGATCGCACATTTCTTTGCCCCCTCGATCGCATAGATACTTCTCGGAAGTGTAGGATCTGTGATAAATGCTTCGTATGCGGAATCATACAGGATCACCGCATCATTTTTCAATGCATAGGCAACCCATGCCTCTAACTGCTCTTTATTATAGCATGCTCCTGTCGGGTTGTTCGGAGAACACAGGTAAATGATATCTGCCTTTACATTTTCATCCGGCATTGGAAGGAAATCGTTTTCTTTTGTTCCGTTCATATAGATGATATTCTTTCCATCCATTGTATTTGTATCTACATAAACAGGGTAAACCGGATCCGGAACGAGAACCACGTTATCCTTTGCAAAAAGCTCTGTAATATTTCCTGTATCACTCTTTGCGCCATCTGAAATAAAGATATCTGTAGCTTTTACTTCTACGCCATTGCGTGCGTAATAATCTGCGATTGCTTCCTGTGCAAATGCATATCCCTGCTCCGGTCCGTATCCTTTGAATGTCTCAGATACCGCCTGAGAATCTACTGCTTCATGAAGTGCCTCGATCACACTCTTTGTCAATGGCAATGTCACATCACCGATTCCGAGACGGATAATATCCGCTGCTTTCTCCGGATGTGTTTCCTCATATACTTTTACTCTTCTTGCGATCTCTGCAAAAAGATAACTGTCTTTTACATTCTGATAATTTTCATTTAATTTTGGCATCTTGTCAAACTCCTTTCCCAGCTGCTTTCATGCTGTTCACAGTATTCTGCAACCAATAACTCTAGTATTCCTATGTGTTATATTAACAGATTTTTTTTCATTCGAAAAGAAGTTGAAAAAAAGAAACAAGATTTTGTAAAATCTTGTTTCTTTGATAATAATTTCAGCACTTTAACTGTGCAAATTGATGATGCGATAAAGAACATTTTTCTTTTTTCTTTCTTACAAAAGCCAGATGATCAGCAAGATTACCTCCACAACAAAGATCACAGGCACTGTAATCATAAATTTTGCTTTCCGTATCTTATGCCGGAAGCACATCATACCTGCGATTGCTCCTGCACTTCCACCGATCAGTGCAAGGATTAACAGCGTTTTCTCCGGAACCCTCCATGCGCCTTTCTTCGCTTTCCATTTATCAATCCCATAGGTACAAAATGCAAATAAATTGATAAATATCAGATAATACCAGAAATATTTCATAAGATGATCTCCTCCTTCAAGGCAAAGGAATAGATGATCTTCTCCTTCACCGGCTTCTCTAACAGTTGCTCCAACGCCTGGGCATAGTAATCAAGCTGTGCATGGTACAGTTCTTTCAATTGAGATGCATTTCTGACTCTATCCGTCTTATAGTCCAGTAGTACAAGCCCGTCTTCCTCCTCGAACCAGACATCAATAATTCCCTGGATGAGAATGGTCTCTTCCTTTCGATTTTCATCCGCTTCCTGACTTCTCTTCTGAATGTCCTGGTAGATCTCCGGATAGATTTCTGATGCAGCTACTCCGAGAACAAATGGCTGTTCCTTCCGAAGCTTTCCATTTCCTGCTGCCTGTGTCATTCGTCTTCCACTCTCGCTATTTAAAAACGCAAGAATATCTTTCGTACGGATACAGTCTGTCATCTCTTTTGACAGTCTCCCTGCCTGATAGAACAGTTCGATTTCTTCTTTCAGAAGTTCCTCTGTATACTCTTTTGAAAAATCATGAAGCTCGAGAAATTTATGATAAGCACTTCCCCTTGAAGCTCCTGTCAGTCCTTCTTTCTGTTCTTCCATGAAATGCGGAAGCAGTGGCACAATCTCCGACTCCTGAATCAATTCTTCTCCTGCTTCTTCCTGCAAAGACTCACGCTTCTTCAACTCTGAAACTGTAAATTTCAGCTTCATTTTTCCTTCTTCTTTATATGGATACAGGAAATTCATCTGTTGTTCCAGCTTTTCTTCCGCTCCCGGAAGATAAACCTTCGTTGTATCCCAGTGTTCAAGCACTTCTCTTGCGATCACTTCTGCCTGTCGCTGTGCATCTTCTGTAAAATCCATCTCTCCTGCATCAAAAATCCGGACTTTAATCGGCAATTGCTGCACCTCTTCACTTTCTGTTTTGAGAATTCCACATAAATCAGCTTCTCTTTTGAGATCTTCTTCCTGAAGAAGTGCCGGAAGAATCCAGTCCAGATAACGGTTTGCGCCTTCTAACTGATAAAGGCTCAATGGGGATTCCCTGTCTGTCATATGATTCACATATGGTTCCAGGCCGTCTTCTCCTATTTTCAGACTGCCTGTCAGAATCAGCTTTTCTTTCGCTCTTGTCATCGCTACATAAAGCACACGGAGTTCTTCTGCAAGATTCTCAAGCTTTGTCTTCTCCTGGATCATTTTCTTCAAAAAGGTCGGTACCTTTGTCCTCATCTCAAGATCTACAACGTCAATTCCAACTCCGTTTCTCGGATGGATCACAATACTTCCTTTCAGATCCTGTGTATTGAATTGCTTTCCTGTTCCGGCTACAAAAACGATTGGAAACTCCAGACCTTTACTTTTATGAATACTCATAATACGGACTGTGTCATCCTGTTCGTCTATGATACTTGCTTCGCCATAATCAACATCATATTTTTTCAGTTGCTCGATATAGCGTACGAAATTAAACAGACCTTTATAACTCGTCCCTTCAAATGCTCTTGCTTTCTCAACAAGCATTTCTACATTAGCCTGTCTCTGTGCGCCCCCCGGCATCGCACTGATAAATAACCCATAGCCGGTTTTATCAATTATTTCCGCAAGAAGGTCATGGATTGCCGTATACGGAAGAATTTCCCTGAAATGATCCAATACCTCGAAAAACTTCCTCAATTTTTCCTGTACCTGTATTGCCTGCTTTTTGTCCACAGTTTCCGGAATTTCTTCCGGACTCAGGCTGCAAAATCCTTCCACTGCCTCGTAAAACAACTGATTCGGATATACAAGACGAATCACTGACAACTCTGCTGCCGTCAGACCGGCAAACGGTGAAGTCAAAACTGCTGTCAATGGCAGATCCTGTCTTGCATTATCAAGAACTTTCAGATAATCCAGAAGAACACTGACCTCATACGTCTCGAAATATCCTTCTCTGCTCACAGAATATGCCGGAATTCCCTCCTCGGCCAATATGGACGCGAAAACTTCTGCCCACCCCTGTAAACTTCTCGTCAGAATCACCATATCCCGATAATGAACCGGGCGGTATTCTCCTGTCTCCTTATCAAGCACAACACCCGTGCTTAGAAGTTCTTTCATTCTCTGTGCGATCATCCGCGCCTCTTCTTCTCTCGCTTCACTGCTCCGAAGCCCCGTCTGATTATAAAGAAGCAGTTCCGTCTGATCCGTAAACACATTTTCATCCGGTAATTCAGGAAAAGAGGCTCCCAAATGCAGTGCCGCCTTATCATCATAGATAATTTCTCCGAATTCCTTCCGCATCAGTTTCCTGAAAATATAATTTGTACTGTCAAGTACTTCTCCCCTGCTTCGGAAGTTCCTGTCAAGATCAATTCTCTGCCTGCTACTCTCCTGCGTACTGTAGCTGTTATATTTTCCCATAAAGAGTTCCGGGCGCGACAGACGAAATCGGTAAATACTCTGCTTTACATCCCCGACCATGAAGAGATTATTCTGTCCGACAGACTCTCTTGATACACTTGTAAGAATCGTCTCCTGCACAAGATTACTATCCTGATACTCATCGATCATAACTTCTTCAAAGCGTTCCTGATACTCCTGTGCCACTGCTGACGGAACCAGTTTTCCTTCCTTTTCTTCCGTCAGAATCCGAAGTGCAAACTGTTCCATATCACTGAAGTCCAACAGATTTCTCTGTCTCTTTTTCTCCGAAAATGTCTCTGCAAAAGCCTGTACCAGCATAACTAACATCTTCATCGCTATCTGCGCCTCTTGCATATCCTTGATCCACTCATCAACAGGCGCGTAGAAATAATTTGCTTTCAGATCTTCTATCAGTTTCTTGGCCTGTTTTCTAAGCCCCTGCGCTTTCTCTTTCAGCTCCGGATCGACTGTCGGATCTTTCTTTCCTGACAAACGTTTCCATGTAAAATCACTGACGATCTGCTCTTGCTGACAAAATGTCTCTGCTTTTTCCAATTGCTCAATCTGTACCAGATCAGAATCTAACATTTCACCATACATATACGGACCGGCCGGAAGTTCGCATACTTCTATCGCCTGTTGAACAAACCCTTTCACATCTGTGAGATTCTGCCTTACTCTTGCCTTTGCCTCCTGCACGACATCTGCTTCTTCCATCTTCTCCGGATCGATCTCATAATTATCCACACATTCCTTCAACCACTTTTCCGGCTGTGGATAACTTCTGGAATATTCGTAAAGCTGGAGGATAAGTTCCTCGATCTTCTGATCATTTCTTCCTGTTCCATACTGGTCAACAAAATTTAAAAATGCCTTGGATCCCTCTGCATAGAAATTCTCGATCAGCTCTTCTAAGACATCCTGCATCAGAAGACGCAATTCTCCTTCTTCTGCAATGCGAAAGGCCGGATCAATTCCAATCACATGAAAATGATCCCGGATCACCGACAGGCAGAAACTGTGGATTGTCATGATCGACGCATTGTGGATCAATGTGGACTGCTGCTCCAGATTCACATTTCCCGGCTGCTCTTCCAGCTTCTTTTCAATTGCTGCACCGATTCGTTCTTTCATCTCTGCCGCCGCTGCTTCCGTATAAGTCACAACCAGGAGACGGTCTACATCCGCGGGATCATTTTCATCTGTTATCCTGGAAATAATCCGTTCAACAAGTACCGCTGTCTTTCCGGAACCTGCTGCTGCAGATACGAGAATGTTACGGTCACGCAAGTCGATTACTTTCTGTTGTTCTTCTGTCCATTTTACGCTCATTCTCCTGCCTCTCCTTTCTCTTCCAAAATACCAAGCCTCTCTTTCATGGAATTCAGCGCTTCTTCCAACGTATATTTTCTTAATCTTCTGTACTCACAGCCTTCAATCCTCTGGTCGAATCCGCAGATATCCCTGCACCCACAGTAATCACAGCCTGTCATCTCATCAAGTACATACGGAAGTGCCGCAACCTCTCCCTGATACATCACGTCCTTCAGTTCTTTTTCTTTCTCTTTCGTGTACGCAAGAACCGTATCAAAGTTCTCCTTTGATAAAGCTTTTGATGCCGAACCGAGCGTTCTGTTCTTATTCATCCGCAGCGGATAGAATGTTGAAGTTCCACTCAGATTCCGCTCCAGATGCTCAACTACATTTTCATCTGCATTGATCAGTCCATCCAGCTTCAGCTCTTTTAGAATACTTTGCTCAACTTCCGCTTTTGTCTCTTCTTTCTTCACAATCGGATCCTGAATCCTGTAATAAAAAATACCGGCCGGAAGTACTTCTTTCTCCGGATGTTTCTGCCGTTCGATCTCCAGTGCCGCATTCAGATAAACCGGAAGCTGCATCTGCAAACCGTGATAGAATGCTGTGATATCAAATGCTTTCCTTCCAGTTTTATAATCTGTTACCTTCACATAGACTGCATTTTCATCTTCGCAGGTGTCTATTCGGTCAATCTTTCCGCTTCCGAACTTAAACTCACAGCCACTCGGCACAAAATCGCCTACCGCCATCTGCTGTGTCAGTGCCCAGACAGACCGGTTGATCAATTGCTTGATTCTGTGGATCATATACTCATTACGTGCAGATGAAAATAGAACTGTATTCCCATAATCCAGAATACTTTCTTCTACACTTTCATCAATCAACTGCTCCCGCTTCTCTTCCGGCATCGCAACCCAGTCCAGACCTTCCTCTTCTACTTTGTGTGCAAATCGCTCCAGTGCCTGATGTGCAATGTTTCCCAGATCCATTGCTTCGAACCCATATTTCTCCCGTTCTGACAGACGAAGTCCGTAATTCAGGAAATGTGCATATGCACAGGAAGCAAAACGTTCCAGTCTTGTTACGCTGACACGCTTCGGATCCAAAAAGAGCTCTTTTGCCACTCTGCTTCCAAGGCTCGGTTCATCCTTTCGATAGAAACCAGCTTCTATAATCCTCTTCAGAGTTTCCTGACTCTGTTCATCTTTCACAAACCATCTGTACAGTTCTTTCCAGGAATCATCCAGTCCATGCTCCCTCTCTCTTAAACCTTCTGCAATCTGCAAGAGTCCGCTCTTTCTCATCATCTCATGATCAAGCAGTCCCTTTTTGTCTTCCTCTACCGGAACAAGTACCGGGAATAGACGCATCAGATCCTGGATCAGATACGCTGGACGAAGTGCTTTTCCTTCCCCGGATACTTTCGCCCAGGACAGATACAGAAGTTCTGACGGTTTCGTCAGATTCATATAGAGATAAAATTTCTGAATATATAATTTTTCTTTTGGTCCGGGAGAAAGATTCATTTTCTTCTCCTGAAACTGTTTTCTGTCTCGCTCGGAAAGCAGACCTCTTGCCCCTGCATTTCCTGGAAGAAGCGTATCATTTGCTCCGACAAAAAATAATGCGCGGATATTTTTGATACGTGTTCTCTCCATATCTCCGATCACAACCTGATCCAGACTTGGAGGGATCACACCTACTTTCGCCTCTTCAAGTCCTGCATCTAAAAGTTCACAGTATTCCTTCAAAGGAATCTCTTCCTCCCCCAGAAGTTCAACGAATTTATCGAATAATTCCAGAACAATACGATAAATCTGTGCATATTCCTTCGCCAAAGCCAGTTCTCCCTCTTCCTGGAATTTCTGCTCCAATTCTGCAAGCTGCTCCTGGATCTTCTCCTGAACCAGATATTCATAAACTGCAAGTGTGATCTCTTTTACCGTCTTTTTTCTCTTCTTCAGAACTGTATGCAGCGGTGTAAGTTTTTCCACAAAACGCACGCGCAGCTGATTCAGTTCTTCCAATTCTTCTTTTGTCGTCATCGGTGTCTTTCTCACCCAGACCTGATCCCATTTCTTGAATCCTTTCAGATCCAGCGCAAGACAGTAATTTTCCAGACGGTCCACTTCATCTCTTGTGAACCCACACAGGCCGGTCCGCAGATAACGAAAAACGCTTTCGTAAGTATAGTTCTGTTCTACCATCACCAGCAGACCTCTTAAATACTCTACAAAAGAATTCAACAAAATACTCTTCTTATGGTCCATAAAAACCGGAATCTCATAACGTTCGCATGCCTTCTCCAACGAATCAGCATATGTATTTAGATCAGAAGCAATCACTGCGATTTCCCGATATCTGTATCCTTCTTCTCTCACCAGACGCCGGATTTCCTCTGCCACATACTGCGCCTCTTCCTGTGGTGTGTGAACTTCATGAAGAGAGATTGACTGCATCTTTTCCCCACTGTATTTTCTTCTGGAATAACGGAATAGTTCCTCTTCCAAAAACGCCATCTCCGGATTCTCTTTGAACCGATAGGGCGGATTCTTGCATAGCCAGACCGGCTCATCGATCTCCACTTTCACTTCCTGCGCCACTTCCATCAGTGAAGTAACCATCTGCTTACTCAGCGCAAAGAGCTGATACGGATGCTTATAGACAAACGGATCTTCCCTCCGATCGATCTCAACTGTCAACATAATCTTGTCGCACACTTTCAGAAGTTCCCCGATCAGCCGGTTCTGCACCGGTGTAAATCCGGTAAATCCATCCATTGCAACCACACTGTCTTTAAGCATTTTCGCTTCCGATACAGTCTGACTCAACACATCAAGTAATTCTTCTTTTGTGATATATTTATCACGCAGATAATCCTCAAATCCTTCATATACTTTACGGATATCCTTTAACTTATAATACAGATAACTTTCCGGATTCAGTCCTTCCATGAAAGAATCAAGCTGTTCAAAATCAATTCCATACTGTGTGAATTCTGATATCACGGACTTCACTTCGCTGATATATCCCTGCTTCTTAAGATTTCCCTTAAGAACGGTCAGCTCATCTTCGTAATTCCCTGCAATCTTACGGAGTACCAGATTCTTACCATCATCATCAAGGATCGGTTGTCTTTCCTTTCCTGTCTCTTCAAAAACACGGTGAGCCAGACGTCCAAAACTTAAGACATCAATATTCATAATACCGCCACGCGGATGTGCCATACACAGGTCCTTCTGCGTCTGCATTGTAAACTGCTCCGGAACCAGAACAAGATAATTCTTCTCCGGATGACGGATTGACTCCTCAACAATCTGCTGATATAAATAATGGGACTTTCCGCTTCCGGAATTCCCGAAAATAAACTGCAATGACATGCTCTGACTCCTGCCTTCCCTTCATACATCTTAAACAAAAGACAGGCTGTCGTTCACAGGAATGAGCCATATTTCTCAGCCTTCTCTGTGCCCGGCAGCCCGTCTGGGTTTTTCCTTTCTTCTATTATCGCAAATTTATTTCACAAGGTCAACCAGTGCTGTCTTAGGAATCGCACCAATCTGTCTTCCGTTCTCTTCTCCTCCTTTAAATGCGATGAAAGTCGGAATGCTCATCACTCTGTATTTCTGTGCAATATCGATATTCTCATCGATGTTGATGTGGCATACCTTTACATCACTGAGTTCTTCTGAAAGAGCTTCTACGATTGGAGCCATCATCTTACATGGTCCACACCAGTCTGCGTAAAAATCAACGAGTACCGGCTGCTGTGCCTGAAGTACTTCCTGCTCAAAATTGTCTGTTGTAAGTTTTACTACTGCCATCTTTATATCCTCCTTATAAATGTTATATCTTTTATCTGTAACTGAATAGTTACCTTTTTCCTTTGTTACAACCCTAGTATAGCACATATTTTTTTATTTTTCTGTGATAAAATCACAAAGAAACCGACAGTTTGGATTTTTCCTCCCTGCCAGTTTCCTTCCTTACTTCTTATATCGTTTTATCTTATTGCAACCAGGTCTGCGACCCTTTATTTACGCTTCATCGATTGCCTTACCGATATCATGTCTCATGTATTTATTCTTAAAGTTTACCCACTCTGTTGCTGCATATGCATTCGCACGGGCTTCTTTCAGATCTTTTCCCTTCGCTGTCACGCCAAGAACACGTCCGCCGTTTGTCACGATCTGATCTCCGTTGAATTTTGTTCCTGCATGGAAGCAGTAATATCCTTCGTGCTTCTTGAACTCTTCCAGTCCTGTAATTGGGAAGCCTTTCTCGTAGCTTACCGGATATCCTTCAGATGCGAGTACGACACAGACTGCTGCATTGTCTTCAAACTGAAGATCAACCTGATCCAGTGTTCCGTCGATACATGCTTCCATAACTTCAAGGATATCATTCTTCATACGAGGAAGTACAACCTGAGCTTCCGGATCTCCGAAACGAGCGTTGTATTCAAGAACCTTCGGTCCGTCTTCTGTCAGCATCAATCCAAAGAAGATAACTCCTTTGAACGGACGTCCTTCTGCTGCCATTGCGTCTACCGTTGCCTGGTAAACATATTTCTCACAGAATTCTTCTACTTCTTTTGTATAGAACGGGCTTGGAGAAAATGTTCCCATACCACCTGTATTAAGTCCTGTATCTCCGTCTCCGGCACGCTTATGATCCTGCGCACTTGTCATTGTCTTGATTGTCTTTCCATCAACAAAAGAGAGTACGGAAACCTCGCGGCCTGTCATAAATTCCTCAATGACCATCTCATTTCCGGCTGTACCGAACTTCTTGTCCAGCATGATCTCCTTCACGCCTGCTTTTGCTTCTTCCAGATCCTTACAGATCAGAACACCTTTTCCGAGTGCAAGTCCGTCTGCTTTCAAAACAATCGGGAACTTCGCTGTCTCAAGATAAGCAACTGCTGCTTTTGGATCTGTAAAGTTCTCATAAGCTGCTGTTGGAATATTATATTTCTTCATCAGGTCTTTGGAAAATGCTTTAGATCCCTCAAGAATCGCTGCATTCTTCTTCGGTCCAAATGTGCGGATTCCTGCTTCTTCAAGAACATCTACAAGACCGCCTACCAGCGGATCATCCATTCCTACGATACAAAGATCAATCGCATTCTCTTTTGCGAAATCTCTTAATTTATCAAATTCCATAGCGCCGATCGGTACACACTGCGCATACTCAGCGATTCCGGCATTTCCCGGAGCACAAAAGATTTTGTCTGCTCTTGGGCTCTTTGCCACGCTTGCTGCGATTGCATGCTCTCTTCCGCCGCTTCCTACGATCAATACGTTCATAGTCTTTGCCTCCTTATTCGGTAACAATTGTACGATGTCCTTCTACTTCAACCTTTCCGTTTGCGATCAAATCGATTGCATGTGGAAGGATCTTCCATTCAGCCTGTTCCATCACTCTGCGCTGAAGTACTTCCGGAGTATCTCCGTTCTGAACTTCTACAGCCTTCTGTAAAATGATCGGACCTGTGTCAGTTCCTTCATCTACAAAATGAACTGTAGCACCGACCACTTTCACACCACGTTCCAAAGCTGCCTCATGTACTTTCAATCCATAATAACCTGTTCCGCAGAAAGATGGAATCAGAGATGGATGAATGTTGATGATCCGGTTCTTATACTTCTTGATCATCTCCGGTGGGATTACCACAAGGTAACCTGCCAGTACAATCAGATCCGGCTCATATGCATCTACAGCCTTTAAAAGTTCCTGATTAAACACTTCTCTTGACTCGTAGTCCTTTGGAGAAATGCATTTCGCATCAATTCCATTTTCTTTGGCACGTGTCAGTGCATAGGCATTCTTATTATTGCTGATCACGCCCACAAGTTCTGTGTTCGTGATCATTCCATTCTTTACGCTGTCGATGATTGCCTGAAGGTTTGTTCCGCCTCCTGACACCATACTTAAGACTCTTAACATAAAGTCACTCCCTTTTCGCCAGCCTCGATCTTGCCGACTACATATGGCTGATCTCCTGCTTCACGAATTGCATCCATTGTCTTATCAACGTCTGCCGGATCAACAGCGAGAACCATTCCAAGTCCCATGTTGAATGTGTTGTACATCATCTGCTCTTCGATTTCGCCCTCTTTTGCAAGTTTTGCAAAGATTGGTGGAATCGGGTAGCTGTCTTTTTCTACAACTGCATGAGTTCCTTCTTTGAGCATACGCGGAATGTTCTCATAGAATCCGCCACCTGTGATATGGCTGCATGCTTTTACTGTAACACCTGCATTTTTGATGCTTTTAAGTGCTTTTACATAGATTCTTGTCGGAGCAAGAAGTGCCTCTCCAAGAGTAGTTCCAAGATCATCATAATAAGTATCTAAAGATTCTTTTGTAATATCAAATACTTTTCTTACAAGTGAAAATCCATTGCTGTGAACACCTGTAGAAGCCATTCCGATCAAAACATCTCCGGCTGCAAGATTCTCTCCTGTGATCATATCTTTCTTATCGCAAACACCAACTGCGAATCCTGCAAGATCATATTCATCTTCCGGCATAAGTCCCGGATGCTCTGCTGTCTCTCCACCGATCAGAGCTGCATCGGACTGCTTACATCCTTCTGCAACACCTTTTACGATTGCAGCGATCTTCTCCGGATAGTTCTTTCCACATGCAATGTAATCCAGGAAGAACAGCGGCTCTCCACCTGCACATGCGATATCGTTCACGCACATAGCAACAGCATCGATTCCGATTGTGTCATGCTTATCCATTACCATAGCAAGTTTTACCTTTGTTCCGCATCCGTCTGTACCGGAAAGAAGAACAGGCTCTTCCATCTCTTTGATCTTCGCAAGAGAGAAAGCTCCTGAGAATCCGCCAAGTCCTCCGAGAACTTCTGCGCGCATTGTCTCTTTTACATATTCTTTCATTAATTCCACTGATTTGTAACCGGCTTCAATATCTACACCTGATGTCTTGTAATCCATCGTAAATCTCCTTTTCTTTCGAATCGTAATATTTATTTATTGTTGAGATATTCCTCATAACCAACTTCTGCAAGTCTGTCTGCTTTTGCCTGTACCGTATCTTTCATCTCTGCAGAATAAGCTTTCAGTTTCTCTAAAAGCTCCGGATCTGACATTGCAAGCATCTTTGCTGCAAGAATTGCCGCATTCATACCGCCGTCGATTGCAACTGTAGCAACCGGGATTCCAGGTGGCATCTGAACGATTGAATAAAGTGCGTCCATACCCTCCAGATTCTTTCCTGACATTGGGATACCAATTACCGGCATTGGGAAAAGTGCTGCGCACATTCCCGGCAGATGTGCTGCCATACCTGCTCCTGCAATAATTACTTTGATTCCCTTTCCTTCAGCTGCCTTTGCCCAGTCAAAAAAGACATCCGGCATACGGTGTGCTGAAATGATCGTCATCTCATAATCGATTCCAAACTTCTCCAGTGTGGCTGCTGCCTTACTCATCACCTTCAGATCTGAGTCGCTGCCCATTACAATTCCTACTTTTGGCATATCATTTCCTCCTCAGTGGTATACTGTTTTCCTTCCCTTGGAAAACTTTGTTTATTTATTATCCATACTTATGAAAGATTCCATTTAATCATCTATTAACTATCCAATTACCTATAGGATTTCCTTAAAATCCCGCTTCATCCAAAGGCTCATTAAGTACCTCTGTTCCAGGCAATACGAATCTTCCGTCCTCTAATAGTATAATGTCTTTTCCCTCATTTGTCACTACACTTATTTCTTCTAACTCTTTATAAGGAACGGTTATATCTGTATGACAGTTAAAGTATGCTTTTGATACATCTTCCTTACGAAGAAGAGAACAGGAATTATCTTTCGCCACAATTTCCTTTCCATTCGGATTGTAGACTCTGATTTCCTCGCTCCAGGAATAACATGTATCTCCTACTGCAAAATGCGGTCCTGTCTTCTCTGCGATCAGAATCGGCATCTTATCTTCTATATTAAATTTCTTTGCTGCCACATATGCAGTCGTATTTGTTCCAATTGCGAACTCACCGAGCGGAAGAGTCTCATGATTCTTCAACACATTATCGTAAATGTATTTCTTATTCTGTGCTTCATCCTCAAAGTTCGTACATGTATAGTCGGTAATCTTTCCATCCTGAAATGTCAGCTTCAGATTCTCATACTGAAGTCCGTCCAGATATACCTTGCTTACATGAAGTATGCCGTTCGTCCCTTCCAGAACCGGTGATGTAAATACTTCTCCGACAGGAATATTCACATCTGCCACACAATTTTCGAAGATTGTCTCCTTCTGTGCGTCTTTCAGATGATATAACTGTACTGTAATATCTGTCTGGTTTTCTCCTTTTCCTCTTACATGTACACAAGTTCCCTGATCTAACGCATCGATCATTGTCTGCTGCACTTTTTCATAAAGCTTCGCGTCTAATGTATTGATCTTGATCACTTCATCAAAGATCTTTGCATAATCTGCCCCAATCTCCGGCACCGGATAAGCAACAATCGTGAAACTTCTTTCCTCACCCTTGATATACTCATTCGTGATCTGTCCTGATCTGCTGCTAAAGAGAAGATCCAGTTCTCTCTGCGCCTCATCATATGCCGGTGCTGTTTCTTTCGCTTCCGGTGAAAATGGAGTCTCACCGAAGATCTCCATAACCGCCGGTCCTGCAACGCCTGCTGCCATCTCTTTATTTTGCTCAAAAACGGTCTTCATCACCTCAAGCTTACGTTCTACATAACGCTTATCCATAAAGAGTGCCTGGTCCTGTCTATGATCATACTCATACTGCTGATTCGCGATCGCACCGTAATATCCAATCTTGTGGTGCTCTCTCTTCGTGATCACGCTGGAGGCAGCACGGTAAATAACCGGCTTTAATCCCATCTTACGGAAGTTCTCGATTGCAAGGCAGATCACCTTTTCAAATCCGAGGCTGTAACGGATATTTACAATCGATTTCTTTGACAGATCTTTTCCGGTATTAATAAAACCAACCCGATATCCTTCCGTATATACATCTGCCATCTTCTGCAGTGTCTCCTGTGGCAGATTTTTCAGATGATGAGCTGTTCCAAGTTCATTCTTGGAAATGTACTCACCGAATTCATACAGATAATCATCTTCATCAAGATCTGCCTTCTCAATGATCTGTACTGCAAAATCCGCTGACGGATCCATCTGCTCCAGAATTCGGTCTGCATAAAATACATCGCAGTAATCGCTTGCATACCAATACAGAATCTCCTTGATCTGCTCCGGCTTTGGAACCGGATTCTCTTCCTCACTCATTCCCTCGAAACAGGTATAGACTTCGAGAAACAACTCATAGAGGATTGTCAGATAATCCTTGCGCTGTTCAAACACATACGGAATTCCTGCTCTGATTTCCGTATACAACAAACTTAAAAGCTGTCCCATCTCCTGCCCCAATTTTTCACAGGCATAGTCTTGATTGGCATAGCTTGTCTGATATTTCTCTCCTATAATATCACTATAAAGAATCCTGTTCAGGCTACGCTTTTCTTCAAGACTTAAGCTGTCCCAGCTTCCATCTTCTAGCTTTTTTCGTGTATTCTCTAACTCAAGCAGAAACAAGGTACAATCCTGAAAGTAAGAAATATATGCTGCATTCACTGTTTCTTCTGTCACGATCGTGCGCAGACGCTCAACTGCCAGCTCGTGACGCTGTGTGCACTGTTCATTTTTCTCCTTCTGTAACTCACTTAACTTTCCGATCATAAGCTCAGACCTCCAACAAAAATTCCAAGGAAGCTCAAGATCTGCATAATACCGATCCCGATTCCACATTTGCAGGAAAGATATTTTCTATCCTGCTCCTCAAATCCTTCTATTGCATTCCAGATTCCATATATATCAATCATTAAAGAAAGGATTGCAATCCCTCCGACAATTCCGGCTGCCTTTCCTCTCGTCAGGAATGCATATCCGACACATCCCAGCAAGATAGCAAGTGACCATCCGGTCAACCAGCAGGAGATCACACCTCTTCTTGACTGCAGATACGCTGCTTTCCCATATTTCTTTGATTGATTACTCTTTCGTTCCTTTTCTTTCTTCTGATTTTTTTCTCTTTCATCGTTTTTCTTTTCTTTTTTTCCGATCATTTCTTCTCCTTAGTAGATTACAAACTACAAAAACTATATATCCAAGTACACCGCCGATTGTATTCAGCAGAATATCGTCCACATCAAAGCATCCCACTTTCGTGATCAGCTGCATTAACTCTACACAAAAAGTCAGACAAAAACTCCAAAATAACGTTTTGAAAAAGCTTCTTCTTTTTCCTGCCATTGCAGAAAAGTAACCAACTGGCATGAAAATCAGAATATTTCCAAATAAATTTGAGAACACCGCAAATGTTCCCAGCTGATGTCTGTATTGAATAAATCTCTTAATCTCTTTGAATAGCACCAGATTGTAATGGTATTCATCCATTACGCCTTCCCTGCCGTACCAGTCTGATAAGAACAGAAAGTATACAAGGAAGATAATATATAATATAAACAGGATCTTTCCAAGCGTCCTGACTCTCTTCGCTTCTTTTTTTGTCAATTTCTTACACCTTCACAGAAAAAGAAAGTCCCCTCTGCCGGTTCACTTCGGACGTAACTACTCACAATGAACAAGCTACGAGGGGACTTTCCTTTTAAAATGTTATATTATTTTTATGTTTTAACAGACTGGCTCCATTGATAATAGAAATAATTCCTACCGTAACTCCTGTAACAAGCAGGATAATTCCAATTGCAATGTTACCTGCTCCGCTATTTCTCATTACACGATACGCTTTTTCCAAAACACCAGGCCTCCTTATTTTGCTCCATATTTCTCATAATATGCATCGATCGCTGCTTTTAATTCATCATCGATCACTACTTTTCCGTCACATTCCTTGTTGTAAAGGCACTCTACAACATCTTCCATTGTAACGATCGCTGCTGTCTCAAATCCATAGAGATCTTTCACTTCATCAAGTGCGCACTTCTCTCCGCCTTTTCCTACTTCCATACGGTTTAAGGATACCATAAGTCCAACGATTGTAACGTCAGCCGCACCTTTTACCTTCGGAACTGTCTCTTCCATAGATTTACCGGATGTTGTAACATCCTCGATCATGATCACACGATCTCCGTCTTTCAGCTTGCTTCCAAGGAAACTTCCCTTATCTGCGCCATGATCTTTCTCTTCCTTACGGTCTGAGCAGTAACGTACTTCTTTTCCATATAATTCACTGTATGCGATTGCTGTTACAACTCCGAGCGGGATTCCTTTGTACGCCGGTCCAAACAGTACATCGAAGTCATCTCCATATGTCTCGTGAATTGCTCTTGCGTAATACTCTCCAAGTTTCTTTAACTGGGATCCTGTTACATATGCTCCTGCATTCATGAAAAATGGAGATTTTCTTCCGCTTTTCAGTGTGAAATCTCCAAATTTCAGTGCGGCACAGTCTACCATAAATTTGATAAATTCTTTCTTATAACTTTCCATTCTATCTTACCTCCGGGTTTATTTTACAATACCAACCATATCTTTTACATTCTCAAAACCATTCTTCTTCATATAAGCTTCGATTCCGTCGATCACTTCCAGTGTCACTGCCGGATTGTGGAAGTTTGCTGTTCCTACAGACACTGCACTTGCACCTGCAAGAAGAAATTCGATTGCATCTTCTGCACAGGAAATTCCACCCATTCCGATGATCGGAATGTTAACAGCCTGTGCCACCTGATAAACCATGCGAACTGCAACTGGTTTCACGATCGGTCCGGATACTCCTCCGGTCTTATTCGCTACCGCAAATGTCTTTCTGTTGATATCAATCTTCATTCCTGTCAGTGTATTGATCAGAGATACCGCATCTGCTCCACCGGCTTCTGCTGCCTTTGCAATCTCTGTGATATCTGTTACATTCGGTGTCAGTTTCATAATGATCGGCTGCTTTGCGATCTTCTTAATCTGCGCTGTCAGCTTTTCCACATTATGTGCATCCTGTCCAAATGCAAGAAATCCTGCATTAACATTCGGACAGGAAATATTAATCTCCATCATATCAATCGGTTCGTCTGCAAGACGCTCTACAACTGCAAGATATTCTTCCGGAGCGTGTCCGCATACATTTACGATGATCTTTGTATCAAAATTCTTCAGATATGGAATATCTCTCTCGCAGAACAGATCGATTCCAGGATTCTGAAGTCCGATGGCATTCATCATACCGCCATAAACCTCAGCTACACGTGGAGTCGGGTTTCCTGCCCACGGTACGTTCGCCACACCTTTCGTTGTCACTGCTCCAAGACGGTTCAGGTCTACAAATTCTGAAAATTCTTCTCCTGAGCCAAATGTTCCGGATGCAACTGTTACCGGGTTTTTCCATTCTACACCGGCAATATTTACGCTCATGTTCATTAGATTTCCACCTCCGTAGACAAGAATACAGGGCCGTCCTTACAGATACGCTTGTTATTTACATTGCTATGTGCATCCTTTTCTTTCGATTTACATACACATGCCAGACAGGCACCGATTCCGCATGCCATTCTCTCTTCCAGTGAGATATAACACTCGATTCCGTTCTCTTCTGCGTACTGTTTGATCGCACGGAGCATCGGAGTCGGTCCACAGGCATAGATCATATCTGCTTCCATTTCATTTTCACGGATTGCGTCCATAACATTTCCCTTTGTTCCGACACTTCCATCTTCTGTGGAAATATAAAGTTCTCCGTTCTGCTCGAACTCTTCCTTAAGGAATGTCTGTGCGTCGCGGTATCCTACTACGATCTGTTTCTTCTCGCAGTCCATCTGTTTCGCCAGTTCAAGGATCGGCGGTACACCGATTCCTCCGCCCATCAGAAATACTTTCTTTCCTTCAGCCTTCTCGTATGGGAATCCATTTCCAAGAGGTCCGATCACCGGAATGATATCTCCTGCTTTCAGCTTAGAAAATTCTTCTGTTCCTGTCTTTGGTCCTGTCACACGGTAAACAACACGGAGTCTTCCATTCTCTTTATCAATCTCACAGATACTGATCGGACGCGGAAGTAATTTACTTCCATCTGTTGTATACATAGAAATAAACTGTCCCGGCTTTGCGTCCTTTGCTGCCTCTGTATTGATCCACATGCTGTAGATTCCATCCGCCAGCTGCTCCTGGGAATGTACTACTGCATTTTCTTTCTGCTTTGCCATAAACTTATGCAATTCCTTTCTTGAAATTATGAGAAACACGATCTGCGGATTTCTCAATTTCTATGGTAAATTATTTTGCCGCTGCAAGTGCTCCGCTGATATCAGCTACCATTGCTTCAACTGCTGCTCTTGATGCATCACCGAAATTCTCCGGTCCGAACTTCGCATAAGCTTCCTGTTTGTAAGCTGCAATAATTCCACGAGAAGAGTTCACAATTGCACCAAGTCCGTCTTCATTAAAGAAATGAACAAGGTCTTTTCCCTGTCCGCCCTGTGCACCGTATCCCGGTACAAGGATGTAAGACTTCGGCATGATCTTTCTTAATACTTTACCCATCTCCGGATAAGTAGCTCCTACAACAGCTCCGATATAGCTGTACTCATCTCCCATGCAGTCAGCTCCCCACTCGGCAACCTTCTCACCAACCCACTCATAAAGCGGTCTTCCATCAATGATTCTGTCCTGGAACTCTCCACTGGACGGATTGGATGTCTTAACAAGGATGAACAGACCTTTCTTCTCTTCCTTGCATACGTCAACAAATGGATTCACTCCGTCAGATCCAAGGTACGGATTCACTGTTGCAAAGTCCTCTCCGAATGGTGTATATTCCTTGCTTCCAACCTTAATCTTTCCAAGATGTGCTGTTGCATAAGCAGCAGATGTAGAACCGATATCTCCACGCTTTACATCTCCGATGATCACAAGGTCTTTAGACTTACAGTAATCTACTGTCTTCTTAAATGCCATCAGTCCCGGAATTCCGAACTGCTCGTACATTGCGATCTGTGGTTTTACTGCCGGAATCAGATCATAAGTCTTGTCAACGATCTCCTTATTGAACTGCCATACTGCCTCTGCTGCTCCTTCCAGAGTCTCACCATACTCTGCATAAGCCTTATCAAGTACGTGCTGTGGGATGTAGTTCAGCATTGGATCGAGTCCAACTACGATCGGTGCACCTGTCTTTTTGATCTTCTCTACCAGTTTATTAATCATTCTTCATTCCTCCATATCCTGTTACTTTTCATCGGATCACCGATGAATGATACCTTCGGTCTTTCCTTCAGGTTGACGCGTTACTTTTCTTTACGCACAATATGATGTAAGTGTCAAAAGTATAAATTGCGTTTGTGCTCGCACAAATAAGCAATTTATACTTATTGACACGCCGAACACCGAAAACGGAATAAAATGGTGTGAACACGCCATTTTATGGGAGTTTGAGGTGTTCGAGGATTGCGGGAATTGCATAGCAATGGAGCAATCCGGTTACATCAGTGAGTGGCAAAATTTACTTTTGACACTTACATCACAATATATCATTTTTCATGATACCATATTCTTGAGAATTTTCCTAGTCATGCTTTTTAATAAATCAAAAAATGAAAAATGAAGTTCTTTCTCTGTCACTCATTTAAACAGAATCTGAAAGAACTTCGTTTCTCTGGTTTTGTTTTTTAATATCCCGCCGGCACAAGCAATGTAAATGGATAAATCGGAATATTTCTCACGATTCCGAACCCCACCACTATAACTAATACCACATATAGAACTTTCTGATTAATCTTCTGATCCACATGATTACCACCGGTCAAAACCCAGTCAATCAATCGTGCTACAATATACACACCAAGAAACGGGAGTAATATCACATACATCGGATTATACCTGAATGCCGCATAAAATCTTCCATGCAAAATAGAATAACTTGCCCGCCCGGCACCGCACCCCGGACAATACAGTCCGGTAATAATATGAAAGAGGCAGGGCAGCGGATACTGGTGCGGATTATGAAAAAAGAGATAACCCGCAGCGGCCACTGCAATCACTGCCCCCGTCAGAACTGCGATGATCCTGGCTGACCTTTTTGTTTGAAATGCTTCACGCATCTTTATCTTCCAAATCATCATCCGCTCACTTTTTAATAATAGTAATAAGCCGAACCGGAAACTGCCCCTGTCACGATCAGAACCATGTAGATCAACCATGTAAGAAGACCAATTGCAAAGGATACGATAATCCAGATTCTTGCCATCTTCGCATTATTCTGTGCTTCTTCAAGATTTCCTGCCAGCATAGCACTATTGATCTTCGCCGAGAATACGATTCCCACTACACCAAACGGAAGACAGCAACATAATGTTGAAATAATTGATAATATAAGATATGGAACCCAGTTCACTGGCTCCTGTGGCATTCCATTAAAATTATTCTGCTGATAATATCCCTGGTTCTGCTGACCATAGTTTGGAGCTTGCTGAGTATAATTCTGATTCTGCTGGTTATAATTCTGATTTTGCTGACCATACCCCTGTCCATACTCATAGTTGTTCGATTCACCATGGAAAGTATTCTGCTCCTGAGTCACACTTTTGTATGGATCATTCTGATATGAACCTGCCACATCCGCTGACTGTGTTGGTTCTGTCGGCTGCACATCTTCTTCTGGCTGCACTTTTTCTGTCGGCAGCACATCTTCTTCTGACTGCACTTTTTCTGTCGGCTGCTGTACCTCTGCTGTATCTTCTGTTATGTTATCTGTTGTCTCTTCCTTCACCTGTGATACAGGTTCCATCTTCTGTACCGGCTGCTTCGCCCCGCAATTCGGGCAGAACTTACAACTATCCGGTATCTCCTGATAACAGTTCATACATCTCATCATCTCTACCTCGCTTTCGTAAGTCACAATTCTCACTTTCCCAGAGCACTGACCAATTTGCTCACTTGTTCGTTTTGCGACTTTATTTCTTATATCATAACATTAATATCACAAAAAAACTTGTATCTTCATTAAAAATTAACACTTTTCTTTTCCCAAACGGATTTCTTCCATCTGTTTTGCGGTTTCCTCATCAAGATAATCTAGAAGATAATTTTTCAGATTTACCTGCCTGCCCAGATGCTCTCCTCTGAGTTCTTTTAATGCCAACTCAACCTCTTCTTTCAGACCTGGCGCAGACATTCTGTGAGCCCCCTGCCCCATGATGATCACCTGCTCAAGTCCATCTGATGTGGCTACTGTTACATCTGCATTCTTCGCAATCCTGCGGACTGTCTTCTCAATATATTGATCTGCTGTTTCTGCTTCTTTCGTATAGACGATATAAATGTTATGATATTTCATCACTTCACCCGGATTCCCCTCTACTTTATAAGCATCATACACAAGGATCAGGGTACATTTGCGGAATCCCTGATAGTTACTTAGAATATCTGCAAGCTTTCCTCTTGCTGCACCAATATCTCTTTCTGAAAGTTCTTTCAGTTCCTCCCATGAAAAAATTATATTATAACCATCTACCAGAAGGTATTCTTCTGTTCCGGCTTTCGCTCTCCGGCGCGCTTCCCACTTCGGATCCTGGTAAGCGCTTCCCGGCTCTCTTGTCTTTTCCTTTGCCCGGACAGTTACAGGACCTGTAGAACGATTCTTCTTCGGATCCGGTGTACGGACATAGATCGCATCCAACTCTTCCTGTGTCAGTTCAATACTGGAGTGCCTGCGTTTTGGAAGTGTCACCTCCATTACATCCATTTCATCATCATTTCCTGATTCCAATGTATGTTCCATATGCATATATTCTTCAACTTCATCCCAATCTACAACAAATCCTGCTCCATGTGCACAGAACACAGAACCTGTCGGATTCGCCAGATCTGCCTCCGAATCATAGGTTGACTCTACCAGAACTTCTTCCTGATTATGACAGATATCATAACCTTTCAACGAAACTGCCATTCTTCCACGTCCACCTGTATAGGCAGTGAATTCTTTCTGATATCCACGCATCAGGGACACCGGTGCACTTCCTGTCAGCACTGTTGTCTCTTCTTCTATCATCGGTGTTCCGAATTTTCCGGACATATTTTGGATATCTGTCATAGCTCGTCCTACATTTTCTGATGGAAGTTCCATTCGGAATTCATAATATGGCTCCAGAAGAATACTGTCTGCTTTCTTTAATCCCTGACGCACTGCACGATAAGTTGCCTGACGAAAATCTCCGCCTTCCGTATGTTTCTGATGTGCACGTCCAGAAGTCAGCGTAATCTTCATATCCGTGATTGGTGAACCTGTCAGCACACCTTTGTGTTCCTTCTCTTCCAGATGTGTCAGAACAAGCCGCTGCCAGTTTCTGTCCAGAATATCTTCACTGCACTCTGCTGCAAACTGCATTCCGGATCCACGTTCTCCCGGTTCTAGGCGCAGATGCACTTCTGCATAATGACGTAATGGTTCAAAGTGTCCCACACCTTCTACCGGTGCTGTGATTGTCTCTTTGTAAACAATACTTCCTTCACCGAATTCTACCAGCACACCAAAACGTTCCTTTATCATCCGCTGTAAAATCTCAATCTGCACATCTCCCATCAACTGTACATGAATCTCAGAAGTCTGTTCTTCCCATACAATATGAAGTTCTGGTTCTTCTTCCTCTAAAATCTTTAGGTTCAAAAGCATCTTATGTACATCACAGTCATCCGGAAGAAGGATCTGGTATGTCAACACCGGCTCTAATACTGGTAAATCTGACTCTTCTTCTGCTCCGATTCCCTGCCCGGGTCTTGTATTTTCCAATCCTGTCACTGCACATACTCTTCCGGCTTCTACTTCCTGGACAGCCTCAAATTTCTCACCGGAGTAGATCCGGATCTGATTGATCTTTTCATTCAATCCTTCCACTACATCTTTTACTTTCAGTCTTCCACCTGTCACTTTCAGATAGGTCAGACGGTTTCCCTGATTATCCCTTGTAATCTTATAAACCTTTGCCCCAAACTCTGCCGGATAAGTCTTATCTTTTATATACAGATCAAGTCCATCCAAAAGTTCTTCCACGCCTTGAGAATGTAGTGCCGAACCAAAATAACATGGAAACACCTGACGGTCTGCAACTGCTTTTTGTACTTTGTCCAGAGAGATTCTTCCCTCTTCCAGATATTCTTCCATCATATCATCTTCACAGACAGCCAGCTCCTCCAGCACCTCTTCCACTGCGCCCTCTTTCGTATGTAAATATACTTTTCCACCCGGGCAGTCGGATTCTGTCATGATATCCACAAATGGAACGACATTTTCCCCAAAACGCTTGCGGAGTTCTTTCAGAAGTTTTTCACCATCCGTTCCTTCCTGATCCATTTTATTCACAAAAAGAAAGGTCGGAATCTGATATCTTTTTAATAACTTCCATAATGTCTGTGTATGACCTTGCACACCATCTGCTCCACTGACAACAAGCACCGCGCAATCCAGAACCTGCAGAACGCGTTCCATCTCCGCAGAAAAATCCACATGTCCCGGTGTATCAAGAAGTGTGATCGTGCGATCCTTCCACCGAAATACTGCCTGCTTGGAAAAAATAGTGATCCCACGTTCTCTTTCCATCTGATCTGTATCTAGAAACGCATCTTTATGATCCACTCTGCCAAGCTTCCTGATTGCTCCGGCATGATAGAGCATGCTTTCTGACAATGTCGTCTTTCCGGCATCCACATGCGCTACAATACCTATATTTATATATCTGTCTGGCTTATTTTCTGAGTTATTCCCCATAAAATCTGCCCCTTTCATTGTTTTCTCGTTTTTCACTTACATCATGATGACGTGAGTGTCAAAAGTAAATTTTGCCACTCACTGATGTAACCGGATTGCTCCATTGCTATGCAATTCCCGCAATCCTCGAACACCTCAAACTCCCATAAAATGGCGTGTTCACACCATTTTATTCCGTTTTCGGTGTTCGGCGTGTCAATAAGTATAAATTGCTTATTTGTGCGAGCACAAACGCAATTTATACTTTTGACACTTACATCATATCATAAGAAAGAAAAGGAGTCGACTGCTCTTCTTTACAGTCAACTCCTGCTTTTCTTTCTCTGTTATCTTCTAATTATTCACTGAATGATGCACAACCAGGCTTTCCCGATCGATCGCCTTAAAAGAATACCCCAGATTTTTATAGTACTCCATTACCGTCGGAAGTGCCTGAATGGTAGACTCCTTCGCCTCTGTGTCATGGAACAGGAGCATTACTTTGGTATACTCATCCGTTTCTGACTGTGCGATGATCTGATCTGCCGTAACCGTTCCTCCATCTCCACTGCTCACATTCCAGTCATAATACTGGTATCCCTTATCCAACACCTGTTGTGTCAACTGTGTCATGATTCCCGCCGTATATTTTTTCGAAATGGAATTTGATGCGCCTCCCGGAAAACGGATAAAGCATGGAACAAATCCAAGCTGTTCCTTTGCCACCTCTCCTATTTTCTCAAGATCATCAAAATAAGCATTCACAGATGCATAGACCTGATCATATTCATGCGTATAGCTGTGAAGTCCAACTGTATGTCCCTCATCATAAACCTTCTTGATCATAGGGAAATAATCCGGCTGCTGGGCAGTAATGAAAAAGGTAGCTTTCGCATCATACTGATCCAAAATATCAAGCACACGCTGCGTATTTGCAGACGGACCATCATCAAATGTCAGATAAACGACTTTCTCATCATCCTGCGGATCCATGGTTCCAACTGCAACTCCCGGCTGAAGAGACATGGACTTATCTCTTTCTGCCTTTGCTTCCTCTTCTGCTTTTTTCGCCTCTTCTTCGGCTTTTTTCTTCTCTTGTGCTTCTTTCTCTTTCTGTATTTCTACCTGACGTAAAGCTGCTGCTTCCCGCGCATTTGCCACCATACATACACCTGTTCCGACAATCGCAAAAAACACAAGACCTACCAGTATGTTGAAATAAATATTGTTCTCCTGACGCATTCTTTTATAACTATGCCAGACACTCACCAGTACATCTTTTATCTTTATCAACATTTCCTTTATCTTTTGCTGCATTCTCTCTCCCAATCCCTCTGCGTTACTGTAAACAACGCTCTTTTTCTTACGGATATTACTGACATCACTATTTCCAGCATCTTTCGCATACAATATCCGTATAATTATATATATTATAAACCATACTTCTTAAATATGTAGTAATGATTCATTAAGAATTATTCGAAAAATGTTACATTTCTGTTACTCACTGTCCTGCACTACTGTCCACACTACATGAGACCAGCAATGCATCCCCATCCATCCGTATTTGACCATTTTCTTTACAGGTGTTAAAATAACTTTACAGATAAGCAATCACCGCATTCGTATGAGCTGCCACAGAACACAGAAAGGAGAATATCCGCAATGGAAGATAAGCGTATCACCAAAACAAAACGTGCTTTAAAGTCTGCTCTTTTAAAGCTTTTGACCACACAGGCTTTTGATGTGATTTCAATCACGGAATTATGTAAGATTGCCAATGTCAGCCGGATTACTTTCTACACACATTATAAGGATAAATTTGCCCTCCTTGACGACATTTTCAATGATATGCTGATTATTGGAAAAGAAGGATACCATCGCAGACAAGAGGAAAACAATCCTGAAAATAATCTCACGCAGGGATATCTGAACGTTTTGGACTGTATTTTGTCTCTTTACTATGAACGTTATGATTTTTTCCAGCATGTCGTACCGGAAACAAATCCTTACCTGGCTTTTCGATTTTATCGGATCCTCTTAGACACGGTAGAATCTCATACAGATAAGCTGAAAGCTTCTTATTCTTTAAAATATTCTGCAAGACAGATTGCCGGATTCATCTGCTTTGGTCTGTTCGGATTTATCAGTGAGTCTTATACATCAAAAGTACCGTTAGAACAGGTTCAGGCCGGAGCAAGACAACTTTTAACAGATCTTCTGCAATCCAAAATTCTTGTATAATGTTTTGCATTTGTAACTGTTCAGAGCCAAGCAAAATTTCAAAAAAGATGTAAAATGCTTGCATTTCTAGATTTAAACATGAAAAAGAACATGCCCCACAGTTTCAAGACTTCTTAAACAGAAGCTTTTATCCTCTGGTCATGTTCTTTTTTATTTTTAATAGTTACGCCTCTTTTTCTTTGTAATGATGCGCCTCTTCGAGCATCATATCTTTCACTTTCATCAGTCGGATCTGTGTACTACGCTCATTCTCATCCAGTTTCATCGTAATGTATTTGATACTTTCCTCTGTCTCTGGAATGATAACATGCTCCAGTGCATTTACACGACGTCTTGTCTTCTCAATCTCTGCCGCCATCAGCTGACATGCTTTTTCACATTCTGCAAGTCGGATCATATCTGGGAGGATATCTGATAAAGACTTCACTGCTCCATCAAGATCACTGGAAGTAAATGCAAATCCATAAGAATAGATATCATTTTCATCCGCTGTTCTTGTTTGGGATGTGAAGGTCGGAATCTCAACGCTCATAACATTCTTCTCATCAACTATAAGTCCAACTTCCTGCTTCGGAGCCATCAATGCAGTATTCAGTGCTGCCTCTGACATTCCGGCCCGGGCAATAACAAAATTACGGTTCGCAGAGAGAATTCCTTCTTCTACACGAAGTCTCACTTCCATATTTTCTCGGACAAGATCCAGATACTGGCGCATCAGCTCATCACGCTTATCTTTCAAAAGCTTGTGACCACGAATGGCTGTAATCCGCTTTTTCTTCAAACGGGTTAGTTCCATACGGGTTGGATTCACTTGTTTCGCAGCCAATACCGCCACCTCCTCTTTCTATCTTCGATCACTCTGTCTATTCTTACTCTTTGTCGTAATATTCATCCAGATATTTATCGTCAATTCGTTTGAGTTCGGTACGCGGCAGCATGCGAAGCAGCTTCCATCCGATATTCAATGTTTCCTCAATGCTTCGGTCTGTCTGATATCCCTGAGATACATATTCTTTCTCAAATGCATCTGCGAAACGTGCATATTTCAGGTCAATTTCTGTCAGTGCTGCTTCTCCTAAGATAACCATCAGCTCTTTTGCATCTTTACCACGCGCATAAGCGGCAAACAACTGATTCATCGTATTGGCATGATCTGCTCTTGTCTTACCTGCTCCGATTCCTTTATCTTTCAAACGGGACAGAGATGGAAGAACATCAATTGGAGGTGTTACTCCTTTTCGGTAAAGCTCACGGCTTAAGATGATCTGTCCTTCCGTGATATATCCTGTCAGGTCAGGGATTGGATGAGTTTTATCATCCTCAGGCATTGTCAGGATCGGGATCATTGTGATACTTCCCTTCTTGCCATTCTGACGCCCTGCTCTTTCATACAGTGTTGCAAGGTCTGTGTACAGATATCCCGGATATCCACGACGTCCAGGAACTTCCTTTCTGGCTGCAGATACCTCACGCAATGCATCTGCGTAGTTTGTGATATCTGTCAGAATAACAAGGACATGCATATCTTTTTCAAATGCAAGATACTCCGCTGCTGTCAGCGCCATACGTGGTGTTGCGATACGCTCGATCGCCGGGTCATTTGCAAGGTTTACAAACAATACTGTTCTGTCGAGTGCTCCTGTCTCACGGAAGCTTTCGATAAAGAAGTTAGACTCCTCGAAAGTAATACCCATAGCAGCAAATACAACCGCAAAGTTTTCATTTGTTCCAAGTACCTTTGCCTGGCGGGCAATCTGTGCAGCCAGCTGCGCATGCGGCAGACCGGATGCTGAGAAGATTGGAAGCTTCTGTCCACGAACCAGTGTATTCAGTCCATCAATTGCAGATACTCCTGTCTGGATAAACTCCTCCGGATAACATCTCGCTGCCGGATTCATTGGCAGACCATTGATATCCATTCTGGCATCCGGAAGGATCTGCGGACCTTCATCGATCGGATTACCAAGTCCATCAAAGACACGTCCAAGCATATCTTCTGATACGCCAAGTTCCATGCTTCGTCCAAGAAATCGTACTTTGCTGTTGGAGAGGTTAATACCTGTTGAACTTTCAAACAGCTGTACAAGAACATCGCTTCCGTTCACTTCCAGAACCTTACATCTTCTTGTCTCACCACTCGCCAGCTCGATTTCTCCAAGCTCATCATATGTTACGCCTTCTACTCCATGCACCAGCATCAGAGGTCCGGCCACTTCCTGAATGGTTCTATATTCTTTTGGCATTTAACCTTCCTCCTTTACAAATGCTGCTGCAATCTGAGCGCTTAATGTCTCATCGACCTGCTTAAATTCTTCATCAAGCTTATCTTCTGTCACATATTTAAAACGTCCGATCTGCTCTCTGACCGGCATTGATATCAGCTTCTGAAGTGATGCACCTTCTTTTAATGCATCGGTTGCTCTGTCAAAGAATTCATTAACGAGAAACATCATCATATGCTGTTTCTTCAATGACGTATACGTATCTACTTCATGGAAAGAGTTCTGATGCAGAAAGTCCTCACGGATTGATCTTGCAGCTTCCATCTTCAGACGGTCGGACGGTGAAAGTGCATCCATGCCTACCATCTTAACGATTTCTTCCAGTTCTGCTTCTTCCTGAAGCAGCGTCATCATCTTCTGACGGCCTTCCATCCAGTCTTCAGCGACCTGTCCGTTAAACCATTTTTCCATATCATCCAGATACAGAGAGTAACTCTTCAACCAGTTGATTGCCGGGAAATGTCTCTTGTATGCCAGGGAAGCATCCAGTCCCCAGAACACTTTGACGATACGAAGTGTAGCCTGAGATACCGGCTCAGATGTATCACCACCCGGAGGAGATACTGCTCCGATAACGGAAAGTGCTCCTTCTCTTCCTTCTTTTCCAAGAGAAACTACATGTCCGGCACGCTCATAGAACTGAGCCAGACGACTTCCAAGATACGCCGGGTATCCTTCTTCACCTGGCATCTCTTCCAGACGTCCTGACATCTCACGAAGTGCCTCAGCCCAACGGGATGTTGAGTCTGCCATAAGTGCTACAGAATATCCCATATCACGGAAATACTCTGCTATTGTAATTCCTGTGTAAATGGATGCCTCACGAGCTGCAACCGGCATATCCGATGTATTTGCGATCAGAACAGTTCTCTGCATCAAAGGCTGTCCTGTCTTCGGATCCTTCAGTTCAGGGAACTCGTTCAGAACGTCTGTCATCTCATTTCCACGCTCTCCACATCCGATGTAGACAACAATATCTGCCTCAGCCCATTTTGCAAGCTGATGCTGGATTACTGTCTTTCCACTTCCGAAAGGTCCCGGAACGGCCGCAACACCGCCCTTGGCGATCGGGAAGAATGTGTCGATAACACGCTGTCCTGTTACAAGTGGCATTTCCGGTGGAAGTTTCTTCTTATACGGACGACCGCGACGAACCGGCCACTTCTGCATCATAGTTAATTCTTTTTCGCCTTTTTCTGTTTCAACAACTGCTACAATATCTTCTACTGTAAATGTGCCTTCTTTGATTTCCTTAATTGTTCCTTTAATTCCGTAAGGAACCATGATCTTCTGTTGTACAAGAACTGTTTCCTGAACTGTACCGATCACATCTCCTGTCTCTACTTCATCTCCAACCTTTACAGTAGGAACAAACTCCCATTTCAGATTTCTCTTAAGAGACGGAACTTCAACTCCTCTTTTCAGGTTGTTTCCGGAAATCTTCATAATATCATCCAGTGGTCTCTGGATTCCGTCATAAATACTTGCGATCAGACCAGGTCCTAATTCTACAGACATTGGAACATCCATAGATTCAACCGGTTCTCCAGGTCCGAGACCTGATGTCTCTTCATATACCTGGATGGATGCCTCGTCACCGTGCATCTCAATGATCTCTCCGATCAGACGCTGTTCCGATACGCGGACAACGTCAAACATATTCGCATCACGCATTCCCTCTGCGATAACAAGAGGTCCTGCGACTTTTTTAATCACTCCTGTGCTCATTCGCTTACTCCTCCAAACAGAATATCTGATCCGACGGCCTGCTCAACTGTCTTCTTCACGCCTTCAACTCCGGCTCCTGTATTCCCCGACACACCCGGGATCTGAATAATCGCCGGAAATGTCTGCTCACCGTACTTGTTGATCTCTGACGGAATCTGTGCAGCCACAGCCTCTGTAATATAGATAATGCCGTAATTTCCTTCTGCAAGCTGGCGAAGCTTTGTCTTCGCCTCATCCCGGTCCTTCACAGGGCAGATGCTAAGACCGAGGGTGGCAAATCCATAGATACTGTCATAATCGCCCATTACTGCAATCTTATACATACATCTCCCTTATCCTTTCCCGGATTGCTTCATCCGGAAATTCATTCTGCTTTCCGGTCAGTATAATCCGTACTGTCTTGATCTCATTTTGTCTGGCTAACAGATACGCCAGAAGCGGTCCAACGGAAAATGATTCATATTTCTGTGACCTCATAGAATCTGTCATTCTATTATCACACCAGCGTTCAAATGCAGACGGTGATATACGCAGTGCATCGGCACCTTCACGATAAGATGTTCCTTCCAGATACTGTGCGATCTCCTCCGCACCGGCCAATGCTGCCTGTGTCAGCTGATCCACATTGATCTCGGAACAATTTACCATTGCTTTTTTCATAAATTCTGCATTTTTTCCTGTCTTCTGAGATCTTACTGCAATCTTAATATCAGCGATTGCAACTGCTGTCTGTGCATACTCTTCAATGATCTTCTCACCTGATTTTTTCCCTGCTTCCAGCATAGCTTCCAGTGTTGCGCGATCAATAATAAGATCGCACAACTGTCCGTCTCTTGTGTGAAGCAAAGTGTCAAATGCTTCTCTTGCTGTTGCTGGCATATTACCCGGCAGCTTATCAAATTCTTTGTTCTGGACAAGTGCAAACATCTCTTCTCCAGGAATCTCACAGTCATCGTAAAAAATGTTTTTATTCTCTACTTCCGTACACACTTCTTTGATCGCTGCTTTCAGATTGTGATAAAGTTTTGGAAGTGACAGAACATCGAATACATGCATATCCGGTGCCACCTCACGGATTGTCTGCCACATCTTCTCTTCTTCCTTATTCAGAACTTCATCTGCATCCAACGTTCCTGCTGTCAGATCTCCCCAGCCCTTTTCAACCAGAAGCTGTAGAGCCTGTTCTGCACTCTTGCACGCAAGAAGCTGTTCGATCACTGCATTCGTTAAAAGAGAGACTTCCAGTGCACGGATTCTGGCAACCGCATAGGTATATTTTGTCTTACTCAAGATTATCCCTCCTTGCGGCTACACTGCTGTAAACAGCTGCCGGTTCACTTTATCTGATAACTCTTCTCTTCTTGCATCAAACAACGCTTTGATCGTACAATTTTCTTCGATGCCGCCATAGGTCAGGATAAATCCCCCATCCATTCCGTCCGGCACTGTCTCTGTAAGTTCCAGGCTTCCGCCTTTCTTCTTCGCTGTTTCATATACTTTTTCCATATACCCTTGAGGCATACGTTTTCTGTCTTTCTCTGTAAAGCAGATGGTTCCTTCTTCCGGAAGTACATACTTCTCAAGAACCTTTTCAAACATTGCAAAATAAGCTGCATCATCAAGCTCTCCGACTGCTTTGTAAGCATCTTCAAGAACTTCACTGATCACTTCCTGTTTCGCCTCAAGTACTGCCTTGCGCTTTCTCATATCTGATGAAGAGGCCAGGCGTTTCACAGAATCTTCTGCTCTGGCTTCTGCCTGTGCGACAATCTTCCGTGCATCTTTCTCTGCCTGTGCTTTTGCTTCCCCAATTATAGAATCCGCCTGTGCGTGTGCCTGTGCGAGTATCTCTTTTGCATTGTCCTGCGCCTCTGCGATTATCTGCGCTTTCATTTTGTCAAGTCCACTCATCTCCACGCTCTCCTTTTTATTTATTTCTTACAGCTGGATACCACTTACTGCGAGGAAGGAAATCAGAAGAGCCAGGATCGCATATGTCTCAACCATTGCCGGGAACAGCATTGCTTTACCAAACTGCTCTGGCTTCTTTGCTACGATTCCTATAGAAGCCGCTGCTGTCTTACCCTGTGCGATACCTGAAATCAATCCAACAATACCGATTGGGAGACAAGCTGCAAGGATCATAAGTCCTGACTGAACGCTAACTTCTACTCCGCCACCGCCGAGAATACCAATTTTAGAAAGTGTAATAAATCCAACAAGCAGTCCATACAGTCCCTGTGTACCTGGGAGCAGCTGCATGATAAGTACTTTAGCGAATTTGCTCGGGTCTTCTGTTACAACACCTGATGCTGCCTGTCCTGCGATACCTACACCTAATGCAGATCCTGCACCTGCGAATAATACTGCGATTGCTGCGCCTAATAATCCATATACAACTCCAAGTTCACCTGCTATATTCATAATGTTGTTTCCTCCTTAACATCAACATATTTCGTATTTTCTTTAAAAGGCTCGAATGCTTTTCCGCCGCCTTCATAAAATTTTCCGAAGAATTCCACAAACTGTAAACGGTTTGTGTGTACATAAGCTCCCAGCAGATTGATTGCCAGGTTCAATACGTGTCCCACAATGAAGATCACAATGAAAAGAATCACACCGATCACATTGTTTGGAAGCATCGCTCCCATCTGATTGATAACGGATGCGATAACTCCTGTTGCAAGTCCAAGTGCAAGAAGTCTTGAATAGGACAATGCGTCACTGAGCCATCCTGTCACGTTATACAAATCATACGCTCCAAGCGCAAGCCGAAGCGCCGGATTCTTGTTTGCTCTTCCTGACATCAGCACAATACCGATTGCTCCACCCGCAGCCATCACTTTTGCAGCAGTGTTCAAAGCTGCCGGGAACACGATCGTAGTCTGTGCGATTGATGCAAAGATGTCACTTGGAAGCAGCATCAGGATCAACCCTATCAGCATCACAAACCAAAGTACAACGTCACAGATAAAATCTACAACCTTACCATCTTTTAAACACAGATAACCTTTAATTCCAAGTCCTACGAACAAATGAATTGTTCCAAATAACAAAGAATAAACCAGAAGTTTCATTGGATCATTCAATGGAACAAACCAAAGTGCCGGAACTGTTACCGTATGTCCGAAGAATTTTTCTGAAACAATGTCTACGATATTTCCAAAATATCCTCCAAATAGAACGCCCCATACAAGTGTAGATACTCCACAGTAGAAAAACAGTTTCAAAGATTTTGCCATGCTCTGTGACATTCTTGGATATTTCTTCACAAGAATCGCACACACAATTGCAACAACTGCTCCATACGCTGCATCTGACAACATCATTCCGAAGAAAAATACGTAGAAGAATGACATGATCGTTGTCGGATCGATCTCTCCGGCATGCGGTAATCCGTAAGATTCTACAATACCTTCCATGTTTGTAGAGAATGGGTTATTCTTTAAAATAACCGGTGCTTCTTCACCTTCTTCAATGTCTTCAATATCTACCATACAGTTATATTTCTCTGTCAAAGATCTCTCTACCGGACCTGACTCACATGCCGGTATATATCCACTTATCACAAATGTACGCTTTGACTGAAGAAGCTCTCCGAGAACTGCATACTTATCTGCTCGGACTCTGTAATAATCTGCTACGGCCTGAAGTTCTTTTCTTTTGGAAGCCAGGCTCTTAAGTTCTGCCTCGCACTGCGTCATCCGCTCTCTTGACGCTGCTATCTCTGCTTCCAGTACTTCCTTCTGCTCTTTTGGTGTCTTGCTCCAGTTCTGGGACGGTCTTGCAAATCCTGCACTCCGAAGTGCTTCTTCCACTGTCTGGAGTTGTTCTTTCAAACAGATGACTGCAATGCAGATCATATTAGATTCTGCTGAAACTAAATGTACATCGACCCCTGTTTTCTCCATCACTTCCGGAGTCTTCTCAAGTAGAATGGAATAAATGTTCTCAAGAGTAAGCTCTCCCGGCATTGTTCCCAGGATCAAAGCAGTCCTTTTTGTCTTCCCTTCCTGAAGCGGAACATCTAATGCCATCCACGGCATCAGACTTTCAATCTGATTCTCGATCTTTGCTATGCCTGCTCTAAGCTCAGCATACTCGCGATCAAGATCATAAATTTTGCGGGCTGTCTTGATCAATTCCGGTCCAGATATCTGAACCTTTTCTTCCAACTCGCGATCGATCAGTTCTTTTCCTTCCAGCGAAGAAAGTAATGACTTTTTCTCCGGAGCGTAAGCATCCAGAATCCCCAGTGCCTGATCTGCTGCCGTTGCCGCTTTTTCAAATTTCATCCGCTGTCCGGTTGTGTCCATCTTTTGGAAGAATGCATCCTCTTCTTTGTCCCTGTCAACTTCAAGAACTCCAAGATGCTGTAACTGTTCCAGGATTGCTTTTCGATCTTTCTTCAGGGCACAGATGCTGATTTTCTGCATCTTAAGTACCGCCATAATCTTATCCCTCCTTTTTTGTTACGACCACATGGATCAGATCAATTCAGAAAGAACTAGCTGCACTGCTGCATCCTTTTTCTCTCTTGCAGAAACCTTCAGCTCTTCGATCACATCTTTGAGCTTCTCTGCTTCTTTATCTTCCTGATTTTTCGCCTCTTCTCTGGCTTTCTCATCCAGTCCACCGGCAGTTCTTTTTGCCTCTTCTATAAGTTCTTCATGAATCTGCTTTGCCTGAAGAGATGCATCTTTCAGAATCTGTTCTTTTTGTTCCTGCGCTTTTACAAGAATCTCTTCTGCCTGCTGTTCTGCTTCTTTAATTGACCGGATTGTCTCATCCACCATAGTATCTACACCACCTTTCCTGTCTCCCCCTTTTTATTGTTCTTATGTGATTTTGAACAATAAGATTTCTTCGCTGCATGTTGTTACTGCACATTAATATCTAAGGATTTCGCTGTTCGCAGCACGTATCAATATATTATTACCATACTTTTCTTTCCTATTCTCTTTCTGTTTGTAACTTTCGCACAACGATGTTATTTTAAACATAGCATATTTTGTCGTAATAATCAAACTTTTTATTAGATTTTTATAAAAAATTTTTAGATTACTAAATATTTCGTCTATTTTTTGTAGTTTATTAAACGTTTTTTGTGTATTTGTATAAATATCTGATTATTTGATGTAAGTGTCAAAAGTATAAATTGCGTTTGTGCTCGCACAAATAAGCAATTTATACTTATTGACACGCCGAACACCGAAAACGGAATAAAATGGTGTGAACACGCCATTTTAAAAAAAGGAACAAGATCAAACCTTTTTACAAATGATTTGACCCTGTTCCTTTTTCACTTTATTTCCAATGAAGTTCATGCAGCTCTCCACTTAAATTCATCCCTGCGAATCCATTCTGCCGCAGTGCTTCATACAATACAATTGCCACAGAATTACCAAGATTCAGAGACCGGATATCTCCATTCATCGGGATTCTCATACAGTCTTCCTCATGCTCTACAAGAATCTCTTCCGGGATTCCCGCACTCTCTTTTCCGAACATAATATAGCAATCCGGTTCATACTCTACATCTGTATAGACCTTGTGCGCTTTTGTTGTCGCCATATAGATTTTTGCTCCTGGATTCTTTTCAAGAAAATCCTGATAATCGATATAAGTTGTCACGTCAAGATCTTTCCAGTAATCCATACCGGCACGCTTTAATGATTTCTCATTCAGCTTAAATCCCAATGGCTCGATTAAATGAAGTCTTGTCCCTGTTGCTACGCAGGTTCTTCCGATATTCCCTGTATTTGCCGGAATTTCCGGCTCATAAAGTACAATGTTTAACATAATTATCGCCTCTTCTATCTTCTTATTCTTCTGATTCTTTTCGTTCTTTCCACCAGCGGCTCAGTTCATCCGGTGCCGGACGATCCAGATAACGAGTTTCTTCTCCATTTACAAGTGTTCTTGCATTCTGTTCTTTTACAAATCCGATCCTTACTGCCGGAACACCTGCATTCTTCAAGCTTTCCAATGTCTCTTCTCCATGCTCTGTCAGCACAAGATAACTTCCGGCTGATGTGAGAAGATATGGATTCAGCTGAAAGAATTCACAGATTTCCACTGTTTCCTGCTTAAGTGCGAGTTTTGAAAAATCAATCTCAAACCCTATCTTTTCTGCCTCTGCAAGTTCCCATAATCCACAGAGTACACCACCATCCCCACATTGTCTGCTCTTTGCTTCTTCTGTAAGCTGTAAAACCTGCTCCGGAAGTATAAGTGCTTCCTTGCAACGCTTTGTTTTTTCTATGAAAGACGGTGTAAATCTTGTGCGAAGATCTGCTTCTGCCTCGTCAACTAATCGCAGTGTTCCTTCTAATCCTGTATAGCCACAAAGAATAATTTCCGTTCCCGGAATCCATTTTTTCGTCTGCTGTTTTGGATTTTCTTTTACACCGACAGCAGTAATCTGAATCACTGGCCGCAAAACATACTCTGCACTTTCAGCCTGTACACAGGTAATGGCAAGTCCTGTCTCCTCACAAATCTCTGTCAGGATTCTCATAATATCTTTTAATTCCTGCTCGTCAGAACTTTCAAGAAACAAAATCTGTACGGAAACCGCTGTTGGTCTGACTCTCTTTGCCGCAAGATCTCCTGCTGCTTTAATCACTGCATATTTCACCTGTGCCGGTGCTTTTCCGCTTACTGAAGCGCTGCTCCAGACAAAATCCTTATCGTCAGATACCAGTTCAGAACTGCTTTCTTCCCACGCAGCTTTTCCTGTTGAATTCCTGTTTCCTTTTTGGATCTGTTTCTTTACAGAACGATTCCAGATCGTCTGCGTTACTCTTCCCGTCCGCATCGTATTCTCCTTAGACCAAATATGGAATCACCATTGTCGCAACCATTGCAACAATAACCACCAAAATAATAATTGACACCAAACGTCTTACTTTTTTATCATAAAAATTCATCTTTTTTCTCCATTTCCATTAACAAAACCATATGCAAATATCTTTCTAATATCTGCAACGCTATACTAGTCCTCTATTATATAAATCGCCGCATCCTGATTCAACTTATTTCTATGTCTGTAATCAAAAAGATGCAACTTTCCATTCAAGCGCTCCAGATGAGTCATCTTTCGCAGTTGGCGGCTGTCGTATCCTTCATAATCCTTCAGATACTTGTGCTCTTCTGCCTCTTTCTTATAAAATTCAGATGCTACATCTTTTTCTACTTTGCTCTCTCCAAGAAATGCCGGACGATTCTTCACATTATCTCTCAGGTAAAGATCTAAAGTCATGCTTTCAAGCACCTTCTCTTTAAAATCCTCTTCTTTCTTCAGCATTTTCTCCGAACATGTGAATTCTGCTAGTTCTGATTCTACAAAGTCCCACAATATCTCATAGCGAGTAAGTCTTGAATGATTCAACCCAAACAAGCCTTTCTTCTCATAATAATCGCCCATTTTCTCATACATGGAAAATGCGGATGGAAACAATTCCACAAGAAGTCTCATCGTATGACTAAACTGAAAACTGTTATAGTAAACTTCCACCATCTCTTCTACTTTCTTCAGACGGATCACATCACTGTATGGAAGCCATTTTGTTGAAAGCACTTCATACGGCGGACGATTCTGGCAAAGCAGCTCATACTCTTTCATCTTCTCATGCATCACAGATCCATGCAGTACTTTCAGAAATCCAAGCTGAAACTGATCCGGTTCCATAGCATAAACTTCATTAAAAGAATGAGCAAAACTATCATAATTCTCATATGGAAGACCTGCGATCAAATCTAAATGCTGATGCACATTTCCCTTCTCATGAATCCTTGCTACCTTATCACGTACTTTTTCCAGATTCATGGAACGGTTGATCTCTTTGATCGTCTGTTTATTCGTTGACTGAATTCCAATTTCCAGCTGAATGAGTCCTGGACGCAAACTCCGGATCAATTCAATCTCTTCCTCATTCAGAAGATCTGCTGCCACTTCAAAATGAAAATTTGTAATCCCTTTATCATGCTCTTTGATATAATTCCAGATTGCCATCGCATGATCATGCTTACAGTTAAATGTTCTGTCAACAAACTTAACCTGTGGCACTTCATGATCAATAAAAAACTGCAGTTCTTTCTTCACAAGCTCCAGGTTACGGAATCGAAGACATTTATCAATTGAAGAAAGACAATAACTACAGGAAAACGGACAGCCTCTGCTCGTCTCATAATAAATGATACGGTTCTTAAAATTCTCAATATCCCCATAGACAAACGGTACTTTGCTCAGATCCATGATCTGTCGAAACGGTGTCGCAGCAATCTGTTTTTCCTTTTCCCGAAATGTGATTCCCTGAATATTGATCAACTCAGCTGCACCACGACCTTCATAATATGCCACAAGTTCTGCAAAAGTCTCTTCACCCTCTCCGCGCATGATACCTTCTGCCATCGGATATTTTTCCAGAACTTCTCTTGCATTATAAGAAACTTCCGGACCTCCAAGCCAGATCTTCGTATCCGGCAGAATCTTTGGAATCTCCTGTATCAATTGTCCTACTTCTGTCACATTCCATAAATAACAGGAAAGGCAGAGAACGTCTGGCGCCTGCTTATAAATATCCATCAAAATCTCATCAAATGGCTGATTGATCGTATATTCAGAAATTGTAATATTGCTAGCCGGATGCTGCTCTTTTGCATATGCGCGCAGGCAATAGACCGCAAGATTTGAGTGGATGTACTTTGCATTCACCGCTGCAAGCAAAATCTTCATCTTTTTATAAACCTCTTTTCCTGTCAATAATGTATATTTGTAAACATTTTCCTTTTTAGGTCTTGCCTTTCTATTCTGAATGAAGATGTGAGAAATGTCAAGATATGTGAAGTTTATAACAAAAAAGGGAAAGCTATCACTTACGATAACAACACAAATTGTGTCAGATTATCGTATGATAGCTTTCCCTTATTTTGCAGCTTTAGTCAAAAGCCACCTCTTCTTTCTGCTCCTCACGGAAAATAACCCCAAATACTTTTCTGACAATCGGTCCTGCGAAGCACAGCTGCCAGAAGAATGCCATTGGGAAATTGAATACTGTTGTCTGGAACCACACAGCAATCATCTGATTTCCTGCATCCTTAAAGAGCAGTGTTGCTGCAAGGCTCATCAGCGGGCACATTCCAATGATGGATAAAACGGATATCGCCAGCACGATCATAAACGGATTATCTTTCTGTGGGTTCACGATCATAAATGCTTTCTTCTTTGCAATCGGTCCTACGAGAAAGAAATCCAGAATGAAAGCAATCGGTCCCATGATGATAAGTTCATGGAATGCTGCCAGAAAGACCTCATTACTCATTCCGCCCATATTCAGGGAAATGTTGTAGCAGATCATTGCATAAACCATGACAAAAACCATCATGATTGTGAAAATTACTTCTTGAAACTTATTTTTTGGCATAAAAAATCCTCCTATCATGATAAGCGTAACAGATTGTGTTGTTCGTTCATCATTCCGGAGGGAATGTATCGTTTCCAATATAAATACCATTCTATTCATTTTTTTACGTGCATTGCGCTTCGAACTTGGCCCACAAGCGTTACCCCGGTAGTTAACTCAGCCCAGGCACCCTCACGGCACCCGAGAGGTTCTGCTTAGTGCTGCTCCGTTCCCGACCTGACACGGTTCACAGAGTCCCGTCGCGTGAGACCCAGACGTCAACGTCACTTTCCGGGGGCAGCCCTGCAGACTGTCGCCCTCTGCGCAATATCACCCCTGCTATAGCGGATTGCAGGTTCAAGGTACCGCTACCACCCCGGCTGCACGGATTACTATTTTACATGATAAATGAATGCTTGTCAAGTATGCTACTCTTTCTTTTACACAAGATTTCACATGATTTTATACCTCTGTGTTACAGACTCTGTGCTTCTGCTTTTTTCTTCATCTTCCTGGCTTCCCTGAGTTCTCTGAAAAACTGCTTCATCAACTGGCTGCATTCTTCTTCCAATACACCTGTTGTAAGATCTGCCTGATGGTTAAATGCCTGGATATCCAGTAGATTCAGAATGGAACCTGTACATCCTGCTTTCGGATTCATACACCCGACAACCACTCTTGGTATACGGGACTGGACAATTGCACCTGCACACATCTGACATGGCTCTAATGTCACATACAATGTACATTCTTCCAGACGCCAGTCACCAAGCTTTTTGCTTGCTTTCTTGATTGCTGCGACCTCAGCATGTGCCAGTGGATTCTTGTCTGTATTCCGTCGGTTATAACCGCGTGCAATAATCTTATCTTCATGAACGATCACGCAACCAATCGGGGTTTCTCCCAGATTATACGCTTTCTCTGCCTGTTTTAAGGCCGCACGCATATATTTTTCATCCGTTGTCATCCTCATTTTGTTTCCTTTCGGTTATTGTATAAAAATAGCATTAATATTCCTTTTCATTCTGAATAAACTATATAGAAAAATTCTTTTCAGGGGCTTGCTATGAATCCGGGAAGTTATTATTTATATGAGTACGAATCCTGCTGCCGCCGCAGAAATCTTGGTTTTCTACAAATTTCATCACATAATTATTCTTATCTCTTAACACTTCATGTTAAAAATCTTCCGATTGTCCCTGGAGAACAGTTGGAAGTCCATGCATTTATTCTCGAAAATCAAACACTTACAGGTTCTCCGGTTGCACTTCTTCAGTGCTCTGGTCAGAACTTATCCACACAACTGGTCATTTCCGGGGAACGTTTTCCACATAAAAGAACTCTTAAACAAATCGATGGGTTCATAATTTTCTCTATCACCCAGAATCGACCGCAGCATTGGATTGCCTCTGCTGTACCACTGCCGGATTTTTATTCTTTTTCTGATTGTTCTTTATCAACAGAAGAGATTTTATCTTCTGAACCCGAGAATCCATCCCTTTCGGAAGAAGCCACCATAACAGAAGACATTGTATCTGAGACTGTATCCGAAGCAGCATTATCTGACGCTTCTATTGATGCTGCTTCAACTGAAGAGGTACCAACTGAGGTGACACCAACTGAGGAGACTGCAATTCAGGATGCTTCAATTCAAGCCAGAAAAATCACACACGCAGAGATTTCCACACTTCCGCGCAGATTCTGGCCACTTGCCAACAATAGTTTTCTTCTGCATGGCTGTCATAATTATCATCACCTTCTCCTGATCAAAGAAAAGGATCATCTTTGGCTTGGCGTTCCCGGCCTTTACGATCCCAGAGAAGCACATATGGCTAACTTGTTCGGCTTTCCTCAATTTACCAGTTCTTACATCTCTATTCTGGAACTTACCGAAGATGAATGTGAAAACTCTGAATCTTTCGGTCACTGGTGTCGATACTTAATGTGATTCTTAAAAAGAAAGGAAAAAGATAGAGAAAGGAAGCGTTCACAGCGAATGCACTTCTTTTTTCTATCAATTTTAATTTTAATCCAGATAAATTGGCGGTTCGTAATCCTCTCCAAGAAGTACTTTCTTGCGTTCCTGATATCCGAGGAATGCCCATTCTGTCATATCTGTCCATTTATGGTTTGCACGGTCATAAACCTGCACATATCCAATTCTTTTCGGATGCATACGTACGCTGTTGGATTCATATTCTCTTCCCGTATATGGATTAATGTCTCCAACTTCTTCCTGTACAGGCTCTTCGTATGTTGCCTCTTCCTGCACCGGCTCTACCGGCTGTGTCTCATAGGATGTAACTTCTGCTTCTTCATATGGTTCTGCTTCTTCCTCTGCCGGCTGATCATAATCTTCCGTATAGGAAACTTCTGGTTCCACAGAGTTTTCTTCTTCCTGATCTGATTCCGGCACTTCCTGAAGCTCTTCCTTATATTCCTCTTCTTCCTGAAGATCTTCTCTGACATCTTCAGTTGGCTCTGCTTCTACTGCATTCTTTTCAAGTTCAGCAAGTTCTTCATGCATATCATAAATCTCACCGATCGTCATGTCACGTTCTTCACCTGTAAGCTGCTGTTCTTCCTTCTCTGTCTCCACCGTTTCCTCTGAAAAGCTCTCTTCCGGCTGTTCCTGTTCATTCCATTTTACTTCCTGCTTCCTGATACGTCCGGCTGCACTCTCTGTAATCTCTCCTGACATGATACTCAGATGAAACGGACAGCCGAGAATGGATGCGATCAATCTCATATCCTGTTCCTGAAAATTATCCCTTCCAAGACGCTGTGTTAAATTCTGACGTGACATCTTCTTTCCTGTCTCTTTCTCAATCGTCTCCGCCAGTTCTTTGATCGTCATTCCCTTTCTTCCCAGGACGATTTTCACCTGTTCTCCAAATGTTAAATCTTCCATTTACTTCTCCTCCTTATGTATTATTTATACTTCTCTCTTATCTGTCGATCAGAATAGTTTTTCACTTAATTTGCAGAAACATATTCTTCCAAAGTAAGTCCGTTCTCTGTCATCTCTTTTGCAGCATCTACTCCCACATAACGATAATGCCACGGCTCATATACAATTCCTGTAATATCAGATTTATCCTGCGGAAACCGAAGAACAAAACCATACTCTGAACAATGTTCCATCAACCACTTTTGCTCTTCTGTATCTCCCTGTTTCTCATCAAGCTCCCCGTACTTTGTCGATATAATGTCAACTGCAAGACCAGTTGCATGCTCGCTTGTTCCTGGAATTGCAACTGATTTTTTTGTCTCATCATACGCATTTAACGGTGTATATCCCTGATTGATCCAGTCCTGCATCGTCGTATTAAAGACATCTCTCTGCTTCTCATAAGAACGATATCCTGATGTCACATACATGCTGAGTCCTGCCTTCTTCCCATCATCCAGCATCTTATTCAGACTGTCTGCTATCCTGGAATCTACCTGTTTTCCACCACTTATCTCCGTCAGCTTCGCCGGCACATAAGAAGTATCCAATGGATGCTTCTCATTCACAAGTGCAAGACACCATCTGTCATCATCACTTGCCAGCAACTCTGCAGTATTTTCTGTTACTTCTTCTCTTTCTAACTCTGCCTGCAGTTCTTCGTTCTTCTTTGTCTGCTCCTGTAATTTTGCATTGCTGATTTCCAGCTTCTTTTCCGCTTTTTTCAATGTAATTGAGGAGATTCCTGAAGTAATTGCCACTCCTGCAATTACTCCTGCCAAAACCCCTGTAAGCATTAGTTTCTTTGCTCTGTCTCTGAACAATGCTTTATTCATCTTATTTAATTTCAACTCCATCTGTATTTTTCATCTTATCCTCTGTAATATTTAGAATCTTTTCCGTTTCATCCCCCCGGAAGATCATCCTATTCCTTCAGATATCGCACTTCAAATGTCTCCACTTTGATCGGTTTATTAAATAATGTTCCCTGTGCATAATCGCATCCTAATTCCTGAAGAACATTCAGCTGGTCCTGTGTTTCAACACTCTCCGCAAGAACAGAACATCCCAATTGATGACAAATATCAATTACGGCCTTTGCTACCACTCTGCTTCTTCTGTTTCCAACCAGATTTGTAATCAGGCTCTCATCCAGCTTCAATCCATCAAAATCCATAATGGACAGAATCGAAAAGCTGGAATTCTTAGCTCCGAAATGATCCAATACTACGCGGACATTCGCTTTTCTGATTTTACTGCATGATGCCGCCAGCATCTCCTGGTTCGTATCTGTATAAGATTCGGAGACTTCTACTTCCAAATATTCGCATAATACCTGATATTTCTCAATCAGCGCACTCATCTGATCCGCAATGTTCTCCTGCCTCAATGTTTCACCTGCAAAATTTACTGAAATCGGCACCATCTGGATTCCTTCTGTCTCCCACTTATGAAGGATCTGACATACCTGTTCAAATATATAGAGATCAAGATAATGTGACAACCTTGTCTCTTCCAGAAGATTAATATATCTTCCCGGATCCATAATTCCAAGATCCTTATGATGATATCTGACAATCGCTTCAGCACCTGCAATTTCTCCGGTCTGCACATCAATCTTCGGTACCAGACATACAATAAAATTCTTCTGTTCAATATCCTCCAGAAGATCCTTTTTGATGATTGGCTCATGATGACCTTTACGCAGATTTTTATAATACTTCTTTTTCTCTTCCCGCATCATATTCTCTGCACTGATCACAAGACCATTCACATCTATGTCTACTTTTCCCCAGGCATACCCTACTGAAACCAGTCCCAGACTTATGTTCTCAAGCTTTGTATATGCACCATGTACCTGTTGTGTGAAATCTTCATATGAAGCGTTCTCTACAAGAACCAGATACTCATCGCCTGTCATTCTGTATACATTACCATTATGGAAATACTCCGAAAGCACTTCACCAACTCTGGTGACAACTTCATCTCCATAATCTCTTCCGAATTCTTTATTAAAATTCTTCAGTCCATTAATGTCTACGGAAAGAGCTCCCAATGTCTTCAATTCTTCCGGTTCCACATGATCCAGATATGCAACAAAACTATTTCTGTTAAGTACTCCTGTCAGATTATCATGATAACTGAGATACTCCTGCTGTTTCTGGAGTTTATGAAGAGCGATTGCCTGCGGTATATACGGAATCACCGTACGAAGCAATCCAACATCACATCCGCCCCGGTGAACTCCAACTGCTGCAAGAATTGCTACTGTATTCTCATCCAGCTGTAAACTCACACTGTAATCGGCCTCTGTTGAATTTGTAATCTCCTGCTTCATCCACTTTGGCTGATGTTCTTCCGGAAGCATCTTTATCTTATCTCTCTGCCATGGAACATTCTCTGCACACCACTCAAAGATGGTCTCAATATCCCCATACTCTTTCTCAATATAGTACACGTATTCTGAATCATAATAATCACGTACCGCACGAAGTACATCATTTACGATTTCTGAGAGAGAACGTGGCTTCTTTCTATCACTCATATCGTTTTTCCTCTGTCTTTCTATAATTTTAGACACTCAGATAAGATTATTGTATTATACTACGAATTAAAATGCAATACAAAAAAGTTTCGCAGTTCACTTTTAAATGTAAAAAAGAGGGGGATTTCCCATTCCGGAAAATCTGTCCCTCTTCTATAATTAAATGATATATCCTGCAGGTACTTCTGATCTCTGCACATCTACATGCTCTCGAAATCTATAAATTCCACTTTTTATCCTGTGAAACACGAAGTCGGTTCATCGCTCTTGCCAGAGATGCCTGCGTATGATAATACTGCTGGATACTCTGCTGCTGACGTAACCTTTCCTCTGCACGCTCTTTCTGCTCCTGTGCTCGTCGCACATCGATGTCTTCTGGTTTCTCGGCTGTATCAACAATCAGTGTAACTCGGTTGTTTACGATTTCAACAAATCCCACGCCCACTGCAATGTCTTTCCATTCTTCGCCGTCCAGACTCATATGTGCAACTCCAACATTCACAGCGATTACCATATTCTCATGATTTGCAAGAATTCCCTTTTCTCCATCCGGAGCCGGAATGATCAGCTTCTTACAACGACCTTCGTAGAATACACCATCACTTGCTATGATTTTCAGACCAAATGTATCCATATGCACATTCTCCTATTTCAACAATTACTCTTCTTCCATCTCTTTTGCCTTGGCAATTACGTCATCAATTGTTCCGACATTGAAGAAAGCATTCTCCGGATAAGCATCCATCTCTCCGTCAATGATCATCTTAAATCCACGGATCGTCTCTTTCAGCGGTACATATTTTCCAGGAATTCCTGTAAATGTCTCTGCTACGAAGAATGGCTGGGACAGGAATTTCTGAATCTTTCTTGCACGCATAACAGTTGCTTTATCTTCATCAGAAAGTTCTTCCATACCAAGGATTGCAATGATATCCTGCAGTTCTTTATATTTCTGAAGAATTGCAATTACCTTGTTAGCTACTTCGTAATGCTCCTCTCCTACAACGTCTGCTTCCAGGATACGGGAGCTTGACTCCAGTGGATCTACGGCCGGATAAATACCCTGCTCAACGATCTTTCTGGAAAGTACGGTTGTTGCATCAAGGTGGGCAAATGTAGTTGCCGGAGCTGGGTCTGTCAGGTCATCGGCCGGTACATATACTGCCTGAACCGATGTTACAGAACCGTTCTTTGTAGATGCAATACGCTCCTGAAGTTCACCCATTTCTGTTGCCAGTGTCGGCTGATAACCTACGGCTGAAGGCATACGTCCAAGAAGGGCTGATACCTCAGATCCAGCCTGTGTAAAACGGAAAATATTATCGATGAAGAGAAGCACGTTCTGATGCTGCTCATCACGGAAATATTCTGCCATTGTAAGTCCTGTCTCAGCGACACGCATACGAGCTCCAGGTGGCTCATTCATCTGTCCGAATACCAGGGCTGTTTTCTCCAGTACTCCGGATTCTTTCATCTCTGTCCAGAGGTCGTTACCCTCACGGGAACGCTCTCCAACTCCTGTAAAAATGGAATATCCGCCATGCTCTGTTGCAATGTTACGAATCAATTCCTGAATCAATACGGTCTTACCTACACCGGCACCACCGAACAGACCGATCTTACCACCTTTTGCATAAGGAGCAAGAAGATCGATAACTTTAATACCTGTCTCAAGGATCTCAACTACCGGGCTCTGGTCCTCAAATGTAGGCGGCTGTCTGTGGATTACCCATTTTTTAGAATCTGTAATCGGCTCTCCGTTATCAATTGTCTCACCGAGTACATTAAATAATCTTCCAAGTGTCTGCTCGCCGACAGGAACCTGAATACCGGCTCCTGTTGCAGTAACTTCCATATCTTTACAAAGTCCTTCACTTGCAGCAAGCATCAGGCAGCGCACCTCATTGTTTCCAAGGTGCTGTGCAACCTCCATGATGCATTTCTTTCCATTATTATCAACTTCAAGAGCATCTTTGATAAAAGGAAGATCACCGTTTTCAAACACTACGTCAACGACAGGTCCCATAACCTGTACAATTCGTCCTTTATTCATGTTCTCTCTCTCTTTCTATATTTCAGTCATTACAGATTACAGCAATCTACTGTCTGTAATGCATCTCGACATTTTAACTCTTCTTCTGCTGAGCTCTTGCGCCGGCACAAACCTCTGTGATCTCCTGTGTGATCGCAGCCTGTCTTGCTCTGTTATAGAGGATTGACAGATCTTTAATCAAATCCTGTGCACTGTCTGTTGCTGACTTCATTGCCATCATACGGGCATTGTGCTCACTGGCATAAGCCTCAACCAGACATCCGTAGATCATACCGTTGATATAACTTGGTACAATACTGTTCATGACATCCATAGGAGATGGATTCAGTTCGATTTCCTCTCGATACATATTCAAAGGCATCTTCATTTCGCCAAAGTCCCCTCTCTCGAGTGGAAGAAGTTTTAACACTTCCGCTTCTGACTGAACTGCATTTTCCATTCGTGTATATACTACGTAAACTTCATCCAGCTCATGATTGTTAAACTGATCCAGAATAACCGCTGAGATGTCACGGGCACGATGCATGGTCGGTTTCTGAACTGTATAACGGAAGTTTGTATCAATATCTACATCCTTCTTTGCGAAATAATGACGTCCAAGCTCTCCCACAACAAAAAGCTTATGCTGACCCGGCTTGGAAAGAATCTCTTCCTCAAGCTTCACAATATTGTGATTGTAAGCACCGGCCAGTCCCTTGTCCGCCGTGATAACGATCGATCCAATCTTACGTTCCTCTGCCGGAATGTTTTCCCTCTTGTTGAAATAGCTGTGATGTAATTCCGGTAAATGACGTAAAATACGACTGATTTCACCCTGTAGTGCATAGAAATATGGTTCTGTATCTGCCAGCTTCTTTCTTGCCTGTGTCAGTTTGGAAGAAGAGATCATATACATTGCATTGGTAATCTTCATTGTGTCTTTGACACTGTTGATTCTGCTCTGTATCTCTCTGATATTTGCCATATTAACACCTGCTCTTCTTAAATTCCTTCGCTGTCTCTACGATTTTGTCGATCAGTTCCTCTGTCAGGACTTTCTTCTCTTCGATTTCCTGACCGATCTCCGGATGCTCTGTCTCGAACATCTGAAGCATATCATACTGGAACTGTTTAATCTTTGTCTTCTCTACACCTAAAAGTACTTTATGTGTTGCTGCACACAGTGTGATTACTTTCTCATGCAGGGAAAGCGGATGATACAATGGCTGTTTCAGAAGTTCCATCAGACCGCTTCCATATTCCAGCTCTTCTTTCGTAGCTGCATCCAGATCAGAACTGAACTGTGTGAAGACTTCCATCTCACGATACTGTGCCAGATCGATACGGATACTTCCTGACGCTTTCTTCATTGCTTTTGTCTGCGCTGCACCACCAACACGGGATACGGAAAGTCCAACGTTGACCGCCGGTCTCATTCCTGATGCAAAAAGTCCACTCTCCAGGAAGATCTGTCCATCTGTGATGGAAATAACATTTGTTGGGATATATGCTGATACATCTCCTGCCTGTGTCTCGATGATTGGAAGTGCTGTGATAGAACCTCCGCCCATCTCATCACTTAAACGACTGGATCTCTCCAGAAGTCTTGAGTGCAGATAGAATACATCTCCCGGGTATGCTTCACGTCCTGGGGAACGTCCAAGCAGAAGAGAAAGTGCACGGTATGCAACCGCATGCTTGGAAAGATCATCATAAATGATCAGTGCATCTTTTCCCTTGTGCATAAAGTACTCTGCCATAGCAGTTCCTGCATATGGTGCAATATACTGAAGCGGAGCACAGTCACTTGCTGTAGAAGATACGATAATCGTATAATCCATTGCTCCGTGTGTCTGTAATGTATTAACAACTTTGGCTACTGTAGATGCTTTCTGTCCGATTGCAACATAGACACAAATTACATCTTTACCTTTCTGATTCAGGATCGTATCCAGTGCGATGGATGTCTTTCCTGTCTGACGGTCTCCGATGATCAACTCACGCTGTCCACGGCCGATTGGGAACATTGCATCAATGGAAAGGATACCAGTCTCAAGCGGAACGCTTACTGACTTACGATCAACAATTCCAGGTGCCTCATTCTCGATTGGGCGATAGTCGTCAGATTTGATCTCACCTTTTCCGTCAATCGCCTCACCGAGGGCGTTGACAACTCTTCCTACATAAGCGTCTCCAACCGGAACGCCTGCTTTCTTTCCTGTACGGGCTACCTTTGTGCCTTCACGGATTCCTGTGTCGCTTCCAAGAAGGATACATCCGATCTCATTCTTACGAATATCCTGTACCATTCCCTTAAGGCCGTTCTCAAAAGTAACGATCTCCCCGTACATGGCGTGATCAATCCCGTAGATTGTGGCGATACCATCGCCGACAGTAACAACAGTACCTACTTCACTGTCCTTACTCATTGTATCAAAATTCTCTATTTCTTCTTTCAAGATAGAAATAATTTCATCTGAATTGATTGAACTCACCTTGTTCACCTCCAGGTCAATCTTTGTTCTAATCTGTTCAGGCGTCCTTTCATACTCCAGTCATACTCATCACTGCCAACCCGGAGAATAAATCCTCCAAGCAGTGCTTTGTCCTGACGGACTTCGATTTTAGCACTCTTTGCGCCATATTTCTTACAAAGGAACGCCTCCATTCCTTTTTTCTGTTCCTCCGTCGGAGGCTGAATACATGTCAGAACTGCGTTCAGAACCTGATTCTGTTCATCACAGTATCTGTCATATGCTGTGAAGATATCTTCGATCAGATTCATTCTCTGATATCTGCACGCTACTTTAAGGAAATTTCTTATCTCCTTTGGAAATACTCTGTCTACCACATTCATTTTTTTCTGAAGTTCAATGGTAGGATTCGCGAAAATCTCGTGAAGCTGCGGTACTTCCTCAAAAATCTCACGTGTTTTCTGTACAACTTCTTTTGGGACACCTACTTCATACAGGACACGTGCATATCTGATTGCTGCCATCGGGCAGTAAATCTGACTCTTACTTGTCTGTGTCTTCATCTGTCCCACCTACTTCTCCCAAAAACTGGTCATAAATGTTCTGCTCTTTGTCTCCCACGATCTTCTCAGCGGATGCCATAGCCAGTCCTGCAATCTGAGTCTGAAGATCTTTCATTGTCTTCTCACGCTCAATACGTACATTCTCTTTTGCAGCTTCCAGAAGATCTCCGGCCTTGCTTCCTGCTTCACTTACGATGCGGTCATACTCTGTCTTAGCCTCTGAGCGTGCCTTCTCAACAATCGCTGCTGATTCAAGCTTTGCTCCCTTTAAAGCATCTTCATATTCCTGTTTCATCTTCTGCGCATCACTCTGTGCATCCTGTGCACCCTGAAGACCATCTGCGATCATCTGTCTGCGCTTCTCCATGATATCACTCACCGGTTTGATTAGAAAATGTCTCAACAGGAGGAAGAGAACAATAAGGTTGATAATGGTATAGACAAGGTTCATATTTAACTGAAGCACCTTTTACACCTGCCTTTCCTGTTATCTGCTTCCATCATTTTCATAAGATTCTTTTCGTTTCTTATTTCAGGAAGAAGATGATCAGGATACCAATGATGAAACCGTAGATAGCTGTTGCCTCTGCAAGAGCACATCCAAGGATAAGGTTCTTACTGATCTTGCTTTCAGCCTCTGGCTGTCTTGCGATAGCTTCTACTGCTTTACCTGTTGCATGTCCGATACCGATACCTGCTCCGATACCTGTGAATACTGCGATAGCTGCTCCAATAGCAATAAGTGTTGACATAATTTTAATCTCCTTTTCTTTTCAATAGAATGTGTTAAGTTCTTACTCCATCTCTTCATTCATAAACAGAGATGTCAGGAATACAAATACGTATGCCTGAAGTAGGCCGTCGAAAATATCAAAGTAAAAACTGATTGGAATCGGAATGATCAGTGGAACGATTGCTTTCAAAAGTTCCATGACTACGAATCCTGCCAGCATGTTACCAAAGAGTCGCATACAAAGCGACAACGGCCGGATGACGATTTCCAGAATCATGATCGGTGCTACAATTGGAATCGGCTGTGCAAAATGCTTTGCCCAGTGTCCGAATCCATTCTTGCGGATACCTGAGAATTCAATGAGACACATACTCATGATTGCCAGGGCTGCCGTCACGTTCAGATCTTTCGTCGGAGGCTTAAAGCCAAACAATGGTGCAATTGTGTTTGAACAGGCGAGATATAACAGAACCGTAATCAGATACGGTACATAGCCCTTGTTCTCTTTCCCAAGTACTCCGACAAAGAAGTCCTCAGCAGCGCCGATACCGGCTTCGAGAGCCAACTGCACTTTTCCGGGATTCTCAACCTTTAAGTTTCTTACCAGGATAATGGATGCTATCACAAGCACTGCCATGATGATCCAGGTAACTACTACAGATTCATTGATCCCGCCAAGAACCGGAAGTGTGAACACTGTCTCACAATTCAGTTCTTCCATAAGATTGTCTGCCAGATTTCCCGTATTGCTCCCTCCCTTTCTACCTAATGTATATTGCTGTATTTTGTCACTTTTCGTATACAGCATGGCAAATGTTACTGCTTATAATCGCATTAAAACGTCATGTTCTCCGAAAAGTTGACTAAATATTACTCCCATGTTTTCTCTTTGTCAACGTTCCACTTCAACAAGTTAAATTCATAAAAAAAACACTTTTTTTATTTCAATTTGCTCTTTTTTTATTCTACGTTTTGTCTATTTTTTATTACTTTTTTAACCGTTTTTCGCTCTTATTTTGGAATCCGCTCTTTTTTTATGCGCATTTTCCACAATAAAATTGTTTTTATTTCTGTACATTTGTACGATTCAAAAAAAATTTCATAGACACTTTGTCTTAATTTGTATATTAATGATAATTTTTCTCCTGTTTTTTGTATCCTTTTCAGAATAATAACAAAAACAGATGTTACATTTTTGTTACGATTTTGTTTTCTCAAAAGAAAAGCACCCATTTTTGAACCATAGCATAGGTGTGATAAATAAAATTTTATTTTTCAACATATACTTGTTTTAGCTACGATTATGTGATATAGTGATTGTAGCTAAGGAATGATATCATTATGATATGTCAACACAAAATAAAACCCCACGAGCTAGCACCTCGTGGGGTTTTTTCTCTCTTATTTTTCAATGGTTGAGCATCCATTCAGGCTAATTGTCGCTGTCGTCACCGTCTAGCCATTTGCAAACATAATAGCCAATTATACTTGCTGCGACGGAAACAAGGAATGATATCAGTATCGACACGCCAACACCCCCTTTCTGTTGCCAGATTAGGAGCGACAACGTATGTATTATATCATATAGCTACGGTTGTAACAATATATGTCAATATTTTTTCAAGCACTGATACACATATGATACCGGCAGTCCAACCACATTATAGTAGTCCCCTTCGATTCCATCTATATACGCCGCAAAGCTTCCCTGGATTCCATAAGCTCCCGCCTTATCCATCGGATCTCCGGTTGCGATATACGCACGGATTTCTTCTTCGCTCATCTCATGCACATGAACCTTTGTCTCTACCGCATGGTTAATGATTTCTTTCTCGCCTGCATTATTATAGGAAAGAATTGCAACACCTGTATAGACTTCATGTGCTCTTCCCTGAAGGCTTAGAAGAATCTCATATGCATGATCTTCATTCTTTGGCTTGCCAAGGATTTCTTCGTCACGTACAACGATTGTATCTGCTCCGATCACAATTGTATTTTTCAATTCTACTCCCTCTGCCTGAAGATCAGATGCAACATTTTCTGCTTTCATCAATGCAAGTTCTTCTACAATCTTCTGTGGTTTTGTACTTGTATAGACTTCCTCTTTATTACTTACCTTTACCTCAAATTCTAAACCGATTTGCGCAAGCAGCTCTCGTCTGCGCGGAGATGCCGATGCAAGAATGATTTTTTGATTCATTATCATTATCCTTTCCTATTATAAAATGGTTGTAACTGTCATTTCTTTCTTCATAATAGCATAACTGTTCAGAGCCAACCTCCAAAATGCTACGCATTTCGTCGGTGTGACGTATCCGCCAAATAAAATTTAAAAAACAGTCTTAAAAATGCAAGCATTTTATACCTGTTTTTTAAATTTTGCTTGGCTCTGAACAATTACATAATATCATAAAAAGAGTGGACAGCAAAACTAATTTCTGCTGTCCACTCTCTTCATATTATGAAAGACTTTGAAATTAATAAGTCTTGTTCTCTTCAATCATCTATCACATTTGATGAAACTTCAAGTGTCATATCTTCTTCAAGATAAATCGTAGCTTCTGTTCCGTCTGTGATTCTTCCGCTGAAGTATCCTGCGAATTTTCCGGCCAGATCGGAGGTTCCTCTCACCTGAACTGTAACTGCCGGTTTTGCTTCTTCCGGAATCTCAATCACTCTTTTCTCCCCAGACTGCATTGCCCCGATTGTTACTGTCTCTGCTCCGTTGAACTTAACCTGAACATTTTCCAATTCAAGTGGTGAAGTGTTACGGATTGTTATGTTACTTGTATACTGTCCACTTGCTTCCACATATTCTGATTTTCTATATAAAAACATTCCCGTAAATAAAAATATAACTGTAAATGCGATGATCAGATTCTGTAAAATTCTTCTCATTCCCCTGCCTCCTATAAACTCTCTTTAAAAATTCTATTCTTATTTTCCTATTTTACACTAACAGAATAGCATTCAAAGATTTCGTTTTCTAGAGACAGATTCACTCAATTTTTTTCTGTTTTTCATTGTTTTGTCATTGATTTCGTTAACAAACATTGTTTATTTCAAGACAATGTAATCGTTTCCACGCGTTTTTGTTATATTTTCACAATACTTCTTCTCACAGCTTATTCTATACAATATCCAAATAGGTCTTATGCTCCGGTGCAGGAAATGCACGGTCAAGAGCAGCGTATTCTTCGTCTGTAAGGACAACATCTTTTACTGCCCAGTTCTGAAGTACATGCTCTGTTCTGCCACTTCTTGGAATTGCAATCACCTGGTCTTTCCGGAGAACAAATGCGAGAAGTACCTGCATCGGTGTAATGCCACGAGCTTTTGCTATTTTCTGCACTTCTTTGTTCTTTAACAAGCTTCTTTGCAGGCTTCCAGCCTGTGCAAGTGGGCAATACGCCATAATCGGTGTCTGATGTTCTTCCAGCCAGGGCATCAGATCATACTCTATCCCACGGGATCCCAGATGATACAATACCTGATCCACCTGACAGTGATCTCCATTGGGAACTGAAAACAGTTCTTTCATATCTGATGTATCCAGATTGGATACGCCCCAGCTTCTGATCTTGCCTTTTTTCACCAGTTCTTCCATTGCATCCACTGTTTCTTCCAACGGAATACTTCCGCGCCAATGCAACAGATACATATCCAGATAATCTGTTTTAAGATTATGCAATGTCTGGTCAATACTATCATAAATCTGCGGACGTCCTGCATTGTGCGGATATACCTTTGAAACAAGAAAGAGGGTTTCTCGAGAATATCCCTGAATCGTATCCCCGATTAATTTCTCTGAAAGTCCATTTCCATACATTTCAGCTGTATCTATTAAAGTAAATCCTGTATCAAGCCCTGCCTGAAGCGCCTTCTTTTCCTGCTGGTAGATTGACAGATGTTCACCAAGCATCCAGGTTCCCATACCAAGACGCGGCATTTTCATTCCATTTTTTAATGTAAGATATAAATCACTCATTTTCTTCCCTTTCCATATATCGAATCATCCCTTCAGCAGCCCGTTTTGCTTCCTCTACAGCATGAACCACCGTATTCGCTCCCTGTACAACATCTCCTGCTGCAAAAACACCTTCATGTGTTGTCATGCAGTTCTCATCTGTCAGAAGAAGTCCCTTCTCTGTCGTTTTTAACTGATCCGTTGTAAGTACCAGCTTATTCTTTGGTGCCTGGCTCACGCAAATGATTACAGAGTCTGCTTCTACCTGATCTAATTTTTCTTCATATCCGATCACTTTATTGTTTTCATCAAATATACTTGTTTTAAACATCGGACCGGCTTCATTGATCGACTCTATTGCCTTTCCAAACACAAAGTCTGCGCCCTCCAGTTTTGTATAAGACACCTCATGAGAGCTTGCGGAAATGCGTTTTCCTCTTGCATACAGTGTAACCTCTTTTGCACCATGACGCAATGCAGTTCTGGCTACATCCATCGCAACATTTCCCATACCGATAACAGCTACTTTCTCTCCCAATTGATGTGCCTCCGGTCTTCTGAGGTAATCAATCCCAAAGTATACATTTCCAAGACTCTCTCCTTTAATTCCGATTGCCTTCGGTCTCCATACTCCTGTTCCTACAAAGACACTGCTGTATCCGTCGCGGAACAGATTATCGATCACGATTGCACTTCCGATCACGGTATTCGGGCGAATCCGGATTCCCAATTCTTCCATTTTCTTTTTGTATCTGTCAATCACAGATTTTGAAAGACGGAATTCTGGAATTCCATATTGCAGCATACCGCCGATTTTGCTTCGTTCTTCGAAAATTGTTACTTTATAACCTGCTAATGCAAGCTTGATAGCAACTGTAATTCCTGCCGGTCCTGAACCGATCACCGCTACTTTCTTTCCGTTTTTCTCTATTTTCGGCACTTCCATCCTGTCAAGATAAGAATCTGAAATGAAATTCTCAATACTGCTAAAATGGATTGGACTGCTCTTTCTTCCTAAAACACAATGGCCTTCACATTGATTTTCATGGTTACATACAGTGGAGCAGACAGCGGACATTGGATTATTTGCAAAAAGGATTTCACCGGCTTTCATCAAACGGTTTTCAAGTAATAATTGAGTGATTTGTGGGATAGGTGTATGAATCGGACACCCTTGCTGACAAAGTGGTTTTTTACATTTCAGGCAACGTTCTGCCTCGTCGATAATATGTAATTTCATTCTGTTCTTCCTCCTGACCTTTTATTCAGATAGAAAATGCCGACCACAGTTTCCCATGACCGGCAATAACTTATATTTTTACAAATGGTTAATCTTAGTTTTCTCTTTCTACAGACACATTAGATACTTTTTCGTAGTATTTTACAATTGCACTGTGGTCATCTTTTTCATTTCCGTCAGCCTTTAAGGACTGCATGATCTCCATGATCTCTGCTGTAAGCGGAAGAGATGCATTTACTGCATGTGCAGCGTTCAGCGCATTGTTCAGGTCTTTGATGTGAAGTTCAATACGGAATCCCGGCTTGAAGTTGTGATCCATCATCATCGGTGCCTTTGCATCAAGAACTGTAGAACCTGCAAGACCTCCACGGATTGCCTGATATACAAGCTCCGGATCTGTCCCGGCTTTCTTTGCCAGTGTCAGTGCTTCGGATACTGCTGCGATATTCAATGCAACGATTACCTGATTTGCGAGTTTTGCAACATTTCCTGATCCAAGTTCTCCAACATATACAACAGAACCTGCCATCTGCATCAACAGTTCATAATATTTGTCAAATGTCTCTTTCTTTCCACCAACCATAACAGAAAGTGTTCCGTCGATTGCCTTCGGCTCTCCGCCACTTACCGGTGCGTCCATCAGTTCAATTCCTTTTTCTGCAAGCTCAGCACCAATCTTTTTAGATTCTACCGGATCAATAGAGCTCATATCAATTACAACTGTTCCCGGTTTTGCTGCCTCTGCAATTCCACCTTCTCCAAGACATGCTGCACGTACATGTGGTGAGTTTGGAACCATTGTGATGATTGTGTCACACTCTGCTGCTACTTCAGCTCCGCTTTTTACTCCCTTTGCACCTGCTGCAACAACCTCTGCAACTGCTGTCTCATTAAAATCAAATACAACGAGCTCATTTCCTGCTTTTAACAGGTTCATGCTCATCGGTTTTCCCATAATTCCAAGTCCAATAAATCCTACTTTCATTCTATTATTTCCTTTCTTTTAACACATCTGTTTCATTGCTTCATGCAGCAGCTTAAAGCTCTCTTCTGACTGCTCTACATAAGGAGAATCAATCAGATACGCTTCCAGAATATCAAGATTCTTCTGCGTCGGCTCGATTCCAAGCTCCTGCAAAGTTAATGGCATGTCCATCCCTTTCATGAACAGACGAAGGGCCTCTTTATCTTCACTTAATTTATTGTAATAAAGCTGTGTAAACAGTGCCACTGCCACGATTTCTCCATGCAGCGCATGCTCTGCTTCCTTTGTAAAATAGGTTCGTACACCGTCATACATCATATGACCAAGCGCTGACTGTGAGAAGCTTTTCGTGATGTTCGCGATCACACCGGTTACAGCGATATTGATAAATGTAATATCTTCCACTGCTTTTGTCAGTCTCTTATGGCGGATATCTTCAATTGCCTGTGCACCATACTCTACAAGCACCTCGTAAGTATACTCTGCCATCTTGTAGGCACTGAACAGATCGATTTTATTTTCACTGAGATACATCTTCGGCTTGCCGTTCTGTATCTCAATCTTTTTTGCCATCGCATCCAGAATTCCGGCCGCCGCATAGCGGATTGGGCATTCTGCGATCACTTGCAAATCTACAAGAACTGCATCGACTTCATGTTCGAATCTCCAACAGTCCTTCTTCGCGCCTTCCGGTGTATACATAACACTCATTGTTGTAAATGCAGCACATGTTGCAATTGATGTTGGAATGTTGACAACTCCGGTGTCTGCATATTCACCGACTGCTTTTGCAAAATCCATAACAAGTCCACCACCGATTCCAACTACCTCATCACAGTTTTCTACTTTGCATTTTTCAGCATATTCCCTGGCAGCTTCATAAGAACACTTTCCACTATACAGGTGCAATTCATACTCAATTCCTGCCTTCTCAAATCCCGGAATCATCCGTTCTTTCACTGCATCCCACGCTCTGTTTCCGGCAATGATAAATACTCTCTTTCCAAAACGTGAAATTTCTTTTCCACACTCTTCAAGTAAATTCTTTTCCTGTCTGTATCTCCCAGCTCCGAATTTAATTGCCGGGTCTAAAGTTACTTTTTCCATTTTCCCGCTGCCTTTCCTCTTCTGTCATAATCTATCTTTTAATTGGATGTTTCGGATTCTCTCCGGAAAGGACAAGATGTACATCTTCCGCCACATCCAGTGCGATCCGATCCATACATTCCACCGTATTGGAACCAATATGCGGTGTCAGGATCACTTGTTCCAGTTTCAATAATGGATTGTCTTTTTTGGGTGGTTCTTCTGAGAACACATCCACCGCCGCACCTCTGATCTGACTGTTCCTGATTGCTTCTGCTAACGCCTCTTCATCAACAACGCCGCCTCTGGAAACTTGAATCAGGGAAGCGGATTTCTTCATCATGGCAAACTCTTTTTTTGAAATAATTCCCTGGTTCTTTTCTCCTCCCGGCACATGCAGACTGATATAATCCGATGTTTGCAAAAGTTCTTCCCAGGATACGATTTCTATATACCCTGGAATTTCTTTTCCTTCTGGACGTGGCACATAAGAGATGACTCTCATATCCAGCCCCAGCGCTGCCTTTCTTGCTACCTCTTTTCCAATCTTTCCAAAACCGATGATCCCGAGTGTCTTTCCTGCTACATCGGTCCCTTTCAGTGAAAATTTCTTCTGAAAATCTCCATTCCTTACAAGTTCTTCGGATTCTTTCAGACGTTTTGCAAGATTTAAAATCACCGTTATAGTGAATTCTGCAACAGATAAGGTCGTCGTGTCCGGTGAATAAGTCGTATAAATCCCTAACTCATTCGCAGCCTTCCAGTCAAGATTGTCATATCCTGCCCCATGTCTGGCTATGATTTTCAGGTTCTTTCCTGCTTCAAGTATCTCCTTGTCTACTTTTGCAGTTCGCTGAATCATTGCATCACATACTGCAATATCATTTTTTATTGATTCTTTATCTGTCTTTCCGCTGCCGCGGACTATCTCATAGCCTTTTTCTATGAGATAGTCCTCTCCCGCTGCAGCGATTGGCTGAGGAATGTAAATCTTCTGTTTCATTTTCTACTGTCGTTCTCTTTATCTTACAAGGCAAGGTTTCTTTGGATCGAATTTCCATCCCGGGATCAGATACTGCATTCCTACTGCATCATCTCTTCCTCCAAGACAGTTATCAAGGTACAGCTGATGTGCTTTCTTCACCTGCTCAAGATCCACTTCAATACCAAGTCCTGGTTTCTTTGGAACTTCTACACATCCGTCTACAATCTGAAGTGGCTCTTTTGTCAGTCTTTCAAGACCTTCCTGCCAGATCCAGTGTGTATCCAGTGCATTGTACTCTCCCGGAACTGCTGCTCCAACCTGTGTAAACATTGCAAGGGAGATATCAAAATGGTTATTTGAATGAGATCCCCATGTATAGCCAAAATCATGGCACATCTGAGCTACACGTACAGAACCACTCATTGTCCAGAAATGTGGGTCTGCAAGGATGATGTCAACTGCCTGAGATTCCAGAGAGTGTCCAACCTGTCTCCAGTCTGTAGCGATCATGTTTGTTGCTGTCGGGAAACCTGTACGTCTACGGAATTCACTCATAATCTCTCTTCCTGAGTAAACACCTTCTGCTCCGCATGGATCTTCACAGTATGTAAGGATTCCTTCCATTCCCTTTACATATTCAACTGCTTCTTCAAGAAGCCATCCACCATTTGGATCAAGGTCGATTCTTGCGTCCGGAAGTGCTTTCTTCATTGCACGGATCACATCCATTTCTTCGTTTCCTGCAAGAACTCCACCTTTCAGTTTAAAATCTTTAAAACCGTATTTCTCTTTTGTAGCAAGTGCCATCTCTACAATCTTATCTGCTGTAAGTGCTTCCTCGTGACGCAGACGGTACCATGCACAATCTGAATCCGGCTCTGAATCATACGGAAGATCTGTCTTGTTACGGTCTCCTACAAAGAAGAGATATCCAAGCATTCTTACTTTATCTCTCTGCTGTCCGTCTCCGAGAAGTTCACAAACCGGAACACCAAGCTGCTTTCCAAGGAGATCAAGACATGGAGCCTCGATCGCTGTAATTACATGAACTCCTGTACGAAGGTCAAATGTCTGGTTTCCTCTGACATCTTCCTCCCCCTTAGAATCAAGATGTGCTTTTACTTTAAGCAGTGTGCTCTTATACTCAGCAACTCTTGTTCCTTCAACAAGCGGGATACATTCCTCAAGTGCTTTTGTGATCTTCTCTCCTCCCGGAACTTCTCCAACTCCTGTCTCTCCGTTCTCATCATAAAGAACAACAATATTTCTTGTGAAGTATGGTGCGTGTGCTCCACTTAAATTCAGTTCCATACAGTCTTTTCCGGCTACTGGATATACTTCCATCTTTACGATTCTAGACATAACAATTTCTCCTTTTATACACGAACTTTTTCTCTATCTGTTTCTATTCTACTTTTATTTTTACTTCAGTGATCGGACCGGAGATTGACTTGCAGTCCGACCACCGAAATCATGGCAGCAAATTTTAGTTTATTAACATTTTTTAATAATTCCTTGTTTTAAACAAGGTTCATATCTGCAAGTACTTTATGTAGCTTCTCTTTCTCTTCCGGTGTCAGTTCGCCGATCGGATCTAAGCATTTTCCTACCGGAATTCCTTCCTGAACGAGACCTTCCTTGATTGCTGCCGGGAATGTTCCCATACCGCATGCAATACGGAACGGAGCCAATGTAAACTGTGCTTCCAGAGCTCCTTCAAGATCTCCTGCAACGTATTTATCATAGATATCCGCTGCAATTCTCGGTGCTACATTTGCACAGGATGCGATTGCTCCTGTTGCTCCGTAGCAAAGAGCTGCGTAGATCAAAGTATCTCTTCCCATCAGTACAGAGAAATCTTTTCCTCTTGTCAGACGGATATACTCTGCAGCATTTGTCATATCACCTGTACTGTCTTTTACAGCAACAATATTTTCAATATCAGCAAGTTTTGCAACTGTTGCCGGTGTGATTGTCACATTTGTCTTTGGTTTATTGTTATACATGATGATTGGAAGTGTTGTATTTTCTGCGATTGTCTTATAGTAATTGTACAACTCATCCTGTGTCTGGGATACAAACATTGGTGTCAGTACGGAAACTGCATCAACTCCGACCTCCTCACAGATCTTTACCAGTCTGATAACTCCTCTTGTTGTAATATGGCTTGCTCCACCATAAACAGGAACACGTCCTGCTGTCTCATCAACGACTGTCTCAAGGATCTTTCTGTATGTATCATCATCGAATGCGTAGAATTCTCCGGTTGTTCCAAGTGGGAACAAACCGTGAACTCCGTTGTCGATCAGGTGATTTACCATCTGTCTTAATACCGGATAGTTTACTTCACCCTCGTCTGTTAATGGTGTAATAATTGGAGGGATAATTCCCTTTGGTACGAATGTCATAATAAAAAACTCCTTTCAATTTATAACACAAACTGTAATAACAGTAATTCTATAATTCCAACTCCTGCCATGATCAATGACACTGCTGTTTTACATCTTACCTGATCCTTTAATTCTGTCAGACCGAACATTCCATTGAATACCCAGAATCCGCTATCATTGAAGTAGGAGAATGAAATTGCCCCTACACAGCAGGAAGCTGCAAGCAGGATTGGGGATACACTGATTGATGCCATCAATGGTGCTGTCAGGGATGCTGCTGTTGTAATTGCCACTGTTGCAGATCCAAGCGCGATTCTCATCAGTGCTGCAATGATAAATGGAATCAGGATTGCCGGAAGCGGAAGTCCTACAACTGTCTCTCCAAGAACATTTCCGATACCGCTGACTTTGATTACATTTCCAAGAGAACCGCCGGCTCCTGTGATCAGCATGATAATACCTGTATCTTTGATTGCTGTATCCATGATACCGATAACTTTTTTATTATCTTCTTTTCTTACCAGTCCATAGATTGCAATGATTGTTCCAACGCCAAGTGCGAAGATTGGTTCACCTACAAGACTGATGATTGTGTTTGCCACTCCTTCACCTGTTCCAAACAGTCCCCAGAATGTTTTAACAAAAATCAAAACAATCGGAATGATAATCGGAAGAATAGATGCTGTAAATGATGGGAGATTCTTCTCTCCTACCAGCTTTTCAACTTCTTCCATGGATTTGATATATTCTTTTTTGAATTCTTTTCTTTCATATCCATGTCCATCTTCATTCGGAATCTGATAGATTTTCTTTCCAATATATTTACAGTAGAATACTACAACGATCAGCATCGGAATAGAGATTCCTGCTCCGATCATGATCATCTGTCCCACATCAACTCCAAGCATTCCGGCTGCTGTCAGCGGTCCCGGTGTCGGCGGCACCAGACAGTGTGTCAGCTGAAGGCCGCAGGCCAGTGACAGTGCAAGTCCTACAACAGAGATTCCTGTTACGGAAGACATTGCTTTTACAAGTGGTGCAAAAATAACGATTGCGGAATCTGCGAATACCGGGATAGATACAACCCATCCTGTGATTGCCAGTGCCCATTCTTCTTTTCTCTTACCGATTACACGGATGAAAGTAAATGCAAGCTGTTCCGCTGCTCCTGAAACTTCAAGGATTCCTCCCATCATAACTCCAAGTCCGATTATGATACCGGTACTTTTCAATGTGTTTCCAAATCCGTCTTTGATAGCGGTCATAACGCCGACTGTCGTTTCTCCGGCTGCATTTGTAATATCTGCGACTGGCATGCCCCCGATCAAGCCTGTGATTAATGCTGCGAGCAATAATGCAATAAATGTATGTACCTTCGTCTTCATAACCAGGACGATCATTATCGCTATTCCGATCACCAGCCCCAGCATCATTCTGGTTGATTCACTCATAGTTCTTACCTCTCTTAATTCTTTTTCTCAACAGATGTATCAGAAATCTTCTCGTAATATTTTACGATTGCACTGTGATCATCTTTTTCATTTCCGTCTGCCTTAAGTGACTGCATGATCTCCATTACCTGTGAAGTAAGTGGAAGTGCTGCATTTACTGCATGACCTGCATTCAGTGCGTTATTCAGGTCTTTGATATGGAGTTCAATACGGAATCCCGGTTTGAAATTGTGAGCCATCATCATTGGTGCTTTTGCATCAAGCACTGTAGATCCTGCAAGACCTCCGCGGATAGCTTTATATACAAGCTCCGGATCTGCATCATTTTTCACTGCAAGTGTCAGTGCCTCAGACACTGCCGCAATATTCAATGCTACAATCACCTGATTTGCGAGCTTTGCTACATTTCCGGATCCAAGTTCTCCGACATACACTACAGATCCTGCCATTGCCATTAATAAATCATAGTACTTATCAAAGTTCTCTTTGCTTCCTCCGACCATAACAGAAATTGTTCCGTCGATCGCCTTTGGCTCTCCACCGCTGACCGGTGCATCCATTAAGTCAATTCCCTTTTTGTTCAGCTCTGCTCCGATTTCTTTCGACTGTACCGGATCGATCGAACTCATATCGATCACGATCGTTCCTTCTTTTGCTGCGGAAGCGATTCCGTTTTCTCCTAAACAGACTTCTCTGACCTGAGGAGAATTCGGAAGCATTGTGATGATCACCTGACAGTTCTCTGCCACCTCTGCCGGGCTTCCTGCTGCCTGTGCTCCCTCCGCTGCCAATTCTTCTACGCTTGCCTTGCTTCTGTTATATACAACAGCTTCATATCCTGCTTTCATAAGGTTTCTGCACATTGGTTTTCCCATAATTCCAAGTCCGATAAATCCAACTTTCATTGTTCTTCTCCTCTCAGATTTCTGATATTTTGTATTACTGCTATTTCAACTTGTTCCTAATCGTCTTTGATAATTCGCGCGCTTCTTGTTGCCTGCCTTGCCTTTGGTCAGGTAACTTATCTATCTGACATGCTTATTGTACAAAACTGAGTACAAAGATTCCATTGACAGATTGTTCAATGGAGTGTGCTCTGATTTATGTAGATTTCATAAGTTTTCATTTTTTGAATTGTGTATTTCATTTTTATTTCATTATGTTTTGTTTCTGTTTTTTCCTGTTTGTTTAAATTTCAATTTCTTTCCATTTATTTCATCATATGTAATTATTTTTTCATTTTTTGAAACTTTATGAATTCTACACAAATTCTCACTTCATTTTTATACATAACAAAATACAGTTTTTCACATCAAAAAAGGAGACAGTTTTAAACCATCTCCCTGTATGCATTTACCTGTTCCTATAGTAATTCATTTCCCCCATAATTGGCTTCTATTCCATACTTTTTCATTCTTCTCCAGAGAGTTGTCGTGCTGATACCGAGCTCTTCTGCCACCAGTTTCCGGTTTCCGTGGAAACGTTCAAGCAGCTCCTCAAGTTCATCTGTCTCCTGAGAACGATACACAAGAATCCTCTTCTCTCCATGAGATTCTTCCACATGCGGAAACAGTTCGCCATATAAATTTTGAAGAACGACTTCATCAATCATGCGTTTTTTGGCTGTAAGAACAAGTCGTTCACAAAATGACCGTAGCTGGATTCCATTCCCTGTCCACCTCAGTTCCTGCAGCTTCTTATATGCTCCTTCTGTTACACTAAGCGGACGGTTGTATTTTTCCTTATATATCTTCAATTCTTTATCAAAACAATTTCTCAGATCCTCTGGGCGTTCATTCAATGAAGGAATCTCAAGTACCAGGCTCTGCAGCATATAATATAATTCCTCGCTAAACTCTCCCTTTTCCACCAGATGTTTCAGATTTATCTTTGATGATCCAATAATTCTTACATCCAATGTATCAAGCGGCTGTGCATCTGTTCTCATCTGCGCCCTGCTTAACATTGTACGCAAAATCTGATGCTGTACACGCAAAGTCAGATGCTCGATTCCTTTAATAAATAAGGTTCCGTGATTTGCCTTTATCATTGCACCCTTTGCACCAAAAGTTGAAACTGTATCTCCGGCTTCTCTTCGGAAAAGCTCTTCCATCTGATGTTCTTTATCCATTCCCCGCATATTAATGCTGACATATGGACCCACTTTGCGGATACTATTATTGTGAATTGCTTCTGCCAAAAGATAATCCTCTGTACCTGCCTGCCCATAAATCATAACTGCGTGTTCAGACAAGGCATACATTTTCGCAGTTTCAAGCATTTTTCGCATCTGTGCATTCTCTGTCTGAATATCTTCAAATTTGGTCTGCGCCGCAAATCCATGCAACAGCATATCTCCCTGGATATCCTTGGTCTTTTTCGAATTGTCTGCCAGCTTCTGAAGAGACAAAATTGCTCCTGTAATCTGATTGTCATACTGGATTGGTGCAATCATTGCCATCCAGGTCTTTTTCCTGACAGAAACAGAAGTGGAATAGCTTTCGCTCTTTCCGCTTAAAATATTCTCGATCAAGAGCGAATCGATTCCGGGGAGAATCTCCGTCAGACTCTTTCCAACCAGATCTTCACTATTCTTTCCTAACAGATTTTCAACCAGTTTATTGACTACAATCACTTTTCCTTCTGCGTTCACCTTGATAATTCCATTAAAGGACGTATCCAGTACTGTTTCAAACTGCGCAGTATTACGCTTCTCACTTTCAGCTGCATAGGACGCATTCTTTGCTGCAAGAAGGGCTTCTTTTAACGATTCTTCCGTGGATTGATAAAACAGCGTCGAATATCCCATCGTTTCTGCTGCCCTGCAGGTTCCTTCTCCACCAATGATCAGATCCGGTCTTTCCTCAAAATCTGCAATAATGCTTTCAGCCTCTTCAATACGTTTTAGATAAATCACATCCAGTCGTATATCAAACAGCTGCTCCATATACGACATATCACAGAGCATATTTTCAAATGCGATCAATGCAATATGTGGATGCTCTTTCTTAAGAATCGTCTTTGCTTTCTGAATGAGCAGACCAATCTCCTGTGCATGAAAACGAATCTCAACAACAGGAATATTTGTATATTCTTTAATTAACTTCGCCTGATATCCTCTGGCAACCAGAATATGGGCTCCGGCCTCCACTGCAATTCTTGCTTTATTCACTGCATCTACTGTATGCACAGCCTCAAGATAGACCACATCCAGATGATTTTCTTCTATAATTTTTCTCGCCGGTTCGACCATCCGCTCTTCCGGGAGAAACATTCCTATTTTAACCATAATAAATGCCTCCGACTATAATTCACTTTCTTTTACCTTATCACGCACTTCACTATTTTATCAACAAATTTATTCCCTACAATTATAAAAAGAAAAAGAATCTTCTCCGCAGCATTTGGGACAAGATTCTTTTTCTGTTCGTGTGTTTGCCGGCCGCAGCACGCTCTGCGGCTAGCTCTATATTCTTTTTAGGAGACTAAGAATTTTTCAAAAACATATCTTAGGTAATCGGTGCCGGATTAAAGATGCACAGATCATTGTGGAGTTTATATTTTTCTGCAAAGCTCTGATCTTTTCCGCTTGCAACCGCAATAATTTTATTAAATAATTCTGTACCGATATCTGAGATCTGTGCTTCACCCGTAGCAACCGGACCTGCGTTGATATCGATCAGATCCTGCCACATCTCTTTCATCTCATTTCTGGAACAGACTTTAATAACCGGTGCTGCTGCAAGTCCATAAGGTGTTCCTCTTCCGGTCATAAATACCTGTAGTGTAATACCGGATGCAAGCTGGCAAGGTCCACAGACAATATCACTGGCCGGTGTTGCTGCATAGATAAGACCTTTCTTTGACGGGCGCTCTGCCGGAGATAATACTTCTACGATCGGTGAGCTTCCTGATTTAGCAATTGATCCCATTGCTTTTTCTACAATATTACAAAGTCCGCCTTTCTTATTTCCCGGAGTTGGATTAGCGCTTCTGTCAACATTTCCCTCTTCCAGATAATGATCATACCATTTCATCTCTGCCGCAAGTTTGTCGCAGACTTCTTTGCTCACACAGCGTTCTGCGATATAATGTACGCCGTCCCTTACTTCTGTAACTTCTGAAAACATTACGGTTGCACCTGCATTTACAAGCATATCTGCTGCGTATCCGGCAGATGGGTTTGCGCTGACGCCTGAAAATGCATCACTTCCGCCACACTGCATACCGATGCAAAGATCGGAAAGCGGTAATGTTTCTCTTCTTCTCTGATTAAGAATTGCAAGTTTTTTATCTGCCATCTCCATAATGGCATTTACCATGGCATCGAAACCTTTCTGTTCCTGAAGAACAATTACATTTTCCGGGGAAATATCTGCCTCGTCCAGCAATTTTTCCACTGTTAATTTCTCACATCCAAGCGCAACAACCATCACCTGTCCGCCAAAATTCGGATGATGTACAAGATTGCGTAAAGCACGGATCGGCACTTTCGCCTCCGGTGCATTGATTGCGACACCACATCCATACGCATGATTGATTGGAACTACGTCATCCACATGCGGATATTTTGGAAGCAGTTCCTCTTTGATTCTCTTCACCGCTACATTAAGTACACCTGTTACACACTGAACCGTTGTGCTGATTCCAAGAATGTTTCTCGTTCCTGCGTATCCACCATTTGGATTCCTATATCCTTCGAATGTTGTTACCGGCGGTGTCGGAAGATCTGTTACAAGTTTTTTTCCATACTCCATATCATCAACAGACGGTGGTGTCGGAAGTTCTAACATAAATTCATTGATCCAGTCTCCCTTTTCAATATCTTCCAGAGCATACCCCAGAATAACACCGTAACGAATCACTGGCTGTCCCTTTGGGATTCTCTCAAGTGCTACTTTATGAGCCTGTGGAATATCCTGACGGGTGACCAAATCCTCTGAAATCTGTGTTCCGGCTTTGATTTCTTTCACTGCAATTGCAACATTGTCTGCTTCATTTACTTTTACAAGAAGTCGCTTTGCCATGAATGATTCCTCCTTTTCACTTAGCAAGAAATGTTTCGTTTTTCTTTACTATTCTTTATGGTTTTATCATACGCTCTTACTGTTAATAAGTAAAATTCATTGTTTTTCTACTTCTCTTAATTTTTTTAATAGTTTTTCTTGTCAGTCCATATCGATCGAATTATACTGAAAATAGAAATGTAAAGGCTCATTCACAGAATCAGTAGAAAGGTTATTCCTATGGATTTAAAACAGATTGAATATATTTTAAAAATTGCAGAAGAACAAAATATCACCCATGCAGCCGAAAAGCTATTCATCACCCAGTCAGCCCTTAACCAGCAGCTTCTCAAGCTGGAAAAAGAGCTCGGCACTCCGCTATTCTATCGTTCCCGGACTGACTGGCATCCGACCCCTGCCGGAGAAATTTATCTCAACGCAGCAAAAGACATTCTTCTTATAAAGAAGAATGCCTACAATCAGATTCACGATCTCTGCGAAGCACAGAAAGGTCATATCACTCTCGGATTCACTCCCGGCCGCGGAATTGCCATGTTCACCAATGTTTATCCAAAGTTCCACAATATTTATCCATGTATAGAAGTGGAACCGATTGAACGTAGCGTTCGCGATCAGCATCCACTTCTCTTATCCGGTGAACTTGACCTTGGTTTTATGACTCTGACCAGGTCGCAGAAGAAATCAGGAATCATCTATGAAACGCTTGCTTCGGAAGAAATGGTTCTTGCTGTTCCTACAAAACTTGTAACTGCTTTAGATATGAAGAACGGTGATCTGGCTCTGCTCAGAGAAGAGCCTTTTGTCCTCACACAGAAAACCTCTACCATCCGGGAGATCGTTGATTCCGTTTTTAAAAATGCCGGATTCACCCCTAATGTTCTGTTCGAGACTTCAAATAACCACGCGATCATCTCCATGATCCATGAAAATATCTGCTGTGGAATTTTGCCGATGTATTATATGGATCCGGAAGATGAGGCAATTACCTATTTTCAATTACCTGACCATCCCTCCTGGAAGATTGTTGCTGCATATCGCAAGGGACATTATATCAGCAAGCCGGCGCGAACGCTGATCGAGCTTGCGGGAAATTATTTCTACTCTTGTCACACTCTGCATGCAGTGCTAAAATAAGCGCAGAAACTCAAACAAATACAACAGGCTCAGACTTTCAGAGGTGATATAAATGGAATCAAAGACAGAAAACAGAATCAACGAATGCATTTCACATCTAGACATTACTTACTCTTATCAGCTGGCAAAGCAGATGGAGACTCACAAAACCAATCCGGTACTCGGTTTCCGAACTGCCGGTTCTGATGCGGAACATAAGACAGGGGATTTTTTATACGAAGAAATGAAACGCATCGGACTTCAGAATGTGACGAAGGATGAATTTTGGCTGGATTCCTGGACCTTTGAACGTGCTGTGCTCCGTTTCCAGGATCAACATGGAGAACTGCATACTTGTCAGATGGGTGCTTATCAGACGAATTTTGAGACAGATGGATTCGAGACTTATGATCTTGTCTATGTCGGCCGTGGAACCACATCGGACTATGAAGGGCTCAATGTCCGTGGTAAGCTTGTTCTTGCTGATATCAACCAGCGTGATGAATGGTGGATCAACTACCCTGTCTATCAGGCATATTTGAAAGGTGCTGTCGGACTGATTGCTGTCCAGACACAGGGTTATGCTGAGATTGATCCGCGGGCACTCAACGCTCAGGACATCGCCGGACCGGAATATGCCCCTGCATTCTCTCTTTCGAGACAGGATGCTTCTTATTTAAAAGAACTTCTCTGTCCCGAAGATCCTGCAGTATCTCATCCGTCCTCTGTCGCAGTTGAACTCAACGCCTCTTCCTGGGTTGAACGTAACCGCCCGGCTTATAACATTACCGGATATCTTCCGGGAACTGCCGCTTCTGAAGGGGACGACCGGATGATTCTGCTTTCCGCACACTACGATTCCTATTTTGACGGATTTCAGGATGACAATTGTGCGGTCTCTATGACATTTGGAATCATAAAGGCTCTGATTGACAGTGGCTATCAACCGCGCTATACAATCGCAGTATGTGCCCTTGCTGCCGAAGAGTGGGGTGTCTGTGATTCTAAATTCGACTGGTCAACCGGAGCCTGGAACCAGGTATTCCGTATTCACCCGGAATGGCAGGGTCGCGTGATCGCTGATCTCAACTTTGAACTTCCGGCTCACGCCCATAACACACAGGATGCAATCCGCTCTACTTATGAGTCTGCTGATTTTCTGAAACATTTTTGTGAAAATATAACTGTTCCGAAGGAGGCTTACCCTGATGGACTGACAGTACTTGCACCAATCGAGACATGGTCGGATGATTTTTCCATCGCCATCTCCGGTATTCCATCTACCGTAAATGATTTCAGCGCAGGACCGTTTATGGAAACGCATTACCACTCCCAATATGACAATGAAGAATTCTATCAGGAAGCAGTTTACCGTTTCCACCATGAGCTCTATACAAGGCTTTTAGTTACACTGGATCAGCTGACACTTCCGCCACTTGACTTTTCCAGACATTTTCTGGCAATGAAAAGTTCCGTTGCCGACTGTCTTGCAGCACAGTCCAATGCCCCGACAGAAGTATTGGAAGAAATTCCGGCGCTTCTGGAAAGTATTTCAAAGATATGTGAATCTGCCGATTTATTATATGAAAAGATTCAGGAGATCAACAACCATACTATTTCCGCTGACTTCCCAATGGTGTCCGGACTTTCTTCTAAACTGCTGCACATTTTCCGGAAGATGCAGGACTACTTCGTCCGCCTCGACTGGCAGGACGCAGTCTGCTTCCCTCATGCTGCTGCCAGTCAGAACCTCTGTCACCTGGAGCAGGCAGTCCATGCACTGGAAAGCCAGAACATCACTGCCGCACTGGAGGCACTCTATGAGGTAGATAATAACTGTTATGCATTTTTATTCGATGAAGAAGTCTATTATCACTTTACGGAATATATTTTACATCAGCCAAAAGACCGTCTGATGTGGGGCGCCGGACGCATTCTTCACCATGAGAATCTCTACGGCCTTGTCCAGCGTCTGAAAGAACTGGATCAGATGGCAATCCCAGGTTCTCTTGATGTTGAGATCAGAAGACTTGAAGCCGCTATCCGCCGTCAGCAGGCTTACTTAAAAGATGATCTGCATTATATGAAACAATCTGTTGATAAAATCCAGGCTTTGATAAACGATTGCCTTGAAACATTATAAAAAGAAAAGAATGGAGAAAACCAATGAATAGCGATAAGCTCTACAAAGTACAGGAACAGGATCTTGACCGTCTCAAAGAAATACTGACCGTCTGCTTTCAGAACGACCCGCTCTACAGCACTCTGATCGAAGATGAAGCAACAAAAGAACGTCTGCTGCCACATCTTCTTGAGTGCGACGTAACTGAATTATTTGAAACCTGTGAAGTCTTTGCTGACAGCCCTGAGTTGAAGGGAGTCCTGATCCTTTCTGACGAATCCGATCACCGTCATGCATTTTATAATTATTTTGTCAGCCTGAAAGAAAGCCTCATCACAGACGGCTGGCTGCTCCACGAGGATCCGACGATGAAGACATTTTTCAACTTTATCCTCGGAAAAGATTACCTCAACTCCGCTTGGACCGCCCAGCTTCATGAAACCCGAAGACTTCATGTCATCTACCTCGCCGTTGATCCGAAATTTCAACATCACGGTCTCGCAGAAATGATGATGAATGAAGTCATTTCCTGCGCCGATCGCAATGATATGATGATTTCTCTTGAGACACATAATCCGAAAAATGTGCCATTTTATGAGCATCTGGGATTTAAGATATTCGGAATCGTGGAGAAACCTCATTTTGGATTGAAGCAGTATTGTATGATCAAGGAACTGTGATATAATAATAGGGAATAGAAAACCCCGAAAGTCTCGCACACTTTCGGGGTTTTCGTTTAGCTGTTCTCATGAACAAATCTTCAAAATTTCATACTACATGCAATGGAATCAGTATCCTCAACTCAAACCAGTTATCTCTCACTCCTGCTGTCACAGAGCCTCCATACTTTTTCACCGTGCTCTGAATACTCTTCATCCCAAATCCATGAAAACGCTTGTCCTTTTTCGTTGTCTGTGGAATTCCATTCTTGAACACGATCTTCTCCTCACAATAATTCTCCACGCGAATTCTAAGAAAGCTCTTCTGTTCTGCTACCGATAGATGAATCAAGCGTTTTTCCTTCTCCGGGATTTTCTCCGCACCTTCAATCGCATTATCAAGAATATTTCCAAAAAGAGCACTGATATCCATCTCCGCCATAAAGTTCAATAGTGTTCCATCTGCCACACAGGTGAATCCAATTCCTTTGTTCTGACAATACAGACTTTTACTTGTCAGAACTGCATCCAACACTTTATTTCCTGTCTTATTCTGTGCTTCATAAGACTTGATCTCTTTCTCCATCTGTTCCAAATACTGCGTTGATTTCTCACTGTTAGCCTCTGCCTTCAGAAGCGTGATCTGATGCTTGAGATCATGATATTTCTGATTCACAATCTCAATGCTTTCCTGAGACAACTGATAGTTCTTATACTGCATTTCCAAAATATTCTGAAGCGTATCCACTTCAAACTTCATCTGAAGCTCCCGTACCTGGATATGATAGGCATACAGAACTGCCAGACCACTTAAGTCCACCAGCGTCCGGATCGTAAACATCTCCCCGGCGAAACGACTGCTGAACAGTGTACTCTGATCCAGGTAACTGATATTGCTTACCGCAAATACCGCCGCTGTGATAATAATCACAGTGATCAGTTCTCTGCTGTTGATACTGATTTCCTCCGTCTCCTCTTTCAGATGCATTTCCAGAAAATACAGCATACCGAAGACACCGACATAGACCAACAGTAATTCAATCCATTTCCATCCAGCCCAGTCCATACTTCCGTTCCGGATCGTGAGAAAATAAAAATGAATCTGCCAGCACAAAGACGCGGCAAACTCGCCACAGATGAATACTCTGGCACAATAATATCCTGCCTCTTTCAAACCAAAATCACAGCATAGATAAATATAAAACAACAGCATGGAAATCGAAACCATCATGCACGGAATAAAAAGCATCTGTCGTACACCGTCTGTCAATTCCATGAACCCAACAATTCCGCCAAAAAATCCTATATGAATTAGCCAGCGTTTCCATCCCTTCACACCGTCTCTCTGCTTGTTTGTCCGATTCACAAGAATTGCCGCCAGAAAATACGCAATGGAATAATAGTAACCCGGTGTATTAACAAAAGTCATTCCATTCATTAACGTCCCACCTCATTCATATAATCATTCAACGTATCCATAAATGCTTTCTTCCTTGCGCGGCTTACCTGGATCACATCCGAAGCTACCGTCACATCATTCCCGCGAAAATCTTCTACATATTCCAAATTCACCAGATAGCAGCGGTTACACCGGAAGAACTTTGTTCCACCCAGCATATCCTCCGCTTCCTTCATGGAGCTTTTCGTCACGATATCCCCTTCTGTAGAATGATAGATCAGATCGTGATCTCGAACTTCTACATAACAGATCTTATCCACATTCAGCTTCTTTTTTCCACCTTTTTGAGCAACGGTAATATAAGTCACTTCTTTTTTCTTCACTCGAGTCAACGCACGGTCAATCCTCTGCGAAAAGGCAAAGTAAGAGATAGGCTTTAACACATAGTCCAGTGCATCCACTTTATAACCCTGAATTGCATATTGTGGCATATTGGTAATAAATATAATAACAACTTCATTGTCCTTCTCACGAATCTTCTCTGCTGCTGTCATGCCGTCCATAAACGTCATTTCTACATCCATCAGAATGATGTCAAACTCCGCCGAATAGTCCGTCACAATGTCTTCCCCATCCGGAAATAATGCAACACTTATTTTCTGATTCCTCTCTGTTCCATAACGCACAAGATATTCCTTCAGCTGCGCTGCATATGTCTTATCATCCTCCACTACCGCAATACGGAGCATAGCAGTTCACCTCCTGATTTTCTTCTGTCAATATTCATTTTATTTTACCACTATTTTGTATGTTTTTAAACTCATTTTTCCATCAGACAGTAGCAAGGAGTACTGCTTGTTACTGTTCACACGATGTGCGACCAGCAACGCATCTCGCCATTTTAAATCGCCTTTGGCGATGGGGCGAGATGCATTCAAATCAAAACACGCATCCTCCATGTCAATCAGCGGAGTGATTGACACGGGAGTGAACAGTAACTACTGCTTTCCTGAAATCAGCAAGTAGGCGGCTCCCGTTCCCCGAAAACCGCCTGTTTTGCCTGATATATGTATTCTCTTATTCTTCTGTTTTCACTACTTTGAAGTAAGAACCGATGACATTCAGAAGGATTGCCACAAAGCAACATATCATTCCAACAATTGCACTGGACAGATCACTCATTGTCTGTGCATTTCTCTCGAAAGAAAGGATTGTTGCAATACTGTTGACACGTGCTGTAATGAACTGTGCGAATGCCACCATCATCAGCGCGCCACATACCAGCGGAAGCACATCCATAACAAAGCTTGCTCCTACCTTGTTATATCCGATAATATAAACCAGTTCCAAAACGATTGCCACGATCAGGCAACCTACAATTACTGCATTTACTCCAAGGTTACTGAAATAAGCTGTATTACAGTTGATCAGATAGAAAACAGTTGCTACAACTGCGGCGATCACGGCCAGAGCTGCGAAGTAAAAACCTATGGATTGTTTCTTGATAAAACTCATCTTCTATGCCCCCTCTTATTGATTCTTCTTGTTACCTTTGATATACATTGCAATTGCTGCAAGTGTCAGCAGTGCGAATACTGCCTCTGCCGCGGTCAGTGCATTGTCATACCATGTTCTCATATGCTCGATACGGGATGTAGAATTCAGTCCGTCCATTGCATTTGAATTTGCAATTGCATAATTCTGCCATGTCATGTCATTCTTCAGATCCTGCATCAATTCTGCGTCTTTGCTTACGTTGTCTAATGTCCAGTATGGCCATTTTGCGCTGACTGCTTCCATTGTACTGTCACCTGTGTTACATGTCATTGTCACACCACAATGTGCCGCTTCTTTCAGTACTGCATAGTTTGCATCCTGGATAAAGTCCTCACTGATCAGTCCCTGGAATCCCCACTCTTTACGAAGAATGTTCATCAAAAGTCCGTAGTGTGCATTTCCTGCTGTACATCCGATACGGTTGAATGTTGTCATCATCGCAAGTGTCTGCGCATCCTCTACAGATGCCTGTACTCCACGGAGTTCATTTTCACGTGCTTTCTGTTCTGTCATAAATGTTGCAATACCAGAACGGTTAATCTCTGTATCATTGAATGCAAAATGCTTCGGTGCGATCAGAACACCATATTTCTGTGCCTCTGCAATGTAGTTGGACGCCTGATAAGCTGTCAGAACTGCATCCTCTGAATAATACTCATGATTACGTGCATTATAAGGTGTACGGTGAAGGTTTGTTCCTGCTCCCCAGAAAATTGTCAGGTTTGACCACAGAGAGTAGTTGCCAATGACCTGTCCGTATTCTGCCGCCAGCTGTTTACTGAATGTCTGTGCGATTACCGGCTCACTTACCATTGTTCCGAACTTATAGTTTAAGTTCTTGTCATCCGGGTCAACTGCGCATGGATCCGGTGAACTGGTATTTGTATTTGCATACTGCCCAAGTGTATAAGAGTTAAATCCATTCGGTCCATCATTCTGAACTGCTTCCGGAGAAGAAATGGACTCGATCGGTTTTGTACTTGTTCCACCGAATCCTACACGGATCATACAATCCTCTAATGTGATCTGATCCATCAGTTCTGACCATTTTTCATCTGCAAGGTCTGTATTCCCCTTGAGGTCTGCAAGTGTCAATCCGTTATCTGCTCCAAATGTTACAGCGTCCGGATCTCCCTGCTCTGTGATCTCATATGTATCATTCTGCATGATCTGAACCATTTCATCCGTAGCTGTCAGATCTTTGTATGTCTTCGGGAATGTTCCACTCCAGTCATTTCTTGTCAGATAAGTAACTGTATCTGGCATGTAAGTATTCAGATCCATATCCTGAAGCTGATTCTCTACTGCTGTTCCATTCTCTGTCTTAGCAAATGTTGTTGTATCCATTGCTGCAAGATTCCATGATTTTACATTTACGGTATCACCTGCGGATGTCATTCCATTGGATTCGCTGTATCCTTGTGCTGCAAGCACGTTATTCACTGCATCGTGTGCTCCATTTCCAATTGTAAAATAGTAATCTCCTGCATCCAGAATGTAGTTACCTGTTGTTCCGGCTTCATTTGCTGCTGTGCTGTCCCAGCTTGCCATATCCTGGGCATCTGCTGTAATCGTCACTTTTGTAGATTCACCCGGTGCAAGTTCCTCTGTCTTCTCATAATCAAGAAGCTGCACTGCTGCCTTCTCTACAAGGTGCTCTTTGTCATAATCTGTGTAAGGAGTAGAAGCATAAAGCTGTACAACATCTTTACCTGCCACATCCCCTGTGTTTGTTACAGTCACTTCTGCTGTTACAGTCTTCTTCTCAAGATCTACATTCAGGCTGTCCAGAGTCTGTGTAAAAGTTGTATAAGAAAGACCATAACCAAACGGATAAGAAACTTCACTGTCATAAGTCCATGCTCCGCCTGTAGAGCTTCCTACGCTGTCAGACGCATTTCCCTGTCCAAGAACCGTATCTGCATAACGTGTCTCATAATATTTGTATCCTGTGTAAATGCTCTCTGCCTCAACGATTTCTGAGTTAATGGAATAGTCAGAGTCTGCATTTGTCCACTCGTAATCACCGTAATTCTGTGCTGCCGGTGATGCAGAGTTGTCTACTGCATAAGTATCTGCAAGATGTCCTGACGGGTTTGCATCTCCACTAAGCACATCTGCTACTCCGTAGAATCCATATCCACCCGGGATTCCTACTTCAAGCATTGCATCGATTCCGTCATTGTTCTTGAGCTCATCAATTTCCATTGCACTTGCATTATTCAGAAGAACAATCACTTTACCGCCATTCTGCTCTTTTGCCTTTACAGCTGCATCAATCGTTGCACGCTCTGTATCAGAAAGACCAAGCGGGTCTGCCTGATTCAGATTCTGTTCCGGATTCACACCTTCTTCACCAGGAGTATAGTTTGTATTCTCACCAGCTGCACGTGCGATCGTAACAATCATAACATTGTAGTCATTCATGCTGTCTTTCCATGTCGGCTCTGCTTTATCAAGCTTCTCCTGTGACGGTTCCAGGCTGGTAAATGTTCCACCAATTGCCGGTGATGTTGCACGATAATATGTTGTAACTCCCCACGGAAGAACAGCTTCTGACTTAAAGTCTTCTTTCATTCCAAGATACATGTTTTGTACGGTCGGGTTCAGACTATATCCCTTCGCCTCAAACGCCTGTACCATATCCACGGTATCGGCATCTGTTCCTTTATTCTCAGCAAGAGTACTTCCGAAATCTCCACCTTGGATTGGGAAATAACTGGAAAATCCAAGGAATGTTACTTTCTGTTTCTCATCTGCTGACAGTGGAAGGGCTCCATTGTTCTTTAAAAGAACTGTACCTTCCTCACTCATGCGCTCTCCAAGATCTTCGATGGAATCCAGCAATTCTGTTGTATTACTATAATCAGACTTGTAAACGTAATCGTCCTCTTTTTGATTGTCTGTCACCATCTGTGTGCTCTGTGTTCCCAGGAACTTATCAATATCCGTACGGAATGTATCAATTACCATAGACGCGGATAAAGACAGTGCAAGTAAGGATGTTCCTGTTGTGGCAACACCGCGCCATACACGGCGCTTTGTCTTTTTCTCTTTCATGATTACCCTCCTTGTAGATAAATGTTTATCTAACAAGCATTCCACCTCCCTCTTGGGAGGAAATGCTTTGTTATCTAATTTTATTTCTTCGCCTTTGCAACCTTTGATGCGGCTTTTGCTTCGGCCTTTGCTTTCTTCTCTGCAAGTTTCTTCTGATACTTTGCTTCTTCTTCCTCGTAGCTTAATCCTTTCTTCTTGCAGTAAGTTTTCAGCTCTTCTTTTCTTGCCTCTTCTGCCAGACATTCAGCTTCTTCCTGTTCCATGCGAAGTCTCTCTGCCGGCTCAATCCATTCTCCTCCGGCTGCAAGTACTGCTGCCTTCTGGTTCTCAAGAATCGTCTTCTGATCTTCTTTGATATGTTTCTCTACTTTCAGGAAACTCATCAGAACTACGATCACTGCATAACAGATCAGTTCCATTCCAAGATAACAGAGCGTTAGCATACTTTGAACTCCACCGTTCTGCACAGAAGCTGTTGCATCATATCCAGTTGCTGTCAGAAGTGCATTGATAATTCCATTTCCAAGTCCTGTCATACCAACCATAATTGCTCCATAAACAGACATTGTGAATCCATCACTCCGGAATCCGTTCTTTGCTTCCAGATGATCAAGTACATCCGAGAGAAGCGCCAGTGTTACATACATGGCCGGAATGGATCCGATTCCTTTTAATATAACTCCTGCACAGACAATAGTGAAACTATGTACATTGATAAAACTCACCAGCCCACCAACAACAGAAACTGCAAGTCCAAGTGTCACAGCTCTCTGTTTTCCAAGCTTGTCTGCGATCGGCCATGCAAGCACCATACCGATTGCAGTCGGAAGTCCACCGATCAATCCAAGTGTTCCCATTGCAGTTCCTGCCGCTGCCTCCGTATTGATTCCATCAAACATCCATCTTGCGTAGTAGCTCATAGAACCATTCTTTACAAGTCCTCCAAGCTGGAAGAGCAGGAAGTAAAGAATGATGATCCACCAGTATTTATTAGAAACACAGGCTTTAATCTGCTGGCTCATCGGAAGTTTTTCTTCCTTAATATTCAGCTTCATATTTTCCTCTGTGATACGTTCTCTTGTGAAGAAGTACTCCAGAAGGATTGCCAGAAATGTTACAACACACAGAACAACCATCACGATTCTCCAGTTGTTGTAACTTGCTGTTGTATCAATTACTCCGTCATGATCTACAAAAAGGAAACTCTGCAGAAGAATCGGAACAAGAATACTTGCTCCAACTCCGACTGCTGCAACTCCCGATGCATTTGAGAACGTTGCAAGCATGCCTCTGTGGTTTGAATTTCTTGTTGATAGTGCGACTAAAGAACTGTGTGCCGTATAATAGAATGGATAAGCCACTGCATAGTACACGTTATAGGAAATGGCGATCCATGCCATCTGCACTGCCGGGCTTGCATTCTCCGGTGTCAGGAATAACAAGGCAATTGCCACTGCAACCAGTGGTGCTGAGAGCAGCATATATGGTCTTGCCTTTCCCTGTGAAGTTCTTGTGTTATCCATCAAATGTCCGACTACAAGGTTTCCGATAATCACAAAGATTACAGAAATCATCGGAAGGATGGCTGAGAATACTCCGAACCTTGATTTGTCTGTCCATCCAAGTACATCCGAATAGTATCTGTTCAGATAAGATCCGAAAATAGCATTGGAAATCAGTGCACAGAACGGTGCGATAAAATATCCGAGGAGCATTTCCTTTGGTTTTACGTTCGCGGAAGTGATCTTTGTCCGGAACAACGGATTATCAAAAAATTTCTTTTTCTCCATCTCACTTTCCCTTTCCTTTTATAATTTTTCTTCCAATGTATAACTTCCGCTTCCGAATTTCTTCTCTTCTCCTCCCGGAAGTTTTACAATTGCTGTTGTGGAACATGGGATATCCACATGAAGTGTGAATTTTCCATCACTTATCCACCATTCACTGGTAACTTTTCCATAGGCTGTGTTGACAACTCCTCTTGCCTGAGTCAGTCCACCGCCAACCATCGGCGCGATCCGTACTTTCTTCCCACCACCGCTCAACATCTCGATTCCGGAGATCCTCCGGTACAGAAAATCTCCGACTGCACCGTATGAAAAATGGTTAAAGGAAACCATTCCTCCGGTTCCGTCATCATCCCCTGTGTTGCAGGTTCCATCTTCTCTGAGTGCATCCCAACGCTCCCAGATAGTTGTTCCTCCAACTTTCATCTCATACAGCCAGGATGGGCATGTATCTGTCATCAACATCTTAAAGGCATCTTCTTCATATCCATTGTCTGCCAACGCGAAGAGAATATATGGTGTTCCAGGAAATCCTGTTGCAATATGATAATCATTTTCCCGGACAATTCTTGCCAGATGTGCTGCTGTTTTCTTTCTGTCTTCTTCAGAAAGCATTCCATAATACAGCGGAAGTACATAACCGGTCTGGAATTCTTTCTTCACCGTACAGTCTTTCTCCATCAAAAGATCACGGTACGCCTCTGCCGTCTTCTCGCTCAGTTCTTTATAATAAGCTGCATCTTCTTTTTCGCCCAACATATCTGCAATCTGAGATAAGATCTTGCTGGAGTGTGACATACATGCTGTTGCAGTCCATTTTCCACGTCCCATCCACGCCCACATGCCGATACCCGGTGCACACCAGTCACCATAATGATGCAGAAGTTTCCAGATATATTTATGTTTTCCAACAGATCCAAAGCCTGCCCAAAATTTACATGCTTTCATGTAACGCTTCATCGTCGGATACATTGTTTTCAGAAGTCCGAGATCTCCACGCATCTTGTACTCTGCCCATGGAGCCAGGATACATGCATCACCCCAATGATCTACTGCCATCGGAATCATTATCTCCCACTGTCCCGGAACAACCACCAGCGGAACTGTCACCGGAATTCCACCGCCTTTATTCTGCTCACTTCTAACATCTTTGAACCATTTTTCAAGGAAACGGCTCATGTCAAAGTTATATGCTGCAGTTGGTGAGAACAGTGCGATATCTCCTGTCCATCCCATACGTTCATCTCTCTGCGGGCAATCGGTCGGAATATCTACAAAATTGGATTTTGCACCCCAACGGATACTGCTCTGCAACTTGTTCACTAGTTCATTGGAACAGGAAAATTCTCCATTGTCTTCCACATCGGAATATAAGGCAATTGCGCTTAATTCAACATCCTGTTCTTCTGCACCTTCCATACTTACATAACGGAATCCCATGTAAGTCATTCTCGGAGACCAGGTCTGTTCTCCATCTCTGCAAATGTAAACCGCTTCCTGCTTCGCACTTCTTAAAGGCTTTGTAAACAGTTCTCCATCCATCAGAATCTCCGCATGGCGAAATGTAATCTTCTGGCCTTTCTTTCCTTTGATTTTTGCAGAAATTACACCTGCAAAATTCTGTCCAAAATCATAAATCACCACTCCGCTTGGTGCCTTTGTCACAGAAACCGGATGAAAGACCTCATGTGCCTTTACCGGTGCGCCATACTGTGCCAGAATTTCCGGCTGAAGCTTCACCTGCTCTCTGGAAGCCTTATGCCAGGCAATCTTATCCATATCAACCGTTGCATCGTAAATTTCACCATTATAGAACTCTGTCTCTCTGACTGCTCCGTCAAGTGTTACCTCCCAGCTCTCATCCGTTCCAATGATTTCTTCTGAACCATCTTCATATGTAATTCGAAGTTCACACAGAAGTGCCTGACGGTCTGCATAGTTTCGGTTCACTCTCTTATATGTAAAGGATCCGACTGCCCAGCCGCCTCCAACTACAGCAATCATCTCGTTTTCCATTCCTTCTGAGCTTTTCAGCTGTTCTGTCACATCGTATGTCTGATACTGCAACTGGTGTTTATAAGAAGTAAATCCTGGTGCAAAGTAGATATCTCCTACTTTCTCACCATTCAAAGTCATCTCGTAAATTCCAAGTGCTGTCGCATACAGTCTTGCTTTCGTCACCTTCTTGCTGCATGCGATCTTTTTCCGGAATGTCATTGTTTTCGGTGAAATTTTCTTCTCTGTGAAATGATATTCCCCATCTGTAATCCACTGTGCTTTCCACGCTGTCCCCATGCGTCCGGTCTCAAAGGACGTCACTGCTTCCGCTGCTTCTCCCTTGTCATCCATTACTTTTACTACAACCGGGTACTCTGTAAATGGATTTAGCTTCTTTCCTGTATATGGAACAAGAATCTGTGACTCTGTCTCTGTGCTCCAGTCTCCAACCCAAATCTTTGCCTTCTTTAATGAAACATTCTGACGATCACTTTCAATCTGAAAAGAGACTCTTGGCTGTTCCTCATCGGTCACGCAGCCTTGGCTCAAATGTTCCACTGTCAGCCTGCTGATTTTCAACATGTATTGTTCCTCCTCTCCCATTCCATTCTCAAGAATCCCCCTTTCAGGTGCCTTGATTTCCTCGGTGAAATCATGATAGCACTTTACTTCGTGTACGGTTTAAAAAACACGCGAACGGTTCTGTTTTTAACGTTATTTGCACGTACTATTTTTTGTTTATTTTGTATAGTTTTTATTCTTATTTTTCTTTGCTTGAATAGTTGATTTGTATCAATCTGTTCTATTTTTGTGCGTTTTGTATGTTTTAAGTTTGTTTTCTTCTGTTTTAAGATCTTATTTTTGTCTATTTTTACTTTTTATATTTTTGTAAATTTTGCACATTATCGTTAAGTTGATTTCCCAAAGAAAGTGACTGTCTGATTTCATAAAATTCACCGTAGACAATCTGCTTCACTTGTATAAGACGTAAAAGAAACGTTACTGTTCACAGTAACAAAGAAACAGCCATAAAGAACACGAATCAAAATCTGTTCTTTATGGCTGTTTTTATATATGATCATTGCAGAGTAACAACTGTTCTTCCTTTCAGCTGTTCCCCATCGATTTCCTGAACTTCCAGTACAACGTCTCCACTTCCATCAGCCTGTACCACAGCCAGTGCTTCTCCCCAGTACGTGTCTGTCTCATTCGTACAGTATCCAATCTCATTATACGGACACGCATTTCCAAGTCCCAGAAGCTTTCCACCTTTCACGCTCACTTTCAGAATCCCTCGTTTCAATGGTTTCACCGTTCCAGTCTTATCTGTATATTGCAAACGGATAAATGCCAGATGATCTTTCTGAACGCTCTGTTCTTCTGCAATTGCGCGCAGTTCTGTTTCTTTTCCTGCTGTATAGAGTGTATTTCTGGAAATCTCTTTGCCCTTCTGATTATAGACTACCGTTTCGAGCATTCCCGGCTGATATTCTACTTTGAATCTTGTATCACAGGAATTTTTCAGTGTGTTACTTCCCACTTTCTTTCCGTTTAAGAAGAGATCTACTCTCGCGCCTCTTGCATACACTTCCACTTCTGCCACTTTTCCTTCGTATCCTTCCCAGGACCAGGATTCGATCGCATTCGTCATCTTCCATGCTGATGGGGAATGCTTCTCACCTGTATGATTCACCGGACGTACTGCGATTACCGGACGATTCGTCAATTCGAATGCTGTCTTTGTATATCCAGCTTCTGCAAGTGGCTTTCCTGTCAGATCAATACGTCCGCTTCCCGCTGTAATCCATCCAGGTCCGTGATTGAATTCCGGTGCATAATCTCGGTATTCCCAGGATCCGACACCGACTTCCCCGAGATAGTCCATCCCTGCCCATACAAAGTCTCCGACAATTCTTGGATTCTTCTTTGCCATCTCCCAAAAAGTATATGCATCATCACAGAATGTCTCGCTTCCCAGAATCAAACGATCCGGATATTTCTTTAGGTCATGCTGATAACGTTTGATTCCATAATTGTATCCGGCGATATCCATGTTGGCAAAAGCCCCTCTGGTCTTCACATCACATCCATAGAAAGTCGCTCCGGTTTTCATAAATCCGCTTCCCATAAGTCCTGCAAGATCATTGAAGAACTGACTTCCTACCGCTTTCTTTTTTTTCTTTCCTTTTGTCTTCTCCGCCTGCTCGGCTTCTTTTTTCGCCTTCTTGTCACTGTAGACCCCAAAGCCAATCGAGCTTAAGAAATTGAAGAAAATATTAATTCCGCAGGAAACTGGTCTTGAATCATCCAGTCTGTGAAGATATTCCGTCATCGTTTTCGTTAGATGAATCCCTTTTTTCTGTGCCGTTTCAGAAACCTCATTTCCTGTAGAATAGAGAATCACAGATGGATGATTAAAATCCTTCTCCACCATATCTTTCAAATCCTGCTTCCACCACTCTTTAAAATAGTTCACATAATCATATTCTGTCTTATGGATATACCATACATCCACAAACTCATCCATAACCAACATTCCCTGTCGGTCACATGCTTCCAGAAGTGCTTTTGAACATGGATTGTGTGCGGATCGGATCGCATTGTATCCATTCTCTTTCAAAATCCGGATCTTACGCGCCTCCGCATCAGGATAACAGCAAGCTCCCAGGACACCATTATCATGATGAATGCAGGCTCCTCGAAGAATCACACGTTCTCCATTGATCGTGATTCCGTTTTCTTCATCCCATTTCAAAGTACGGATACCAAAAATAACTTCTTCCTGGTCTGTATCCATACATTTATTCTGTCCATTCTCCTGTTCCGCTGCAAATGTCACACGCAGTCGATACAGATTTGGTGTATTCACACTCCATAGCTTTGCATCCGGAATCTCAAACTGTTTGGTCAACTTCCCATCTGTATGAATTTCTGCTGCAGTGATCACATCAGAACCAGCATCCGCAATCACTTCCAGCTTTACTTTTCCCGGTGCATTCGTATTCACCTCTGCCTCGATCACTGCCGGATCTACACTCAGCGTGCGGACACGGATTCCATTTCTCAAAATATGTTGTTTTGGTCTCACATACATCCAGACCGGTCGGTAAATTCCTGCGCCTGAATACCAGCGGCTGTTCGGCTGGTCTGCATTGTGTGCAATCACACGGATCTGATTTTTCTCCCCACATTTCAGATACGGATCTGCATCTATATAAAAATTGGTGTAACCATACGGCCGGTAAGCTGCTTTCTTTCCATTCAGATACACTTCCGCATTATGGTAAACACCCTCGAATTCGAAGCTGATTTCCTGTTTTTCATATTCATCCGGGATCTCAAATTCTTTCTCATAAATATAATCATACCCTTCAAACCATCCCGTGTTGATTCCACCTGCACTATCCTCTGTTCTCTTTTCAGAAATCATCGCATCATGCGGCATCATCACTTCACATTTTACCGTCTCTTCCCCTACACGGCAATAAGTCCATGCTTGGTTAAAATCGATCTTTTTCATATTCGCTGCCTTTCCCTTTATTTTTCAAATGAAACTTATCCCTAGATCAAATGTGAGAATGTCTCTCACAACTGATATAATATATTAACGTTTTTTCACTTGTAAAAACGAAAACACACGTGAATGGTTTCAATTCAAACGCAAAAAGTGTGGCATGCGATCAATGAATTATAAACGTACGATATACCTGCTCCACAGTATCTGCCAGGTTTCTCTTTGCATTTTCATTCTTCATTGCCTCTTCCAGCGTAACCACACCACGCAGGATAGGGAAAAATGCATCAATGCCATGTTCATTACATTTTCTGGCATCTCTTTCGACTGCGCCTGCAAATGCAAGTACCGGCTTTTTATATTTCTTTGCAAGTGCAGCTACTCCAACCGGAGCTTTTCCCATTGCTGTCTGACCATCCATCCGACCTTCCCCCGTGATAACAAGGTCTGCATTCTTCACATACTCTTCTAGCTGTGTCTCTTCCAGCACGATTTTAATTCCTGATTCCAGAACAGCATCTGTAAATGTAAGAAATGCGAATCCAAGTCCTCCTGCCGCTCCTGTTCCTTCCTGCTTTGCATCTGCCTTTGGGAATTTTTCTTTCGCCAATGCTGCATAATATCCTAGCCACTGATCCATCTGACAGATCATCTCCGGTGTTGCTCCTTTCTGAGGACCAAATACTGCACTGCATCCCTGTTCTCCGCAAAGAGCATTTGTTACATCACATGCAATCTTAAACTTACACTCTTTTAATTCCGGAAGCACATAAGTATCTGTGATTTCCTCCAAAACCTTCAAACCCTTTGCACCAAATGGAACCTGATTTCCATCTTTGTCAAGGAAACCGTAACCTAATGCCTGAAGCATCCCGACTCCCCCGTCATTTGTCGCACTTCCGCCGATTCCGACGAGAAAACGTCTGCATCCCTTGTCAATCGCATCACGAATTACTTCTCCCACGCCATATGTTGTTGTATTCAGCGGATTTCTCTCTTCATCAGAAACCAATGTAATTCCTGCTGCCCCCGCCATCTCGATCACAGCTGTTTTTGTGCTTTCAATGATACCATACTCACAGATCACTGGTTCGCCGAGTGGTCCTGTCACCTGTACTTTCTGTAATGTTCCGTTCATTCCGGATACAAGAGCCTCTACTGTACCTTCCCCTCCGTCAGCTAACGGTCTTACAATCACTTCTGCATCCACATCCACTCTTTGGATTCCCTCTGCCGCTGCCTGTCCTGCTTCCATAGAAGTCATACTTCCTTTAAAAGAATCAATTGCTGTTACTATTTTCATAATAAACTCCTTTCCATGTCTGTTCTGTGTTTTATTAATATTAGGATACCAAATTTCTTGTTTCTCAAATATGTTACATGTGACATTATTTTAAATTTATTCTATTATTATTTGTTATATATAACATTTTATAGTAAAATGGTAACTGTTCAGAGCCAAGCAAAATTTCATAAAACAGATGTAAAATGCTTGCATTTTTAAGACTGTTTTTGAAATTTTATTTGGCGGATACGCCACACCGACGAAATGCGTAGCATTTTGGAGGTTGGCTCTGAACAGTTATGTCAAAAGAAAGGATATAATAAAAATTCTATGATAACTAAAATTGACCGCGAACTCGCAGAACAAATCGTAAATACAATCAAAGATGTCTGTGATCATGACATCAACTTTATTGCTCCATCTGGTATCATTCTCGCCAGCACAGACTCATCCCGTGTCGGAACCTTTCACGAGATTGGACAACAGGCCGCTGCTTCCGGTTCTGTACTGGAAGTAACAGAAGACAACAATTTTTCCGGCACAAAACAGGGAATCAATCTTCCGCTTTATCATAATGAACATCTGCTGGCCGTCATCGGAATCACCGGTATACCTGATAAAGTCCGCAGTTATGCTTATCTCGCAGAACGCATCACCAATCTTCTGATCCGGGAGCAGGAACTAAATCAGTACAGCCGCAGACAGGCCGATAAAAAACATTTTGTCATTCAGTCTTTGATCAGAAATGAAACCGACAATCAAGAATACCTCACCTCCTGTCTACATGAATTTAAGATTGATCTCAACACAAAGAAAAGAATTGTTCTTATTCGCACAAATAAACAAAATCCAATTACAAACCGCTCTATTTTAGAACAGAAAATTCAACAAATGTTTGCACAGGCACATGTCTGTCTTCACACATTTAATTATCCGGGAGATTTTATTGCTTTGATCGAAGAAACTGATTTTGAAAAACAGAATTATATTTTTAAACTCTTTGCAAAAGAACATTTCGATATTTTAGATATTGCAGTTGGAAAACCGACATCACTCTTCCAGCTCCATACCTCCTATCAATCTGCTGAAACTGCTTTGCGCAGCCTTATAATTTCATCTGAACACTATGTTATTTTTGATGGTTTGACACTTGAACTGATTCTTTCTACGATCACACCGGAAAATCAGAAAGAATTTTTAGCCAAGACAATCGCCCCGCTCAATGCACAAGAACTGCACCTGCTGGAAGTTTATTTTTCTGAAGAAATGTCCCTTGCCGCCACAAGCGAACGACTCTTTCTCCATAAAAATACATTGCAGTATAAATTGAATGCGATTCAAAAGAAATGTTCACTGAATCCGAGAAAATTTCAGGATGCGGTGCTGCTTTATCTGGCTGGGAAGATTAAATAACTGTACAACTTGATTTTAGCTGGGGTAAAAATATACCCATGCACAATCTTGCGCTTTCATCTCGGTAATTGAATTGCCGAGGATTCCCGCTTATTGTCCTAAAATAATGGTTTTTGTTTTCGGATATGGGAAATAGCATATATATCAAGGACATTTTGAGTGGGTAAAGGAGAATCTATTTATTTAGAGGATTTTCTCCTTTGGAGTATTCTGTATTATATCCCTTTAGTGACAAAAAATTATTATCTGTTGGTTGTGCAGAGTATGTTTTGTTATAACTTGGAATTGATAGGTAATCTTGAGAGTTTGTTTTTAAAGGATTTTCTCCATCGGAGTACTCTGTATTATATTCTTTTAGTGACAAAAAATTATTATCCGTTGGGTGTGCAGAGTATGTTTCGTTATAACTTGGAATTGATAGGTAATCTTGAGAGTTTGTTTTTAGAGGATTCTCTCCATTGGAGTATTCTGCATTATATTCTTTTAGTGACAAAAAATTATTATCTGTTGATTGTGTAGAGTATGTTTTGTTATAACTTGGAATTGATAGGTAATCTTGAGAGTCTGTTTCGTGTACATATGTTGTCACGGCAGATGATAAAAGTAATAAAACTGCGGAAAATAAACATATAACCTTTTTCATATAATTTCCCCTTTCAATAAAAAATTTGATTTGATTTTTTATGACTTCCAATGGAATTACCTCTCTTTTAACAATAAAATATTGATTTGCACAATTAAAAACTGTTTATATATATAATAATAATAGTATTTTCTGTGAATTGTCAATGGGATTTAATACATTGAATATAGCAAAAATAATGTAGCAAGGGGAGAAAGAATCCTTCCGCTAAATCTTTATTCCCCCTGTTTTACTTTCTGCCAACATGTGCTATAATCGTAAAAGCATGAATGTTGCTTATCATTATCTATACGCAGCAGACAAATAAGAAAAAGAACTAGAACAGAATAAATCATTTAAGGAGTATAAAATTATGAAAATCATTGTATTAGCAGGAGGCTTAAGCACAGAACGTGACGTATCACTTTCTTCTGCTGCCGGAATCTGTCGTACATTAGTTGAAAAAGGACATGATGCATTTCTTCTGGATGTATTCATGGGATTAGAGAATGCGCCGGAGAATCTGGAGGATGTCTTTACTCTTCCGGATCACGGGCTTGAGATTGTGAAGAATATCAGCACGGAGGAACCGGATCTTGAAGCTGTTAAGGCTTCCCGTCCGGATCAGTCAGATTGCTTCTTCGGCCCGAATGTAATCGAACTTTGCCGTCTGGCTGACATTACTTTCCTCGGCCTTCACGGTGGTGAAGGTGAGAATGGAAAGCTGCAGGCATCTTTCGATCTGCTTGGTATTAAATATACAGGACCTGACTCTCTTGGATGTGCGGTTGCAATGCACAAAGGTGTTGCAAAGCAGATCTTCCTTGAGTCTGGCGTAGACACTCCGGGAGGTGGAACGATTTATAAGAACTCTGAAGATCAGTCTTACCAGTCACTTGGTCTGACACTTCCTGTTGTTGTTAAACCTTGCTCAGGTGGTTCCAGTATCGGAGTTTATATTGTAAATACAGATGAAGAATATGCAGAGGCTCTGAAGAAGTCCTTCCGCTACGAAGATGAACTTGTTGTTGAGCCATACATTAAGGGGCGTGAGTTTGCATGCGGTATCATTGACGGAACAGCACTTCCTCCGATCGAGATCATCCCGAAGACAGGATTCTTTGATTATGCGAATAAATATCAGGACGGAGCTACTTCTGAAGTATGCCCGGCTGATATTCCGGAAGAAGTTGCAGAACGCATGAAGGAACTCACTGTAAAAGCGTTCAATGCACTGAAACTTAATGTTTACAGCCGTGCAGACTTCCTGCTTGATGCAGATGGTAATCTGTTCTGCCTGGAGATGAATACCCTTCCTGGAATGACTTCCGCAAGCCTTCTCCCGAAGGAAGCTAAGGTTTATGGAATCGAATACGGCGATCTTTGCGAACTGATCATTAAGAAGTCCATGGAGGCAAGATATTAATGAAACATATGACATTATCTGAAATCGCAGATGCCTGCTGCGGAATTTATTGCGGTGATCCTGCATTCTTAGACTGTGAGGTCTCAAGTGTTGCGATCGACAGCCGTAAAGTAGTAAAAGATACTCTTTTCGTTGCGATCAAAGGTGCCCGTGTTGACGGACACAGTTTTATCCCGCAGGTCATGGAAGCAGGTGCACTCTGTTCCCTCTCTGAGCAGGATCTTGGTGACGTTGATTATCCTTATATCCGCGTTTCATCCTGCACAGAAGCATTGAAAGACTTAGCTGAACACTATCGCCGTTCCCTCGATATCAAAGTTATAGGTATCACCGGAAGTGTTGGAAAAACAAGCACAAAAGAAATGATTGCATCTGTACTTTCCGAGAAATATAATGTACTGAAAACAGAAGGAAACTTCAACAATGAGATTGGACTTCCTCTGACCGTATTCAATATCCGTGAGGAACATGAGGTTGCAGTTCTTGAGATGGGAATCAGCCATTTTGGAGATATGAAACCACTGGCTAAGATTGCCCGCCCGGATGTGTGCGTGATCACTAATATCGGATATGCACATCTTGAGAATCTTGGAACAAGAGACGGAATCCTAAAGGAAAAGAGTTCCATGACAGACTACATGAATCCGAAAGGTTCTGTTATCTTCAACGGGGATGATGATAAGCTGAAAAGCTACACTTCCCGTGATGGAAGAACTCCTGTTTACTTCGGTCTTACCTCTTCCTGCCCGTTCCATGTAGAAAATATTGAACGTAAAGGATTAAAAGGAACATACGCTGAGTTTGTTACTCCAACATCCCGTTTCCATGCACATATCTCAATCCCGGGAGATCATATGATCTATAACGCTTTAGCCGGAGTTGCTGTCGGATATGCGCTTGGCATGAATAATGATGAGATTGCACGCGGAATTAAAAAGCTCATTCCGATTGCCGGACGTAACAACCTGATTGAAGCAAAGCATTACACGATCATTGATGACTGCTACAATGCCAATCCGGCATCTATGAAGTCCTCTCTTGACGTACTTGCATATGCAGACACAAGAAAGGTCGCTATCCTTGGCGATATGGGCGAACTTGGTGCCGATGAGCTTGCGATGCACCGCGAAGTCGGAGCATATGCAGCATTTAAAAACACTGATGTTTTGGTCTGCATCGGAGCACTTTCTAAAGATATGGCAGAAGCTGCAAAGGAAACTGTTCTTGCAACAGAGAAGAACATGAAAGTTTTCCATTTTGACACAAAAGAAGACTTTTACCAGAACATGGGACAGATTCTCAATGAAAATGATACGATTCTGGTCAAAGCTTCCCACTTTATGGAATTCCCTGAGATTGTGAAGAAACTGTCAGAAGAAGCATAAGCTGAAACCACACTGAAAATATAAGTCAGTCTTAAAAAAGAGTTGAAACTTCTGTCCGGACCATTCTACTGCCCCGGACAAGCAAGGTTCAACTCTTTTTTTCTCACGCTTGTTCTATCTTCTATTCCGTTTTCTTACTCTATCCCGAGTGCTTTTCCTACCATCTGGAATTCTCCTTCATAAATGCAGTTCGGCAGGGTACCATCCACAATACCCTTCCTGCATTCTTCGAAATCCATCCAGATTACTTCTTCCACTTCAGATTCCTGTAATTTCAAATTTTTAATGTCCACCGGTTCTCTATAAAGATATACGGTACTGCGCTCATTGTCACGAAATGGTTTTCCATGAAATTCTGCTTCAAACTGACCTCTGTGTGTTCCGATAAACTGAAGCTGATCTTCTCTCGCATGAATTCCAAGTTCCTCTTCCATCTCACGCAATGCACTTTCCATCAGTTCATCCCCGGCACTGACATGCCCTGCAGAAGAAATATCATACGCTCCCGGGTTCGAATCTTTACATTCACTTCGTTTCTGAAGGAGTACATCATAACCACTCTCCTGATTCGGACGTACAATCCAGATGTGTACCGTTGCATGCAATGTGCCATCTCTATGTGCAACACCGCGTTCTTTCACCTGACCTGTTTTATTTCCATCTTCATCAATCACATCAAAAAGTTCCATCGGCTTTCCGTTGAGTGCCACATACTCTAACACATCTGACTTATTGTACACAAGTTTTAAAGAGAAAAATTCCTCTTCTTCGTCCATCAGACGGAAGAAAATCTTGTCCCCTTCCCATAAATTCAGATCCTTTATCTTTTCTTTCTCCACCCATTCAAGAACGCCCTCATCGCATTCGATTGGATCACCGGTAAATCCATCTGCCGTATACAGTGACATATACTCCACCACATCTTCACCGTATACAAACGTCACGATTCCTCTGTATTTCCAGGAAGTCAACGTATAACCAGTCTCCTCTTTCACTTCACGCAAAAGGCATTCCTCCGGACTCTCTGCATATTCAAAATGTCCGCCGACGCCGATCCATTTATCTTTATTCACATCATTTTTCTTCACTACTCTGTGAAGCATCAGATATTTTCCGTCTTTTTCAATATAACATAATGTGCTTTGTCTGTTCATCGTACTTCTCTTTTCTTTCCACTTTCTTTATGTCTGATGCAGGTACACAATTGCTTCACCTGCAGATTTTATCCGCTTGAACCCAACAACTATGAGAAACACGCTCTGCGAGTTTCTCAAGTTATCGCGGCAGTCGCCAAGGTCTCGTGCAAGCACGGACTTTGGCTCGTTGCTCGCGTAAATTATAGTATGTTACTGTTCACACGGTGTGCGACCAGTAACTACAGTATAACATATTTCTTTATGAGCTGAACCTTAACTTGTAAACTGTACGCAACTAAATTATAATGATGTTATCTATGGAAACGATGCATTGCTGATTCACGCATGTGAACTGCAGCAACAATTCAATGGGGGATACTATTTATGTGGTCAAGAAAAGAGCTCAAGAAAAAGGCGCGTATTTTAATAAAATCAAACTATTGGCGAAGTGTATCTGTCTGCTTTCTGATTGCAATGCTCACGGCTTCGTATCCGATTTCCCGCTCTTTATTTTTGAACTATTTTCCTGATAAGATTCAGACGAACGCAGAGCTTATTTTACCTGCTTTTATTTCTGCTGAAAGCCTCAGCAGTGCATTTTTGGATTTTATTCCTGATAATTTCGTAGTTGCATCCTTCTTACATACGATTCAGAATTCCCTGAAACGTCCTGACTTAATTGTCACTTCGTTTCTCACACTTGGAGTCATTTTTTCACTTTTATATAAGTTTTTTATCAGCAATCTTTTAATTGTCGGTGAGAAACGTTTTTTTGTTGAATCTTATAACTATGAAGATACGAATATTTCTAAAATATTCTTTTTATATAAGTTACGTTACCTGGCAAATCCTTCCTGGGTGATGTTCTGCTACACGCTTTTTCAGAAACTTTGGGATTTAACAATTATCGGTGGAATTATTAAGCATTATGAATATAGCATGATTCCATATATCCTCGCAGAGAATCCGAAAATCAGTCAAAAGAATGCCTTTTTTCTCTCTAAACAGCTTACAAAGGGAAATAAATGGAAGCTCTTTTTGTTAGATCTTTCTTTCCTCGGCTGGGAGCTTTTCTCTCTCTTTACCCTTGGAATTTTGGACATTATTTATGTCCGCCCGTACAAAATGAACTGTAAAGCATCCTTATATCTGTTTTTACGAAGAAACTATGTGCTTTCAAGAGCTCCTAAATATGAGCAGCTCAATGATTCTTATCTTGAGCATGTTCCTTCTGAAGATGAACTTCTGATTAGTAAAGCACTGTATGACGATTCTGAAGGTCCTTACACAAAGATCTCTTATTTTGCTCCTCGCCAATATCCGGTATTCCTTTTTTCTGTCCAGCCGCCTGTCGCCGCAGTAAAATCACCGATCAATCCGGCACAGAATTATGACTTTCTATCCTGCGTTTTTTTATTCCATGCCTTTTCTATTTTCGGATGGCTTTTGGAAATCATTTCCGAACTGCTCAGTTGCGGCACACTGGAAAATGTAACCCTTCGTACGCTTCCATGGCTCCCGTTGTACGGAATCTGTGGTCTGCTTATACTGTTGCTGTTAAAGAAATATATCAAAAAGCCGGCTACTATGTTTATTATCAACTTTATTGTGTATACAGTTCTTGATTATCTCATCCAACTGTTTCTTGATCTTGGCTTTGGAATTGAGCTTCCGAAATATCATTCTTATCTTGCTTTCATGAATGGAGAAGCATATCTTGGTGATGGGGCAGTATTCGCACTTCTTGGCTGTGCATTTTTCTATTATTTTGCTCCGCGCTGGAATAGTCTGTTCTTAAAATTAAAGAAATGGATGAGAATTTCAATTTGTATTCTTTTGACAGCAATTTTTGTATTTGACCTTCTATCAGGCATAATCCAATATTGATTTTACTGCTAAATAATAGTAAAATCTTAATTATCAGTAAGGTTGGTTTTACTGTTGTGATTTTTTCTAATACAGTATGAACCTGTTCCCCCTGACAAACTATTACAGCTTAGAAGAAAGGGAAATATTATGAAAAAAAGAGTCGTTGTTGCACTGGGACACCGTGCACTTGGAACTACACTTCCAGAACAGAAAGTAGCCGTTAAAAGCACTGCCAAATGTATCGCTGATCTGATTGAAGCAGGCTATCAGGTTGCTATCACACACAGTAATGCTCCGCAGGTTGGTATGATCCACACTGCATTGAATGAATTTGCAAAGAACCATCCGGAATATACAGCATCCCCAATGTCTGTATGTACTGCCATGAGCCAGGGATATATCGGATATGACCTTCAGAACGGAATCCGTGAAGAACTTCTCAACCGCGGTATCTACCGTACAGTCAGCACAGTCCTCACTCAGGTGATCGTAGATCCTTACGATGATGCTTTCTACACACCAACCAAGGTTCTCGGCCGTTATATGAACGCTGAGGAAGCGAATGAAGAACGTAAGAAAGGCAACTTCGTAGTGGAAGAACCTGGTAAAGGTTTCCGCCGTGCTGTCTCTGCTCCGAATCCGGTCAAGATTGTTGAACTTGATGCAGTGAAAGCTCTTCTTGATGCAGATCAGATTGTTATCGCAGCAGGTGGCGGCGGTATTCCGGTACTTGAGCAGGATAATCATTTACGTGGCGCAAGTGCTGTTATCGAGAAAGACCTCGCAGCTGGAAAGCTTGCAGAAGGAATTAATGCTGATCTTCTTATTATTCTTACAAATGTTGAGAAAGTATGTATCAACCTTGGCAAACCGAATGAGGAACCTCTGGATACAATTACCGTTGATCAGGCAAAAACTTACATGGAAGAGGGACATTTTGGAATTTACAACATGCTTCCAAAATTCCGTGCAGCAGTTGAATTCGTAGAAGGACACGAAGGCCGCAAAGCTTACATTACTTCCTTTGATAAAGTCTCTGATGCTCTGAATGGTAAGACCGGAACAGTAATCGAATAGATTGACAGATTAAACTTATTAGAAACATAACCTGGAACAGGCCGTAATTTCACATTTTAATTTTGTGAAATCACGGCCTGTTTTTTACTTTCCATCACAGATTTCTTTCACCCTGTTTTTTTGTGGAATAAGATACTTTTAATTTCAAAATATCTCTTGCTTTTTTAGAAATATGTGCTATAGTATATATATCTCTTGGAGGTAGTATTAAAAACTACATGTTATTATATAGATGTATTGGAGGTAGATTTTATGGAAAAAAGACTTTATATCAAAGAACCTGGAAGCGCAATTACACATTTTATTGGAATGATCATGGCAATTATTGCTGCAATACCACTTCTATACAGAGCAGCTCGTGAACCGAGCAAACTTTATATTGTATCGCTTACAATTTACGCAGCCAGCCTTATCTTGCTTTATGCGGCAAGTACCACTTATCACACATTTGATATTTCCGAGAAAGTGAATACGGTTTTAAAGAAGATCGATCACATGATGATCTCCGTTCTGATCGCCGGAAGCTACACACCTGTCTGCCTGCTGGTAATCGGCGGACGCAAAGGTATCACACTGCTATGTATTGTATGGGCATTCGCGATTGTCGGCATCCTTATCAAAGCCTTCTGGGTATTCTGTCCGAAATGGGTATCTTCCGTTTTATACATTGGTATGGGATGGACTTGCGTGCTTGCATTTTCTACAATCCTTGATAATCTGTCAGCTGCTGCTTTCGGATGGCTTTTAGCCGGTGGTATCATCTATACAGTTGGCGGTGTCATCTACGCACTGAAGCTCCCGATTTTCAACAGCAAGCATAAGAATTTCGGAAGCCATGAAATCTTTCATCTGTTCGTAATGGGTGGAAGCATCTGTCACTTTATAGTAATGTATACATTCCTTCTACCGTAAATATAATTTATTGAAACGAAAAGAAGAAGGCTATCAACTACGCTTTATACTGTTATTGATATGCTCCCTTCTAGGTAGACAAGTGAAATAATAAAAACTTGTCACTTAGGA